>ERZ773225.19-NODE-19-length-235118-cov-19.830075_pt1 | contig 235118 bp, 197 predicted proteins | sample MGYA00580993_ERZ773225 | MGnify/ENA primary metagenome ERZ773225 (study PRJEB29015, sample SAMEA2737748) | human gut metagenome | biome: human gut; feature: human-associated habitat; material: faeces | place: China | collected 2012 ...
GCCCCCCTCGACCCCCTCGGCAACGGCTGGCGCGGCGTTGCATCCCGCGCTTTTTGATTTCACGCTTTTCGTTTGTTCGTGCTCGACGTTTACACCGCGATTTTTACTAAGTTTAGAATCCCGCTTTATCAGCCGCGGTTTACTTCTCCTCAGTTATCTTTCTTGCTTCTACATAATATCTCTTATCTCTCGCGTGTCCCATCGAGAACGTCTTTCTCGGCAGCGCGCCATCCGCGATCACCGTCGGGAAAAGCTGCTCCTTACCCATATCGGGCAGCACAAAGCCTATCTTCTTGCCGTCCGCCGCCAGCTTCTCTACTACCTCCGTGCCGTGGATATAGTCTATATCTCCGCCATTTTCCGCAAGGTACTTATCGAGGAAATTTTGCAGCGAGCCTACCGTCAGCTTCGAGGTCGGCTTATGCACATACAGCTTCTTTTTCTCGACGCCGCGGACTGTTACAAAGCTCTGCTCCGCAGGCTCTTCGCTCAGCCCCAGCTCGTCCGTCATTTTTGCCATCATTTGGTCAATGTCCGCCGTGCCGACTATTCTGTGTATCGCCTCAAAATCCAGCGCGGGCGAGTGCAGGTTCACGATCTCTGCCAGTGCATATCTCGCGGGGTGGCTGCTCATGTCCTTATCGGTGTTCGCGGCTTTCAGCTTTTCGTAATACGCTTTCGCGGTCGCGAGCGAATGGTTTCCGTCGCCCATCGCGAATGTCAGCGGCGCTGTATCTGCCAAGCCGTAGCGTTTTTCAAAGGCTTCTTTTTCCGAGAATTTCGCCAATTTTTCCAGCAGCTCGTCCCTAAGCGCGTCGGTCAGCAGCCAGCCTGCCAGTCTGCCGCCGCCCTGCATCAGCTCAAAATCGTAGAGCTTTTTCATATCGTCCTTATGCTCGGCGAGCGGCTCGATGAGCGCTTTTTTCTCGTCGTCGATGAGTATCATGATATGCGGCAGTTCTATCGGAGCTTTCTCGCGAACTTTTATTCTGGGCGGTATACGCTCGGTAACGGTGGCTTCCGTCGCGCGTATCTGCGAAGCCGAGCCTTTTGAGTAGTCGTATTCTTCGAGGTCTACCGCGCCCACAACGCCCGCTCTCAGCACGCCGTCGGTCTGTATGCGCTCGACGTATATCAGCGCATTTTTATGCTCTTCAAAAACATCGCTGTCGAGGTAGCCGTACATATTCGCGGCTATCTTGTCGATGCGCTTGTCAACATCCGCCTCGCCGAGGTATATCTCGGGCAGTATGAGGTCTAGCGCGGTAACTGCGCCATCGGTCATCTTTTCCGTTTCCTGCCAGTATTCGGGCTCTGAGGTGAACTGGTCGCAGGCTATCACCGCCCACTTTTCGTACTCAGCGTCGCGCGGCAGCAGTATATCTGCCGAAGTAAAGGCTGTAAAAGCATTTTTCATAAATTTTTTTTCGTCCTTTCAACCTCAAAACGCCGACGGCTTTTTTCAGCCATCGACGTGAAGAGTAGATTTATTCGGCGGAGTTAGCTCCCGCGTTAGGTGCTCCGCAGCATTTCTTGTACTTCTTGCCGCTTCCGCAGGGGCAGGGGTCGTTCGGGCCGACCTTTTTGCCTGTCTTTCTTGCGGTAAAGCCCTTGTTCGTGCCGCCAGCTTTGAACACCTGCTCGCGCTTCGGCGCTGCCTGACGGCGCACCTGTATGGTAAAGAGCATTCTTACAGTGTCCTCGCGGATAGAGTCTACCATAGCGTCGAACATCTCGAAGCCCTCCATACGGTACTCTACTACGGGGTTCTTCTGACCGTAAGAGCGCAGGCTGATACCGCGCTTGAGCTGTTCCATATCGTCGATATGCGCCATCCACTTCTGGTCTACCACCTTCAGCAGTACTACGCGCTCTATCTCGCGCAGCAGCTCTTCGCCGAGGTCTTGCTCGCGCTTCTGATATATCTTCATAGCTCTGTCCTGAAGCTGCTTTACGATGTCCTTCTTGGATATGCGCTCCAGCTCTTCGGGGGTGTAATTGAAGTCTGTTTCTACCGTTACCAGACCCATGAGGTGGTCGCGCAGACCCGGCAAATTCCAGTCGTCGTGTATCTCGTCATCGAGCAGGTACATATTCACGCAGTCTTCCATGAACTGGTTTATCATATTGATGATATTTTCGTGAATATCCTCCTCGTTGAGCACCTGCTGGCGCTGACCGTAGATGATCTCGCGCTGAGTGTTCATAACGTCGTCGTAATTCAGTACGTTCTTACGAATGTTGAAGTTTCTGCCCTCTATCTTCTTCTGCGAGGACTCGATTATGTTCGTAAGCATTCTCGACTGTATAGGCATATTCTCATCTACCTTGAGCGAATCCATCATGCCCGTTACCTTGTCGCCGCCGAAGAGACGCATAAGGTCGTCTTGCAGTGAGAGGAAGAATTTGCTCTCGCCGGGGTCGCCCTGACGTCCCGCACGTCCGCGAAGCTGGTTGTCTATACGTCTTGATTCGTGTCTTTCAGTACCTATTATGTAAAGTCCGCCTGCTTCGCGAACCTTTTCTGCCTTTTCCTTTACCTCGGCGTCGTACTTCTTTCTGAAATCTCTGTACTTGCCGCGGGCTTCGAGTATCTGCTCGTCCTCAGTTTCGGAGAAGCCGGTAGCTTCTACTATTATCTCCTCGGGGTAATCGAGCTTTCTCAGCTCTTCGGTAGCGAGGTACTCAGCGTTGCCTCCGAGCAGTATATCAGTACCACGGCCCGCCATGTTGGTGGCTATGGTAACTGCGCCGTACTTACCCGCCTGCGCTACTATCTTAGCTTCCTTTTCATGATACTTCGCGTTGAGCACCTGGTGCTTTACGCCCTTGTTTTTCAGCAGGCGCGAGAGGTACTCTGACTTTTCTACCGATACCGTACCTACCAGTACCGGCTGACCTTTTTTGTTGCACTCGATTATCTGGTCGATAACGGCTTCGTACTTGCCCTTTTCGGTCTTGAAGATAACGTCCGGGTGGTCTTTGCGGACTACGGGCTTGTTGGTAGGTATCTCTATAACGTCGAGCTTGTAGATCTCTCTGAATTCGTCCTCTTCCGTCAGCGCAGTACCCGTCATGCCCGAAAGCTTTGAGTAAAGGCGGAAGTAATTTTGGAAAGTAATGGTCGCGATGGTCTTTGACTCGCGTGCTACCTTTACGCCTTCCTTAGCTTCGATAGCCTGATGCAGACCGTCGTTAAAGCGTCTGCCGACCATTATACGTCCTGTAAATTCGTCAACTATAAGTACTTCGCCGTCTTTTACAACGTAATCGGTATCGCGGCGCATAGTGCCGTTAGCCTTTATAGCCTGATTGATGTGGTGCAGAAGAGTCATGTTGTCGGCGTCCATAAGGTTTATTACGTTGAAAGCCTTTTCCGCTTTCTTTACGCCGCTCTTGGTAAGAGTAGCGGTGCGCGCCTTTTCGTCGATGATGTAGTCGCCGTCGAGCAGGTCGTTATCAGCCTTATCGTCCATCTCTACTACGGTAACGGGCTTCAGCGTTTTAGCAAAGCGGTCTGCAAGCTGGTAAAGCTCGGTAGATTCGTCGCCCTGACCCGAAATGATAAGCGGTGTACGCGCTTCGTCTATCAGTATAGAGTCCACCTCGTCCACTATGGCGAAAGCGTGCTCGCGCTGTACCTTATCTTTCTTGTAGATAACCATGTTGTCGCGCAGGTAGTCGAAACCGAACTCGTTGTTCGTTCCGTATGTAATATCTGCGTTGTAAGCGGCGCGCTTAGCTTCTTTATCCATGCCCTGAAGCACGCAGCCGATGCTGAGTCCGAGGAAGCGGAATACCTTACCCATCTCCTCCGACTGGAATTTAGCGAGGTAGTCGTTTACGGTAACGACGTGCACGCCCTTGCCCGCCAGCGCGTTTGCGTAGGCGGCTAGGCAAGCTACGAGGGTCTTACCTTCACCGGTCTTCATTTCGGCAATACGGCCCTGGTGCAGTACTATAGCGCCGATTATCTGCACGGGGAAAGGCTTTTTGCCCAGTACACGCCATGCGCCCTCGCGGCAAACTGCGAGCGCGTCGGGCAGTATCTCGTCCATGCTGCTCAGTCCGTCTGAGAGCTTGTCTTTCATTATCTGCGTCTGCTCTTTAAGCTCGTGGTCGCTCATCTTTTCGTATTTCGGTTCAAGATCGAGCACCTTCTGCTTTATAGGCTCAATTCTTTTCAGCTCTTTTTTGGAATAGTTTCCAAACAGCGCGTTCATAAGTCCCATTTTTATAATTCCACCTTTTTAGTCAAGGCGGCGCTCGCCGAGAGTTTTCCGCGTGCGGCCGCTCAGTATTTACTTTAAGCAGATATTTCCCCGGCGTTTTCGTTTGAGCATTATCAAACCGCCGTGAAAATCTAAATATACATGATATATTATAACAAAAATTTAATCCCTTGTCAATGCTTTTTAAAAATTTATACTCGGTTTTCATAAAATAGCGGGAGCAGCCCGAAAAGCTTCGGAACACTCCCGCAAATGTCAGCGATCATAGGGGTTTTAAGGCAATACCGCACAACTATTGTGTGCAGATTGCATCGTCAGATTTTTCGTCAGATTGCCTAAAGCCGACGACGCTTAACTCGCGTTAAGCTAGGAGGTTTTGGGTGATATGACGGAAAATTGTTTTGGCTTCGCAAAAACGCAAGCAAGATGTGCACAAAGCCGCTAGGCGGTAGTTGTGCGGTGTTGCCTTAAGCGTCTTTTCTGCTCTCGGCAGGCGCGATGTAGTCGAAATCTACGTTGCCGCTGCTGACGTCCGCGGCGGTGACTCTTATCTTTATGCGCTTGCCGACGGTAAACTGCTCGCCGCCGCCCTCGCGCTTTATCGAGAATTTCTCATCGTAGTAATAATCCTGCCAGGGCAGCGAATCCATCTTCACAAGACCCTCGCAGCTGTTGTCGAGCAGCACATACATACCGTGCGGCACGCAGGATACCACAACGCCCTCGTACACCTCGCCCAGCTTCGATTTCATAAACTCGGCCTTGTAGCAGTCCTCGCAGCCGCGCTCGGTCTGCATAGCTATTATCTCGGTCTCGGTAGCGTGGTCGGCCGCGGCGTATGCGAATTTAGAGTATCTCTCGCGGCACTTAGCGTCGCTGCCGCCCGCCAGAAAATCGCTCATTATGCGGTGAATGGCAAGGTCGGGATAGCGGCGGATAGGCGAGGTAAAGTGCGCGTAGTCCGCGAGCACAAGTCCGAAGTGACCCACCGGCTCGGCGGAATATTTCGCCTTAGCCATGCTGCGCAGCACCAGATTATTCACCACGGGGAATTTGTCAGTTCCGCGAACGCCCTCGAGTATCTGCGAAAGGGTGCGGGGGTTTACGCCTTCGTCGAAATTATAAGGTATATTCAGCTCGGTAAGACCCATTTTCAGCGTTTCTACGCGCTCGGCAGGCGGGTCTTCGTGTATGCGGTATACGAAAGGCAGACCGTTTTCGCTGCCGAATTTCGCCGCGCACTCGTTGGCGCAGAGCATGAAGTCCTCTATTATCTCCTGACTGATACCGCTCTCGTGCGGCTTTACGTCAATGCAGTAATCCTCGTCGTTGATAATCAGCTCGCTTTCCACGGTGCTTATCTGCGGTGCGCCGCGGTATATCTTCTTGCCGCGCAGCTTTTGCGCAAGCTCGTTCATCACGGGGATAACGTCCAGCACCTCGGCGTACTTTTCGCAGAGCGCCTTGGAATTGTAGCCCTCTAGCAGCTCGTTTATCTCGCTGTAAACGCCTTTAACGCGCGAGCGTATCACCGTCTTGGCGAATTTGTAGCTGACGATATTGGCGTCGCGGTCAAGCTCCATCAGCGCGGAGAATGCCAGTCTGTCCTCCTGCGGGTTTAGCGAGCAGATGCCGTTTGAAAGCTCTTTCGGCAGCATGGGTATAACGCGGTTGGCGTAATAAACGCTCGTTCCGCGCTTGAAAGCTTCGTTATCCAGCTCGCTCTTCGGCTTTACATAGTGCGAAACGTCGGCTATGTGCACGCCCAGCTTGTAGCCGCCCTCGGTCTTTTCTACCGAGATAGCGTCGTCTATATCCTTAGTAGCCGCGCCGTCTATCGTGAAGATAGGCAGACCGCGCAGGTCGAGCCTATGCGGAAGCTCGGCGGAAACGCTGCGCTGGTCGGACACTGCCTTAGCCTCCGCGATCACCTCCGGCGGGAATATCGGCGTCAAGCCGTTCAGCTCGAGCACGCTCATCGCGCAGACCGAAGCTTTCAGCGAGCTGCCGAAGCTTGCGATTATGCGGCACTTATGGTCGGCGTGGCTTCTGCCCCTATGGCAGACCTCAGCCAGCACCTTGTCACCCTCGCGCAGCTTAAAATCGCCCGCGTCCTCTATCTTCATCGCGTACTTCGAGAGGGTATCGGGCACAAGTTTCAGCTCGCCGAATTCGTTCACGATATTGCCCGTAAAGCGCGAGAAATTCTCCTCGGTTATCTCTACCACCTTGCCCTCTATCAGGTCGTTTCTGCCGACGTAGGTCTGCACGAGCACTTTGTCGCCGGGCATAGCGCCGTTCAAATATCTGCCCGCCACGAAATATTCCTTATCGTCGGCGTCAGAGCGCACGAAGCCGAAGGTCTTTTTCAGCCGCGAAACGGTGCAGGGTATAAGATTTTTCTTTGAAACTATGGCGTAGCCGGGGTTGGAATACACCACCTTATTCTGTCTTTCAAGCGCGCCGAGAGCGCGGTCTAGGTCGCCCTTGCGCATATATTTTTTCAGCGGGCGGTACAGATCGTCGAAGCTTTTTGCCGAACCGCCGAATTTTTTGAGCTGCTCCAGCACTTTCTTTTCATAATCGTTTTTTTCGTTCTTCATTTTTTTACCTCTTTTCCTAACCATCAGCGCAGCACCCTGCCGCGCCTTTTTTCATACTTATTTAATACCTTATCATATCAGCCTTACGCCGATTTTACGCAAAAAATATGCCCTGCGCTCGCAGGGCTTTGGGGTCACTTTGTAAATGAGATCGCGATGTTTGTCGCTATAGTGATGATAAAGATAAGCGCAGCGGCTATCTTTGTGAACTTTGAGAGCTTGGCGTCTTTCGTTCTGCCCTTATTTCCCTCGTAGAAGGATTCGTTGTAGCCGCCGCCGATAGCGGAGGTCAGACCCTGCTCTTTGCTTTCCTGCACCAGAACAACGAGGATAATAACGATGCTCGCGAGGACAAGAATTACGCCTGCAACTATCTCAAGTGTAGTCATTTCTAAATTTCACACCTTTCCCTTATCGCAAAAACGCGGTTATTGGTCAATATATCATTTTATATTATACCACACTTCCCCGCGCATTGCAATAGGCATTTTCACGAATTCTGAACTTTTTATACTTTATTAACAATTCATTTCTTACAAAAATTACTTCTTGTCAGTTTTTTCGCGGTGGGGGATCTTTTTTAGCTTGTACTTGACGTACTGCGGCAGGTCGCGGTAGCGTTTCAGGTGGTTCTGTATGCTGTCGGAAGAGCGGAAGATAAGGGTGAACCTGCCTTTTTCTTTCTTATCCTCTTTGTATACGCGTATCTCTTTTTTCAGCTCATCAAGAAGAACTATTATCTCGTTTTCCTTAGCGAAATCGTGAATGTTTATCAGATTTTTCAGCGATATACCTAGGTCTACCGCGAATATTCCGAAGAAGAAGCCTACCACGAATGAGAACGCGAGGTTTTCCGAGAGCCATTTCAGGGCTTCGAGGATATAGGGGTTTATCAGGAAATAGTACACCGCGCTGAGTATCATCCAGTAAAAAGAATACAGCGGGCAGATTATACCTTTTACATTAAACCGATTCTCGGTGTAATCCCAAAGCTTTATCTTCATTTTCACTATGAATATCAGACCTGTAAAATACTCCACCACGGTGATGCAGACCGCCATTATGAAGAAAAGCACAAGCTTTCTGCCCACGTCGTTTTGTATAGGCACATATTTTTCCAGCGAAGCCAGCAAGAAAAGTATCATAAGGCTGAAGCCGTAAAGCGGCAGGTACGGGCCGGTGAGAAATCCGGGGTTTATCCAGCGGCGCTCTTTATTGGTGGGGTCGAAGTATCGGCGGTAAAAAAGCTCTATCGCCCAGCCGATAAGGCTTCCCGACATAAACAGGAAAGCGAGTATCAGAAACAAATTCATCTTATTTTTCTCCTAATCTTTCGTCACATCTTTTGTTGGTTCAAGTAAACAATTGTTATATATAATTATACAATGTTTCGACAAAAAAAGCAATAGGACAATCTTACCCAAACGCTTAAATTACGATTTTTTTACAGCATTACAGCCCTATGGCGGGGATATTCCTCAGCACGCCGAAAATCATCAGCACTATCAAAGATATAAGCACCAAATGATCCAGCGCACGGCTGTTTGCCTCCAGCCAGTCGGGAGCGAAGATGAGTTTTATCACGGCGAGCGCGCCCATTATCGGCAGTAGTATGAACAGCGCCTGATTATAGGTGAAAGCGGCGGCGAAATCGAGCTCAGCGGCGCTCAGCAGCATATGCGTTATCCCGCAGCCGGGGCAGCGCAGACCCGTCACCGTCTGAAAAACGCAGGGCAGCGAAAGCCCTGTGAGCCGCACAAAAATATAGTACCCGCCAAGCACTGCGGCGCATACAGCAAGCTTTTTCGCGAAGCGTGCGCGCCTTTCGCGCTTTATCTCAGCATTTTTCGCCAAGTGCCCTTACCTCCGTAAAAATTCGATAAAAAAGCCGCTCGCTGTAAAAAGTGAGCGGCAGATCTTTTATTCAAATGCTAAGGCTCAAAAACCGCTGTTGATCTTATTGATCTCATTCTGGCAGAGGCAGTAAGAAACTATGCCCAAACTGAAAACTGCGAGCAGCAGGTAGATGATAGCGTTGCTGGTAGAGCCCTTGCCCGTTCTCATATTATAGTCGTCGATTATCGCGCCGCGCTTGTACATCCAGTAAAAACCGTAGATGCCGCAGGTGATTATCGTGTAAAGCAGAGCCATACCGCCCGAAGTAGGCGCGGGGTCGTTGGAAATCCTATTGGTATCCTCAGTAAGGGTGAAGAACCAGTACAGGGTGTAAATACCGAAGGTGATGATGGAGAACAATATGCAAAGCGCTATATTTCTCTCCTTAAAAGTGCCCGCAAAGGAGTTTCCGCCGAAGCCGAACTGCTGGGGTGCACCGTAAGGGGGAGGATTCATGCCGCCGTTCATATTCATATTCTGGTTCATATTCATACCGCCGCCCTGCTGAGGGTCGTCAAGGGGAGCGCCGCACTGCGAGCAGAATTTTACTCCGTCGCGGTTATTTGCTCCGCAAGATCTGCAAAACATATTATCAATTCCTTTCAAATGTAAATTTTTTCATATATCGAGTACTTCACTATTACGATTATAGCATATCTTTTATTCTATGTCAATATATTTTTAACAAAGTTTGCGGATTTTTTTGATAAACAAATTATTCTTGACTTGAAAACGTTTTTGTACTATAATATAAGGTAAGCAAATAATTCTATCCAAGGAGATATATATTATGGTAAATGCAGCAGTGATCCTCGCGGGAGGACAAGGCAAAAGAATGAAATCAGATAAGCCGAAGGTGCTTTGCAGCGTGCTGGGCGAGCCTATGCTCGAATGGGTGATAACCGCCTGCGAAAACGCTGAGATAGCTAACGTATGCGTAGTAAAGGGCTACCGCGGCGAAATGCTTGACGAGTACATATCCGCACGCAGCTCGCGCTCTGAGATAGTTACGGTACTGCAGGCTGAGCAGCTGGGCACCGGCCACGCGGTAATGCAGGCTGAGGACTTCTTAAAGCAGTACATGGACGGCAATATACTGGTGCTGAACGGCGACGCGCCTTTCATCGACGCCGAAACTATAAACAGCGCTTTGGCGCAGCACATCGAGAACGACAGTGCAGTTACGGTAGTCACCGCGCGCATAGAGAACCCTACCGGCTACGGAAGAGTTATCCGCACCGATACGGGCATTGCGGGCATAGTGGAGCATAAGGACTGCGAGCCTTACCAGCTAGCCATAACCGAAGTAAACTCGGGCTGCTACTGGTTCAAGACCGCCGAGCTGCTAGAAGTACTGGGCGAGATAGGCAACGACAACGCGCAGGGCGAGTATTACCTCACCGACTGCATAGAGCTGCTGATAGCAAAGGGCAGGACTGCCGACGCGTATATGTCGCACAACCCGAACGTGGTGCTTGGCGCGAACGACCGCCGCGCTCTGCTGGAGCTGAACAACGCCGCGCGCGCTGAGATAATCGGCAAACATCTGGATAACGGCATAGAGTTCTGCTGCACCGACGGCGTATCCGTAGGCAACAACGTCACCATCGGGCAGGGCACTATAATCCACTCGGGCGTAATACTGCGCGGAAATACCGAGATAGGCGAAAACTGCGTTATAGGCTGCAACTGCATAATAGAGAACACCAAAGTCGGCAGCAACGTGAACCTCAATAACGTGCAGGCTTACGAGTCGGTGATAGAGGACGACGTGAAGATAGGGCCTTTTGTACAGCTTCGCCCCAACAGCCACATCAAGCGCGGCGTGAAGATAGGCGATTTTGTAGAGATAAAGAACTCCACAATAGGCGAATACACGGCGGTAGCGCACCTGACCTACATCGGCGACTCGGACGTTGGCGCTAACGTAAACTTCGGCTGCGGCGTAGTTACTGTAAATTACAACGGCGATAAGAAATTCCGCACCGTAATAGAGGACAACGCATTCATCGGCTGCAACACCAACCTCGTCGCTCCCGTAAGGGTCGGCAAGGGCGCGTACACCGCGGCAGGCTCTACCATTACCAAAGACATTCCCGACAATGCGCTTGCGATAGAGCGCGGCAAGGCTCAGATAAAAGAGGGCTACGCCGAGCGCAAGCTGAAACACCACACCGAGAAGTACGAGAAGCTCAAGAAAGAGCACGAGTCGGAAGAAAGCGAAAGCTGATACGCAAAATAAAATAAGTACACAAAGCTCTTTTCGGCAAACGCTGAGAAGAGCTTTTTTGCGCTCCCATCAGTGCAAATGGGGCACAGTCAATAAAGTTATTTTGCACTCATGGCGCAAACCCTTGATTTTGCTGGGTGTTTACATCTTTGCACGATACACAGCCGTGCAAAGATAGAGGAAGTTTTTGGCTGCATCTTTGCACGAAATCAAGCCGTGCAAACTTGAAAACTACCAGTAAATACAGGGGTTTCGTACATGAGTGCAAAATAAGAAAATTGTGCTTAGGGGTGTGCAAACTTGCCTTACCCTCTCCTGCAAATCACCTTGAAAAAGCGCAGACCGTTCACAAGCCCTGCGCACGCCGCCGCAAGCAGTATCTCCATATATCTCACCCCCTGCCCTATGCTTTATACTATTCCGCGGCGTCGGGATATGACAAAACAGCGCAAAAAAGCCGCCCCGCGCTTTCTGCGGAACGGCTGTAAATGCAAATGCGTATTTAGTAATTAGTAGCCAATGCTCTTTCTCATGGCGGCTATGCGGTCGTCTACGCCCTCTATCGTGTTCTTTACTATGCTCGAAGTGCCCGCTACGAATATGCGCGCGCCTGCGTCGTACATCAGCTTAGAGTTTTCGTTCGACATATTGCCGTCGGCTATTATCGTTATATCCTCTCTGCCTATCTCTTTGAGGTGGGCTTTCATCTTCTTTACCTTTTCGATAACGGAGGGGATTATCTTCTGACCTGCGAAGCCGGGGTTTACGCTGAGCAGCAGTACGCCGTCGAGGTAATCGTATATCTCCTCTATCATGAAGATAGGCGTGCCGGGGTTTAGCGCTACGCAAGCCTTTGCGCCGCGGCTCTTTATATACTGCATACACTTGTCGATATGCTTTGTAGACTCCCAGTGTACCGATACCCAGTCGCCCTCGCGAATATCGAACCACTTCATCTTCTCCTCAGGCTCTTCTACCATGAAGTGGAAGTCGAACGGGCAGGAGCTTATCTCTCTCAGCTGCTTTACATAGTCTACGCCAATGGTGATATTCGGCACGAAAGTACCGTCCATAACGTCGATATGCAGCATATCAACGCCGCTGCGCTTGAAAGCTTCGAGGTAATCCATAGTAAGGTCTAGCCTTACGCACATCATTGATACCGAAATGATGCCCTTATCGTTATTCTGCATATTTTTATCCTTTCTTACTTAGCCTTGCTTTCGCCATCGGGCAGACCCATTATCAGTCTGTCGATAACTCTGTCAGTAGCTTTTCCGTCGGTATATGTGAAATTCTTTGCAATAAATGCGTCCATCTTGTGGAAGTCGTAATCTTTATTCTTCATAGCTTCGAGCAGCTCGTCGAAGTCGGAAACTATCTTGCCCGGCACGAGCTGGTCATACGGCTCGTAGAAATCGCGGGTAAGCTCGTAATATCTGCGGTCGAAAGCGAAGAAAAGCATAGGCTTTCTCAGCAGCGATGTTTCGTAGATTATCGAAGAATAATCGGTTATCAGCACGTCGATGATGAAGAGTATATCGTTTACCTCGCGGTAATCGGTAGCGTCGAGTATGCGGTCTTTGTACTTCGCGGGTATCTCCACGCGCTTGCTTACAAATGGGTGCAGCTTTATTATCAGCACCGAGCCGGTCTGCTCTAGGAACTCTCCCCAGCGCTCGAGGTCGAATTTATCGAACGGGAAATAAGCGTCGGTGGCGTTAGTGCCGCGGAAGGTAGGCGCATAGAGGTAGACCGTGCTAGCCGTTTTGCACTGCGGGAACTCGTTCAGCATCTTCTCGCGCGTAGTCTTTTTATACTCCTCGTCGAAGAAAATATCCGTGCGGGGTATGCCCACGGGGTAAAACTTGCTCTCGTCTATCGCGAAGCCCTCGGCGTGGTGCTTTGCCGAATGGTACGAGCTTACGGGAACGTGCGTATAGCACTTATGCACGCGCGTATTGAACGGCGGCGCGCCCGGCTTGCCCAGTCGCTCAAATCCCAGCGATTTGAAAGCTCCGCAGGCGTGCCATACTTGAAGTATCTTTGTGGTCTTAGGGTAATCCACCTTGTATATCTCGGGGTAGTAATCGTCTATCAAGATAATATCCGAAGTAGCGAGGTAGTAGGCGAAGCGCACCATCTTCCAGGCGGGGCGGGACTGATTTATGCTGGCTTTGAAGTCGAAGCGGAACTTGTATTTTTTATCCAAGCCCCTCTCAAGCATTCTCTTGTAGATAAATTCCTCATTGCCGCCTATCTCCGCGCGCGAGCCGGAAGCGAAGAGGATGATATCGCCGTTTCGCTTAGCCGTCTTGCAGAAAAATTTGAAGAGGTGTGTAAATCCCCAAAGGTTCAGCGCGTTCAGGTCTTTTTTCATATTGCTGACCTTGCCGCCCCAGTACTTTTTCTGCCTGCCGATAAATCCGAGCGGCTTCGCAGGCTCTTTGTACTCTACCATCAGGTAATACTCGGCGGTGTCCATATCTATGCGCGATTCGGCGTAGAAAAGGTTGTTCGCGCCGCGCCGCAGCTTGAAATTCCAGGGGTTCGCCTCAGTATCCGTGCACATACCGCCCAGCTCGGGGTCGATGTAGCAGGAAAGCTCGCGGGTGAGCGCTTTTTTCGCGGTGGTATTGCCCTTTTCATCGTAGGTCATTTTGTACACCACGCCGCTGCGCTTTACCGTTTCGCTCGTCTTAGTAGGCTTGTAGCCCATCTCCTTGCGGTGGTCTTTGTACTTCTCGAATATCACGAGGAAATACTCGCCCGTGGCTATCGGCGCTTCGCCCTTAGAGCACATTATGTTCATCGAAAGTGTGAACCTGTCGCCATCAATGTCGAAATGCGCGGGGTAAAACATCTTCTTTCTGTCGGCGGTGACGAACCGTGCGCCGTACTGCTTGGCGGGGTCGGCGTTTACCAGCCTGCCGCCGATGTTCATTATCACGCGCTTGAACTCTATCTTGTCGAGCACCGCGAATGCCGCATTTTTCTTCGTCTGTTTCTCTATCGCTCTTCTTCTGTCCTCAATTTCTTCTATCTCTGTAACTTTATAAAAATTGAAGCTTTCCATGATATTACTTTTTACTCTTCCTTTTTCTTTTCCTTTTTCAGCAAATTTATCAGTTTATCAGTTTTTCAGTCAGTCCATAGTGAACATTACTTTCAGCGTGAACTGCTTAGGATCTCTTACCGTGTCGAAAGCCTTGTCCTTATCAGCCATATCGAACGTGTGGGTGATAAGCCCCTTGAGGTTCAGCTTTCCGCTCTCGAATATCTCGAGCGCCTGCGCCCAGTCGTTTACGCGGCTGTTGTAGTTAGAGTTCCAAGAGCCGCATACCGTAAGCTGCTTGCGCAGTATAGACCAGTAGGCGTTTTTCTCTATATGAAGGTCTTCGGTCGGGTTGCCTATTAGCACTACTCTGCTAAGCGCGCCCGCCGCCTTTATAGCGTTCTCGATAGCCGCGTTAGAGCCTACCGCCTCGAAAACTACGTCTGCGCCCTCGCTGCCCGTTATGCGCTTTACGCCTTCGGCGATGGCTTCCTCAGATGTATTGATAGTCTCAAAGCCCAGGTCGCGCGCATAGTCCAGCTTGTTTTGGCTTCTGCCGCAGATAATGACCTTGCCCTCGCCGACCTTTGCCTTTACGAAAGAGCCGATGAGGAATGCGATAGTGCCCGTGCCGACTACCACCGCGTTCATGCCCTCAGCCGCCTGCGAGATGTTCACTGCGTGCAGCGATACCGCGGCAGGTTCGCAGAGCGCGGCTTCCTCGTAAGAAAGCGTGTCTGCAAAAGGCACTAAGTTCCATGTTGGCACTACGAGATATTCGGCAAATGCGCCGTCCTGACGCGAGCCGAAATAGCTGTATCCCGAGCACTGCGCCCACTCTTCCATACCGCAGGCTTTGCAGGTGCGGCAGGGCAGCATCGGGAATACGCAGCTTCTTCTGCCGAGCAGGGCTTCGTCTGCTCCGTCGCCCACGGCTACTATCTGTCCCGAAAATTCGTGGCCCGGCACTGTCGGGAAATGGTATGTGCCGTTTACAAATATTCTGGGTATATCGCTTGAGCATATGCCGCAGGCTTTTATTTTCAGCAGCACAGTGCCCTCTTTCAGCTCGGGCACGTCTATCTCCTCGTACCGCAGATCTCCCACGCCGTGAAGCACGAGAGCTTTCATCTTTTCAGGAATGTCGATAAGACTTTTCATTTCAGATTTCCTTTCTAAAAACTGAACTTTTGTATAATTTTAGGCAGCAGCACACAACTATCGTGCAGGCATTGCCTTTATGCTTTTTCACCCATCAGCGTTCTTACCATAAGCAAGTCGCTATCGGTAGTTATCTTGAAGTTTATGGCGTCGCCCTCTATGATGTATATGGGCTGGCCGTTCATGGTGCATATCTGCGAAGTTCCCGTTATCTTCTCCTTCTGCTCGGGAGTAAGGTTCTCCTGCATTTTGATAAAGTGGTGCAGGCGGAAGCTGTCGGGGGCTTGTCCGCAGAAAAGCTCGCTGCGGGCGGGTATGTCGTCTACCACGTCGCCCTTTACCGAATGCAGTATAGTGTCCGCGCAGGGCAGACCGCATACGCAGGCGCCGTACTTAGCCGCGCAGTCGATAGAGTCGTTAAGTATCTTTTCAGTAACGAAAGGCCTTACGGCATCGTGGATAACTATAACGTCCTCCTCGCCTATACCGTTGTCGCGCTCTATCGCGTCGGTAACGCAGCGTATAGAGTCCATGCGCTCTTTTCCGCCCGCTATTATGCGAACCTTTTCGGGGTGGCTCGCGTGCTCGGCGGCAGCCTTTTTCAGATATTCGATGTAGTCCTCGCGGCAGGCGATGTAGATAAGGTCGAACCTTTCCACTTTCAGCATATTGTTCAGCGTGTGTATTATCACAGGTGCGCCGCCTATCTCTATAAACTGCTTCGGCACGTCTGAGCTTTTCACCCTAGTGCCGCTTCCCCCTGCGAGCATTGCTCCGTATATCATCTTCAAATTACCTCTTTACTATTTTTATATATCGTCTATTTTTATTTTCTTGTTTTTCTTGACAAAGGCGTTGCGCGCCGCCACCGAGTACCTTACGCAGCGGCATGAGATTATTTTCCTCATGCGCTTGTTCTGCCTCTCGCTCTCGGCAAGCCCGCTCTCGGCGGCTGCCAGTTTGCTTTCCAGCTCGGCTATGCGCCTGCTCTGCTCCTCCGTCAGCTTTTTCTCCGCCGCCAGCTTTTTGCTCAGGTCGGCGCTCTTTTTCTTCTCTTCGCCGAGCTTTGCCGAGCGCTTCTCCAGCTTCGCGATGGTATGTATATGCCCGCGCGTGACGTACAGCCAGCGATCCATGCAGTTTTTCATGGTGTCATGCCGCCAGTTTATGAGCTGCTCCTGCGTGTAAGCCGTCTTTGCAAGCTCCTCAGCTGTGCCGTGGATATCCTTGTACTTTTCGGCAAAGTCCGTAACGGTCTTTATCAGGCGCTCTCTGCACTCCAAATGCTTTTCGGAGTTCGCGGGCGGATCAGTAATATCGTAATCGTATTTGCCCGATATATACTCCTCGCGCGAGCAGTTATGCAGCCAATCGTAATACGGCTCAAAGCGTATATCCGCCCCCGCCTTTTCGTTATTCAGCGTGAGCACCGGCACGCCCATAGCGAGGCAAGGCAGCGCGCAGTGCAGGCGGCGTGTTACAACGCACTTAGCGTTCTGATAAACAGTCAGCAGGTCGGTAACGTTTTTCACGCGCTCTTCCCATGTCGCATCGCTGTTGCGGTAGTCTTTATAATGCGTTATCTCGCGCAGCTCTATACCCGTGCCTTCGAGCAGCTTTCGCGTGTGCTCTGCGGCGGCTTTGCTGACGTCTACGCAGCAAACGTACTCACGTTCGGGCTTTACTATCGGCATTTTCGGCAGCGTAAGGGTTATGCAGCCTGAGAAATACGCGTCTATGCCCAGCTCTTTGAAAGTTCTCTCGGTGTATGTGTCGCGGCAGCCTACCGGCGAGTAAGCGTCGAAATGCTTTTTGCCGATACCTGTAAGAAACTCAGTTTTTACGGGCGAGCCGTCCTGCTGCGCCAGCTCGTTGTCAGTATAGTGCATACCGACGTACAGCGGCATGATGTATTTTGAGGGCGGCCAGTTCCACTTGTGCCACATATACCACGCGCTCATCACCACCGCGGCAGGCTCGCCGTCATCGGTAACGAAGCTGTCAAGGCGCTCGCGGTCGAGAAAATATGTCAGCTCGGGCAGCAGCCGCGCCGCCGCGAATGTCTGTATATCGTCGCCGATATTCTGCGTATGCTTGTGCATCATAACGCCAAACTTCATATCAGAAATGTCCCCTTCTTTTTTGTTCTGTTTGTTGCCGTTTATCTTATTTTTTTACTATTATACTTTTATCTTTTTGTCTTTCGGCATGAAAGCGTTTCGCGCCTTTATAGCCAGCTTTACGCTGCGGCAGCCCAGTATCTTTTTGCTTCTTTCGCTTTCCGCCTTGTACTGCATGAGCTTATCGTGCTCGTTTTCGTGAGTCTTTTTGAAAGCGCGCAACTCTTTAAGCTCTTTCTCCTCAGCCACCGTTATGTCGAACCAGCGGTTCATGCAGTCGCGCATGGTATCGCAGCGCCATTTATACAGCTCCTCGGCGGTGTACGAGGTCTTTTTGTACTGCTCGGGGCTGCCCTCCTCGTCCTTGTACTTCGCCACGAAATCGTCTATCGACTTTATCATAGCGTTGCGCACCTCGAGGTATGCGGGGTCGTTAGCGGGCGGGTCAGCGAAATCGTAATCGAATTTTCCCGCTAGAAATTCTTTGTAGCTGCAATTCGCTATCCAGTCGTAATATGGGTCAAATCTGCCCGATACTGGGCGCTTGTGGCGGTTGGTAACGAACACAGGCACTTCCATAGCAAGGCACGGCAGCGCGCAGTGCAGGCGGCGGGTAACTACGCATTTAGCGTTCTGGTAGATGGTCAGCAGCTCTTTTACAGCCGCCTCGCGCTCCTCCCAAGTAGCATTGCTGTTGCGGTAGTCTTTATAATGAGTAGTTTCCACTATGTCGATGCCCGTGCCCTTCATGCGCTCTTTCAGCGCGGCGAGAATGTCCTTAGGCAGGTCGGCGGCGCAGATGTACTCGCGCTCGGGCTTCTTTTTCTCCATCTTAGGCAGCGTAAGGGTTATGCAGCCAGAGAAGAAAGCGTCGAGCCCTATCGACTTGAATTTATTGTAGGTGTACATATCGCGGCAGCCCACGGGGCCGTTTTTATTCATATACTCCGCTCCGCAGCCTGTCAGAAATTCGGTCTGCACAGGGCTTCCCGCCTGCTCCGAAGCCTGATGGTCGGAAAAATGTATGCCGGTAAGCAGCGGCACAACGTAGTCAGAGGGCGGCCAGTTCCACTTTTTCCACATATACCACGCGCTCATGACCACTGCGGCGGGCTTTTTATCGGGCGTTTCAAAAATATCGAGGCACTCTCTGTCGATAAAATAATCTACGCTCGGCAGGTGGCACTTAGCCGCGAATGTCTGAATATCATCGCCGATATTCTGCGTAGTCTTGTGCATTATCACACCAAATTTCATAGTTTAAAAATTCCTCCGAAAATCATTTTTTTACTTTATATCGTTATCATTATTATCCGTTATATAGCCGATTATCCGCTCGGCGCTCTTGCCGTCGCAAGCGCCCATAAAGCGTTCGCGGAAGCGGCGCACCTCGGCGGTATCGCAGCCCTGCTCCAGCGCCCTCGCCACGCTCTCGGCAAGCTCAGCTTCGGTCTTTACAATATCCCCCGGCAGGAAATCGCGGTCGTATTTGTAGTAAAATCCGCGGTAATCGTAAAATTCGTCAAGGTCGTAGGCGTAAAACACCATAGGTCTTTCAAAAAGCGAATATTCAAATATCAGCGAGGAGTAATCGGTGATGCAGACGTCTGAAACGCAAAGCAGCTCCTCTATCTTCATATCCTGCGAAACATCGAAAGCGAAGCCGCGGCAGCTTTCGGGTATCGCGGTCTTAGTATTTACAAAACCATGCTGTTTTATCAGCAGCACACATTCGCCCCAGCGCCGCGCCATTTTTTCTATGTCGAACATTTTCGGCGGCTGAGCGTTATCGGCGTCGCCGCGGTATGTGGGCGCATAGAGAACTGTCTTTTTGCCGCGCGCCGCAGGGCAGACTTCGTAAAGCCGCTCGTAAGCGTTTCGGCGGTTATTTTCGTCGAAAAACCAATCCGTCCGCGCAACGCCGACAGCCTTTACGCATGAGGGCGGCGTGAAGCCGAAAGCTTCTTCAAAGTGGGGTATACATTCCTCACTGCTTACGGTAACGAGGGTATAATTCGTATGCGCGGGGTATTTATCCAGCTCTTCGGGGTCTTGACCGAAAGAAAGCCCCGCTATAGAGTAGCCCCATTTTTTGAAAGCCCCGCAGCTATGCCAAGTCTGTATCAGCTTAGTGCCGTGCCGCAGACAAAATGCGCCGAAGAGGTTGCAGGTATCGTCCACCAAAACAGTTTCCGCCCTAGGCAGCTGAGTGCAAAGGCGCAGGTAGCGTGCGAGGTAAGAAAGCCCGCCGCTGTTATTATGGATATAAAACACCTCAGTCGGCACGCCGCGTTCATTCAGCCCGTCATATATCGCGCGGTAGCTATCGGTAAGAAAGCCGTGGCGCACCTCGCAGAAGAGCACCAGTCCCTCCTCGCGCTTACGCAAACAGCAGGCGTGGTAGACCGCGGGGTATACTATTTTAAATGCGGCGAATTTGCAAAGCCGCTTAAAAGCGTTTTTAATTCCTGACATTGAAACCTCTGTTAAAATAAGGCACAGTGTATGGGCAGACCCGTATCATGCCTATAAATATACCTTATCATTATAACATACGCCGCGGAAAATGTCAACGGGTGTGGGGCAGATATGCGCCCAAATTGCGGGAGATATTTATACATTTTTAGGGAGATACATATTTACTTCAAAATTCTTTAACAGGTATTGAAATAGTCCAGCCCTTGCCAACCCCAAATTTCTATGCTATACTATAAAATAGCTATATGATTTAGCCCACCAAATTCTCGATAGGACAGATAAAATGAAAAGATCAGTAATTGGCATAATCGCCCACGTCGATTCGGGCAAGACTACCCTCTCTGAGGCTATGCTCTTTCACGCGGGCGAGATACGCAGGCTGGGGCGCGTAGACCACGGCGACGCTTTCCTCGATACCGATGTGATCGAAAAAAAGCGCGGCATCACCGTGTTCTCAAAGCCCGCCGAATTTAGATATAACGATACCTGCTTCACCCTGCTCGATACCCCCGGACACGTCGATTTTTCGGCGGAGACCGAGCGCGCTTTGCAGGTGCTGGACCTCGCCGTGCTCGTTATAAGCGGCACTGACGGCGTGCAGAGCCATACCCAGACACTCTGGCGGCTGCTGCGCAGATACAGCGTGCCGACCTTCGTTTTCGTCAATAAAATGGATCTCGACGGCGCGGATAAAAGCTTCGTTATGCAGAGCTTAGAAAACCGCCTCGGCTCGGGCTTCGTAGATCTTTGCCGACCCGCCGATGAGGTCGCCGAAGACTGCGCCGTTTACGATGAAAACGCCATGAACGAATTTCTCGAAAGCGGCGATGTGCAGACCCAAACGCTCGCCGCCGCAGTTGCACAGAGAAATATTTTCCCATGCTTCTTCGGCTCGGCACTGCGCTCGCAGGGCGTGGAAAAGCTGATGAACGCTCTCGCCGACCTCGCCCCATGCGCGGACGATACGCAGGCTGCCGCTGACTTCGGCGCAAAGGTCTACAAGATCTCGGAGGACGGCGGCGCTAGGCTGACTTTCATGAAGATAACGAGCGGCACTCTAAAAATACGCAGTCTGCTGAATTACGCCGCCGAGGGCGAAAACTTTTCCGAAAAAGTCAGCAGGATACGCATTTACTCTGGCGCGAAATTTCGCCCTGCCGACGCAACCGAAGCGGGCGCTGTCTGCGCGGTGGAGGGGCTTACTCACACTTTCGCGGGGCAGGGCTTGGGCTGCGAACCTGACTCCGCCGCGCCGCTGCTCGAGCCTGTGCTAACCTACCGTGCCGAGCCGCAGGAGAATATCGACTCGCACACCCTGCTCTCCTACTTCCGCCTGCTGGAAAATGAAGACCCTCAGCTGCACGTTGACTGGAACGAACAGCTCGGCGAGATACACGTCAGCATAATGGGTGAAGTGCAGCTCGAAATACTGAAAAATATCCTAAAGCGCCGCTTTGACGTCGACGTAGATTTCGGCGAGGGCAGCATCGCTTACAAGGAAACGCTTGCGCAGGAGGTCTACGGCTACGGACATTACGAACCGCTGCGCCATTACGCCGAAGTACACCTGCGGCTCGAACCCCTCGAGCGCGGGGCGGGGCTGCGGTTTGCGAGCGAGTGCAGCGAGGACGATCTCGATAGAAACTGGCAGCGGCTGATACTCACCCACCTGCGCGAGAAAAAATACATCGGCGCGCTGACAGGCTCGCCCATCACGGATATGAAGATAACACTGGTATCGGGCAGGGCGCACCTAAAGCACACTGAGGGCGGCGATTTTCGCCAAGCCACATACCGCGCGGTGCGGCAGGGTCTGCGAAGCGGCGAGGGCGTGCTTCTCGAGCCGTACTACAGCTTCACGCTGGAACTTCCGCAGCAGAACATCGGCCGTGCGATAACGGATATACAGAACATGGGCGGCGAATTTGCCCCGCCCGAAACGCTCGGCGAAACGGCGGTGCTCAAAGGCAGCGCGCCTGTTTCGGAAATGCGCGGATACCAGCAGCAGGTGGTGGGCTACACTAAAGGGCTGGGCAGGCTGATATGTATGCCCGACGGCTACCGCGAATGTCACAACGCCGCCGAGGTCATCGCCGCTTGCGGTTACGAAGCGGACAGCGACCTTGAAAACACTGCTGATTCCGTATTCTGCTCGCACGGGGCGGGTTACAACGTGAAATGGAACGAGGTGGAAGAGCACGTTCACATACCGCCCGAGGGCAGGCGCGTGAGGACTGCCGAACCTCAGCCGCAGAGCCGCGCCGAAGATTTCGTCCGCCGCGCCGCGAGCGATAAAGAGCTGATGGAGATATTCGAGCGCACATACGGCAAGATAGACCGCGAAAAGCGCTACGCCATGCGCACGTCGAAGAAGCAGGAGCGCGTGTCATCGAAACCGCAGCATATCTATAAAGGTAAGGAATACCTGCTGGTAGACGGCTACAACATGATATTCGCGTGGGAAGAGCTGAAAAAAGCGGCGGCGCAGAGCCTAGACCTCGCGCGCAGTATGCTGGTCAACAGGCTTTGCAATTATCAGGGGTACAAGCAGTGCGAGCTGATACTGGTGTTCGACGCCTACAAGGTGCACGAGGCGGAGCGCGTGGTGGAAAACTACCACAACATCAGCATAGTCTACACCAAAGAGGCAGAAACGGCTGACACATACATCGAGAAAACCGCGCACAAGCTCAGCCGCGAGCACAAAGTACGCGTGGCTACCTCAGACGGCATGGAGCAGGTGATAATCATGGGCGGCGGCGCATTCAGAATGTCGGCGCAGGAGCTGCACGAGGACGTAGAGCGCACCGAGCGCGAGATACGGGAATTCATCGCGAAGATGAAGTGAAGCAGATAAAACCACGGGCTGAGGGAAATCGCTCCTCAGCCCGTGTTTGCGTTATTTCTCTCTCTCGCCCTAATGCAAAAATCGCAGTACTCGCCGCCGCCCGCAAGAGTCTGCGTGCGCTCGAACGAGAATTTGTCGAGGTTGCCGTACATATGCTCGTCGCTCTCGCAAAAACCCGCTTTCAGCTCGGGGCAGCCCAGCTCCTCCATATATCGGCAGTAGGGGCAGCTCAGAATGTCAAAGTGCGCCTCGCGCTTATTGAAAACGCCGAAACGGTTCTTAAAGCCAGCCTCCTCGCCAAAGCCTTTCGCCGCCATTTTCTTCATGGCGGGCAGGAAGATATTCGCGACCCCCGGCAGGTTCACCGCTTTGTTGATGAACTCGCCCGACTTCCTGCTGTACGCCATAGCCGCGGTGTGCACCCAGCCGAAAGCCTGCTCGGGGTAATATTTCATCACCGTTTTGTAAAGCGCCGCCCGCTCGCAGCACTGCTTCCAATGCACCAGCGCGACCTTGCCGAGGCCGGGGTGAAGCGCGAGCATTTTGTAATACTCGTCGTTCGCCCGCCGCTGTATCTGCTCAGCGCTGCCGCCCGCCGCCGAAATATTCTCAAACACCGAGCTGTACGAAGCGCTTTTTATGTAGATATTTTTCCTGCCCATGATGTGCTCCTTCCGTGAGTTAGCTTTAGCTAACTCGGCTGTTAAAAATATGCCGCGCGGTGTGCACGGCGGTGATATTTAGTGAAGTATAGTGTAAACAAATCTGCCCATGTTTTCGCCGTTGCAGAACGAAAGATAAGAGATCAGCGCGAAAAACAGCGCGCCTGCGGCTATTTTTATATGGTTAGGCTTACTGAGCCACTCTGTGAAACTTTTCATGTTTATACTCCTCCCGAGAATTGCATATTGCATTGCTTTTTATCTATTATATCACTTGCCAAACTGCTTGTCAATACGGCGCGCGGCTATTGACATTTTCCATAAAATGAGCTATACTTTATTATGATAAATAACGAAAGGAGCGCTGAAAGAATGAGCCTTGCCGAGCCTGAGCTTTTTGCCGACGAATCCCCCTGCGTGCAGTCGCAGCGCGTGATATACACCCCCTCGGCTTTCGCCCGCAGCACACTGCTCTACTTGCAGGAGGCGGGCACGCTTACCGCCGTAAAGCCGCACTCCTCCTCGCGCAGCGGTCTGCGCTCTTTCCTCTGCTTCGTGGTGCTTTCGGGGTCGGGCACGCTTGATTACGAGGGCGAAGTCTACCGCCTGCAAGCGGGCGACGCGGTATTCATCGACTGCCGCAAAAACTACGAGCACTCGACCTCCGACGACCTCTGGAGCCTGCAATGGTGCCACTTTTTCGGCGTGCAGATGCAGGCGATATACGAAAAATACATCTCGCGCGGCGGCAGACCCGTTTTCCGCCCGCAAAACTGCGCGGCGCTGAAAGATAACCTCTCGCGCCTGCGCGCCATAGCCGACTCAGCCGACTACATTCGCGATATGCGCATAAACGAAGAGCTAAGCGCCCTGCTGACAAAGCTGATGGAAAGCTCGTGGAACCCCGAAAACACATTCACCGCCAAGAAAAAGGTAGAGCTTAGCCGAGTGAAAAATCATCTCGACGAGCACTACGCCGAAAAAATGACGCTGGACGAGCTGGCGGCGAAGTTTTACATCAATAAATTCTATATGTCGAAGATATTTCGCGAAACTTACGGCACAACAATAATAGCCTATCTCGAGCAGCTTCGTATCACAAAAGCGAAAAATTTATTAAGATTTTCAGATATGACGGTGGACGAGATAGCATACCGAGTAGGACTGAAAGACGCCAATTATTTCAGCCGTTTGTTTAAAAAAGTAGAGGGCATGACCCCTTCACAGTATCGGCGGCTGTGGTGATATTAGATAAAGTTCAAAGTTTCGTAATAAAGCCAATATTGTGCTAATAAATATCCCGATAAGCGGTTGAACGAGCGGCGAAAAAGTTGTATAATCATGTTGTGATTTGTAAGCTTCTCAAAAACCGAAAGTTATGAAAGAGGGATAATATCATGAAAACTGCACTAATTACAGGCATCACCGGTCAGGACGGCTCTTACCTCGCGGAATTTCTGCTGGAAAAAGGCTACGCGGTACACGGCATAACCCGCCGCGCTTCCATCTCAAACACCGCGAGGATAGACCACATTATCGACAAGATAAAGCTGCACGACGGCGACCTTACCGACTCGACCTCGCTGATACGCATTATAAAAGAAGTACAGCCCGACGAGATATACAACCTCGCGGCGCAGTCGCACGTTCAAGTATCATTCGATGTTCCCGAATACTCGGGCGACGTTGACGCTATAGGCGTGCTGAGGATACTCGAGGCTGTAAGAATGCTCGGCATGGAGAAAAAGGCCAAGATATATCAGGCTTCGACCTCTGAGCTTTACGGCAAGGTAGAGGAAGTTCCCCAGCGCGAAACTACGCCTTTCCACCCGTACAGCCCCTACGCCATCGCTAAGCAGTACGGCTTCTGGATGATAAAAGAGTACCGCGAGGCTTATGGTATGTTCGCGGTAAACGGCATACTCTTCAACCACGAGTCTGAGCGCCGCGGCGAGAATTTCGTCACCCGCAAGATCACCCTCGCGGCAGGCAGGATAGCCGAGGGTCTGCAAGACCACCTCGAGCTGGGCAATATGGACTCTCTGCGCGACTGGGGCTACGCTAAGGACTACGTTGAGTGTATGTGGCTCATCATGCAGCAGGAGCAGCCTGACGATTTCGTTATCGCGACGGGCGTTCAGCACACTGTTCGCGACTTCACAGAAAAGGCTTTCGCGGCAAACGGCATAACTATACGCTGGGAGGGCGAGGGCATCGACGAAAAAGGCTACGACGCCGAAACGGGCAAGATGCTCGTTTGCGTAAACCCAGCGTGGTTCAGACCTACCGACGTTGACAACCTCTGGGGCGACCCCACCAAGGCAAAGACAGTGCTGGGCTGGGATCCGCAGACCACAAGCTACGAACAGCTTATAGACATAATGGCAAAGCACGACAGAGAGCTTGCGAAGCGCGAAAAAGCTCTTAAAGCCGCGAATGTTTGAAACGGGGGCAGTTCAAAATGATGGAAAAGAACGCTAAGATATACGTTGCAGGACACAAGGGCATGGTAGGCTCGGCGATAGTACGCGAACTGGAAAAACAGGGATACACCAACATCATCACCCGCAGCCACAAAGAGCTTGACCTTTGCAGACAGGACGCAGTTGAGAAATTTTTTGCTGAGGAAAAGCCGGAGTACGTTTTTCTCGCGGCGGCTAAGGTAGGCGGAATAGTTGCCAACGAAAACGCCCTCGCCGACTTTATGTACGAAAACATGATACTCGAGATGAACGTTATCAACTCGGCTTGGAAAAACGGCTGCAAGAAGCTGGAGTTTCTCGGCTCTTCCTGCATATACCCCAGAATGGCGCCGCAGCCTATGAAAGAAAGCTGCCTGCTGACTTCTGAGCTGGAAAAGACCAACGAAGCTTACGCACTCGCGAAGATCTCGGGGCTGAAATACTGCGAATTTCTGAACCGCCAGTACGGCACCGACTACATATCCGTAATGCCTACAAATCTTTACGGCCCTAACGACAACTACCACCCTACCCACAGCCACGTTCTCCCCGCGCTGATAAGACGTTTTCACGAAGCTAAAGAGCAGGGGCTGCCCTACGTTACCTGCTGGGGCGACGGCTCGCCGCTGAGAGAATTTCTATACGTTGACGACCTCGCGAACCTCTGCGTTTTCCTGATGAACAATTACAGCGGAAACGAAACGGTGAACGCGGGCACCGGCAAGGAGCTTACGATAAAAGAACTTACCGAGCTTACCGCAGAGGTGATCGGCTACAAGGGCGAGATTCGCTGGGATACTTCGAAGCCGAACGGCACTCCCCGCAAGCTGCTCGACGTGAGCAAGGCGGCTGACCTCGGCTGGACATACAAGACCGAGCTGAAAGACGGCATAAAGCTGGCTTACGAGGACTTCCTTAACAACCCGATGAGAGCTGAAAGATAAATTTTAACGCAACACCGCACAGGCGTGAACTGCTTGTGCGGCATTGCCATATTATAGGAGAACAAAAAATGAACATTGTACTGTTATCAGGCGGCTCGGGGCAGAGATTGTGGCCGCTTTCAAACGATATTCGCTCAAAGCAATTTATAAAGCTTTTTCACACCGAGGACGGCGGGCTGGAGTCGATGGTACAGCGCGTTTACAGGCAGATAAAGACCGCCGACGTGAACGCGAGCGTGACCATAGCCACCTCGAAATCGCAGGTGAGCGCTATACACAACCAGCTCGGCGACGAAGTGGGCATAAGCATAGAGCCTTGCCGCCGCGACACTTTCCCCGCGATAGCGCTGGCGGCGGCGTATCTGCACGATGTAAAAAAGATACCCGCAGACGAAGCGGTAGTCGTATGCCCCGTAGACCCCTATGTAGAGCCCGACTACTTTGAAGCGCTCGGAAAACTGGGCGACTACGCGCGCGAGAGCGAAGCGAACCTTGTGCTGATGGGCATAGAGCCTACCTACCCCAGCGAAAAGTACGGCTACATCATCCCTGCGGACGGCGGCAAGATAAGCCGCGTGAACAAATTTAAGGAAAAACCCGACCGCGCCACGGCGGCGGAATACATATCGCAGGGGGCGCTCTGGAACGGCGGCGTTTTCGCGTTCCGTCTGGGGTATGTGCTCGACCGCGCGCACGAACTGATAGATTTTAAGGACTACAACGACCTTTTCATGCGCTACGATACGCTTGAGAAGATAAGCTTCGATTACGCGGTAGTAGAGCACGAGCCGCTGATAGAGGTCATGCGCTTTTCGGGAATGTGGCGCGACCTCGGCACATGGAACACCCTCACCGAGGCGATGGACAGCCGCAGCGTAGGCGAAGCGCTCTTTAACGACGAATGCAGCAACGTGCACGTTGTAAACGAACTGAACGTGCCTATACTCTGCATGGGGCTGAAAGACGTGGTAGTTTCGGCAAGCCCCGAGGGCATACTGGTTTCTGACAAAGAGCAGTCGAGCTACATAAAGCCCTTTGTAAACACCCTAGATCACAAGGTCATGTTCGCCGAAAAATCATGGGGCAGCTTCCGCGTGCTGGACATCGAGAAAGAAAGCCTTACCATAAAAGTAACGCTGAACGCGGGGCACGGCATGAACTATCATGCGCACGAGTACCGAAACGAGGTATGGACAGTTATCTGCGGCGAGGGCAAAGCCGTGATAGACGGCGCGGAGTGCAGCGTGAAAGCGGGCGACGTGCTTGAAATGCCCGCGGGCACAAAGCACACCGTGACCGCAACCACCACGCTCGAGATAGTCGAGGTACAGCTTGGCAGAGATATTTCGGTGCACGATAAGATAAAATACGAACTTTAAAAACGAGGTAACAGCATGAGCAAAACTCTGAATATGGGAAACAGATACAAAAACTTATTTTTACAGCAGTCATATTTCGACAATACCGACCTTTACAGCGAGATACTGCGGCGCGAGCGCACAGACGACGCGCACAAGCTGCCTGTATGGGATTACGTTATACTTTCGGCCTCAAACGAAGCGCAGGCTATGGCTTACGAGCAGCAGATAAGCTGGCGGCTGAAAAACTGCGCGCTGCCCGCCGCGACGAAGTACGCCGTTATCCCCGACCCTGAAGGCAAGCGGGTAGGCTCGGGCGGCGCTACGCTGAACGTTTTGAAATACATAACCGACCACGACGAGCGCGAGCTTTCGCAGCTAAGGATAATGGTGCTCCACAGCGGCGGCGACGCTAAGAGAACGCCGCAGTACAGCGCCTGCGGAAAGATATTCTCGCCCGTGCCGCGTATGCTGCCGAACGGCAGGCGCAGCACGCTGTTTGACGAATTTATGATCTCGATGTGCGGCATACCCGCGCGCATCTCGAGCGGTATGCTGGTCTGCTCTGGCGATGTGCTGCTGCTCTTCAACTCCCTTCAGCTCGACTTTTACGAAGAGGGCGCGGCTGCGCTTTCGATAAAGGAAAGCGCCGAAGTCGGCAAGAACCACGGCGTATTCTTAGGCAGCGGCGATGGATATGTGCGCCGTTTCCTGCACAAGCAGTCGGTAGAGAACCTTAAAAAAGTTGGCGCTGCCGACCAGCGCGGAATGATAAATATCGACACCGGCGCGGTGATATTCAGCGGCGGTTTGGTAAAAACGCTCTACTCGCTGGCAGACACGCCCGAGAAATTCGCGGCTATGGTGAACGAAAAGGTGCGCCTTTCATTCTATGCCGACTTTCTCTACCCATTGGCTGAGGACAGCACGCTGGAGCAGTTTTACAAAGAGCAGCCCGAGGGCGATCTCTGCCCCGAGCTTGACGCGGCGCGCGAAAAGATATGGGAAAAGCTCAGCGGATACCGCATGAAGCTGATACGCTTCTCGCCCTCGTCATTCCTGCACTTCGGCACTACGCGCGAGCTGCTGAAGCTAAACGCCGAGGACATAGGCAGCTACGGCGAGCTGGGCTGGCGCGGCGTTGTCAACAGCAATTACCACGGCGAAGGCTTTGCGGCTTCAAATTCATACATCAGCACGCGGGCTAAGGTAGGCGCGGGCAGCTACATAGAGGACAGCTACATCCACCACAACGCCGTTATCGGCAAGGGCTGCGTTATCTCGGGCTGCACTATAGGCAAAGCTCGCAGCGGCAAGAATGAAAAGCCGATAGTTATACCCGACGGCACGGTGGTGCACGGCCTGAAACTCGCCGACGGCAGATTTGTAGTGCGCGTTTACGGCGTGAACGATAACCCTAAAGAAGCGAAGCTTTTCGGCAAAGAGATAGACGAACCGCTTTGGACAAAGCCCCTCTACCCCGCCGAGCGCACCTTTGCGGAAGCGCTGAACGCGAGCCTTTCGGGCGAAGCAAAGGGCGAACTTTTCAGCCTTAAAGACAGCTTCAACGGCGCGGACGTTACCGCGATACTGCCCTGGCAGGAAAAGCTGAACGACAAGATAAAGATAGAGAGCCTGCTGGAAGCCATAGACGCGAACCTGCCCGCCGAGCAGGCGGCGGAGATATTCAAGACGGGCATTTCCGAGCGCGTGAAGAACAAGCTTTTGAAAATGGCGGAAAAGCTCGACTGCGCCGACCTCGGTTCTTTCAGCAGAAAGATACGCATTTACTACTATCTCTCGAAGCTGACGGACGAAGAGAAAAACTGCGACCGCTGCTTTGAAACCATACGCGACACGATACTGCGCACGGCGCTGAAAGACACCGATTACCGCGCGGATTACGTTATCGCGAAAGACGAAGTAGTTACGAAGCTGCCGGTACGCGTGAACTGGGGCGGCGGCTGGTCTGACACACCGCCATACTGCATGGAGCACGGCGGTACAGTGCTGAACGCGGCGATAAAGCTGGGCGGCGAGCTGCCGATAGAGGTGACGATAAAGAAGCTGCCCGAAAGCAAGATGGTTCTCGCGAGCACCGACGTAGGCAGCTACGAGGAATTTACCGACATAAAGAAACTGCAAAACTGCAGCGACCCGATGGACGCTTTCGCACTGCACAAGGCGGCGCTCATCGCCTGCGGCGTTATCCCATACGAGGAAAACGTATCGATAGAGGGGATATGCGCGCATCTGGGCGGCGGACTTTACATGAACACCCGCGTTATCGACATACCTAAAGGCAGCGGTCTGGGCACAAGCTCGATACTGGCGGCGGCTTGCGTAAAGGGTATTTTCAGCTTCATGGGCGTGAAGTACACTGAAGACGAGCTTTACAACACCGTGCTTTGCATGGAGCAGATAATGTCTACCGGCGGCGGCTGGCAGGATCAGGTAGGCGGTGCTTCGGCGGGCATAAAGATGGTCTCGGCAGACAAGGCGCTGAAGCAGAAGATAATCTGCACGCCGCTGCGCATCGACAACGGCACTCTGCGCAAGCTGAACGAGCGTTTCGCGCTGATATACACGGGTCAGCGCAGGCTGGCGAGAAACCTGCTGCGCGACATCGTGGGCAAATACGTCGGCGGTGACCCCGATGTAAACGAGGTGCTCTACCGCGTACAGCAGATGGCCGTGCTCATGCGGCTTGAGCTTGAAAAAGGCAGGATCGACGGCTTGGCGAAGCTGATGAACGAGCACTGGGAGCTTTCAAAGCGGCTGGACAAGGGCTGTACCAACACCTGTATCGACCAAATATTCCTTTCGATAGAAGACCTGATAGACGGCAAGATGATATGCGGCGCAGGCGGCGGCGGATTCATACAGGTCATCATGAAAAAAGGCGTGACGCTTGAGCAGATGCAGGAGCGGCTCGACGAAGTGTTCTCCGAATCGGGCGTAGGCGTTTGGAAAACCGAGTTTTACATGGGCTAAAAATACGCAAAAAAGACCTCTTCCACCGATCGGGAGAGGTCTTTTTCTATATCTAAATATCAATAATTTTCAGCGTGTACATCGAAATAGCTCTTCGAGCGGGCGCATATGGGAAATGCCTCGGGGGCTTTTTTGCCTGAATATCTATTAGCCATCTGTATTTCTCCTTCGTCAAGTTTTTTCACGAAAAAGCAGAACCGCCGCCGCGCAGAATATCAAGTATCCGCCCAGAACCTCGAGTGGGAATTTCCAGAGCGCGCTTTGGTCTATCAGAAAAGGCAAAGTTGCTATCGCGCCGCAAGGCGGAAAGTACAGCCCCAGCCTATCTACCAGCCAAAGCACCGCCCCGCAGGCGACCGCCGCCGAAAACGCCATCGGCAGACCCGCGCCTACGCTCAGCGCCGCGCGCATTATCGTACCCATGAAAGCCGCACCGCCTATCAGCAATACCGTCTGCCAAATCCTGCCGCGCGGCTTTGAGTTAGGCTTGCTAAGCTCAAAAAACGCAACGATGAGCGGCGGCGCGGTAATGAATATCTCGCCGAAATATGCGGGCAGAAGGCATATCGCCGCGGCGGTCAGCGATTGTTTTGCACGCAGTTTTATCAGCCCGCGCGTGCGCGCTTCGGGTACAAATCCGCACTTTTTGCGCAGACCAAACCGCTCGAGTATCGTCTGAACGCCCAGTATCAGCGCCGTCATGCCCAGAGCGGAGATGAGGTACGCCGCTCCGCCCGTCTGCATAAGTATCGGCAGAACGCAGGCGGATACTGCGGGCACAAATCCGCAGCCGAGCAGAGTTATATACCCCGCCGCGCAGAATATCCCGAGCGGCGCTTGCACCCAAACGGGCAGCGGCAGCAGACGTACTATCGCAGCGCCCGTGCCTGCCGAGAGCGCCACCGCCGCGAAAAGCCGCAGCTTTGAGGTGTTCCAGACCTGCTTCGGCGCAGCCAGCGCGCCTATCGCGATAGCCGTTATCTCGGGGAAAATTATCTCCCGCTCGCCCGTTATCTCAGCCGCCGCGACCATTCCCGCCGCCAGCAGCACCGAGATCACGGCGGGCAGCCATGTTTTTTTATCCATCAAAAATTTTGCACTCCCCATATTAAAAGCGCCCCCGCACCCGCGGAAGCGCCGTGTGTTTTATTCAGTTTTGATAAACCCTTTTCTGAAAAGCGGTATCATCATCGCGCCAGCCGCGTTGCCGAGCGACATCACAAGCAGGTACAGCAAGGTGCGCATACTCCATACGCCCGCAAGCGTGAAGTAGTACATATTCGCCACGCAGTGCTCGAAGCCGCTGATTATAAAGACGACTACGGGCAGGAATATCGCGAGTATCTGCCCCAGCGTGTTTTTTATGTTCTTGCTGCCGTCCGCCGCTATGAACATCAGCACGCCGCAGAAAAACGCAAGTATGAAAATGCTCAGCAAGCCGTCCTCGAGCTTTACGCGGCATATCTCACGCGCACCTTCGCTTATGCCCGCTATGCGCGTTTGCCGTATCAGCAGCGCCGCCAGCACCGCGCCCGCTAAGTTGCCGAGCCATATCAGCCCCAGTTCGCCGAGGTACGCCGCTTCGCGCTCTACCGCGTAGCCGACCTTGCCCGTAAAGAGGTTGAAGCCGAAGCTGAGTATCACGAAAAGCCCCGTGCCGAAAAGAAAAGCGCCTAGAAATTTGTTGCCGCAGGAAAGGTAGACCGTGCCGCCTATCGCTATGGCGAAGCCTGTAAGCACCGCGCGCAGCAGAATGTCAGCAATTTTTCTCATGTGAAAATTTATCTCCTTATATATAGATCCATATATAATTATATAGTATTTTCGCCTGACTTGCAATAGGCGCGGGCTTTATTTACAGTTTATTATCATGTTAGCCTGCCGCAACATATCCGCGCTTTCAGTTCTGGAAATTCACCGCCATCTCGGTCAGCATGGGGTACGCCGCAAGCTCGCCGCTATCGAGATCTTCTCGGTGCATATCCACCGCCGTTACCGCGCTGTTGCCGTAGGTGGTGTAGTAGTAGATGCCCTTGTCCGCGTTGCAGCAGGAGGTGTATATCGTTATCTCGTACTCACCTTCGGATACCTCACAGCAGCCCCTTTGCTGGTCTACCGCGCCGAGTATGTGGAAAAACTGGCTGACGTTTTCCGCCTCGCCGCCGCCCGATACCGAGTTTGCCAGCACATACGCCGCCCGCACGAACCGCGACTGCGAGGAAAGGTCGCCCGGCAGACCCAGCGCGCCCATCCCGCGGCTGTAATGCGAAAGCTTCAGCTTATCGGAAAAGCAGTTTCGCGGCTGCTTCGGCGAGAGGTGCATAAAATCGTTCAGGCGGAACATCTGCGCGGGGAATGGCGGATTGTTCGTCAGCACGCCCGCGGGGTCATCGTAGACCTGCACGCCCTCCGCGGTAGATTCCACGACTATAGTCTGCTGCTTATCGGCGATGATCCAGTGAAGCTGCGCCGTGGGCATCTGCGGGCTGAAAGGCGTATCGGTAAGATCTATCTGCGCTATCACCCGCCGCGCCTGCTCGACGCTTTCGCAGCTGCTGAGTATAAATGGTATGAACTCGTACTGCGCCACGTTTTTCGCGCCCGCCGCAGGCTTTGCGTACTTGGCGTTGCCGACGAAATTCAGCCCCGCCATGCCTAAGCCCTTTTCGTTCACCGCGTCGTAATAAAGCGGGTAGCCGCCCGCGATGTGCGCCGTACCTATCATCGCGAAATGCTCAGCCGAAGCGCTGCCGTCGGAAAAACGCAGCTCAAAGCGGCGCGGCATTACCGCTATCTCCTCGCCGTATGAGCTTTCGTAATCGAGCGTTCTGCCGAAATACATATCGTCTGTTTTATAAACTGCTGCCGTACACATAAAGCATTACCCTCCATAAAAAAAATTCTTGCATATATTATACCACACCCCGCCGCTAAAAATCAAGTGCTGAGCTGTATCCTAATATAACACATTTAACTACATAACAGGAACTTCACACAAATTTCGCTCAATTTTCAACAAAACCTGTTGCATTTTGTTAGGAATAGTTGTATAATAAATACATGAAATATATGACAGCCGCGCTTTACAGCCGCTGTCTTGACGAAAGGAAATGTTTTTGATATGGCTAACAGAATGATACTTAACGAAACCTCGTACTTCGGCGCGGGCGCTATCAGCGAGATAGTTACCGAGGCTAAAAAGCGCGCTTTTAAAAAGGCGCTGGTAGTTACCGACCCCGACCTTATCAAATTCAACGTAGCGCAGAACGTTACTAAGCTGCTTGAAGAAGCGGGTCTGGCTTACGAGATATTCTCGCAGGTAAAGGCGAACCCCACGGTAGCGGTAGTAAAGGCGGGAATCGAGGCTTTCAAGAAGGCTGAGGCTGACTACCTTATCGCGATAGGCGGCGGCTCTTCTATGGATACAGCAAAGGCTATCGGCATCATAATCGCGAACCCCGAGTACGCCGACGTTACCTCGCTAGAGGGCGCAGTTGACACAAAGAACCCCTGCGTTCCCATAATCGCCGTTCCCACCACCGCGGGCACGGCTGCCGAAGTTACCATCAACTACGTTATCACCGACGAGGAAAAGAAGCGCAAGTTCGTATGCGTAGACCCCCACGATATACCCGTAGTAGCCGTTATCGACGCACAGATGATGTCCTCTATGCCTAAGGGGCTCACCGCTTCGACAGGTATGGACGCTCTTACCCACGCCATCGAGGGCTACACCACTCTCGGCGCATGGGAGCTTACTGACATGATGCACCTCAAGGCTATCGAGGTGATCTCCCGCTCGCTGCGCGCAGCCTGCCAAAACGACCCTAAGGGCAGAGAAGATATGGCGCTTGGTCAGTACATCGCGGGCATGGGCTTCTCTAACGTAGGTCTTGGCGTTGTACACGGCATGGCTCACCCCCTCGGCGCTTTCTACGACACTCCTCACGGCATCGCGAATGCTGTACTGCTGCCCTACGTTATGGAATACAACGCTCCTTACACCGGTGAGAAGTTCAAGTACATAGCTGAAGCGATGGGCGTTGACACTACGGGCATGGATCAGGAAGCTTACAGAAAGGCTGCCGTAGACGCTGTAAAGCAGCTCTCAAAGGACGTTGGTATCCCCGAAAAGCTGCATGAGATAGGCGTTAAGGAAGAAGACCTCCCCGCGCTTTCGCAGTCGGCATTCGACGACGTTTGCACTGGCGGCAACCCCAGACCCTGCACAGTAGAATCTATCCTCGGTATCTACAAGACAGCGTTCTGATAAACAGATAAACAGATAACTCGGATAAATGAAATAAGTCGAATATAAAAGAGCGGCGCAGCTTTCTTACAAGGCTGCCCGCTCTTTTTTGCGTTAATCCAAATTGTCAAATTCGTCCGTTTCGCAGAATGTCTGCACGTCGTAGAGAAAAAGCACCTGATCGTAGTCGGCGGGGTCGGCAAAATCCTCCAGCTTCTCGCCCTCCTCCAGCATACCGGGGTCTACCAGCGTTATCTCAGAGTAGTGCGGCGCTAAAAAAGGTATCATACTGTTGGCGTAATCCGACTTGATTATCAGCAGCTTCGGCAGATCTTTGCCCGTAGTGACCACCCGCGTGCACTTGAAATTGCTCGCGCCGAGGTAGTAAGAGTATTTGTCGGCGCTGTTCAGCCCCGCGGAATTGTAGAGCGAGGTCTTGCTGTAAGTCTGCTTGTCGCGCAGCATTTTTACCGACTTTACATAGCTGCCGTATTTGCAGCGGTAGGCGGTAATGGTGTCCTCCCTTACCCGCCGCACGCCGCTTTTCGCTGAAAGCTCGCCGCGGTAGTAAATGTGCGAATAGTCCATATCGTAATTCGCAAGGGTATACGGCGCGCTGCCCATCTTGCCGATAGCCGCCGAGTACGCCTCGTAAGCGCCCGCCTGCGTCCAGTAGGGGTCGGTGCGGAAGTAGATGTAACTGTCGCGCGCGGAGTATAGAGCGCTGAAAACGTCCAGCGGGTTTACCGCCTCGTCGATGTCGAAATAAATATCGTCGATCAGCTTTTGCTGGTCTATCGCCCCCGCCGAATCGGGAAGCTCGCTGCGGTATATGCCCGAAGCGGTAGGCGCGAGCATTATGTACATCGAAGCGCCCTTGTACTTCTTGTAAAAAGCGTTTATATCCGCGACGTTTTTATCCCGCCGCGACTTATCGTAATCTGAAAAAACGTCCACCAGCATATCGCGCTCTTTATCGTGATAAACGCTGCGAAACTGCCGCATGCCCGTAAGCTCAGCTGAGCGCGCGCAGAGCGACTCCCAGTTCGCCTTGAACGGAAAATTGCTCACGGCGTAGTCCTCAGCCGCCTGCCGCACATTGCCATGCTGCTCCAGCGCTTTTTTAAAAGGCTTGCCGTGCTGAAAAAACACCGTGCTCACGCCTATCATAGCAGTTACCGCGAAAAACATGATTATGCTTATGCAGTTCAGCACCTTTTTCATCTCGTTATCCCGCACCCGCCTTTCTTAGTCAGTATATCATGTAAGCCGTGCATATCATCATCAGCACCAGCTCGATAACGGGGAAAGCTACCCTGTACCAGCCCGTCCCCGCGCGCTTGAATATAGTAGGTATAATACTGTTTGTGGTAAATATCGCCATGATTATCAGCGGCACGCTTATCCCCGCCAGATACTCTATATAGCCGTTCTGCGTGCCTGCGGCAGGGGCGTTGAGCATTTTCAGCAGACCTCTGCCCTGCGCCGCCTGCGGAATATACGCCGCCGCCCCGCATATGAACATTATCGCGGCGGAAAGCGTTTTGCGCAAGGTCTTCGGCATTTTTCTGCCCGCGCCCGCTGTCTCGGCGATCATCGCCGCCGAAAGTATCAGCCCGCAGACCAGCCAACCCGCGGTAAAGCCGTACCACATCACCGCCGCCGTTACCGATACCAGCACGCCGCAGCAGGCAGCCGCCTTGCCGCCCCTGCCGCCAAGTCTGCGAAGCGGCGTGGCGATATAGTCGCGCGACCACTCGTAAAGCGGTATGTTCATCTCGCGCACCGAGTTTTTCACGCCGTCTTTGAATATCCTGCGGCGAAAAGCGGGCTTTACGGGGAAGCCCAGCATCAGCGCCGCGCCCCTGCCCATATTCAGCATACCGTTCAGCGTGGTGCAGAAGCAGGCGCAGAAAATTATCACCGCCAGCCACGCGGGCGCACCGCGAACGCTCTCAAAGTCGGTCTTTTTCACGTCCTCAAGCGCGCGGCTGAGCGGCTCGGCGATCATCAGATACTCCGCCAGACCCGTGATGTAACAGCGCACGCCTTCAGCCGTTTTCTCAAGCGTCACCTTCGGCTCGGCAAAGGTTTTGCGGAAATTTTTATATTTCAGTATAGGCCCGAACCCCAGCGACGGGAAAAAGCCCGTGTACGCCGCCAGCGCGCTGAATTTCGTCTGCGCCTCGCAGTCGCCGCGATAAACGTCGGTGAGGTAGGAGATGATGTGCGCCGCTATCACCCCCGCGCCAAAAAGTTTCAGCCCGTAAGGCAGGTTCGGCGCGAGCGCCCCGCCGTGCGCGAATATTAAAAACGCCGCCCCGCAAAGCAGAGCGTTGCCCGCAAGCACCAGCCGCCGCCGCGCGAGCTTCGGCTTTTCGCCGTCCTTTTTCGCGCGGCCGTTGTATATCGCGATGCCCGAGAAATACGCTGTCAGCAGCAGTGCGAAATACACCGCCGCCCCGCGCCAATCCGCCGCTGATATGAAGAGCAGGTTGCCCGCAAATATCAGCAGCGGACGGCGTTTCGCGGGGATAAGCGCGTAGATAAGCATGAAAACGGGCAGAAAAAAGTATGGAAAAAGTACGTTATACAGCTCCATTTTCGTCCTCCCTTTCAGCAAATATCCCGCCGCACACCTCCGCCAAACTATCGGGCGTGTACATGGAATTAAGCACGTCGAGCAGGGCATGCGCCGAAAGCCCATCGGGCAGACCCAGCTCAGCCGCCAGCCGCGCCCGCTTTTCCGCCGCGCTGCCCGTGCCCGAAAGCCCCAGCATATACATATCGCCGCCCGTAATGCCGCCGTGCTCCGCGCTTTCGCCGTCGAGCTGCGCGCCCGCGTTTTCCAGCAGACCCCGCAGCGTTTCGGCGCTGATGCCCTCTACGCCGAGCGTGCCCTCTTTCGAGGGGGCAGCTTTTCGCCGCTCCTTGCCCTTTATCTGCGGTATATGCAGGTTCAGCACGCGGCTTTGCAGCTCTTTTGGCAAGATCTGCTTTATGTACGCGCGTATCTGCCTGCCCGCCGCGTCGGAATCGGTCATTACGATCAGCCCCGTTTTCTCGGCGTAAAAACGCAGCAGCGCGCAAAGCTCTTTATCCTTATAAATGCCGAAGCCGTGAGTAGTGATGATAACGCCGTCTACCAGCGAGGCAAGCTTTATCTTATCGTACTTGCCCTCTACCACCAGCGCTTGTTTCAGCTTTATTTTTTCAGACATCTTAGCTCTGCCGACCCCCTTTACGCCATTGCCGAAGCGGCGAACTGCTCTACCGCCAGTGCCGACATCTCAGCGTTCATGGATACGCTTTTCAGACGGTAGTCGCACTCCGAAAGAAGCGTCTGCACGCGGCGTATGCGCTCCAGCGGTATGTTCGCACACTCAGAAAAGGCGTTTTTTATCGCAAATTCGCGGTTTTTCGGGTACTTGAAATCACGCGCGCACTGCTCCCAGCCCATGCCCGCCGCGCGTGCAAGCTTAGCGCGGTAAATATCCGCCAACGAGAGATTTATTATCGAAAGCACCTGCGTAGGCTCGTAATTCTGCGCTTTCAGCTCGTCGAGCCGCTTAAAGACAAACAGCGCGTTCGACCGCAGGATATTCAGCGCTAGGGCGTAGCCGTCAGACTCTATCTTGCGCACGCAAAGCGCGTCAATATCCGCCCGCGTTATCTCGCGCCCCGCGGCGTACGCCGTCAGCTTTTCTATCTCCATATTGATATGCGCCGTTTCGCAAAGGCAGAGCTGCGCCAGATATTCCGCGTCGCGCTTTGAGATAGCCGCGCCCGCGCGGGACACAGCCGCCGCTATCGCCTTAGCCGAGTCGGCGGGGCTTTTGTACGCAAATTCGCACACCGCGCCGTGCTTTGCGCAAAGGTCGGCGAAACGGCGGTTTTTATCGGTGAGCGAGCGGCGGTTTTTATACAGCTCTTCGCCGCCTGCCGAAATTATCATAACGGTAGTTTCGGGAATGTCGGAAACTATACCGCGCAGCAGGTCGGCCTGATTTTTGAGCATATTTTCCATATTAAGCCCGTTCAGCGTTACAACTACCCGCTCGGCAAACATCGGCAGCACCTGTACTGCGTCCGCAAGCGCCTCCATATCCAGCTCCTGCGCGTCGAAAATGTGCAGGTTCATCATCTGCGCTTCGGGCGGGCAAAGTTTCGCCGCCAGCTTTTTGGCAAAAGGCTCGAGCGCGCCCGTATCTCTGCCGTAAAACAGATACAGATTTTCATACTTAGCAGCGCGCACGTTCGCCGCGCACTCCGCAGGGGTCTGCACCGCCATTTTTTACCCTCCTTACGCTTTTTCGCCATTATACAGCAACACCGCACATCGCGTGCGGCATTGCAGAAAATATCAGTTTACAAAGTTTAGCCCGCGGGCCATGCGAAATCTCTTCCCGCCAGAACGTGGAAGTGTATGTGGAACACCGTTTGTCCCGCCGACTCGCCGCAGTTTGAAACTACGCGGAAGCCGTTCTTGAACTCCTCGTGCTCCGCCGCCAGCTTCGAGATGACCTCGTAGATGTGCGAAACCACGCCGCTGTTCTTATCGTTTATGTCGGAAAGCTTCGCTATGTGCTCCTTAGGTATCACCAGCCAGTGCACGGGGGCTGTGGGCGCGATGTCGGCGAAAACGTAAACGCTCTCGTCCTCGTAGATCTTGTTTGAGGGGATCTCGCCCGCGATTATTTTGCAGAATAAGCAATCGTTCATTGTTAGCGCTCCTTTACTTTATAAAGTTTGCCAGTATGCCGTCAAGTGCGTTAAGTGCTTCGTCGATCTTGTTCTTATCGCCTATACCCGCCATAGCGCTCTCTGGGCGGCCGCCGCCCTTACCGCCTGTAACTGCGGCTACTTCCTTTACTATCTTGCCCGCGTGCGCGCCCTTAGCGATAGCCGCCTTAGAGCAAGCGCAGAGGAACTTCGGCTTTTCATCGGCAGTGCCCGCCATCACGAGTACGAAAGGCTCGCTGAGATTCTTTACCGCGTCGGAGAATTTCTCGTACATATCCGAGCCGACATTGGTCATCATGTTCGCCATTATCTTTACTCCGTTGATCTCGCGGCAGTTCTTGGTCATGTTGCTGAATATAGCGTCGGCGATGCGCTTTTTGAGCTGTTCGGATACCTTGCCCAGCTCCTTGTTTTCGTCGAGCACGGCTACTATTCTTTCAGCCAGCAGTGCGGGATCGTTGAGCTTGAGCAGCTTAGCCGCCTGCACCACGCGCGCGTTTATCTCGTTGAGCAGCGCGAGAACGCCCGTGCCCGTTACAGCCTCGATACGGCGAACGCCCGAAGCTACCGAGCCTTCGGAGATTATCTTGAAAAGACCTGCCTGCGAGGTGTTTTTGAGGTGAGTACCGCCGCAGAATTCCATCGAGAAATCGCCCATGCTGACTACTCGTACAGTTTCGCCGTACTTTTCGCCGAAAAGCGCCATAGCTCCCAGCTTCTGCGCTTCTTCTATCGGCAGTACCTGAGTCTTAATATCCATGCAAGAGAGTATCTTGTCGTTTACCAGCGCTTCGATCTCAGCCAGTTCTTCGGGCGAGATAGCCTCGAAGTGCGAGAAGTCGAAACGTACTCTGTCAGCGTTTACGAGCTGACCTTTCTGGTGAACGTGCTCGCCCAGTACCTGACGCAGAGCCGCCTGAAGCAGATGTGCGGCTGTGTGGTTGCGGGCGATGGCCATGCGGCGCTCGGCGTCTACCGAGAAATGCGCGGTCTGTCCCGCCTCGATATAGCCCTCGGTTATCTTTACGGTGTGGGCTATCTTGCCGCCTACGACTTTCTGCGTATCGGTAACTTCCGCCTTACCGGTCAGGGTAACTATCGTGCCCGTATCGCCTACCTGTCCGCCGCTCTCAGCGTAGAAAGGCGTGGCCTTGGAAACGATGTATGCTGTCTGACCCGCCTCGGCGCGCATTATCAGCTCTTCGTCATTAGCGACGAAATCTACCGTAGAGTCAGCCTCGGTAGTATCGTAGCCCAAAAATTCGCTTGTAAATTCTTTATCTATACGGTGGAATACCGTTTCGTCAGCGCCCATGTATTTCGAGCCGCCGCGCGCTTCTCTCGCGGTAGTGCGCTGTACTTCCATGCACTTGTAGTAGCCCTCTTCGTCTACCGTCATACCCTTTTCTTCCAGTATCTCGCGGGTAAGGTCGATAGGGAAGCCGTGAGTGTCGGAAAGCTTGAAGCAGTCCTCGCCCGAAAGCACATTTTCGCCCTTTTCGGTAAGGTCGGCGATGTAGTCCTCCAGCAGCTTCATACCGCGGTCGATGGTGCGGTTGAAGTTCATTTCCTCGTTAGTGAGAACCTTAACTATATAATCGTACTTTTCTTCCAGCTCGTTGTATTCGCACTTGTTGCAGTCTACTACCGTCTTTACGATGTCTTTGAGGAAAAGGCCGTTTATGCCGAGCAGCTTGCCGTGGCGTACAGCGCGGCGAACAAGGCGGCGCATAACGTAGCCCGCGCCCTCGTTAGAAGGCAAAACGCCGTCGGAGGCGAGGAAAGTTACCGCGCGGATATGGTCAGTGATAACGCGGACGGAAACGTCCTTCTTGTAGTCCTCGCCGTAGGTGCAGCCCGCTATCCTGCAAATGTGGTCGCGGATAGCCTTTACGGTATCAACGTCGAATATCGAGTCAACGCCCTGCATCATAGCAGCAAGACGCTCAAGACCCATACCTGTATCTATATTCTTCTGCGCGAGAGGGGTGTATGTGCCGTCCTCGTGGCGCTCGAACTGGGTGAATACCAGATTCCAGAATTCCATATATCTGTCGCAGTCGCAGCCTACTGTACAGCCGGGCTTGCCGCAGCCGTACTCTTCGCCGCGGTCGAAATATATCTCGGAACATGGGCCGCAGGGGCCGTCAGTACCGGCTTCCCAGAAGTTATCTTCTTTGCCCATGCGGAAGATATGGTCCATCGGCACGCCGATCTTTTCATGCCATATCTTTTCAGCCTCGTCGTCGTCCTCGTAAACGGAAACGTAAAGACGCTCGGTAGGCAGCTTTAGCACGTCAACGCAAAATTCCCAAGCCCAAGAGATAGCCTCTTTCTTAAAATAATCGCCGAAAGAGAAGTTGCCCAGCATCTCGAAATAAGTGCCGTGGCGGGCGGTCTTGCCGACATTTTCGATGTCGCCTGTGCGTATGCACTTCTGGCAGGTAGTCATTCTGGTGCGCGGGGGCACTTCCTGACCTGTAAAGTAAGGCTTTAGGGGAGCCATGCCCGCTACTATCAGCAGCAGCGAATTATCGTTCTGCGGTACGAGCGAGTAGCTCTTTTTTCTAAGGCAGCCCTTGCTCTCAAAAAATTTCAGATACGCCTCTCTGAGGTCGTTCAAACTGGTCCATTCCATTTTTATCTTCCTCCGTATAAATAAAATTGCGCTGTGCCGCCGCAAACAAAAAACGCTTCGCCCAGCCGCCCGCAGGCGAAATGGGACGAAGCGCAAAAAACGTTCCGTGTTACCACCCAAATTACAGCGCAAAGCGCGCCGTCACTCGTTTAGCCTTAACGCGGCCGAACGCCGCCGCTTTTCGGCAGAAGCCGTTTGCGGCGATGCTCCGGAGCAGCCCCCGAACACTGCGGCAGAAGCTCTCAGCAAGCACGCTTCTTTCTCTGTACGCCGCCCATGATCTCGGTTAATTCCATCACAGCTTTTAAATATTGTCCAAACTATATTATATCAGATTTCGGCGGGGTTGTCAAGGAGTTTTTGGTCTTATTTTATCCTATTATTTTATCCCCTTGACCTTATATCCCTGCGCGGTGACTGCGTTTTTCAGCACCTCGTCGGGAACGTCTTTCGTCAGCGTGATGTACGCGCACTTGTCCTCAAGCGATACCTCGGCGTTCACGCCTTCTATCTCATTGAGCACACGGGTGACGGTCGCGGTGCAGTGTCCGCACATCATGCCGTCTATCTTCATTACTTTCTTGTTTGAGTTATCCATAGTCTTATCCTCCGGTCTTGGGATTTTAGAATTGTCCGATTTGTTTTTGCCGCGTCCGAAAAGGTTCAGCCGCAGTGCGTTCATTACTACGCAGAATGAGCTTAGGCTCATTGCCGCCGCGCCGAACATCGGGTTTAGCTTCCAGCCCAGCAGCTGGAAGAACACGCCCGCCGCCAGCGGTATGCCGAGCGAATTGTATATCAGCGCCCAGAAAAGGTTCTCGCGGATATTGCGGATAACCGCGCGGCTGAGGCTTATTGCTGACGCCGCGTCGCGCAGGTCGCTCTTCATAAGCACTATATCCGCCGACTCTACCGCTATGTCCTGTCCCGCGCCGATGGCTATCCCTACGTCTGCCGCGGCGAGGGCGGGTGCGTCATTTATGCCGTCGCCTATCATTGCTACCTTTCTGCCCTGCGCCATCATCTCTCCTACTATGCGCGCCTTGTCGGCGGGCATAAGCTCTGCCTGCACCTCGTCAACGCCAAGCTGCGCGCGGATAGCTTCCGCGGTAGCGGCGTTGTCGCCCGTGAGCATTACCGTCTTTATCTTCATGCCGTGCAGCTGCTCTATCGCTTCGCGCGAGGTCGGCTTCACGGGGTCGGCGAGGGTGAACATTCCTATTACCTTGCCGTCCGCCGCGATGTAGAGAGGTATCGCGCCGCCCGCCGCCGCTTTGTTCGCGCGGTCAGAGTACGCCGAAATATCCGCGCCGCTCTGCTCCATAAGTCTGCGGTTGCCGATGAGCACGCGCCTGCCCGCCGCCTTGCCCGAAATTCCTCCGCCCACAGTTTCCGCGTAATCTTCGCAATCGTAAGGCGCGGCAGACTGCTTGTCGCAGTAGCGTGTAACAGCGCCCGCCAGCGGATGAGAGGATTTTACCTCCAGCGAATTTGCCAATCTCAGCAGCTCGGCTTTATCGAGATCGTCCGCGTACACCGCCTGCACTTCGGGTCTGCCCTCGGTGCAAGTGCCCGTTTTGTCGAGCACCACGGTATCTACAAGGTGGGCGGTCTCAAGGCTTTCCGCTGATTTTATCAGTATGCCGTTCTGCGCGCCCTTGCCCGTGCCGACCATTATAGCGGTAGGCGTTGCAAGACCCAGCGCGCAGGGGCAGGAGATCACGAGTACCGAGATAGCCATGTTCAGGGCGAAGGAAACGTCCTTGCCCGCCAGCAGCCACGCCGCGCCCGCAACTATCGCTATGCAGATCACCACGGGCACGAAAACGCCGCTTATCTTATCCGCAAGGCGCGCTATCGGCGCTTTTGATGCCGAAGCGTCCTCGACAAGCGCGATTATCTGCGAAAGGGTGGAGTCCTGCTCGGTCTTTTCGGCGCGGCACTTTACAAATCCGCCCGCCGAGATGCTCGCGCTCATGACTCTGTCGCCTACGTTTTTCTCTACGGGTATGCTCTCGCCCGTCAGTGCCGACTGGTCTGCCGTGCAGCTTCCCTCTATGACTACGCCGTCGCATGGCACGCTCTTGCCCGCGCGCAGCAGGAAAATATCGCCCACCGCGACCTGCGAAGCGGGTATCTCCTGCTCTTTGCCGTCGCGGACGACTACCGCCGTTTTCGGCGCGAGGTCTACCAGTTTGGATATTGCGTCAGAAGTCCTGCGCTTGCTGCGCGCTTCAAGATATTTGCCGACGGTTATCAGCGTGAGTATCATTCCGCAGGACTCGTAGTAGAGATCCATAACGTGGCCGTGCGCGGCGGAAAGGTCGCCCCTGCCCATGTAGTAAGCGGCGGCATATGTGCCGTAAAGGCTGTAAACGAACGCCGCGGCAGCGCCCAGCGCGATAAGGCTGTCCATATTAGGCGTGCGGTGTATCAAATTTTTGAAGCCGTTGCTGAAATAGTGAAAATTCAGCGCGATTATCGGCACGGTCAGCAGAAGCTGAGTCAGCGCAAAGATCATCATGTTCTCGTGGCCTTTGAGTATCGCGGGCAGCGGGAATCCCGCCATGTGACCCATGCAGATGTAAAACAGCGGCACTAGGAACACCACCGAGCTTATCAGCCGCCGCTTCATATTTTTCAGCGCCTTTTCCGCGGCGTTAGATTTTGCCGCGCCGCTTTCGCCGCCCGTCTGCGCGCCGCCTGCCGCTTTTTCCGAAGCGCCGTAGCCCGCCTTTTCAACAGCCGCTATCATATCCGCGGGCGAAACGCAGCTTTCGTCGTACTCTACCTGCATCGAATTTTGCAGCAGGTTCACGTTCACGCTTTTAACGCCATCCAACTTTTTCACCGCTTTTTCAACGTGCCCTTGGCAGGCGGCGCAGCTCATTCCCGTAACGTCAAATTTTTTCTTTTCCATAAATGTCCACCAGCTTTCCGATCACTAAAAACGTCATTTCAGCTTTTTGATAAGCTCTACCGCTTCGTCCATGATGCCGACGTTTCCGTTCGCGACCTCTTCGCATACGCAGGTCTTTAAATGCTCCTGCAAAACGAGGTAGCCCAGCCCCTGCAAAGCGCTCTCCGCCGCAGCTATCTGCGTCAGAACATCTCCGCAGTAGCGGTTTTCGTCCAGCATTTTCTGTATGCCGTTCATCTGCCCGATGATGCGGTTTATGCGGTTGCGAAGCTGCTTCATCTCCTGCTCGCCGCGCGGCGTGTGCTTATGTCGGCAGCACTCGCAGCAGTTCTGCGGGGCTTCTTCTGCGCAGCAAGCGCTCGCAGCGTTATCCGTCTTTATATCTTTTATATCTTCCAAATCATGCACCTCCAATATACCCCCTATGGGTATATTTATTATATACCCTGGTAGGGTATTTGTCAACAAGCTTTCGCTCATTTTAACATATTGTTTTCATTTTCGCATAAAAAAATACAGACCCCGCGCAATTGCGAAGTCTGCATCGAAAAATTTCTGTTATGAGCTATATCAGCCGCTTTATGCAGGTGACGTTATTGTACCTCGCTACCGAATCGTAGTAGGAGATAACTATGCCCGTAGCCGAGGACTCAGCGTGAACTATCTTGCCATCGCCGATGTACATCGCCACATGGTATATCGAGGAATAGCTCGAGCCGCCGTAGAATACGAGGTCGCCGGGCTGTATATTGCTGTACGAAACGCTTGTGCCGTAGCCTGCCTGCGCGGAAGCGAGATGCGGCAGCGAAATGCCTATCTGCGCGTAGGAAAGCATCACAAGTCCCGAACAATCGGTAGCGCCGAACTGGCTGCCGCCCCATACATATCTGCCGCCCACCATGCTCTTAGCGTAATTTACCACGGTGCTTATCTGCTGATCGCGGTTGCTGGGAGTCGGGTCAGGCTCAGGCTCGGGTTCAGGCTCTGGCGCGGGGGTAGTAGTCTTTGGCGTAGTGGTCTTAGGCGCTTCGGTCTGAGTAGGCTCGGTCTTTTTCGGCTCTTCAATAGTCTTTGTAGTATCAGGCTTGCTGTCGTCGTCCTTAGTAGTCTTATCAGGCTTAGAGGGATCCTTCTTGGTACTCTCACCCTTGCTCGAATCGTCCTTAGAGTCTTTATTATCTTCAGGAGCGGCGGCGGTGGTAGTAGTGGTGGTCTTAGCCGCCTCAGATACCTTATTATACTCTGCCGAGAGCTGGTCAGCCTGCGACCGGTAAGCCGAAAGGTCGCCGCTCAGCGCCTCGATAGAATCGCCGTATTCCTTCTGCATATCCAGCAGCTCTTTCTGCTGTTTCGCAAGGTCAGCCTGCTTGCTGGCGTAATCTGCGCTCTTTTCTTTCAGCGCAGCGCTCTGCTCGTCAAGCTCAGCCTTATACTTTTCTATCTTCGCTTTCTGCTCAAGCAGATCGTCTATCACTTCGTTATCGTGCGCCGCAACGCGCTTCACAAGCTCTACGCGCATAAGCACGTCGTAGAAATTATCAGCGTTTATCAGCACTTCCGAGTAAGAGTCGTTGCCCGCGATATACATTGCGCGCAGACGTTCCTTAAATTCATCTATGCCTACTGCTATATCGTCCTCCGCCTGCTCTAGCTGGTACTGGGTATCGCGCATATCTGAGTCGAGCTGCGCCATTTCGTCCTCCAGCTTAGCCGTGCGGTCGTTCAGCTTAGTGATCTTTTTCTCGATGGTCTTTGCCTTTTCGTTTACAGCCTCCAGCTTTTTCTTCTGTCCGCTGATGTCGCTGCCCGCGTCGGCGATTTTCTTATCCAGCTCAGCCTTTTTGCTTTCGAGGTCTGAGAGCTGCTTATCGTAGTCATCGCCATCGTCCGCCGAGCCGCTTATCACCGCCGAATTTTTCAGCGGCTGTTCATTTATACCTACCCCGCCGAATATCGTCAGCGAGATAACCGCGGCTGCGGCTACTGCCGCAAATCTTTTCATTAGTGACTTTATGTACATTTTAATTGCTCCGTTTTAATATCAATAATCCCCAAATCTTGCCAACTATAACTTATTATTTTCTCCTGTAAGGTGTTACTGATTTGTAATACATTATAATTCCTTTTTTCCAATTTGTCAATAGTTTGCCCGCTCATTTGTGCACTTTGTACACCCAAGATTTACGGTTTTTATAATTTGCTGTACGTTTTTTTGTGCACATTAACGGTCACATACTGCCAAAACGCGGCAATTTAGCGCAAAAAAGAGAGCGGTACTGCGCCGCCCTCTGTAATTATCCATATTTTAGTTAAGAATTGACATATTCCACAAAGCGCAGGAAAGCCGCTCTGCCGTTTTCATCGCGCTTGTAAACGCCCGCGTGCTCCAGCACCTTTGCGAATACCGCGCCCACTTCGTCCTGTATAACGGCTTCGACATTCTCCGCGGTGACTTCGCGGCGGCTGAGGAAATCCTCCGCCCAGTCGGCGTGCTTTTCCAGTACGGGGTCTGCGCGCAGGTCGGCGCCCGCCTTTATCGCTTCGGCAAGCTGCTGCATCTCGCCTTTCAGACGGCTGGGCAGCACGGCCAGACCCATTACCTCTATCAGACCGATGTTTTCCTTTTTAATATGGTGCAGCTCGGCGTGGGGGTGGTAAACGCCCAGCGGGTGCTCGGGGGTGGTGATGTTGTTGCGCAGCACCAGATCAAGCTCGTAGCTGCCGCCGCGCATACGCGCTATCGGGGTTATCGTATTGTGCGGTTCGCCGTCGGTCTGCGCGAAGATGAACGCGCTCTCGTCGGTGTAGCCGCGCCACGCTGTAAGTATCTTGTCGGCAAGGTCGGCTAAGCGCTCAGGGTCGCCGCCGCTGATACGGATAACGGACATCGGCCACTTAACTATGCCCGCCTTCACGTCGTCGAAGCCCTTGAAGCTAACGGGCGTTTCAATGGGGGCTTTCTCCATTGCGAAAGTGTATCTGCCGCCCTGAAAATGCTCGTGCGCGAGGATAGATCCACCAACTATCGGCAGGTCGGCGTTTGAGCCTACGAAATAATGCGGGAACTGGCGAATAAAGTCGAAAAGCTTGCGGAAAGCCTGCTTGTCGATCACCATAGGCGTGTGCTTTTTATTGAAAACTATGCAGTGTTCGTTGTAGTAAACGTATGGCGAATACTGAAAGCCCCACGGTTCGCCGAGAATATCTATCGCGGCTATGCGGTGGTTCTGGCGTGCGGGATAATTCACTCTGCCCGCGTAGCCCTCGCACTCGCGGCAAAGCTGACATTTAGGGTAGCCTGCCTGCGGAGCGTTTTTGGCGGCGGCGATGGCTTTCGGGTCTTTCTCAGGCTTGGAAAGATTTATCGTTATATCCAGTTCGCCGTAATCGGTAGCGGTCTTCCAGCGCATATCGCGGGCTATGCGGTAGCGGCGTATATAGTCGGTATCGCGGCTGAAACGGTAAAAATTATCAGTAGCCTTTTCGGGCGACTCAGCGTAATCAGCGCGGAATTTTTCATTGACGTAAGACGGGCGCGGCGTGAGCAGACCCATCAGCTTTGTATCAAAAAGGTCGCGGTAAACAACGCTGTTTTCGCAAAGACCCTTTTCGCAGGCGTAGTCAAGCAGCTCGCGAAGCGTTTCCTCAAGGTCAACTTCGGCGTACTCCTCCTGCGGCTCTTCATAAGAATCCAGCGCCAGCGCCTCGAGCAGGCGGTTGGTCGCGTAGACCTTATCGAGCGGCGAGATCAGCCCTTTTTCCAGAGCGTATGTCACCAGTTTTTTTATGCTTTGATATATCATGGTATCCCTCCTGTAACGGATAGCCGTATTTGCATTGTAGTGCACGGTATTATCTTTAATATTATACCATATTTTTTAACGTTTTTCAACCATTCGGACAAATTTCGCGCGCATTTTTAATTGTCCCGATTTTGATACATCAAATGTGATATAATATAGACATAGCAAAGAGAAAACAACGCGAGCCGCGCAAAACAGTGCGGTGTATAAGGGAGGAAATGTCATGAAAGTTTACAATTCGTACAAATCGGACGCATCGAGCGAGCCTGCGAAAAAGACCGCGGGCGGGGTAAACGGCGCAGCGGCGGCGGTGCTGATAGCGCTGTTTGCGGCGGCTATCGTTTTCGGGCTGGCGGCTTTTCGGCAGATGGGCAGCGGCAGCGAGGGTGCGGCGCTTGCCTGCACGGGCGCGGGGGTAGCGCTCATAGTCGCGGCGGACGAGCTTATCCACAGCAGATTTTTCGGCTGCGAAAAGCGCGACGAAGAGGACGTTTTCGACGATATTTTCGGCGACATCTTCTAACCATTCAATAAGCCTTCCACATAATCCCTTTTTAAATACAGCGGGCGAAAGCCCAAAATCACCCCGTATCGTGCGGCAAAATGCGCGGTGCGGGGTTATTTTTTATGTTCAAATTTTAGCCGTTGTGTATCTTTTTAAGCCGGTCACACCACACAATGCACAATTGTGCCAACAGTTCCGCAACGCGATTTGTTCAGATTTGACTCATGTCTCGTTTTGTGGTATAATTTATAAAAACGTATGTTAGGAGAATTTTTTATGATAAGGCATATTTTATTCTGGAATTTTACAGAAAAGGTCAAAACCGAGCACAGCGAGAAGCAGTCGCTCGAGTTTTTACAGCGCTCGGTCGCGACGATGAACGGGCATATCGAGGGGCTTATCCACGCCGAGATCGGGGCAAACACTGCGGGCGGCTACGACCTCGTTTTCTACTCGGAGTTCACCGACGCGCAGGCGCTTGCCGCGTTTAGAGATCACCCACTGCACGTCGCCCACCGCGAGCGCTGCGCCGACATCGTTACCGACAGGCTTTGCGGCGACGTTGCTGCCGACTAGACCACCCAACCGCAAAACAAAAACCGCTGTCCGTACCAAACCGAACAGCGGTTTTTTATGCAATTTAGTTTATCACAAAACCTTCGGCGCAGGTCTTTAGCTGAGCCAGCGCAGCTTCATCGCAGCAGTTGCCCTGAATGTAGATGTAATTGCCGCCGCCAAGTGAATAGTAAGCGCGCAGGGTGTAAAACGTGCCGTTTGAGCCGTCGAGCCTTTCGGTTACGATGCGCGCTTCCGCTCCGCCGACCGCCGCGTCTGAAACCTCAAGCAGCTCCGCCGTATCGTAAGGCGTGCCCTCGGCTTTCAGCTCTTCCGCCTGCGAATTTGTGCTGTCAACGTAGTCGCGGCGCGCCTGAACGAGGTCGTCAAGTGTTTTCTGCGTGTTCCAAAGCTGTACCGCCATGTTCGTGTTGTCCGAAATTATAGTTTCCATCAGCGGTCGGAACTGCACCGCGTCGTCATCGAAAGAGGGCTGAAGCTCGGCTTCGTACTCGTTATACTCCGCGCCATCGGGCAGCGGCAGGCTGAAGCCAAACTCCTCGTTGGTATAAACATTGCCCGCCTGCGCATCTTCCTCCGCCTGAGAATCTTCCGCTTCGTCAGCGCTTTCCGTGCTCTCATCTGCCGCACTTTCGGTATCTTCAACGCTTTCCATATTCTCCTCAGCGGCGCTCTCTTCGGTATCGTCCGCCGCGCTTTCCTCGGCGTTGTCTACTGTTTCAGCCAGCGAAGATCCCGCGCCCGAACCTTCATCCGCGGGCAGATCTTCGATATATCCGCAGCCCGCCGCCGTCATCATCGCATGCGCCGCGCACAATGCGGCTATCTTTTTAATAGTATCCTTTCTCATTTTTTCTCCTTTCGTCTTAGCAGTTTTCTCCTTTAGGTTTGCTGAAAATCCCTGTCGAATGTTATCACCGTGTAGTAATTCTTATCTTCTTTTTCCAACTCTGTATCTATGTAGAATTTCAGCTGCTCGTCGGTATAGCGGCAATCGAAAGGTACTACCAGATCAAAGATGACGTTAGTATGCGTTTCGCCGCTCACGAGCCTGAAATCGTGGATATGCAGACGCTCGTCAAGCTGCTTTATCACCCCGCGCACCATATCTTTACAGGCGTTTACCTGCTCGTTGTCAACGTCTATCGGGTCCATGTGTATCGTCATGCGCACGTTCAGCTCGCTAAAGATCCGCCGCTCGATACAGTCTACAAGGTCGTGTATCTGCGAAAAATCTTCGTCGCTGCGCACCTCGGCGTGCAGCGAGCCGAGCTTGTTGCCGGGGCCGTAATCATGTATCACCATATCGTGCAGGCCGATTATCCGCTCGTCCTCAAGCACCAGCGCGCGTATTTTCTCGCAAAGCTCGGGGTCGGCGGGCTTGCCGATAAGCAGGTCTACCGTGCCGCGAACTATCTCGAAGCCCGAAGCGAGCACGAAGAGCGACACCGCCGCGCCCATTATACCGTCCATCGGCAGGGGCGTTACTGCGGAAAGTATCAAGCCCGCCGCCGCTGCCGAGGTCGCGAGCACGTCGCTGCGGCTGTCCTTAGCCGTCGCCAGCATCACCGAGCTGTTTATCCGCCTGCCCAGTTTTGTATTAAAAACGCTCATCCAAAGTTTCACGCCTATCGAGATCGCCAATGAAATGAGTATCGGCAGGCTAAACACCGTATCGGCGGGGTGGATGATCTTCATCACCGAGCTTTTCATAAGCTCCAGTCCCACCGCGAGTATCACAACGGCTATCGTCAGCGAGGTCAGGTACTCCATTCTGCCGTGACCGAACGGGTGGTCTTTATCGGCAGGCTTCGCCGCCATTTTGTAGCCGAAAAGCGTCATAACGCAGCTGGCGCAGTCGGAAAGATTGTTGAAAGCGTCTGAGATGACCGATATTGAATGTGAAAGCGTGCCGATAATGTATTTCAGCACAAAAAGCGCGATATTGCAGGCGATGCCCACCCCGCCCGAAAGCGTGCCGTAGCGCTCGCGGACTTTAGCGTCGGTAACGTCGCCGCTGTTTTTCACAAAGCGCTTTACTAAAAAATCTGTCATTATGTTCACCTTAAACCCGTGCCGCGCAGGTTCAAGCTTCCTGCACGGCACGAGGTGATAGTTATTTGTTTGTAAAGTATCTCCGAATCACACGTTTATTTCAGCGGTATCGTCGGAAACGCCGTTTTCGTCGAGCACCGGCTTTACGCACTCAGCTATGAACTCTTCTACCTGCTGAGGGCATCTGCCGATGAAGTTTTCGGGCTTCATTATAGCGTCCATTTCTTCCTTGGTTATCATGAACATCGGGTCGGCGAGAATAAGGTCGCAGAGGTTGTTGTCAAGACCCTCGCGCTTTACGTTCGCGCCCGCTACCATAGAGTATTCGCGTATCTTCTCGTGAAGCTCCTGACGGTTTCCGCCCTTCTTTACAGCGTCCATCATGATATTTTCGGTAGCCATAAAAGGCAGCTCTGCCATTACTCTGCGGCGGATTATCTTATCGTATACTACCAGACCGTTTTCGGGGTCGGTGACGTTGAGCATGATATTCAGTATAGAGTCAACGCCGAGGAACGCCTCAGCTACGGAGATACGCTTGTTTGCAGAGTCATCGAGGGTGCGCTCGAACCACTGAGTACCTGCGGTGAATGCGGGGTTGAGCACATCGCACATAACGTATCTCGCCAGCGCGCAGATACGCTCGTCGCGCATAGGATTGCGCTTGTAAGCCATAGCGGAAGAACCGATCTGGTTCTTTTCAAAAGGCTCTTCAATCTCCTTGAAGGATTGGAGTATTCTTATATCGTTGGCAAATTTCATAGCCGACTGAGCTATGCCCGCGAGTACCGAGCAAACGTTGTAATCCACCTTGCGCGAGTAGGTCTGACCCGAAACGGGTACTACTGCGTCAAAGCCCATCTCCTCAGCTATCAGCTTTTCCAGCTTCTTCACCTTATCGGTATCGCCCTCAAAAAGCTCCATGAAGGAAGCCTGCGTGCCGGTAGTGCCCTTAGAGCCGAGCAGTTTCAGCTTCGAGATCTGGAAATCGAGGTTCTCGAGGTCGGTGAGCAGTTCGTTGCACCAAAGTGTAGCGCGCTTGCCTACTGTGGTAAGCTGTGCGGGCTGGAGGTGGGTGTAAGCGAGGCAGGGCATAGCCTTGTACTTATCGGCAAATTCAGCGAGCTGCGAGATCACCTTTACCAGCTTTCTCTTTACCACCTGCATAGCGTCGCGCATGATGATAACGTCGGTATTGTCGCCAACGTAGCAGGAAGTAGCGCCGAGGTGGATTATTCCCGCCGCCTTAGGGCAAACCTTGCCGTAGGTGTAAACGTGCGCCATAACGTCGTGGCGAACTACCTTTTCGCGCGCGGCGGCTACCTCGTAGTCGATATTATCAACATTAGCCTCAAGCTCATCTACCTGCTCCTGAGTTACTGGCAGGCCAAGCTGCATCTCAGCTCTTGCAAGCGCCACCCAAAGCTTTCTCCAGGTAGTGAATTTCTTATCCGCCGAGAAAATATACTGCATTTCCTTGCTGGCGTAGCGGGTGCAGAAAGGGCTTTCGTAAGAATTTGTCATAATGAAAAACCATCCTTTACATATTCTGTTATTTTGATATTCTTTTGTCAATTTTTATAGATACAGCGCATTTCCCGCGCCGTCAGATTACATTATAACACATTTTGCCGCGCATTGCAATACCCCCGCCCCAATTTCACTCAGCGTTCACGCGCTTTTCAGCATGGCGTTTCCATAGCGGCGCGAAGCTTTTGCAGAGCTTTTTTCTCTATCCGCGAAACGTAAGAGCGCGAGATACCGAGCAGTTTCGCCGTTTCGCGCTGAGTGAGCGGCGGGCTTTTGCCCAGTCCGTAGCGCATCACGACTATCTCGCGTTCGCGCTGTTCAAGCTCGGTGCGCAGGCAGTTTTCAAGCCGCGCAAGGTCGCTCCTCAGCCCGCATTTATCCTCCACCGGCATCTCGTCGTCCGCGATAATATCCATCAGCGTAAGGCAGTTGCCGTTTTTATCGGTATCGACAGGCTCGTCGAAATGCACCTCAGCGGAGAGTTTTTTTGCCGAGCGAAAGTGCATCAGAATTTCGTTTTCCACACATCGAGAACCATACGTTGCGAACCGACAGCCTTTAGTATGGTCGAAAGTGCCGACCGCCTTTATCAGTCCGATAGTGCCGATGGAGATAAGGTCGTCGCTCTCGCCGGGCGGGCAGCCGTATTTTTTGACGATATGCGCGACCAGCCGTAGGTTATGGCTGATGAGTTTTTCGCGCGCGGCGGGGTCACCCTGCGCCATTTTTTCAAAACATTCGCACTCCTCCTTAGCCGAAAGCGGTTTCGGAAACTTGCCGCCGCCCTCGAAATGCAGTGCGAAAAGCAAAAATCTCTGCGAAAAAAGCTGTATCAGCAGCTCGATCATGACGATACACCTCTCTTAATACCATTATAAAGGAAGCATATGCCGCCGTGCAGGAATTTATGCCATCATGACATCAATTCGCGTAAAGCTGCCTCGTCCACCTCGCTGCCGACATCGAGCGAATTCTCGCGCAGCAGTCTATCGGCAATACGCAGCCATTTTTTTCCGTCTGCGCCGTCCACAAGCACGCTGCACATGAGTTCGCCGCCCTCAGGAACGCCCTCGCAGCCGTAGTCCTCTTCAGTTATTTCTTTTATTATGTAGGTCATGTTATCACCGCCTTTGTGATATTTGCAAATCAATAACGACGGCATGGTGATGCGTCACTATACCGTCGTCATAAACTAATTCAGGTTTTGCAGGAGTTTTAAAGACTCACTCCCCCAAAAACTTCTCCATAAGCGTGTGTCCTTCGCTGATGAAAAGTCCCGTTTCTGCCGCGGTCTTTTCGCTCCAGCCGTCTACGCCCTCTACTTCGCCCTGCTTGTGGTAGATCAGGAAAGGTATGGGGTCGTTGGTGTGCGTTCTCAGCGAAAGCGGGGTCGGGTGGTCGGGGCATACCAGTACCTTGTAATCATCGTACTGCTCCAGCGCCGCAACTACGGGGGTGAGTATCTTCTCGTCGATAAGCTCTATCGCGCGCTTCTTGTTCTCGATCTCGTGGCGGTGACCGCACTCGTCGGGAGCTTCAACGTGGATATATACAAAATCCTGACCGTTGGCAAGCTCGTCGATGCACGCCTGCGCCTTGCCCTCGAAATTCGTGTCGATGTAGCCCGTAGCGCCCTCTACCTCAACAACGTTCATTCCGCTGAATTTGCCGATGCCCTTCAGCAGGTCTACCGCCGAGATTATCGAGCCTTTCAGTCCATACTTTTCGGTGAACGGCATGAGTGACTTGCGCACACCCTCGCCCCAGAACCACATAGAGTTTGCGGGACGCTTGCCTTTAGCCTCGCGCGCCTTGTTTACAGGGTGGTCTTTCAGCAGATCGTAGCTTTTTACCATCATATCGTAAAGCTTGGCGGCGTTGGGGTGGCTGGGGATATATTCCTTTATCGGCTTGCCAGTGATGTCGTGCGGCGGGGTAAGTGTGCCGACGTCGAGCGTGCCCTGATTCCAAATAAGGCAATGGCGGTAGCTTACGCCGGCGTAAAGCTGGAACTCTTCGGAGTTGAAATGCTGAGCCAAAAACTCTATCAGTATGCGCGCTTCCTCGGTGGAAATATCGTCGGCGCAGTAATCGAGAATGGTCTTGTCCTCGTAGTTTTCCTCATCGGAGAGTGTAACGAGATTGCAGCGGAAAGAAACATCGGTCGGCTTCATATCAATACCGATAGACCCTGCCTCCAGCGGAGAGCGGCCCGAGTAGTAGATAGCGGGGTCGTAGCCGAGTATCGAGAGGTTAGCGACGTCCGAGCCGGGTTTCAGCCCATCAGCAACGCTCTTTACCAGACCAACGGCAGCTTTTTTAGCCAGCTTATCCATAGTAGGCTTATAAGCGGCCTCCATAGGACTTTTTCCGCCTAGCTCTTCAACGGGGTAATCAGCCATACCGTCGCAGAGCATTACAACGTATTTTGTCATAAGTATCTTCCTTTCAAAAGCATTATAAAAAACTTCATAAACATTATAACACAATTTCGACAAGATTTCAATACCTGTTAAAGAATTTTGACGATTGGGGTATGTAGGAAAGTACAAGGAGAGGAGAAGAGCATATAAAAGAGCTGACTGATTTCAGAACGATCAGTCAGCTCTTCGTTTATTTTATCGGTATGAGTTGGAAGATCACTCCCACTCGCTCCTTGAACCGTAATCTTAACCAGTTTGAGTTAAGTTTTATCGCTTGTGGTATCTCTATTATCTCAGTTGTCTGTCAGATTTGAAGTATCTTATTTTTTGTTGCCATTGTGTTGCCAGTGGACATATTGAGTATAGCGCATAATCAGAAATATGTCAAGCTATAGGTTTTCTATTCTGTCTATATAAACAGAAGGGTACTCATTTAATAATACCTTTATCTTGTTTTTCTGCTTTTTTATCATTTCTCGTGCGTCACTCTTTTTACTACTCGTTCCAATCATCTTAGCTATTTTTTGTGCTAAATAGCGATCATTGAATCCTAGTTCGTAAATAAAAATAGCTGTTCTATCAGATAAACCATATTTTAAGCATTGCATTATTTGCTTTAGAGTTTCAACTGCTTCTGTAGACTCCTCACTTTCTTTTAAACTGATTATTTCGCAAATCGTATTAATTATAACAGAAGAAGTATAACCAAAATCGCTATCACATACCGAAGTTATGTCATCTATCTCTACAGGTCTAAGCTTTGTTCCCCTATATACTTGAAAGCTGTTTTGGGATGAATGCTGTAATATTGAATAATATGATTCGCCTTGCATCCATAACTTTGCAATTTGTACTACATCATCCTGTTTTTCGTATTTGTGCATCTTAACTGATGAACAGTATTTCCAAATCATCTGAAGAGAAAAAGTCAGCAATTCATCTTTTCCAATTTCATTGAGCTCTAAATTATCTATTTCTTCTTTCATATTTGTGAATACTTCGCTTGAAATTAAAGAACGAGAAAAAATAACTCTTTCGTGTGGATCGGGAAAAGTGTTAATAACATGATTACATATGAGTTTAAATACATCCCTCAATTGCTCTTTTTCTTCATTATTAGCCAAAGAATATGCAAGAGTATGTTTCAGTACGGTATCTGTAAAGTCTTCCGAGAAACCCAAATCAACAAGAGCTAATGAAATAAGGCATTCAATTTTTCCTAAAACATTTATTACATGATCAATCCAATGTTTTAGTTCTTCTTGATTTTCTGATGTTTCTTCAATACTATCGATGATATTATTATATTTCGTTCTATCATTATAATATGTAGTTATTAGATAGTGAAAGTTATAACGTTTTTCATTAAATACTTTTGTTTTTATAATCTCTAAAATTGAGCTTCCGCATTTTTCTGAGTTGAGAGGTTCTAACAAATGAATATACTTACGCCATTTCCAATCATTATTCTTATTATTAAATACAAATGGATCAGAAATAATAATTGTTCCCTCGGTAAACATACCTGATCGCGCAGTTCTTCCTATCAAGTTTTGAAAGTCTCGTACTTTAATAATCTCATTTGCCTGATAAATACTTGATACAATTAGATATTTTATAGGGAGATTCACTCCTTGTGCCAAAGTGGATGTACATATAACATTTGTGATCAGGCCTTTTCTCAAGGCAAATTCAATTGAGCTTTTTATCCCTTCTGCTACACCTGCATGATGTGCAAATGCACCCAATACTGATGCTTTATACAAATGATTATCGATACCATAATTCACTTCTATCAATCTAGATAGCTTGTGAATTTCAGATGTTGCCGCTCTTTGGGATAAACATTGTAATTTTAATCCTCTATCGTTTAATTCAATAATTCTTTTTAAAATGCTATTGGCTATTATTCTGGTTCCGCAGAATATAGCAGCATTATTCTCTGTCACAACTTTCAGTAAACAAGCTATCGACATATCATTCTTTTCATTCATACTACCTTTTGATAAATTAACATCAGGAAAGAAACGTTGCTTCCGTTCGCCTTTTTTCTTCTTCAGTGATATTATATCTATCATACGGGGAACGTAGAAATCATAGTTGTACTTGTTGGTTTTATCAAGAAAGTAGAGATAACAATAATTTCTCTCCCATTTCAATACTGACGGAAGTTTGTCTACTGTCATCATTGATTCTCCAGAAATAGTAGCGCCATTGCCACTAGTAAACCAACTATTAATCTCATCAACATTATTAATAATGGCAGAGATTAACATCTTTTGTGTTTCAGGATTTAATTCACTTATAATCGATGAAATAAGCAGTTCGTAATTTGCACCACGTTCTTCATCATCAAATAAATGTCCTTCATCAAAAATCAATTGTCCTATATCATTTATTATACTATCGTCTTGTCTTAAAATATAGAGGAGCTTCTCTGGCGTGGTAATGACAACCGTTTTTTTATTTGGATTGAACAGTTCTTCAATTACATAATCAATTTGAAGTAGATCCGATATTTGATTGATTCGTATATTCTCATCAAAACTCAGATCAGATTTTAAATCATCATATATCTCTCTGCATAATGCTCTAAATGGTGCTACAACAATAGAAAGTTTGGTATTATCGGAAGAAAATGACGAGTAAATTGCAATTGATAAAGCTTTTGTTTTACCTGCTCCGGTAGGCATTTGAATGACACCTGATTTACCGTTAAATAATCCATTTTCACACATTATGCGTTGCGACGGCCATAGTTCTCTTACAAAATGATTAGATTTAACAATATTCACCAGTGATTCTTTTGAAATAGAGGAGTGCATCGGCAACATCGAAAAAATAGAATACTCGGTTTTTAATATGTAAATAGCTAAAAGTGCATCAATAAAGAAAATATCTCTAAAATCTCTTTGGCTGTATATTTCATCTCTAAATGAATTGATCATATCATAGTCTGCTTCAATTCCTTCTGTCATCAAGCGGTTGTACTGATCAATGAATGAGGAAATGTAACTGTTATCATGTATATTAGTAGTTGCATCATTAGGGACATAGATAGAGTTATTCAAAAGATGAAATAATAAAACGTCCAGTTTGTTATATGACAGGGCAAGTGTTTGAGGCTCTATTCTTTCAGCTAGAACTTTTGAACTGCCGATTAAGTCACAAAGATAATATGCGATTGCACCAACCAGAAAAAAATAGTTATTATCATTAAAATGTTTTTTTTCGTTATCATTTATATAGATGTATGCATCATAAAACTTGGAAGCAAAGTAAAGTTCACTTGAATATTGTTTTATCTGAGTCACAGGTATCTCTTGACGAATAATACCAGAAGATAAGTCAGCTATACAAGCAATTGCCACCGGAAACAGTTCATCAATATCTACATCTTTTTTTGCTTTTAATTCGTCTGGAACTCTGAATTCAATTTCCTTTGCCGTTGCTCGAGCTCTTTTTAAGTAGTATTGTGATTTCTTTTCTAATTGCATTTTGCAGCCCTCTCATATAAGCTGTGAACAAGTTTCATAAGATCATCACGTTTAATAACGATCAACCATTTAGTTGTTCCTTTTAAATCAACAGCTTTTATTTGTTCCTCAGAAAAAGCTTGACTGTCTTGTACTGCCGCTGCGCCGTATTTTTCAACATAAGGTTTGTCGGGTTTGTTCTGAAAACGTTGGATTTGCATTGCTTTATCTGTCATTCCTTGTTGGATATAAATGCGCTTTAATGCATTTAGTGTATTACCTATTCTAATCATATCTTTCCCAGAATCATCTATTGCATCTTGCAATCGATTTTGACCGTTTTTCTTTTTGGATTGTGATTTTACTTCAAATATAATTAGCTCATCATTTGGATTACCACCAGTTTCGATAATTCTGTACGCAATAACATCTGTCCCTTGAGTTGACGTATTAGGGTTGAATTTATATTGGTATCTTTCTCTTGGAACTGCATATCCTAATCTAAATTGCAAATAATCAGATATTAGAATTTCGCTAAAATCACCTGATCGAGTTGAAGGACCAGGTGCCGTCTTGGCATCAGGGAATATTATCGAAGATAAGTATTCTTCTTTTGTCAGACCTGTGCCATCTATAAGTATTTCCAATATATCATCACTACAATAATTCTGACGGAAATGTACAGCCCATTCCTCAAGTGATGACTCGTCAATGTCCGCTTTGAGTTCAAAAACTTCTACTGTATCACCATTATCTGTTGTAATGCTGGGCAATGGGATCAGGTAATCCAGGTATTGCATAATATCCCTCCATATTGAGTGTGAATCTAATACAATTATAGCACTTTTCCTAGTTATTATCAACCCTTTATAATACAAAAAGCGATATCGTTCGTAAACAATACCGCTTTCATTCTTATTCCTGCCCCGACTTCTTCAAATTACAATCCCTGCAAAGCATCTGCAAGTTCTCCGGAACGGTCTTGCCGCCTGCGTGCCAGGGCTTGATATGATCGCCGTGCATCTGAGCAAACTCATAGTGCTTGTTGCATATCGGACAGATACCTTTCTGACGCTCGTATGCTTCACGCTTCTGTGTATCAGAGAATGGTCTGATGCTGAGATTACGTTCATCACCGTTGAGGATGTAGGTATATATTCCTTTTTTATTGCTTACATCATCGTCAGCCATAAGCCTTGTTATAGCAGCTTCGAGAGCATCGGGATCAAGTTCTGCATCTTTGTATGTGTTATAGAGCAGTCCCCACTCTATGCCTTTCATTTCTTTGCGATATACGGGGAATATCGTTTCTACCCATTCGATCACTCGCTTGAAATATATCCATATCTGGTTGGCATTTTCATCGTGCTGATGAAGTGCCATATATTCTTCTATCGTATCCAAACCATCACGGGCTGCGATCCACATGATAGCGGTTTCGAGGTATTCCTGTCTGATAGGAGAACCCGACACATAGTTCTTCGCCATATTGTAGGCGGCACAGGTAGGCTTTGAAAAATGCAGTTTCGCATCTGAAAGCCAAGTGCCTGTATAGGCGGTATTGCGAAGCTCCTGAGCTGTCAGCGGTTTACCTGCTATATTTATGACCTTGAACCACTCATGTACCTCCGAGGGAGTACCATCGCATACATAAATATCGAGGACATAATCATCTATCTGCTTTTGCAGGTCTTTCTCCAAGTTGAAGTAGTATTTTTCATCTACCGCAAATGTTCTCTCGCTTTCAGCAGAGTAACGGCAGATAGAGATCGTTCTCTGTTGTCCGTCCATCAGCTCGTAACGCCCGTCATCTGTTTTTGCCCAGTACATCGTGTTCAGAGGAAAGCCTTTCTTGACGGTGCGAATAACTTCATCACGCTCTTTCGGAGCATAAACATATTCACGCTGATACGACGGTCTGACATCAAGCATTCCGCCATAGGCAACAATTCCTTCAATACCGTCTGTTCCACGTTCTTCATAGCCTCGACACAGTTCTGCAACTGAAATCTGAATACGATCAATTTTCATTATGTATCACTCCTTTTCGGGATTTCGATTTCTAACCAATAACCTTGCATACGTTGCTTTTCCTTTGATAGTACCATCTTTATCTTTTATCAGTCCATGACTTTTAACAGGGACTTCATCGTTTTTTCTGAATTGATTGGCATCTAATAATTCAAATTGATCTGGAGAGAAGGAACTTAGGAATGTAATAGGAACCGCAAGTGGTTTATCAGTATCACAGGGAATGTCAGCAACAGTTTTTACAAAATAGGCATCATAATTATCATACTCAGGATACTCTTGAATACTAAAGTGCTTATACAAATCAAGAAATTGATGACGAATATCTATATCCATATTCGTAAACCAACAGATATTACCAAGCCTACGCCATTTCTGACCGTCCTCGTCCTGCTTGTAATCAGTATTCTTGGCTTCGTAGTAATCAGGCACTTTGAACCAGAAATGCCCTGCATTATATCCGAGCCACATCTTATTCTCTCTGAAATAATGAAATATCTCCTTAAACGTAATATGATTCATATTACCGAGGACAAGAAATTGCTTTCCACTCTCAGCGAGTAAGGGGATATACTCTTTCATCAGAGAAAATGGGGGATTTGTTACCACGATATCACACTCTGTCAGCAGAGCGATACACTCCTTGGAACGGAAATCACCGTCCTCATTCAGAAGTGTGAAAGCATTTTTCTTATTTCTTAGAAGGTATTCCACATCACTCAGATCAACTGTTGCATCGCCGTTTGCATCGGTGACCTCTGTTATCTCTATCTTGTATGGCTTCTTTCCCTCGCCTGCGGGATAAGTGATCTCCTCATCAGAAAACAAAGATAGCTGAGTATATGTGATAGGAGAAGTTGCATAACAAGTGGTTATCAGCTTTTTTAGTCCGAGAGCATTGAAGTTCAAAGCAAAATACTTGAAGAAATTGCTCTCGTAGGGATCATCACAGTTACAGAGTACCGTCTTTCCTTTGAAATATTTCCTATAATGACGCAGTTCTTCCTCTATTGTGGATAGCTGCGTGTAAAATTCATCGGTTTTTCCTGCCTTTGACATATGGAGATTACTGTTACCTGCCATATTACACCTCCGAAAACTTGCATCTACTGAAACTTTTTATCCCAAAACTTTCGTATATAGAATATATTATAGCACAATCTATCGAAATTGGCAAGTATATTTGGGTATAATATTCCAAAAGAGAAACTTGGAGGTGAGGCAAGTGTATGATCTTGGTGCTTTGATAAGATCATTACGCAAGGAGCGAAAAATAACACAGAAGAAGCTCGGAGAAATGCTCGATGTTACCGAAGGCACTATCAGCAAATATGAAGCTAATACCATGACACCGCCATTTGAGACACTTCGCTCTATCGCCAGTATCTTCAATGTTTCTATGGACACCCTCTGCGGTATGAAGCATCAGGGGACGCTTTCCACTCACGGACTGACCGAAGCACAGACAGAAACTGTCAAAGCCCTGGTCGATGCCTATCGTATCAAAAATGCTCAGACGGGCAGGCAGCTCACGCAGGAGCAGTTTGCGGTGCTGGGGAAAATCACAGCCGAGCTGACAAAATAAAGCCGAAGGACTCATGCAGAATCCTTCGGCTTTATCTTGAAATTAGCATCAATCTGTGATACAATAGTAATAGAGCTTTTAGAAAGGAAGAAGTTAAGATGGCTGATAATTCTTTCAATTATTCGGAGTTGTTTGCTTTTGGAGATTATTCCGCTAAGTTGCAGGAAGCAATGAAACCGTTAATTAGTATGTCCCAACGGCTCCAAGAAATGACTGAACCAATTAATAAGATGACTCAGAACATAGAAACCATTGCTCGTCCTCTTATTGATGTTTTGGAAAACTATAAGGGATTGTCCGATTCAATCCAAGCATCAATACAAGCATATAACGAAGTATTTAAGCCTATTCGTGAGGAGATAGCAAACTTTTCAAAGAATTATGGTGAGATTCTTGCAAAATTTGCTGATCGCATAAGACCGTTGTCAGCAATCCGAAAATTAGAAGAATCACAGTTTGTTTATTGGAAGCCATTACCTGAGTATTTAGTAGATCAATTGCTTTCAAATAAATCTACTGACACGGTTCTGCTTGAATTTGCACTCCAAGATGATGCCGAGTTAATCCAACATATTACATCTGAATGCGAAAAACATATCTTTCTAAAAGACAATAGTATACTGTTCAATCAAGCAATAAGTGCATACAATGGAGAAATGTACACTATCGCTGCTGTAGGATTACTTTCAGTTATTGATGGCGTATTGTCTGAAGCAACAAAGCAATACCGAAATACCAATATTCCTTCACGAGGCAGAACACTTTTAAAGAAATTAGAAGACACTGGCTCATTAGATGAAACAGAATATGCAGTTTTGACTCTTGAATTGACTTTTGAGGCTACTATGGATTCATTAGCAGCCCAAAGTGACTTTACGCAAGATGAACCATCAAATCTCAATCGTCATTTTATAATACATGGACATTCAAAAAAAGAAAAAACGCAGTTAGATTGCATTAAGCTGATGAATTTCTTGTATGGTATACTGCTCATTGATAAGATTGCGAACAAATCCACTTCGTTATCCATCGATAATTAATTATATTTATATGCCGCTCGATATAATATCGAACGGCATATATTAATATTTCACACATACACCATAGCCGCATACACCGGATCTCTGGCGATCAAGCGATCCATATTCTCCATACCTCTCGCTTTCGCAAGATCACCGACCGCCACGGCTCTGAGATACTCGGTATCATTTTCGAGCATCATTCCGACCTGGCACTCAATGGCATCTGATACGAAACGGTCGAGTTCGGTCAGGTAGCTGAGTATCGTGCCGTCGTTGACGAGCTTTTTCAGCCTTGCAGGACGGTACTCCGCCGAGTAGTGCAGGTGATACTTGATGTGGTCGGAGCCGAATGTTGTCACGCTCGGCTCGGTATCGGGTGTGTTGTGGGTAACGGTCAGGGCATCGGTGTCGAGAACCCATACAGGCTTGTTCTTGCCGTCTACCTGAACCTTGTCTTTGCTTCTGATGATCATAATAATTCCTCCTTATTCCAAAGTGTTGTTTCTTGTGTTGCAATTATATCTGAACTGCTGAAAATCGGAACTCAGTCCGCAGGCAGAAATAAAAGCCTTAGCCTTCCTCAGTTCACGGGAAAGCTCGTCCTCACGGCTGATACGCTTTGCTTCCTTTTTCAGCTTCTCACGGGTGAAAAGTCCCTTTTGCTCCTCGGCTTTCTTGTAGGAAGCGAGCTCTGAGGAAACAGCGGACAGCTTCGCTTTCAGTTCATCACGCTCCCGTACAGCATCATCACGTTCCTTACGGAGCTTCTTAGTCTGTTTCTGCGATGCAACTTCTTTTTTTGCAAGGTCGGTGATGTTCTGCCAGTCCTCCTGCGATACTGTAACCTTACCGCCGAACACGGTCTTTCCCGTTTCAATGCTGTCGATCTCCGCAAGTTTAGCAGTTTTCTCCTTGACAGCTTTAAGCATTTCTCGCTTTTCGCCAAGTTCCGCTTTGACCTGAGCATTCTGCTCTGCCAGTTCGTCAGCCTGACGACGCTGTTCCTTGTACTCCTCAACTTCCAGCGTACCTCTCGCCTTTTCGGGAGCGAGGGGCTGAATACCATGTTCAAGGCAGATCTTATTCAGCACCTCGACCTCGGCAGCTCGCCAACGGGCAATAGCCTGCTTGCCTTCACCGTACCCCATTTCTTTGAGTGCCTGTGCGATACCGTTCTGAACGTCCTGTCCTCGCTTGTAGTGACCGACAGGAATGTAGTCGATGTGCAGGTGAGGTGTTGCCTCGTCCATGTGCAGGACAGCGTTAAAAACGTAAAAGTTCGGATTGCGATTCCGGAAACCTTCCATGTACTCTTTCAGGCAGTCAGCCACAAGCTGAAAGTCCTCAGTGCCGTATCCCGAATCTTCCATTTTGCCGATCTGCACAACGTCCTCATAAAAGCTCTTGCGTTTGTCGGCGGCAGTGCGGACAGTGTTGCAGGGTTTTACTCCAAAGAGATGCTCGTAGTAGCTGCCGTGGATCATACGATCATTTCTTTTCTGCCGAGCATTATATCGCTTGGTGGATTCAGCAAAAAGCTGATCGTATGCTTCGCCTATCGGCTGACGCACGAAGGTGATGTTTTGCGGAGTGCGGAGCGGATCAACGTTGTCCGCCATGAACTCCCTGTTATTGTGAATCAGAGAACCCTTTCCCTGACCGAATGAGATTCTTTTCTGTTTCATAGTTTTGCCTTTCTTGTTCATTGGATTTACTTCTCTCTTTCTACGAAATCCAATCAAAAAAACATAGGCATCAACTCCTTTCATGATCGCTAAGGCGGAAGGGCTATCGCCAGCCCTGACGGGCAAATTTTCCCTGAACGACACAAGAGATGGTCGCAGGGAAAATAGCTGCGGAGCAGCGATTACAAGGGGCAGAGCGCCGCTTGTAACTCCGTAGTACTTGCGGCAGCATAAGACCGCCACAAGAACTACTCCGCCCTGCGGGGCTATCCCTGACGGGAAAGAAACGGCTGACGGAGCAGCCGAAAATGTGGGCGCATTTATTCAAAAATCCGCATTACATTTTTCAAAGTCATCACACGAGTTTTACTCAAAAATGAGTAATAGCCTATGGAGATTTTGACGAAGTGAACCCGCTCCAAAATGAGCAAGTTCGATTTCCCGAATCAGAACGGCGGCTCCTCCTCGACATCGAGAGTTTCGAGCAGATACTCGATCTCATTTTTATAGACATAGCTCTCATATCCATCGAGGTAATGAATGTTGCGAACGACAGCTTCACGAACATCAAGACCACTTCTTTCTTCAAGGATAGAAGTCAGCACTTTTACCTTTTCCATATCGACCATATAACTCACCTCCTTCCTCAAAATTCCATCGTGTTGTTTCTGCGTCGATGTGCGTCGGTGGTGACGATGTTTTAGACACCCCTCAAACCATCGACGCATCGACGCACATCGTCACGCTAAAGCGTTGTCGATCATCTGCTGATAAGCTCGGTCATAATCTTCACCTGCGATGTCATCAACCGTATCGGTGCTGATGATGATCTCTCCCTTAACGGCAGAAACACCATCTGGACTTTTTTCGGTTTCTTCTTCTGTTGGTTCAGGCGAGATCACGATTGGGTGATCAGCATCATAGCGGAGCTGAATCAGCTTTGCCTTATGAGTCCGCTTGTTGCTATACTGCACGAAGTACAAATTGTACAGCTTTCCGGCGTTGACATTCAGTTTCAGCGACAGAGCATTCGGCTTGATGTCAAGCTCCAGTTTTTCGATAAGTTCGGTAGCCGTACCCTCCCAAGTCGGATTGTCCGCATTGATGAAACCGCCTATTGCTTCAAGCACAGGTTCAGGCGGCTCGGTGTATTCGGGAGACTTCTCTCCGCTCAGTTCCCAGCACAGCGTTTCTTTGTTTCGGGAGAGCATAAACTCCTTGTCCGACTGATCTCTGCCCGATACCTCAATCGTTGCGTCACTGTCGGAACGCTTGCTCTTGCACTTCTTCTCGAAATGTGATATAATTATTATTGTTAGAATAATTTTTTTTTTGGGGGGGAGCTTCATGAAGTTTGAATTGAATGATTTCCATAGAAACACATCTGATGAAGAATTACTCAATGACTTAAAAGCGGTTAGCAACATTATCAATAAAGACACTGTAACAATGGAAGAATACAATCAGTATGGAAAATATCATTCAACAACATTAACAAGAAGGTTTGGATCATGGTTTCTTTGTCTGCAAAAAGCACAATTGCAAATGTCAAGATCTAAAATTGGAATATCAAATGAGGCTTTATTTGATAATATTGAAAAAGTTTGGATAAAACTCGGAAAACAGCCTTCATATACACAGATGGAAGAATATGGTGAATTCTCAATTGGTACATATACCAAAAGATTTGGAGGGTGGCGTAAGGCTCTGGAAGCCTTTGTAGATTACGTTAACTCCACTGAAATCAAAATAGATGAATCAGAACCGACAAGCGATACTACAAGTGATGTTGCTAATCATATAACCAGAAGGGATATTAATTTAAGAATGCGTTTTATAGTTATGAAACGTGACAATTTCAAATGCTGTATGTGCGGTCGTTCTCCTGCGACAACTCCAGGGTTAGAATTACACATCGACCACATTATTCCGTGGTCAAAAGGCGGAGAAACCGTGATTGATAATTTGCAAACGCTATGCAGTGATTGTAATTTAGGTAAAAGCAATCTGTCAGAAACAGAATAATTGAAATAATGACTGCCCGACCTCTGCCGAAGCAGTGGTCATAGGGGCGGTCATTTCTCTTTCGTGGGTCTTCCTCTATCTCCTTTCAGACCATTCAGAGTTGCCCCGATAAGCTGTATCGTGGACAGCAGCTCATCGTCCACAACAGAGCCGTTCTCTATTCTTTTCAGTTCGCTGAGGACTTCGGCAAGCTGATTTTTCAGAGCCTTATACACTCTCGGATTGCCCTGCACCACCACATCACGGCAGAGAAGCCTTTTTACGATGTAGTCCTGTTTGGTCAGTCCCGAAAGAGCCACAGCCGAATTGATAAGCTGATCTTCTTCGGGCGAGACACGGAAACCGATCGTCCTCGCCCTGAAACGTCCCTTGCTGTCAAGATTCTTCGCTGACATCTGAATCACCTCCCTCCGCATCATCGCTTCTCAGGTCGCTGAGCCTGTCCGCCATTTCATTCTGCGTACTGGGGAACAGGTGAGCATAACGATAAGTGATGTCAATACTTTCGTGACCTACTCTATCCGCTATTGCTACAACAGAGAAGCCCATTTCAATGAGCAGAGAGATATGCGAGTGTCTGAGGTCATGAATACGGATACGCTTTACGCCTGATTCTTTTGCCCCTCTGTCCATCTCATGATGCAGATAGCTCTTGGTTATCATGAACATACGGTCATGTTCTCCGATACCGTAGAGCTGACTGATGAAATCCTGTATCTCCTGAGAAAGAAAATCAGGCATCTTCACAACACGGTTGCTCTTGGCGGTTTTCGGATCGGTGATAATATCCTGCCCCTTGATACGCTGATAGGACTTTGTGATAGATACCGTCTGTTTCTCAAAGTCGAAATCGGCAGGCGTGAGGGCGAGAAGTTCACCCTCACGGATACCGCACCAGTACAGCATTTCAAAGGCATAGAAGGAAACAGGCTTGTCCATCATGACCTCTGCGAACTGCTTGTATTCCTCCTGCGTCCAGAACAGCATCTCCCGGTTCTTCGCTTTTCCCATATTGCCTGCCTTGGCTGCGGGATTGCTCGGAAGCCCGTAGAACTTTACTGCATAGTTGAACACAGCACTGAGCTGATTGTGTAGCGTTTTCAGATACACAGGTGAGTATGGCTTGCCTGTCTTGGTCGAACCTTCGAGCATTTCATTCTGCCACGCTATCACATCTTTGGGCTGAATGTCGCACATCTTTCTTTTCCCGAAGAATGGGATCAGCTTTGTGCGGAGGATATGCTCTTTTGTGTGCCATGTGTTGTCCTTCAGACGCTTCTTCATGTCCTCGAAGTATATCTCCGAAAAGCTCTCAAAGGTCATATCAAGGCTGGATTCCGTCTTGTTCATCTGCTCACGCTCCCACGCCTGAGCTTCTTTCTTTGTGGAGAAACCACGCTTTTGTGTCTGTTTGCGTTCTCCACGGCTGTCGGTGTAGCGGTAGATCACACGCCACTTGCTGCCGTCCTTATAGACTGACATCGTATCACTTCCTTTCGCTGTCCTCGGCAGAACCGCCGTAGCAAGTCCTTTCGAGGAAGTATTGTTTGTTCACTCTGCCTGAGATCGTGATATATCCCTTGGCTTCAAGCTCCTTGTTGAGCTTCTGTACTATCTTATAAGCATAGGATTTAGATACATCAAGTTCCCTGGCAACATCTTCTACTCTCATAAAATTTTTATCTGTCATTTAGAGTATCTCCTTTCTCTAACTTAACTCTAAATCGTTAAGTTCTAATTTTATTATACTAAACATATGCCGTTATGTCAAGTATAAAATTACTAAACATTTTTATTTCTACTATCTTGACAAACACTAAGCATATATGTTATAATTGATTTGTGAAATATGGCGGCGCAGATCGTCAGCCGATTGAAAATGGAGGGCAACATCATGGCAATAGGTGAAAGAATCAGGTTTATCAGAAACCTCAGAGGTATGACACAGAAGTTCTTAGGCTTGCAGGTCGGCTTCTCGGAACGGACTGCCGATATTCGTATGGCTCAGTATGAATCGGGGTCGAGAACACCCAAAGCCGATTTGGTGAAACAGCTTGCTGATGCACTTGACGTATCGGCCGAAGCTCTGAACGTCCCGAACATCGACAGCTACACAGGTCTTATGCACACGCTGTTTGCGTTAGAGGATTTATACGGCTTCAAGATCGACCGTCTGGACGGAGAAATCTGTATCCGCATCAACAGGCAGAATGGCTCGACATTTTCCAAAATGACAGGTCTGCTCGAACCCTGGGAGGAAATGGCTCAGAAGTACCGCAATGGGGAGATCAGCCGCGAGGAGTACGACCAGTGGAGATACAGGTATCCGAGGGCGGAAGCGGAGAGAAATGAAGCGGCTCGCAAGGCGATTAACAACAATAAAGGAGATTAATAATGACCGAGAAACAAAAATATGCTTCTGATTGGGAAAAGAGTTCTGATGACTTTGTAAAGCAAAATATATACAATAAATTATCTGAGCAACTATCATCATTTCCTATTATACTTGAAATTGGGTGTGGTACGGGACAAAGCACCCTATCACTTCTTGAAAATGGACATGGTGTAATATGTATAGAACAGAATGACGAATGTTTAGTTAAAGCTCAAGAGCGAATTAGAAATACAAATTTTACTGTAAAAGATAATCCTAAAAAATTAAAACAAGGTGAAGTATATTTCATTTTAGGCGATGTTACAGATTGTGTTTTTATGAATAATCTGCTAAGTAACATAGACATTTTAAATGTAGTTTTATGTTGGAATGTTGGGACATATTGGGATATTGAACGAAAAGACATTATTAACAAGCTACTTAAGCAATGGAATTTTGATGATAGATACATTAATGAAATGCCAGAATCCGCATATGTTGAACTTATTATTCTTATTGCTTGTCAAATTGCCAAAATTCAGAGTTGTGCTCTGCATATTGTTGATAGAGGAACCAAAAACATTTCTCGTGAAAATGATCCATACTACTATGGATTAAAAACAGAATTTGGATTTAATAAGATAAGCTACAAAAATATCAAAGCTTCTACACTATCACAATCCGGGAGAAAAATGATTTCAGATGGAAATGTTATAGAGATGGACAAAGTTGGAATCACACTCTATTCTATACTGATTGAATAAAAAAAGAGCTATCCGATTCGTAAATGAATCAGATAGCTCTTATCTTTTCAGACAATTATTTTATCACTGTTGCCGATAATCGAGAAATGTTGCCAAATCGTTGCCATTCAGCAACAGTAAACGAGAAAACTCACGTATTTACACCATTCTAAAAAGGGTGTTTATTATTCCCACTCGATAGTAGCCGGCGGCTTTGTGGTAACATCATACACAACTCTGTTGATGTTCTTTACCTCGTTTACTATCCTCGCCGAGCATACTTCCAACACTTCGTACGGTATGCGCGCGAAATCTGCTGTCATGAAGTCGGTCGTCGTTACCGCCCTCAGCGCAAGCGTGTAGTCGTAGGTGCGGAAATCGCCCATTACGCCTACCGAGCGGTTGTTCGTCAGCACCGCGAAATACTGACCTATGCTTCTGTCCAGACCCGCTTTCGCGATCTCCTCGCGGAATATCCAGTCTGCGTCCTGCAATATCGTCAGCTTTTCGTCAGTTATCTCGCCCATGATCCTTATCGCAAGTCCCGGGCCGGGGAACGGCTGACGCCATACCAGCGTGTCGGAAAGCCCCAGCTCTTCGCCCAGCTTTCTCGTTTCGTCCTTGAATAACATTCTCAGCGGCTCGATTATGTCCTTGAAATCTACATAGTCTGGCAGTCCGCCTACGTTGTGGTGCGATTTGATTGTCGCTGCGTCGCCCGAACCGGACTCGATAACGTCGGGGTATATCGTGCCCTGCGCTAAGAAATCTACCGCGCCGATCTTCTTCGCTTCCGCCTCAAATACGCGGATAAACTCCTCGCCGATCAGCTTGCGCTTGGTCTCGGGGTCGGATACGCCGTTCAGCTTCGCCATAAATCTGTCCTTTGCGTTCACGCGGACAAAGTTTACGTCCCAGTCGGCGAACGCCGCTTCTACCTCGTCGCCCTCGTTCTTGCGCATGAAGCCGTGGTCAACAAATATGCAAGTGAGCTGGCTGCCGATAGCCTTTGAGAGCAGCGCCGCGAGCACCGAACTGTCCACGCCGCCCGAAAGCGCCAGCAGTACCTTGCCGTCGCCGACCTTCTCGCGTATCTCCTTGATAGCAGTTTCAGCGTAATTCGCCATTGTCCAGTCGCCCTTGCAGCCGCAGACGTTTTTAAGGAAGCTGTCGAGCATCGCAAGACCATTCTCGGTGTGGTTCACCTCGGGGTGGAACTGCACCGCGTAAAGCTTTTTCTCAGCGTTCGCCATAGCTGCGCATGGGCAGTTGGCAGTGTGAGCAGTGATCTTGAAGCCCTCGGGAATTTTCGCGATGTAGTCGGTATGGCTCATCCACGAGATCGCCTTTTCTGGCATATCCGCACCGAAAAGCACGCAGTCCTTATCATATATAGTTTCAGTTTTGCCGTATTCGGAAGTTATGCAGGTCTTAACCTCACCGCCTAAGGTATGCGCCATAAGCTGCGAGCCGTAGCAGATACCCAGCACGGGGATACCCAGCTCAAAGAGCTCCTTATCGATAGCGGGCGCGCCCTCGCCGTAAACGCTCTGCGGGCCGCCTGTAAAGATTATGCCCTCGGGAGAAAGCTCTTTTATTTCGTCGATAGTTACATTTTTGTATGATTTTACCTCGCAGTAAACATTACATTCGCGCACGCGGCGAGCGATAAGCTGGTTATACTGACCGCCGAAGTCGATTATAAGCACATATTCGTGACCCTTTTGCCTCATTTTAACAACCAATCCTTTCAAAACCGCCAAAAGCGGGCTGATAAAAATACATAATTTATTATAACACAGAAATGGCGATAAAGCAAGTGATTTGGGGGAAAAATTTTGAGGAATCCTGCAACCACCCGCTATTGACTTTTCCACCCCATCATGCTATAATTTTTTCATCGAAAGGGGGCGGCGAAATGGTGCGAAAATGCAGACCTGTGGCGGCTAAAGGCGCGCTGGCGGCGCTCGGCTGGCTTGTTGGATCGGCAAGTTTCCTCGTGCTGGGCAAAGTTTCCTTGCTCATATTGACAGCTGTTTTCGCCGTAACGCTCACGCTTCTCCGCCGCTCGGACAAGCTGCGCGCAGCTGTGATGATCGGCATTTTCGCGATCGTCGGCGGGCTGTACGCGTTGTATTATCAGACAAATATTTACAGCAGACTTACCGCTTTCGACGGCAAGACCGCGCAGGTCTGCGGCGTTGTCACCGACCTTTCGTACAGCGAATACGGCACGAATGTCACCGTACGCGGCAGGCTCGAGGGCACACACGGGCGGTTCACTTTTCTGCTTCCCGACTACGCGGGCGACCGCCATGACCTCGCACCGGGCGACGGCGTGAGCGTGACTGCGCGCATGAAAAAGCCGACCTCCACCGCCACTTTTGACGGCGAAAATTACAGCCGCTCGCTCGGCATCTACCTCACCGGCGGACAAGTTGAGAGCTGGCGGATCACGGAAAAGCGCCGCAGTCCTGCCACATTTTACACAAAATCTCTTCGCAGCGACCTTTCAGGCAAGCTTGCCGCCGCGTGTTCGCCCTCTGCGGGCGGATTTCTGCGCGCCATGCTCTGCGCCGACCGCTCCACCCTGCCCGCCGCCGAAAAAGCAGCCGTTTACCGCAGCGGATTAGGGCACATTTTCGCCGTTTCGGGCCTGCACGTTGTCATTCTCGCGATGTTTGTTAGCCTGCTGCTGCGCCCCCTGCCGCTAGTCCGTGCTCGCGCCGCCCTGCAAATCGCCTTTATCTGGAGTTTTGCGCTCTTCGCGGGCTTTTCACCGTCCGTCACGCGTGCCTGCATCATGACCAGCGTTTCGCTTACCGCGCCGCTTTTTCGCCGACGTTCCCACACCGTGACCTCGCTCGGACTGGCGGCAATGCTGCTGACTCTCAACTGCCCATATGCGCTGACATCGGTTTCATTTCTTCTGTCATTTGCCGCAGCGTTCGCCGTCGGCGTGATCTCGCCAGCCGTCTGCAGGGATAATGTCAAAGACCCGAAGCTCAGAACCGTGATTTCATATATTTGCATAAACGTCACAACTCTGCCGCTCTGTGCGATCTTTTTCTCCGAGTTCTCGACAATCGGGATCATTGCGAACATATTTCTTCTCCCGATGTGCAGCATCGCTCTTGTAATTTCATTTATTTATATCATAACAGGCTGTAAACTGCACTTCGTTATCCGTGCGGCAGATGTGATCGTGCAGATAGTCATAAAAATGTGCCGCGTGTTCTCCGCAAAGAGCGTCTGCTATATCGGCACATCCAAGCATAAACTGCTTGTGATCGCAGGCGTTTTCATGCTCAGTATACTTATCTTTGCCGCTATCTCGAAACGGCGCAAACGCTTTTTCACACTGCTGACAAGCGCTCTCTATCTGACATTTTGCATTACGTCCGCGGCGCTCTCTAAGGTCGGCTATAAGGATAAAATCGTTATAATACCCACCGACAAAGGCTACGCGACAGTGCTTATCAGCGGCAATTGCGGTATGGTATTTGACATGGGTACGCGCGGTCGGGCGGCTTATTCCGTTAACTCAGTGCTGACCGAACACCATGTTTCAGATATTTACATATACTTGCACGATGAACCGATCTTCAACAAGATCAGCTACGAAAAACATCTTTACGATAACGCGCAATACGTTGCGGGAGATGGCTGCTTTGACGTTAATATTTTTTCATTTGATGTGCTGAACAGCAGCGTGACAATGCAGTTTAGCGGGAGGGAGATATTCCTTTCAGACGAGCAGATAACGATCGGCAGCGAAAGATTTGACCCAAGCGGGTTCAGCAAGATCTCACAATTTATGGCATAAAAAATCGCTCCCACGGTCGGGAGCGATATTATTTATCAGACTGCGGCGCGCTCGAGGTGCGGAAGCTCGCGGCGCTCGATACGGCGCGTGAAGAGCATGTAGTCCGCGATGACGATGGCGGCGCAGGCTATCCAGATCACGGGTTCGGAGATGCAGATGCCGAAATAGCCCAGTTTCGGTGCAAAGACCGCGGCGGCGACTATCTTCAGCGCAAATTCCACCGCGCTGCCCGTCACGGGAACGAGCTTTCTGCCAACGCCCTGAAGGCTGCTGCGAAGCACGAGCAGAAAGCTGAGCACGAAGAAGAACGAGATGTTCCAAACGATGTATTTTGAGGCGGTCGCGATGACGGCGGGGTCGGAAGTGCCCGTCAGCGCGCGTATCATCGGGCGGCGGAACAGCACCGCGACGATAACCGAGAAAGCGCTCCAGCCCAGCGCTATGAAAATGCTGTATTTTATGCCTTTTTTTACGCGATCCATCTTACCCGCACCGAAATTCTGGCTCGCGAAAGTGGACGACGCCAGCGCTATCGTGCCGAGCGGAAGCATGAAAATGTCGTCGATCTTTCGCGCGGCGGTGTGCGCGGTGATGGTGCTCGTGCCGAACGAATTGACCGCGCCCTGCAAAATTACCGAGCCGACCGAAACTATCGCGTACATCAGCCCCATCGACATACCCGTAGTGGCGAGGTCTGAAAGAAGCGGCTTATCGAGGGTGAGCTCGCGGCGGCTGAAAAGCAGCACGCGGCACTTTTTCACGACGTACCAAATGCAAAGCGCCACGGAAACGCCCTGCGAAATGACTGTGGCGTAAGCCGCGCCCGCAACGCCCATCCTGAACGCGCCGACAAAGAGAAAATCAAGCCCGATGTTTACAAATGTGGAAACTATAAGGAAGTAGAGCGGCGTTTTGCTGTTGCCGAGGGCGCGCATCATGCCCGCGAACATATTGTACGCGATGGTGACCGCCGAGAAGAGCATTATAACGCGCATATATTTTTCCGTGTCACCGATTATCTCGGGCGGGGTCTTGAGCGAAGCCATCAGCGGGTGCAGGGCGATCAGGCTCGCGACGGTCAGCACGAACGCTATGCCTGCCGAAAGCAGGTAGGTCAGCGCGACCGATCTTTTCACGCCGCGCTCGTCGCCCGCACCGAAAAAGCGCGCGATAACTACCGCGAAACCGTTCGTCAATCCACCCGCGAAGCCGATCATCAGTCCGTAGACGGGGGCTGCCGCACCGACTGCCGCAAGCGCGGTGTCGCCGAGAATGTTGCCTATTATCGCTGTGTCTGCCACATTATATAATTGCTGAAATATATTGCCGATGAGTACAGGCACTGCGAACCATATCAGATTTCGCAGAATGCTGCCCTCGGTCATGTTGAGCGAAGCTGTTTTACTTTTCATACCTTTCACTTTCCTCCTGCGCCCTGCGCTTTAGTTGTCATTTTAAAAACCATCTTTTTGCGGTATTTATGATAGCAAAATCGACACGAAAAGTAAAGCACTTTTATTGTTTTTTCGTCACATCTATTGACTATATTTCTGAAATTTGTTATAATATTTTTGGGTGATTTTATGAAAGAAAATATTGAAAGACAGCTTGCATATCTGGAATTTGCAAACAGGGAAAACAGTTTTCGCCACCACCGTTACAGCGATGAAATGCTGCAATACGAGCTTATCCGCGACGGCGACCCGCGCGCAGAAGAAGAGGCGGAGCGCATGATACACTCCGCCGAAATGGGGCATCTCTCAGACGACCCGCTGAAAAATCTTCTGTATCTGCTGATATGCAACATCACGCTGGTAACGCGCTTTGCGATAAGCGGCGGCATGGAGGCGGAAAAAGCCTACAACGCCAGCGACCTCTACATCAGAAAATTTGACGGCGCGCGCACCACCGCCGAGCTTTACGCCCTGCACCGCGAGATGATTGCCTACTTCGTGAAAGCCGTCGCCGCCGCGAAAAAAGGGCGCATCTGCTCGCGGCAGATAGTCGGCGCGGTGGAGTACATCGGCACGCACCTGCACGAGCGGATAACCGCCGCCGCGCTTGCGAAAACCGCGGGGCTGAACGTTTCGTACTTTTCGACGCTTTTCAAGCGCGAGGTCGGCATGAGTGTTACTGAATATGTCATTTCAAAGCGCATGGAGGCGGCGGAAAATATGCTGCTTTACTCCGACTACACGCTGACGGACATTTCCGATATTTTATGCTTTTCCAGCTACAGCCATTTTGCACGCACGTTCCGAAAATACTACGGCGAAAGCCCGAAGCAGTACCGCAGCGAGCATTTCCGCGCAAACGGCATGAAGTAGCGTCAATATTTTCTTTGCAGCACCGCGAAAACCGCCGAGTAGACGACCAACATTCCGCAAAGAACGAGGGATACGCACATCGCAAGCTCTTCACGTCCCATGAATTTCAGCACCAGCACGGCGGCCGCCGAACCGAGCGCCGAGATGTGGAACGCCCATGCGCGGGCGCGGATCGCGATGAAAGAAACTCGCTCGTCCTTTTGGCTGACGTCCATCTGCTTCGCAAGGCTGGGATCTCTGCGGTACTTTACACCGTTGATAAGCCGCACCAATCCGACCGCCGCGATGCCGCCGCCGAAACCCGACCAGAACGAATCAAGTGTGCCGATACAGCTGAGCACTATCAATACTATTCCTGCCGCTAATATAAATGTGTACCATATCATCTTTCTTTTGCTATACATATCTCATTCCTCCTCAAAAATAAATACGTCCTCGATCCTCAGCCCAAAAGCCTGAGCAATATTGTGAGCCAGCATGATAGAGGGGTTGTACCTGCCGTTTTCGAGCGAGATTATCGTCTGGCGGGTAACGCCGAGCCGCTCGGCAAGCGCCTGTTGAGTCATTTTGTTCTCCCTGCGCAGGTCAGCTATTCTGTTTTTCAAGCCATGCACCTCCCGAAATGTAAAGCTTGCTTTACAATGTCATTATAGCACCTGTCTGGAAAAATGTCAAGCTTACTTTACATTTTTAGATGTAAAGTATTCGTGAATGAGAATGTTTACAAAAGATAATATTATTGCACATCTGTACGATAGATGGTGACTGTCAAACCGTTATCGGTAGTTTCGATCATTGAGCGCAGAGGAACTTGCTCGAGAAAAGCAAGCGTGCGGCTGTCGGTAACGATAAACGGCATGCAGTTATCCGCTGCCGTACCGCTGTTTTCTATGAAAATGCGGCACTTTTCGCCCTCGCAGTCCTCGCCCTCGAGCATATAGCGCGCCGAAAGCTGCGCGCCGCCGCGGGTTATCCGCTGGCTGTCTACACCTGTGCCGATAATATCGCCGCTGAAATACGGGCCAAAAGCCTTGCCGCCGAAAGGCACCATCACTACAGCGCACTTACCGCCCATGACATTATACGGTGCGCCGCAAACGATCTTGATCGTCATGATGAGCGATCTTTTTGAAAATTCCATAATTATCCCACTCCCCACAAGCACCGCCGATCAAGTTATTTGACTCTTGACAAAACAGCGGTGCGTATAGTATAATTATATATGAAAACACTGCAAATTGCAAGGCATATCAGACCGAAATGAAAAATTTCATAAATCGACCGAAAGTTGATAAATGTATAATTGGAGGAAAATTATGAGAACAATACAGATCAAGAAGATCGTGCTGCTGCTGACGGCGGGCGCAATGCTGACGGCTGCGGGCTGCACATCTAGCGATGACAGCTCTGTGGAAAAGACATCATCGGCGGCTGAGAGCACGTCGCAGGATACGGAAAGTGCTTCGGAAGCCACGAGCAGCGGCGGATTTAAGGTAGACGGCACAAAGCTGCTTGACGCGAACGGCAACGAATTTATCATGCGCGGAATAAACCACCCGCACTCGTGGTACGCCGACCTTGATGGAACGGCATTCCCCGCGATAGCAGGCACGGGCGCGAACTGTATAAGAATAGTGTGCTCCGACGGCGGACAGTACAGCAAAGACAGCCTTGAAACGCTGGAAAAGCTGATACAGCTCAGCATCGACAACGACATGATCGCGGTGCTGGAAGTGCACGACGCGACGGGCAGCGACAACGTTAGCGACATCAGCGCGGCGGCGGACTACTGGGTAGAGATGAAGGATGCGCTCATCGGCAACGAGCAGTACGTTATCCTAAACATCGCGAACGAGTGGGTAGGAAGCTGGAACGCGGACGTATGGGAAGAGGGCTACACCACGGTGATACCGAAGCTGAGGGAAGCGGGTATCAAGAACACAATAATGGTCGATTCGGCGGGCTGGGGACAGTTTGGCGACTGCATAGCGCAGAGCGGAAAAGCCGTTTTCGACTCAGACCCCGAAGGCAACACGATGTTTTCGGTGCATATGTACGGCACGGCGGGCAAGAACGCGGAGACCATCGAGAAAAATCTGACGAACGCGACCGATCAGGGGCTATGCGTATGCGTGGGAGAATTTGGCTACACGCACACGGACGGCGACGTTGACGAAGCGTACATAATGGAATACTGCGAGAAAAACGGCATCGGCTACATGGGTTGGAGCTGGAAAGGCAACAGCGGCGGGGTAGAGTACCTCGACATAGCGAACGAATGGGACGGCTCGGTGCTCTCTCCCGACTGGGGCGAGGTGCTGGTGAACGGCGAGAACGGCATTAAAAAGACCGCTAAGAAGTGCAGTGTGTTTGGGTAAAAATGCGTTGTGTAGAGGACAAGATGAGTTACAGGCTTACCCGCACATAAAAATTCTATAACAAAAAGACTGCCCTTCCTTGATGCGGGTTATTCGCATGGGGGAACGGCTTATTTTGTTTGGTTTTAACAACGGGGAATTTTTATGACCGCTGCTTGTCACCTATGACACAGCCACCCCGATCTATCGCATTTATTATATCATAAAAAGCCAAGTATTCAATAGTAAAACAAAAAACTCGCACCCATTTTAGAGTACGAGTTTGGATCGATATGGTGCAGGTAAGAAGACTTGAACTTCCACGAGGTTGCCCCCACTAGCACCTGAAGGTAGGGTAACGTTGGTGAAAATATAATTTTGAGTTTTAAAGATATATTGATGTGACTCATTGAGCAGAGTATAGATTGTCAGTTTGAGTTTTACTATCACTATGAGAAAGCCGTGCCACTCCTTTTCACATATATTTACCACATCGTTTTCAAAAAATCAACCATCCATCACCTAAAAAATATTTTACCTCTATGTACATGAAATCGCCCACGGCATTGCCGAGCCAACTAGTGCTTGATTGTTAGGAGAACGAAAATACCCACAGACTGTCTGATCTTGTGGAGCAGAAATGTTACCGTCTGAAAAGCAAGCTCTCAGAAACGCTTGCAGGCGTTTCCGAGAGCTTGCGGTTATTCAGTTCCATTAGGGTATCCGCTGATTATGAGATATGTCATAATGCTTATTTAGAATTGTGTGGAATAGTTTGAGAATGTGTCAATAGGCTAAAGGTTACTTGACTTGTTTTTTAATAATAACTTATAAATCAACATTGAAATAAAATAAACAAACCAATATATAATATGAGCTGTAACAATGTCGAGATATACATTATAGGTGTTTGTATTAAACAAAATGCCTATTATGCATTTAATAGTAATAAATGAGCCTAAAGCAATAAGTAATAGTGCTGCTTTGTTTTTTATGATTTGTTTGCAATCCATCGCATATTTAAATTTTAGAATCAATACAATCCAAGCTATGATAAAGATGAGTATACTAAGTAAATTACAGATTTTATAAGAAATCCCCATAGTATATAGTAGTCCTATTTTTTCTTCTACGCCACTTATCCCAATTGTGTTGCCATAGCCGTATTTGATATTTAATTCAAATAATCCAGTAAGATAATACATTGGATACATAATTGTATCGATGATTTTGTTTTTTTTGCAATCATTATTTAAACTTCTTATTTTGATGTAAATAAATCTTAATAATAGGATAAACATCATAACAGCAACACTTACATATGCAGTATTATAATATTGTTGTGGTGAGTTTGTAGCGAGAAAAGAAGTACATCCCACAGCATAAATCACACTAAGCAACGTAATAATATTAGTAATAATACCCATAAGTGTTAATCAAACCAGTCATACGGATAAGGTTCTGTGCTTTCATCAGCATGTACTGAAACGATAGGTATGGCACTAATTGTCATTACCGCACTCAGTACACCAGAAAGAATACGTTTAAACTTAGTTGTTTTTTTCATGGTATCCTCTATTCATAATCGTTTTTTTACTTGTTATTCACATAGCTTCTCAGTTCTTCTGGCTCAACAGGCTGCGCAAACCAATGAAAACAAGCACTTGAAACAGATGTAGTTGCAAATACCAAAGCAAGAGCTGCAAGTGATGTAGATGCTTTTTTTGCAAATTCAATCAGTCTTTTCATTAAAAATTCCTCCTTTCAAACAACTTCTGTAAATCCGGTTCTTCAGGCTGATAGAATGTAATACCACAAACGCTGCCATTTGAGATATACAGCACCAACCTTATAAGAGCAAGAATTACAATTACTAAAATACTTCGTTTTTCTCTTTCCTTGTCATCGTTTACTGTTATCACCCCGATTCAAAAATCGACCGAGCAGTGCCATAATTGCTTACAGCAGTATTCCACTTGATACATAAAGACTTAATTCGTGATATTGGAATAAAAGCAGGGCAATCACAGTGGTGGACAGGGCAGCAGCAAGGATAATACTTTGTTTTCTCAGTCTGATACCCTTTTCCTCCGACATCGGCTTATTCGGATGCGGAACAGGAGCAATACAGAAAATGATAGGTAATGATATTATTATAAAGCCAATACTGAATATCTGAGCAATCTGTTCGCTTACATTGCAAATGCCGTAAGAGAAAACCAGCATTACCACGACAAGCGTGAACATACAACTCAAATGGCTGTTAGCATGATACCCACCTACAAACCTCCTTAATCCCATAAATACGGCTATGAATATAGCAGCCGCAGGCAGTGTATGGGAAATAAGAGAAATTAGCAGAACGATAAGAGTATTCAGCACATCGGAAATCAGCAATTCCATTCCATAAGCATAGATTTCCTCTTTAGATTCCTCGGTTATGTTCTGAAGCACAAAAAAATGTGCTATGTTCTTCGCAAGTTTTGAAACCATTTCCGAATCACTTCCTTGCAAAGATCATAGCACATGATAGCAATATTTTCAATGAGTTTCACACAAAATCACCGCAAAGTGTACTCAAATGTCGCTTTCTTGTACTGAAAGTTCAGTAATTAGATTTGTAAACAATTACAAATCATGATATTCAACTTAAAAATCCCATCCTTACAATCAAATTTCACAAGCCCTCCAAGTCGGTCTACTGAGGATTTAATACTGCTTACCCCTATACCGTGAAGCCCTTTCTCTTTCTTTGTAGAGATCAGAGAATCTGTATCTACCTCATCAGATGTATTAGTGATAACAAGAAAGAGCTTCTCTCGTTCTTCTGATATGCTGATCCATATGCGCTTATGGGGAGAATCAGACCTTTGACAACCCTCAATAGCGTTATCAAGACCATTACCTATGATACGGCATAGTTCCAATTCATTGGTTTTAATGCTCGTTATGATATTGACTTTGCAAATAAATTCAATATCATAGGTTCGAGCTAGTGAGCCTTTGATGTTTACGATTGAATCAACTGCGTTATTTCCAGTGTAGCATAGCCTGTTAGCAAGCCGTACAAACGAACCCAGCTGTACAAGATATTCTTTGGCAGCATCTGTATCATTATTTTCCAGCATATCTTTCAGAACTGAAAACTGATTTTCAATATCGTGTTTAAACTCTCTTACTTGTTGATACGATAGAGTAAGTAGTTTGTAATTCTCCTGCTCTTGTTGCTTTAAAGTTTCAAGGTAATTAAGCTTGATTTTATCCTCATAACTTTCAAAGAAATTAAACATCAAAATGTTTATGAAAATAATACCAACAAGTGAAAATCCTAAAGAGATATAATTATACGATTTGTCTGCTGCAAAGCCCTCAAGTATCGTTTGTAAAAGGAATATACTAATAATCGGAATTGTGATTATCAAAATCCAATACTTAACAGGCAGATCACGAATTCTTTTATTTATAATTCGGTGCATTAGACAAATGAGCCATAGATAAATAAGGTCAGTGCCTATCATACCAAGATATCGTCCTAATCCAGACTGTAAAAATTCATCAGGGGTTCCCATATTGGCGATACAGAGTATTCCTATTACAATCGGTTCTGATATAGAGATAATCAACAGAAAAATAACAATCCAGAAAATTTTATGTCGAACGGAATCTTCGAAACATAAGAATGCCACTAAACTTATAAGAACAGTTGTTGTAACAAGATACAAAAAAATATCATTAACAAATAAAACTACCGACGATAGAATTGAGGTAGTAAGTATATAAGCTGCACAAAAAAGACATTTGTTGATCTTTCGTTTACTTAACAACGAAAAATATAGGAAAACCAATATCATTTCTACAGCTACATTAGCTATTTCAATGATGTTTTGAACCCAAACCGGCAATATTATCATCTTCCTTCTGCATATTCAAAATAGCGTGACACTACCTCATTTTTGTATGTTTTCCCTATGGGGATTTTCCTGCCATTACTTAAGGTAACATCATACTTTGTGATATTCTGTATGTGATCAAGATTAACGAGTATTCCTCGATTTATTATGATGAAATTATATTTTAGAAGTTCACCGCACACTGTTGAAAAATCGCCACCATATTCTAATTCGCCATTCAAGGTAAACAATGAAACCTTTCGTCTATGTCCTTCAAAATAAAGAATATCCGTTAATTTGAACTTGAAAGACAGATTTTTGTTACTAAAAGTGAATGTTCTAAATCGTTGCTGACATTCAGCAACAATAGAACCGAGCTGATTAGTATACAGATAATCAGGTTGACTTTTTAGGATATATCGAAAAGCCCCAACGTCATAACCCCGAACCGCAAACTTAGCATAGTTTGTTAGGAATGAAATAATCACAGATTTGTCTATCTGTCTGATTCGTTCAGCAGTTTCTAAACCATTAAGCTCAGGCATTTCAACATCAAGAATGATTACCTCATACATACCCTTAACATAGAAGCTCAACAAGTCCCGGCCACTTGTAAATTCATGGACTTCGCAATCAGGAATCTTCATACTTCTGATTCTATTATGCAATTGTTTCAAGAAAACAGGCTCGTCGTCGCAGATGGCAATATTCATAACAATCACCTCACGATTGGTTACGCTTTATGTATCAGTTATTATTATAGCATATCAAAGTAATTATTTCAAGGTTGCAATATAGCTTTTATTATGTATAAATATATCTGCCATACCCTCCCTCGCATCATGCGACGGCGAAAACGCACAGCCTACCCCTATTGCAAAATTAAATCTCCTGTGCAAAACAATGAAAATGGACCATGACTATTGACAAACGTATTAAAATGCGATACCATAAAAATGGAGAGTAATATAAGCTCGTAAAGATTTTAAAAGTCTTTGCGAGCTTTTTGTTTTGAATATAAATTTCGCTATGTTGAGTGACAATAACAGAAACTTGAAAACAGAATAGGAGGACTGATAACTTGAAACAATTTAACTCAAAATCCTGCGAAGAAATAATGACAACTGTGTACAAGCCAATAGAGTTCGTTATAGACGGCTTGCTTGCACAAGGTCTGTATATCTTAGCAGGTGCACCAAAGGTCGGAAAGTCTTGGCTGGCACTGGATATGTGCCTGTCAATAGCGAAAGGAGAAAAAATTTTAGGTCTAAAAACTTCACAAGGAACTGCTCTGTATCTGTGTTTAGAGGACAGCTACGCAAGAATACAAAACAGGCTCTATGAGCTGACCGATGAACCAACTGAAATGCTTTACTTCTCTGTTATGTCTGACCCGATAGGAGGCGGTCTTGAAGAGCAGATCGAAGGCTTTGTGAGTGAACATCGTGATCTGAAAATCGTTTTTATCGACACTCTGCAAATGGTTCGTGGTTCAACAGATTCAAGCTATGGTTCAGACTACAAAGACCTATCCGTTCTGAAAGCTCTTGCAGACAAGCTTGAGATAACTGTCATAGTGGTTCATCACACAAGAAAATGCAAAGACATCGACCCGTTCAATATGATCTCAGGAAGTACAGGAATCAGCGGCTGTGTTGACGGAAGTTTGGTGCTTATTGAAAACAAGCGTGGCAGCCGTAATGCAAAACTTTATTGTGTAGGACGTGATATTGAAAACCAAGAAATAAATCTTGTGTTTGAAAACAGTCGCTGGAAAGTTGTTGACGAAGTGACGGCTAAAGAAGCGGACTTTTTCTCTTTCGCTGTGCATGATTTCATGTTGGAACGCAATTATTTTAAAGGCTCTGCAACGGAGCTTGCAATCATGCTAAGCAAAATACTTTGTAAAGAAATTTTCGCAAACCATATCAAAAAAGAACTTATGAAGCACGCTTATGAATTGCAAAGTTACGGTGTGACTTTTAAATCCAGACGCAGCAACGGTCAGCGAGTAATAATTCTGAAATATGATAAAAACAGTGACACCGGTGACGGTAAAAACCTTATGCCCGAAGCTGTTAAATTTACTGACCCTGCTGTCACTGAAAAGGGTTCGGAATGTTCCGAAAAGCCTTTAAATGCGTTGCTTGAGGATGATTATGAAAATCAAAAAGATAAAAATTCTGATGACCCTGCCGGCAAGGTTACTGTCCTTGTTTGTAATTCTACTGACCCTGTCCAAGATGAAAAGATATGTGAAGTAAATTGGACAACGCTTGATGAAATTCTAAATGAATCCGCAAGAAAAATCAGAAGCACACTTGCAAGTCAAGGCATTGAAGTTCCGCCTTTTAAGAGTTAGCGAATGTGGGGCGATTTGTGCCCTCCTCACTTGCGGTAGGGTAAACATACCACCATAGGCGGTACAAGCCCACACAAGCCGATTGTGAGCGTTGAACGAGGGGGATAAACGAGCAATTCTTAAATAAGTTTGAAAGTGCATAGGAAACCAGATATGTTGGTTATGCACAAATCCCCGATTTGCCGCATAACGAAAAAAGTGAAATATTTCATTGCAGGTTAAAGTCATGGCGTCTGAAGCCGCCATGACGCTCACAGCGGACAGCAAAGCTGACCGCAAATATGCCGTAAATACGCAGTTCTTGCACAGGTCTTGTGCATATTTTCGGCAGTCGAGTAATGGAGTCAAAATACGGCTTTTCCCGAAAATTAGGAGTCGAAATGTCAGAAAAGTGCGTAAAATCGGCATAATTTCGGGCGTTGCTGATGATGTCAGACAAAATATCAGGAAAGGAATGATCAAAAATGATCAGTTTAAAAATCAGAGAAAAAGAAACTGAAAAGACAGTAAGGAGGGCGATAACCCAATGCCAAGACAAAGAGAAATTCCCAGAATCAATTCCGTCACGATCATATACAACGGCGATAAAAAATCCTTTGATACGTTTATGGAAGCTATGATCAACGACTATTTAAATTCGGATAGTATGTCCAAACGCTCGAATGATGATTTTATTGATAAGGTAGAATTTATTGATAAAACGGCGTGATCGCTGGACTTTAAGGGAGGCTTGTGGTAGTGTCTGTTGTAACGCAGACACACCACAGCGTACCTGCCAAATTTAAAGGAGGTCGATAAAATGAGAGCATGGCTATACTACCGCCTGTCCAGAGATGAAGATGAGGAAATGAACAGCCTGCAAAATCAGCGGCAGATTTTAGTTGATTACGCTGGGCAGAATGGTTACGAAATAGTTGGTGAAAGTTTTGATGACAACGTTTCGGGAATGACGTTCAACAGAAAAGGCTTAGGCAAACTTGAAATTGCTGTTGATGAAGGTAAGATCGATGTTGTTCTGGTCAAGGATCTATCTAGATTAGGACGACACAGAACGCAGACTGAACTCTTCATTGATCACTTACGACAGAATAATGTTAAGGTAATTTCTGTGACTGAGGGAATAGATTCATTCAATGAAAACGACGATTTGCTGATTGGGTTCAAGCAGATCTTCAACGATTTTTATGCTAAGGACATCAGCAAGAAAGTTAAAGCAGGAGTTCGCCAAAAGCAGAAAAACAAAGGTCTGATAGAGTCCTTACCCCTCGGTTACAAGCGTGATCGAAACACAAATACTGTTCTTGTAGACGATGAAACAGCTTGGATAGTACAGGAAGTATTCAAGCTATACGTTGACGGTTACGGCTTGACAACTATCGCAAGGACGATGAACGAGCGTGGAATAAAGTCTCCTGAATATTATCAAAGACGTAAGCTTGCAGATTGGAAACCGGACATTTCAAAAAAATATCTGTGGGTTCAGACTTCAGTAAGGCGGATACTTACGAACGAGCTGTACATCGGAATGATGGTCAATCACAAAACTGTGACAAGTAAAATCTACAAGACAAAGACTTTTATTCCGCCTGAAGAGCAGTACCGTCACGAGAATTTTTGTGAACCGATCATTGATGAAACAACTTGGAAACAAGCTCAGTTCTTGCTGAAAGAGCGTTCGCAGATCAATCCACGTTCGCAAAATGGTCGGAAATTGCACCGCTACTCTGGCTTGATAAAATGCTCCGACTGCGGAGCTGGGTTCATAGCCCGCCGACGAAAATGGCGAGGGAAAGAATACGTTGAATACACTTGCAACAGCAATCATCACTATGGTAAATAATACTGCACTCCGCATACAGTCCGTGAAAATCAACTTGATGAACTGGTCGAAGATGAAATACTTAGACTGCGTGATATTATTCTTGCTGAAGGTGAAAGATACAATAAGATCATAAAAGACTGGTCAAAGAAAAAGCCGCTGTATGAACGTCAGATACAGCAGCTCAATGATAGGATTTTATCACTCCGACAGCAAATTGAGGACTTAATAATCGAACGAATAAACGATCGTGAACACACGCAAGTTTTCAACAATATGATCACCAAACGTGAGGATGAAATAGCTAAACTTGATAAAAAGATATCAGATTTAAGAGAGTATGACAAAATCTGCAAGCAGAGGAAAGAACACCTTAATAATACAACTCAGATTATTGATGAGATCTTGTCCGAAGGTTCAATATCCGATGTTAATTTGCGAATGCTTGTCAAACGAATTCTTATTCATCAAAATGAAGATAAAAGCCTCGACATCAAATTTGAGATGAACGGAGAGTTCAATGACACGGTCAGCGTATTTATAGATCCGATGGACGAATTAGAAAGTGCATAGAGATGCAAGGAAGATCCGCAGGCAGTTCTGCGGATCTTCCTTGCTTATATGAACATATTAAACAGCAGACGAGCTGTACCTAGCAATGAACTTTGGGATTAGATCTGTTAAAAATCAATTTTCATTCATCAGGTCTTGCTATCGAATTTATTATATAAAAAGAAAAAAGCCCGATATAATCGAGCTTTTTATGGTGCAGGTAAGAAGACTTGAACTTCCACGAGGTTGCCCCCACTAGCACCTGAAGCTAGCGCGTCTGCCGATTCCGCCATACCTGCTTGAAAAATCAACATATATATTATATCACATCAACATGCACTTGTCAAGCATTTTTGTACAAATTATAAAAACGTTTGGTAAATATATATTGAACATTTATTTAACGCAGTTGCCGACAAAAAAGGCAGAGCCTTAAAAAAACTCTGCCTGTTGTTAGCAAATAGAATCTCTCGAATTTTCTTTCAAAACACCGAATTTTCAAAGAAAACCCGAGCGATCCATAACCGGACAAACTATTGCCTGCCCTAGTTCACTAAATTTATATCGACTCTTTCTCGTTCGTTATCATAGCCATGAATCCACGGTTTTTCGATAACGCTTTCAGCAGTATGCCGCCGAGAATAGTCACGCAGACCAGCTCGCCCGCCGCGACCTGCACCATTGATAGTACAAGCGGCAGCTTCAGCACTATCCAAAGCTCCAGCCCTACGAACACGCCGTTTATAATGACGGGGAAAAGCGAAGCCGTGAAATAGTTGAGCTTGTTCCGCAAAAGATAAATACATAACCCCGCGATAAGCGTCGCCGAAGTGCCTACTATCGTGTCAACCGCGCCTACCGTGCTGAATATGTTTGCGATAAAACAGCCGATGGTCAGCGATACAACGTAGTCCTTGCTGAATAAACACAGCAGCATTAGCGCTTCCGCTATGCGAAACTGTATGCCTCCATATGATAACGCCGAAAGTGATACTGTTAGCACGACATATATCGCCGCGACTACTCCCGCTTTCGTGATCCTGCGAGTGCTGATAGATTCCATATTTATCTCTCCTTGTTTTTATTTCTGAGTGGTTAAGCTAGGATACACTCATATTTGATTGTCTGTTAATTAAGCCTTGCCGACAGAACCGAAGAGCTCCATCTTTTCCTTTACCTTGTCCTTGATAGCTTCGTATCCGGGAGCAAGCAGCTTTCTGGGGTCGAATCCCTTGCCCTTGAGGTCCTTGCCTTCTTCGATGTACTGTCTTGTAGCAGCCTGGAAAGAGAGCTGGCACTCAGTATTTACGTTGATCTTAGCAACGCCGAGCGAGATTGCCTTCTTTATCATGTCATCAGGAATGCCTGTACCGCCGTGCAGTACGAGAGGCATATCGCCAACCTTTTCCTTTACAGCAGCCAGAGTCTCGAAAGAAAGTCCCGGCCAGTTTTCAGGATATACACCGTGGATGTTGCCGATGCCGGCAGCCAGCATTGCTACGCCGAGGTCTGCGATCATCTTGCACTCGTCGGGGTCTGCGCACTCGCCCATGCCTACTACGCCGTCTTCTTCGCCGCCGATGGAGCCTACCTCAGCTTCAAGGGAAAGTCCCAGTACGTCGCAGGTGTTTACAAGCACCTTGGTCTTTTCGATGTTCTCTTCGATAGAGTAGTGAGAACCGTCGAACATTACAGACGAGAAGCCTGCGTTGATGCAAGCCTTAGCGCCCTCGAAAGAGCCGTGATCCAGATGAAGTGCAACAGGAACTGTGATACCCAGCTCGCCGAGCATACCGTTTACCATTCCTACGATGGTCTTGTAGCCGCACATATACTTGCCTGCGCCCTCGGAAACACCAAGGATAACAGGGGACTTGAGCTCTTCTGCGGTGAGCAGGATAGCCTTTGTCCACTCAAGATTGTTTATGTTGAAGTGTCCTACTGCATAGTGACCCGCTACTGCTTTGGTCATCATTTCCTTTGCTGATACTAACATCTGAAAACACCCTCCGTAATTATCTTATTAAATATGCCCGCGGCGTTTTCCTGCCGCATTTTCCGCAAGCCGTTAGTCACTGCTGACCCAGCTTACTTGTGCGTGCTCCGCGAACAAATACATTATACACTTTTTTCGCCATTTTTTCAAGAGCTTTTTCCTACTTTTACATTTGCAGAAACGTTTTTTAACATTTTATACACATTTCTCACGGCTCATAAGTCTTTAGCACCGAAAGCGCTACCTCAAGCTTTGTGCACCGCATATCCATAGCCTGCTTTTCCAGATACCTGTGTGCCTGCGTTTCCGTGAAGTTTAGGTACTGCATCAGCGCGAATTTTGCGCGGTTTATCGTGCGCATCTCCTCCAGCCTTTTATGCAGCTTTATGTTCTCGTTTTGCAGACCCAGCAGCCTTTTGCGCGAGGCGTTTATGAATTTCAGCGACTGGTAAAAGATCTGCTTGCTCAGCGGCTTTGCTATCACTATAACTCCCAGATCTTCCATTCGCTCGCTCACCTGCTCGCAGTTCTCGGCGCGCACTATCATAACGCAGCTGGCGTTGGTAGTAGCTGTTATGTGCTCGGCAAGCTCGTTGCCAAATTCGTCTTTCAGCGGGCAGTTTATTATCACGGCGTCATAGGTCTTTTCGGCGGCGGCGCGCCTAGCCTCGCTGCCGTTGCTTATCACCGACTGCAAGCAGTTTGGAAAAGCTTCTCTTATCAGTCCGGCAATGGCGGCGGTAGCGTTATCGCTTCCCGATACTATCAATACTCTGTCCATTCAGGCACCCCCTTGTACTCAAATGCAGATCAGTCATATTAAAATCACAGAGTATAGAAAAACCTTGCCGTTTCAAATATTTCCCTGTCCTGCGCAGCTTCGTACTCGTCGCTCATAGCGTTCTTGCATTTTGCGACGTATTCCACCAGTTCTGCGGGCAAAGTCTTTTTGATAAATATGCTTTCGCCGGCTGTCTTTACCGCTTCGCGCAGGTCTTTCGGTATTATGCCGAATTCTCCTGCGCCGTCAGCCGCCGCGGCTTCGTGCAGTACGGGTTCGCCCGCGGATATAGCGTTCTCTATACCGTCCATGCAGGCGTTTATGACTAATCCTATAGCGAAATAGGGGTTGCAGGTATTATCGGGCGTCATGAGCATAAGGTAGCCGTTCTTTTCGCCGCCCCTCAGCCTTACGGGCACGTTTAGGTTGTACTTCGTCCAAGCTACGTGGCGCAGCGGCTCTATCGCTTCCATGCGCGCATACGAATTTGTTACGCCGTTCATAAAAAGCGTCATGGCGGGCAGGTTGTGCAGCAGACCGCCCAACATTCTGTCTGCGATGGTAGTAAGGCAGCCCTCGCGCTGAGCGAAGACGTTCTCGCCGTTTTTGGTACAGCTCAGCATTATCTGCAAACTGCTTCCGCACTTATCGGGCAGCGGCTTCGGCATGAATGAAGCGTAAAGGCCGTTTCTGTTCGCTACCGATTTTACCGTGTTCTTGAACGTAACAAGATTATCGGCGGCGGAGAGCGGCGCTGAGGAGATAAAGTCGATCTCGTTTTGTCCCGGGCCGGCTTCGTGGCGCGAGCTTTCGGGGTATATCTCCATTTGCTCGAGCGTCATGCAGATGTCGCGGCGCAGGTTCTCGCCCCTGTCGGCGGGCGCGGCTTCGCAGCAGCCTGCATTATCGTGCGGTATCCTCGTCGGCAGACCCTTATCGTCCAGCTCGAAAACGTAAAATTCGCAGGAAGTGCCGACCTTGAAGTCGAAGCCCGACTTTTTCGCGCGCTTTACGGCTTTCAGCAGGTAGCCTCTGCCGTCGCCCGCAAATTCCGAACCATCGGCGCGGGCTATGCTGCAAAACAGCCTCATAACTCTGCCCTGCTGCGGCCGCCAAGGCAGCAGCGAAAGGGTGTCGAGCACGGGGCGCAGCACCAGATCTGTTTCGTAAACGCCCATAAAGCCGTCCATCTGCGTAGCGTCGAAAGCGTAGCCCTGCTTGAATATCTTCGGCAGCTCGCTCGAAAGCACCGATATGGCTTTCAGATTGCCGAACACGTCGCAGAACATGAGCTTTACGAACTTAACGTCGTTTTCATCTACGAATTGAAGCACTTCGCGTTCTGTATATCTCATAATGCAATGATCCTCCTGTCAAAAAGTGGAGCAAGCTGTTTTATCAAACTTGCTCCACTTTTTATTATACTATCATCAGTTCTGCGTGTAAAGCTGTTTATATGGATTTTTTGTGTCCGGAGTTAAAACAAAGAATTTACTGTTCATTATGTTGTCATAATCTTTGTCAAACTTCTCGCAGAAGTTCTTTACATATCCGCTTATCTCGGCGAGGTCTTCTTTGTCCGCTTCCTTAGCCTTTACCTGAGCGGGCAGGTCGCCGGGCAGGTTTTCGGTGCGCAGATATATCTTTCCGCCGTGCATACCGGTGCCGCAAAATCTGCCTACCACCTGCGTATCCTCAAAGCCCATGCCAAGCACTACAATGTAGCCGCCCGCCTGATATTCGCCGAGGAAGCTGCCCGCTTTTCCGCCGATGACCAGCGCGGGGATATGCTCCATATAGCTCTTCATATGTATTCCCGTGCGGTAGCCCGAGTTTCCGCGAACGTATATCGTGCCGCCGCGCATAGCGTAGCCCGTAGCGTCGCCCGCAGAGCCGTATATCGTAATGCTGCCCTTATTCATAGTGTCGCCGCAGGCGTCCTGCGCGTTGCCGTTTACTACTATATCGCAGCCGTCGAGGTAAGCGCCCAGCGCGTTGCCCGGCGTACCGTTTATCACTACGCTGCCCTGTTTTCTGCCTGCTGCTATATATCTTTGTCCTATGCAGTTTTCCAGCGTTATAACGTCGTCCTCGCAAGCCTTTATCTGCTCATTGAGGGTCTGGAAATGCATCAGATCTACCTGTATTTTCATGATAACTCAATGCCTCCTCATACGCTTTTCATCAATGGCTCTCCGCAAGCTTCTCGCGGCGGTCTTCCGCCGAAAATGCCATAAGCTGCGGCTTCTGCTTGATAAGCTCGAAATCAATGCTGTCGAGCGGGGTCTGATTTTTGATGAGCGCGGTGTATATGCCCGCTCTCTTTATGTCGCCTATCATGATGTAGCCCATAAGGCGGTTATCCTTATAGAAGAGCTTCTTGTAATTCTCGCCCTCTTTTTCGGTATAAACGTTGCCCTCGTAAGAGCCTGCTGTTATCATATGGTAGCCGAACATACCCATAGCGTTCATGGGGATAGCGTTTTCGTAAAGCTGCTCGCCGCCTGCCATGTTCACGCCCGCGGTGTTGCCCTGCATATAGGCGTTTGGCAGCAGCGCCAGTACGCGCTCAGCGCCGATGGTTATATCGTATGATTCAGTGCAGTCGCCGCCCGCGTAGATGTCTTTCAGGCTGGTCTGGCACTTATTATCAGTCTTGATAGCTCTGCCGCACTCAGCGCCCGCGTCTTTCAGCAGCGCAATGTTTGGACGAACGCCCACGGCTACTACCAGCACGTCGAACTCTACCTCCGCGCCGCTCTTCAGCTTTGCCTTGTTAGGCTCAAGCTCCGCCGCGCTGTCGTTGAGGTAAAATTTCACGCCGTGCTTTTCGATGGACTTCTGCACAAGCTCCGCTCCCTCGGCGTCGAGTACTGAGGGGAGTATGCGGTCTGCCATATCTACTACGGCTATCTCTTTCACCTTATCGGCAATGCCCTCCACGCATTTCAGACCGATAAGTCCCGCGCCGATAACGAGCACCCTGCTCTCTGCCGAGATAGCTTTGTCAAGCGCATGCGCGTCGTCGAGAGTCATGAATGTGAACTTTTTCTCTACCTTATCCAGCCCCTTCATAGGCGGCACGAAAGGCGAAGAGCCTGTAGCCACCATGAGCTTGTCGTAAGAGATCACCTCGCCTGACTCAAGCTTTACGGTATGACCCTTAGGGTCTACGCTTACCGCCGTCTTGCCCAGCATGGTATCTACCATGTTATCGGAGTAAAAAGAATCGGGGCGGTACTTCATGCGCTGCTCGTCAGTCTTGCCGTAAAGCAGGTAAGAGATGAGCGGGCGCGAATATGTGTGGTGCTTCTCGCTCGCGATAAGCACTATCTCAGAATTTTTATCTACGCTTCGTACTCCCTCAACGCAGCCAACAGCCGCGGCGGAGTTTCCGATGATAACTATTTTGCTCATTATATCTGCGCCCCCTTATCTTTCTTCAAATACGATAGCCTGATTCGGGCAGCCCTTTACGCAGGCAGGCTCGCCGCAGGCGTTCTTTGTGCAAAGCTCGCATTTCTGCACCGCGTGGCCCTCGCTGTCGGGCATGATGCAGCCGTATGGACATGAGAGTATGCAGGTGTAGCAGCCTACGCACTTATCGTGGTTGAACGAGATGACGCCGTTTTCTATCGTAAGAGCGCCTGTTATGCAGCTCTTTACGCAGAGCGGGTCTTTACAGTGGCGGCAGGATACGGCGAAGTTTATGCCCTCGCCCTCCTCTACCTGTATACGGGGGTTTATCTTTACGTTTTTCAGGGCGTTCACCATGCTGTCCTTACCCGAATTGGCATAGGCGCAGTAGTATTCGCAGAGGTGACAGCCCAGACACCATTTTTCATTTACATAAATACGTTTCATAGCAAAACCATCCTCACTTTCCGCATTATTCACCTGCGTGCTTTATTCCGAGTATCGAAAGCTCTCTGTCAGAAAGTCCGATACCGCGGAGCATGAGGCGGTTTCCTCTGAGCGACTCAATGGAGTTTATACCCATACCGCCCATGATCTCCTTTATCTCGTGATCCCAAGCGTGAACCAGATTTACAAGGCGCTTGTAGCCGATGTCGGGGTTTAGGCGCTTTACAAGCTCGGGGCGCTGGGTAGCTATGCCCCAGTTGCACTTGCCCGTCTGGCAGGTGCGGCAGAGGTGGCAGCCCATAGCGAGACAGGCGGCGGTAGCTATGTAGCAGGCGTCTGCGCCGAGCGCGATAGCCTTTACAAGGTCTGCGGAGGAGCGTATAGAACCGCCGACTACTATGCCGACGTTATCGCGTATGCCCTCTTCTCTCAGCCGTGCGTCTACGCTTGCGAGCGCTAGCTCTATCGGTATGCCGACGTTATCGCGGATACGGGTAGGCGCAGCGCCCGTACCTCCGCGGTAGCCGTCTATCGCGATGATGTCCGCGCCGCTTCTCGCGATACCCGAAGCTATCGCCGCTACGTTATGTACGGCGGCTATCTTTACGATAACGGGCTTCTTGTAGTCAGAGGCTTCTTTCAGCGAGTATACGAGCTGGCGCAGATCCTCTATCGAGTAAATATCGTGGTGAGGCGCGGGGGATATTGCGTCAGAGCCTATAGGTATCATTCTCGTCTTAGATATATCAGCCGAGACCTTAATGCCGGGCAAATGTCCGCCGATACCGGGCTTTGCACCCTGACCGATCTTGATCTCGATAGCAGCGCCCGCATTGAGGTAATCCTTAGATACGCCGAAACGTCCCGAAGCTACCTGAACTATCGTGTTCGGGCCATACTTATAGAAATCCTGATGCAGACCGCCCTCGCCCGTGTTGTAGTAAATGCCAAGCTCTTCCGCGGCGCGCGCGAGCGACTCGTGAGCGTTGTAGCTGATAGAGCCGTAAGACATAGCCGAGAACATTACGGGCGTAGCAAGCTCAAGCTGCGGCGCCATGTTGTTTACGAGCTTGCCGTTTTTATCGCGCTCGATCTTGCCGGGCTTTTTGCCGAGGTAGGTCTTTGTTTCCATCGGCTCGCGCAGCGGGTCGATAGAGGGGTTAGTTACCTGCGAAGCGTTCAGCAGGATCTTATCCCAGTACACGGGGAAAGGCTCGGGGTTGCCCATAGAGGAGAGCAGCACTCCGCCCGAGTTTGCCTGACGGTATATCTCGGTAATGGTCTTGCCCGTCCAGTTTGCGTTCGCCTTGAATGTGTGGTCGCTCTTTACTATCTTTATAGCCTTAGTGGGGCAGAGCGATACGCAGCGGTGGCAGCAAACGCACTTAGCGTTATCGGCTACCATTTTTCCCTGCTCGGGGTCGTAATGATGTGCTTCGTTCGAGCACTGACGCTCACAGACTCTGCAAGCTATACATTTATTGGTATCTCTAACTATTTCATATTCAGGATACAGATAATCTATTGCCATTTCTTATAACCATCCCTTCTCAGATCTTCAAGCGTTTACTTTATGAAGATCTTATCTTTATAGCTGTCGAGCGTTACGATTACGGGCTGACCGCCGTTCGGCGACCAGATCTTATCGAGATTAGGCTCGATAATGCGAATAGCGCATTCTTCGGAAGCCATGTAAACTCTGTCGTCTTTCTCGCCTATGACCATCGAGCGCAGCTTTAATCTGTCGTTGAGCGCCATAAGTCCGCCCTCGAAGCCGAGGATTATCGAGAAAGGCCCGGTGATAAGCAGGTTTGAGTACGCCGCGCGCAGGTACTCAGCCTGCTCTCTCTCCTCGGCGCTCATGCCCTCTATCGTAGACCAGAAAGGCGCTGCGATGACTTTCGCGGCTTCCTCTAAGCTCAGCCCCTGCTTTCTCAGCAGGAAGTCGATTATGTAAGTAATGACCTCAGTATCCGTCTGAAGATTACATTTATATCCGTACATCTCTATATTTCTTCTGTTGGCGTCGTAGCTGGAGATCTCGCCGTTGTGAACTATCGAGTAATCCAGCATACCGAAGGGGTGCGCGCCGCCCCACCAGCCGGGGGTGTTTGTAGGGTATCTGCCGTGAGCGGTCCATGCGTAGCCCTCGTACTCGTCGAGCCTGAAATATTCGCCGACCTCTTCGGGGTAGCCCAGCGCCTTGAATATGCCCATGTTTTTACCGCAGGAGAAAACGTAAGCGCCCTCGATATTGGAATTGATATGGATAACGCACTGCGAAACAAATTCCTTTTCATCGAGCTTAGAATCTTTGAGCTTAGTTTTCAGCGGCTCTACGAAATATCTCCAGATAAGCGGCTCTGCCACTATCTTATCGCTCTTTCTTACAGGTATTTTGGAAAGGTTTATGATGTCGAAATGTTTATCGAGAAATCTCTCGCACTCTTCACGCGCCTTATTGCCGTCGTAAAAAACGTGGAACGCGTAAAGGTCGGGATACTGCGGATAAATGCCGTAGCCCGCAAAGCCTCCGCCCAGACCGTTTGAGCGGTCGTGCATTGTGGCGATGGACTTTATCATCTCACTTCCGTTGATATTCTTACCGCTTTTGGAGATCACTCCCGAGATCGCACATCCCGAAGGGATCCTTATCTCTCCCTCTCGCAGCATACAAATTCCTCCTTTAGTTAATCTTTCATACCGCCCCGCTTACTGTGCGGAGCGCCCCATACAAGCGCCTTTATCCGGCGCGCCCACTTTATCTGAAATCTGAGATCCACAAATAAAGCAATAAAAAAACGACGTCCTTTTCAAAAGGGCGCACTAGCCCTCTCGAAAGAACGTCGTTGTTCTGTGATAATTATTTTAGCACAAAAGCCCGCTTTTGTCAAGCGGGGCGGGCGCAGGGCGCTTTGCAGGGAAATTTGTACACCCTGCACAAACATTTGTCGCCCACACGCAGATTTTTGAATTTCAGCGTGTATGATCTTGCAAAAATAATCGGCAAACTGCAAAATAATGCAATTTACCGACTTTTTCGCTGTATCAACTTGCAAAAGGTTCACATAATTTTAACAAGTGACCTCAAGCTTCCTTTTCGAGCACGAAATACGAATCTGCGCCCGTGCTTTTAAATTCCTTTATAGACCAGCCGCGGCTGAGCATTTCATTAAGCTGCTCGACGCGCTGGAAACGGTCGAGATGCGGAGCCTGAACGCCTGCGCTCACTTTTTGGGAATTGTTAGAGATAAAAAATATTTTCTGCATTTGCGCGTCACCCTTTCATAAAAAATAAAGCTTTTGCTTCATAAATCCTATGATAATATTATAGCACGTTTTTTTGTACAGTTCAATACCTGCGGCAATATTTTTTTGTTTTAACTTTTTCACGCCAGAGCCTTGCATTTGCGGGAGAAATGTGGTATCATATCAGCAGAATTGAAAAAGGGGGCTGAGGATATGAGATCTAAGCTTATCATCGCTGAAGGGCTGCCCCTGAAAACCCTCACCCTAAGCGACCCGCAGGCTGACTGGGCGAGTTTCTACCGCGCCATCGACGATTTTTTGAAAGGCATTTAAAGCGGTATTTTTGCAGTAATTTGCCGAATGTTATCAATTTGTTCACATATATGTGTTATACTAAAAGCGATAGTGTATAATATCTGTATACAATTGTGCACTTTCGCCTTTTGACCGTATTGTATCCGAATAGAAAATGTCGGAACGATAACCATTTAGAGAAGGAGAATACTTATGAAAAACACCGCAGCTACGCTGATGTCGCAGAAGCAATCGGGCGAAAAGATAACGATGCTTACCGCATATGACTACACCACAGCGTGCATTGCCGACGAGTGCGGGGTAAACTCGATACTCGTGGGCGACTCTCTCGGCATGGTGATGCTGGGCTACGACACCACCCTGCCCGTAACTATGGAAGACATGATCCACCACACAAAAGCCGTTTCGCGCGGCGCTAAAAACGCCTTTATAGTAGGCGATATGCCCTTTATGTCGTATCAGACGAGCGTTTACGACGCAGTAGTCAACGCAGGCAGGCTGATAAAAGAGGGCGGCGCGCACGCGGTAAAGCTAGAGGGCGGCGCGGCTGTATGCCCGCAGATAAAAGCTATCGTAGATTCCTCGATACCCGTGGTGGCGCATTTGGGGCTTACCCCGCAGTCGGTAAACGCCTTCGGCGGATTTAAAGTGCAGGGCAAGACCTACGATAAAGCGAAGCAGATAATAGACGACGCGCTGAAAATACAGGAAGCGGGCGCTTGCGCGGTAGTGCTGGAGTGCGTACCCGCTGACCTCGCGGCGATAATCACCGAAAAGCTGACTATACCCACCATCGGCATAGGCGCGGGCGCGCAGTGCGACGGACAAGTGCTTGTATATCAGGATATGCTGGGCATGACCGCCGGCCACACGCCGAAATTCGCGAAGCTTTTTGCCGATGTAGGCGCGCTGATGCGCGAGGGCTTTAAGGCGTATATCAGCGAAACGCAGTCGGGCGAATTTCCCGCCGCGGAGCACACATTCAAGATAGACAGCGAGATCATCGAAAAACTGAGAGAAGAGGACTGACATAAAATGAAAATTGTAAAGACGATAGACGAAGTACGCAGCATTGTAAAGGGCTGGAGAGCCGAGGGTCTTACTGTGGGCTTAGTTCCCACCATGGGCTATCTGCACGAGGGCCACGCCAGCCTTATCGACGCTTCGCACCGCGATAACGACCGCACAGTGGTTTCCGACTTTGTAAACCCCATGCAGTTCGGACCTACCGAAGATCTGGAAAGCTACCCGAGAGATCTCGAGCGCGACGCGGCGCTTGCCGAAGCGCACGGCGCGGACATTATCTTTAACCCCGAACCTAGCGAGATGTACCACGAAGGCTTTTCATCTTTTGTAGATATGACAGTGCTGACGCAGGAACTTTGCGGACTCAGCCGCCCTGTACATTTCCGCGGAGTGTGCACGGTGGTTTCAAAGCTTTTCAATATAGTAAAGCCCGACCGCGCATATTTCGGCAAAAAGGACGCGCAGCAGCTTGCAGTTATCCGCCACATGGCAGATGACCTGAACATGGATCTCGAGATAATAGGCTGCCCGATAATACGCGAGGAGGACGGACTTGCAAAAAGCTCGCGCAACACCTACCTCAGCGATGAGGAAAGAAAAGCCGCGCTGATACTCTCAAAGTCGATATTTGCGGGCATGGACATGGTAAAGCATGGCTGCACCACCGCCGCCGAGATCACGGGAGCTATGAAAAAGCTGATAGAGAGCGAGCCGCTGGCGAAGATAGACTATGTAAAGCTTGTAGACGCGGCGACTATGCAGCAGATAGAAAAGCTCGACCGCCCCGCGCTCTGCGCGATAGCCGTATACATCGGCAAGACAAGGCTTATCGACAATTTCTTTACGGAAGATGTAAAGTAAAATAAACCAAAGGGAGAAAGTATGAATATTTCGGTACTGAAAAGCAAGATACACCGCGCCGTGATAACGCAGGCTGAGCTTGATTACATCGGCAGCGTTACCATCGACGAAGACCTTATGGACGCGGCGGGGCTGCTGGAATATGAGCATGTACACATAGTGAACATAAACAGCGGCAGCCGCATAGAAACATACGTCATAGCGGGCGAGCGCGGCAGCGGAGTTATATGCCTGAACGGCGCGGCGGCAAGGTGCGGTCAGCGCGGCGACTGCGTTATAATAATGGCATACTCCGATATGACGCCCGAAGAGGCGCGCGAAAATCCGCCGCAGGTGGTATTCGTAGACGATAAAAACAAAGCCGTGCGCGTTGCAAGATACGAAAAGCACGGCAGATTAGAGGATCTGAAATGATACTAGCGGTAGATATTGGAAACTCAAACATAGTTATCGGCTGCTTTGACAAAAACGATATAATGTTCGTAGAGCGGCTTTCGACGAACCAGCTCTCCACCGCGCTGGAGTACACGGTGATGATAAAAAATATACTGGAGCTGAACGGGCTCGAGCCCGCCGAGATAGACGGCGGCATAATCTCCTCAGTAGTGCCCCCGCTGACATCTACGCTGAAACACGCTATGGAGCGGCTGGGCTGCGGCGAGATACTCACCATCAGTCCCGGCATAAAGACGGGGCTGAAGATACTGCTGGACAACCCCGCCCAGCTCGGCAGCGACCGCGTTGCCGACGCAGTAGCCGCCGTAAGCTGCTACCCAGTACCGCTGATACTTATAGACATGGGCACGGCTACCACCATATCCGTGATAGACGGAGAGAAAAATTTCCTCGGCGGGATGATAATACCGGGGCTGCGCGTATCGCTCGATTCGCTGGCGAACCGCACCTCGCAGCTTCCGAAGATAGACCTCACCCCAGCGAAAAAGGTCATCGGCACAAATACAGTAGACTGCATGAAGAGCGGCATAATAAACGCAAACGCCTCGGCGCTTGACGGCGTTATTGAGCGAATAGAGGAAGAACTTGGCAGCCGCTGCACCGTAGTAGCTACCGGCGGACTTGCGGGCGTGGTGATACCCTACTGCAAACGCGAGATAATAAACGACGAGCTGCTGCTGCTGAAAGGTCTGCGGCTGATATACGGCAAAAATCGTCCCGAATAAAAGCAGCACACGGCAGACGTGCGCCAGCAAAAAGGCGCGCTTCTGCCGCTTTTTTATGCCTGCGCACGTACTGTACGCCATGCACGCACAACAGTACGCACATCAAGTACATAAAAAATTAACAATATATTGTGCGGTTTGCATATTGACTAAATTTAAAAAGTATTTTATAATATAGAAGTTGTTTGAAACGAATTTGTGTAACTATATATATGTAAGGAGAAGATCATTGTGGTGAAAGTTGTAAAATTCGGCGGCAGCTCGCTCGCAAGCGCTGAGCAGTTCCGCAAGGTGGCAGATATAATACATTCTGACGATTCAAGAAGATATGTAGTTCCCTCCGCCCCCGGCAAGCGCTTTAAGGAGGACACCAAGGTCACCGATATGCTCTACGGCTGCTACGAGCTGGCTGTAAAGGGCAAGGACTTTGAGAAAGAATTTGACGCTATAAAAGAAAGATACAACAGCATTATCGAAGAGCTGAACGTAGACCTCTCGCTCGAGAAAGAGTTCGAGACCGTAAAGGCTTGCTTTATCGGCAGAGCGGGCAGAGATTACGCGGCTTCGCGCGGAGAGTTCCTCAACGGCAAGGTGCTGGCGGCATACCTCGGCTACACCTTCGTAGACCCCGCCGAGATGATATTCTTCAAAGAGGACGGCACTTTCGATTCGCCCCGCACGCTGAAAGCAGTAGGCGAAAGGCTCGCGACCATCGAGCGCGCGGTAGTTCCAGGCTTCTACGGCTCTATGCCTAACGACACTATAAAGACTTTCTCGCGCGGCGGTTCTGACGTTACCGGCTCTATCGTAGCGGCTGGCACTAACGCTGACCTTTACGAAAACTGGACTGACGTTTCGGGCTTCCTCATCTGCGACCCCAGAATAGTAGAAGACCCCGAGCCTATCCGCACCATCACTTACAAAGAGCTTCGCGAGTTGGCTTACATGGGCGCTACCGTACTGCACGAGGACGCTATTTTCCCCGTTCGCAAAGCGGGCATACCGATAAACATCAAGAACACAAACAAGCCCGGCGACCCAGGCACTTTCATAGTAGAGAGCACCTGCCAGAAGCCGCTTTACACCATCACAGGCATCGCGGGCAAAAAGGGCTTCTCGGTAGTAAACATCGAAAAAGATATGATGAACAGCGAGCTGGGCTTCGGCAGAAAGGTGCTTGAGCAGTTCGAGAAAAACGGAATATCTTTCGAGCATATGCCTTCGGGTATCGACACCATGAGCATCGTAGTGCACCAGAGCGAGTTTGCGCAGAAGGAGCAGGAGATACTTTCGGGCATACACAGAAACGTTCACCCCGACCTCATCGACATCGAGTCTGACCTCGCGCTCATCGCAGTAGTCGGCAGAGGAATGAAGAGCGAGCGCGGTACTGCGGGCAGAATTTTTGCGGCACTGGCGCACGCGCACGTCAACGTAAAGATGATCGACCAGGGCTCTTCCGAGCTGAACATAATCATCGGCGTACACGACCGCGACTTTGAAAAGGCTGTAAAGGCTATCTACGACATTTTCGTAGTTCAGCGCCTTTGATAACTGACGATATAAAAATAACTATCCCCCGAGCTTTTTACAGTTCGGGGGATTTTTTTGTATTTAATCTATCAGCCGCGCGATGCTTTCGATTATCGCGGCGAGCTGCTCCTGCTTTTCATATGGCAGAGCGGCGGCGGCGGAATTTATACGCGAGAGCGCGGCGGAGTTCGGCTCGGCGGCGGTCTTTGGCGAAACATCTATCAGATCTTTCAGCGGCACGCCCAGCGCCGAGCTTATCTTAAAAAGCGTATCGACCGTGGGGCATTTTTCGCCGCGCTCGATACAGCCGAGGTACGAGGGGTGCATGTTTGCCTCAAAAGCCAGCGCTTCTTGGCTAAGGCTGCGCCTGCGCCTTTCCTCCTTGATCTTTTTGCCGATCATTTCCGAGATATACTCTTTAGACGTGCTGTTTTTGCGGCTGCCCTGCGCCCCGCTGACGGCTTTTTCCATATCGCTGCTCCCCCTTTTCTCACGCTGAAAAACGTACTTATATATAATTATATGCCATATATAGTGTAGTTTCAAACAGCTTTAGGCTTAGTTTTATAGTCTAAAGGTGTTGACAGGAAGAGAAAAAGGTGGTATAATAGCATTAAATGACAAAAATAAAAATCAGAGGGGGGAAATAACCATGCTTTCGCGCAGGCGCGAAAAAAAATCGAGAAAAGTAGGCTTCGTGGTGGTGCTGCTCTGCATTATCTGCGCGCCGATATTCCCGCTAATGAGCGCTTTTTTCATAACCCGCCTGCCGCCGCCCGCCGCAAAGACCTGCTACAAGATAACCATGGCAACGATATACATAGAGGTGATACTTCTGCTGATGGTCGCCGTCATCTCATTTATCCACGACGCCTGAAACAAAACTCCCCCGAACTTTTTGCGGTTCGGGGGATATTTATTTGCACGATCTTAGATCTTAATTCCCGGCTCAATTGCGCTCTTCAATAGCCGTGATGAGGTCTATTCTTCTCTGATGGCGCTCGTCGCCCGAAAACTCGGTGTGTACGAATGCGTCTACCAGATCCATAGCCGTGCCCTCGCCGACTACCCTCGCGCCGAAGCAGAGAACGTTGGCGTTATTGTGCTCGCGGGTAAGCCGCGCCGAGAAACATTCCGAGCAGCATGCCGCGCGTATGCCCTTGAATTTGTTCGCCGCCAGCGACATTCCTACGCCCGTGCCGCAGATCAGTATGCCCAGATCAGCCTCGCCGCCGAGCACCTTTTCACAAACCGCCGCCGCCGCGTTCGGGTAATCGCACTTCTCGCCTGCCGCGCAGCCCATGTCGATGCACTCTATGCCCTGTGCCTTTAAATGCTCTACCACCGCAAGCTTCAGCTCGGGCGCTGCGTGGTCGTTTCCAATAGCTATCTTCATATGTAAAAATCTCCTTTATCTGTGAGCTTTATCTTTCTCAGCTTTGGTTTCCTGCAAATATGCGGGCAGCAGCTCGTCAGCCGTCACCGCGCGCGCAGGGTCGGCATCAAAGGCCATGCAGAGCGACGAAGCTTTCTGCATACGCTCGGCAAAAGGCGCGCACTTCATCTCAGCCGCTTCGGCGAAATACTTCTGCTTCATCTCGGCGCAGCAGTCGCCCGTAATCAGCAAGCCCTCCGCCGCGAGCGACCTGAGCGCTTCGGCGAACTCTTCCTCGCCGGCTACCTTATCCGCCGCGATATTCGCAACTTTCTCGCCGTCCGACTTGTAGATACCGAAATACACTACGCCGATACGCGCGCGCATCACCGCCGCTATCTTACCGCGGTACGCCGCGCTGCTCCAAGCCAGCTCCTCCAGCGTGGATATGCCCGCGCATTTCAGCTCTTTCTGCGTGCAGCCCATAATTATGCCCTTTACCGCCGCGACGCCTATGCGCAGACCCGTGTACGAGCCGGGGCCTTTCGCGCAGACCACGCCGTCCAGATCGGCTATCTCCAGCCCGCACTCGTTCAGCAGCTCTTTTGCCATCGGCAAAATTATCTGCGAGTGGGTGAGCTTTGTGTATATCGTCTTTTCCGCCAGCAGCGTTTGTCCGTCAGTCACCGCCGCCGAAGCTGTTTTTCCCGAGGTCTCAATCGCCAAGAGTTTCAAGGCCCTCGTCCCCTTTCATCTTCCAGCTGATGTTTATCTCGCGCGTATCGTCGTCCACGCGCTTGATGTCTATCTGCAAAATATCCTGCCCCAGCGTTTCAAGCGCCTCAGCTATGTTTTCCGACCACTCGGCAGCTATCACCGAGTTGCCGTCCATATAATCGTAAAATCCCGTAGTTTCAAGATCCTCCGAGGAGGTTATGCGGTACATATCGAAGTGGTAAAGGCTCTTGCCCGCGCCGTGGTACTCGTTTACGAGCGCGAATGTCGGCGAAGTAACCTCATCGCCCAGCCCCATTCCTATGGATATGCCGCGCGTCATAGTCGTCTTGCCCGCGCCAAGGTCGCCCGTATAGGCTATTATCTCGCCGCCGCCCAGCAGCGCGCCCAGCTTTTCGCCCAGCGCAATAGTCTGCTCAGCCGAGCGTGTAACGATCTTCATTTTTTACTCAGCCCCCTCCTGCTGCATGAAATACCAGTCGAGCAGCAGATCTACCATTCTGCCGTAAGATCTCTTGCCGTCCTCTACGCCGTTCAGCTTCAGCGAAGTTTCCATCGCTTTGTCAGATACCTCGGCTACGGTCTTTGAGTCTATCAAGCCCTTGTCGCTCTCCTGCACTTCCTGCCAGTAATCGACGTTGCCGTTCCAGTCGGCGCGAACGCCCTCCGCCAGCGAGCTGTAAAGCCTGTTTACAGTTTCCTCAGAGCAGTTGTCCTCGCACTTTGAGATGACGTATTTCAGCGCGCGTATGTAGCCGCTGTACCGGTACTCCACGTTGCCGCTCTCATAGCAGGCGAGGAAGCCGATAAAGTTCGCCTCGTCCTCGCGGATAAAGCCCTTTGTGTGCGCCAGTTCATGGCAAACGGTGTCGGGCAGGTTCAGCGGGTACATCTCGTCGTTGTAATTAGCCTCCATCGTGAACGGGAAATATATCCCCATCAGATATTGCTGGCTCATGAAGAACGAATTTACCACTGCTTTCGGCTTCGGGTAATATCCGCCAAGCTGCGGGTAATCCTTAGCCAACCCCTGCACCGCCGAGCGCGCGGTCTTATCAAGGTCGGCGGTAAGCACAAATTTACCTTGCTTATCGCGCTGCACCTGCTCGGAAAGCGCGTTCGTTTCCGCCGCGAGGTAGTCTGCGAGCTGTTCGAGCTGCGCGGGAGTGTACTTATCCTGCGGATAATCATACATCTCGGCAAAGGTCGGAGTATGGTAAAGCACGAAGCAGTTCAGCGTTTCGGTGAGAATTATGTACACGAATATCCATGCGTAGATATAGGCGTACACCCGCCCTATCTTGCGGCGGCTGTCGCGGCTCTTGCGCTTTGCTATCAGCAGCACTATCAGCGCGATGAGCGAAAGCGGCACGCCGACCAGAGCTATGATAATAAGCACCTCGCCCAGCGAAAATGGCAGCAGGCTGGTCAGCCGCGCGAATACCGAGCTTATCTCGGGGAATATCTCGCGCATATACCAGCCGCTGAACCGCGGGCTGAGGTACGCCGCAACGTTCATAGCTATGCAGAAAAATATCAGCGCTATTATAACGCTGCGCTGCCTTTTGCGGCGCGCAGCGTCAGCTATCATTCTGCCGGGTCCCATTTCGTTTTAGAAAAGACCCGAAATGTTGCCCTCGTTATCCACATCTATCGAGAAAGCTGCGGGCTTTTTGGGCAGACCGGGCATTGTCATGATGTCGCCGGTGTAAACTACTATAAATCCTGCGCCGGAAGAAAGCTTCATATCGCGCACGGTGATCTCAAAATTCTCAGGCTTGCCGAGCTTCTTGGGGTCATCCGAAAGCGAATACTGGGTCTTTGCCACGCATATCGGCAGGTCGGTCTTGCCCAGCGCCTCTATCTCCCTCAGCGCTTTTTCAGCCTGCGCGGTGTAGATAACGCCATTTGCGCGGTAGATCTCCTTCGCTATCTTCTCTATCTTTTCCTTTACTGGCAGCGCGGTGTCGTAAAGCGGCTTGTAGTCAGCCTCGCCCTTTTCGATAACGGCGCATACCTTCTGCGCGAGGTCAGTTCCGCCCTCGCCGCCCTTGGCGAATATCTCAGCCAGCGAAAACTCAGCTCCCAGCTCGGTGCACACCTTTTCTACCAGCGCAAGCTCAGCGTCGGTATCGGTATGGAAGCGGTTGATAGCTACCACTACGGGCACGCCGAATTTGTGCAGGTTCTCTATATGGGTCTTTAGGTTCACAACGCCCTTTTCCAGCGCTTCGAGGTTCTCTTCGGTAAGCTTGTCCTTAGGCACGCCGCCATTGTATTTCAGCGCGCGGATAGTCGCTACCAGTACGGTGCAGCTAGGCTTTAAGCCCGCGTAGCGGCACTTTATATCAAAGAATTTCTCTGCGCCTAGATCAGAGCCGAAGCCCGCTTCGGTGATGGCGTAGTCGGCAAGCTTTAAGCAAAGCTTTGTCGCGCGTACCGAGTTGCAGCCGTGCGCGATGTTTGCGAACGGGCCGCCGTGCATGATGGCGGGGGTGTTCTCTAGTGTCTGTACGAGGTTGGGCTTCATAGCGTCTTTGAGCAGCGCAGCCATAGCTCCGCAGCCGCCCAGCTCCTTAGCGTATACTGGCTCGCCGTCGAGGTTGTAGGCAACGAGTATCTTCTCAAGGCGCGCCTTTAGGTCGGCGAGGTCGGAAGCCAGGCAGAGTATCGCCATAACTTCGGAAGCCACCGTGATCTGAAAGCCGTCCTCGCGGGGGATACCGTTTACCTTGCCGCCCAGACCGATTATAACGTTTCTGAGGGCGCGGTCGTTCATATCAAGGCATCTCTTAAAGAGTATCCTTCTCTGGTCTATTCTCAGCGGGTTGCCCTGCTGCATAGAGTTGTCTATCAGCGCGCAGAGCAGGTTGTTCGCCGCGGTGATGGCGTGCATATCGCCCGTAAAATGCAGGTTTATATCCTCCATAGGCACTACCTGAGCGTATCCGCCGCCCGCAGCGCCGCCCTTTATGCCGAATACGGGGCCGAGCGAGGGCTCGCGCAGCGCGAGTATCGCCTTTTTGCCTATCTTCGCCATCGACTCAGCCAGACCTACCGAGATGGTGGTCTTGCCCTCGCCCGCGGGGGTGGGGTTGATAGCGGTAACGAGTATCAGCTTGCCGTCGGGCTTATCCGCAAGCTTTGTGTACAGCTCTTCGGAAAGCTTAGCCTTGTAGTGTCCGTAAGGCTCGAGGTCGTCGGCGCTGACGCCTATACCCTCGGCTATCTCAGTTATCTTCTTCATTTTTGCCTGTTTTGCAATTTCAATATCGGTCAGCATTTTTCAAAACATCCTTTCAGATATTATTATAGTTACATCTTATTATCACTCGTCGTCTATCGGCGTTTCGCGGCGCTTGTCTTTCACCGCGCGTATCTTTTCGATACGGTTGTCCTTAGCCTTTATAACGCAGAGAGTCAGATTTTTGTAGCGCACCGCAGGCGTTTCGCCGTCGGCGGGTATGTAGCCCAGCAGGTCGGTAATGAAGCCGCCCATAGTGCTGAAATCAGTTTCTTCCTCAAATGGGCAGCCCAGCTTTTCCATAATGTCCTCGGGGTCGGCAGTGCCTTGTATATCGAAGGTATTCGGGGTTATCTCCTCTATATCCTCCGCCTCGTTTTCGTCATATTCGTCGCGGATATTGCCCACTATGCACTCCAGCAGATCTTCCATCGTGACGATGCCCAGCGTGCCGCCGTACTCGTCGAGCACTACTGCTATCTGCTTGTGATTTTTATTGAAGTAGGTAAAAAGCTCGCCGCACTTGCTCGTTTCGGGCACAAATTTTATCTTGTGCATATAGTCGGCAGCGGGGGCGTTTTTGTTCGCTGGGTCAAGTATCAGCGGCAGCAGGTCTTTGACGTAAAGCACGCCGCAAATATCGTCTATCGTTTCGTTAAAGACAGGTATGCGCGAAACGCCTGTTTCCACCGAAACGCGCACAGCCTCCGCCACGGGCGATGTTTTCTCCACAGCGCTTATCTCGCGGCGGTGGGTCATCACCTCGCAGACCTCCAGATCGGGAAACTCGAATATGTTCGAGATCATCTCTGCCTGATCGTCCTTTATGCCGCCCTTTTCGTTGGCGGCGTCGAGCATTTGCAGTATCTCCTCGCCCGTCACCTGCTCGGAAAGGTCTTCTTTTTTCACGCCGAATATCGCCGAAAGCAGCGCGGTAACGCCCGCTACTATAAGCTGCGCGGGCTTCATGAGCACCATCAGCGCGCGGTATAGCCAAAAGCTCGCACGTACAAATCCCTCGCCCGCCCTGCCGCTTACGCAGAGCCTTTTCGGGAAGTCGACGCTTACAGCCGCCGTGACCGCCGCCGCTGCCGCCGCGATGATAAGCGAGATCACCGCCGTCGCTATGCTCAGGCTTTTGCCTGTAAGCGTACCGCCCAGCGCGTTTTTCAGCGGGTAGTAAAAATAGTGCTTTGCCGCCGCGCCCATCGCGAAAAGTATCAGCGTGCGCGCCGCTAAGTTTGTCTGAATTATCAGCTCAGGCTTTTGCTGCAATTTCTGTATCCTGCGCCACCTGCGGCTTTTCTCCGCCAGCTTTGCAGTTTTGCTCTCTGACAGCCTGAGCACGGCGTTTCCGCAGGCGGTGAGAAAGCCCATCACCACGGCTGCCGCCGCTAAAATTATCAAGCCGTGCCACCATATCGGCGTTCGCCCGACGTCGTCCATATCATCTTCTCCTTGTTCATCATATTTGCATTTACACATAGTGCATACAATTATTTATATTGTACACCATTTTGCGTGGGCATGTCAAGAGCTTTTATTTGTTATTTTATGAACAAAAAAAATCGGGACATATCTCAGTCCCGATCTTGTAAGCTATATTATGCGTGGGTTTACTTGCCCATCATCTTTTTAAATCTTTCCATAGCTTCCTTGGTTCTCTCGCTGTCGCCGAAAGCGGTAAGTCTGAACCAGCCCTCGCCGTTTTTGCCGAAGCCTGCGCCGGGCGTGCCGACTACGTTAGCTTCTTCAAGCAACTTGTCGAAAAATTCCCAGCTGCCCATATCGTTCGGGCACTTGAACCAAATGTAGGGGGAGTTCTTTCCGCCCGTGTACTTTATGCCCAGCTCGTCGAGAGCGGCAGCCATCACCTTAGCGTTCTGCTGGTAATAAGCGATGTTCGCCTTGGTCTGCTTCAAACCCTCTTCGGTGAATACCGCCGCAGCAGCGCACTGTACGGGGTAAGAAACGCCGTTGAACTTAGAGCCCTGACGTCTGCCCCAAAGCTGCGAGATGCTTACGTCCGTACCGTCGGAAGCCTTTACGGTAAGCTCCTCGGGGATAACGGTGTAGCCGCAGCGCATACCGGTAAAGCCCGCGGTCTTTGAGAGCGAGCACATCTCGATAGCGCACTTTCTTGCGCCCTCTACCGCGAATATGCTTCTCGGGATATTCTCTTCGGTGATGAAAGCTTCATAAGCGCAGTCGTAGATGATGATAGCGTTGTTCTTCACAGCGTAGTCTATCCAAACCTTTAGCTGGTCTTTGGTGTATACCGAGCCGGTGGGGTTATTCGGCGAGCAGAGGTAGATAAGGTCTGCGTGTACGTTCTCGTCAGGCATAGCGGCAAAGCCGTTTTCCTCGTTAGAGTCGGCGAAGATCACCTTTCTGCCGTTCATTCTGTTGGTATCAACGTATACGGGGTAAGCGGGGTCGGTGATGAGCACTACGTTATCATCGCCGAAAATGTCTACGATATTGCCGCAGTCGCTCTTAGCGCCGTCGTTTACTCTTATCTCGTCAGCCTTTACTTCTACGCCAAAGCTCTTGTAGTAGCCGCTGATGGCATCTTTGAGGAAATCATAGCCTGTGCCGCTGTCCTCGTAGCCCTTGAAAGTTTCTTTAACGCCCATTTCGTCAGCGCCCTTTTTCATAGCCTCTACTACGCACTTGGCGATAGGCTGGGTAACGTCGCCTATACCCATGCGGATAATGTCGGCGTCAGGGTGCGCCTCGGTAAAAGCCTTTACCTTCTTGGCGATGTTGATAAAAAGATAATTCTTTTCAAGCTTTAAAAAGTTTTCATTCAGCTGTGGCATAATTAAACTTTCCTTTCTATATATGCAATATCAGCGGCGTCTGCGCAGACTATAAAAGCCGCGCTCCGCGCTGTTTCTCACCAAAAGATCATCAGATGATTATAGAGCCGTTGAATACGGTAACTGCGTCGCCCGTGAGGTAGATAGCCTCGTCGGTCACCTTTATCTTGAGGTCGCCGCCCTTGAGCTTTACAGTTATTTCCTTATCCTTAGTGCAGTAGCCGTTGAGCACCGCCGCGACTGCCGCCGCGCAAGCGCCTGTGCCGCAAGCCCAAGTTTCACCCGAGCCGCGCTCCCATACTCTCATTTTCAGGGTATGCTCATCCAGCACCTTGATAAACTCAGCGTTTACTCTTTCGGGGAATATCTCGTTATACTCAAAAGCCTTGCCCACGGTATCTATATCCAGCTCGTCGATGTTGCCGTTCATGAATACTACCGCGTGTGGGTTGCCCATAGATACGCAGGTGATGTTGTAGTCCTTGCCATCGATGGTCACGGGGCGGTCTGCCACTCTGCCGTTCTCGTCAGCCGCAAGGGTAACGGGTATCTGCGCGGGGTCTAGTATAGCGGGGCCCATGTTTACGGTAGCGCCGTTTACCTCGCCGTAGTGGCGGGTAAGCTTTACCTTTATGATGCCGCTGAGAGTTTCTATCTCCATATCGTCCTTATCTACCAGACCGTTATCGCGCATGAACTTAGCTACGCAGCGTATGCCGTTTCCGCACATCTTGCCCTCAGAGCCGTCGAGGTTGAACATTCTCATCTTGCCGTCGGCTACCTTAGACTTCTGTATCAGTATAACGCCGTCGCCGCCGATGCCGAAGTGGCGGTCTGAAAGCGCGAGCGCCAGACCCTCGGGGTTATCTATACGCTGATTGAAGCAGTTGAAGTAGATATAGTCGTTTCCGCAGCCCTGCATCTTAGTGAATTCTACCATGTGCTTTTCCTTGCGCATATGGTTTATGTCAACTATCTCGGTAGACTTTTCAGTGTACTTCGAGCGAATCGACTGTGCAATGGCGTTTGCGGTATCTATCGAAGTCAGGCAGGGGATATTTCTCTCTACCGTCTTTCTTCTTATCTTTACGCTGTCGCGCTGCGGGCTTCTGCCCTTAGAGGAGGTGGATATAACGTAGGATACCTTGCCGCTCTCGATAAGGGTGAGGGTGTTTTCCTCCGCCTCGCCTATCTTAGCTACCGCCTCGCAGGGGATACCGTGCTCGGAAAGCACCTTAGCAGTGCCCTTAGTAGCGTAGATCTTGAAGCCTAGGTCGTAGAATGCCTTTGCGGTCTGCGGTATCTCGCACTTATCGGTATCGCGAACGGTGATGAGCACGCCGCCCTCTACGTTGAGCTTGTAGCCTGCCGCGGTAAGACCCTTGTAAAGAGCCTCTTCCAGCGAGCTTGCAACTGCGAGTACTTCGCCCGTAGACTTCATCTCAGGGCCTAAGTGGTTATCAACGTCGATAAGCTTTTCAAAGGAGAATACAGGAACTTTTACTGCAACGTAAGGCGAGTTTCTGTAAAGACCTGTGCCGTAGCCCATATCCTTTAGCTTTTCGCCGAGCATACATCTTGTAGCGAGGTCTACCATCGGCACGCCGGTAACTTTAGAGATGTAAGGTATAGTTCTGGAAGAACGCGGGTTTACCTCTATAACGTAAAGCTCGTTGTGGTTGATGAGGTACTGTATATTTACCAGACCCATAGTTTTGAGCGAAACTGCGAGGTTCTTCGAGCACTCTATTATGCGCTCGATAAGCTCGTCGGAAACGTTCCATGCGGGGTATACGGCTATCGAGTCGCCCGAGTGTACGCCCGTTCTCTCGATATGCTCCATTATACCGGGGATAAGTATATCTTCGCCGTCGCAGATAGCGTCTACTTCCAGCTCAGTACCCATCAGATATTTATCTATCAGTATCGGGTTCTCTATCTCCTGCGCGAGGATTATCGCCATGTACTCCTTGATGTCGGCGTCGTTGAAAGCGATTATCATGTTCTGTCCGCCGAGAACGTAAGAGGGGCGCATAAGTACGGGGTAGCCTATCTTGTTCGCTACCTCGAGCGCTTCGTCGCAGGTCATTACGGTGAAGCCCTGCGGACGCTTTATCTTGTGCAGCTCCAGCAGCTCGTCAAAGCGCTCTCTGTCCTCAGCCGCGTCGATGGAGTCGGGAGGAGTACCCATAACGTTTACGCCGTTAGCAGCGAGGTGTTTGGTAAGCTTTATAGCGGTCTGTCCGCCGAAAGCTACTACTACGCCGTATGGCTTCTCTATCCTGATTATATTCATTACGTCTTCGTTAGTCAGCGGCTCGAAATAAAGTCTGTCCGCGGTATCGAAGTCGGTGGATACAGTTTCGGGGTTGTTGTTTACTATAACTACGTCAAAGCCTTTTTCTTTCAGCGCCCATACGCAGTGTACCGAAGCGTAGTCGAACTCTATGCCCTGACCTATTCTGATAGGACCTGAGCCGAATACTATAACGGTCTTGTTGCCGGTATGCTTTGAAGCTATAAATTCCTCAGCCTCGTCCTCCTGATCGTAGGTGGAGTAGAAGTAGGGGGTCATAGCGGAGAACTCAGCCGCGCAGGTATCTACCATCTTGTAAACGGCGTGCAGTTTCTTCTGTATAGGCTTGCCGGTAAGTCTTTCGATGACCTTATCGGGGAAGCCGAGCTTTTTGGCAGTTTCGTAAGTTTCAAAGCTGTCGTCGCCCGAAAGCAGCTTGTTTTCAACAGCCACGAGCTTGAGCAGCTTGTTCAAGAACCACTCGTCTATCTTGGTGATAGCGTGTATCTCGTCTACGGTAACGCCGCGGCGCAGCGCTTCATATACGGCGAAGAGGCGCTCGTCGTTACACTTGTGAACGGCTGCGATGATCTGCTCGTCGGTAAGCTCTTCCATCTTAGGCGAGATTATGCAGTCAAGGCCTATCTCAGCGCCGCGAACAGCCTTCATTATAGCCTGCTCGAAAGTAGTGCCGATAGCCATGACTTCGCCCGTAGCCTTCATCTGAGTACCGAGGTCGCGCTTAGCATATACGAATTTATCAAAAGGCCACTTAGGCAGCTTTACTACAACGTAGTCGAGCGCAGGCTCGAAGCAGGCGTAGGTCTTGCCCGTAACGGCGTTCTTTATCTCATCGAGGGTGTAGCCGATAGCTATCTTAGCCGCAACCTTAGCGATAGGATAGCCCGTAGCCTTAGAAGCAAGCGCCGAAGAGCGCGAAACTCTGGGGTTTACTTCTATTACAGCATACTCGAAGCTTTCGGGGTTGAGTGCAAACTGGCAGTTGCAGCCGCCCTCTACTTTCAGCGTGTCGATTATTTTCAGAGCGGCGGAGCGCAGCATCTGGTATTCCTTATCCGCGAGAGTAACGCAGGGAGCGATAACGATGGAGTCGCCCGTGTGAACGCCTACGGGGTCGAAGTTTTCCATAGAGCATACGGTGATAACGTTGCCCTTAGAGTCGCGCATTACCTCAAACTCTATCTCTTTCCAGCCCGAGATGCACTTTTCTATGAGCACCTGAGTGATAGGCGAGAGGTAAAGGCCGTTGCCCGCTATCTCTCTCAGCTCTTCCTCATCGTTTACTATACCGCCGCCAGTACCGCCGAGGGTAAATGCGGGGCGAACGATGAGCGGGTAGCCTATACCCTCCTGATTAGCGAAATCTACCGCGTCCTCTACGGTATTTACTACCTTAGAGGGTATGCAGGGCTGACCTATGGACTCCATAGTGTCCTTAAACATCTGTCTGTCCTCAGCCTTGTCGATAGTTTCTGGGTTCGCGCCGAGCAGCTTTACGTTGTACTTATCGAGGAAGCCCGATTTTGCGAGCTGCATCGAAAGCGTAAGGCCTGTCTGACCGCCGAGGGTGGAAAGCAGGCTGTCGGGGCGCTCTTTCTTTATTATCCTCTTTACCGTTTCCAGCGTAAGAGGCTCTATGTAGATCTTATCCGCCATAGCGTTATCTGTCATGATAGTAGCGGGGTTTGAGTTTACGAGTATTACCTCGAGGCCCTCTTCTTTAAGGGCGCGGCACGCCTGCGTACCGGCGTAGTCGAACTCAGCCGCCTGACCTATAACGATAGGTCCCGAACCGATCACGAGAACTCTTTTTATATCTTTATTTAAAGGCATTACCAATTCATCCTTTCGTTTGATGGTTCAGAATTTCGATTAGTTTTTATGAGAGTCGATCAGATCGGTAAATCTGTCGAAGAGGAAGCCTGTATCCAGCGGGCCGCCGCAGGCTTCGGGATGGAACTGTACCGAGAATGCAGGCATATAGTCGTAAGCCACGCCCTCGCAAGTGCCGTCGTTAGCATTTACGAAAGAGGCGTGCGCGCCTTCGGGCAGCGAAGAGTTTATAACAGCGTAGCCGTGGTTCTGGCTGGTGATGTAAACTCTGCCCGTTGCGGTATCGGTAGCGGGCTGGTTAGCTCCTCTGTGACCGTACTTGAGCTTTTCGGTCTTTGCGCCCTGCGAGAGCGCGAGAAGCTGGTGACCCAGACAAATTCCGAAGGTAGGTATCTTCATCTCGCATATCTTAGCAAGCTCGGCTATTATGCCCGTGTTGTCCGCGGGGTCGCCGGGGCCGTTTGAAAGCATTATTCCGTCGGGGGCAAGCTCTTTTATCCTCTCAGCGGTGGTGTTTGCGGGCACTACGGTAACTTCGCAGCCGCGCTTTACCAGCTCTCTGCCTATATTGTGCTTTGCGCCGAAATCGTAGAGCACTACGCGGCGCTTCACCTCGCCCTCAGGCTCAAAGGTCTGCTCTTCTTTGCAGGTAGTATTTTCAACAGCCTCAACTATCTTGTAGCTCTTGAGGTCTGCGAAGCTGAGAGCCGTGCCCTCTGAAACTATCTTGCCGTTCATAACGCCTGATTCTCTAACTATCTTAGTAAGCGCGCGGGTGTCGATACCGTAAAGACCGACAATTCCGTTCTGCTTTAAAAAAGTGTCAAGATCACCCTCGCATCTGAAATTGCTGGGCTCCTGACACCTATCTCTAACAATATAACCCTTAACGTGCGGGCGGCTGCTTTCAAAATCAGCAGGTATAACGCCGTAATTACCAATTAAAGGAAAAGTTTGAACGACTATCTGACCGTAATAACTGGGGTCGGTCAAAGTTTCGAGGTAACCGGTCATAGCGGTAGTAAAAACTATCTCACCGATCGATTCGCCGTGTGCGCCAAAGCTTTTGCCTTCAAATATCGTACCATTTTCCAAAATAAGATATGCTTTCTGCACCTTTAGTTCCTCCTTACGCACAATTTATCACATAACATTATACCACAAACCGCAGGCTTTGTAAATACCGTTCATAAAAAATTCACGGCTATTTTTCCGCCAAAGCGCAGACTTGCCGCACTTGACGGAGCGGTGCGGGCATCGGACGACGATGTGCTGAAAAGACAATTACAAACGCAGTTTGAAAAGCACTCAGCTATCTTGAAAGAAAAGGAAAAGCGGCTTGATGAGTTCTGCGCTGATAATGATCTGTTCCCCGAAAACGACAGGGTGCGCGTTGTCGGGTTCGGCAAAAGCGTTTCGCAAAAAGCGGTACATGAGAACAAGAAATATCTTGCAAAAAAGCTTGACAAATCTATTATTGATGGTACAATAGATAGTAAGGAATATTCTGAGATGCTGAAGGCAAGGACTATTGTTGACAGTAAAGACTTGAAAAATGGCTTGCCAATAAAGGGCAAACCTCACTCGATCGTCGATATGGTGGTTGATGGAAAAGTATCACAAAGGCGAATTTATGGGGCTGACGGAAAAGCACTCATAGACATAGATACGCATGACCACAACCGCCCGGATCTTCATCCAACAGGAGCACATAAGCAAGTATTCAACTATAAAAAGAAGAATCCACACGGAAAGCCGACAGGGTTTACTGATCAGGAATTGACTAATAACAGTGACATTATACAGAAAGGAGTGAACTATCGTGACCCGAAATGAATTGGTTGACTTGATTGAAAACGGCGGAGATATAATGTTTGATTGTTTGGATAAACATTTCACTATACTCACATGGACAGATCAAGGGATTTTTATTGGAGAGCAGATAACAGAAAACCAAAAAAAAGATATTCATGAGTATTTTGATTCTGCTGAACAATTGGTTGCAGAATTTAAAGTTAATGGTATTCATCTGTATGATCTGCTTGATAAGATCAACATTACATTTTGTAATTAAAGCTCCCACCTAAGGGGGCTTTTAATTTTGCACGAAATGGACAATTAAAACTGCAATATAACGATAATATAACGCTCTGAAAAGGGCGTTTTTATTATACCCAAATTTAAAATACGGAGGTACAAAGCATGACAAAAGAAGAACTTGTAACACTCGGCGTATCGGAGGATATAGCCGACAAGGTGCTTGATCAGCACACAGCGGAGCTGACCGCCCAACAGCAGAAGACTACTGACATTACCGCGGAGCTTACAGCTGCAAAATAAGCTCTTTATATAAAGGTATATTTGAGCCGTTTTGTGGAAAGTAAGTGAAAGTATGCTGAAAAGTACGGCGGACTAAAAAAAACCTAAAGTAAATTTAATGTCAGCGTTTTATAATGGTATCGTAAAAGAAAAAAGGGAGCTGATCCACATGGCACAAGAGATATTTAAGAGAACTGAAAAGAAATACCTGCTCAGCGCGCAGCAGTACCGCGCTTTCTTAGCGGCGCTGGAGCCTTTTGCAAAGCGCGATCGCTATTTTGAGAGCGACATCATGAGCCTTTATTACGATACGGCCGATTACCGGCTGATACGCGCCTCGATAGAAAAGCCAGTTTTTAAAGAGAAGATACGCCTGCGTTCATACGGTGTGCCGCGCTACGCGGACGATGTTTTTCTCGAGATAAAGCGAAAGTACAAGGGCGTTGTTTACAAGCGGCGCAGCGTAATGCCGCTTTCGCGGGCGGCGGGCTTTCCCGAAACGACGCGGGACACGCAGATAGAAAAAGAGCTTGCGTGGTGCTTTGATTTTTACGAGGGGCTTGCGCCGCAAATGCTCATCACCTACAAACGCCACGCCTACACCGCGCTTTCAGACCCCGAGCTGCGGATAACTTTCGACAGCGAGCTGCTTTTCCGCGACTACGATCTGCGGCTGGACAAGGGCATTTACGGACGAAAGCTGCTGCCGCACGGCGAGCGGATAATGGAGATAAAGATAGCGGGGGCTATACCGCTCTGGCTGGCGGGGCTGCTCGACGAGCTGAAAATTTATCCCGCTTCGTACTCAAAATACGGCACAGCGTACCTCACGCTGCTTTCGGAAAAGGCGCTCGGGCTGAACAAGATAACGGCTTGACGGCTTGACAGCTCGCACGATACACGCATAATTTAGATCTTTATACATGAAAGGAAAAAGAACATGACATATTTTACGGCTGATACCACGACTATAAAAGACCTCTTCACACTCTCGGCAGCGGACATTTCGCTTTCCTCGCTGCTGATATGCACCGCCTGCTCGCTGGTTATCGGCGCGGCGGTGGCGGCGGTTTTCTGCCGCGGACAGCGCACCTCTCGCGGATATGCGCTTACCCTCGCGCTGCTTCCCGCAATAGTGCAGATGGTGATAATGCTGGTAAACGGCAACATCGGCACGGGCGTTGCGGTAATGGGCGCATTCAGTCTGGTGCGTTTCCGCTCCGCGCCCGGCAGCGCGCGTGAGATCTGCGCGATATTCCTCACGATGGCGGCGGGTCTTGCCTGCGGCACACAGCATCTCGCGGCGGCGCTGATATTCACGGCAGTCATCTGCGCGGCGGCGCTCATCTACGACAAGCTCGGACTTGCGGGCGGAAACGACGAAAAACATCTGAAAATAACGATACCCGAGTCGCTCGATTACAGCGGGGCGTTTACGGATATTTTCGAAAAATATACAAATACGCACGAGCTTTGCAGCGTAAAGACCACCAACATGGGCAGCCTTTTCAAGCTGGATTACGCGATAGTGCTTAAAGCCTCCTCGCTGGAAAAAACTATGATAGACGAGCTTCGCACCCGCAACGCAAACCTAGAGATAGTCTGCGGCAGAGAGGAAGCGAAGTCGTGCGACCAGCTTTAAGCGATGAACGGAGGTAAACGCATGAAAATTCTCACAGCCGTGGCGCTTATAGTGCTGATACCGCCATTCGCGGCGGCGGCTTACGCTTTTATAGTAGCGGTAAATTTGGTTAAAATAGAACGAAAGCACAAAGAATGGGCAGAAAGGAGCTGAACGATATGAGCAATTTGAAAAAAAATTACAGAAAATACATTGCAGCAGCGGCGGCGATTTGCCTTGTGATGAGCGCGGCAGGCTGCTCAAAATCAGACAGCAGCAGCGAAACTGACACAAAAACGGCCTCGGCGCAGATCTCTTCGGAAGCTTTTGAGATCTCGGCGGAGGATAAAGACATCGGATACGACGAAACCGAAGCGGTGAAGATAGCGCTCAGCGGCGAAAGCGCCGAGATAAAGGGCAGCGGCGCGGCTTGCGAAAACGGCGTGCTCTCGATAACTGAGGGCGGAACGTACATTTTATCGGGCAATCTAAGCGGTGAGATATACGTCAAGGCGAAGGGCATAAAGGCGGGCAGCGAGCTGAACATACTGGGCGGCGTTATCAGCATCGACTCCTCCGACGATTCGCTGCACTCGAACGGCACAGTGAACATCTCGGCGGGCGACATTACGGCAAGTTCGGGCGACGACGGCACGCACGCAGACGGCGACCTCACGATCTCGGGCGGCAAGATCACAGTTTCAAAAAGCTACGAGGGTCTTGAGGGGCTGAACATCTATATTTCGGGCGGTGAGATAGACGTTACCGCGAGCGACGACGGGCTGAACGCCGCGGGCGGCAGCGATACCGGCTCGGACGAGCGCGCGGGAAGGGATATGTTTGCCGACAGCGACGAGAACTATATTCTGGGGATCTCGGGCGGCACGCTAAAAGTCAACGCTTCGGGCGACGGGCTCGACTCTAACGGCAATTTTGTGATGAGCGGCGGAACAGTGATCGTAAGCGGCCCGACCAACGGAAGCAATGGCGCACTGGACATCGGCGATAGAAATTCCACCGCGCAGATAACGGGCGGCGCGATAGTAGCGGCGGGCGCGGTCGGCATGGCGGTCGGCTTCTCTGACAACTCCACGCAGTACAACGTGCTGCACAACTTCGCTTCAACTGCGGCGGCGGGCTCGGAATTTACCGTTACCGACGCAGACGGCGAGGTGCTCTTCACCTGCACGCTGGATAAGGAATGCCAGTCGTTAGTTTTCAGCTCAGCGGATCTTGCGTCGGGCACATACACCCTCACCCTCGGCGACCAGACTGAGGAAGTCGAGCTTTCCGACATCTGCACCTCAAACAGCACTTCGACCGGCATGGGCGGCAGATTCGGCGGCGGTCAAAGAGGTCAGGAGTCGCCGAACGAACAGGGCGGAATGAACGACCAAAACGGTCAGCCCCCTGCCAAGCCCGAAGAGCAAAATAACCAGAACACTGCCAACAGCTAACACTTAGCAAGCTTATGTCGTAATTATTCTCATAAAAAGGGGCGCTGCACAAGCCAAAACTTGCAGCGCCCCTTACTTTTGCGCAAAAAAACGGCAGCCCGAAAGCTGCCGTGATTTTTTTGAAGTATGCAGATCACATACCGGTAAGACCGGAACGCTCAACACCTTCGATAAAGTATCTCTGTAAGAAGATGTACATTATCAGCAGAGGTGCGATGGAGAGCAGACAGCCCGATTCGAGCCATACTATGATCTGTCTTACGCTTACCGTCTGACCCTGGAACAGCTGCTGCTGCAGGTTAGCGTCGAGGTTTTTCAGCATAAGAGCTACTGTGTTGTTCTCGGTGAAGAACGAGGACGATACATAGTAATCGTTCCAGTACCAAACGATCGAGAACAGGAATACCGTCAGGAACGAAGTCTTAGCGTTGGGGACCATGATCTTGACGTAGGTCTCGAAAGGTCCGCAACCGTCGAGATACGCAGCGTCTTCCAACTCCTTAGGCAGGCCGCGGAAGAACTGACGGAAGATGTAGATGAAAAGTCCGGCCTTTATACCGTTTGCAAACAGCGCAGGCAGGTACATCGTAAGTCCGCTGTTGATAAGCGAAAGCTGTTCGCCGCCGCTGTAAAGCGGGATGATGCCGAAGAGCTTGAAGTACGCAAACTGCAGATACAGCGGAATGGTGGTGATCTGCGGAGGTACTATGATCATCAGAAGAACGATAGCGAAGAGCACGTTTCTTCCCTTGAACTTAAATCTTGCGAAACCATAACCGGTGATCGAGCAGGTCAGTACCTGAAGTACCGAAGAGATCACGTTGAGGTAAATGGTGTTGATGACCGTGTTGTCCTTAGCCGCGAAACCGCTGAAAATGTCGAATTTCATTACGGTAGCGGTCTGCTTGAGGTTATCGAGCGTGAAGGACTTAGGGATCCAAACTATTGAAGGATCGTTCATTTCTGCATTGGGTCTGAAAGCTGTTGAAACCATGAACAGCAGAGGATACATGATAACAAATCCAAGACCGAACAGGATAAGGAATCTGAAAATGGGCCATACAGCGCCTATGATGCGCTTGTTTCTATTGTAGCGTATCTGCTCAGGAGTAAAGTATTTTTCAAGGCCTTCCTCCTTCATACGCTTCATGCGCTCTTTAAGGTACTTTTTGCGCTCTTTCTCAAACTCTTTTTCTTCTTTTTTAGTTGCCAATGTGATCCCCCCTTTTTAATCTACTTCGTAGTAAACGAACTTGTTGATTATTGCCAGTACGATAGCCAGTATCACACCGATTATCGCGAAGTAAGCCCAAGCCATAGCAGCCGAGTAGCCGTGTTCCCACTGCTTCGACTGGTTAAGAACCAGAGTCATAACTTCGTTGGAAGGATCAACGAACGAATCTACTATCGTGTACACCAGGCTGGCGATAAGCATCGGGCTGATGTACGGAACTGTGATCTTCCAGAAATATTCCCAAGCGGTAGCGCCCTCCATAGAAGCCGCTTCTTTAGCCGAGAAAGGAATTCCCTGAAGTGCCGAGAGGAACAGCAGGATCTGTATACCGCACTTCCATACCAGATTGAATATATCAGAGGTAAGGGTGCTGATAATTTCTGTAAGCTGATCGCTTATGTTGTAAACGCCGAGGAAGTTGAGCAGCTGGTCTACGAGGTCTGTTTCAAACATCGAGCTGAACTGCTCAGAACCGCCTGCGTAACCGCCGGTGGACATATTACCGTTGATTATGTCGATAACAGGACCGGTAGCGATGATTACAGGGAGGAAGAAGATAGCACGAGCGGCTGTTCTTCCTTTAAATTTCTGGTTAAGTATTACTGCGATGAACACCGAGAACACGAGGATAAGGGGCGTATTGAGCAGCGTATCCTTGAGCATTTTGGTGAGCGCGGGCAGGTAATACTGGTCTTTTCTGAATGCGTTGTAGTAGTTATCAAAACCGGGATTTGACATCTCCATACCGCCGGTGACTATCTTTGTCTGATGGAAAGAGTAGATCAGCGACTGGATAAGCGGAGCAATGAAGAAGTAGATGCTTCCCACGAACCAGAGGGCGATGAAGCCGTAGCCGTAAAGAGCTTTTCTTCTTTCATACGGGATCTTTAATCCCTTCTGTTTTGCAGGTATAGCTGCGGCGGAAGCGTAAGACTTTTCCTCTGCTTCGGTAGAAGCCTCTTCATTAGCGGCCACCTCAGCGGAAGCGTCATCGGCAACAGCGGGGGCGTCGTCTTCGATAAGCTCCAGCTTAACTTCGGGGACATCCTTTAGCTGCTCCAGTTCTTCGTTTTCAGCGTTGGTCTTTTCTATATCGCTCATCAGCTTACTGCACCTCCTTCTCTACTGCACCCTCGGCAAGAAGGTCGGTGGTTTCGCCGTTTGCCTTTACTGTGCAGTTCTTGGTATCTACCTCGATGACTACGTCTGCCTGACCTTCCTTGCTGTAAGTGGTCTTGATGATGTCGCCCTCTACGGTGTAATCCGAGATGGTGTAGTCGCTTACTGCGGCGAGCACCTTCTTAGTTACCTTGTACTGGTTGGCAGCCATCTGTACCCAGCCCGAATAGTGCGAGTAGTACAGGTCGTCATCTCTGGTATCTATCAGCTCGTCGGCGTCCTGATAGATCATATCGTAATTTACGTTAGATCCGGCAGCCAGAGCGCGCATATAAGTGCGGTCGGTATCAGAGCTTGCGTTGATAGCCTTAGTCGAGTAAGGAACGTAGCCGTGGATGACCATCTGATAGAACGGTATGTCCATATCGGTGAGGTTGAATCCGCTGGAGTAAACGGGAACGTCGGTAACTGCGCTTACATAAGGCAGTACATACGAGTTCGCGCCTTCGGCTATTATCGACTGACCTGCGTTCACAGCGTCAGAGTAGCCTGTAACTATGGTGTTCATTGTGTTGTTTCTGCAAGAAGTGTTCTTCTTAGAGAAGTCGCTTACCAGCTTAGTAGACCAATCGCCGAAGCCCATAGAGTTTACGCTGTTTCCGGTGAAGCTGTCGATAGTTTCCTTAAAGATCTTGGTGTAAGTGTTAGGAGCTATAAGCGCGGGAGATACTCCCGAAACTGCCACGCCGAAAGCGGGGCTGTAGCTCGACTGTCTGGAGTAGGCGCTCGAAACTCTTATAGCTGTATTTGAAAGCTCAAAGTAGCCCCAGCTTCCCTTTTCCATAGTAAAGTTGTTTACCGAACCGTAAACGGTAAGGTTATCGCTGTTGAGGTTCTTGAAATCATCAGTGCTGCCCAGCTTGCCGAGCGCCTTAGCCTTGGTAGATACCATGTTCTTTACCGAAGCTTTTGTCCAGTCGTTATAGTTCATAACTATGGAGTCTGCGCCTGCGTCGTTGAGCTGGCTTGCGATGTCTGAAGCCTGAGAGAAGGTAGTCAGCTTGGTCTTCATCGTGATAGGCAGACCGAGTATCGACTCTTCCTTGAGCACGCTGCCGTATGTATCTACATACAGGTCGGTGTCGTTAGCCTCAGTTTTCTGGGTAAGTCCCTTGCTGTTGATGAGGTAGTTTCTGTAGACCTCAGCTACGTCGGCGTAGTTGACGCCTTCGTCATTATCGAGCGGGTAATACTCAAGTCCGAAAGTGTCGGTCTTGATGCCGTATTTTTCAAATACGGTGATCTTGTTGGTATCAGTACCGCTCATGAAGAATTCATCGCTGCTTCTTGTTTCAAACTCGAAGTATGCGTTGTTGTAAGCTTGCTTGTTCTGGCCGCTTATCTGAGCGTTAGCGTAAACGTTGGCGTCGCCCTCGGAAGCTATCGTTACCAGACCGTTGTTGCCCTGTACGGTAGCCACCATAGGCAGATAAGCCTGCTCGGTAACACGCGGTGCGTTAAGCGGTACAGCGGTATAGTCGGTACCGTAAACGCGCTGCGAGTAGCTGGCGTAATTTGTCTTGCCGTTGTTATAGTTGATAACTGCGCCGCTTCCGTCAGGAACTATCATGTAGCCCTCTGTCGGCGAGCCGTCGGTATTGAGTCCCGAAACAGCGCCCATGTAAGGTGCGAGGATTATCTTGGTAAGAACCTTGCCCTCGTCGCTGGTGCTGTCTTTTTCAACTATCTCGTCGGTCTTTACATATGAGTGGAGGCAGTCGTCTTTCAGCTCGTAGTGTACCGTCAGCTTTACGCCGTAAGCAGTGTAATTGTAGGTAACTGCACAGCCATTAGCCTCAGCTTTAAATGAAACGCTTGCCTTGTAGGAGTAAGCGGGAGCGGGAAGCTCAGTTCTCTTCTCCTGACGAAGGTCGCCGATATTGATAGCCGCGCTGGACTTAGCCTGACCTATCTGACCGCTCTTCATCGTATCTCCGTCTTCAGAGATAGGCGTGGGGTCGGAATCAGCGTTTATAGGAGAAGTCCACCAGCACTTGCCGGTCTTTTTGACCTTTAAGCAAATTCTTTCGTTATCGGGGTCCATATAAAGCAGGAAGTTATCGTTCTCGGCGATCTGCTCTACGCTTTCAAGCGCGAGAGCTTCGTCGTCGGTAAGCAGCGGGGCTGCCTCTTCCTCGTCCTTTTTATCTGCATCATCACCATCATCAGCATCTTCCTCAGCGTCGTCAGCCGCAGCGTCGTCAGCGGTCGAATCATCTTCCGCAGCGCTGTCGGTATCAGCAGCCGAGTCGTCAGCAGCGGAGTCATCTGCCGCAGAGTCCTCAGCCGAAGAGGTGTCTGCTACTGAGCTTTCAGCTTCGGAAGTATCAGCCGCAGAGTCAGCAGCCGCCGAGCCGATAGGCATCATCATGGAAAGAACAAGAGCAAACGTCAATACTTTTTTGTAATTCTTATTTTGCATTTTAACACCACCCTTTCTTATCCACGAATTCTGTACGCGATCTCAGTGTAGATCGTATAAACGAATACATAAACCTGCTGGAAAAGCGAGAGGAGGAGTATTGCCAAGAAGAGTATCAGCAGCATAGCTACCAGCGTGAGCACGATGGAAACGAGAGTCTTAGGAATGGAGTACTGGTGTACAGCCTTCATTGCCGAGATCATCAGGATTATCGACCAGCCCATGCCGAGGTAGGTGAATGCGTGGAACCAAATAGCTTCCTCAGTGATGATGAAGTTAGAGATAAATACTGCGATGTAGCTGCAGATTATGTAAGGTACCAGCGCGTATGCCGAGTAGACGCAGATCTTCTTTAAAGTACCCTCGCCGTCGAGCAGGGTGCAAATGCACCAGTTGCCGATGACCCAAGTCGCGAAGTAAACTACCGACTGTACGATCAGCGGAACAACGTTGAATACTTTAACCGTGTTAGTGTTGAAAGCGAAGCCTACCATACGGTTGTTAGCTACCATTGCAATGAAGAGCATTACAACGAGTATCAGAGCAACTTTCAGCGAGCCCTGCTTTTTCCACCTGAGGTCTTCAAAACCTTCAAAGGGGTGGAAAACAACGTGTCTTACCCAGCCGAGTGTAGAAAATTCATACATTGTTATTCCGCCTCCTTCTTATTCTTGCGCTTGATGAGCTTTATGCCCTTTTTCTTGAGTATCTTCTTTACGATGAGCAGTACTACAAGAACTATTACTACAACTGCTACTGCTGTGAAGTTGTTTCTCAGCCACTCTTCTCTGTAGTACTCAAAAGCCTTATCGTAGTCGTCCTTATCGTTAGCGATCTCAAATCTGTCGAGTGCCGACTTGTATTCGCCGTTTTTCAGATCAGCCTTACCCAGACCAACGTGAGCGTAGGTGTAGCCGCCGTCGCGCTTGATAACTTCTTCCCAGTAGGGAGCAGCCTCAACGTACTGCCCTGCATCGAAGAACTCGAAAGCCTTGTGCAGATTCTTGCCGAAAACGGTCTTTTCAAATACTGTAATGTCGTTTCTTGTCTTAGAACCCTCGAGCACGATAACGTTTGTGCCGATGGTGTCTACTGCGTTCGGGTTAAGGAACGCGCCTCTCTGGTCTGCGGAAGAATTCTTAGTACCGAAGATGCAGATGAGGTTGCAGAGGCGGTCGTACTGGAATACGCGTCCGGTTTCAAAGTCGAGAACGTTTATTATTCCGTCGCCGTCGATAGCGATGTCGGTAAGCTTGGTGGAGTAGGTCTTGTTGGAAGCCATATCCCATACAGCGTCGGTGTGGTCACCGAAAGTGTACTCATCGCCTACCACGTTGTCCCATACGTTGTATCCCGCAGGGTTGATCTTCTTTACCGCGTCGGTATCGGTAGATACCTCGGTAACGGTGTAGATAAAGCCTTCGCCGTCCATATCGAAGTTTGCGTACTCAACAGGAACGTTACGGCTCATACCCTCGATCTGCTCGTTTGAAGCTATCTTTCTCCAAAGCTTCTGAGCGATGACCTTAGCGGTTACCTCTACTCGGTTCGCACCGTAGAAGCCTGTGAAAGAGCCGTCAGCCTTGAACTGTACCGAACCGGTGTTTACGGATTTAACTACCGCGTACACATTTTCGGCGTAGTCAACGAGGACCTTGGTGGGATTGAAAGTTTTGGAAGTATACAGCGCCTCTTCCGGCTTAGTATATTCCTGCTCGCATTTCAGCTCGGTAGCGCTTTCTACTGTAGCTCTTACTACGCGCGAGTTATCGTAGTCGGCTATATATATGGTATATTTGCCGGTAGTCGGGCTGGTAGTAACGTAAAGACCCTGCGGAGCTTTGAAAGTAGAGATAGCGCCGTCCTGAGTTTCTTCACATCTGTCAGCTTCCAGACCGGTAACTCCGTAATATCTGCCGATGATGTTGTAATTTTCGTCAAGTCTTAAAATACGGTTGTTGCCAGAATCGGCTATCCAGATCTCTTTATCGTCGTAAACGTAGAAATCCTTAGCCTCGCTGAGCGAAGCGGAAGCTTCCTCGCTGTAAAACAGCGGATCGGCGGGGTCTGAAAGTCGGCTGAGTCCCATATCAGCGCCCGTTACAGTTTTCTGAACGGTGTATGCGCTCTGCGAAGGGATAGCTTCGTCCCAGTTATCGTAGTTGTAAGATTCGTAAGGCTCGTCTGCAAAAGCCGTAACAGACATGCTAATCGCAGTGCACGCTGCCAGAGTGAGGCAAAGCAGCTTCCTTACGGAAGTTTTTATTCCATTCACTGTATTATCACCTGTTTCCTTTTCAGTAATCAAAGTTGTTTGTTATCATTGAATTTATGAAGCCGGAATAAATTATTCCTTCATACCGGAGTTCGCCATGGTTTCCATAACGTTGCCCTGTGCGATGAGGAATACTACCAGCGGAGGAATCAGGAGCAATACCGCTGAAGCGAAGGTTACGCCCTGTCTTGCAAGACCTGCAAGCGAGATCTGCTGAACGATGGTAGGCAGCGTCTTGTACTCTTCCGAGTAGATAACTGCACCGCCGTTTATGTTCCACGCCTGCTGGAATGCGAAGATGATGATGGTCATGATCGCAGGCTTTGAGTTAGGAACTACTATCTGCCAGCAGATCCTGAAAAGTCCCGCGCCGTCTACCTTCGCAGCCTCTATCAGCGAGTCAGGCAGAGTAGACATACTCTGGCGCATCAGATAGAGGTTCATTGCCGTAGCGATGTAAGGGAGAATGAGTACCCAGTAGGTATCGATCATGTGCAGCTTGGAGTATACCAGGAACTGCATGATCCATGTTGCCTGCGAGTTGAAAAGCAGAGCGACAACTATCAGCTTATTGAGAACCTTGTCGCCGGGGAACTTGCACTTAGAAAGTACAAACGCCGCCATACAGGTAACGAATACGTTGAATACGCATATAACCACTGTTGTGAATACTGAGTTGAATATGTATCTGGAAAGCGGCACGGTGTATTCCGCGGCTACCTTAAACATATCTGAGAAGTTCTTTCCCGTGGGGTTAAGTACATAAAGCTTAGGCGGGAAAACGAACAGCTCTTCTACGGGCTTCAGCGACTGTACTACTGAGTAGTAGATGGGGAATACCATGAATATTCCGAGAAGCACGAGGAAGATGAAGATGCAGACGTCACCGCCGACGGATCCGTTGATCTTCTTGTGCTTATCTTTAACTTTAAGCTGGTCGATCGACTTCTTCTTTTTTCTTCTGGCCATGTTTTATCTGCACCTCCTTTAATCAATGTATTTGCCGAGGAGCCAGTTTACGCCCTTGTTCGCAAGCAGCATGGCGAGGAACAGCACGAAGCATATCGCAGCGGCGTAGCCCATCTCGTAACGTACGCTACCGTAGTCGGTCGCGTGGTTCATAATAGTGTGTGCCGAGTAATCGGTAGAAGGCAGACCTACCAGCATCTGACCTACCGTACCTACGGTGAAGGAGCTGGCGATCTGGTTTACAGCGGCGAAGAGCAGCTGCGGACCCATCGAAGGGATGGTGATCTTGAAAAGTTCCTGCCATCTGTTCTTGATGCCTTCGATAGCGCCTGCCTCGTACATCGACTTATCGATGTTCTGGAAACCTGCGCGGATAGCAAGGAAGCCTGCGCCCATCGACATCCAAAGCTGTACTATGATGCACACGCCGAGAATGTAGGTGGTATCTGTGAGCCACTGTACCGGCTTGCTGACAAAGCCCATATCGAGCAGTACAGCGTTAAGGTAGCCGTACTGGTCGCCCGAGAGGATCAGCTGCCAGGTGATGTATACTGAGGAAGTCATGGAAGGTGCGTAGAAAACGAAGGTGAAGAACGTTTTAAGGAACGGATTCATCTCATTTATCAGCCAAGCTACCAGGAAGCTCAGTATGTAAGCAAAAGGACCTGTGAATATCGCGAAGATAAGAGTGTTTCTTACTGCGATGAGGAATACGCTGTCGTTTAAGAAAAGCGTATAGAAGTTTGATAATCCTACCCACTTGGGGGACTGGATCATGTTGAAGTTAGTAAAGCCCATCGGGAGCGACATACAAACGGGTATGATCGTGAAGATCGTGAAGAGTATCATAAACGGAGCTAAAAGTCCGTAGCAGCCCTTGTTGACCTTCATCATATGCCATGTGTAAGCCCAATATCCCTGCGTCTTGACCGGAGCGTCAGGATTTACTTTTTTTGACATAAGATGCTCCCCTTTCTTAATTTATTTCATCCTCGTACATCTTGAGGTCGTTGTTCTTACGCTCAATTTCCTCGTTGATGTCCTTGTTGTACCAGAAGAGTGTATCTCTCGCGTTCTCATACTGGTTTGCAACTTCTCTGAACGCGTTGTTCAGGTTACGAGTTACGCCATAAGAAGCGGGGATAACGGGTATCTCTACCTGCGCCTTGAGCTGCTCAGTGAGCTTCTCGCACTGCTTGGTAGTCCATGAAAGCTGCTGAAGAGCATTCAGGTTAGCGGTGTCGTAACGGCCCATAGTACCCAGTACCGACTCGATGTCGTTACCGTAAGCTACCTGAGTTTCGTCAGAGGTGAACCACTTTATAAATTCCCAAGCGCCTTCCTTATCGGGGCAGCTGGTAAAGATTATAGCGCCCGAACCGGTAGAGCAGGAAGCGATGCTTATCTTTCTTCCGTCCGCAAGAGTTACCGAGCCGTTCTCGTTCTCAGTACCGGGAACGTGCATGAAGTCCCAGCATCCCTTTATTTCAGGAGCAGCTACTGAGAGCTGGTTGAAGAAGGTGTAGTTCTGGATAAGAACAGGCATATCGCCCTGTCTGAAACGTGTGAAAGCGTCGTATGTCTGGCTGAAGCTGTATTTGGTGTAGAACTCTGTCCACTGGTCAAATGCGTTTACAGCCTCCTGAGTGTCGAAGTTTGTCTTAGTCTTTTCGTCGTTGTAGTAATTTACGCCCTGCTGGAGGAGCAGCATCGCGAAGGTGTTGCCTGCCTCAGTTACAGGTGAGATGGTGGTAACGCCGGAAGTACCGCCCATTACGGGAAGTATCAGACCTACCTCCATGTAGTTTCTCTGGAGTACGGGGAGAACGTTCATCAGGCCTTCCCAAGTTGTCAGATCCTTTTCGGGGTCTACGCCCATCTCCGCGAGAATATCGCTGCGGTAGAAAAGCATCGGGAAAGTCTGCGATACGGGAAGTCCGTATACGCCGCCGTTGTACTCGTAAAGAGTCATTGCGTTTTCAGAGAAGCGCGAGGTCATTTCTTCGTAATCGCTGAACTGCGTCAGGTCTTCAAGAACTCCACGCGAAGCGAGCTGTATCGGGAAGTCGCCGCCCATGAAGAGCGCGAGGTCAGGGCCCTTGCCCGCGAATGTAGCTTCTACTATACCGCCCTGTACCAGCTTCATGTTTACCTTGGTATCAGCGGTAAGGTTATAATCGTTATTTACAAGGTTCGTAACAACGGTAGCGTTATCTCTGCCAAGAGAGATCCAGCAGGTCATTACGTCTTCTCCTTCTTCTATATCCGTCAGAGAATTGTAATCCTCAAAGAAGGAGCCGATAAATGCGTCAAAGCCGAATTTAAACGACTTGAAGAAGTTTGAATCGCAGTCTGTGAAGTCCTCGTCGGGCGAGCAGATCTCTATGAGGTCTATCTCGAGAGGCTGTTCACGGTAGGTGCTTACCCACGATGAAAGCGAGGTAACGTTGTCCTTGATCTGCGACATCATCTCAGGTATTCTGTCGGGCTTTTCGGTACACTCGTCGAGGGTAAGAGCCATCTTTTCGAGCGTTACAGCCTCAGAACCGCCCTGATTTGAAAGGCTCTCGATCTCGTTTTTCAGCGAGCGAAGGTCTTTAGCGTACTGCTTAAAGTCAGGTACGATCGAAGGGATCGTCTTGTCGATCATGTAGTTGTTGTATTCATCAGGGTCAGGACCTGTGATCTGGCGTATTTTTCTGTAGTAGTTGTTGATGTCATAGGTTATGTCATCAAGCTTACCCATTATCTCGCCGATCTCGCCGGGCACTGCCTCGAGGGTGAGGGTGTGCGGGCCGGCATTGAGCTTGTAGTAAACAGGCTCAGCGTTCTCGTCATCCGAAACGGAAGGAACGGTAACGCTCCAGTCAGAATCATAGTAGAACTTGATCTGATCGGACTGCTTGTTCTGTACCACGCCGTCGATGTAGAGGCGGCGGTTAGAGTACATACCTCTCATGGTGTCCTGCTTAGCGCGGATACCTATTTTGTAGTAGCCGTCTTTTTCTACTGTGAAGTTCCAGGTAGCAGACTGTGTAGCCTGCGACCAGCTTGCCTTACCTATGGTATTATATCTGGTTTTGGTGGGGCTGGAACCATTTACGCAAGAGGTTATGTAGGAGTGCATATCGCTGGTCGGGAAGAGAGTTCTGTCGCTCTTTTCGTCGGCAAGCTCGCCCTCCAGAGTTATCTTCTGACCCGAAGCGGCGCTGAGGTCGCCCGAGGAAGGAGCCTGATAGTCCGCAGGGGCTTCGTACTGATAAAGCTTGAAGTCCTTGATGGCGAACTGAGCCTTTTCGGAGGAGATGGTAACGGTGTTCTCGCCCTTTTCAAAGTAGAAGAGAAGCGGTGTGCCGTAAAGTCCGTCGATGTCTTTTATAGGCTGAGCGTCCTGCCATTTTGCGTATGCTACCTGACCGGGACGAATATCGTTTCCTCTGGTATCCATATCTATTCCCGTGTCGCCTGTGGCGTCGTTTACCCATACCTTAGGCAGGGTGATACGGGAGGCGGTAGGATACTGGCACTCGCCGTTGATGTCCATTTCAAACTGAACATCGCTGGTGTTGCTCGTGTCAGGAACGTAATAGCTCATCTTTACGCTGTAAGTTCCCGCCTGGGCTACGTCTACCTTAAACGAGAAATCGCCCTCCTGGTTTTCCCAGTTCAGAACCTTGTCTGCTCCGCCTACGCTCGCAAGAGAGATCTGCGCGTTGTCGCTCTTTCCGACAAAGTTGCTGCCTAGCATTTGTTCGCCAGTTACGGTGATCTCATCAGCAGAGCCTTTTTCGCCCGAGTACTTCGAGTAAAAATCGCGGTACGAATCTTCCACGCGCTTTCCTGCGCTCTCGGTACTTTCGTCCGAGCCGGTATCGACTGCCGCAGTTTCCGAAGTCTCGGCAGTAGCTACCGCGTCGCCGTCATCAGCAGGCGCAGAGTCCTCAGCGGACGAAGTATCGTCAGCCTCAGATCCGTCAGCAGCAGCGTCTGCGGCGGCCGAAAAGCTATCGGCAGCGGAAGAATCGTCGAGCGAGTCAGCGTAGCACGGCATAGCCGCCGAAACTAGCATCAGCGCAGCGATCGCAGATGAGATAACACGTCTGATCTTTGTGTTATTCACTATGAATCCACCTTTCCAGTAAATTTGCTGTACTCTATTCACTGCTTTCCAAAGAAAAGACGGATGATCCTCTTTGTAAAAAGCATTTGAATACATTTTTTATCCGATCGCCCGCCTATACATTATATATAGGGGCGCGATAAGCTTGAATCACACGTCGGACTTGAGAAGGTAAAGTTTTTTCTCTTCCCCGTCAAGCTCGACCTTTACTCTGTCGCCGCCGTGCAGACCCATCTGATCCATGTAGTCTTTAGGCAGCTGGAGCCTTCCCGCTCGGTCGAGCACTACCAGCTCTTCGTGAGTAAAGTCCTCGTCGTTTTCCGCCTCTGTTTTTACAACATCGACGGCTTCACTCTGTGCGTCCAGTTCGGCGAGATCTTCTTTGTAAGACCTGCGGCGAACTATCTCAGAGCTTGTTCTGCCGTCGCGGATAGCGACTACTCTGTCGATATGTCTTGCGAGCTTCACATCGTGGGTAACTATCACGATAGTCAGTCCCTCGGTGCGGTTGAGCTCTTTGAATATATCTAAAATAACATTAGAAGTCTTAGTATCTACCGAACCCGTAGGCTCGTCTGCAAGAAGCAGCTTAGGGTTGTTCGCGAGGGCTATCGCTATCGCAACGCGCTGCTGCTCGCCGCCCGACATTTGGTCGAGCCTTGAGTTTTTGCGTTTCAGCAAGCCGACCTTATCAAGCAGCTCAAGCGCCCTTTCGCGGCGCTTTTTTCTGCCCTGCAAGAGCATCGGCAGCTCTACGTTCTGCACAGCGGTGAGGTAAGGCACTAGGTTTCTGGCGTTGTTTTGCCAAACGAAGCCTACCGTGCTGCGCTTGTAATCTACATAATCCTTATCGGTAAATTTCAGAAGATTTTTGCCGTCTACAAAAAGCTGGCCCGCACTCGGGCGGTCGAGTCCGCCGAGCATATTCAGCAGGGTGGATTTACCACTGCCGGAGTTGCCGACTATCGCCATCAGCTCGCCGCGCTTTACCAGCAGATCTAAGCCCTGAAGCGCCACGACCTCTATCTCAGAAGTTTTATAGATCTTCACCAGATTTTCGCATTTTATCATGTATTCATCATTCCGGTGTGCTATTATCTTATCGTCGGAAGAAATATCAGCGGCTGTCAATGATCTCACCGTCCTCCAGCGTATAGACCCTATCAGCAATATCCATCATGCTGGGGTCATGCGTAGTCATAATTATCGTCATGCCGCGCTGCGCGACAAGGTCTTTAAAAAGCTTTACGATGTGCAGCGCCGTAGCTGTATCAAGCTCGGCGGTAGGCTCGTCTGCGAAAACTATCATCGGCTCGTGGGCGATAGCCCTTGCGATCGCCGTGCGCTGCTGCTCGCCGCCCGACATTTCCGATGGGCGGTGGTGCATACGCTTATCCAGCCCAACGTCTGTCATAACTTCGGTAACGCGTGCCTTGCGCTTGGCGTAAGGGTATTTCGCAAGCCTTAGACCAAATTCGACATTTTCAAAAGCGGTAAGCCCGCCCATCAGCGCCACCGATTGAAAAACGAAAGCCATCTCGCAGCGGCGAATATCGTCGCGCTTTTTGTCTGAAAGTTTCGTAATATCGCGGCCGCCGAAATCCACAACGCCCTTAGTAGGTCTGTCGAGCGCGCCGAGAATATTTATCAGCGTAGTTTTACCGCTGCCCGAACGCCCTCTTAAAATAGTGAGCTTTCCTTTTTCTATCTCGATGTCAATATGTTTCAGCGCCGAAACCACGCTGCCGTCGCCTATCTTAAAATCACGGCATACATCGTGCGCGGAAAGAATTATCTCGCTCATTTTCGTACCTCTCGAAACTGCCGTATCATCTGGCGGAGGGGGATCCGCAGCGGCGCGTTTGTACAATTTGCATATAAAAACTGTTTAAAACCGCACATATAGTATTTTTGCGCAGAATTATCCCCACATATTGATACTCAGCGAAATTTTTGAGGAAATTGCACAGTATCGCAATGTGTTTTTCGTAAGATATGTCCAAAAAGAACTAAATGGCTAATTATAATTATATCAATTTTCACAGCGTTTGTCAAGCTTTAGAAAACGTTTACGCCCACTCATTTAAGCATCAGCGCCTATTTTGTTCATTATAAACAATTTACCGAGAGCCTTTTTGTGCAATGTGTTAGCTTAACGAAACGTTTTAAACAGCGAAAATTTTCTATCGGCAAATTGCACAAAAAAATATAAAATAACCTCTATAAAAGGTTTATTTTCTATATGAAAATTTTGTGATTACATAAGATTTTAACAGTGCCGATTTTCAAACGAGTACAATTTTTAACTCAGTTGACCAAAAACAGCCTTGTTTTATTTAATATAGCAAGGCTGTTTCTTTTTTTTGCATATTCCATTTCGGAATGACCCATGCCAAACAAGCATACATTGTCACATATCCGCCGACCTGCTGCGACATTATCCGCGCGGCGGGGGTGGTATGATAATATCAATGGATAACGACACTGGAGGATTGATAAATATGGCTGTTACGCTTTTGCAGCGCGGCGGGGCAATAATAGCGCAGATAGAGGGCGACCTCGACCACCACAGCGCGGCGGGCATACGCGCCGACATCGACCACGCGGTGCGGGTGAGCGAGATAACGCGGCTGGTGCTCGACTTTTCGCGCGTTACGTTCATGGATAGTTCCGGCATCGGGCTGGTGATGGGCAGGTACAAGCTTATGACGGAGCGCGGCGGAAAATGCGTAGTAGCCGACCCGCCCGCATACATCAGCAGGGTGATGCGCATATCGGGCATAAACCGCCTTTGCGAGATAGTGCACATACAGCGCGAGAGCGCCGAAGCCGAAAGCCCGCAGGCTGAGCCGAGCGGCGAGAGAGGGGTGAAGATATGAGAGAATGTGTAAACGAAATGAAGATCAGCTTTTCCGCGCGCAGCGAGAACGAGGCTTTCGCGCGCGCCTGCGTATCGTCATTCGTATCGCAGCTGGACCCCTACGTCAGCGAGCTGGCGGAGCTGAAAACGGCGGTATCCGAAGCGGTGACAAACGCCGTGGTGCACGGCTACCGCGGGGTGCGCGGCGGGGTGATATATATGCACATAAAGCTTTTCGCCGACCGCAGGGTATACATAAAAATACGCGACAAGGGCTGCGGCATAGAGGACATCGCCCTGGCGATGCAGCCGCTTTACACCACCGCCCCTGAAGAGGAGCGCGCGGGTCTGGGCTTCGCCGTTATGGAAAGCTTCACCGACAGACTCAGGGTAAAAAGCTCGCCCGGCAGGGGCACGGCTCTTGTCATGGAAAAGACCTTGCAGGAGAGAACTGAAAATGGAAGCTTTGAAAACAAAAGAGAAATTTCAGGCGCGCGCCGAAGAAAATCTGGGGCTGGTACACCTATGTGCCAATCGGTTTCGGGGAAAGGGGATTGAGTACGACGACCTTTACGGCGCGGGGTGCATGGGGCTGGTAAAAGCCGCGCGCGCTTTCGACGAAACCCGCGGAGTGAAGTTTTCGACATACGCCGTGCCCGTTATACTGGGCGAGATAAAGCGGCTTTTCCGCGACGGCGGCGCGCTAAAGGTAAGCCGAAGCGTTCGCGAACTTTCGCTCAAACTGGGGCGTATGCGCGACGCTTTTTCAGCCGAGCACGGCCGCGAACCCACTGTCAGCGAACTTAGCGAACTGAGCGGACATTCGCCAGAGGACGTTACGGAAGCGCTGGCGGCAGGTCAGCCGCCGATGAGCCTGACCGTCGAAACTGAGGACGGCACGGGCGAATTGGAAATACCCACCCCCGCGCCGGAGAACGGGCTTATCCGCCGTATCGCGCTGGAAAAAGCTATCTCCTCGCTGGAAGAAAAAGACCGTAGGCTCATCACCATGCGGTATTTTCAAGGCAAAACGCAGACCGAGATCGCGGCGGCGCTTGGCATGACGCAGGTACAGGTATCGCGCCGCGAAAAAAAGCTGCTGCTCGCCATGCGGGAGAAATATTTTTGACCGCAGTTCGGGATATTGCCGAGCTGTACAAAGCATATACGCGATAATTTTACCAGTATCAGACATCTATATACACTCCGATCATCAAAATATACCTTTATAATAAGGCGGCTTTTCAGCCATATATAATTATGGCACTTCGCTGCAAAAAAACAAGTGTCACGCCCTTGCAATTTGTCGGCAAGTATGATATAATTATTGTGTAAATATTTTTGACGGGAGTTGTGCAGATAATGACTTACAAGGAAGAATTCATCAAATTTATGGCAGACAGCGGCGTGCTGACGTTTGGCGATTTCACGCTGAAGAGCGGCAGAAAAGCGCCGTATTTCATCAACGCCGGCAACTACAAGACAGGCGCGCAGCTTGCGAAACTGGGTGAATTTTACGCGCACTGCATCAACGAGAACAACATCGAAGCCGACGTATTTTTCGGCCCTGCATACAAGGGCATACCGCTTTCGGTATCGGCAGCGGTAGCGCTTTACAACGAGTACGGCAAGGACGTAGCCTACTGTTTCGACCGCAAGGAGGTCAAAGACCACGGCGAGGGCGGAATGTTTGTCGGCAGAAAGCTTGAGGACGGCGACAAAGTAGTCATCATCGAGGACGTTATGACATCGGGAAAGGCTCTGCGCGAGGTAATGCCGAAGCTCGAGGGCGCGGCTAAAGTGAACGTTACGGGCATGGTCATCACTGTAGACCGCATGGAAAAGGCGCTCAACAGCGAGCTTTCGGCGGTTCAGGACGCGTACAAGACCTTTGGCGTAAAGGTCTACTCTATCGTGACCATCGACGACATCATCGAGGCCATCAGAAACGGCATTGTTGAGGGCAAGGAGTATCTTGACAAGATGCTGGAGTACAGAAAGACCTACGGGGTCGAGGGTTAAGCTGCTCTTTTGCAATTGAATTTTTATACAGCGTTCCTTTTTTTGAAGGGGCGCTTTTACTTTGTTTGAAGTTTTTTGTTCACTATGCCTAATTTTTCTCCTAACATTTCTACCCTAAATCATTGACTTTTTACCCTGCCCATGTTATAATTAGTATGAGTATTTGTTTCTACTCGTATTTTTTCACTTAGAAAGGAAATTCCTGTGAGTTCAGATAAAAATAATTCTAACCCTGCCGTTGGCGGCGAGAAATTTAAGACCCGCATCGGCGGTCAGGCTGTTATCGAGGGCGTTATGATGCGCGGCGTCGGTAAGGCGGCTATGGCTTGCCGTCTGCCAAATGGCACCATCGACCTCGAAGAATGGGAGATAAACGGCGGCGGAAAGCTGCCCTGGTACCGCAAAACCCCCTTTATCCGCGGCATTTTCAGCTTCGTGATCTCTATGATCGACGGATACAAGTGCCTCTCGCGCTCCGCCGACAAGCAAATGGTGGATGGCGAAGAGGAAGAAATGACCAAATTTGAGCAGTGGCTCGACGACAAATTCGGCGATAAACTCATGCCCGTGCTTACAACCATCTCGATGATAGTCGGCGTGCTGTTGGCGATCGTGCTCTTCATGTACGTTCCCTCGCTTATACTCAAAGGGCTCAGCGCACTTTTCGGCGATATGCCTACTGTTGTGAAAAACATCATCGAGGGTCTGCTAAAGATCGCGATATTCGTCGGCTACACGGCGCTCACCGCGAAAATGCCCGACATCGGCAGAACGTACGAATACCACGGTGCCGAGCACAAGACAATCGCCTGCTACGAGCACGGCGAGGAGCTTACGCCCGAAAACGTCGCGAAACACTGCCGTTTCCACCCGCGCTGCGGCACCAGCTTTATATTCCTCGTACTCTTCATCAGCATTTTCATCAACACCGTTTTCCACGTTACATGGGACGTTGTGCTGCTCAGAGTGCTCTGCAAGATCGCGCTGCTGCCGATAGTTACGGGCATAGCTTTTGAGCTGATAATGCTCGCGGGAAAATACGACAACATCGCTACAAAAATTATATCTGCACCCGGTTTATGGATACAGCGCATAACCACCAGCGAGCCTAGCAGGGAGCAGATAGAGTGTGCCATTGCCGCGATGAAAGCGGTAATACCTGAAGATGGGGAGTCTGACAAATGGTAAATTATACATATAGAGATATTATACAGAGCCTTTCGGAAAAATTGACCGAGGCGGGCATTTCCAACGCTTATTGGGAAGCTCGCGAGCTTGCGGGCGCGGCGCTGGGCTTTAACTGCCGCGGCAAATTTGACGCGAAAACGGAGGCGGATACTGAGCAGATAAAGCTTTGCGCCAACTTACTGGCGCGCAGGCTGATGGGCGAACCTCTGCAATACATCATCGGCGAATGGGATTTTTGCGGCGAAAGCTTCAAGGTCGGCAGCGGCGTACTTATACCCCGCGCGGACACCGAAACGCTGATAGAGCGCGCCTGCTCGCTGCTGGGCGGCGAAAAAGAGCTTACAGTTATCGACCTATGCTCGGGCAGCGGCTGTATCGGCATCACGCTCGAGAAAAAGCTGGACTGCAAAGAGGTATGGTGCGTTGAGAAGTCGGAAGCGGCTATGTATTTCCTCAAGGAGAACGCCGCGCGGCTGAACAGCGCCTGCAAACCGCTGCTGGGCGACGTTACGGACGAGAGCCTGCCCGAAAAGCTGCCCCTTGCCGACCTTATGATCTGCAATCCGCCGTACATCAGCGCCGCGGACATGAAAAAGCTGCAAAAAGAGGTAACTTTTGAACCTGTGGAAGCGCTTTTCGGCGGCGAGGACGGCTGCGACTTTTACCGCGAGATAGTTCGCCTTTGGAAGAGCCGCCTAAAGCCCGAGGGCATAATGATGTTTGAGATCGGCGCGGGTCAAGAGGACGAGGTAATGCAGATAATGATACAGGCAGGTATGCGCGACGTGCGCGCCCGCCGCGATATGGCTGGCATAAACCGCTGTGTTTACGGCAGAAACAGCGTGCAGAAAAACGAAGCGGTGAATCTCTACGACCAGCTCGACAAGGCTGAGAGAAATCTGCACTGATTTTAATTGTCCCGATTTTGATACAGCTAATGTGTTATAATCATAGCATAGAAAAGGGAAACGCATAGGCAATGGTTCTGAAAGGAATGGATAGTAATGGCAATAGATAAGAAGAAAAAAGAAAAACCGCAGGTAAAGCGGATCACCGACGCTGAGGAGAAGAAAAAGGCGTTGGAGACCGCCATCTCAGTAATAGAGCAAAAATACGGCAAGGGCGCTATCATGAAGCTCGGCTCAAACTCAACTATGGACATCGAAGCGATACCTACCGGCTCGATGACGCTCGACTTAGCGCTCGGCATCGGCGGAATACCGCGCGGACGTATAGTAGAGCTTTACGGCCCTGAATCTTCCGGTAAGACCACCGTTGCCCTGCACTGCATAGCTGAAACGCAGAAGATGGGAGGCGAGGTAGCCTTCATCGACGTAGAGCACGCCCTTGATCCTGTTTACGCCGCGAAACTGGGAGTTGACATCGACAATCTGCTCGTTTCTCAGCCTGACAGCGGCGAACAGGCGCTCGAGATAGCGGAAGCGCTGGCGCGTTCGGGAGCTATCGACTGCATAGTTATCGACTCAGTTGCCGCTATGGTAACGAAAGCTGAGATAGACGGCGATATGGGCGACACACACGTCGGCCAGCTCGCAAGACTTATGTCGCAAGCGATGAGAAAGCTGACAGCGGTACTCTCGAAGTCTAACTGCGCGGCTATCTTCATCAACCAGATACGCGAAAAGATAGGCGTGATATACGGCAACCCCGAAACTACCCCCGGCGGACGCGCGCTGAAATTCTACGCCTCGGTACGAATGGACGTCAGAAAGGGCGAAGCCATCAAGAACGGCAGCGAGATAATCGGCAACCGCACCCGCGTAAAGATAGTGAAAAACAAGGTCGCTCCGCCTTTCAAAGAGTGCGAATTTGACATAATGTACGGCGAGGGAATCTCGCGCACGGGCGAGGTTCTTGACCTCGCGGTAGACCTCGGCGTTGTGAAAAAGGGCGGCGCTTGGTTCAGCTACAATGATGAAAAGCTGGGTCAGGGCAGAGATAACGCTAAAATATTCCTCAAAGAGCACCCCGATACTATGAAAGAGATCGAGGAAAAGATAAAAGTGCGCCTCGCCGAAGAGGAGCAGAAGCAAGCTGAGAAAAAAGCGTCGAAGAAAAAGAGCAAGCTGGAGGAAAAGGCTGCCGCCGCGGCGGGAGTTGCTGAAAGCGCTGAGCCTGCCGAAAGCGAGATGCCCGATCTGGTGGTAAACGCCGACGAAGATTTTGAGGAATTTGCCCCCGTAGATATTTCAAATCTGGGAGAATAAGCGATGCCGAAGCTTGAACGCGTCGAAAAATACAAGGGCCGCACCATGCAGCTTACTTTTGAGGACGGCGAGTGCGATTTTCTGAACGCCGATATAGTTCAGCGGTACAGCCTGCGCGCGGGGGCGGATATTCCTGCGGCGGCTTGGGAAGAGATAAAGCACGCCGACACTTTTCGCCGTGCGCGCGAACGGGCGATGTATCTGCTCGACTACCGCGATTATTCGTATGCCGACATGGTGAAGAAGCTGATGAACAACTACGAGGAGGACATCTGCTTCGAGGTCGCGGACGACCTTGCGGGGCGCGGGTTTATCGACGATGTGCGCTACGCCGAAACGCTGGCGCGGCAGAAGTTTGAGGTAAAGCTGCTGGGCGAATTTCGCGTGAAGCAGTTTTTGCGCGAGAAAGGCATACCCGCCGCCGTTATCGAGCAGGCGCTAGAGCCTTACCGCGAGGACGCCGCCGAACGTGCGCGAGAGCTTGCCGAGCGGAGGTACATGAAGTATTTCGACCCCGACGACCGCGACTTGATGCAAAAGCTGAAAAACGCGCTTGCGCGGCAGGGCTACGGCTACGGCGAGATAAAAGAAGCCATCGCCGATATGATCGAGGACTACGAAAACGAAGAGCTCGACGAATTTGAAGACGAATAAAAATACCCGCTGCCTGCGGTGGATACAGGCGGCGGGTATTATTTTTGCAAAACAGATCTATCTTACTTAGCTATTCCGATGAACTTGCCGAGGCGGTTATCAAGCACCAGCGCGAGCGCGATCTTGATAGCGTCGAAAGCGAGGAAGGGGAATACGCAAAGTTTCAGCGCGCCGATAACGGAAATATCCTGCGTGAAGACCTTGATGAACCAAACAGTTCCGAAAGCGTAGCAAACCAACAGACCCAGCACCATGCCGAGCGCTTTAACATAGATCTTGCCGCGCAGCTCGCCGAAAAGCTTTCTCACACCTGCGTAAACCAGCGGGCAGAGCAGCATTCCGAGAATGTAGCCGCCGGTAGGGCCGGAAAGCGTTGCGATACCGCTCTTGAAATTCGCGAATACAGGCACGCCAACTGCGCCGAGAAGTATCCAAACTGTGATAGCGGTGAAACTGCACTTAGTTCCCAGCAGCGCTACCGCCGCGAAAACTGCGAATGTCTGTAAGGTTATCGGCACGGTGAGGGGTATAGAGATCCAAGAACATACCGCTAGCAGCGCCGCGAACATAGCTGTGAAAGCCATTTCCTTAACTGTAAATACCTGCTTCTTTGAAGCCGTGTTTTCTGTTGCCATTTTACATACCTCATTTTTCGTGATTTTTTCCAACGTATCAATTATAACACGGCGCGCAGGCTTTGTCAACCTAAATCACATTTTTGGTTGACAAAGTTTACATTCGGTTCACAACAAAAAAAGCGCGGCGCGCCTGCTGATAAGTGCAAACGCCCCGCGCCGTAATATTCAGATATAAGCCGAACAGTTTATCAGTTGTTGATAAGCTTGTCCTCGTCGCTCCAGCTGTAAAGCTTTCTGATCTCCTCGCCGACCTTCTCGGAAGGATGCTCAGCGTGCAGCTTTCTCATAGCCTTGAAGTGTACCTGCGAACCTGCACTGCTCATGTCAAGCAGGAATTCCTTAGCAAAAGTACCGTCCTGAATGTCGGAAAGAACCTTCTTCATAGCCTTCTTGGTTTCCTCGGTAACGATCTTAGGACCGGTTACATAGTCGCCGTACTCAGCAGTGTTGGAGATGGAGTATCTCATTCCTGCAAAACCGGACTGATAGATAAGGTCTACGATGAGCTTCATCTCGTGGATGCACTCGAAGTAAGCGTTTCTGGGGTCGTAACCTGCTTCGCAAAGGGTCTCGAAACCTGCCTGCATCAGTGCGCAAACACCGCCGCAGAGAACTGCCTGCTCGCCGAAGAGGTCGGTCTCAGTTTCAGTTCTGAAAGTAGTTTCAAGAACGCCTGCTCTAGCGCCGCCGATACCTGCAGCATATGCAAGGCCGATGTCCTGAGCGTGGCCGGTAGCGTCCTGCTCAACAGCGATAAGGCAGGGAACACCCTTGCCAACTTCGTACTCGCTTCTTACAGTGTGTCCGGGACCCTTAGGAGCGATCATGATAACGTCAACGTTCTTAGGCGGAACGATGCAGCCGAAGTGGATATTAAAGCCGTGTGCAAAAGCAAGAGCCTTGCCCTCAGTGAGGTAAGGAGCGATCTCGCTCTTATAAAGAGCAGCCTGCTTTTCGTCGGGTATAAGGATCATGATAAGGTCTGCAGCCTTAGCAGCCTCTGCGGTAGTCATAACGGTAAGACCCTGAGCCTCAGCCTTCGCCCAGCTCTTAGAACCTTCATAAAGACCTACGATTACGTTTACGCCGCTGTCCTTGAGGTTGAGCGCGTGAGCGTGACCCTGAGAACCGTATCCGATAATAGCAACCGTCTTGCCCTTTAAATAGTTAAGGTCGCAGTCCTGCTGATAAAAAATCTTTGCTTCTGACATTTTTAATTCCTCCGTATCTAAAAAATTTAGAGAATTTTTATATGTAGCCCTTGTCAGGGACTATATAGCTTACTTTTTCGGCGCGATTATCTCTGCGCCCTTCTGGATTGCGATAGTTCCTGTACGCACCATCTCAACAACTCCGTAGGGGGCTATCAGCTCTTCAAATCTCTTGAGGTGCTCGTACTTATCGCAAACTTCCAGCGTCATGGTGTTTAGGGTAAGGTCTATTACCTTAGCGTTCGCTATCTCGCAGATAGTCATTATGTCCTGACGCTTGTCCGCGCCAGCGGCTATCTTTACAAGCAGCAGCTCGCGCGCCATGCACTCGCCCGCCTTAAAGGTCTTTACCTTTATTACCTCTACCAGCTTATTGAGCTGTTTTTCTATCTGCTCAACGGTGTATTCGTCGCCGTCGGCGATAATGGTTATGCGCGAAACGGCGTCGTCCTGAGTAGGGCCTACCGCTAAGCTTTCGATATTGAAACCGCGGCGGGAAAACAGACCGCTTATGCGCGAAAGCACGCCGCTGTGGTTTTCTACAAGTACGGATATAGTATGCTTCATACCCTTATACTCTCCTTTTGTAATTTTAAATTATACGCTTATTTCTTGTACGCGATATTAATTTTTCTGATTTCATTTCTTAATTGTGATTTTATTTCCAATCAAAGAATTAAACGTTTAAACGTTTTTTACAGCGTCGGGAAGTCTTTATCAACGTCCACCTCTGCGAACATCAGTCCGCTGCCGTTTGCAAGCTGCTCCGCCGCCTGCTCCATGCTCTCGCGGTCGTGAACGTGCAGAGCCTTTATGCCGTAAGCCTTAGCCAGCGTTATGAGGTCGGGCGAGCCGTCGAGGAAAACCGCAGTCTGCCTGTCGTCGTAGCCGTTGGTCTGAAGCTCGCGCACCATGCCGAGGCGCGTGTTTTTCATAACTATGATCTTTATATCCACCCCGTGCTGTACAGCCGTAGCAAGCTCCATCATCTGCATTTGGAAAGAGCCGTCGCCGCAGACAGCCGCAACGCTTCTTTCGGGCGCGGCAAGCTTAGCGCCGATAGCCGCAGGTATAGAGTAGCCCATAGTTCCCATGCCGCCAGAGGTGATAAATCTGCCGCCGTCGCGGAATTTGTACTCGTTGCAAGTCCATATCTGATTTTGTCCGACATCGGCGCAGATTATAGCGTCGTCGGGCATTTTAGATGAGAGCAGGTCGATAAATTCGCGCGGGTTGACCGTGCCTGCGGGCGCTTCGATGAAGCTTTCATCCGCACGCAGCGTGTCGAGATGGCTCAGCCACTCGGGGTGGCGTATCGGCTCGGCAAGTTCCAGAAGCTGGCGCAAAACCAGCTTAGCGTCGCCGACCAGCGGGTAATCTACGCCGATGTTTTTGCCGATCTCGGCGGGGTCTATATCAATATGTATTATCTTAGTAGAACGCTCCAGCGCAAGGGGCGTTTTTACGGCTCTGTCGCCCACCCTAGCGCCTATGAGGAAGAGGGTGTCGCAGTCGTTTACCGCGCGGTTGGCGGTCTTTACGCCGTGAGTACCGAGCATACCGTAAAAGAGCGGGTCTTGCGAGGGGAAAGCGGAAATGCCCATCATAGTGCTTATCACGGGTATATCCATAGTGCGCGCGAGCTGGCGCACTTCCCTAACGGCGTCTGCCGCAAACACGCCGCCGCCGACGCATATCAGCGGCTTTTCAGCCTCTTTCAGCGCCGCGTAAACGCGCTTTACCTGCATGAAGTTGCCCTTTACGGTAGGCTTATAGCCGCGAATATCCACGCTTTCGGGATACTCGAACTCTATAAGCTCTTTCTGAACGTCCATCGGTACGTCTATCAGCACGGGGCCGGGTCTGCCGGTGCCCGCGATGTAAAATGCTTCTTTAAAGATACGCGGTATGTCCTCGGCATTGCTTACCAGATAGCTGTGCTTTACGAAAGGCTCAGCAGAGCCGGTAATATCAGCCTCCTGAAAAGCGTCGCTGCCTATCTGGCTGCGCGCCACCTGACCCGTAATGCAGATTATCGGGATAGAGTCGGCGTAAGCAGTCGCAATAGCTGTAATAAGGTTCACCGCGCCCGGGCCGGAAGTCGCTATGCATACGGCAGGCTTTCCCGTCACTCGCGCATATCCGCTGGCTTCGTGGCCGCCGTTCGCTTCGTGACGAACGAGGATATGGCGTATATCGGTGTCAAGCAGTGCGTCGTAAAATGGGCATATCGCCGCGCCGGGATAACCGAAGACGACCTTTACATCCTCCGCAATTAAGCATTTTGTCATAGCCTGTGCAGCTGTAATTTTCAAAAAAATCGCCTCCGAATAATTATTCATCAAATCATTGTTCTACTAATTATATCACGATTCTAGGATTTTGTCAATAGCCGCCGTTTGACAAGCCGCATAAAAGGTGATATAATTAAAGCATAAAAACATATAAAATTCACCATATTTTTGCGAGGTATATTTATGAAAAAACAAAAACTGATATGCGCTGCGGCGGCTTCGGCAATGCTGCTCGCTTCCGTTACGGCGTTCACGGGCTGCGGCTCTAAGGATAACAGCTCGGCGGAGGGCGCTTCTTCCGCGGCTGAGAACAGCTCGCAGGCGGCAGCACCGCTCGAAAATACCGCCGCCGTGCACAAGCAGAACGGCAATGGATTCGACACCTACCAGTCTAACACATACGTTGCTACCGGCAACAACGGCATTGTGAAAAACGCCGAGTCGGTCACCTACCGCGCCTACTTCCCCGCCGAGCAATACGGCGAGCTGGATTACTGCTTTTATTTCTCAAACGCTGTGGATTCTACATACAACACCGGCGCGCCCGTGCACGTCGGCATGGAGGTCAGCGGCTACACCATCGAAAGCGCACGCATAGCTGACGGCGGAACATCGCCCGATGATGAGATAACCAATTACACCGACGTTACTTTCGACGGCGAAGCGGGCAGAGAGGTCGCCGCGGGCGATGATTTTTGGAGCGACGCCGTGAAATTCGACCTGCCGCAAGACCACTACTTAGTATGGGAATGGACGCTGACGGGCAAAAAGATACCCGCTACCAATATGGCGAACCTTACAAGCGCCACTTCTTCGGTGGAAGGCAGCGATTTTGAGTACTGCGACACCTTACCGCTTCCGCAGCTCATCGGCGCAGACCGCGGGGCTAAGTACACCGTAGCAGCCATCGGCGACTCGATAACGCAGGGCTGCCAGACCGACTTCATGGCTTACGAATACTGGGCGGCGCAGATCTCGCAGAAGCTGGGCAGCGATTACGCTTTTTGGAACTGCGGTCTGGGCTGGGCGCGTTCAAGCGACGCAGCTGCCGACGGCAACTGGCTTGAGCGCACCAAAAACGCCGACATCGTGATAGTAGCTTTCGGCACTAACGACATAATCTCGGGCGAATACGGCGGCGACGGCGGAAATTCCGCGGCGGAAATAGAGGATTACATCAAGCAGGTCATCGCCCCGCTGAAAGCTGCTGGCAGCTCGGTCATCGTCTTTAACGCCCCGCCCGAAGACTACGGCGATGAGCAGGAAAGCGTGCGCACCGAGTACAATGCGGCGCTCGAACAGCTGTGCAGCGATGAGGGCGTTTACTTCTTCGACTTTGCCTCGCTGCTCTGCGACCCCGAAACGCCCGCTGCGGCGAAGTACGGCGGCCACCCGAACGGCGAAGCGGGCGGCATAGTTTCCGACGAATTTATAAAGCAGTTCTCTGCCGTGCTGGATAACTAAATTTTACCTTGCATAAACAAAACGCGTCTGACGGAAAAATGTCAGGCGCGTTTTTATTTGCATATTATGTTTGATTATTCATCGTTCATGCTGGTTCTGAAAGGCGCTGCGGGTATGCCGTTTGCTCCGTAGAGAGTAACATTTGTCCAGTTGAACCAGTCGAAGCGGACGTATTTCGGGTCTTTCACCGTGTCGGCGTAAACGAATATCTTGTCGCCGCGTATCTCGGCGGAAGCACGGCGGAAAAGCTTGTCCGCGCCCGCTATCTCGAAAGTGCCGAGCTTGTCGCCCTTTACTTTAAAGCCGTTTTCAGCGTGGTCGAAGCTTAGCTCTACGCCGTTCTCGGTGTAAACCGCGCTCTTGTAGATAGGACCGAAAGCGTCAACGTCCATGCCGTAAGCCAGCTTTTCAGCCTGCAAGCAAAGTCTTTCGCCAACGGGCACTTTGTCTACGGGGTGGATATTGTTGAATTCGCCGCAGTCGCTTATTACCGCTATTCCCGTATTCTTCACGGTCTTAAAAGCGCGCATCTGCGCTTCGCGGATAAGGCACCAGTGCTTGTAATCGGGGTCTTTCTCGTACTTGAACATCGGAAGCTGTACCATTATGAAAGGCAGCTCGTCGTCCTCCCAAATAGTTCTCCAGAGGGTTATCATGTTGGTGAAAAGCTTGTAGTAGCTCTTAGGCTTGTGGTCGTCGCTCTCGCCCTGATAATAGAGGAAGCCTTTAAGGGTGTAAGGACACACGCGGGTGAGCATAGTTTCGTAAAGTCCGCCGGGGCGATACTCGTTCTTGCAGTTCATAGGGCCGGGGTACTTGTTTTCGCCGCAAAGCTCTATCACGCGCTCCCACGGGCAGTTCGGCTCTTTCGCGTAAACTTCGTTCGCGCGCTCGTTCCACTTAGTGTGGTACTCCATGTACTCGTCGTACTCTTTTATCTGAAGCTCGCGTGGCTTGCCGCGCACTGCCGATTCGTATTCCTCTATGTAAGATACAGTCTGCTTGCTGTCGGCGATGGTTTCTCTATCCATCCATGCCGAAGCGCTTGTGCCTCCCCAGTTGCAGCCTACCAGACCTACGGTGACGCCCAGCTCTTTAGCCAGCTTTCTCGCGAAGAAGAAGCCTACAGCGCTCCAGGCTGCGGAAGCTTGCTCGCCTGCCTCGCTCCAGCCCGAATTTTTCTCGGCGGCCGCCAGCTCTTCGTCATTCATGCGGCACTTAGGGGTGTAGTAAAAGCGCACGTTGCACTCGGGTGTAAGCTCTTTGAGTATCTCTTTTCCGCCCTTGCAGTTTTGCAGCTCAAGCTCCATATTAGACTGACCGCCGCAGAGCCATACTTCGCCTATCATGACATTGTAAAATCTGATAGACTCTTTTATCTCTTTGCCGTCTTTAACAGCGCTGCTGAAAACATCCATTTCGTAAGGGCCGCCCGCGGGCATAGGGGGCAGCACTACCATCCACTTACCATCGGCGGCTGCGGCGTGCGCCTTAGTGCCGTTTATCTCTACGGTAATGGTCGTGCCGTTGTCAGCCTCGCCCCATACGTTTACGTTCTTGCCGCGCTGGAGCACCATGTTGCTGCTGAATACGCTTGCTATTCTGAACATTGCCATCATATCCTTTCAAAGCAATAAATTATTCCCTGTTCTTTTTCCAGTCGAGGTACTCCTCGTAAGTGCCCATCTTGTCGATGCAGCCCTCGGGGGTTATCTCGATTATCCTGTTGGCTACCGTCTGCATTATCTCGTGGTCGTGGGTGGTGAAGATAACTACGCCCTTAAAGTCGGCGAGCGCGTTGTTCACCGCGGTTATCGACTCAAGGTCGAGGTGGTTGGTAGGCTGGTCGAGCAGCAGTACGTTAGAGCCGAAAAGCATCATGCGCGAGAACATACATCTCACCTTTTCGCCGCCCGAGAGCACGTTTACCTTCTTGTAAATATCGTCGCCCGAAAATAGCATTTTGCCGAGGAAGCCGCGCAGATACGTTTCGGTGTCCTCGTTGCCCGAATACTGCCTTATCCAATCTACTATCGAAAGGTCGCAGTCGTTGAAATATTCCGAATTATCCTTCGGGAAATATGAACGCGAGGTGGATATGCCCCACTTCATGCTGCCCGAGTCAGGCTCGACCTCTTCGGCAAGTATCTTGAAAAGCATTGTTATAGCCTGCTCCGACTCACCTATTATCGCCACCTTATCAGTTCTGCCTAGGGTGAAAGTTATATTATTGAGCAGCGGTGTGCCGTCCTCAGCCGCTTTGCATATGCTGTCGAGCTTTAAAATGTCCTTACCAGGCTCGCGGTCGGGGGTGAAGCCGATGTAGGGGTACTTGCGCGACGAGGCGGGCATTTCCTCTACCGTCAGCTTGTCCAGCAGCTTGCGGCGGCTGGTAGCCTGCTTCGACTTCGATTTGTTCGCCGAAAAGCGCGAGATGAAGTCTTGCAGCTCTTTTATCTTCTCCTCAGCCTTTTTGTTCTGCTGCTTTATAAGGCGCTGCATAAGCTGAGATGACTCGTACCAAAATTCGTAGTTGCCGACATACATCTTCACCTTGCCGTAATCGAAATCTACGATATGGGTGCAGACGTTATTGAGAAAGTGGCGGTCGTGCGAAACTACCAGCACCGTGCCGAAATACTCTGCCAAAAATTCCTCCAGCCAGCGGATAGCGTAAATATCGAGGTGGTTTGTAGGCTCGTCGAGAAGTATTATATCGGGGCTGCCGAAAAGCGCCTGCGCCAGCAGTACTTTTACCTTTTCGTTGCCCGAGAGGGCAGACATCTGCGAATAAAGTATATCCTCAGAAAGCCCCAGACCCTGTATCAGCTTTGAAGCCTCAGACTCAGCCTCCCAGCCGTTCAGCTCGGCAAATTCGCCCTCCAGCTCAGCCGCGCGCTCGCCATCAGCGTCGGAAAAATCTTCCTTAGCGTAAAGCGCGTCCTTTTCCTGCATTATGTCGTAAAGGCGCTGGTTGCCCATTATAACGGTATCCAGCACTGTGTACTCGTCGTAGGCGAAGTGGTCTTGTTTCAGCACGCTCATGCGTGTTTTTTTCGGTATGATGACCTCGCCCTTAGTAGGCTCTAGGTCGCCGCAGAGTATGCGCAGAAATGTAGATTTGCCCGCGCCGTTCGCGCCGATGATCCCGTAGCAGTTTCCGCCCGTGAATTTCAGATCAGCGTCCTTAAAAAGGGTCTGCCCGCCGAATGACATGGTTAGATTGTTTACAGTTATCATTTATACTCTCCTTATTTTTTCGTTCATTAAAATATACGTTTTTATTATACCACATACCTCGGTAAAAATCAAGGTTTTGCGGCATAAAAAAGCGGAGGTCTTTCCGCGCGAAAAGACCTCCGCAGTATGTTCAGTTAAACAGTTAAAAACACAGGTATCAGTTTTCAAGTACCCACTTGCCGTCGATCTTGTAAACGTTCATCCAAGTGTTGTTGGTATCGTCGTCGTCTTTGCCCTTTATGGTGATCTTCAGCTTTACCTTATAGCCCTTGGTAACGTCAACGCTCTCGTCGTAGTAGTCTTCATACCTGTCTTCTACGTCCTTAAGGTCAGACTTCTTGAGTTCTTTCTTCTTGAGTACCTTTACCTTGTACTTTACGTTGTCGCCGTACTCGTCCTCTGCGTAATCCTTAATATCGTTGAGCTGCTCCTCATAATACTCCTCTATGGAATCATAATCATCGTCATCAGAAACATAATGCTCATCTACATAATCATTGTAAGCATCGGCGAAAGTTTTGGCGTACAGAGAGCCGTCGCACTTGTTCATAGCCTTGAATCTTCTGTCGATGGGCTTCTGCCAGCCGGGGGTGATAGCGCAGCAGAGAATGATTATTACGAGAACGATAGCTACCGCGATAGCCGCCAGACCGATGATGGTGTTTTTGTTCTTTGTCTTGCCAACGTTCTTGATGTCGTTGATAGACATAGCGCCCTTTACGGAATCAAAAGATACTCCGTCGAAGGTCTGCTTTACGTTCTGACCAGCGGCTGCGCCGAGGCCCTTTGCAGCGTCTGCGAAGTTCTTGGCAGCGCCGTTTACCTGCTGAGCGCCGGGGTGCGGCTGACCGCCTATCTGCTGTGCGCCCTGTGGCTGAGCTGCACTCTGCTTTGCGCCGCAGGTAGTGCAGAAATCAGCGTTATCCGCGAGCTGTGCTCCGCATGATACACAAAATTTTGACATATTATATTCTCCTCCTAATGAGCGTCTGCAAAAAATCCGCAGACTTCTGTCCATAAATGGCATTCAGCCATTACTAATATCATATAACAAAACGAGTGTTTTGTCAAGCGTTTTACTGAAATTTTTTCAGTGCTGAAAGCCCTCAGAGCTTCATCTCACCGTGCTCGCCTATATGCGGCAAAAACTTGGCGTATATCTCGGGGTGCTTTTTCTTCATATTGATTATCCTGCCGTTTTCGAGGAAGCAATGGCGGCTCTGCGCCTCGCAGCATACCTCGCCCGTTTCGGCATTTCGCATGGTGTAGCTAACAAGCATTTTCACGCCGCCGAATTCCTCTAGGCAGGCGTCTATCTCGGCGGTGTCGCCGAAGCGCATCATGTTTTCGTAGCGGCAGTTCACCTCGGTAACGGGGCTGATTATCCCCATATCCTCCAGCGAAACGAAGGAAGCGCCTATCTTCTCGAGAAATTCCACTCTAGCCTCCTCCATCCAGCGGATGTAGTTTGAGTGGTGCACCACCTGCATTTTATCCGTTTCGTAATACTGCACTTTATGCTTGTATATCATTCTTGATTCCTTTCAAAAGGGGTAAATTTTTACGCCTTAGCCGCAGCGATAAATCTCTTGAGGTCGTTTGCGTTCAGGCACTTTTCAAGCGCAACTTCCATAGTGATCCTTCTGTCGCGCACGAGCTTTGCAAGCTCCTGATCGAGGGTCTGCATTCCGTACTGCTTACCGGTCTGCATAGCCGAGCCGATGAGGTGTACCTTGTCGTCGCGGATCATAGCCTTTATAGAGTCGGTAGCGGCGAGTATCTCGCAGCAGGCTACACGGCTGGTGCCGTCCATAGTGCGGCAGAGGGTCTGGGTGCATATTCCTACCAGTACCGAAGCGAGCTGAGTTCTTATCTGATGCTGCTGGTGCGCAGGGAATACGTCGATGATACGGTCGATGGTAGAAGCCGCGTCGGTGGTATGAAGGGTACTCATAACAAGGTGGCCCGTTTCAGCGGCAGTTACGGCAGCTTCGATAGTTTCGAAGTCACGCATTTCTCCGACGAGTATGATGTCCGGGTCTTCACGAAGGGCAGCTCTCAGCGCCATAGAGAAGCTGGGAACGTCGGGGCCGATCTCACGCTGGTTTACCATACATCTCTTGTGCGCGTGCATATACTCGATAGGGTCTTCTACGGTGATTATGTGCGCCGACTTATGCAGATTTACATGGTCGATCATAGCGGCAAGGGTGGTAGATTTACCGGAACCGGTAGGGCCGGTAACGAGCACGAGTCCGCGGGGACGCATTGCAAATTCAGCAAGTACGGGCGGCAGATCGAGGTCGGTAAGGGTAGGTATATCGTTTCTCAGCAGACGGATAGCGATAGCCGTGTTTCCTCTCTGGCGATATACGTTTACACGGTGACGGAAGCCGCGGGTGGAAACGTATGTAAAGTCAGTGTCGATATGATCTTTTATCGACTGGCGCTGCTTTTCGTTACACATATTGTCGCAGATGCCGCGTATATCTATCTCGGTCATATCGGGGTAGGAAGAAAGCTTTCTGAGGTTGCCGCCCTGACGTACTATCGGGGGGATACCTACGGTAAAGTGCAAGTCAGAGCAGCCGAGGGCTCTGGATTCGTCAAGAATTTTGTTGATGTCAATAGCCATTTTTTAAATACCTCCACTATAATAGATCAAACCGCATAAGTTACGCGGATAAGTTCATCCATTGATGTTTTTCCCTGCTGTACCAGCAGCGATACGTTGTCGCGCAGCAGTTTGCAGCCCTGCTGGCTCGCCAGTTCCTGAATCTCGTCCGCCTTAGCGCCGCGGGTTATCAGCTGCGCCATCTCGGGGGTCGAGAGCAGTATTTCGTGTATAGCCGTTCTGCCGCGGTAGCCTGTGTTATTGCAGTGCGGGCAGCCCACCGGCTCGTAGACCTCTATCGGGCCATCTATGCCCATAAGTTCGTCCTCGTCGGGGCGGCTCATGCGCTTTTTCTTGCAGTCGGGGCAGAGCACCTTGGTAAGACGCTGGGCTACTATACCGATAAGCGAAGTAGCCACCATGTATGCCTGAACACCCATATCTACCAGACGGGTAACGGTGGAAGCCGCATCGTTGGTATGTATAGTCGAAAGCACAAGGTGTCCCGTGATAGCGGCTCTTATAGCTATCTCGGCAGTTTCAGCGTCACGCATTTCTCCGACCATTATAATGTCAGGGTCCTGACGGAGTATAGAGCGGAGGGCAGCGTCGAAGGTCATGCCCGCCTTTTCGTTTATCTGGCACTGATTTATGCCCTCTACCTTCTTTTCGACAGGGTCTTCTACGGTGATAACGTTGAGATTAGGCTTAGCTATCTCGCCGAGCGCCGCGTAAAGGGTGGTAGATTTACCGGAACCGGTAGGGCCGGTAACCAGTACAACGCCCTGCGGTACTTTAAGGCAGGCAGCGAAACGCTCGTAATTGTACTCGGTCATACCGAGGTCGGTGATCTTTCTTACCGACATATCGCCGGTAGCAAGAATACGGATAACGACCTTTTCGCCGTATACCATCGGCAGGTTAGATACACGAAGGTCGAGGTTTGTGCCGTCTACCACCTGCGACATACGTCCGTCCTGCGGTATACGCTTTTCGGCGATGTTCATGCCCGAAAGTATCTTGAAACGTGTAACGAGGGCAACGTGGAGCGCCGACGAAAGGGTCATAAGCTCGATAAGGTCGCCGTTTACACGGATACGGATCTTGGTAAAATCTCTGAAAGGCTCTATATGTATATCCGTCGCTTCCTTACGGAAGGAGTCGGCGACTATGGTAGAAGCCAGCTTTACGATAGGCGCGTTATCTATACGGTCGTTTGAAGCTTCGTTTGCGAGATCTTCAAGGCTCTTTTCTTCTTCCTTCTGCTTAGTAGCCTCTTCAACTATCGAGTCGGTCTGACCTGCGGAGTACATTTTACCTATCGCGCGGTTTACAGCACCCTTGGTAGCCATAGAGAAGTTTATAGAGCAGCCTGTAACTACGCGCAGATCCTCCATAGCGTAGAAGTTTGAAGGCTCGGAAGTAGCCACGGTAAGTCTTCTGCCGACCTTATTGAGCGCGATACAGTTATACTTTCTCGCAGTATCCTCAGGTATCCTCTTTACTACGTCGGGAATAAGGACAGCCTTATCGAGGTCTACAAAGGGGATATTGAGTCGCTCAGCGAGCACCTCAGAGAACTGGTTTTCGGTAACAAGCTTCATCTCGAGGATAACATCGCCGAACATCTTACCCTTGCTTTCTTTTTGCTTGGCAAGAACCTGCTGAAGCTGTTCCTCGGTGATAAGACCCTTTTCAATGAGGTGTTGTCCGATAGGAATGTTTTTCATAAATTCTTCTCCTTATCTTCGCGTCGGGATACGCTTTTCGGGCGGTACGCTGCTGCCCTTTTGCCCATCGGCATGACGCGAAAACGCCGTGAACAAAAAAATATATTTTGCTATTGAAATTGTCATAGTTTTGTGTTAAAATAGATTATGTTAAATTATTTTATTTTGGAGGTATAAAAATGACAGGCGATCTGCAATATGACATTTTCATAATCGTCATGTACATCTTCACGTTCCTTTTCGGCGCGGCGGTAGGCAGCTTTTTAAATGTATGTATCTACCGTTTGCCAAAGGAAGAGTCGCTGATAAAGCGAAATTCGCACTGCATGACCTGCGGCGCGTACATCAAGCACCGCGACCTGATACCGATAATAAGCTGGTGCCTGCTGAAAGGCAAGTGCCGCGCCTGCGGAGCGAAGATCTCGCCGCGCTACACGGTAGTAGAGTCGCTGAACGCAGTCGGCTGGCTGCTTATAAGCCTGCGCTTCGACATAGCGAACAACCCATTCTGGTGCATACTGAACTGCCTGCTTTTCTCGGCGCTCATCGTAATATTCTTTATGGACTGGGACACGCAGCTGATCTCGACAGGCGTGTGCATATTCATCGGCGTGCTTGCCGTACCTGAGTTCGTATGGTTCAGAAATTTCACCAATATGGGCATCAAAGACCATCTGCTCGGCGCTCTGATAACCGCCCTGCCGCTGTTTCTGATCTGGCTGATCTCAAAAGGCAAGGCTATGGGACTCGGCGACGTATATCTAATGCTGGCGGCGGGGCTTTACCTCGGCGTATCGCGCGGGGTAGCGGCGCTTGCAATCGGAATAATCATCGGTGCGATAGCAGGCAGCATACTAAAAAAGACAGGCGGCAGCTCGAAATTCGCGTTTGGCCCATGGCTCGCGATCGGCATACTTATCTCAGCGCTGTACGGCTGGGACATTGTAAATCTCTACATGAACGCTACGGGCTTAGGCGAGCTCATCTACGGCGAGGGCTACATCAGCAAGCTGCCGTACAACGTATAAGCCGCGCTTTTAAAAAGCCGAAGCGCATACAAAATTCAAATTTAAAATTCGCTCAAAAAATCCTCCGAACATCAAAACCGTTCGGGGGATTTTTTCAGCACCGAGCTGTTTAGGAAGCTCGGTGGAGAAAGGGTGTTTAATTATTACCACTTGGTCGCGGTGACGCTTACTAATGTAGGTGTTTGACCTTCAAGAGCAGGATTTTCCCAGCCCTTTACCTGTATTGAAATGGTAGCTATTCCGCCATTTCTTCCAACGGTAATGAGCGAACCATCTTTAGAAGTAAACTTTATTCTGTTGGGATTCTGAGAATCATACGTCTGAGTAACATTCCACGGCACATTATTTATAGGACAGTTGTCAGGGAGGTCAATAACTACTTCCCAGTTCTGACAATCTACCAAACCAGTATTCTTTATTGTAAATGAGAAATTGTTGTTTGAAATTGCAGTCACTTCTGTTACCTCAAGCTGAGGTGTAGGAGCGGGAGGAATATCATCAACGCTGTTGTAGATAGCACCATTGGTGATCCAGATCTCAGTAAAATCGCCTAATGAGTTTGCCTCGTAAGAAGCAATATAGGTAACATTATTGCTTTCTGACAGCGTGTACAGATCTATCTTGGTATTTTCAAGAACATAATTTACAACAATATCCTTAGAACCATTGTTGTTGTAATAATCGTAGTTTTCCCAATCGTTGTTATAATGCCTGCCTTCGATAAGGATACCGTCTTTTATCACATCACTGTCTTTAATACGGATACCGTTTGAGATCGAACTAATTCCAGCCACATAATGAATGGTAAGGGTCTTGTTTATAGCAGCGGGCGGAACGTATTCCGCGTTGTGCGACTCCCAGTCATATATCCAGAACTCCTGATCGGGGGTGTTCTTCGCAGAAGTGTAATCTACGCTGAGAACTTCTCTGTTCTGATTGTCTGCCTTGATCTTAAAAGTCGAGCCTTCTTCGAGGTATATGGTCTTGGTAAGTATGCCCGTGTTCGGTGCAGATACCTGACCATTAGTGTCAGCAGATCCATCATCGTTGAAAATGGTGATCTTAGAGCTGTCGCTCTTGTTGTACCAATAGAAATTCTTGTTGGTGTCGTTGCCGCTCATGAAATGAACGATTATAGAAGCGTTGTTGATCGAAAGATCAATATCCTTCTTGCCCATCTTATCGTAGGTAGCGTTTCCGATGCCTGCGCTAGCGGGGATACCGCCGTTAGAAGCGTTGCCCGTGAGCTTTGCTTCCTTAGGCTCTTCGTAGAATATCCAGATGTTTTTCTTGCTCGCGTCGTAGCCCGAGGTCGAAAGACCGCCTATAACGGTGGTGTTGAGCTGGTCGCGGTTCTGCATATTTACGAGCTGGAATGTTTCGGAATAATTGTAAGGCTTATCTTCGTTTATAACAAAGTTGCTGTAAGTAGCCTTCATCGGGTGTACCAGCGCGCCGAAAGTTATGCTCTCGGACTTCGCTTCGGTGTTTACACCCTCTATCGAGAACTGATAGTCGTTCTCCGCCAGCAGCGAGCTGGATACGCAGTAGGTAGCGTTGCTGAGCGGATTTCCTGTAAGTCCGCTCTTGGCATATCCTCTTGCGCCCTTCTTGCTTACGGGTCTTGTGTCGTTTGAAAGAAGAATGAAATTCTTCATATTGCCGTGCGAGGGCATTACGCTTGCGTCATCGTTGCTTACTATCATAACGTCTGTCGCGTATCTCAGCTTGCCGTTTACATAGTCAAAAAGCGTGATGGCGTTGTTTTCTTCGTCCGCCTTGTTATCAATATCTACCGCAAGGTTGCTGGTAGGTCTGAGAATCATTACTATCGCTGTGGTGATTATTCCCATTAGCAACAGTACGACCAGAAGTTCAATCAGCGTAAAACCTTTTTTCAATTTTTTTGACATCTGATTACCTCCTTGATCCATCATGTCGGCGAACCGTATGTGAAGTTGTAAGTGCCGGCTGCCGTGCAGGTTATCGTGAGCTGACCGTTTGTATTGAGAAAGCCGTTGTTAAGATCCTGCGTAAAGGTCGCGCCATTTGCTTTCAGCGTTACCGAAAGCGCCGAGCTTGCTTCGCTGCCCAGTGTAGGATTGTAGTAGCCGATTATAAATCTGTCCGGCATCAATTCTTCAGTAGCGGGAGCGCCGAGAGCGTCGGCGTCCTTAGCTGCCAGGGTGCGGAAGTAGTGCGGCGACGAATGTCTGTAACCGTTGTCGAACGAGCCTTCAAATATCGTGCCGGAATTTATCGTTATATCAACGTCTACGGTGTTGCCCGTGTTGTTTATAACGTAGATCTTGAATTTGCCCTGAGTCTTGTCAGGAACCAGCTTCTGGCTGCCCAGAGGTGTGCTGGAGAATGACTTTATCTGGAAATTGAAATCATCGCCGTCGGTATTAGTCTTTATAGCCTTATACTCGGTAACGTTGTTTACGCTTGCAACTACATCGGTTGTTCCGGATCTTACATAGTTGATAGTCATAGCGTCGAGCGTAGCGCCATCGTTGAGAACTACGCCTGCGGTGGACTTTTTCTCCATAGCGGTCTGCTGAACATTCAGCTCGCCGTCGCGGCGCATATTTCTTGCGCTGTATTTCAGAGCCGCCGAGAAAGCCATGCACACCGAAAGGGTGGTAACTGAGAAGTAAGCCATCGCGATGACTACCTCTACCAGCGTCATACCGGAGCGGTTTTTCTTAAATATCTTCATTTATTCCACCTCCGATTTAGTGCGAATAATCGTAGTACATGATCTCAATATCGGAAGAAGATCCGTGCTGCTTGTTGATCTCAGATACATAGTCGAGTATCGACTGCTTTGCTGCGGGGATGTTCTTTACAATGCCGACCTTATCATCGTTCGGGCACTTGTAAGTTCCGCATTTTACCTGTCCGTAGAATCTTGTATGCGAACCCTGGAAAGTTACCAGCGACTTGGTGGCATACATGATGCCCTGCATCTCAAGGTTGTCGCCGAAGGTAACGGATACGCTGCTGGGCACGAGATAGAATATACGGTTGGTGTAGCCTTCTACCGTGGTAGATCCATCACCGTTCACGCCGAGTTCGCAGACGTTTGCGGGAAGCTTCTGACCGAACAGATTGTAGTATTCGTCAAACTTTATTCTGTTGTCAGTACCGCCAGTGATAGCGCTCGTATCGGTTCTGGTCGAGGTGTAGGGGTAGTAGAGAGCCGAGTCAGAGCAGAAATCAATATCCTGACCATTTGAGTTGTAAACGATGCTCTTGCCGTTTCTGTAAGAATCATCGGTCTTGTTGAAGATGACTTTCTGAGAAGTGAAACTCTTGGAGCTGTTATCGTAGATCGAAATGGCGTCTACCGTTACCTGAGCGGAAGTAGCCGTACCGTTGAAATACAGGCAGTTGAGAACGTTGTTGTCCTGATCCGCGTCGGAGAAGTCGGGAATCGTGTTCTCTTCGTAGTACATGAAGTATACGAACACGCCGTCAGCAGCTTCTGAGCTGTCTATTCTGAAGAAAGGAGTAATGTTGCCCTTATCTATAGGCAGCGCGATAACGATGTCCTCGGTAGTGAGTTTTACAGAATATTTTTTTCTCTCACTTTCAACGTTCATGTTGCCGAAATCGCTTCCTCTAAGGCGCAGGCTTCCGTTTATCTGAGTAATTCTCTTGCTGCCCGTCTGATATACATTTACGAGGTCAGCTACGGTAGCGCCGTCAGCGCGAACGAATTTCTTGGTATTTACGGTTCTTGTAAGAGCCTCTGCATACTTCTTAGCGATGTTCTTGGAAGCGTCTGCGAGGTCGGTATCGGTTCCGAAGTAAGCGCCGAACATATCGTTTGCGCTCGCCATACCGTACATGCTTTTCAGATTAGATCTCTTGGTGTTGTCAACGCCGCTTGCGGGGTCGTAGCCTGCGTTAGGATAAGCGTTTCTGCCGGTCTTGTCGATGGTAACGTCCTTGCTGCCGCAGCTTATCTGTCTGCTTGCAAGGTTTTCGCCGTCGTAGCCGGGCTGATTGCTGATCGACTGGAATGCGCCGTTGTTGATACCTACGGTAGAAACAACATTGCCGCCGTCGTCGATGAAGAGGATGTTCTTGTTGCAGTGCAGAGTGCCGCTTACGTTGAGCTTGCTGCCGCCGTCAGAACCAACGCGGATGTAAAGGTTTCCCTCTACGAAAAGGTCGCCGTTTACGGTAAAGGTCTGAGCGCCGTTGCAGATCACCATATCGCCCGACTGGTAGGTGGCGTTGTTGCCGATGTAGCAGTAAACATTGCCGTTTACAGTGCCCGCGGCTGTCTGTCCGCCGACTGTGTTGTCGTAGCCGCCCATCATAGCGGAGTAGTCGGGGTTGGTAGAACCTGCAAGGTTCTGGGGAAGAGTTCCCACATACAGACCGTGGGTATACATATCTATCGGCTTGCTGCTGTCGCCTATGGTAAGGGCGTTCGGCATACCCAGCCAGATCTTTTTGTCAGCCTTGATGTAACCATCTCTGTTTGAAAGATTGGAAGCGTCGTAGCCTGCGTCGTCGCTGTTCTTGCCGTTCACGTCGGTCTTGCCGATAGCGGTGCTGATAGTAGTCTGGTTGTAGAAGAACATATAACCCTCAGTGGTGATGGTCATAGCCTGCTTAAAGAAGTTTCCTGCCTTAGCAGCGTTGCTCTTGTTAGGCTCATAGTTGAGCGAACCGGACTTGTTGATTACGTCAGAGAAGCTTGTGCCCGAATTGAAGTACAGATTGTACTCGGAGTAGATGTGGCTGGTGAAAGCCGCGTTGTTACAGCCGAGGGTGATGTAATTCATATCGGCGGCGCCTGTTTTTTTCTCTAGGCAGATGTCGCCGTCGATAGGCGAAGCCACGCCGTCTGAGAAGTTTGCGCCCTCAGAAGCCTCAAGCGCGTTAGAAGGGATATTCGGGGTCTCCTTTACGCTGTCGAATACGACAGATGCGCTCTGGGTCTGAGTTGAGAATGTGCACTCGGAAATTACCTTAAAGCCGTTAGTTCCGTTTTTCTTAACGTGCAGGGTAACTGTTCCGTAGGTGCTGTTGAAGTCTGAGTCTGCGGGCATTTTAACGTCGATGGCTGTGCCGTCGCCGCTAGTCGCCAGCGCTTTAAGTGCGTCGTAATTGTTGTTGTAGCTTTGAATAAATTCCGTAAGCGCGGCCTCGGCAGTTATCTTGGCCTGCGTGCGCTGAACATTTCGGCTCGAAGCTTTGGTCGTCGCTTTTACAACGCCCAATGCAATGGTCGCAAGAGTGATGCAGATCATGGACATACATACTACTGCCAGAATGACCGAACCATCTTGATTTCTCTTGATCTTCTTTTCCATCTTCGATTCTTAACCACCTTTCCAAAGTATCAGTAAAATTTTTAATCAATATATAACACGTTATGGTAGGCAGGTACTTTCCGATCCCTTCCTACCATTTGTGTGTATATTTATCATTCAGCCGTAGCGTTCACCTGCTGAGTCTCGGTGTTGTTTATCTCATCGGGGCTGGGTATATCTCTTACCATCATGAAGGTAAGGGAAATGCTGCCTGTGAAGGTCGATCCGTCCTGATTGTCGCCTACGTCTGCGATAGAGAGCTCATTGATAACAAGGCTCTTCTGCGAGTAGGTTTCCAGATTGTTGAGGAAGTTCATCAGGTTCGACTTGTTGCACTCGAAGTCAAAGCTCATGTTGTAGGAGTTTACGTCGATAGTGCTTTCAGCAGTGCCCGTAGTGGTGGTCTCGTCGCCGCTGTTGCCGTCTACGATAGCGTCGATGGTGGTAGACTGCGAATTGGGCGCGTAGGTGAATCTATCGAGCGAAGTAGTTCCCAGCTCGCTGATGCTGAGGTTCAGGTTCTTGATCTGGCTGTCAGATGACTTGTTCTCGCCGCCGTCGAGCATCTTCTGTACAGTCTGTGCCGCCTCGTACTGGGGCATTACATCATAGAAAACGTCTGCGGTGTTCTTTGCCTTATCGAAAGCGTCCTGAGTTTCCTGAGGAAGGTTCTCGTCTTCCTTTATCTGAGTCTGAAGCTGCGAAAGCTCCATTTCCTTGCTGTCAAGCTCCTGGCTCGCGCTTCTCGCGCTTTCAATAGCAGGTTTGATGAAGAGCATAATGCCTGCGATCCATACGAGTACTACAAATACGCCTATAAGGAGCATCTTATCTCTCTGATTAAGTTTCATTATTCTGCAACCTCCCCTGATACTGCCTGAGTGTCGTCTTCTACTTCAATAGGCTTGAGATACATGGTTACCGAGGAGATAACTACGGGGCTGCCCGCTTCTCCTGTACCGGTATAACCGCTGTATGTAACGTCTGCGAAGTAGTCGTCGTCCTTTATCGACTGGATAAAGTCGTTCGCTGTCTGCTGTTCCTTCAGCTCGACTTCCGTGATGGTAACTGTTCCGTCATTCTTGGAGTAGCTGAAGCCTGTGTAGGAGTTCGCCTTAGCGCCCTCGGAATCGCCGGAACCGATGTGGTTCTCGATCTCCTTAAAGATTCCTTCCTTTACTACGGGTATCGAGTAAAGGTTGTTCTTAGCCACATTTACCTGAGTCTGATAATCATTTACTGTGACGAGATAATCATGCAGCTTTTGGTTTTCTGCGATAACGGCGTTGCACTTATCTATCTCGCCGTTTGTCTTTTCGATGTCATCTCTTACGCTTCCTTCATGCAGGCTGACTACCAGCGTAACTGCGCCGATGAGCGCTGCCGAGATAACGCCGGCTACCAGAGCCGTCACCAGCGTGCCGCTGCTGCTCGAACCCGCCTTGCCGGTAGCGGTATCTACCTCGAGAAGGTTGATGCGCTCGGTCTGCTTGTTTCTCTTGTAAAGAGCGCCGATAGCGTTAGCGAAGATGGTGAACTCAAAATTTTCATAACCTGTGATCTGCGAAGGAACGCCGAGCACGGAAGCCTTAACGTCGAGCGAGTCGAGAGCGTCAACGAGCTTGATGTAGTCGTCGATCTTGCCGTAGAGCACTACGTTGTCGAGTCCCGGGCCGCCTCTTGCCTTGTTGAACTGTTCCATACGGAAGATGTTCTCGCTGATAGCCTCGGTCAGATACTCGTCTGTTTCGTAATCTTCTTCGGAAATAGGCTCGTATCTTGCGAAAGCCATCTGACCGTTCTCAAAGAGTATCAGTCCGAGGAAGTTATCGTCTATCTGGCAAACCAGCAGCGGCATTTTCTCGAGGTTCGACTTGTCAGCCAAAACTATTCTCGAAATGGAGTTACAGCTGATGTTTACCGAGCGCAGGCTTATCGACATGATGTTGAAGAGCTTGCGGAAACCTTCTACTATCGAGGACGGGCAGGCGGTAGCCAGCACCTTTACCGAACCGGGGTTATCCTCGCCAGCTTCTCCTACAATAGTATATGAGATAGAGTACTCATCGGTAATACCCATTTCCTGCTGCATCTGGTTCTGTACCATGCTCAGGAATTCGTTACCCTTTGCCTTAGGAACTATAAGCTCCTTGAATACGATGTTGCTGGAAGAGAAAGTTACTACGGCTTCCTTATCCATCATTACCTCAGCCTTGAGGTTTGTGAGCAGCAGCTCGGAGAGTCCGGAAAGGTTTATTACCTCTCCGTTCATGATCATATCCTCCGGAACCGCAACGCTCAGTGATTTTTCGATTCTGATCTTGTTAGCGGAGTTATCGCCTTTTACGATGTTTATTTGTCTATCAGAAATATCAAAAGACAGCATTTATTCCTTCACCTCTTCTAAAGATTTTCTTTGTATTTGTAATAGCTGTGATTTTATCGACTTTATTACGAGTTCTCGAGTCCTCCGATACCACCATAGAGCAGCGGGAATATACCTGCGAGGCAAAGACCTATCGCAATACCCATGATGATTATCATGCACGGCTCGAGCAGTGCTACCAGACGCTTAACTGCTGCGTCGGATTCTTCTTCGTAGAAGTCTGCTGTTTTCTCAAGTATCTCATCGAGTGCGCCGGATTCTTCACCGACGTAGATCATCGAGCAGAACATTCCCTCAAAGATCTCGGTCTTTTGCAGCGATACAGATACGGGCGAGCCCTGTTTTACCTCGTCTATTACCTGTATGAACATCTTATCTACATAAGTGTTCTCCAGTACCGATGAAGCTCTTTCCAGGCACTCTACCATTGGGATACCGCTGGCGTAAAGAGATGAAAGAGTTCTCGAAAAACGACCTTCGTATATCTTGACCATAAGCGGACCGACAGCCGGCATCTTGAGCTTTATAAGGTCAAATTTCAGCTTTATGTCGGGCACCTTCAGTGCATATCTTATAGCGAGCACTATTATTACTATCGCGATTATAAGTATGTACCATTTGGTCTTTAAGAAGTCGCTGAATTTAAAGAGGGCACGCGAAAGCGCGGGCATTTCCTCTTCAGACATAAGACCTGCGAACGTAGGCATGATGAACGTAAACATACCTATTACCATTACTATGGTGAGCACGCCGAGTATGATAGGATACATCATAGCGCTCTTGATGATATTCTGGGTCTTGTTCTGATTTGCGTAGAAGTCGCTGAGGCGCTGTACTGTAATATCGAGGTTGCCGGCAGATTCGCCCGCGTCGATCATGCTTATCATGAAGTCCGGAAAGCTTCCGTTTCTTGCGATAAGCGCCTCGGTAAAGTTAGAGCCTTTATTAACGTCTTCATACAGTGCGAGCCACACGTTTTTAGCGCCTTTGTTCTTTTCTTCCTTATACATTATATCGAGCGCTTTAACTATCGTAAGACCCGATGTAAGCATAGCGGCAAGCTGACGGCACGAAAACGCAAGATCTTTTGTTTTGAACTTGTATATGCTCGTTTTTGTTCCGCCGAGCGCTTCTGTGGTAGAAATCAGGAACAAGCCTTGTTCGTAGACTTTTTCCTGAACCTGCTGCTCGTCCTCGGCCTCCATAACGCCTTTCAGCGTTTTTCCGGTAGAGTCCTTCGCAACATAGCTGTAATTTTTCATATTAGTAGTTACACCTCCGCCTTTTAATACGGTGCGCATTTTCTGAAAATGACGAGCCTGCCTTAAAGATGTCCGCCATTTTCACGAAATGCACACGAAACGTATTTTATACTATTATATCATTTTTTTTAGATTTATTCAAGCACTATTAAAACTTTTTTCATTATCTTAATTAACAAAATCTGAACCGTTAATTTAGACATTTTGACCAAAACCCACAATTCTGCAAATATTGGCACATATTTCCACTTGTCAGGACTCGCTCTCGCGCGGCAAAAAGCTCACGGGGTGCTTCTTTTTGTAGCGGGTGTACGAGAGCATATACAGCGCGAACTGCACGCCGAGTATCAGCAGTATGCCGAGCGCCGCGGCGGCTTTGAGATCCATGCCGAAAGCGAGCACCATCCAGCGGCAGGGAAAGTAAAAGAGGTAATATGCGAACTCCACGCCGCGGGTAATATCGTTTGGGTTATAGAAAATAACGGGCACGAAGTAAGCTATCAGCATAACGATATGGGTAATGCTGACGAGTATTGCGTCCCAGTTTTCATAAGCGGCGTGCTTTTTGCCGTCGTCATAAAAAACTCTGCCGAGCATTGCCGCCATAACTATCGCCGCCGTCACCGAGCCTGCCTGATCGGTAACGAGAAATTCCTTTAGCGTGAGCCAAGAAGCCGGCATCACGGAAGCCGCCGCCCAAAGCAGCAGTTTGCCAGCCGCCACACCCACCGCGCCGCAGCCGATCATGAGCAAAAGTCTGAAAAGCGTATATTTTACGCCGTCTGAATAATCCATAGTTATCCTCCATTTTCCGCAGGCAGTGCTAAGCACCCGCCTGTACGTCGTCTTATATATAATAGTATATCACACGCAAAGAGAAAAAACAAGTATCGTGCGGCGGATATGAAAATTTTCACAATGGGGCGCAAACAAACTGCCGTCCCCACGCACCATTCGCGCCAAGGACGGCAGTTTGTTATTTATTGTCTATTATCGGGCAATTTATTCCCGCTTCCACATAAAGATGTTCACCGCTATCGGCATGATGTATACCGCAAGCAGTACTATGCAGGCAAGCGCCGCCGCTGCCGCCGCGCCTACCTTGTCAGCCGTGCGGACAAGCTTTTCAGAGGGGTGCAGCTTTTTGCGAAGCAGCAGGTACACCGCCGTCGCCGCCACGCCGCATATCGAAATCACCGCGCCCGCCGTGAAGCCCTGCGGCTTGAACGATATATCTACACTGCATTTGCCCGCGGGCAAGTCGAAAGCCATAAAGCCCGAAAGCGCCTTGCGGTACTCTACATTCTCGCCGTTGACCTTTACCGTGAAGCCCTCGTTGTACGGTACTGAGAGGAACACTGTCTGCGCGCTCTCGAAATCCGACTCACCGTAAAGACCATTCTTCTTCTCCTGCAAGCCTATGCCCTGCGCCGTGCCGCAAGCTTCGTCCAGCTTGTCGAGGTCTACGCCAAAAACGCCTAGCGAAGCGCAGCTTACGTCTTTAAGGCACCTTATCTCGATGACCGCAGTTTCGTCCTCAAAAGTGCCGAGTTTCAGCACGCCGTTTTCTTTGGAATACGGGTAACTGCGGCAAACGTTCTGCCCGCCGACCTTTACCGAAAAGCTGTCGTATATCGGCTCGGAAAGGTCGTTCGAGAGCTTGTCGAAGCAGTCGAAGTAGAGCGTTTGTCTGCCCTCGACCTTTACGCGGTAGATGAGCGCTGCAGATTCCGAGCAGTGGTAATCGCCGTCTTTGACCTGCATGATGTCGCCCTCGTCGGGCTTATATTCGGTAACAGCGCCCTCGCCGCCGAATATTTGGCGGTAGATGTATTCCTGCGTCTGCGCGCGGGTAAGCCCTGCGGGTATCTCAGCCGATAGGTCGCCCGCGGCGGCAATGCCCAGCGGCAGGCGGTCGTTCAGCGGGTTGATATGGTAGCCGTTGAACGAATAAACAGTGTTGTCCTGCTTGTTATGGCTTATCTCATACCCTGCGCAAAGCAGAGCGTCGGTCATCTCAGTGCCGCCGCATGTGCCTACCTCCATCCATACCGAAGTGTAGCCCATGCGCTTCATGGTGAACATATAGTCCTCTTCGGTGAGCGAGGTGTAGTGGCCTATCGAGTTGTAGCCCATAGCGCCTATCATGTTGTAATCAAAAAGCTTTCCGCTCGTTTTCATGCGGTAAAAATCGTCGTCTTCAACGCGGTCGGCTAAGGCGAACACCTGCCGCTGAATGTCGTTGGTCGACTCATTGCGCTCTGCGGTGGTAGTCATGTAAACGCGTATATAGCCCATCGACTCTATCGTGACCGCCGCGCAGGTGAAAACTATGAATATCCCGCGGAATATCCAGCCGTGGCGGTAGAGGGCGTATATCAGCGCAAAGCACGCCGCGCCGACTATGAAAAGTTTGCACATACTCTTGAATGAAGCATCGCTGCCGCCGAGCGAACCGGTGTATGTCGAGAGAATATCGAGGTCGGCACTGATAAATCCAGAAGAAAAGTACTCGAAAGCTACCACCGCCGCCGCGCAGAGCAGTCCGCCTATCGCGTAAAGCTTCATGCTGCCGCGGTATTTGTGCTCCCTGCCAAGCATATCTGCCGCCACTATCATCGCCGCAAATATCGTCATAAAAGCGTAGCGCGCGGGGAACGACATATAGCTGCCCGTGTGCCACATCTTGTTTACAGGCTCGATAACTATCGGCGCAGCGAGAAGCACGAGCATTATCCGCCAAAGCCTGCCGTACATATCGGCGCGGCGGTTTGCGGCAAATCCGCCGAGAGCCATCAGCACAAGCAGCGAGCTGCACATAGCGACAGGGAACACGGTATCGTAATCGGTAACAAGGTCGCCGACGCGCAGATTTTCAATAAGCGAAGTGCGCCTGCCCGATGTTAGGTACTGCATGAAGCTGGGCAGCCAGACCACTGCCGAAAACATCGCCGCGCAGCCCGACGAAAGCAAAAATCTGCGGCACACTGCGCCGCCGTTCTCATTTTCAGCCCTCGCCGCGAGCAGAAGGTAAACGCCCGCCAGCAGCAGCAGGAAAACCACCACCATGTAGCCGATGTAGTAGTTTACAGCCATCATCAGCGCCATCACGAGTATATACCATACCGGCGAGCCGCCGCGAAGCTTTTCCAGCGAGAGCAGCAGCAGCGGAAAAAGGTACATCATATCCAGCCAAATAACGTTTTGGTAGAAAAGCATGACGTAGCCGCTGACAGCGTAGAGAAAGCTGAGTATCACGATAGCGGGAGTATCGAGCTTTTTCATGAAGCTGCTGCGCACGAAGTAGATCGAGGAGGTAAAAGCGCTCGCCGCCATTTTCAGCACTATCAGTATATTCATGAAAACGAGCATATCGCTTTTCTGCACGAATTTTACGAGCAGGCTGAAAGGGCTTGCGAGGAAGAAAAAGAACACGCCCCAAAAATTCATGCCCGACGCGTTTTTAAAGCTTAAGAACATTCCCGATCTGCCGTCGAGAATATCCTTGAACTGGCAGAGGAGCGGTACTACCTGCTGGTTCATATCGCACCAAGCGGCGGTACGGCTGCCAAAGGGGTAGAGCGAGAATTTTTTGAAGATTGCGAACACCGCGAGCGCAACGGCAAGCGGCGAGAGCAGCATAGCAAGCCAGCGCTGCTGCCATATCGGCTTTTTCTCCGCCGAAGCGGTAATATCAGTTTTGTTTTTTCCCATTTTTCTTTTCACGATCCTTAATATGATTATCTCTTTTTATACATTTATAATAGTATGTATATTATATCACAGCGGCGGCTAAAAATCAATACTTTCGCGAATTTATTCACTTTAAGAACTTACGAAAACCGCTTAGCCCGCGAAAAAAATTTTCGGCAGTTTCGCAGCCCGCTAAGATAGGCTTATATGCCAATGCATACACGCCTTTCAGTCCAATGTGAAAAAATTTCATATGTTTGTACCAGTTTGGCAAAAAGCTCTTGACAACGGTGGGGGCTTGTGGTATAATATAGACAATACCGCTGGAATGTTATCCCTAGTCGGTATATCCACACAAATCTAATTTATGTAAAGGAAAGTGTATTATGACAGAGCTTGAACGCGTAGATCAGGCGGTCGAGTACTTCCGCCGCTACGATCAGAAAAGTTCTGCTATAAAGCAGAACCGCGAAAATCAGGAATATCTCAAAACTTATATACATGACGAAGACTACGTTGTAAAAAACTTTCAGCTCACGACCAAACGCGCTAAAGCGTTGGGAATAAGCGCCGGCGCAGGCTTAGTGTTGTTTTTACTTGTTTACTTCATTACAAAGATCATTATTGCGGCTATCGTGCTCGGGGCTTTCGCGCTCATCGGAATTTCCGTATTCTCCGTTTGCCTGCAACATTACCGCCTTACCGCGGCTAAGCAAAAGCAGGTAGAGATAAACGAAGGCATTACCGAGCAGATAGAGATACTCAAAGCCCGCGAGCCGCAGCTTATACAGGATAAAGAGAATTTCCGCGCAGGTATAGAAAAACGCGTGCCCTTCATTTCGGTAGATGACAGAAAATACATCGGCGAGATACGCAAAATGATAGAGTCGGGCGACGCCGCCACTGCTGAGGACGCTGCCGCGATGCTGGAGCAGAAGCTGCTGATGGATCAGTTTACCAACATCATGGAGCAGAGCGAGGAAAAGGTATACACCGCAGAGGAAAATAAAGAGCGCTTCGGCGACCCCCTAGAGCTTATCAAGAAAAAGCGCAAGCCGCTTTTCCGCAGAAAGCCGAAAGTTCAGAACGCTTAAAGCGACACATCACAAAAAATCAAGGCGACCGCTTGTCACGGCCGCCTTTTTTATATGCAGAAATTTCACGCTATTTTTTGTGCAATTTTAACAATGTTCAAATATTTAAACTCGTTTTCTGAAAGCCGAACCTATCGCCGAAAAAACAGCCGCAGCGGCAGCGAAACTCAGCGATATTGCGAGCTGTTTCGCTGACATTTTCGTAAGCGAGAACACCGCCGCAAGCTGCGGCACGGCCATGCAGAGCACCACGCACGCCGCCGATGAGAGCGCCGCCAGCACTACGAATTTTCCGCCGCGCAGACCCATCTGTAAAAGCGTTTTGTCCTCGCTGCGGCACTCGAAAACGTGTATAAGCTGCGAAAATACCAGTGTGAGCATCGCACCCGTGCGCGCCGCCGCCAGACCGCTCGGCAGCAGCAGTGTGAAGCAGGCAAGGGTGCAGAGGGCTATCGCCACGCCGCGCGCGACTATCTTCGTCATCAAGCCGCCGCTGAAAAAGCTGTCCTCCTCGCGGCGGGGCGGCTTGCCCATAACGCCCTTTTCCGCAGGCTCTACCGAAAGCGCGGCGGCAGGCAGACCGTCTGTAACCAGATTTACCAGCAAAAGCTGCGCAGGCACTAACGCCATCGGCAGACCCATAAGTATCGCGCCCAGCATGGTAAGCACCTCGCCGATGTTGCAGGCTATCAGATAGCGGACGAATTTACGGATATTGGCGTATATCGTGCGTCCCTCGCGTACAGCGCTGACGAGCGTAGCGAAATTATCGTCCAGCAGTATCATATCTGCCGCCTGCTTTGTTACATCTGTACCGCTTATCCCCATCGAAACGCCGATCGAGGCTTCCTTTACGGCGGGCGCGTCGTTCACACCATCGCCCGTCATAGCGCAGACCATGCCTTTTTGCTTACAGGCGCGCACTATCCTAAGCTTGTGGGCGGGGGTGACGCGCGCGTAAACGGCTATCTCGCCTATCTGCTCGGCAAGCTCAGCATCGGTCATTTCATCAAGCTCGCTGCCGGTGACTACGCGCTTTCTGCCCGTGAGAATGCCAGCCTCTTTCGCGATGGCGCAGGCGGTGAGCTTGTGGTCGCCAGTAATCATCACGGTGGATATTCCCGCGCGGCGGCACTCGCGAACGGCTTCGGCAGCCTGCGGACGCAGCGGGTCAGACATCGCCGCCAGCCCCAAGAACACCGCCGTATCCCCCGCCGAACCGCAGAACGCTATCACTCGAAGCCCCTGCGCGGCGTACTCCTCGTTTTTTCGCAGCAGCGCCGCCCGCGCGCTTTCCTCCAGCGGTACAGCGCCGCCGTCCTCGAAGCGGTGAGTGCACATCGCGATCATCTTTTCGGGCGCGCCCTTTGCGAACACCGCCTGCCTGCCCTCGCCGTCGCGGCAGGTCACGGACATATACTTGCTCTCGCTGTCGAAAGGCTTTTCGCCGATACGCTCCATCGGCAGCTTTTCGAGGTCGATACCCATATCTGTACAGAGCCGCAGCAGCGCGACCTCGGTCGGGTCGCCCTCGAATCCCGGCTTTTTGCGGCGTGCACGGCGGTTTCGGCGGCAGGCGGGCGAATTATCAGTACACCTGCGGGCGTTGTTGCAAAGTGCGGCGCATATCAGCAGTTCGCGAAGAGTGCCGCCCATATCGGCGTTTTCAGCATTTTCACCGTTTTCGGGAACACCCTCGCTGTCGAATGTCAGCTCGCGGGCGCGCTCGTCAAGCGTGTAAACACGGCGCACAGACATTTGATTTTGCGTGAGCGTGCCGGTCTTATCTGTGCAGATGACATTCGCACAGCCGAGCGTTTCGACCGAGTGAAGCTTGTGTACGAGCGCGTTTTGCTTCAGCATACGCCGCACCGCGAGCGCCAGAGCGATGGTCACGGCTGCGGGCAGCCCCTCGGGGATAGCGGCTATTGCGATGGTGACGGCGGTGAAAAACATATTCAGCACGCCCTCGCCGCGGATAACGCCCGCTATGAAAACCAGCACGCAAACGCCAACGCATATCGCGGCAAGCGCCCTGCCAAGCTCGCCCAATTTCTTTTGCAGAGGGGTCTGCTCCTCGGCGATCTCGGTCATCATCTGCGAGATACTGCCCATCTGCGCCTTGCTGCCCAGCGCGACCGCCTCGCAGCGCGCCTTTCCCTTTAGCACCACTGTACCCATGTAGCCCATGTACGGCAGATTCAGCTCGCTTATCTGCTTTTCGCCGCGGTAGGCGCATTTTTCTATCGGCAGATTTTCGCCCGTAAGCGCCGATTCATCGCAGCAAAGCCCCGTCTGCGAAAGTATAACACAGTCGCAGGGAAAACGCTCGCCCGCCTCGACCTCAAAAACATCGCCGCGCACCATATATGCCGCGGGCAGGGTGGTAAGCTCGCCCTCGCGGTAAACGCGCGCCGTGGGTGCGGTAAGCTGCTCCATCTGCTCGAGCGTTTTTTCGCAGCGGTACTCTTGTATAAAGCCGAGTGCCGCGTTCATCACAACTATCACCATTATCGGCACAGCGTCGCGCCAGCCGCCGATCAGCACCGAGATGACCGCCGCTATCAGCAGTATCAGCACCATAACGTCGTGAAACTGACCCGCAAAAATGCGCACGGGGCTTATTTTTTTCTTTGCAGCAAAGCGGTTCTCGCCCTCAGCCTCCAGCAGGCGCGCCGCTTCCTCGTGGGTCAGCCCGATATTCTGCCGCTCAGAGCGCTGCCGCTGAGCAATAACATTCGCCATTTTATCACACTCCATTTTCCTCTTGAACTGTTTGTCCCATACCTAACTATATGGGCGGCGCGGGGAAAATATGTGCAAAAAAAGTCCCCCCTGCGCATTGTCCGCGCAGAGGGGATCACAGGGAGGAGATCATTATCAAAAAGTCACTTGATCCCTCTGGAAAGCTTTATTTATAAGTTCCGCAGTCTTTGCAGACGGTGGCAGAATTCGGGTTGGATTTGCCGCATTTTTTGCATATCCATACCTTGTCCAGCGTTTTCTTAGCGCCGCATCTCTTGCAGAAATTGCTCTTGAAGAGATTTTCTTCGCCGCATTCGCATACCCAAGTGTCGTTTTCGTCAGGCTCGGGCATAGGCGCGGAAGCAGGCTCGAAAGGCATCGGCGCAGGCTGAGGGTTCTGAAAAGGCTGCATATTCGGCATATTTTGCATATTCGGCATATTCGGATAATATCCGCCGTTAGGAACGTTGCCGAAATTTTTCGGAACGCCCATCTGCGCTTCCATCATCTGCTTTATCGCATGAATATTCAAAGAGATCTCGCAGATCATCATTATTGCGGCAACTGAGATAACAGAAAGCGCAACGCCTGCGATAATTATTGTAAAGCCAACATTGTCGTCAAGGGTATTCATCAAACCCCAGCCTACAAGAACCGATATTATTATCGAAAAAATCATGAATAATATCGCAATGCCTTTTACCAATCTAGTCCAAAACATTTATCAAGACCTCCGCAAATTACTTCTTGGTCTTTTTGGTGACCATGATTATTCCGCCCGCGAGAACTGCCGCGATGGAAACGCCTGCCGCAACGCCCGTAGCGGGGTTAGAGGTCTTATCGCCCGAGGAGGAAGCCGCCGCGGAGGAGGTGGAAGTAGATGTCGAGCCGCTTGAAGAACCGCTCTCGGTAGAAGAGGGGTCGGCGCTTACCGTGCTGTCGGAAGAGGGGTCGGGGTTGGAAACTTCGTCTAGGAGGACGTAGGCAAAAACATGGTTAAAGGAGTTTTCTCCGATAGCGTGCTTATATGCCGTGCTATCTTTGTAGCAGTAAATGGTTACAGGAGTTATAGCGCTGGAATCAGTAGCGTATGAAGCACCAAATACAGAACCACCCATCTTGGTAACACTCTTAGGGATAGTTATCTTTTTAAGCTTTTGGCAGCCTGCAAAGGCATTTTCTCCAATGTCTTCCACGCCGTCTTCTATGTAAACTTCCTCAAGGCTTTCAGCCCAAACAAAAGCGCCCTCGTCTATTTTCTTTACACTGGAGGGAATAGTTATCTTCTTTATGGTCTTATTTCCGCCGTTTACGAAATCAAAAAGATCGTGTCCTATCTCGGCAACTGCTTTTCCGTCTATCTCACTAGGTATTATGAGTTCCTCCGCGCTGCCTGTGTAAGCGGTTATAGTGATTGTACCGTCTTCATTCTCTTCATAGGTATAATCTTCCGCGGGGTCGGGTATGGAATCATCGACTACAATAAATGCAGAGAAATTATAATCGTAAGCTACCTCATAATCTTCGTAAGTTCCGTCAGCATTGTTGCCAGAGATATTCGCTACGCGGAAATAGTACTTATCTCCCTCCTTCAGCAGTTCGCCGTTTGAGGTGTCAAACTCTACGAACTCACCGTCTTTGTATTGCAGTATCTTGGTCTGAACCGCTCTTCCATCGCTCCATACATTGAAGAGAACAGTGCTTCTAAATCCCCAATGTTTGCCGCCAAATGAGAGTATGGTCTGCATTTCGTCGCTGCCGTCGCCCTCTATCGCAACTACTTCGCTCATCATGCCCAAAGTCTGCTCGATAAGCAGTTCAATAGAGCCGTCGGAGATATAATATGCGCGAGTGATAGCTTCGTTCGACTTAACTACCGCAACAGCTTCTTCTTTGCCGTCGCCGTCAAGATCGTCATATATCCAGTCATTTATCTCCCATGTGCTGTCAGAGTCTTCGTTGACATACATTAAGAGATATTCCTTTATATCGTCTTCGGTAGTAGTGATAGGCTCATCGTCATCTTCTACAAAATCTCCGCTGGCTTCATCATACCTTATTTTGTAGTTTTCAATCTCGTTTCCGCGCTCATCATAGCTGATGTAGCGGAAGCCTTCGCTATCTTGTTCTATTCTGCCATTATTATTTTTGTCGGTAGAGAAAGGAAGCTCATACTCCTCGCCGTTTTCTACGCCGTAAACTGCAAAACGGAATATGCCCTGATTCATACCGGTAACATAGACTACCTTTTTGTTGCTTCCAACATCGAGCACTGACATTTGCGAAACACCCAATCTCATAACAGAAACATTTCCGTCACTGCTGATATAGCGAGTTTCACGCAAAGCTTCTGCACCGCCAAAGAATAAGCCGAAACCCTCTTTTTTGCCGTCGCCGTCGAAATCATCGTATGCCCAGTCGATCATGTCGTAATCAGAACTATCAGCTACCTTCGCCTTAAGCTCCTCCTCAGTATAAGCCGCCGCGCTTGCCGCTATCGCGCTGCTGTCTAAAAATACACCGTCTGCCGCTGCGCCGAATACTATCGCCAGCGCCAGCACACCTGCTGCTATCTTTTTCATATCGTTTACCTCCATTATGTTTTTTTGAGCTGCGCCAAAACGCATTTCCCCATAATTTATTTTATCATAATTCGCGGCGGCGCTCAATCGGTTTGCGGCGTTTTTCATTACACTTTGCGGCTTTTCGTTACATTAAAGCAAAAAGCGCCCGCCTTTTTACGGCGAACGCTTTGTGATATTTGTTATATTCGATCAAAGCTTTGCGAGCTTCGCGCACTGCGCCTTTACGGCAGGGTAGATCTCGTGGTAAAGCTGATAGTAGCTTTCGTAAACGGGTACGTTTTCCTCGTTCGGCTGCTGTACCTTGTCGGTCGTGACTACTGCCTTGCAGGCTTCGGGTACTGAGGAGTACACGCCCGCGCCTGTCAGTGCAAGCAGCGCAACGCCCAGCGCAGGGCCTTCCTTAGATGCGACCGTCTTTACAGGGCAGTTGTACAGATCGGCGAGCATCGAGCGCCAAAGGGGCGATGTTCCGCCGCCGCCGCAGGCCATCATGTCAGAAACGTTTATATCCATCTCGCGGAACACCTCTACGCAGTCGCGCAGCGAGTAGGATACGCCCTCGAGTACGGCGCGCAGCATATGCTTTTTGGTGTGCATCGCCGAAAGTCCGAAGAACATTCCGCGTGCGTTGGGGTCGAGGTGCGGGGTCCTTTCGCCCATCAGATACGGCAGGTAGAGCAGTCTTTCCGCGCCTACTGGCACAGTAGCCGCTTCCTTATCCATGAGGTAATATTCGTCAACGCCCATGTACTTCGCAGTTTCTTTCTCAGCCGCGCAGAAGTTATCTCTGAACCATTTCAGCGAAAGTCCCGCGCCCTGCGTTACGCCCATAACGTGCCATGCGTTCGGTACAGCCGCGCAGCAGGTGTGAACTCTGCCCTTCGGGTCGATGGCGATGTCGGAGGTGTGCGCAAATACTACGCCCGATGTGCCTATGGTGGTGAAAGCCTTGCCGTCCTCAGCTACGCCGGTACCGATAGCCGCCGCCGCGTTATCGCCCGCGCCGCCTACTACGATAGTGCCCGCGTTCAGCCCCGTTAGCTCGGCAGCCTTTGCGGTCAGTTTGCCCGTTACCTCGCAGGATTCGTAGACCTTAGCCAGCATATCCATGTCTATGCCCAGCGCCGAGCATACCTCGCTGCTCCAGCAGCGGTGCGGCACGTCGAGAAGCTGCATACCCGAAGCGTCAGATACTTCGGTAGCAAATTCGCCCGTCAGCACATATCTGAGGTAGTCCTTAGGCAGCAGTATATGACGGCATTTCTCATATATATCAGGCTCATTGTTCTTTACCCAAAGTATCTTCGCGGCAGTCCAGCCGGTGAGCGCGGGGTTTGCAGTGATCTCTATCAGCTTTTCTCTGCCGAGCAGCTTGTTCATCTGCTCTACTTCCGCCTCGGTACGCTGGTCGCACCAGATTATCGACTTGCGCAGCACCTTGCCCTCGCCGTCGAGCATTACAAGTCCGTGCATCTGACCCGATATGCCTATGCCGATAACGTCGTTTTTGCTGACGCCGCTCTTGCCCATTACTGCCTGAATGGTGGTAAGCATCGCGTTCGCCCAGTCGGCGGGGTCTTGCTCAGCGTAGCCGTTTTTCGGCTGATACATCGGATACTCTACGGTGTGCGAAGCTATAACGCTGCCCTTTTCGTCAAAGAGCACGGTCTTGGTACCGCTGGTACCGCAGTCTACGCCTATTACATATGCCATTTTTACATTCTCCTTTATTTTACAGAATTAAACACTGTATTCGTTTACATGAATATTATAACATACGTTCGCGAAAAAATCAAGAGAAAAAATAAAAAAGGGAAACGCCCTATAAAAGCGCTTCCCTTTCAAATTTATTCAGAAGTCAAAAACTTCGGTGAAAAATTCCCGTGCAAATTATTTGCCGAGTCTTTCCTCCAGCTTGTCGAGTTCCTTAACGAGAGCCTCAGGCACTCTTCCGCCCTTAGCAGCAATATCATCGTTGTAATATCTTCTCATCTCAGCGATCTCGTCCTTCCAGAGATCCTTATCAACTGCAAGCAGCTCTTCAAGAGTCTTGTCGTCGATGTCCAGACCCTCGAGGTTGAGGTCTTCGGGCTTAGGCAGGTAGCCGATAGCAGTTTCCTGAGCGCCTACGGTGCCTTCGCATCTCTTGATGATCCAGTCGAGAACTCTCATGTTGTCGCCGAAACCGGGCCAGATGAATTCGCCTTCGTCGTTCTTCTTGAACCAGTTTACGTTGAAGATCTTAGGAGCCTTGTCGCCGAGCTTTTCGCCCATCTCGAGCCAGTGAGCCCAGTAGTCGCCTACATTGTAGCCGATGAAAGGCTTCATAGCCATAGGATCGTGACGGAGAACACCTACTGCACCGGTAGCAGCCGCGGTAGTTTCAGAAGAAACAGCCGAGCCCATGTAGGTACCGTGAGTCCAGTCGAAGGACTGATATACCAGCGGAGTGGTCTTAGCACGTCTGCCGCCAAAGATTATAGCGGAGATCGGCACACCCTGAGGATTGTTGAACTCAGAAGAGATGCAGGGGCAGTTTTCAGCAGGAGCGGTGAAACGGCTGTTGGGATGAGCAAGCTTGTTGCCGGCAGCGGTGTACTCTACGCCGTTTACCTTTTCGCCCTTCCACTCAGTAGCGTTTACAGGAGGATTCTTATCCAGACCTTCCCACCAAGGAGTCATGGTGTCGTTGTTGATAGCAACGTTGGTGAATATAGCGTTCTTCTTAGTAGAAGCAAGCGCGTTGAAGTTAGACTTAGCATTGGTTCCGGGAGCTACGCCGAAGAATCCGTTTTCGGGGTTGATAGCGTAAAGTCTTCCGTCCTCACCCTGCTTCATCCAAGCGATGTCGTCGCCGACAGTCCAAACCTTGTAACCCTTTTCGGTGTAGCAAGCGGGAGGAATGAGCATTGCGAGGTTGGTCTTGCCGCAAGCGGAGGGGAATGCAGCGGTGATGTACTTAACTTCACCGTCGGGCTTCTCTACGCCGAGGATAAGCATATGCTCAGCCATCCAGCCCTCGTTCTTGCCCTGGAAGGAAGCGATTCTCAGTGCGAAGCACTTCTTGCCGAGCAGTACGTTTCCGCCGTAAGCAGAGTTGATAGACCAAATAGTGTTCTCTTCGGGGAAGTGAACGATGTATCTCTTTTCAGGGTCAACGTCAGCCTTAGAGTGCAGACCGCGAACGAAGTCGTTAGAAGTATCGCCGAGGTTCTCGAAAGCCTTTTCGCCCATTCTGGTCATGATGTCCATATTGAGTACAACATAGATAGAGTCGGTCAGCTCTACGCCTACCTTAGCGAGAGGAGAACCGATGGGGCCCATGGAATAAGGGATAACGTACATGGTTCTGCCCTTCATAACGCCGTCATACATGGGGGTCAGCATTGCCTTCATGTCAGCGGGAGCCATCCAGTTGTTAGTAGGGCCTGCGTCCTCTTTCTTTTCGGAGCAGATGAAAGTTCTGTCCTCTACGCGGGCTACGTCGTTCGGCAGAGTTCTGTGATACAGACAGCCGGGGTTCTCTTCCTGATTGAGCTTTATCATCTCGCCCGAAGCGATAGCCTCTTCTCTGAGAGCGTTGAGCTGCTCATCGCTGCCATCGATCCAAACTACCTTGTCAGGCTTGGTGAGAGCGATCATTTCGTCTACCCATGCGTTTACGTTAGGGTTCTTTGTAAGACTTGCCATAATTTTAAAAACTCCTCTCAAATACAATAATAAAATTATTTCCAAAAATTCGAGAAGTATTCCCGCCAAAATATCCGCGGGCTGTGCGCCATAACTAACTGCATAACAGCGCGACCCCTCAAATTTCCTATACAATTTATTATACCTTACTTTCGACGTTTTGTCAACACCTAATTACTTTAACATACAATGAACAAATGCAGGATTACAGCGGCGATCATTCATGTTCACCGCCAAACGCGCAGTTCTCAGCGCATATAATGCGGCAGGCATGAATAAAAAGTATAGATGTCATTCAAAAAGTGTATCAATATAGGACAAAATAAAAATCGTGTGAAAATCGTATAAAGCGAATATCGGCGCTTGCTTTCGGTCATTTTAAATTTATATGGTGAAAAATTGCAGCAAAATGTAAGAAACAAGCATTGCAAATTTGTGCAGGTCTACAAACTTGTAAGCATAGTTATATAAACCTATTGACAAATTATTTAAACGTGGTATAATATTATATAAAGAAAGAGATGAGAACGGACGATATATATACACTATACATTATTAAAAGGCGGTGAGAAAAATGGGAAAAAGCGTATACAGCATAGTGCTTTCCGACGAGGTGGTGCAGGCGGTCGACGAAATGGCTTACCGCATGAACACAAGCCGCTCAAATCTGATAAACCAGCTTTTGGCTGAAAGAGTCAGCCTCACCACGCCCGAAATGCGTATGCGGGAGATATTCTCGCTGGTAGGGCAGGCGCTTGACAGCCGCTTTTTGCCCGCCCCGCAGGCTTCCGACTCGGTAATGGCGGTGAAAACTCCGCTGAAATTCAAGTACAAGCCTACGCTGAAATATTCGGTAGAGCTTTACCGCAGCTTTTCGGGCAAGGCGGGCAGGCTGAAAGTCACCCTGCGCACGCAGAGCGAAGAGCTGATAAAGCTGACGGACAGATTTTTCAGAGATTGGAGCGCGGCGGAGCAGAAATACCTCGGAAAATTTTTCAGCGGCGGCTTTCCCTGCGAGATAGCGCCGAAGAGCTACACGCGCGATTTTTACGAGATAGCGGGCAACGGTCTTGCCGACCGCGAGATAGCCGAGGCGATAAGCGAATACATACGCACCTTTGATAAGGCGATAACGGTGTATTTTGAAAACGCCGCCGACCCCGAGCACGCAAAAGCCCTCTGCGAGGAAACTTACAAAGGCTACCTGCGCAAGGGCGTCAGCATAGTTTAGAGAAGCTTTAAGAACATTAAGAACATGAGAAAAACAACAGCGAAATGAATGTGAAAGGATAGTGAGCTTTATGAACATAAATAAATTTACTACCAAATCGGCAGAGGCTCTCAATACCGCGCAGAACCTTGCCGCACAGTATTCAAATCAGGCGATAGACCAGCAGCACCTTCTCGCGGCGCTCGCCACGCAGGAGGACGGGCTTATCCCCGAAATGCTGCGCTCTATGGGCGCTGACCCGAAAAGCGTAGCCGCCACAGCCGAAGCAGAGGTCGCAAAGCTGCCGAAGGTTACCGGCTCGGCGGCAAACGACGGAATGTACATCTCGCAAGAGCTGAACACCGCCCTCGCGCTCGCGGAAAAGACTGCGGACAAAATGCAGGACAGCTACATCTCGGTAGAGCACATACTGCTCGCCCTTACCGACTCGCCTAACGACGCGCTGAAGCGTATATTCAAGCAGTTCGGCATCGAGAAAGAAAAGGTGCTCAAGTCGATGCAGCAGCTTCGCGGCAACCAGCAGGTCACGTCGCAAGACCCCGAGGGCACTTACAACGTGCTTAAAAAGTACGGTCAAGACCTCGTGGCGCTGGCGAAAAACAACAAGCTCGACCCCGTTATCGGCAGAGATAACGAGATAAGAAACGTTATACGCATACTCTCGCGCAAGACCAAGAACAACCCTGTTCTGATAGGCGAGCCGGGCGTCGGCAAGACCGCCGTAGTAGAGGGTCTGGCACAGCGTATAGTAAAGGGCGATGTGCCCGAAAATCTGAAAGACCGCCAGGTATTTTCGCTTGATATGGGCGCGCTGATAGCGGGCGCGAAGTACCGCGGCGAGTTTGAAGAGCGGCTGAAAGCGGTATTGCAGGAGGTAAAAAAGAGCGAAGGCAGGATAATCCTCTTCATCGACGAGCTGCACACCATAGTCGGAGCGGGCAAGACCGACGGCGCTATGGACGCGGGCAACCTGCTGAAACCGATGCTCGCAAGGGGCGAGTTGCACTGCATAGGCGCGACCACCCTCAACGAGTACAGAGAATACATCGAGAAAGACGCCGCGCTGGAGCGCCGTTTCCAGACAGTACTGGTAGCAGAGCCGAACGTAGAAGACACCATCTCGATACTCCGCGGACTGAAAGAGCGCTATGAAGTGTTCCACGGCGTGAAGATACAGGACGCAGCCCTTATCGCCGCCGCTACCCTTTCAGACAGATACATCACCGACCGTTTCCTGCCCGATAAGGCGATAGACCTCATCGACGAAGCGTGCGCTATGATACGCACCGAGATGGACTCTATGCCGACAGAGCTGGACGAGGTTCGCCGCAAGATACTCCAGCACGAGATAGAAGAAGCGGCGCTGAAAAAAGAGACCGACAAGCTTGCCGAAGAGCAGCTTGCCGACGTGCAGAAAGAGCTTTCAGAGCTGCGCGATAAGTTCAACAGCATGAAGGCAAAATGGGAGAACGAAAAGAACAGCATATCCAGCGTGCAGAAGCTGAGAGAAGATATAGAAGCCTGCAACGCCGAGATAGATAAGGCTGAGCGCGATTACGACCTGAACAAACTCGCCGAACTGAGATACGGCAAGCTGCCCTCGCTGAAAAAACAGCTTGAGGAAAAAGAGCGCGAAGCGGAACAGCGCACGGGCAAAAACACCCTGCTGCGCGACCGCGTTACCGACGAGGAGATAGCGCGCATAATCTCTCGCTGGACGGGCATACCAATATCGAAGCTGATGGAGGGCGAGCGCGAAAAGCTGCTTGCTCTTGGCGACACGCTGCATAAGCGCGTAATTGGTCAGGACGAAGCCGTACAGAAAGTCACCGAAGCTATATGGCGTTCGCGCGCGGGCATTTCCAACCCGAACCAGCCCATCGGCTCATTCCTCTTCCTCGGCCCTACCGGCGTCGGCAAGACCGAGCTTGCAAAAGCGCTGGCGCAGGCGCTTTTCGACGATGAGAAAAACATGGTGCGTATAGATATGTCGGAATACATGGAGAAATTCAGCGTAAGCCGCCTTATCGGAGCGCCTCCGGGATACGTCGGCTACGAAGAGGGCGGTCAGCTTACCGAAGCAGTTCGCCGCAGACCATACTCGGTAGTACTGCTCGACGAAGTTGAAAAAGCGCACCCCGATGTTTTCAATATACTTCTGCAAGTTCTCGACGACGGCAGGATAACCGATTCGCAGGGCAGAACGGTAGATTTCAAGAACACGATAATCATACTCACCTCAAACCTCGGTTCGCAGGCGCTGCTCGACGGCATACAGGAGGACGGCAGCATATCGCCCGAAGCTGTAAAGAACGTAGAGGCTCTGCTCCACCGCAGCTTCCGCCCCGAGTTCCTCAACAGGCTCGACGAGATAGTTTACTACAAGCCTCTGCGCCGCGAGGAGATAAGCAAGATAGTAAAACTCATGATAGCCGAGCTGGACAAGCGGCTTGAGGACAAGCGCATACACGTTGAGGTAAGCGAAAAGGCTATGAACGCGATAATCGAGCAGGGCTTCGACCCCAGCTTCGGCGCGCGCCCGCTGAAGAGATTTATACAGCGCAATATCGAAACGCTCATCGCCAAGAAGATAATCGCGGGCGAGATAGACACCGACAGCACCGTGATGGTAGACTACGGCGAGGGCGGTTTTACCGCAGAGTCGGTGCTCACTCCCGAAAAAGTCGACTGACCGATAGTCCACTTACGCCTTTAAAAAGGCTGTACTCCTATAAATTTTGATAAAGCCCCTCAGATGTGTTCCGAAACGTCTGCGGGGCTTTTCTTTGTTATAAAATATGAACCTTATATATATTTAAGATAAAATTATTGCTCAGCCATTGACTTTTTTATTTATTGTGCTATAATTTGATTAAGAACGGTGCGTTTTTGCAGGTCGGCGAAGCATTATCTTACAAAAGCTTGCAGAGAGCGCACAAAACGGATAAATGCGCAAATGCATGGGGGATATAAAAATATGAAAGCAAGAATATGCGCGCTCGCGATAGCGGCGGCAAGCGGACTTACGCTAATGGCTCTGCCCGCTTCGGCTCTCGACGCGAACGCTTCAAAGCTCGTGATAAACGAAATATGCACATCTAACAAGGGCGAAAACGGCAACCTTACCGACGTCGCCGACAGCAAGGGCAAGTACTGCGACTGGGTGGAGATATACAACCCCACCGATACAGCCGTAGACCTCAGCGGCATGTACATCACCGATGACGCCGCGAATCCGCAGAAAGCCGCCCTGCCCGAGGGCGCCAGCGTGGCGGCGCACGGCTACTACATAGTTTACTGCGGCAAAAATATCAACAGCGAGGACTACGCTGACAAAGCCGTGGCGAAATTCGGCCTTTCGGCAAACGGCGAAAAGGTAACCATCACCGACGGCGAGAACGCCATCGACACTATGGAAGTGCCTGCGCTTGCGGACGACCTTACATACGCGCGCGTGCCCTCCGGCTCGGCAGATCTGGCGATATGCGACCCCACGCCCATGGCGGACAACACGGCTGAAAGCGTGCACAAGCTCGCTGCGCCGCAGTTCTCCCGCGCAAGCGGCGCTTTTACCGAAAGCTTCGACCTCGGCATAACTGCGGAGGCGGGCGCGGACATCTACTACACCACCGACGGCAGTACGCCCGATGAAAATTCACAGAAGTACACGGGCGAGATAAACGTTTACGACCGCACAAGCGATGAGAATAATTTGTCAGCCATGAAGCGCGAGCTTTTTACCGACTGGTACGATAATTTCTGGAACAGCAGCCCATCTCAGCCCGAGGTAAAGGTGGACAAGGGCACTGTTATACGCGCGGTGGCGATAAAAAACGGTCAGACGAGCAGCGTGGCTGCGGCTTCCTACTTCGTCGGCATCGGCAACGACACCTACTACGGTGTTCCGATAATCTCGGTAGTCACCGACAGCGATAATCTTTTCGACAAGCAGACGGGCATATATATGAAAGACAACGCCCACAATAAGGGCAAGGACTGGGAGCGCCCCGTACACATCGACTTCATCGAGGACGGCGAAGCGAAGCTTTCGCAGGACTGCGGCATGAGGATACAGGGCGGCTACTCGCGCGGAGATTATCAGAAGAGCCTGCGTTTTTACGCGCGCAGCTCGTACGGCGCGGACAAGTTCAACTACCCCATTATCAGCGGCATAACCTCGCGCGACGGCGAGGGCAGAGAGGTAGCCGACTTTGAAAAATTCGTGCTCCGCAACGGCGGCAACGACGCGAATTACACTAAGTTCAAGGACAGCATGATACAAAGCATGGCGATAGCGGGCGGCATGGACTACGCCGCGCAGTCGGGCAGAGCCTGCGTAGCTTTCATCAACGGCGAATACTGGGGCATTTACACGCTTCAGGAAGATTACACCGACTCTTACATCAAAGACCACTATGATGTTAAAAAGAAAAACGTAGTTATAATCAAGCCCGACAGCGATAATTACAATCAGCCGAAGGTGGACGAGGGCAATGACGAAGACCTCGCCCTCTGGACGGACGACATCGGCTGGGTATACGCCGCAGATCTTACAAAAGACGCGGACTACGAGAAATTCGGCGAAAAATTCGATATAGAAAGCTTGGCAGACTATTTTGCGACCGAGATATACCTCAGCAACGAGGACTGGAGCGGAAAGAACTGGAGCGTATGGCGCTCGCGCGAAGCGGAAGCCGCGAACCCCGATCACAGCGACTGCCGCTGGAGATTTATGCTCTACGATACCGAAATGGGCGCGAACCTCTGGGGCAATGCAGGTGAAAGTCCTACTAATAACAAGCTGGTGCAGGTGTACGAGCTTGGCAGAAAGGACAACGACCCCCTCGCCGTAATGTTCTACAAAGCTATGCAGAACGAGGAATTTGCCGAGAAATTCAACGCCTCGCTCGACAAAGCGGCGGCGGCTTTCAGCTCGGAGAATTACAACACCGCGCTCAGCAACTACAAGGCTCAGTATTATGAGAACCTGCGCAAATACTTCGAGCGCTTCCCCACCGGCAGCGGTATATGGTCGGCAGATCAGGGCATAAGCTGGATGAACACTTTCTTTAACGGCAGCAACAAACGCGGCGACTACTACGAGGTAATGAAAGAGTCGATGGCGCTGATGCTGAAATACGAGAAATTCGACACCTCGCCCTACACTGCGGACAGCGTAAAGGCGCTGAAAAAGGCGTACAACAGCTTAGTCAGCACGGCGAACCAGACGGGCAGCGGCAAGACCGCCCAGCAGAACAAGATCGACGCGCTGAAAAAGGCTTTCGACGAGCTGAAACTCATCGGCGACGATACCGACAGCTCGGGTGCGGACAGCAGCTCGGCAGACAGCTCAAGCGCGGCAGACAGCTCTAGCAGCAGCGATACTTCCAGCAGCGCGGACACATCGTCGGCGGCTGAAAACTCGAGCTCGGGAACATCTTCGGCTTCCTCCGCATCATCGGCGGCAAGCTCTTCGGGCACGGCAATTTCAAGCTCGACCGGTTCGTCAAGTTCGGCAAGTTCAACAAGCTCGGCAGCACCCGTTACCAACCCGACCACGGGCGTTACGGCGGGACTTTCGGCAGCGCTTATAGGCTTCATGGCGGCACTGGGAGTAGTCGGAAAGAAAAATAAGAAAGACTAAAGAAAGACCAGCACAAAACTGAGATCGGCAGCTTCAATGCGCTGCCATATAACATAGCGCGAACGCCGCTCGTTACCTAAAAATGGTGCGGGCGGCGCTTTTATTGTAATGAAAATTTCGCTAGGCGGGGTAAGGCAAGTTGAAATCTGCGGCGGGGTATGGTATAATAAAAGCAGTACCGCTAAGAAAGGGGTAAATTTATGGAAAACAACAGAAACAATTACAATACAGGCGGGGCGAACGGCGCTCCGCAGGACGACGAATACATGACCATGTACGCGGGCAACGAGCCGCAGAACGGTCAGAATATGCAAAACGGGCAGTACGATCCGAACGCGCAGTATCAGCAGGGCTACGGCTACGATCAGCAAGGGTATCAAGATCAGCAGTATTATCAGGACTATCAAGACTATCAAAACTATCAGGGCGGCTATCAGCAGGATCATTACCAAACCCAGCCAAACTACTACCAGCCGCAGAAAAAGAAGAGCCACGTTATTGCCATCGCGGGAATGGTATCGGTATTCGTGGTGTGCGTTTCGGCGGTGCTGATAGCGTTTATGCTGCGCACGGGCGGAAAATCGACCACAAAAGACGAGGGCGACGTAAAGGCGGTAGAGCAGGCGCAGACTGCAGCGACCACCCTCGCGACAACGCCGGCGGCTACAACCGCCCCGCCGGAAACCACCGCTCCCGAGACCACCACCCCCGCGCCGACCACCACTAAGAGGGAAAAGACCGACGCTGAAAAGTACGGCTATGTAGATTACCCGCTGACGCTGGTAGTTCGCGTTGACGAAGCGGGACAGCTGCCGATACGCGACAAAGCGGACAGATACGACTCGAACAAGATAGCCTACATACCCGACAGCACATCGGTAACGGTACTGGGCTACAAAGATACAGGCTCGGAAGTATGGTTCCGCGTAAGCTACGGCGGAACGCAGGGCTGGTGCCGCGGCGGTATGCTCCAGCCCGCCGACCTCAACGACATTTACAGCAGCTCGGGCGTATACGCCATCTCGGGACTGACAAACTGGCGCTCGAAATTCGTAGTGACCTACCCCACATCCTCCGAGGACTACGGCGACGCCACGATAAACGGCACGCTGTATTTCCAGCCCGACCTCAGCAGCGGCGTGCAGATGCGCCTTAGCAGCGTAAGCGGATACGTCAGCGGCAAAGACGGCGATTTTTACTTCGTCATGATCTCAAACGGCATCGGCGGCTGGGTAAACAAGGGTCAGCTCACATTCAATTAAGGCGGCTGATGGATATGAGGATTACGAACATGAAGAAGCTCGCGGCGGCGTGCGCGGTATGCGCGGTATTCGCCATGCTGACGGGCTGCGGAAAATACATCGGACGAAACGGTATGCGCAGCGAGAGCACGGTGCAGACATCTAACATACAGACTGACTCCGCGCCGACGGAAAGCGTGGAAGGTACGGAAAGCGCGGCGGAAAGCGGCGTTTCCGAAGCCGAAAGCAAGGCGGAAAGCAAAAAGAAAAAGTCTAAGACTGACGAGAGCAGTGCTGACAAGGCAGCCGTCGGCGACATTACCGCGGCGCTGGACGATACTTTCGCTGATCTGACCTCGGCGGGCGGCACATATTCCCTCTGCGCGGTCTCGGACACAAAGCGGCTGGCGGCGGGAAATTCGGGCGGCGAGAACGCGAAAATGATCTCGGCCAGCCTTATCAAGCTGTACGTCGCAGGTGCGGTTTACGAAAAAGCCGACGATGTTCGCGCGGCGGAAAGCTACTCGGGCGAAACTGACGAGCTGCTTTCAGACATGATCTCGCAGAGCAGCAACGATGCCTGCAACACGCTTGTAACACGGCTTGGCGGCGGCGACGCTGACAAGGGAATGGCGGCGGTGAACAGCTTTTGCGAGGCGCACGGCTACGCCGACACCGAGATGAACAGGCTTATGCTTGATTTTAACGGCAAGGAAAACTACACCTCGCCCGCCGACTGCTGCGCCATCATGTCAGATTATTACAGCGGCAAACTCGCGGGCGCGGAGAACGTTATCAACTATATGCGCGCGCAGGCGACCCGCACGAAGATACCCGCAGGCATACCCGAGGAAGCGGAAGTCGCGAACAAAACGGGCGAGCTTTCAAGCGTCGAGAACGACTCGGCGATAATTTTCGCGCCGCAAGGCACGTTTTTCCTCTGCATAATGACCAACGGCGATGCCGACACCGCCGCCGCGAGGACGGATATTACGCAGGCGGCAGGGCTGGTGTATACGGAAATGACGAATTGAAATAAATTTTATAAAAACAAATGATCCCAGCAATTCGTAATAATTTGAACTGCTGGGATCATCTTTATTACTAACGACAACAAAAACTCAATAGTCAAAGCTATATTTTTCTTCACCTTTAATTTCTTCTAAACACTCAACATAGAGAAATGGAATTCCTCTATCTCTATGTTTGTAAAGATAATTTGCCAAATACGCAACTGCTGACATAAATTCCAAAATAAATTTAGGTTCGACACAATGGTTTGATTTTTCGTAAAAATACCTTAATTCTTGAAATAAATTTGATGCATCGCTTATTTTATCAGATACAATTTTTATATCATATGCTTCGTTAAAAATAGTTCTCATATAATTTACAATGCATTTTTTTGAATTATCGCTCAGCTTTTCCCAATGCTCATAAAGGAGATGTCCCTTGGCATATGAATCATTTTCAAAGTTTTGGATATATTTCAAGCCTATCTCTGTAGAGAATACTGCATTTACGATCATTGGGACGTATTTCATAGAATGATCATCGCAATTCTTAAAGTACTTTTCGTAAGTATCAATACTTATGTCTTTAAAAATATTCATATCAATTATCATACTACCAACTTTGTTCTCGTCGATCACTAGATTTGACATATTTTACACTTCCTTTCTCTCTTTAATTCGTGTCAATATTATATCACATTCAAACAGTTAAATCAATTAAAAAATTATGCCAAAAATTTTGTCAAATTTTTACTCCCCCGCCTTTCTAGCCGCGCAGGCTTTTTCTGTTTTTGAGATCATGACCAGCAGCATTATCAGGAAAAACGCGAGGTACAGCGGCATCAGGCGCAAGCTGACGTGGTTCGCGATAAGCCCGAAAAGCGGCGGCATGAAAGTAGAGCCGACGTATGCGCTAGCCATCTGTATGCCGATTATGCCCTGCGAATTTTCCGCGCCGAAGTTCGCGGGCGTGGAGTGGATGATGCAGGGGTAAACGGGCGCGCAGCCCAGCCCGATGATGACAAAGCCCGCCATAGAGCAAACGCCGACGGGCAGCGCTGTAAGCACAACTCCGAAGAGCGCAAGCCCCGTGCCCGAACGTATCATGCGGTTGTCGCCCAGCTTATCGGAAATAAAGCCCGCTATGAAGCGCCCCGCCGTTATGCCGATGAAAAATAGCGAGCCGAAAGCCGCCGCGCGCGTTTTCGACACCCCGCGCACACCCTCCAGGTAGCTGCTCGCCCAAAGCATAGTTGTCGCCTCGGCGGCGCAGTAGCAGAGAAAACCTATCAGCAGGTAGGGCACGCCGCGTATCCTCAGCGCTCCGCCCAAGCCGAGCACCTCGCTTTTCTGCGCTTCGTCGGCGGCGGACTTGTTTATCTTCCAAAGCGGCAGGGTCAGCAGTATCACGGCGGCTATGCCGAACTGCATACACGAAACGGTGCGGTAGCCGCTCGTCCAGACCGAATGCGCCAGCGCGTAGCTCATGATGTACGGGCTGATTATCGTGCCCACGCCCCAAAAGCAGTGCAGCCAGCTCATGTGCCGCGAGTTGTAGTTGAGCGCGACGTAGTTGTTCAGCGCCGCGTCGATTGCGCCCGCGCCCAGCCCGTAAGGCACGCCCCAAATGCAGAGCTGCCAAAAGCTTTCAGCGGTCGAGAAGCCGAAAAGCGCGGCGGCGGTGAGCAGCACGCTTACGAGCGTTACCCCGCGCGTGCCGAATTTTTTCGTCAGCCGCTCCGACATCAGCCCCGAGATTATCGTGCCGCCCGAGATTATCATGGAAACGAAGCCCATGTACGAAAGCGGCACGCCGAAATTCACGCGAATTGTCGGCCATGCCGAGCCGAGTAGCGAGTCGGGCAGACCCAAACTGATGAAAGCCAGATATATAACGGCGAGAAGCAATGTATACATAAATATCCCTCTTTGTTATAATTTGCACCGTCCGTGCTAAAAAGGCGGCATTTGAAGTATAGCACATCATACATAAAATGTCAAGGAACATAAAAATCAAGTTTTTAAAAATTTTTTTGATTTTTTTCGCGATTTTTTGCAACCAAATGCGTTTTAAAACGTCTTATTTATGAGGGCCCTTTTTTGCGCCCGAAATATTAAAAGACAGCACGGCGATCTTCCCGTGCGGAAAATGGAGGAATCTATATGTTTTGCAAGAAATGTGGAAAAGAATTGAAAGAAGGCTCGCGCTTTTGTATGGGCTGCGGTGCGCCGACATCTGAGTCACAGCCGACCGCCGCTCAGCCACAGCCCCAACCTCAACCACAGCCTTATCAGCAGCCTATGAACACCATAAACATCAGCGGCTTTTCGCTCACCGACAACCTGCGCCACAAAGACGCGCCGATAAAAAAGACAGGCTTGCTCTACCTCAGCCACTTAGTCTGCATAATCGCCATGATACTTACATTTATAATGCCGTGGGCAGGCGCTATTGAGTATGACAGCATATTTTATTATTTATATAACAGCAACCTTTTCTCAATGGCAAGAATACTTTTATTGGTATTTGCCTGCTATGTTATGAAAGAAAACAAAAATATCAAAGAAACCTCGGTATGCCCGAAATGCAAAGGCATGACTCACCATAACAAATATCATGTCTGCGAGTCCTGCGGATACGATAGTATGTTCGTAGCGCTATTTTCGGCTTCGACCTACTGCGTCAGCGTTGTTACCGATATTGTAAGAAACGCGATCATGATCTTTGGTCGCTATTACATGGATCATTCAACTGAGATCGCTTTCCAGTTTATCTACTTATTCATATTTATCATGCACATCAGCGTATTTATCGCGCCGATATACTACTACCCCGCCAAAATGGCGCGCCGCAACGAACACCCCGCTACTACCGCTATCACCGTGCTCAACTACCTCTTCGGCGCTACTATACTGTTTTGGATAATACTTCTCATCTGGGCGAGCAGTTATTCAAAGCCGAGCATGATGAACGTGCAGATACAGCAGAACCAGCCCGCGCCTCAGCCGACCGCTCCCACCCTTGCCGACAAGCTCGCCGAGCTGGACTCCCTCAAAGACCAAGACCTTATCTCGCAGGAGGAATACGAGGCTATGCGCTCGCGCATATTTGAAAAAGCCTAAACAGCCTAACAGCATAAACATAAAAGCACCGCAGTTTGCCAATACCTGCGGTGCTTGTTTTTATATAGTTCCGTTCGCGCGCTCGCTCTCGGCTTCGACGCAGAGGTCGAGTATCTCGCCAGTCATCTGCTCGGTGCACTTCATCGGCTCGAAGCTCGGCTTGCCGAAGTAGAAGCCCTGCAAGAGGTCTACTCCGCACTCTATCACCTTTTTCAGCTCCCCGCGCGTTTCCACACCCTCAGCCAGCACAAGCGTATTTTTCGTAGCCGCTATCTGCACCAGCTTCGTTATTATGTCCGCCTTGCCCTCGTCGCGGTCGCAGCCGCTTATTATCGAGCGGTCTATCTTTATTATGTCGGGATTTAGCGTAAGCAGTGCGTATTCGCTGTTGTAGCCGCTGCCGAAATCGTCCAGCGCGGTCATTGCGCCTATGCAGCTTATCCACTCTTGCTTAGCGTGGACGTATTCGCTGTTCGCTTCCTCGCTCTCAAGCACCTCGAGCACTATGCTGTTCAGAATATCCTTGTTCTCGCGCTCTATCTCGGCGATGTCCTTAGCGTCCATTATGCAGTTCGAGATCGAGTTTATGAATATCTTAGCCCCCTGCGGCACCATTCCCTCTTTGATAAATTCGTGGAATGTCCTCAGCGCCAGCTTCCATGTCAGGCGCTCTATCTCGTAAAGCTTCGCGCTGGTCTTAGCTATTCTGATAAAGTCCAGCGGCGCTTTGAATACTTCACTCTGCGGGCGCATCAGCGCTTCGTAGCCGTATATCCTGCCCGTTCGTACTGAGATTATCGCGTGCAGCGCGTACTTTATGCTCTCGGTGTCGATTATCCTGTTCATCTCCTCTACGCCCGTGATGAGTATAGAGTCTTTGGTGTACTTCGTTATATCAAACTCCGCAATGCTGCCCTTGGTCGAGTGCTTTATCGTGTACATCGCGAAGTCGGCGAAGCGTATCAGCATTTCGTAAGAGGTCGAGTCATCCGGGTACCAGGCTATGCCGCCGCTCGCGCGCAGCTTGTAGTGCGTGCCGTCGCTGAGTATGCAGTAGCTCTCGCCCAGCTTCTCTATCACCTCTGCCACTATCCGCCGTATCTCTTCCTTGGTATCAAAGCCGCTGAGGAATACGTTAAATTCGTCGCCCGACATTCTCGCCACCACGCCGCCGTGGTAGTGGAAGTTTTTCAGCACATTAGCCGTAGCCGCTATATAATCGTCGCCGAAGTCGTGCCCGTAGGTATCGTTGACGTATTTCAGATCGTCTATATCGAACATGAGGAACGCCGCAGTCTTTAGCTTTTTCGGCTCGCGGAACATTTTCTCTATCGTGTGCTGATAAGCGCGGCGGTTCAGCAGGCCGGTAGTAACGTCGTAGTCGCGCTCGTACTTGACCTTCTGCATCTCCATCACCGACTGAGTAACGTCCTGCACCAGACCCAGTATGTTCGCGCCGTCCCTGCGCAGGCTCAGGCTAAACCATTTCTTTTCGCCCGCGTCGGTGGTAAGCGGGTACTGGCGGCTGATTATCACGCCGTCCTCGCCGCTGTAAACGTCCGCGAAATGCTTAGCTATGTTCGTGTCGTTATTGTAATCTACCTCAGCCATCAGCCGTAAAAATTCCGAGTACGGTATAGTGCGGTCGCCGCCGCCGGGCAGTTTATCGCAGCTCAGCGTAGAGATCATGCTTTCGCTTATAAACACCGTCTGCTTCACGGTATCGTACATGAAAGCGCCTATGCCCACTACCGCCATGCTGATTATCTTAGATACGCGCGAGGACTGCTCTTTTACATTTATCTGAAGCTGCTTTATCTCGTCGGTAAGGCTGTCGATCTCGGTTATGCCCGAGGACTCGAAGTTTATTATCTCATCGCTGTCGCGGTTTTGCTCCAGCGTTCTGCTTATCTTGCGCACAGGCGCGGTGAGGTGGCGGTTCATGAATATCGTGCAAAGTATACTTATAGCCGCCGATATCACGAACGATACCGTAAAGAGGTGCACCAGCGTAGAGTATATGCTCAGCGCCTCCGCCTTTTCGGAGATCGAGATTATCGCCCACTTGTTATACTTGTACGGCGAATCGGCGTTGTAGATATTTATGTCCTTTATAGTGCCTACGGTCGGCACGCTGACGGTGCTCTTTGTATTGAAATCATATACATTTTTACCGATGCTGTGCTCGCGGCTTATCACCGTGCCGCTTCCTACCACTCGTTTGTATATTGCGCCAGAGTTTAGCTGAGGAACATAAACGCCGTCATTATCCATATCCACGCCGAGAATGTAGCAAGAGCGCTCGTTCGGCAGGTCATTGCCGGGTATATAGCTGAGCACTGTTTTTTCCATCAAGCCTATGCCGATAACGCCGTATACCTCGCCGCTGTCCGCAACAAGCGGCACGGTATAGCGCATGCTCTCTCTGCCGGTTTCGGATATTGCGGAAAAGCCCGTCCAGCAGCCCAGGTCTGCCATATCTGTCTTAGGATTCTCGCGGGCGGTGCGCAGCGTTTTATAGTAAAACTCAAAGCTGCCCTTTTCCCCGCCCGAAAGCTGCAAATGCGATGTCCAAGCCGAGTCGAGCATAACGTCAAATTCCGAGGCTATATCGGCGCTGCCCGCCTCCAGAAACACATTTTCGCGCTCAGAGGCGAATCCGTCTGTTACATTTACATCGCGCAGATACACCGTTGCCAGCGTATCGGAAGTATCGTCGCCCTTCGGGCCGCTTTCGTAAAGGCTGCCTGTATCCAGCACTATGTAAGCGTCATTCACCAAGCCGCGGTGCAGCATTGAGGATATAGTATCTACCGAATCATGCAGTATCTGCTTGCAGAGCGCCTTATCGGTCTTTATATCGCCGTAATCAGCATTATTCGAGCGCAGCGCCCTTTCTGTGATATCGTTTATCTCCCTGCCCGCCTCGTATACCAGCGGCATTTTGTTTGCCAAAGTATTTTCAACGTAGTTCTTGCGGTTTTCGGTCTTTTCGGAAACGGAATCGTAGGCGTATTTTTTTATATGCGAAAACTCGCCGCTTACGAAAAGCATAGCCAAAAACGTGCCGAACTGCAGCACAGTAAGCGCCAACGTAGCAGCAAACAGCCTCACAAAAAAGGGGCAGCCTCTTCTGCGCTGATTATTATCGGCGGTACTGCCCGCTTTTTTGGTAGATCTGCTCTTCATTTATCTTACGCCCCTAAAAAGTTTACTTCTCTATTATCTTTTGCAGCTCGGTGCAGAAAGAATCGTACCATTCGTCAAACGCCGCGTCATTGGTGTACTCCGCCAGCACCTCATCTCTGTCGCCGCCCTTGCTTATCTTATCCACAGCTTCGTCATAAGCGCTCTGAGCAGTGTCCTGAATGCGACTCTCTAAGAAAGTGCGCACATCGGCGGAATTTTTAAAAGGCGGCATGGTGTAAAGGGTGCTGCTGTTTATCTCGTCGATGGCGAGCTTTAAGGTATCCTTGCAAATATCGGTAAGCTCTTTGCCTTCATTTGAGGTAACCTTTTCTATCTCGCTGAGATCGCAGGCTTCTTTCTTTACAGGCAGGTAGCCGGACTCTGCCGAGAAGTTTATATTGCGTTCCTTTTCGGTGAACCATTTGAGGAACACGGCGCTCGCGTACTCGCTCTTTTCGTCAGATCTCAGTACCGACATACCCGCGCCTTGCTGAACTATGTAGGGGTCTTTTCCTTCAAAATTCGGCACGGGCAGCACCAAATTATCTATCGGGTAAGAGTTATCGTCATCTATGCTTACCTCGGAAGGGGTGTACATAGCGCCCGTGGTGGAGCAGATCAGCGCGATTATCTTGCCGGTCTTGGCGTCCTCGCTGCGGAACCTGCCCTGCGCGGTGAACCAGCCTTTTACATACGGAACGTAGTAGTTTTCCCAAAGTTTCTTTAAAGCGGCTTTATCCACATTCATCTCGGCGCTGCCGTCCTTATCAAGCGTAACGTAAGAGCAGCCGAGCTGTTTTCCGCCGATGCTCATGTAATTCGCTATCGAATCTCTGCCGAAAAACGCCTTGCCGTCATTCGGAACGTCGGGCGTGAGGGCGTCGGTATAGTCGTAATACTTGCCTGCCACTTCGGTAAGCCCCTCCCATGTAGCGAGGTCGTCGGTGGTCACGCCGGTCGCGGCGGCAAATTTTTTCCAGTCGGTATCGTTGAGTATCATTACCTCAGTACTCTTAGCCGTCGGGAATATTTTCAGCGAGCCGTCGCCCGCAAATTCGCCCTCTTCGATATATCCGTCGATGTATTCGTCAAGCTCATCATCGGTAAAATACTTGCTCATATCCGCAAGCCCGTCGAGCTGATCTACAACGCAGGCAGTTTCGACATACGTTGCGAAAATATCGGGCGGCAGGTCTGCGCCGCTGTCTTTTTTAACAGAAGCCACAACGCTGTCCGCAAGCTCGGAAACGGAGTTCTTCGAGTAAGCCTCGACTATGATGCCCTTATCCAGACCAACGGTATTGTTAAATTCCTCCACCGCTTCGTCAAAGCTTATGAGCTGAACGCCGTTGTAATAATGCCATATAGTAATGGTAGTAGGGTCGTCCTTGCTCAGCAGAGAATCATAATTTTTCTCTTTTTTGCCGCATCCGCCCAGCATGCCTGCCGTAAGCGCCGCCGCGACCGCGAGAGCCGCTATCCTCTTAATTTTCATATTACATTCTCCCTCATTTTTGGCTTCGACGTATTAACGTAGTAACACAAAATACCTACCAAGTCGATACGTAATAAGTTCATATACATTATACACCATTTTTCGGTTAATTGCAAGTTAAATAGTTGTATATTTGTAATTTGTTAATAATATATAAAAGTCACAAAAACTGAAGCCTTAGCCTGATGAATTTCTATTATTATAATAGTCGAACAGTTTGTCAATTCCCGAGATAAAAAACCTTCTCACCACACCTCATTAGGATACCTAAGCCCCCACTCTTTTCGCAAGCGGGTCATTATCTCCATCACGTCGCGGGTGTGCTGAAAGCGCAGAGCCGAGGTATCTCCGCTGCGCACGGCGGCTTCCATATCCTGCAATTCGTAATACAGCGCACGCGGAGTGCTGCCCGCCGCTATCTCGCGCACCGCGCCTGTTTCGGCGTCCACTATGCGGGCTTTGTCGGCGCGGGGGTACTCCATTATCTCGATGTAGCCCTTTTCGCAGCTTATCACCGCGCGCTTCGGCTGCTTTGAGTGCATGGAAATCGCCGCCGTAGCCATCTGCCCGGCGGGATTTTTCAGCAGTATTGTCGCCATTTCGTCCGAACCCGTCGGCGAGGGCAGCCACTGGCTGAGCACCTCTTTGGGCTTTTCTGTCATGAAGCTGCGTATCAGCGAGAGGGCGTAAACGCCTATGTCCAGCAGCGCGCCACCCGCTAAGTCCATGTTGAAAAAGCGGTTTTTCATATCGTATTCCTTAAAGCTGCCGAAATTCAGCGTCATTATCTGCACCCTGCCAAGCTCGCCGCTTTCCACTATCCGCCAAAGCTCTTTATACAGCGGCATATGCCATATCGTCATAGCTTCGCCGATGATAAGCCCGCGGCGCTCGGCGAAGGCGGACGCTTCTTCCAGCTCGCGGCTGTTCAGCGTTATCGACTTTTCCACCAGCAGGTGCTTGCCGCTCGCGAGCGCTTTTTTCATGTACTCGTAATGCGTGTTGTGCGGGGTGGTGAGGTAGATAATATCCACCTCGGGGTCGGCGAAAACCTCGTCGATAGCGCCGTACACCTTTTCCACACCGTATTTTTCGGCGAAAGCGACCGCTTTTTCGTGAGTGCGGTTCGCCACGGCGTACAAGCGCCTGCCCATATCGCTAAGCGCCTGCGCCATTTCGTTCGCAATGACTCCGCAGCCTATAACTGCCCATTTCAGTTCTTTCTTTTCCATAAAACATCTACCTTACCAAACTTATCAAAAAAAGACCGCAGCGTTTTTCAGCTGCGGTCTTTCAATTAGTCGTTGATCATTCGCCGAAGCCTTCTTCAAACATCTTTACCAGCTCGCCGAGAACTGCCTGCTCGTCGCCGCCGTTCACCACGATCTCTACATCGGTGCCGTTCTTTATGCCCGCTGCCATGATCTGCATTACTGCCTTAGCCTTGATGTCCTTGCCGTTAGCTTTCATGATGACTTCGCTCTCGGGGTGGGCTTTTACCGCCTTTGCGATAAGTCCCGCGGGGCGCATATGTATACCTTCTGCGTTTATTACCTTTACGACCTGTGATGCCATGATAGATCTCTCCTTCTTAAAATTTGATATTGTTTGATTTTTATTCCCGAAATTTTTCTGTTATCAACCTTAGTTTTCAACTTTCTTTTTCAAAAGACCGAGCAGCAGCATACTTACCACCGAGCCTACCGCCAGCGCGATAACGTACTGAAGCGGGTGGCCGACTACGGGGAATACGAAGATACCGCCGTGGGGTGCGCGGAGGGTGCAGCCGAAAGCCATCGAAAGTCCGCCTGCCGCCGCAGCGCCCACCATGCAGGAGGGGATAACTCTCAGCGGGTCGGCAGCCGCGTAGGGGATAGCGCCCTCGGTTATGAAGCTCAGACCCATGATGTAGTTTACAGGGCCGCTCTTGCGCTCTTCCTCAGTAAACTTGTTCTTGAAAAACGTGGTAGCGAGGGCTATCGCGATGGGAGGTACCATGCCGCCTATCATTACAGCCGCCATTATATCGAAGTTGCCCGAGGATATTGCCGCTACGCCGAATACATACGCTGCCTTGTTGAAAGGGCCGCCCATGTCTATCGACATCATAGCGCCGAGTATGCAGCCGAGCAGCACCTTGTTGGCGTCGCCCATGTTTGAGAGAAAGTTTGCTACGCCGTTGTTCAGCACGCCCATTATCGGGTTTACCGCGCACATGATTATCGCGATGATGCCCAGTCCGCCAAGCGGGTAAATGAGTACCGGCTTGATGCCGTTGAGCGCCTTTGGCAGACGGTCGCAGAGCTTTTCGAGCATCAGCATAAGAAATCCGCCGAGAAAGCCTGCCAGCAGCGCGCCGAGGAAGCCCGAGGGTATATTGCCCGAGGGGTTCGCAAACGTAGCGCCCGATACCGCCATAGCGCCGCCCGCCATGCCTACCAGAAGTCCCGGCCGGTCGGCGATGCTCTTGCCGATGTAGCCCGCGAGTATCGGTATCATGAAAGTAAAAGCATAGTTGCCGATGGTCTTGAACCAAGCCGCCGCCGCGAGGTGCGTACCGAAGTCGCTGTCCTGCGGAGCGCCGCCCAGCGAGTCGATGAGGAACGCGAGGGCTATGAAAATACCGCCCGCTACTGTGAAAGGCAGCATATTCGATACGCCGTTCATCAGGTGCTTATACATCTTTCTGCCAAAGCTCTCATTGCCGCTCGACGAGGTATTTGCCGCGCCTGCGCCGCCCTCGTGGTAATATACAGGCGCGTCGCCAGCCTCTATGCGGTTTATAAGCTCTTCGGGTATCTTTATGCCGTCGGAAACTTTGGTGCTCAGCACCTTTTTGCCGTTAAAGCGCGCCATCTCTACCGTTTTGTCCGCCGCTACGATTATTCCGTCGCAGGCGGCTATCTCTTCGGCGGTGAGGATATTTTTCGCGCCGCCCGAGCCGTTTGTTTCTACCTTTATAGATATGCCCAGCTTCTTGCCCGCTTTCTCGAGCGCTTCCGCCGCCATGTAGGTGTGCGCTATGCCCGTGGGACAGGCGGTAACGGCGAGCACCCTGTATCCCTCAGCCGATACGACCTCAGCGCGCGGCTCGTCGGGGTACTTTTCGTTTTCCATATCGTCGATGACCTTGAGGAACTCTTCCTTGTCCTTAGCGTTCAGCAGCTTTTCTCGGAAGTCCTCGTCCATAAGAATCGTCATAAGGCGCGAGAGCACTTCGAGATGTACGTCGCCGTCATTCGGAGCGGCTATCATAAAGAGCAGGTTTGAAGGCTCGTCGTCAAGCGCTTCGTAATCCACGCCCGCGGGCACTGTCATAGCGGCGAGCGAGGGTGCTTTTACCGCTTCGCTCTTGGCGTGTGGGATAGCTATTCCCTCGCCCACGGCGGTAGAGCCTTTGTCTTCTCTTGCGAGTATACCTTTTTTATATACTTCTCTGTCGGCGATACAGCCGCCCTTTACTTGAAGGTCTACCAGCATATCTATCGCTTCGCTCTTGGTCTTTGGTGAGGCGTTTAGCAGTATGCTGTCTTTTTTCAATAAGTCAACTATTCGCATGATTATTCCTCCCTACACGATATTTTTTATCAGAGCGTTTCAAGCAGCTCTGCTATCTTTTCTTTTTGCGCCAGACCGTCCGAGAAAGCGGTAGCGCCGCCCGCGGCCGTGCCAAGCTTTAAAGCGTATTCGTAGTCTAACTGATCGCCCTGCTGTATTCCTGCGGTAAAGCCAGCCACCATCGAGTCGCCCGCGCCTACCGAGTTTTTCACCGTGCCCTTGCATACTCCGCAGCGGTGCTTTTCGCCAGTTTCGTCGATGAGCATAGCGCCGTCGCCCGCCATAGAGATAAGCACGTTTCGCGCGCCCATTTCCTGAAGCTTTCTAGCGTACTTTTCAATGTCGGCGTCGGTAGAAAGCGCAACGCCGAACATTTCGCCCAGCTCGTGGTCATTCGGCTTTATGAGAAAAGGCTTGTATTTCAGCACGTTCAGCAGCAGGTCTTTGGTAGCGTCTACCACTGTTCTGATGTCCCTGCCCGCAAGCTTTGCGAGTATGCGCTCGTAGATGTCCGAGGGCAGCGAGGAGGGAATGCTGCCCGCGAGCACCAGCGTATCGCCGTCGCGCAAGGCTTCAAGCTTTTCAAAAAGCGCCGCCACGGCATCATCGTCAATATCAGGTCCCTGACCGTTCAGCTCAGTTTCCTCTTCTGATTTTATCTTTACGTTTATTCGGCTGTTTCCATTCTCCAGCCGAACGAAATCGGTATCTATACCCATATCCGCAAGGCCTTTTTCAATAGCCTCGCCAGTGAAGCCCGCGGTAAAGCCCAGCGCCTTTGAGTCAACGCCCAGCTCTCTGAGCACTATCGAAACGTTTATGCCCTTGCCGCCGAAATACATTTCCTCGCGCTCAGAGCGGTTGGTCATGCCCAGCTTCATCTCGCCCGTGTGTACAACGTAGTCGATGGCGGGGTTGAAAGTTACAGTATATACCATAGTTACATTACCTCCTTGACGTTTACCTTTGAGATATATTTTTTATTTTCCTCGCTGAGTTTGTCTGTGATGAGCCTTACTCTGCCGAGCTTGGCGAAAGTAACTGCCGAGATCTGACCGAATTTGGAGTGATCTGAAAGAATGTAAGCGATACGGCTGTTTTGCACGGCGGTGGATTTCACGCTGGCTTCGTTGCGGTCCGGCGTGGAAACTCCGGCGGCAAGCGATATGCCGTTCGCGCCGAGAAAGCTTTTTGTGAAATTATAGCTTTGCAGCGAGTTCACACATTCCGCGCCGACTATCGCTTCTGTAGTCAGCTTTATCTCGCCCGCGGGGATATACACGGTAAAGCCGCGCTGCGCGAGCCTTTTTGCATGAACGAAAGCGTTTGTAACGAAAGTAACGTTTTTCTCGGGCAGAAAATCTATCATATAGCCCGTGGTAGTTCCCGCATCGAGGAATACGAAATCGCCGTCATCCACAAGCGAAGCGGCGTATCGGGCTATCGCGATCTTCTCTTCGTTAAAGAGCTTCGACTTAGCCTCTACGTCCTGCTCCACCACGCTGAACGAGTGGTCTTCGGCGGATATTGCGCCGCCGTGCACCTTTTTCAGCAGACCCTTTTCGTCGAGCTGGGTAAGGTCGCGGCGCACGGTAGATTCCGAAGCGCCCAGCCGCTCGCAAAGCTCCGGAAGCTTTACGCTTTTATTCTGTTTCACCATTTCCAAAATAACTGAATATCTTTCCTCAGTAAGCAAATCTATCACCTTTCAGCATTTCCATTTGACTCGCAATGAACGTTATTGACTGTTTCTGATTATAGGATAACACAATCCACTCGCTAAGTCAAGCATTTTCACTCAAAAACACTCAAAAACCGCAAACTTTGTGCAGCCGCACAAATCGCCCGAGCCGTCTTTATGCACTTTGTACAAAAGTTCTCTCAAGTGTGGAGAAAAATATGTGTGCGGGTGCGTAATGGGCATAAAAATACAGCCGCGAGGGGGTGGCTCACGGCTGTTGAAAATACATATTTAAGACAACACCGCACAGCTATTGTGTACGTATTACGCCGTCAGATTTTTCGTCAGATTGCCTAAAGCCGATAGGCGGTAGTTGCGCGGAGTTGCCTTAATTCTTCTCCCCGCCGATCCTGCGCAGTATCATCACCACAAAAGTCTGCAATATCGGCAGGAAAAGCAGCATTGCGGCGGCGGTCAGCACGAACAGCAGCGTCAGCGCTTCGCCAAGCGCCATGCCCATATCGTGCGTCGGCGCAAGGCCGTCATAAATGCGGTACGCCGCCAGCGCGGTCAGCAGTAAAAGCACCGCCGCCGCGCATATCGCGGAGATGAAGAAAAGCACCTTGCCCGCCGCACGCAGTTTGTCGCTTCGGGCGAGCATACGGCGGCTTATGCGCGATGCGGGATAGCTGAATATCAACACGCCCGCGGGGAAAACCACAGCCGCCGCTATCCGCATCGAAATGTCCTCGCTGATCGTCGCGATGAAAGATCCGACAAACGTAAGCGCGGCAAGTATAAGCGAGGCGCGCAGGTAAAGCCCTTTAGCGGGCGCTTTCACATCGCTCACAGCGCGACCTCCCCGCAGACCACGCGCGCGTTTACCGAGATAACGAAATCCTCTATCTTTTTCATATCCGGCTCGGGCGGCAGCGAGGTGTTTGCGGCGGCGCGTACTATCTCTTCCAGCTTCGCCATATCAAGGCTGTATTCGCCGGTGCGGTTTATGCCCTCTATAAGCTCTGAAACGTCTGCCCAGCCGTGCGGGTCGACCTTTATCGCGCCGGGCTTGTGGCGCAGTATCAGACTGATAAATTTGCTTGTTCTCGTCATTTCTTTTTTGTCCATAATGCTTTCTCCTACCTAGGTCAGCGTATCTTTTTTATCGGGTGTCTTATGACGGTCTTCCACTTTTCGGGCGCAGACTTTCTTACGTCTGAAAGATATATCTCGTGGTGCAGGCGGCTTTCGCCAAGGTCGTTCTCGCAGCCGTTTTCCGCCAAATATTTATCCATCAGCGCTACGCTTTCAGGCTCGCTGTCGAAACTGCCGATGTGCATTATCTGCACGCAAAGCCCCTCTTCTATCGTGAGAAACTCCGCCGATGAGCAGTCGAGCTTTTTCTTTTTTGAAGCCGTTTCCACCGCCCAGTCAAAGTCCTCACGCGTGATGAAATCGGGCAGGCGGATAACTGAGATCCATTTAAAAGCGGCTTTGTCGGCGTAATTTATACCATCAACGCCCTCCTGCCACCAAAAGCCCTCGAGCGGCGGCACTACATATTCAAAAAAGCCCGCTATCTTATGGTCGGTCTTATAGCTCATTTTCAGCGTGTACGCCACGGCATACAGCAAGCCTATCGCCTGCTTGTAATCGCCGCCCTCTTCGTTAGGGTCGCCCGTACCCCTCACGGCGATGTAGTTCGCCTTTGGGACTTCCACTATCTCGGGCTGTTTTTTCGGCATATAAAACTCCTTGTATTCCTTTTTAAAATCAAAAGCCATCCTGCATTCTCCTTGTCAAATCGTCAAATTCAGAAAAGATCAAGCATACCGTCAAGGTATATCTCTTCGCGCACTTTTAGCTGATACTCGGGCTTTGTCATGTAATACAGCAGAAATTCCAGCACCATCGCGCTGCCCAAGCCCCTGCCCTCTATCTTGAAATTCGTGAAACCCATCGGCAGGTAAACACCGCGAATATCGTCAATGCCGATGAACGCGGGACTTTCCATCGCGCGGGAAAATCGGTAGCCCTCGGCGGCGTGCGGCGCTTTGCAGATATGTTCGGCGCACGGCTCGCCCAAATTTTTGCGGCTGACGTTTTCGTAGCAGGCTTTGCGCTCGGTACAGCCAACCCAGCAGCATTCGTTGCAGAGAAACTCCACCTTGTCTTTCAGCGCCTGCGGCAGCTTGCCGAGCTTATCGAAAGCCTTGTTCAGCCGAAAATCGGGCACGGCACAGCAAAAGTCCTCCCGCTCCAGCTCGCGGCGAAAACGCTCAAAGTCGGTCAGTACCTTAGTAGTGGACGACACGAAATAAAGCTGCGGAAAGCGCGTTTTCAGATAGTCGAGCAGCAGGTCGGAAGCGACGATAACTCCGTTTTGCGGGCAGTTTTTATCACCCTGCGCGAAAAGTTTGCAGAGGGCGCTGCACTTTTTGTCCGAGAGATGCTCTGCGCCGAGCAGCGAATTGCTGAAGGTCAGCCGCGCGGATATGCCGTACCCGCGCATAAGCACGAGCACCTCGCGCGGGTCGTGGCCGCCGAAGCCCGCTCTGCCGCCGCCCCATACGCAGTCCGCGGGCGCGCCATACACCGAGCCTATCTCGCACCAGTCGTAAAAATACTCGCGGTGTTCGCGGTACAGCGGCAGAAAAGCGGCGTACAGCTCGTAAAACTCGAACAGCCCCGGTAGGTGGTAAACAGCGCGGCGCGGGAGTTCGGCATTGGCGAAAAATTCGGTCAATTCGGTCATTGTCAGGTCACCTCCGTATAATTATAACACAAACGGCGGCTAAGTGTCAAACGCTATTGACATCTGCGGCGCGGCGTGTTATCATATAAGCGAAGGATCATACTATCATACTATCATCGAAAGGCGACAGGCTTATGAAAAACAGCGACAAGAAAAAAATACTTGAACACCTCTCGCGGCAGAACTTCGCCGACGGCTCGAGCGCCGCGTTTTTCACCGACTCGGCAGGAGCAGGGTACATAGTGAAAGTCAAGCGGGTGTTCGGGGTGAGGGTCGCTTGTTTTTACAAGGACGGACACTGCCATGCATGTGTGGTATAATTAAACTAGCAAAAGCGAGCGCTTTGCGGGAAATATCATGGAGGTACAGGTATGAAAAACACGTTTGGCGTAAAGATGGTTTATAATTTTTACCATAGCGCTGTAAAAGCGGAATTGAAAAGGCGGGGCTTGCCGAAAGAGCTCGCCGAGAAGATCGACAGCGAGCACAAAAAGATACTCGCGCGGGCGAAAGACATCGGAAGATCGCGACTTCTCAGCTCGTACATCATGGCGAGCTACTTCATCGCGATGAACCGCGGCACGGGGCTTTCGGCGGAGGAGAATTACGAGATATACCGCGACGGACTGTGCGCCTCGAAACTTTTTCACAAGGTGCTGGGCGACGCCGAAAGCTACCTCGACCCCAAAAAGATGGAAGGCAGACTGCAATGGTCGGCCGAAAGCCACAAGCGCGAGTATGAAAACGACTGGGTGGTAGACATTCTCCCCGGCAACGGCGAATACGATCTGGGTTACGATTATCACGAATGCGGGGCGTGCAAGCTTTGCAATGACGAGGGCTGTCCCGAGCTGGCGGCGTACATCTGCCGCATGGATTTCGTGCTGGCGGACATCATGAACATGAAGCTTGTGAGGACGGGAACTATCGCCGAGGGCGCGCCGTACTGCGATTTCAGATACAGCAGGATAAGGAGCAGTGAAGAGAAGTGAGCTTGGGTGATGAACAAGGTCGCGGGCAGGTGACCGCTTCACACCGCCGTCCCTTTCTTCGGCATGAAAAATCCGCTCATGTCGATGTGCTCTAGCTCCAGCAGCTTGATCTTTTTGTCGATGCCGCCCGCGTAGCCTGTCAAATTCCCGCCCGCGCCGACTACGCGGTGGCAGGGGATTATTATCGAGATCTCGTTGTGGCCCACCGCCCCGCCGACCGCCTGCGCCGACATTTTCGCCAGCCCGCGCTTTTCGGCAAGCCGCCGCGCAAGGTCGCCGTAGGTAACGGTCTGCCCGTATGGTATCTGCAAAAGCAGCTCCCACACCGCCATGCGAAAATCAGTGCCAACGGGGTGCAGCGGCGGCGTGAAATTCGGCTCAGCGCCCGCGAAATAAATATCCAGCCAGCGTTTTGCCTGCGAGAGCGTGTGCGTTTCCCGCTCGGTATGTTCGACGGGCAGGTTATCGGCAAAGTATTTTTCGCCGTCGAACCACACCCCCGTAAGCCCCTGCCCGTCCGCCGCGAGCAAAATATCGCCCAGCGGCGAATCGTAATGCTGAATGTATGTCATGTTTTACACCTCGAATATCAATTTTTTCAATTATAGCATAGTTTGACTGAAAAGTCTATGCCGACTGCCGTATCTCTGCCGATACGGCAGTTTTTCATGCCCTATATGCAACTTACCCCGCACTGTATATGAAATATTCATATGAAACCGCATTGAAATTTCACACCGATGGTGATATACTATATATAAAGGAGCGATAACTGATGAATATTACCGAATTTGCAAAGGTGGCGGGGGTGTCAAAATCCGCCGTAAGCAGATATTTTAACGACGGCTATGTGAGCGAGGAAAAACGCAGGCTCATCGAGGCCGCAATAGAGGCTACGGGCTACGCGCCCAGCGTTCAGGCGCAGAACGTGCGCACGAAAGTGACAAAGCTCGTCGGCGTGATAATACCTAAACTTTCCAGCGAGAGCTGCGCGCGCGAGGTCGAGGGGATAAGCCAGGTGCTGAGCGAGCAGGGCTACCAGCTTTTGCTCGTCAACTCCGCCAACGACCCCAAAAAAGAGGTGGAGTACCTGGAGCTTTTCCGCAGCAACCGCGTTGACGGCGTTATCTTCCTCGCTTCGATATTCACGCCGCTGCACGACGCCGTGCTGAAAAAAATGCGCGTGCCCGTCGTCATCATGGGGCAGGAATACAAAGGCGCAAACTGCGTTTGCCACGACGACTGCAAAGCCGCCTATTCCGCCGAGATGCTGATGCTCGAAAAAGGCGGCAAAAAGCCTGCTTTCATAGGCGTTACCGAAAGCGACAAGGCGGCGGGTCTGGCGCGAAAAGAGGGCTTTCTCCACGCACTCGCCGACAGCGGTATCTCGATCAGCCGCGGCGATATGCTCACGGCTAAATTCAAAATGGATTCGGGCTGCGAAAAGGCGCTGGCGCTGCTGAAAAGCGGAAAAAAGTACGACCACATATTCTGCGCGACCGACAGCATAGCGGCAGGCGCGCTGCTTGCCTGCCGCGAACTGGGGCTGAGAGTGCCCGAGGACGTAATGCTCGCAGGCATCGGCGATTCGCAGCTTTGCAAGGTGACCTCCACCACGCTGACCTCCGTGCACTTACACTACCGCACCGCGGGCATTGAAGCGGCGCAGATGCTGCTAAACTCGCTGAAGCGCGAAAGCCCTATCCCCCGCACTCTAACGCTTGATTTTGAGCTGATAGAGCGCGGCTCTACGGATAAGGATCATGAAACTGTATGAAACCTTGTAAATCCCCAACATAAGTTTATAGTATTTGTCAATAGACAAAACGCGCAGCATGAGCTATAATATAGTTAATGAAATCGGTATCACACATAAGAGCGAAACCGAAAATGAATAGTCCGGACAAAAAATAAAAATTTATGCAAAGGACGGTACGTTTTATGGATCACAGAAGCTCAGCTCGTGAGATACTTTCCGCTATCGGCGGCAAAGACAACCTAATAAGCGCGGCGCACTGCTCTACAAGACTGCGCCTGATAATCGCAGACAATTCAAAAGTACAGAAAGAAACGCTCGAAAACATCGACGTGGTAAAGGGCGTTTTCGAGGCAGCGGGACAGCTGCAGATAATCATCGGCACCGGTACAGTCAATAAGGTATACGATGAATTTATCGCAGAGTCGGGCATTGAGGCGGCTTCAAAAGACGAGCTGAAAACGCAGGCGGCTCAGAAGCAGAACTGGTTCAAAAGGCTGATAAAGACCCTCGGCGACGTTTTCGTACCCATTATCCCCGCGATAGTCGCAGGCGGCCTTATAATGGGCATAATGGAAGCGCTGAACTTCATGGCGGCAAACGGCTTTATCTCGCTGGATACTAACGGCTACGTTTTCACGATATTCAAGCTGCTCTCAAACGCGGCGTTCACATTCCTGCCGATACGTATAGGCTACTCGGCTACTAAGGTCTTCGGCGGCAACCCCTACCTTGGCGCAGTCATCGGAATGTTCCTCATACACCCCGACCTGCAAAACGCATGGACAGTTTCCGCCAACGGCTACGAACAGACCTTCTCGATATTCGGTCTTTTCAACGTGCACATGGTGGGCTATCAGGGTCACGTTATCCCGATAATCATAGCTTCGTTCATTCTTGCTAAGATAGAAAAAAAGCTGCACAAGGTAGTGCCCGATATAATCGACCTTTTCGTAACGCCCCTCGTCAGCCTTACGGTAACGGCGTTCCTTGTTTACACCTTCATAGGCCCCGTATTCGTAGCGCTTGAAAACGGCATCATCACAGGCGTTCAGAAGCTGATACTTCTCCCCTTCGGCGTCGGCTCTTTCATAATGGGCGGCTTCTACTCCACCACAGTAGTGGGCGGCATACACCATATGTACACAGTTATCGACATCGGTCAGCTCGCAAAATACGGCGCTACCTACTGGCTGCCGCTCGCCTCCGCCGCGAACATGGCTCAGGGTGCTGCCTGCCTTGCAGTTGCGGTAAGAAGCAAGAACAATAAGATACGCTCTATGGCTTACCCCTCTGCACTTTCATGTATGCTCGAAATTACTGAGCCTGCTATCTTCGGCGTGAACCTCAGATTTGTAAAGCCTTTCATCTTCGGCTCTATCGGCGGAGCTTGCGGCGCAATGGCGGCTTCAATACTCCACCTCGGCGCTACTGCTACGGGCGTTACCGGCATATTTGCGATACTCCTCACACTCAACCACCCCGTAAAGTATATCATCTCTATGCTCATCGCGATGGGCGTAGCTTTCACGCTGACATGGTTCTTCGGCACCAACAATGAGCAGATAAAAAACGAGAGCAAGCCTGCTGAGAAATCTGAAAAGACCGAGCAGACCGAGCAGACCGAAAAGATTGCTGAGATCACCGACACTGCAAACACTGCCGATACTTCGGACAACGGCGTTATCACCTCTCCGCTCAGCGGCAAGGCTGTAAAGCTCGAGAACGTTCCCGACCCGACATTCGCGCAGGGCATACTTGGTCTTGGCGCAGCTATCGAGCCGACCGAGGGCAAGGTAGTAGCCCCCGCTGACGGCAAAGTTGAAACGCTTTTCGACACCCTCCACGCCGTAGGCCTTACGCTGGATAACGGAAAAGAACTGCTGATACACATCGGCATAAACACCGTGGCGCTGAACGGCGAAGGCTTCATGCCCCACGTTTCAGAGGGCGACAGAGTTACAAAGGGCCAAACGCTGATAACTTTCGACATCGACTTTATAAAAAGCAAGGGATACCAGACCGTTACTCCCGTGCTGGTGGGCAATTCAGACGATTTTTCCGCCGTGGAACAGCTTGCAGCCGAGGGCGCGCAGGTATCCATAGGCGACGAGCTTATAAAAGTTACGGACTGAAACTTAGAGAGGCAAAGTATGGATAATAAAGAGATAATGGAAAACAGAGAGCGCATCAAAAACGCGAAATGGCGTCAGAGATTTCATATCGAGCCGCCCGACGGCTGGCTAAACGACCCGAACGGCCTTAGCTTTTACAAAGGCGAATACCACGTTTATTTTCAGTACAGCCCCATAGCCGCCGACGGCCACACGCCCCGCGGCTGGGGACATTACCACGGCGCAGACCTCATGCACATGGCCTACGACAAAGCGGTAATGATGCCCGATATTCCCGAGGACAGCCACGGCGTTTACTCAGGAAGCGCCATTGAAAATGACGGCGTTCTGCACATATTCTACACCGGAAATGTGAAGATGGAGGGCGACTACGACTACATTACGGCGGGCAGGGGCGCGAACGTGATACACGTCACCACCGCCGACGGCAGCGAGGTCAGCGAAAAGCAGGTGCTCCTGCGAAACAGCGATTACCCCGACTTCTGCTCCTGCCATGTCAGAGATCCTAAGGTATGGAAAGAGGGCGAGGTCTGGAAGATGGTGCTGGGCGCGAGAACTCTCGACGACGAGGGCTGCGTGCTGGTGTACGAGTCCGCCGACCTCATAAACTGGAAGTATACGGGCAAAGTATACAAAGAGGGCTATGGCTATATGTGGGAGTGCCCCGATTATTTCGAGCTGGGCGGCAAAGGCTTCCTCAGCACCTGCCCGCAGGGTCTGCCGCACTACGAAACTAAGTGGCAAAACCTCAATGAGTCGGGCTATTTCCCCGCAGAGGGCAGGTTGGAAGACAGCCGCTTGGGCGAATTTGCCGAGTGGGACATGGGCTTCGACTTCTACGCACCGCAGACTTTTCTCGACCCGCAGGGCAGGCGCATACTGATAGGCTGGCTGGGCATGGACAACCGCGTTTACGGCAACGCCACTACCGAACTTGGCTGGCAGCACTGCCTTACCATACCGCGAGAAGTCACTCTCGGCGAAAACGGCAGACTGCGGCAGTACCCCATTGCCGAATTTGACGCACTGAGAAAGGGCGAGCGCCGCCACGCCGACGGCTGTACTGCGAAATACGCTCTGCCGCTGGAGATATGCGGCGAACCGACCGCGGACTTCACCATAACGCTTGACGGCAAGCTGGAGCTGCGCTTCGACAAGGAGAAGCAGCTTTTCACCATGGAATTCAGCGACGAAAAGTACGGCTGCGGCAGAGGCACGAGAAACGCCGTTGTCGCAAACGTGAGAAGCATACGCCTTATCGCGGATATGTCAAGCATAGAGGTGTATTTAAACGGCGGCGAAACGGTAATGTCAACAAGATTTTATCCTGATGGCGACTGCGCCGAACTTGAAATAAAGGGCTTTGAAGCGCAGGTCTGGGACTTCTAAATCTGAAATATCTGAACTATCTGAGAGGAGAATTGCAATGGGAAACACACTTTTTGCCATAGGCGAAGCTTTGATAGACTTTATCCCCGCGCAGGCAGGCTGCGCATTTGAGGACGTGACGGCTTTCAGCCCGAAAAGCGGCGGAGCGCCGGCAAACGTGTGCGGAGCTTTTACAGTGCTGGGCGGCCGCGCGAAATTCATCACCCAGCTCGGCGACGACCCATTCGGCAAAAAGATAGCGAGCGACCTCGAGCGCGCGGGGATAGACACCTCGCTTATCGGCTTTACCGACAAGGCGAACACCGCGCTGGCTTTCGTAAGCCTTGAAACTGATGGAAACCGCACGTTCTCGTTTTACAGAAACCCCTCGGCGGATATGCTTTTTTCAGCCGAGCAGGTGAAAGCGGAGTGGTTCGCCGACGCATATGCGCTGCACTTTTGCAGCGTTTCGCTGGGCGATTTCCCGATGAAAGAAGCACACAGAAAAGCGATAGCCTGCGCGCGTGAAAGCGGCGCTATGATAAGCTTCGACCCAAATCTGCGTTTCCCGCTTTGGAAAGACAAGCAGGCTCTGCACAACACGGTGAATGAATTTATACCGATGGCGGACATCGTGAAAATTTCGGACGAAGAGCTTGAATTTATCACGGGCGAGAGCGAGATAAGCGCCGCCTTGCCGAAGCTTTTCGCGGGCAACGTAAAGCTTGTCATATACACCTGCGGCGCGAAGGGCGCGTATGCTTTCACCAAAAACGCGCAGGCGCACGCCGCGAGCGAGCGTGTAAAAGCCATCGACACAACGGGCGCGGGCGACGGCTTCATAGGCTCGTTCCTCTACGCGCTGAAAACGCTCGGCGTCACGGCGGATAGCATTTCAGACCTCAGCAGTGAACAGCTGGAGCGCTGCACAGCTTTCTCAAACAAATTCTGCGGCGAGAGCGTACAGCACGAGGGGGCTATCGACTCATACAGAAAGATAGCTTTTGAATAACGCGGCTGCTAATATGCAAGTCACAAATAAAATACCACCGATACAGTCGCAAAGCCGTATCGGTGGTATTTTGTTCTTATTCAAATGTATTGTTCGCAAAAAGAGCTTTACAAAGCCTTGTCGATAAATTTCGGGTCGATATGGGCGTTGGTGTAAATGATGTAATCATCAGCTGCTGAGCCGTCGATCATTGCCGAACCCTCATAAAGCGAAGCAGTAAGCACTATCTTATAATTAGAATAGAATGCATTTTCAACCGCTTCAAGATCCGCACCCGTCTTTACATCAAAGTCGATATATACATCAAACAGCCCTGCATTGTCGAGTTCTTCAAAATTATCCCTCGCAGCTGAATATTCCAGCTTTGTTTTGCCTAGTTCACCGCTATTAAAGGTTTCAAGCGTCTGCTCGTCTACACCTTTGATAGTAACGCTGTTCAGATAATCTGAAAGCTTCAGATCGTCAGTATAGCCGTTCTGCTTGCATTGCAGTTCGATCGTCCAGCGTATATTAAGATTCTTTTTATCTAAAGCAGAAAGCTACGAGGCATCGTAGATGCCGTTTGTATGGATCAGCGAATTCGTTTCTGTTTCTTCATCAAATGTATTGATGCCCAGCTGGTCGTTCGCTTTTGTCTGTCCATCGCCTCTGTCCTCATCGGGAGTGCCCGAAGATATAGGGTGGTAAGCGTTGAATTTCAGACTTGCGTCAGTCATCGCGTTGCGGTAGTACAAGCAGTTTTTGGAGTCCTTCACGGTGCCAGATACGCTGCTGCTGTATGTAGTATCGGCAGCATCATATGCAAGACTTGATCTGGCGCTGACATATGTTCCAACATCAGTATTCTCAGCCGAATTCTGCCGTTCGGGGAACTGTGTGACTATACCGCTGTGAGTATAAATTATCTTGAAAGATGTTTTGATCTTAACTTCCGGAGCAACTCCCGTTTCTCCTGCCGTCAGCCATGGTCTTAGGTCGATCGCTTTTTCGTTATTTTGCTCAGATACTTCAAAAAAGTTCGCTGACGCTTTTCCGCAGACCGTATCGTATTCAAGCTTTGGAGGGTCTGTGAGTTCCACACCTGTACTATCATACGCAGCTATCGTATCCGCACCTTTTATCATCTCTATACCGTCAATATCGCCGATCATCTTTTCCGCCACTCCGCCATTAGTGTTTCTTTTGTTCATAAATATATGGCTGCTGTGGTAAATGGAAATATTATTGTTTTTTAAGAGTGCTTTCAGATCACTTATAAGACCTTTGTCAGTTGTATTGAACGTTATAGTTGAAACAGTTGTGATATTTACATCATTATTCTCGTCATCCATTACAACGTTTGTATTGTCCTCAAGCGTTTCGACCTCTATAGTATTGCTGAAAAGGTCGGCAAAATTTAGCTGTACTGAGTGTTTATTTTGCACTGCTCCATTTATCTTGCCGCTTACATTCGGATAAAGACTTGAAGGCGTAGTTAGCTGAAACTGATGAAACAGGACTTTTTCCGCTTTAGCCGTAGTCATTGTAAGATAGTAGTCCTCTGTCAGATTTTCTGTATAGGTCGAGAGGTCAAAGCGGTCTGTGTCGCCATCATTAGCAGTGCGGATAGTGGTTTTCTTTCCGCCTATCATTACCGTCATATTTCCTTTTTCGTCCTCAACGAAAGACCCGTCAGCTTTAGTTGTCTTAGTAAATTCCAGCTGACTGCTTACCATATCTGAAAAATCTGCTTCGCTAAAGGCTTTGCCGCTGCTGTCTGTAAAATCAGAAAACGGAAGCTGAAGTATTTCACCATTGTACTTTTCGTTGCCCGTCACCGTATAATAATACTCTTTGTTCTTATTGTTTTTGTCTATAAGCACAAACTGCGTTCCTTTAGGTATAGTTTTCTCAGTTCCGCCGATGTGGACATTCAGGTTCAGTACCTTATTATAGTTCCAGTCAAGTCCCGAAGAGCCGCCCATTATGTCTTTTATGAAAGTATCAGCAGGGTAAGCCCAGCGCAGATAAGCGGTAACAGGGGTATCGTAGTTTTCGACAAGTACCTTAGGATTGCTGCCGTTAAAGCCGTTATCGCCCTTTTCATCTGTATATTTGCTCGGGTAATACTGCGTACCGCTGAATGCCGTAGTGTAGAAATCATACTGATATATCTTTCGCGTCATCACCGGCACATAGACGTGGTAGACCACTTTTGCATTACTGCTGACCGTAGGGTCGGTATACTGCACATCAATGAGAGTAAACTGTCCTCTGGTATCGCTATCGAATTTATCCGGCTTGGCTTTGAATTTATTGAAGAATTGCTTCTTATCATCAAGTCCATATTCTACTGTCAACTCGTCGGTTAATTCTGACAGCGTAACATTATCACCGTTGATATTTGCCTTATAGACTTTAACAGCACTTGCTTTTGACACCTGACCATTTGTAAGAATACTCAGATACGAATTTATTTGTTCTTTTATATCCTCTGTGTTATCGATCAAGATCACGGGAATATCCTTTAAAATATCCTGCTCTGTGCTGAAATTCAGTTTGTTATAATTCGATATATCATCTTTTATATTGGTATAGTGTTTTAGGTTGGTTTTATCTTCGCACTCTGCAATTATGCTTTCCACCGCCTCTGCGCTTGTTCCGTCGCCAGTGAGGAATTTTGTGCCTGTGCCGACATTCTTGGCAGGGCTGCTGGTCGCATATGGGAAATTGTCGTCGCTTGTTTCGACGCGGCTGATGTTAGCCGCCTCTGTAATGTCCGACAAATTCTCTCCCCTTGTGCTTTCGTCAAGGCACGCGCCGTTGTAGTCGGCGGGGATAACGGTAGTGTTAGTGCTGCTTGTACCGCCGAATACCTTATCAGCCTTTGTATTATCTCCCTGAACGCTCCAGCCAACGATATTGAATGTTTTACCGCCGCTGTATCCGCTGAACAGACCATGGTATGGAGAAGTAGTTTCAAGGTTTACGTTATTTACTACAATGTTATATGCAGATATGTTACCGTTGGTATTATTGCCAATGATACCTCCGATTCTTGATAAACTGTTTCCTCCTTTTATGGTACAGTTTTCAACTTTACTGTTGCAGATCTTTCTCTCAGCATTATTCGTTCCTATCAGACCACCTGCACCATTAGAAGCATTAGTTTGACTGATCGTATATCCCGAAACGCTGCAGCCGTCAATATGATTAGAATAGCCTTCAATAGTTCCTGTTCCAGTGGCAGGGAAATATCCGAACAGACCGCCGACATGCTCAATACCGCTAAGTTTACTATTGCCATTTCCCTCAACATTACAGTTATAGGCTTTTACGTTCAATCCGGTATTTGCATTTCCTATCAGACCGGCGACATTTTTACCATACATATCAACATTCTTCAGATTAAAATTTATAAGCAGAACGTTGCTTTTATATGCTAATCCTATCGCGCCGCCAACTCCGTTGAGCGCAGAATTGGTAGTTTCCGTGTTATTTCCCATATGTTTATTTTCGGGCGCTGTAACAGTAACATTTCTTATTATTACTTTACTTAAAGTACTATTACTTTCACACAGCTGACCGATAATGCCGCCGCAGTTGGTATTTACTTTGGTAGTGTCAGACGTAACAGATTCATTAAACTCACTTGATTTCTCGGTAAGGGTATTTACATACAGATTTGCATTTCCCAACATATAGCCTATAACTCCGCCTGCCGCTGCCAGCGTTCCTTTTACGGAAAGATTATTGGCTGAACATTCATTGATGTAAATAGACAGCGATTTGTCGGGCACATAGCCGATAAAGCCGCCGGTCACCCTTTCGCCGTTAATAGTCAAAACATTAAGAGATACATTCCAGAAATTGTATTCGCGTGTATCAGACGCTGTGTATCTTAGCGAACCGATAATGCCGCCTGTATTCGCCGCCTTGTTTGTGTCAGACGTCATTTTAATTTTTCCGCTATTACCCCATTGCTCTTGCGTTAAAGTTCCCGACAAAGTAAGGTCATGAATGGAATTTGATTTTTCTTTGCGATCATCATCAGTTTTAGCTTTCACATCAAAATACAGGTCATTAAAAAGACCAAGACCTATTATGTCTGCGTTATTGTCGGGGGTATCTGTATTTCTGTAATAGCAATCCCACTCACTGCTGTGGTTTTTAAGATTAGTATTCAGCTTTATCGTACTGCCGTTTCCGTCAAGGCCGTAAAGCGCAAGGATATTTTTACAGATCTCGCTATCCCCCATCTCCTGCGGATAAAGCTGACCTATACCTCTGAAACAGTTCGGCAGGTCGTATTTTGCATTTTCAGCAAGCTCCATATAGTGATAATTGCCGCTGCCGGTTATCGCTCTTGCAGGATAGCTGCCGTCTGTGTCAGCCTTAGTATACTGCCTTATGATGTACGGAACAGCGTCAGCCTTGCCCGAACTATCCTTTTTCGCAAGCGTAAAATCACTAGGCTGTGTTGTATCATCTGTACCCACCGCCGAATATTTTGCAAGGTGCGTGGTCTTATTCTCACCGCCGTATGACTTTTTCACATTATAATTGCCGTCAGTCCCGGCGTTGCCGCACATCGACTGCGTTATCTCAGAAAGAATGAAAAGCGACTGAGAGTCGGGAACGACCATTGTTGTTTTGTCTTTGCCCTCTTCCTGCGTAAAGCTTATCTTGTTTTCAGAAGCAGGGTCAAGGTCGGGGATAGGATAATTCTTATCGCTGTTATCAAGAATGGTGCTTGCTATACTGTAACTGCCAGCTTCATTAAAGCAGTAGGCGTTTACAACTCTGCCGACTATCTGATTTACATAGAGATAGTTATTCAGTACATCAACATTTTGTATTTTGTCGTTTGTATTCTTGTAAACTTCAAAATTATCTTTGCCGAGCGGCGAGATCTTCTCACTGCCCATATTTCTGAACACAAGTCCGCCGTTTACGACCGCACCGACATATCCGCCTACGGGTATAACTGTGGTGTACTTATAATAGTCGTTGTTGTTCTTAGAAGTTTTCAGCTGTATTTTTGTATTGGAAAATGAAACTGAAACACCGTCAATAATATTGTCGCCGCCCAGTATTCTTCCAATTACTGCGCCGTATACGGGCGTACCGTTATCGTAAGTCAGCTGACCCTTTGAACCATTCAGTTCGTTTGTTAAAGTAATGGTGTTTGGCGTTACCCTGATATCCAGATTTTTCACAACACAGCCGTTTGAAACAGATACAAAAGGCTTATCAGAGGGGTTTTCAATGACCATTTTATTGCCATTATAATCTTTTCCCACAACAACTCCTCTGAATGCGTAATCTGAGCCTGCTTGTCCAAGTCCTGCAAATTTTTCAGACAGGGTTATAGTACCGCCATTCTCAGCATTGCCCTCAACAAGGTAATACGCCCCCGCAAGGTATGAACAAACATCTGCTTTTGTTATGCTTATGCTTTTGCTGGTATCCTCTACCCATTCATCGCCTGATTTTTTCACGGCAACGAATTTTGAGCCATTATATTCGATTCGTGTATGACCTTTGCCGCCGGCTTTGTCGGAATCCCACTTTTCAAAGTTTTTGTCTTTAGTTGCAGCATTAAGATAATCGTTATCTATATACATCGAAAAGCCTTTGCTGACGTTGCCGCTGCTGAGAATTTCTGCGACCATTGAAAGCGTTGCGCCGTCGTCTATGATAAACGGGTCGTTGTATGTACCGCAGCCATCACCCATTTCCTTGCTGACGTGGTTTACAGCTATTTCGTGGTTATACGTTTCTGGATCATACGCTGTTGCCACATAAGGCAGGAAGCTTGAGAAATCAAAACCGCCTTTAACACCGGAAGTAGAAGTAGCCGCAGTTGCCGTTGCATTTGCACTTTCCGGTGAAGTAAAGTGGTTCGTATCATCAGCAGCGTGCTTATCCAAATAACGTCTTTGGTCGTTATCCCCTGCATCGGGAGCAAACTCCGCTGAGTGAGAGATCTCTCTGCCGTAGGTAACGTTATGCTTTGCGCTGCCGTCAGCAGCCCAGTCTTCATCATAGTTATAGTTGTATATCGCAGAAGAACCGCCCTCAGAAGTGTACTGCAATGTATGTATCAGCGTAGCCTTAGTGAATATAGAGCTTTTGGTTTTATAACTTTTTTCAAAAGCGGTCTATGCAGCCGTTTTGACATCACTAGTAGATTTTCTGCCGTCAAGACGCATATCGCTGAACTGTATAGTCATCTGCAATACTTTGTCGCTGCCTGCCGTGCCTATCAGCGCACTTGCTGCTTTTTCGTTATCAGCATAGCCTCTTGTTGAAACTCCGCTGATCTTTGCTTCAGTATAGCTGCCGATATTGCGTACAATGAGCGCCATATTTGCAGTATTGTAGTCAGCTTCATTGAGGTTATTGATAGTAAGACCATCAAGAGCAAGTCCAGATATTGTAAGGCTCGCCTTTTGAGTTGAAGAACCTTCCAAATTGCCGCAGATCAATGCGCCCGAACCCTGCACGTTGAGTTTTTCTGTCGCCGAAGCAAGGCTGTTGCGGTATGCCGCCGCCGTTCCGGAGATAGTGCAGTTTGTAAGAGTTATATTTTTTGTGACATTTCTAAACAGACCACACTGCATAAGATAGTGCTGGCTGTAAGCCCATGTAGAATATTTCGTTCCGTGCGCATTCTGTATCTGCTCATTGTATAATTTGAAGGCGACTTTATTGCACGCTATGGTATTAGAAACATCAACAGGGTAGTAAGAAAGCCCTGTAAGATCTATATCTGTATCCGTTGGGAATGTGCCGTACTTACTGAAATAATCATCGCGGATATTCTTTGCCGCGTAGGTATAAGCGCTCCAAAGAGTTGCCTTTTCTCCGCCCGTCTGTGAAGTCTTTGCACGCAGGCAGTCAAGGTTATAATAGTAGCGTGTGTAAGGGTTTGGCTGTGTCTTTCCGCGGGCAGTTTTCGGCTTATACTCGTTGGAATTTTCACTGGTCATTTTAAGCACATTGCCGCTTGTACGGATAGAAACAAAGCCCTCGCCGGAAGCGCCTATGTCGTCGCCCTTCATAGTCCTGCCGACTATCTCATCATAAGTGTCGGCACTGCCTTTATAGGTCATGCCCGCGCAGTCATAAGCGTTAGAGTCAGTTATCTCAAGATAAAGGCGCTTTGGCTCAACTGCATTGTTTATTTCTGCATTATCTGTTTCTGCAATATTTTGTAACGTTCTTTCTTCATAGCCCTTGCCAACTATAAGACCGACAATTGAACTGCTCGAGTCTGTAATGCCGGAATTGCTATATTTTAAAGAATTTACCTGCCAGTAGCCATAGGAGCTTGTAACAAGTCCGCCTATTGTTTTTGAAGCCGAATTTCCGACAGTGATATTAGAGCCGTCAACCGTAACGCCCTTATCGTGAGAAGAATTTTCGCCGATCGTGACGTTCACGTTGTTCCAAGAACCGCCAAGCAGACCGCCTGTGCCGTTGTTGTCTGAGCTATCTGTAATGCTAAAATTGCTGACCTTGACATTATTCAATTTGATCTCGTGTTTGGTAGTTTGATGTTCAACAACGCCGATAAGTCCGCCGTAGCCGTAGAAATGGTATACTTTTTTGCCGTCTTTTTTTAAGTTTATCGAGTTTTTCATCTCTCCTCTTATGGTCAAATCATTTACTGTAACATTTGAGCCGGAGTTTTTCACATGACCGATAGTGCCTGCCGAAACGCCATTATATGAGCTGTTTGCATTGCCAGCAAGCGTCATGTCAAAGTAAGACGTGCAGTCTTTTAAGGTAACATTCGCAGTATCACTGTCCACTCCGAAAATTGTACCTACGTCTATTCTGTGCGCATCTTTTCTCATTATTATATTGACATTTGACTTCACATTTTCCGCTGTTGTATTTCCGCTAAACTGCGCAGCAGCCGCGCCGCAGTAAATATCGTCAGCGTTTGCGTCGATACAGATACTGCCGTCAAGAGTTAGATCTTTAATAGTTGCTTTGGAAATTTCGGCAAAAAGCCCCTGAAATTTGTGGTCGTATACTGCGCCGGTGTTGCCGTTGTCTTTTCCTGCTTCATTTTTTGCTTCATCGGCACCTCTGTATCCGTAAGCCTCGCCTATCGCCAAAGTTATCTTATGGTTTCCGCCGTCAAGAGTACCGGTAAAATCAGTGTTTCCGCCGTCATCACGGGTAATACCGCGCAGACCTGTACCGCTCAGATCAACATCGCCCGTAAGCGTGATATTCTTTTTCAAGATACTTGCTGAAGTTTCACAGCCGCTAGTAGTAAATGCACCCGACTTTGTTGCAGTATTATGCTGTATACAAAGCGCCAGCTTCATAAAATCAACAGTATTTGCAATTTTATATTCGTTATTTTCGGCAGTAAGACCTTTCAGCGTAACTGTATGTGCAGTTGTATCATATGATACAACGCCCGCTTCTTCTATCGTTTTGTCGCCTATAAGCCTTATGACCTGTCCCCAAGGGGCAACGTCTTCCATTTTTGTGTCTTTTGTGTCTTTTGCTTCCGGTCTTATATAAGTCCAGCCTTTTTTTGTAGCAGAGTCATAGTTTGAGCCGCTTCCCAAAGCATATATCAGACCATCGTCTTTGCCGCCGTCGGTCTGCAAGTTTACAAGAAGAGCAGTTTTGACATCTTCCACTCCGCTTATATCTGTTTTGCCCGAAAAGCGAACAACGCTGCCGTAGTTGCCGTAATCGACTACTTTATCCACAACGCCAGATTCTACATTTCCGGAAATGGTGTTTTCACCGCAAATATCCAGAAAGCTAGAATAAACAGAATAAGCGATACCGCCGGAGTTGCCTTTTGCTTCAGTTTCGTTTACAACAATTTTGTTAGTTCCGTCGATTTTAAGATAGGTTCTGCCTTTGCTTTCTTTATACCAGCCTAAGTCGCCGACAATTCCGCCGCCGTTGACTTTATTATCAGTAATAGTTACATTTGTATTGACGTTTTTGATAGTGACAGTATTCTCCAAACAGCTTTCGTTAGTCAGAAGTTTTCCCAAAATCCCTCCGACAGTACCGACATTAGCAGTTACATTAAAACAGCTGTTTTCATCTGCATTTTCTTTTCCTATTGTAATATTTGCGGCTTTTTTATTTTCATCAAGACCGTTTAATTCAAATCTTCCTGCAAATCCGCCGCCCGCATTAGCGGATACGTTTATCGTCCCAGTAAGTTTATAATCGCTCAGATCAATGTCGAATTCAGCGCCCTCGGCGGCAGAGTAAACACCGAACACTCCGCCCGCACCGCTCTCCGACGGTGCATCCGTAACCGTGACTTTAAGCGTTCCGCTGTTTGTATATGATACGCCATCAGCAAACGCGATCTTTGCGCCGTCCGCCTTGCCGACCAGACCTCCTGCGGCGTTTCCCTTGCTTCCGTCAGTTGCCGTTATCATCCGGTCATCGGTTATTTTAGGCATTTCTTTTATCGTCAGAACAGCCCCTGTGTTCATCTGCCCGATAACGCCGCCCGCAAATTTATTTGCTGAAACACTGCCTAAAGACTTGCTTGGCTTTTCGGCTCCTTTTGTATCCTTGATTTTTCCGGTTACGGAAAGAGAAAGCGCTGAATTATCCTGCATAGTGCCGCATATGCCGCCTGCGGTATCTCCGCCGACAACGTCTGCATTATTAAGGTATCCCACATGAATATCAGCTTTAGCGTCCTTGCCAAGATCACCGATAACGCCGCCGTATCGGGCTGACGCGTCTACAACGATATGCCAAGTCTGCGGAGTATCATTCTCGCCTTTTACAACGTGCTTTGCAAAAAGCGGCTCAGTGCCTGTTCCGCCGGCTTTTAAGTAAACAGGTTTATCTTTATCACTACTATTTTGGTTTGTTACAACAGCGTCAGTTGTGACATAGTTGAAAAGTGAAGAATTTTCCCACGTCAATCCGGTAAAAACGCCATAAGGGTTACTTTCAGTCGCCAAAACGATGGTGACCTTGCCCGCAAAGGGGTGGTCAGCCGTACCTATGCCGACAAAATTTTTTAAATTATAAGCGCTGTCGTTTAATGTTATGGTGAGCGTATCCTTTTCATTATAGCCGACAAGCTCGCCGCTGTCCTCTAATATTCCGTTTACATAAGCTTCCAGATCTTGACCGCTAGCTATACTTACTTCTTTTGCGTACTCTCTGTATGGAGGCTCCGCCGCTGCCGCTTTCATAGCTGCGTCCGGGATAAGACCGCTTATCTTGCTTATAATGTCAAGATCAGGCATATTATCTGCTATCTGCTGCATTGGCATACCGGTAGTCATGACCGCCGCCGCTATCACAAAAGCAGAAATACGGCGCAGCAAGCCTTTATGTTCTCTTCTGAAACTGCTTTCAGGCTGAGTATTTTTTCCTTTCCTTTTAAGCATTTTATGCTCCATCTGTTTTTCTCCTTATGAGGGCGTAAATTCTGTTTTAACATATTTCTCGCTGAATTCGTCAAGGGCTGTGCCGTTTTTTTGATAGAAATGCACAGCATAACGGCTGACAGCATTTTCAACGGTCGTATCTACTGAAAATGTAATTATCGTTTTGCCGTCGTTTTTAGTGAAAGTATATCCCTGCAATTTGCTGAATATTTCAAGATCATTTTTATCCAATTCTAATATAGCATTATCATACGTCAGCGTAATGGTACCTTTTCCCGCTCCGCTGATAACGTAATTGTAGGCGTCGAAATCTGTCGGCTTTGTACCCGTAATAAGATTGTCGGTAAATTCTCCGCTCCATTCAAGGCTTTGGCTGCTTCGTGAAACGGCTCTGAGTTTACCGCTTATCGCCTTTATATCCTCGTATTTTCCGACAGGCGCTGCAGTTATTTCTACCGCATACTTCGGCGTTGACAATGTATCGGGGTCGCAGTGCAAAATAAATTTCATCTTAGTCTTTGTATTGGCAGGCAGCTTAAACAAGCCGCTATACTCGCCATTCAACTCCGGCCCGTTTATAGCAGTTTCTGTATTTGTGATAGGACTAAGTGTATACTGCGTACTTTCAGTATCTCCGTCAAGATAAGCAAGCTTATATTTATCGCTTGTTGTTTCAGATGTGATGTCTGTACCATCGTAATTCACAAGTTTTGCCGTTATGCGGAAATAAATATCTGAGCCGTATACGCCCATGCCCTTTTTATCATAATTGCATACGTCAATTGTCACAGCAGGATCTGTGGAGTTTTCCGCAAAACCTATACGCTGCACTTCTGAGCCGCTCACGTACAAATATCGTGACGAAAAAAGCATCTCGTCGCTTTCGGAAAGAGAGATAACTCTTTTAGAATGTGTAGTACCCATATACGCCGCATATGTAGCCGCCCCGCTTAAAAGTACGGCGACTATTATCAGCCATACGGTTATCCACGAATTTCTCAGTATTTTGAGTTTCTTTTTTATTCTGTCGATAATTTCGTTATTCAAAATAACAGCCGCCCCCTTTCCTAAAAATATTGCAGTGCCGTTTTAATCTCCGCTCTTTCTTGCGGTAATATAAAGCATATCGGTCTCTTTATTATTAGTGAGGTTTTTGTTTTCCCATTTTATTTTGAGCACATAGTAATCTACAAAGCCTACGTCACCGACTTGTCCCGTTACCGGCAGTCCTGTTACCTGCCAGTATAGCGGCTCGGCATATTCGTTGACTTTATCATAGCTGCTATAATTATGCGTATGAAATGTTGTTCCGCCGCCGATATTTTCTTCGCCGTTTCCAATGGTGTGACTCCCATTGCTTTTGAAGTTCAAAAAAGCACCGTTATTAGTGATATTTCCCTGCGTCTTGTCAGTTGAATTAGATGTCTGATAGGGGTAGTAATAAGTATTTCCGTCAAGCCCAGACTTATATTCTGCTATCTCATAGCCGCTTCCTACTGTCGGCTTTTCGGTTATGCCCTTTGAAATAACGTCTTCATATGTTTTGCTGTCTACACGGTACAGCTCGTAATCAAAATCTATATTAGTCGTTCGTGCTATTTGAAGATCATATTTTGAAAGATATTTACCTGTAACGCAAAACACATATGTGCCCTCTGTTATGCGCGTTTTGTTTTCGTCATCAAGACGCTCCTCAACGTTTATATTTGAGAGGTCTATCATCTCAACAGGCTCTTCGTTGCCCGCGCCTATCTTGATAGTAGTCGGGGCGTTTATCTTTATTACCGTCGCTGTTTTGCGCTCGCTCGTGAACCATGCAAATACCGGCAGACCTATCACCAGCACCAGTGTTACAACGGCTGCTGCGGAAGCCTGTATCTTCTTTGAGCGTGAAAGTCCATTCCATTTCAGCTGTATCTTTTTCATTAGTTCTTTGAATTTTACCACTCGGCTGCCGCACCTCCAATGCGAATCAGTTTACTGAATTTACCGGGCTGACTGTCATTTCTGCCATGAGAAACATTATATAGTCGCCAATGTCCTCGTCAGCATTATTGTACTGAATACTAAGTCTTGAATAATTCTTTGTTATATCATCTTGAGTAAGTTTGCTTTCGCCATAATAGCCTTTTAAAAAGCCGCCGGGGTCTTTATTGAGCTTTTTAAGCACCTCGTTTGTGCCGTTTATCGTTTGGCATATTACACCCTTGCTGGAATTTTCCAAGACCGCCTCTCCAAGCGTTTCGGGCCACACCCAGTAAACGGTCACTTCGCAAGGCTGAAACTCGCCGTCGTTATTTTCGGCGAATTTTATCTCTTCTTCAAGATCATCATCTATCATATCGGAATAATATTTACCGTCATGATGCCTGAAAAAAAGTATGTGGCTGTCAACGTAGGCCGCCAGCGTTTTATCGCTCTCGCCAAGTGCGACCGGCGAAGGCTCTGCGTCATAATCAGTTTTTCCGTTTGTAGTAGTAGGGTACTGTTTTTTATATGGTGTGATCTTCAAATTATAGTTGACTTTTATAGTCTGCTGTTCTTTCGGGACTATCCAAAAGCGTAGAACGCCATGGCTTCCCGGGTGGATACCTGTATCATCTTCATTAGTATCGCTGTCTTTATAGTTATTCGCATTATTGTCCTTAGTCACAAGCCACTGTATGCTCTGCCCATCGGCAGTAGTAAGCACGCCGCTGTCAGAATCAAGCCTTTTATATGATGAGTCGAGGCAGCTGTCTAAAAAGCCCTCCGTGCCCTCAGTTTTTAGTTCAAAAGGCAGTGATGCCGACTTCATATCGCCGCCCGCAACGTCAGCGTTCTTATTCATAGTGAACCATGCAAATGTATAGACAAAAATAATCAAGCACAGCAGCACGGCAGAAGATGCAAATTTTATAAAAGCAGTTCTGCGTTTGTTTTTATTAGCGTCAATATTTGAGATATGCCCCTCTGCATTTCTAATTTTCACAATAATTTCCACCTCGCCGAATGCATACACTTATACATTATGTATTATAAAATAAAGTAGAAAAAAAATCAAGCACTAAGATGTTAATATGACAAATAAAAAAAGAAATTTTATCAAAAAATGTTTGGCCGCGATAATCATCTGGCGCCGCCGGCAACAGCAAGAAACTTTTTCGATGCGTTTAGAATAGGCTGAAACTATAAGCCGAAAAGTTTGACTTTATGTTTATTATATGGTATAATGAATATTGAATATAGATCAGCAAAATTTTGATCATGTGGGGGATAAAGTGAAAAAAGTATTGGGCAGATCATTGAAAATTCTATTTTTGATCTTTGGTATCATTATAATATTTATAATAATATCTTTTGTTCGGCATAAAATATGCAGTTCAAAAGAAAAAGACCTGCTTGCTCCTCTTGGCGAACTTGTAGAAGTGAACGGCCACAATATGAGCATATACACAGAGGGCGAGGGCGATAAAACGCTTGTATTTATGTCAGGCGGCGGAACTTGCTCACCAATATTGGACTTCAAATCGCTTTATTCACTTTTAAGCAGCGAATATAAGATCGCAGTGGTAGAAAAATTCGGCTACGGTTTTAGCGATATTGTAGATGAAAAAAGAGATATAGATACTATGTTGAGCGAAACGAGAATGGCACTCGATAAAGCTGGGATACATGGGCCGTATGTGCTCTGTCCGCATTCATTATCCGGACTTGAAGCTTTATACTGGGCGCAGAAATATCCCGACGAGGTCGAAGCGATCGTCGGCTTAGATATGGCAGTACCTGACTATTACGACGAAATGAACATAAGTATCCCTACGATGGAGTTAGGGCATTATGTCGCTGTTTTGGGTATCACAAGGTGGATACCCAGCCTTGCAGAAAGCGACGCTATCAAATACGGAACGCTTTCCGAAAAGGAAAAAGACATTTACCGAGCAGTATTTTATCAAAAAACAGCTACTAAAACCATGATAGATGAAGCCAAAGTCGTAAAAGATAATGCGAAGATTGTAAAAGAAAACGGTATCCCGCAAGTGCCGATGTTATTGTTTATTTCCGACGGCTCTGGCGGCACTGGTTTTACAAAAGAAAAGTGGAGAAGTATCCCCGAAAAATATATCTCAGATCATGACAGTGCAAGCTGTATTGAGTTAGACTGTCCGCATTATATTCACGACTATGAGTACGAAGCGATAAGCAAAGAGATCAGAAATTTTATCAAGTAAGTATATTCAAAACCCACCGATACAGCGCAAAAAAATGTATCGGTGGGTTTTATGTTCTAATAAGTTTCTGTTTTATGTGCTAATAGGCGTTGCGGGGGCATGGCGCAGTATTCGACTTTACAGGACCCTCCGAAAAAAAGTCTGTAAAAACTCAGCCAACTGTGATATAATAAAAATACCACTTTTTGTACCAGCTTTTCATGGCGTTTGGATAATCTCTCTCCCACTTTTCCGTTACACGTTCAAGCTGTTCAAGAGCGGCGTCCTCCGACGGAGCGTGATAAAATGGTTTTCAGGTCATTTGCAAACTCTTTCTTGTTCTTATCGCTCACATATTTCAACGTGTTTCTCACCTGATGAACTATGCAGCGTTGAAGCTCTGTCTGCGGAAACGCCGCATTTACGGCTTCTTTTATACCCGAAAGACCATCGGCACATATCACAAGTATATCCTTTACACCCCTGTTTTTCAGCTCATTCAGCACTCCAAGCCAATACTTTGCACTTTCATTTTCTCCAATATGTATGGACAAAACTTCCTTGTGGCCTGTTAAACTTACTGCAAGGATCACATACGCTGCGAGCTTCCTTATTTGCCCGTTGTCACGCACAGAAAAGTGAACTGCGTCGATAAAAACTATCGGATAAACCTCATCAAGAGGACGTTTTTGCCACTCCTCTATCTGCGGAAGGAGCCTGTCTGTGATGTCGGATACCATACCGTCGCTGACTTCAAAGCCGTAGATCTTCTCGATGGTTTCGCTTATTTGGCGGGTTGTCATACCCTTTGAGTAAAGTGAGATTATCTTCTGCTCAATGCCCGAGATGTCTTTCTGACGTTTTTTTACGAACTTTGGCTCAAATGTCCCGTCACAATCCTACGGCACTTCGATCTCGGTTTTGCCCAAAGTTCCACGTATCTTCTTTGTTTTCTTGCCGTTGTGGTAATTAGAGTTATCTGAACGTTCGTATTCCTGGTATCCCAGATGCTCGTCCAGTTCAGCCTCAAGCAGTGCCTCCCATCAGATCCTTGAGAGCGTCCTCGATATCCTTTGCTGTCTTGATATCATACATCTCGATCAGTTCAGCGATGATATTCTTTTTACCCTCGCTCATCGGTTCTCTTTTTCTTCTTGCCATAAAATTTCAACCTCCTGTGGTATTTTTATTATATCGCAGTTGGCTGAGTTTTTACAGACTTTTTTCGGGGGGTCATTGATTTATACATTCGATGATTGGCTCAATGCATTTTTTATCTGTCCAGTCGCATTTATGATCCCCAGCTGCCATCAGTGCTTTTTCCCATATTTCGAAATCAGCTGGATTTTTCTTTGCAACCGACTTTCTAAGTAAACTGCATAATGTTCTATCCTTAAAAGACATTGCGTCCATATCCCACGCACCACGGCAATAAAAGAGAGAAATGTCAGCCAGGTTATCCTTCAAATTATGCTCCTTGATTTGCTGAAACGCATTTTCTTCATACGGAGATGCTCCACAGCAAAACACGATGATCTTCTTGCCCGTTAATTTACTTATATTCTTTTTTAGAAACGATAATCCAGCGATACCGGAAGCATATAATCCTCCACCTAAAATAATAGTGTCATATGTAACAATTTCGTTGATATCAGCTTTTCTTGTTTCTATACACTGAAACCCGGTCTCTTCTGAGAGCCAGTCAGCGTATCTTTTTGTAGCACCATATTTTGATTGATATAAAATGACTCCATTCATAAACACATCTCCTCAAATTCTAATTTGTATTTCCGTCAATTCAAAAAATGGGCAACCCCCATAAAGAATTGCCCATTTATTTCGCAAATTATTATATTCACTCCAACGTCTTCATCGTAGGGAAATACCCACACCGTTTTTTAATAACTTTTCAAAAGCTCGCAAACCCTTGATTTTACTGGATTTGCGACGTTTTTGCTTTTTACGAAAGTTTATATATTCTTACAAAACCTACGCCATTTTGGCGTAAAATTGGCGTATTGGTATTTGGTGGGGGATGAGCTAATCTAAAAAAATTTTATCATTCTTTATTTTTCTTATAGTATAGCTTTCCAATTATATGCTTATATTGCCCAATTTCCTTTTCTGCTTGCTTTATTTCATTGGACATAGCTAGATTAGTTTCTTGGAGAGATTCTATATCCTCATCAACCTTTTTCCGGAACGTTTTCATGTTGCTTAAAATTTTTTTATTTTGCTCCTTTAAAATAAGATTTTCCTTTTTTAGTGATTCAAAATCATCAATAATCGTAGTTCTTTGTTTTTCCATGCCCCAACCCTCACGTTTTTCTAAGGATATTACTTTTACGGAACTAAATCCATAAGTTTGTCCTATTCTGGTGTCTTTTCTTGGTAATATTCTATGCCCATTTTTACATTTCAATGATATTTCAAAGGTTCTGCGTTGATTTCCTATTTTTAATTCTAACCCTGCATCAAATGATAAATAACTATTACATATTTCGCATTTTGCAGAATCAGTTCGCTTAAATCTATAGTACCCATCTTTAGTACGTGTTTTTTCTTCTATCTGCTTTATTCTATTTAGATTTTTAAGATGATCATTTATTTTACTACCATAAGCATATTGATAATTTTTAAGTTTATCACAAATGGCTACCATTTCCTTGTTTTCAACATGGCAGTTGTAATAATTGAATAATAAAGTTAAATAATCTTTGATAGTATCAATTCCTAAAACATAATCATTAACAAATTGAGTTTTTAGTTGCAATGATTTATATTGAAGCAATAATTCCAATGTAATCACTTTTTCCCTGCAAATTTTAAATGTGGAACAAAAAACATTTTTGTGATAATTATTTTGATAAATCGGATTATCTGTGATCTCACCATTTAAGTGATTCCATACATGATTTTTATACTGTAAGGATTTGTATTTGCCGTTTTTGGTTTCTCCTAAAATAATCAAATCATTTAATATAAATATATGATCTATTTCGCAGGATACCCGACCATAAATCGAATAGTAGAATAGAATAACTGGTCCAAAAGTTTTCACTTTAATTCCCAATTCCATTTCTATTTCTTTTACGATATCTACTATTTTCTGTTCTCCTTCTTTGCCAAGTTGTTCGTTTGTCATATTATCTCCCTTGACTTTTTAGTATGAATTAAATCATAATTACTGCAATTCTTAAGATAAATGCTAATCCATTTACATCACGATTTTCTCAATCCTGCAGCAATGCCTCTTCTCATCGTCATAACTTATCCTCACAAGCAAAACCTCGCCCGAGTAGTTTTTCAAACAATCAGGATAATTCTTGTCCTTTATCTGCTGTATCGCTGACGAAATCAATCAATTCATTCATATCTTTTGATTCACTGAGAAAATTCACCATATTTATATGGATAACATTATACTTGTTCAGGTGCTTTTCAAAGCTAGCAGATTTCGCAATTTTTAGATTAGAAAACATTTCACGAGAATCGCAGCCACGGCTGTAATAAGCAGTGAGCATATTTGCGGTCATTGATTTGTCGAAGCGCAAGGGCATAGAGATATTGATAAAGCGATCTTCTGTATCGATATATTTATTGATACATTCTATTATCATACTTTTGTCAACGTATATATCCTGTTGCAAACATTGCTGAAAATTCGCATTATCAGGGTTAACGTAAATGCCCATACAGTCTGCCTTCTTGAAAAATATTGTTATTCTCATTATACCATTTTTCTGCGGGGAAAGCAAGCTGAATCGAAATAACAGCCACTCCCTGTGCAATCAAATCAACACAGAGTATGGCTTGTCTATTATTATTATTCCATTGCATTTAAAATAGAATAAATATTTTGTTCGGATAAATATCCGGAAGGGATATGGCTCTTGTTCTCGTGATACTCAAGATTTGCTCTGCCATTAGTTTCTGCCACCAGCAATGCAGTAAAAAAACGCTCCCAACTGAAATACTTTTCACAATCTATATGTTCTGCCGGGTCAGCCAAAATCTCTTGAACATTATCGTTACGGTCAAAAATCGCCGAGCGAAGAATAAGCCATTCAAAACTCTCCGGCAAAAAAAGATCGATCTTATTATTTGATACAGACCTTAAATACATAAGCTCTTTGATTTCTGAACCAAGTGCCGCAGCGTCGGCTATTACAAGAATACGTTTACCTTTATGCTGTTCCAGTAATTTTACAATTCCGCTCTTTCCGTTAGAACTGATACATTCGAGATCGTGATCTTCAGTTGCTTTCTTAAAAAACTGAAGACCCGACCTGCTGTCTTCAACGATTACAATATCATACGGAAATGCTGATATATCATTTTTTGAAATGTTCTTATATATCTTCTCGAACTTCGGTTTTGCACCATTTTTATGGATCTTCCTGATAGCATCTATACTGTATGGAATTTGCGCCAACGGCTCTCTTGTTACAAGAACATAATAATTATCAGAACCCTGAATCGCTTTTGCAAACTCATAAGAAGATAGAAATGGTGTACTTTCTTCAACAAAAACAATGCTCTCGTGGGTATTTTCAAGAATGGTTTCCCAATTAGCATTTGACAATACAAGGCAAGGTTTACTGCACTTTAAAATTACACCACTTTGTTCACCAAGTTCGGAATAGTTTCTCACCATATTGATGAGTTTCGTTTTTCCAGTGCCACTGTCCCCTGTCAATATCGTTACATTTCTCTCAAGAGTAAAATTAAACGTTATGTGCCTGTTTTTTATTTGTATTTTTATTTTACCTCTCATTTTCTTCACTCCTCAGATATCTATCTGCAAGCATCAAATATTCAATTGGGTCTGTAATCACTTTTCTTTTCCCTTCATTTATTATTTTCACAGAAAAAGACTTTCCAAAGTCCATCAAATGATGCAATGATACCGTAATATCCTTGTTTTCAGCCATTTCAAGCAGATACTTTGAGCAGTTATCTCCGCAATTTGAAATATTGAAGATCTTTTTAGGCTGATTATATATCAGCAGAAGAGTCTTAACGCCCGCTGACAATTCCGTTGAATTAAATTTGCCAAAAATATCGTTTTCTATAAGATCAGGGCCAATTACAGTTGAGTCATCAATATCCTTAATGATCTTTTTTGCAAATGGTTCCATGACCCACATTTTATCATACTGATTTGCATAATAGACCTCAGTATTGTATATTTCTTTAGGGTGTTTTCCAAAAAATATTCTAAGCACAACACCATCTCCTTATAGCTATTATTCACAAGCAAAACGGACGTATACGCCCATACAGTCTGCCTTCTTGAAAAATTTTGTTATTCTCATTATACCATTTTTCTGCGGGGAAAGCAAGCAGGATCGCATAAAAAACAAGCCACACCCGTGCTGTCAAATTGGCACTAGGTGTGGCTGTTATGTTGATGATAATTTTGTTGTACATCCATAAGTTGGAATTTATCTTTCAGCAGCGATCAGTATAGCTCTGCAAGGCGAACCGTCCGCACCTGATAGATTTAATGGTGCTGCGTTTAAGAAATAAACTCCCTCTGAAACTTTTGCTAAACGTATACCTTCAAGCAATACAGCGCCAGCTCCTAATAGGATAAGGTGTACTTCCATCGGAGCATTTTCAGGACCGACAGTTTGAGATTCATTACCAAGCAGTAAAATGTTTGATTCAGCAAACACTTTAGCTGCTTCCGCAGAGACCTCTGCATCTCCCTTGATAAGAATTCTCTTTGCCGCTTCTGAATTCTGTTTTTTCGCTTTTTCAAGTATTTCCGTGGCATCATCGGCAGAAACGATTCCATTATGTTCTGCAACATAAGCCATTCCTATAAATGTATCTAAACTTACGGAATCTACGGTTTTTCCGTCTTTGATAAAATGAAACGGCGCATCTATATGCGTGCCGTTGTGAGCGCACATACTAAAAGCCGTCAGGTTATACAAATCGCCTTTTTCCATTGAAGAAATCACCCTTTTTTTCGGTGTCGGGTCGCCTGGATATACCTGACAGCCGAAAACCTCTTGAGAAATATCATAGATTTTCATTTCATATTCTCCTCCACAAATTCTGATTTGCATTTCCATTTATAATTATCCACTCTAACTTTTTTCTCACCTCGCCAAAAACTTCTGATACTTACTCTTAGGCTTCTCAGGTATCGTCATAATAAGCCTGCTGCTTGCTATCATTGGCTTGACGTACCTTTCCATAACGTAAGCGATCGTCATTCTGCCATTGAAAAACTCCGCTATCTCATTCCTGCTTCTCGGCGTTTTACAGAATTCAAGTATCTCAGTTTCAATGTCATCTATCGGCACGCTTTCGGCGGCGCTGTTGTACAACGTCACCTTGAATACGCCTCTGTCGCTCTCGAATTTCGGCGCAGGCAGACCACTTTCTTCCATTGCATTTATTATCGTAGGTATGCCGCTGTATCTGTTCTCCGTTTCCCCGAGTATCTCCATAGCACCCGCTATCTTAGGGTTTCTTGTGTCGGCAGACACTTTTCCCAATCTGTCGAGCGTCATTCTGCCGTAAAGCCCGCCGGGATTTTCTATCTCAAAACGGTCGCTGAACATCTTTATGGTTATAGGCGTCGTGTCCGTGTGGATACTGTAATCTCTGTGGATAAGAGCGTTAAGGATAAGCTCTCTTATAGCAATTACAGGATACTCCGTCTTGTCCGTTCGCTTGCCCGTGTTCGGGTCTATGATAGTAGCAGTTTTCATATTTTTGCGCACGAACACCAAAGCATCATTCAGCATCTGCACAAGTGTTCCGTCTATTCGCTGATTGTCTATAAAACGTTCGCCGACGCTTGCCGTACTGCTTATCTCAGTTCCGGGCACAGACACAGCCGTTATGCAAAGCTGCGGAAAAAACGCCTGCGGGTAGTTTGAGAAAAGCATTATCCCTGCCAAAGTCGGTTTGCCCTCATCAGTAAAACCTTGCAGACGGCATATTTCTTCATTTGAAAGCTCGGCAAGATTAGGCTTCTTGCTTTTCAGCAAGTCAAAATAAAGCTTGAATGTGTTGGTCTGAATGTCCTTTTCAAAGGCTCTTTCGCAAGTTCTCAGCTCGTCGTGAATGCTTTTTTTGAAAGCCTCATAGCTGTAAACCTCATATTCCGTCATAAGTCTGTCAGCGTCGCCCGACCTGACATATGAGCCTTTCAGCCTGCCCACACCGCTGTAAAAGCAGGGTTTGTCAGCATTATCTATCTCCTGTATCTCGGCAGATACGACAGTTTTGCCGTCGATAGATGCAACGGAAAATAGCGGTCTTATCACAGGCGTCATTTCCTGACACTGCGCCTCGACCTTTTTCAGTCGGTCATTTTTTGCGGACAGTTCATACATGCTATCCTTTTCTGTTCTCTGCTCCTGCGTTTGCTCTCGTTTGATTTCTCCCTCCGTATCTTCTTGGCACAAGCAGGACAATACCTTGATGCACCAGAGCCCGGGACATATTCAACGCCGCACACCGTACAATTTTTAGCGGGCATTGCTGCCCACCGTTTTGTAGGTATGATATGTAATTCATCGACAAAGCCGATGAATTTATAGTAAATCTTGATTTCCTGCTTCACTGTTCCGTCTGCCATCTTCTCACGCTCCGAAACAAGTATCTTGTCTATGAGTGCGTTTATAACTGTTGCATCCAGTTCTTTTAAGCCTTGATAATTTCGGATAAGGGCGAGGAAGTCACGGATTCCCCGTGATTTCTCGTAGCTTTCATTAAGAGTTTCCGTCACCTCTTTCAGCCTTGCTTCAATTTCAAGCTGCTCTTTCTGGTATTTCCCCGACATCATCTCAAAATTCCGCTCGGTAATACGCTCCATGACCTTATCCTCGTAGAGAGAGGAAAACAGCCTGTCCAGTTCCGCAAGGCGTTTGTTCAGCTTCTTACGTTCTTTCTCTAATGCTTTCGCCCTGCTCTGGTCTGTTTCCGTGAGCCGCTTTTCTATGGCCCTGACCGCCTTTTCATCATTCACTGCCATATCCGCAAAACAGTTGATGTCGGCAAGAACGGCATTGAATAAATCCCTTGCTTCTATATTGTGGGCACTACACTCGCTTCTTCCGTTTCTTGCATAATTATTACATGAATACTGTACACAGTCGATAATCTCTGGGCGTTTCCTCCTGTGTACGTTCATTGCCCGCAGAGCACATCCGCAGTCCACACACTTGATAACGCCTGCAAAAATATTTACAAATCCTCCCTTGTTCTGTGGAAGCCTACGACTTGTAATAAGCTGTTGGACAATATCAAATTCCTCCTGCGTGACTATTCCCTCATGGGTATTGGGTATCACTTCCCATTCTTCGGGCAGCTTAGAGGGGCGTTTCTTGCTTTTCATATTGGCGGCAATCCGTTTGTAGCCTACAAGATTTCCCGCATATATCGGGCTTCTTAAAATGCTCCTCACGCTGTTCCCACTCCAAATATAGCGTTTGTCCTCGTTCCCCTCAAAATGACGTTCAAAGCCTGTTTCGCCACGCTCCGCCGCATAAGCGGCAGGGCGTAGGATATGCTGTTTATTAAGATGTCTGCAAATTTTGGCAACTCCATTCCCTTTTAATGCAAGGTCGAATATCTCTTTTACAACATGTGCCACTTTATCATCTATCAGCAGATGGTTGTGGTCGGCAGGGTCTTTGATATAGCCATAAGGGGCGGTAGTTCCCATGAATTTCCCCTGTTGAAACCTCGCCCGATATGCCGATTTTATCTTAACAGATATGTCAGCGGCATACATTTCGTTTAAAATGTTGCGGAAAGGCGTGATGTCCATAGCAGATTTATTCAAGGTATCTACGCCGTCATTGACCGCTATATACCTCACGTTATGCTCTGGGAAGAAAACTTCCAGATATAACCCACAATCAAGATAGTTTCTCCCCAGACGGGATAAATCTTTCGTAATCACGCAGTTTATCAGACCGCTTTCAATGTCTTTTATCATATTCTGGAAACTTGGTCTTTGGAAATTTGTACCAGAATAACCATCGTCCACATACGTTTTTGCTATGTGCCATCCCTGCTTTTTCACATAATCCGTGAGGATGGATTTCTGTGTCGCAATG
>ERZ773225.20-NODE-20-length-227405-cov-18.509686_pt1 | contig 227405 bp, 203 predicted proteins | sample MGYA00580993_ERZ773225 | MGnify/ENA primary metagenome ERZ773225 (study PRJEB29015, sample SAMEA2737748) | human gut metagenome | biome: human gut; feature: human-associated habitat; material: faeces | place: China | collected 2012 ...
AACCTATGACCCTCTGCTTGTAAGGCAGATGCTCTCCCAGCTGAGCTAAGCTTCCGATTTAGCGCTTTCAGAAGTTTTTTGTTATCTCTTCAAGCGACTATTATATTATACACTAACATCGTGCTCTTGTCAAGCGTTTTTTGAAAAAAATTTTGTTTTGTAGGATTGCACAAATTTTAATCTGTATTTTAGTTACTCTGCACAACCGTACTTTTCAAACTCCTCAGCGCTGCCGTTAAATACGTTTAGGTCAATATGCTTCTCCTCGCCATCGTAGCCGTCTAGCGTTGCGGTGTCGGAATACTGCCAGAAAGTCCACTGTTTGCTGCTTTCGGGCTTGAAATACACCGAGCGTATCCACAGATCGTAGTCTGCAAGATCTTCCTTTACATACATATTATAGGCAGTGCCCGTCGCGTAAATTATCGGCTTCAAGCCGTAGTGCTCCTCCAGCTTTTCAAGCAGCGTTTTAAGCTGCGGAACAACGTCCTCAGCGGGCAGCGGATCGGCGCGGTAATCGCCGTAAAGCTCGACGTCCACCACAGGCGGCAGCATACCGTCAAATTTTTCCACGTTTGCGATGTAGTTATCCGCCTGCGTATCTCCCCCGCTCTCGAAGCTGAAAAAGTGGTATGCCCCCACGCGCAGGTCTGTACCGCGCGCTTCGGCGTAATTATACGCGAATTTGCCGTCAAGATGCTTGCTGCCCTCGGTCGCCTTGATGAATACAAAGTCCAAATTTTCGGACAGTACCGCCCAATCGATGTCGCCCTGATATGACGAAACGTCCGCGCCGCGCACGGAGTAAGCCTTGCGCGAGGGAGTGTTGAGCTTGATGACCCGCAGGTACACCAGCGCCAGCAGCACCGCGCAGATCAGCCCCACGCCTATCACGACGACTATCGGCAGCTTATGTTTTACTATAAATTTTACCATTTATGTGAATTTCCTTTATCATACTATTCCGCGTGAGCCGAAATTATTCCTGCGGCTCGGTTTTTTGCTCCGCCAGCGCCTTTATCTCGTCAGCGGTAAAGACGTACTTTTTGTCGCAGAAGTTGCAGCAGACCTCGGTCTTTTCGTCCTGCGCAAGCTCTTCAAGCTCCTTTTTGCCGAGCGAGATCAGCATACGCTCGGTGCGTTCGCGTGAACAGTCGCAGACGTAATTCACCTCGAAATCGTCCAGCTTTTCAGGCTTTAGACCCTCGAGCGCCAGCATAGCTATGTCCTCCGCCGTCATGCCGTTCTCAAGCATCTCGGTCACAGGCTTCATTTTCGCGATATTCGCCTCTATCACGTCAACGGCATCCTCCGGCGCGAACGGCAGAAGCTGCAGCAGAAAACCGCCCGCGCAGCGCACGCTGAGGTCGGGGTTGACAAGCACGCCGAGCGCGCAAACGCTGGGCACCTGCTCGCTCACTGCGAGGTACTGGGTGATGTCCTCCGCTATTTCGCCCGAAACGAGCGGCACTTGTCCCGAGTAGGGCTGCTTCATGCCGAGGTCTTTTATAACGGTAAGCGTGCCGTCTGTACCTACCGCGCCGCCAACGTCCAGCTTGCCCTTAGCGTTCAGCGGAAGCTCTACCACGGGGTTCTGAATGTACGCTTTTACGTTGCCGTAGCTGTCTGCCACCGCGATGAGCGTGCCCGCAGGCCCGCCGCCGTCAGTGCGCACGGTAACGGTATCGCCCTCGTTTTTCAGCCCGAAGCCCATCAGCGAAGCGCCGAGGGCAAGTCTGCCGAGCGCCGCCGTGCATACCGCCGAGCTTTTGTTTATCTCCTCTATCCTCGCAACGATGTCTTTTCCATCTATGGCGCTGCAAACTACCGAAGCGTCGCCGTTTATAACTCTAACGATTCTTCCCATTTTAATTATCCTCACAAATTTTTCTGCATACAAACACCGCGCGCTCGCTGTTTTCGGCAAGCGGCGCTTCGCTGTATCCGTCGTAAACTCCCAGTATCTCAAAACCCGTCTGCGAAAGCAGCTCTTCCACGCGCGGTATTTCCACCGCTATCTCGCGGAAGCTCTCGCTGTAACGTTCGTAGCCTTTTTCGGTCTTTTCAAAGAAATCAAGGTATATAGATACTGAGCTGTCCGTTTTATCGTACTCGTTTTGCCAGCCGCAGTACAGCCCCTCCATATCGTAGATAAAGGCGTTGTCCGCCAATACTTCGCGGTGCTTGTAAGGCGTGTTGACGTCGAAAATAAACATACCGTCGGGGTATGCAAAAAGCGAAACGCGCTCAAAAAAAGCGCGTACTTCGTCCTCATTTTCCAGATGGTTCACGCTGTCGAGCGTGCATACGGTAACGTCTATCGTACCGTACATATCTATGCTTTTCATATCCTGCCGCAAGTACTGTATACGGCTGCCGCTCTCAAATTTCTTGTCGAGCGCGGCATTGAGCATCTCGTCCGAGCCGTCTATGCCGACCACGTCGTACCCCGCCGCCGCAAGCTTTTCGCAGAGAGTTCCCGTGCCGCAGGCCGCGTCAAGCAGTATCCCGCGCCTGCCGCCGAATTTTTCGACGTAAGCGTCTATCTGCCGCGCCATGCCTTCGTAATCCACGCCATGCTGGAGCTTGTCGTAAAAATATGCAAAGCTGCCGTAAGCTGCCATTACTTTTTATCCTTCATTCTGTCAAAAACTATGCTGTAGCCGCCCGTACCGTCGTATGTCAGCGAGCGGTTGACGCGGCTGATGGTGGCTGTGGAAGCGCCCGTTTCCTTTACAATATCGCTGTAAACGTGGCTGCCCGTAAGCAGCTTAGCCACCTGAAAGCGCTGCGAGAGCGATTTCAGTTCGGGTATAGTGCAGAGGTCTTTGAAGAAAAGCGCGCACTCTTCCTCAGTTTCCAGACAAAGTATAGCCTTGTAAAGCTCGTTCAAATTTTTAATCTCTAGTTTTTCCCTCATTGCTAAGTTCACCTTTCTATAATAACACATATCAAATCATGTATTAAAGCGCTAAATCACATCTATATTTTATCACACCAAAGCTTTTAAGTAAATAGCTTTTTCGCAAAGTTCACATATTATTAAAAATCTGCCGCAGGGTTTTCGCGCACCTGCGGCAGAGATATTCTTTATTTGCCAAGCGTCATATCTTTTTGACGTTTTTGAAAGGCATTATCTTTTTAGTTCCGCACTCGTCGAAAGCTACTTCAAGCAGCACGGTGTTGCCCATGTTTTCCGCCGAAAGCACTGTTCCGTCGCCGAATTTCGGGTGACGAAGCCTGTCGCCAGCCTTAAAGCTTCCGCTTTCGCCGGTGTGCTCGATAGAGCTTTTGCGGCGTGCCAAAACGTCGCTCGCTTCGTGAGAATAGTCGGGCTTCTGCGGGCGTTTGCGCGCTTCGGACGAGAGTTTGCTCTCTTCCTTGATGTGCTCGGTGTTCTCCTCGGGCAGCTCAGCCAAGAAGCGCGAGGGGCGGTTCACGCCCGTTCTGCCGTAGAGCATACGCATAGTCGAATGCATAAGGTACAGCTTTTTGCGCGCACGGGTTATCGCAACGTAAGCGAGCCTGCGCTCTTCCTCGAGGTCTTCGGGGTTGTCGCTCGAGCGCGCGGAGGGAAACACGTTTTCCTCCATGCCGGGTATGAAAACGCAGTCAAACTCCAAGCCCTTTGAAGAATGTATCGTCATGAGCGCGGCGTAGTCCTCGCTCTCGTCATACTTGTCAATATCTGTATACAGCGAGATCTCTTCGAGAAAGCCTTCTATGGTAGGCTCTTCCACGTTCTCCTCATAGTTCACCATAGTAGACCGCAGCTCGGCGATGTTTTCCAGTCGGTTCAGCCCCTCGTCGCCGTGCTTGCGCAGCATCTCACCGTAGCCCGAGCGCTCGAGCACTTCGGTCAGCAGCTCTGAGGGCTTCATCTCCTGTGAAAGGTCGTCGAGAGTTTCTATCAGCTCGTAAAAACCGGTGAGCGCCTTGCTCTTTTTCGCGATGGGCGCGTAGCTTGCACTGTCGCGCATTACCTCCAGCGGGTCAACGCCCAGGTCTGAGGCTATCTGCTCCACCGCAGCGGCGGTAGCGTCGCCTATACCGCGCTTAGGCTCGTTGATTATGCGGCGCAGGCGCAGCGTATCGGTGCGGTTGTTGATAACTGCGAGGTAGGCTATGATGTCCTTTATCTCCTTGCGCTCGTAGAACTTCTGACCGCCGAAAACCACATAAGGTATGCCCTCGCGGACGAACACCTGCTCGATTATGTTCGACTGAGCGTTCATGCGGTAGAGCACGGCGTGGTCACGGTATTTCATGCCCGCTTCCACATTTTTCTTTATCGTTTCGGCAATAAAGCGCGCCTCGCTGCGTTCATTCAGCGCGTTGTAAACTACCACCTTTTCGCCCTCGCCGAGGTCTGTCCAAAGGTTCTTGCCCTTTCTGCCCTGATTGTTGCCGATGAGCACATTTGCGGTAGTAAGTATGTTCTGCGTTGAGCGGTAATTCTGCTCCAGACGGATAACGTCGGTATCGGGGTCGCAGTCGAAAGTCTTTTCAAACGAAAGTATATTTTCGATGGTAGCTCCGCGGAATTTGTAGATGCTCTGGTCGTCATCGCCGACAACGCAGAGGTTATTGTGGCGCGCCGCGAGCAGGTCTATCAGGCGGAACTGCACGGTATTTGTATCCTGATATTCGTCAACAAGAATGTATTTGTAGAGGTTCTGATAATGCAAGAGCACATCGTCGTTTTCCTCAAAAAGCTTCACGACGTTGCAGAGCAGGTCGTCGAAATCCATAGCGTTCGCCTCAAAAAGGCGGCTGTTGTAGAGCTTGTAGATCTTAGCTATCTCTCGCTCGCGGAATTCGTTTTTATACATCTCGTAATACTTATCTGGCGAGATCATCTTGTTCTTCTGCGCCGAGATCGCCGAGAGCATAGCGCGCGGCGGGAATATCTTATCCGAAATATCCAGCTCTTTGAGCGCCTGCTTTATAAGGCGCAGGCAGTCGTCGGTATCGTAGATGGTGAACGATGGCTTATAACCTAGGCGTTCGCACTCGCGGCGGAGTATGCGTGCGCAGGCGGAGTGGAAAGTAGCCGCCGTAACGCCTACGCCCTGCTCGCCGAGCATACGCTCAAGCCTGTCTTTCAGCTCGTTCGCTGCCTTATTCGTAAACGTGATAGCCAGTATGTTCCAAGGGACGATACAGCCGTGAGAAACTATCTGCGAAAGCTCGCCCGCTTCGTCGACCTCGCCCGCGGCGTAAGCGCGCAGGAAATCAAGCTCCGCGGGGGTATGCTCGCGGGTATCCTCGTATGTATAAGCGTCGCCGAAGTAGATCATATTCGCGATGCGATTTATCAGCACAGTAGTCTTTCCGCTGCCCGCGCCCGCGAGTATCAGCAGAGGGCCGTGCACCTTGAAAACGGCTTTACGCTGCATATCGTTAAGTCCGGAAAAATACTTTTCCAGCGCTTTTCTTTTGAGTATATCAAATTCGCTCATCAATAAAATCTCCGTTTCTAATAACTTCACTCTATATACATTAATTATTATACCACATTTCAGAGCGGTTTTAAAGTCACAAATTGTTAATTTTTTTGTTGCGGGAAGAATGGCGCAGATCCTTTGCAATTTTTTCTCCGCCCATGTAATATTCACGACGCAAAATACGTCTATATAGGTAAAGGAGGCGTTTACCATGAAAAATACCGGAAATATAATATCAATGATAGCAGCAATTTCCATAGCAATGTGCGCCGTTTCCTGCGGCGATGGGTCGGCGGCTTCGAGCGGCAGGTCGGCAGGCACGGCAGGCGGGTCGGCGAAAGCGTCTGCAGGCGCGACTGAAGCTGAGAAAGCTGACAAAACTAACGCGGGCGACGCAGAGGCCGCGATGGAAGCCGAGGACGGCGTATACGAAGGAGAAACAGGCGAACTCGCGGACGGCGTGACGGACGAAATGACCGTGGGCGACGCTGAGGACGTTAAAAAATCCGCAGTCGAAGGCGAGGGCGGCGCGCAGACCAACTCCGCCATGCCCGAAGCGGGTCAGCTTACGGCGGGCGAGTGGCGCGACAACGACAACTGGGGCTTCCTCATGAATCTCGTAAATTCGGGCACGATCAGCTTCCCGAGCTACGGCATCGACCCGCGCGGAAGAGTTGCAGTTACTGTGAAAAACGAGTCGGGCGAGGCGGCGGCGAACGTTGCCGTTAATCTGCTCGGCGAGGACAACGAGCTGCTTTGGAGCGCAGTTACCGACAAAAACGGCAGGGCGTACCTCTTCACGCCAGAGGGCAAGACCGCGGCGGGAGTTGAAGCGACGAATTCCGAAGGCAAAACGCAGAGTGCGGAAGTCAAGGCAAATTCTAGCGGCGGTGAGCAGGGCGGCAGCGAGGTTTCCGACTACGCCGAGTGCGAGCTTACCCTAGGCGGCAACGAGCTTTACAAAAAGACGGAAATAATGTTCATAGTTGACACTACCGGCTCGATGAGCGACGAAATGCTCTTTTTGCAGAGCGAATTCAGCGCGATCGCGAAAGAGGTCGGTACAGAAGATACTTACTACTCGGCTAATTTCTACCGCGATGAGGGCGACGATTACGTCACCAAGCTGAACGATTTTACCAACGACGTCGCGACCGTGCAGAGCCAGATCAACGCCGAGAGCGCGGACGGAGGCGGAGATATTCCCGAAGCAGTCGGCAGGATAATGAACGAAACGCTGAGCAACGGCAAATGGAGCGGCGACTCGGTGAAGATCGCGTTCATGATCTTCGACGCGCCCCCGCACGATGAGGATTCCGACGAGGTAGCGCAGGCGGTGAAGGACGCGGCGAAAAAGGGCATACGCCTAGTGCCGATAGTTTCTTCAAACACCGAGCGCGATACTGAGCTTTTCGCGCGCGGAGCGGCTATCTGCACGGGCGGCAGCTACGTTTTCCTCACCGACGATTCGGGCATCGGCGACTCTCACCTCGAGCCTATAATCGGCGATTACAAGGTCGAAAAGCTGCACGACATAATCGTCCGCATAATCGGCGACTACCGTCAGTAATACAAAAAAAGCTGTACGTTTTCGGGCGTACAGCTTTTCATTTTAATATTCAAATTTTCATATGATGTTCTCGAGGAACGCAATAGTCTTGTAATCAAATTTCAGATCCTGCGCCTGCATATTCTCCTCTATCTGCCAATCTTTTGAAGCGGCGAAAACCGAGCTTACGAAGAAAGGCTGGCTGTTGAGGTAGCCCAGCGGGATAACTGCGGCGGGTATGTTTTCCTGCATACTCAGCTGTTTTACGCGGGCAAGGCGTGCAAGATTCGCGGTGCTGGTAAACTGACCTTCGGGCAGATTCTTCATCGACTCGCCGCGCGCCAGCTTCGCAAAAAAGCCCTTTGCCTGCGGGCAGTAAGCCATCACTGGGAACTGGTTGCGCTGGTACCATTTGAACTCGCGCAGGTTCATGCAGACCACGGTAGGGTCGCCGAAAGTATCGGTGCTGCTGTGCGCCAAGCTGTAATTTATCTGGCTGACGCGGAAAGGCTCCATGCCGTTTTCCACCGCAAATTTGTTCGCAGCCTCGATCCTGGCAGCCGTCCAGTTTGAAGCGCCAAGAAAGCGCGCTCTGCCGCTGCGGTAAAAATCATTAAGTATCGGCATTATCTCTTCAACAGGTATGCGCTCATCGTCGCGGTGAACGAAATACACGTCGATATGGTCTGTACCCAGCACTTCGAGCGAGCGTGAAATATCGTACTCAAGCTCAGCGCGTGAAAGGCGCGAACGCTCCATCTCGCCAATCGGCGGGTGGCCGCCCTTTGTACAAAGGATAATGTCATCGCGGTTGCCGCGGGCGCGCATCCATCTGCCAATAACGCCCTCGGAGGAATCAAGCCCCTCCTCAAGCCACGAACAGTATACGCGCGCGGTGTCGATGCACCTGCCGCCGCATTTATAAAATGTATCGAGCAGCTCGAAATAAACTTCGTCTGAATCGCTGCGCTCGAAACTTGCCGTGCCGAAAGAGAGCGCCGGCAGCTTTAAGGAGTCTTTTTCATTCTTGATCTCAAATTCCAACATAAATAATCCTAACCCCCATCAAATCCTTCTACTCATACTTATACCATTTAACACTTTATATAATATGAATAATCATACCATATATTTATAGCTGTTTTCAATGCAAATTGTAAATTTTTTTGGAGTTTTTGCAAAAACGCTTGACAAGGCGTTTCACTTGATATATAATATAATTCGTGATGTAAAGAGATCAAACTTTACATACTTTTTCGGAAAGGGGCTTGGCGCAGATATGGAAATGGCAAAAAATTTGCAGATGGGCGTGCTGCTTGATATTTACGGCGCGCTGCTTACCGAGCGCCAGCGCGAGATGATGGATCTTTATTACAACGACGACCTCTCGCTTTCCGAAATAGCCGAGCAGTACGAGATCTCGCGGCAGGGTGTGCACGACGCGCTGAAACGCAGCGAGGAAACTCTGCGGCACTACGATAACGCACTGGGGCTGGCGGCGGCTCAGCAGCAGCAGAAAGATCAGCTGCTGGAATTCAAGTCGCAGGCACTGGAGGCGCTTGATGAATGCCGCAAGGTGACGTTTGGCAAAAACATAGCCGAAAAGGTGATAGCGCTGCTCGAAAATCTCGACAGTAAACTCGAAGAGTACGAAAATTCGGACTACAACGAATAAAGACAGGAGGCGCGGCAGATGGCATTCGAGGGACTTTCAGAAAAACTCGGAGGAGTATTCAAAAAGCTTAAATCGCGCGGAAAGCTTACCGAAGCAGACGTAAAGACTGCCATGCGCGAAGTCAAGATGGCGCTTCTCGAGGCTGACGTAAGCTACAAAGTAGTTAAAGATTTTGTAAATAAAGTTACCGAGCGCAGCGTGGGAGAAGAGGTCTTAAGCAGCCTTACCCCCGCTCAGCAGGTCATCAAGATAGTAAACGAAGAGCTGATAGCGCTGATGGGCGACGGCAACGCGAAGATAAATTTTCCGAACAAGCCGCCCTGCGTTATAATGATGTGCGGATTGCAGGGTGCAGGCAAGACCACCCACGCCGCGAAGCTCGCGAAATATTTTAAAAATAAAGAGATGAAAAGACCGCTGCTCATCGCCGCCGACGTTTACCGCCCCGCGGCTATCGAACAGCTGAAAGTAGTAGGCGCTAAGGCGGAAGTCCCCGTTTTCGAGATGGGTCAGATAGACCCGCGCAAGATAGTAAAAGAGGGTCTGAAACACGCGAGCGACTACGGCAACGACCTTGTTATCATCGACACCGCAGGTCGTTTGCATATCGACGAAGAGCTCATGCAGGAGCTTGTGGATATAAAGAAGATCGCGCAGCCTAACGAAATAATGCTAGTAGTAGACGCGATGATCGGTCAGGACGCTGTAAAGGTAGCCTCTAGCTTCGACGAAGCGCTCGGCATCGACAGCGTGCTGCTGACAAAGCTTGACTCTGACACGCGCGGCGGCGCGGCGCTCTCCGTACTTTCCGTAACGGGTAAGCCGATAAAGTTCGTCGGAATGGGCGAAAAGCTGGACGATTTCGAGAAATTCCACCCCGAGCGCATGGCTTCGAGAATACTCGGCATGGGCGATATGCTCACCCTCATCGAGCGCGCGACATCCGCCATCGACCACGACGACGCAGAACGCATGGCGAAAAAGATGCAGGAGAGCGGCTTCGACATGGAAGACCTGTTGGAGAACATGGAGCAGATACACAAAATGGGCTCTATGCGCTCGATAATCAAGCTTATCCCCGGCGCTTCGCAGGTAACCGACGAGCAGGTTGAGCAGGGCGAAGTACAGCTCAAAAAGACGAAAGCCATGATACAGTCGATGACAAAAGCCGAGCGCGCAAAGCCCTCGCTCATCGACCCCAAGCGCAAGCGCAGGATAGCGGCGGGCAGCGGCACGCAGGTTTCCGACGTGAACCAGCTGCTGAGGCAGTTCGACCAGATGCAGAAGATGATGAAGCAATTCGGTCTGGGCGGAAAAAATCTGCACGGCAAGAAAGCGCGCATGAACCGCGCGGGAATGTTAAAGCTCATGGGCGGTATGCCTAAGAAATAAGATTTGAACCGCTTTGCGGCTTAAATACAAAAAGTATGATGATGGAGGTGAATTTAAAATGGCAGTAAAGATCAGACTGAGAAGAATGGGCGCTAAGAAGGCTCCTTTTTACAGAATAGTTGTTGCTGATTCCAGATACCCCAGAGATGGACGTTTCATCGAGGAGATCGGCTACTATGATCCTACCAAGGATCCTATCGTTCTCAAGCTTGACGACGAGAAGGTAAAGACCTGGATCGCTAACGGCGCACAGCCTACCGACAGAGTAAAGGCTCTGCTGAAGAAGAACGGAACTATCTGATAGCCCCAAACCCTTTCGCCGGCAGCAGTCGGCGAATTATTTTGAAAGGAACGGTATCGCATGGAAGAACTACTCAAAACCATAGCCTGCGAGCTGGTAGAAAATAAAGACGCTGTAAGCGTTTCCGTTGATCCCGAAAATGAAGAGGGCGTTATCGTTTACCACCTGCACGTTGCCGAAAACGACATGGGCAGAGTTATCGGAAAGCAGGGCAGGATCGCCAAAGCTATCCGTGTGGTAATGAGAGCGGGCGCTTCGCGCATCGACCAGAAGATAATGGTCGAGATCGACTAAGCAGATCACGATAAGTATAAAAACATCACCTTTGGCAATAATAGCTAGAGGTGATTTTTTTATGCGGAAAATATTCACGGCGCAGACTTTGCGGGCGGTACTCGCGGGGGCGGCGGGCGGCGCGGCGAACGGCTTTTTCGGCTCAGGCGGCGGACTGCTGAGCGTGCCCGCGCTGGAAAGCGGCGGATTGGAAACGAAAAAAGCGCACGCGACCTCCCTCGCGATAATGCTTCCGCTAAGCGTTGTCAGCGCTGCGGTGTACATGAAAAACGGCAGCCTTGACCTGCGAGAAGCGGCGAGATACCTGCCGGGCGGATTGGCAGGGGTGATCGTCGGTTCGGCGGCGCTGAAAAAAGCATCTCCCCTGCTGGTCAAACGGCTATTCGCGGCGGTGATGATATATTTCGGCGTGCGCATGATAATTAGGTGAGGTGCGGAAAATGGCGGTTACGGCGGTAGCGTTTTTAGCGGGAATGGCAGCGGCGATGGGGCTGGGCGGCGGCTCGTTTCTGATAATATATCTGACAGTGTTTGCGGGTGTGAGTCAGCAGACGGCGCAAGGCATAAATCTGGTTTTCTTCATACCCGCGGCGGCGTGCGCGGTGGGGCTTCACACCCGAAACAGACTGGTAGACTGGAAAAGCGCGCTCCCCGCCATGATCGCAGGCACGGCGACTGCGATAATATCGGCAAATATTGCGATGAAGATAGACGGTGATATATCAAGAAAGCTGTTTGGAGCATTTGTGCTGATAATGGGGATGAAAATGTTGTCTGAAAAGCCGAAAAACCAAAATATATAATCTCATGCGGTATTCAGAGATTTTTAAAATACCATATGTGGTATTTGATATATATTTTGATATTCAGAGCAGAATATATCGGGATATATGTTTGTAAAATCTGTGTTTATATATATATTTACACGCTTTTTACATATCAAATATATGCTGCAAATATCAACTTATATCGGCTGGAAAATACAGTAACGTCGAAAATTCAGCATATTACACAAAAAATCGGCAACTTTTGTGATTATTTTATGTTCCGTGCGATGATTTATTGGTGAACACATTGACAGCGAAGTCAAATATATATATAATAGTTTATGGATTTAACCCATTAAACTTTTAAACACGCTTTGTATTTGTCAACAATTTTAGGGGGAAGTTTGAAAATGGTCGAGATGAAAGCGCTGTTATGCAGCGAAAGTGAAAACATGAGAAAACTGGCTGATATGCTAACTAAAAATGGCGTAAGTGTTAAGGTATGTCCCGCAGAGCCGCTGGATATATTGCAGGAATGTATGACGCAGCCGCCATTCGCCGTTCTGATAGAGGAGGGGGCGTTTGAATACCGCGAGCTGGTGCGCAAAATTTCTGCGCAGAGCGCTATTACAAAGGTATATATACTTTGTGATCCGTTTACGCCATATTTTGATATACATAGCGAATGTAATGATATATATTACATCGACAATATGTATAAGCACACAGATATATTGGCAAAGCTGAAATACAGCGCTGTGGATATAGTCAAAAAAGATTATATATCGCGCGAAACGCTGTATCAAACAGCGGATAATATAGTGCATACCGCGCTCAATGAGCTATGTTTTACTGCGAATTACACGGGTTCGGCATATTTGCAGAGCTCGCTGGTGGCGCTGTGTCTTTCAGACCTCAAACATTCCGATAGTATGTGCAAGACGATATATCCGTATATCGCAGACCAGTTCGACGTATCTACCGCGAGTGTGGAGCGCAGCATACGCACGGTGATAAAGCGCTGCTGGAACAATTCAAGCGATGAGGCGCACGTCAAATATTTCGGATTCATCTACTCGAAAGACCGCGGCGTGCCGACCAACCGCGAATTTATCATGATACTCGCCGACTCGCTGATACGCGAGATGCAGCGAATGACCTCGGCTTACAAAGTAAACTCGATGTCAGCGATATAAATATTATAAATTTTTGGGCAATATATTGACAAAACAGTTAACAGTATGGTATAATTGATATAATAGAGCGCTTGATGCAAGGCTTTATTATGTAATTTAACGATTGGAGATTGTTATGGAAAAAAATATTCCCTACAAGACTTACCTTGATGAGTCTGAAATGCCGAAGCAATGGTACAACCTGCGCTCGGACATGAAAAACAAGCCCGCTCCCCTGCTCAACCCCGGCACGCTCAAGCCGATGACCGCCGAAGAGCTTTCGGTAGTTTTCTGCGACGAGCTGGTAAAACAGGAACTGGACGACACCACCCCCTACTTCGATATTCCCAAGGAAATACTCGAGTTTTACAAGATGTACCGCCCCTCGCCGCTGGTGCGCGCTTACTGCCTTGAAAAAGCGCTCGGCACGCCCGCGAAGATATACTACAAATTTGAGGGCAACAACACATCAGGCAGCCACAAGCTCAACAGCGCCATCGCGCAGGCCTACTACGCTAAAAAGCAGGGTCTGAAAGGTGTAACGACCGAAACGGGCGCGGGTCAGTGGGGCACGGCGCTTTCTATGGCGTGCGCGTACCTCGGCCTCGACTGCAAAGTTTACATGGTAAAATGCTCCTACGAGCAAAAGCCTTTCCGCCGCGAAGTTATGAGGACATACGGTGCCTCTGTAACTCCCTCGCCCTCTGACACCACGAACGTAGGCAGAAAGATACTCGCCGAGCACCCAGGCACTACGGGAAGCCTAGGCTGCGCTATCTCGGAAGCAGTTGAGACCGCAACCGGCAGCGAAGGCTACCGCTACGTTCTCGGCTCGGTGCTTTCACAGGTAGTTCTGCACCAGTCGATTATCGGTCTGGAGTCGAAAAAAGCGTTTGAAAAGATCGGCGTGAAACCCGACGTTATAATCGGCTGCGCGGGCGGCGGCTCAAACCTCGGCGGACTTATCGCGCCTTTCATGGGCGAAAAGCTGCGCGGCGAAGCTGACTACGAATTCATCGCAGTAGAGCCTGCATCCTGCCCGAGCCTTACCCGCGGCAAGTACGCTTACGACTTCTGCGACACGGGAATGGTTTGCCCGCTTGCGAAGATGTACACACTCGGCAGCGGATTTATCCCCTCGGCAAACCATGCAGGCGGACTTAGATACCACGGCATGAGCTCGATACTCTCGCAGCTTTACGATGACAAGCTGATGACCGCAAGATCGGTAGAGCAGACGCGCGTTTTCGCGGCGGCTGAGCAGTTCGCGCGCGTAGAGGGCATACTTCCCGCCCCCGAGAGCAGTCACGCTATCCGCGTTGCCATCGACGAAGCGCTGAAGTGCAAGGAAACTGGCGAAGAAAAGACGATATTCTTCGGTCTGACCGGCACGGGCTACTTCGACATGGTAGCATATCAGAAGTTCAACGACGGCGAAATGAGTGACTACATACCCACCGACGACGACCTTGCGGCAGGATTTGCGGGTCTGCCTAAGGTAGATCTCTGATAGACCAATTTCTAATAGTACAAAAATCAGGACTCTTGCCTTTCGTAGGCAAGGGTCTGTTTTTGTATAAAGTGATTTTTTCGCCGCCCGCTGCATAGGATAGTAAGTACAGTCAATTATATTGGTGGAACTTTTTTTGAAAAGGAGAGCTGATACTATGGCAGGCTTTGAAATGTCGGGCTTTACGCCCAAAGCGCGCGAGATAACGCAGATGGCGGCTGAGTGCGCGGGCGCTTGGGGACACACATATGTCGGCAGCGAGCACCTGCTGCTTGCAATGACGCGGCTGAGCGGCTGCACCGCTTCGCAGATACTCAAAAAACACGGCGTTACCCTCAAAAAGACCGAGGACCGTCTGGAATACATCATCGGGCGCGGCACACCCTGCCGCATGACGGAAAACGACCTCACCCCATCGTGCGTGACGATACTCAGCGGCGCGGCGAAGCTTGCGGGGGGCTTTGGCACATCGCCCTGCGGCAGCGAATTTATCCTCGCAGCGATGCTGAAACAGGGGCGCTGCTGCGCGGTGAGAATGCTCAAAAGCATGGGCGTGAACCTCAACAAAATGCACGCCGACTGCGTGGGCGGCAGCGAGCTTATCGCCGACGCTTGCGATTCAAAAGTGAAGCTGAAATACCTCGAGCAGTTCGGGCGTGAGCTGACGACGCGCGCCGCCTGCATGGGCTTCGACCCGCTGATAGGGCGCGAGGAAGAATTGCAGCGCACCGCCGAGATACTATGCCGCCGCCGCAAGAACAACCCCTGCTTGGTCGGCGAAGCGGGTGTCGGCAAGACCGCCATCGCGGAGGGGCTTGCGCACAGGATAATGTACGGCGAAGTGCCGCGCCAACTGGTCGGCAAACGCATTTTCGAGCTTGACCTCACCAGCCTGCTGGCGGGCGCGAAATACCGCGGCGACTTTGAAGAGCGGCTGAAAAACTGCATCGAGGAAGCCGTCAGCGCGGGCAACGTTATACTTTTCATCGACGAGCTGCACAACATAATGGGCGCGGGCGCGGCGGAGGGCGCTATCGACGCAGCGAACATCTTGAAGCCGTCGCTGGCGCGCGGGCAGCTTAAAATAATCGGCGCGACGACATTCGCCGAGTACCGCAAGACCATCGAGAAAGACGGCGCGGTAGACAGGCGTTTTCAGCGCGTGAACATCGAAGAGCCGAGCGAGGAGGAAACGGAGAAGATACTTTTCGGTCTGCGCGAGCGTTACGCGGCGCACCACGGCGTTGACATCGGCGATGAGGAGATCAGGCTGGCGGTGCGGTTGGCGGGCAGGTATGTAAACGATCAGCATTTTCCCGACAAAGCCATCGACCTGCTTGACGAAGCCTGCGCTATGACGGCGGCGGAGCTTTGCGGCGAGCGTGCGGACAACAAGCGCATTTTTGAGGACTACATCGCGGGGCGCGCCAGCCGCGAGGAGTATCTTGCCGCGGCGGCTGAGGAGCTGCACCGCCCTGCCCTATCGCAGAGCGCGATATGCAAAGTAATCTCCCGCCGAACAGGTATCCCATGCGGCGAGCTGACAAAGGACGAAAGCGAGCGACTGATGCACCTGGAAGAAGAGATCGAGGGCGAGGTTTTCGGACAAAGCGCGGCGGTGGAGCAGGTGTGCGCGGCGGTTCGGCGGCTGAGGCTGGGACTGAGCGGCAAGGAGCGCCCCGCGGGAAGCTTCATTTTCATGGGCAGCAGCGGCGTCGGCAAGACCCTGCTCGCAAAAACCCTCGCCGAGAAGCTCTTCCTGCGCGAAGATTCGCTGATAAAGCTCGATATGTCGGAGTACATGGAGCGGCACAGCGTTTCGGGGCTGATCGGCGCGCCGCCGGGGTACGTCGGCTTCGAGGAGGGCGGCAAGCTGACCGAGCAGGTGCGGCGCAAGCCATACTCGGTGGTGCTTTTTGACGAGATTGAAAAGGCACATCCCGACATTTTCAACCTGCTGCTGCAAATTTTGGAGGATGGCTGCCTTACCGACTCGGCGGGGCGCAAGGTCAGCTTCGCGAACACGTTCATAATCATGACGACCAACGCGGGCGTTAAAGAGCTGGAAAACCGCCGCACTGTCGGCTTCGGCGAGCGTGCTGGCGAGGGCGTATCGCAAGCTTGCATGGCTGAGCTGAAAAAGCTGCTCTCGCCCGAGCTGCTCGGCAGGATCGACGAGATAATAACTTTCCGCCCGCTGGACAAAACTTCGCTGACGCAGGCGGCGGAAAGAGAGCTTTGCCTGCTGCAATCGCGCCTGCTGACCATCGGCTGTACTATGAGCTATTCTGCCGAATGCCCCGCCGCCGTAGCGGACGAATGTATGACCGGCGTCAGCAAAAGCGGCAGCGTACAGGCGCGCGACGTGCGCAGGATAATCCGCCGCAGCGCCGAAAACTCCATCAGCGATATGATCTTGCAGACAGGCTGCCGCGAGTACGCGCTGGTCTGCGAAGACGGCAGGCTGAAAGCCCGCGCAGTTCAATTTTCTGCATAAAAAAATAAGGCGAGCCGTACTTTGCGTACAGCCCGCCTTTAGTTATGCTATTATTTTACATAATTTACATGAAGCAGTTCGTGAGTTCTGCCCTTGAGTATGCCCTCGTAAAGCTCTTTCATCAGCGGATTTTCCTCTGAGAATTTCAGCGTGCAGAGCTTGTCGGCGGCGTAGAGGTTGTCGCCGCGCTTGTGCTTCTCGGTCGCGGTGGCTATCGGCTGTCCGCCGCCGCCGATACAGCCGTTCGGACAAGCCATTACCTCTATCAGATGGTATTTCTCGCCATTTTTGATGCGTTCCATAACTTTCGCGACGTTGCCCAGACCGTTCACAACGCAGATCTTCAGCGTGGTGTCGTCGGCGAGGATCTCGTACTCCTTGATGCCGTCAAATCCGCGAACGCCCTCGAAGGCGAGGTTGCGCAGAGAAGCGAGCGATTTATCGGGAGAAACGCGGCGGATAACGGCTTCGGTAACGCCGCCCGTAACGCCGAATATCACGCCCGAACCTGTCATAGTGCCGAAAGGCAGGTCTACCGCCTCAGGCTCGAGGTCGGCGAAAACTATGCCCGCCTGCTTTATCATCTTTACCAATTCCTGTGTGGTGATGACGTAATCAACGTAAGGCTTGCCGTTTTCGTCCTTAAATTCATCGCGTGCCGCCTCCATCTTCTTAGCCGTGCAGGGCATTACCGCCGCAGAAAGCAGGCGCTTGCCGCAGTCCTTGTACTGCTCGGCGATGACGGAAGCGAACATCTGCATAGGCGAGCGGCAGCTCGAGATGTTCGGCAGGTAGTCGGGGTACTCGTTCTCGGCGTACTTTATCCATGCGGGACAGCAGCTTGTGAACATGGGGAAAGGCCCGCCCTTTTCGAGGCGCTCGATAAATTCGTTCGATTCCTCCATTACCGTCAGATCGGCGGCAGTAGAGGTGTCGAAAACGAGGTCGAAGCCTATGCGGCGAAGCGCAGCGGTTATCTTGCCCATAACGTTCTCGCCCTTGTAGCCAAATTCCTTGGCAACGGCGACGCGAACGGCGGGGGCTACCTGCGCGATGGCGAGGGTATCGGGGTCGTTCAGCTCGTTCCAAAGCTTGTGAGCGTCGTCCTTTATAACGATGGCTGCGGTGGGACATACCGCGGCGCACTGTCCGCAGCCAACGCAGTTAGATTCGCCAATGGGCTTGTCGAAAGCGCAGGCGACCTTCATCTTGCTGCCGCGGAAAGCGAAATCTATCGCGCCGACATTCTGCACCTCGTTGCACATTCTTACGCAGTCGCCGCAGAGTATGCACTTGTTGGCGTCGCGGGTTATCGAGAGCGAAGAATCGTCGATGTCGGGCTCAGACTTAGGATTATTAAAGCGCACGCGGTGTATATCGAAGCGCGCGGCGAGTTCCTGAAGCTTGCAAGTGCCATTTTTATCGCAGGTGGTGCAGTCGCGGCAGTGGTTTGAAAGCAGCAGCTCCAGTATCATTTTGCGGTATTTTCTAAGGCGCGGGGTGTTGGTCTTTATTTCCATACCCGCGCGCGGCGGCGTAGAGCAGGCAGCCTCCATGCCGCCCCATTTGTTCTCTACCATGCACATACGGCAGGCTCCGTAAACGGAAAGCTCAGAGTAGTAGCAGAAAGTCGGCAGGTCTATGCCCGCCTTGCGTATCAGCTCAAGCAGATTCTTTTCGCCCTCTATGGCTATGGGAGTGCCGTCTATAATCATAAAATTGCTGTTCATTTTCAGACCTCCTTAACTGCTTTGAAGTTGCACGACGTTATGCACGCTCCGCACTTTATGCACTTCGCGGTGTCGATGTGGAACGGGCTTCTTATCTCTCCGCTTATCGCGCCTACGGGGCAGGCTCTCGCGCACTTCGAGCAGCCCTTGCAGATGTCGGGGTCTATCTGATAAGTTACCAGCTTCTTGCAGTTTCCGGCGGGACATTTCTTATCGTAAACGTGCGCCTCATACTCGCTGCGGAAGTTCTTTATCGTGGAAACTACGGGGCTTGCGGCGCTCTTGCCGAGTCCGCAGAGCGCGGTGGATTTGATGGTGTCGGCAAGCTCGAGCAGCGTTTCTATATCGCCGTCCTCACCGTTGCCCGCAACTATTTTCTCCAGTATTTCCAGCATTCTCTTTGTGCCCTCGCGGCAGGGTACGCATTTGCCGCAGGACTCGTTCTGAGTGAAGTTCATGAAAAATCTCGCGACTTCTACCATGCAGCTGCTCTCGTCCATTACTACAAGTCCGCCCGAGCCTATCATAGCACCGACCTTTTTCAGCGAGTCGAAGTCGAGCGAAATATCGAGGTTATCGGTAACAAGGCATCCGCCCGAAGGGCCGCCTATCTGCACAGCCTTAAATTGCTTTCCGCCGCGGATACCGCCGCCAACGTCGAAGATTATCTCGCGCAGGGTCGTGCCCATAGGCACTTCTATCAGACCGGTGTTGTTGATATTTCCCGTCAGCGCGAAAGCCTTAGTTCCGGGCGAATTTTCAGGGCCTATCGACTTGTACCACTTAGCGCCCTTTAGGATTATCTGGGGCACATTGGCAAATGTTTCTACGTTATTGAGCACAGTGGGCTTCTCAAAAAGTCCCTTTTCTACCGTTCTCGGCGGCTTTACACGCGGCATACCGCGCTTGCCCTCTATCGAGGCGGTAAGTGCCGAACCCTCGCCGCAGACGAAAGCGCCCGCGCCGCGGTTGATGTGCATATGGAAGCAGAAGTCAGTGCCGAGAATGTTATCGCCCAGCAGACCGAACTCCTCGGCTTCCTTGATAGCGTTTTGCAGACGCGAAACAGCCAGCGGGTACTCAGCGCGAACGTAAATGTAGCCGTCGCGCGCGCCCGTAGCTATACCGCCGATTATCATTCCTTCGAGCAGACGGTGGGGGTCGCCCTCCATGATGGAGCGATCCATGAACGCTCCGGGGTCACCCTCGTCGCCATTACAGACTACATACTTTACAGGCTCGCACTGGCGTGCTACCTGCGCCCATTTTTTGCCGAGTGGAAAACCTCCGCCGCCTCTGCCGCGCAGGTTAGATTCGAGCATTTCATTAAGTATGTCCTCGTGGCTCATGTCAAAAAGCGCCTTTTCCACCGCGCGGTATCCGCCGATGGCGAGGTACTCCTTGATAGAGGTCGCGTCGATGTGGCCGCAGTGCTCAAGCACTATGCGCGACTGCATCTTATAAAAAGGTATCTCTTCCTGCTGTTTGTAGATAACGCCGTTCTGCTTGTACGCAAGACGGTCTATGTACTCGTCGCCGATGATGGTCTTTTCCACGATCTCCTCGCAGTCCTCGACCTTGACTTTTGTGTAAAGCAGTCCGCCCGGCTCGATGCGCACCAGTGGGCCCATTTCGCAGAAGCCGTGGCAGCCGCTGCGCTTTACGCCTACCGAGCCTTTGTGAAAATCGGCATCGTGCGGCTCGTCAGCCAGCGAAACTACGCAGTCTACGCCCTTTTCTTTCAGCAGCTCGATAAGCCTTGCGTAAATTTTGAGCGAACCGCCCGCAACGCAGCCCGTGCCAGCGCAGATGAGTATCTTTTTCTTCTGAGCGTCCACAGCGTTTTTATAAAGATCTCTGAACTCGTCAAGAGCATTTCTGTCTTTAAGCAGCATTATTTCTCCTCCTTTAATTCTTTGAGCAGCGCCGCCGCCTTATCGGGCGTCATTTCGGGGTGAACGACGTCGTTTACGGTGAGTACGGGCGCAAGTCCGCAAGCGCCGAGGCATGAAACCGTTTCCAGCGTAAAGGTCAGATCGTCGGTGGTGTGCTTCGACTCGTTCAGACCCAGCTCGTCGCGCAGGTAAGTGAGTATCGGTATCGACTTTCTTACATGGCAGGCAGTTCCGTCACAAACCTTGATGACGTACTTGCCCTTCGGTTCGAGCGAGAAATTCTCGTAAAAGGTCGCTACGCTGTAAATTCTTGCCTCGCTGGTGTTAAGCTTTTTAGCGAGGTAGGGGAAGATCTGCGGGGGCAGATAGCGGTATATCTCCTGAATATCCTGCAAAATAGCGATCACAGCGGTAGGCTCGTGTCTTTCAAGGATCTCGTCGATCTTTGAAAAATCGAAATCCGTGTTTTTTTCGTTAGACATTATTTATCCTCCTGACTGGACAATTTTTGTATAAAGTACACTAAAAAAGTGCAAATTATTTGCAATTTCCGTGAGTATTATACTTTAATTATATACCACATATCGCTTTTTGTCAACTGCTTTTTTGCATATGCCATATACATTTTACTATATGCTTATCTAAATGACACAGAGTATTTTGTGCATAATCGTTAATATTCGAGCCACAAGTTGTGCATAGTAAACAAACGTGCAAACAAAAAAGAGCCGCCGAATTTCTTCGACAGCTCTTGAAAAAATATTCAGTAATTAGAATTATGCGCCGTACTTAGCAGTGTTTACCTTGATACCAACGCCCATGGTAGAAGCTACTACCACGCTCTTGAGGTACTGACCCTTGGCAGCCGCAGGCTTAGCCTTTACGATAGCTTCCATAAGGGTGTTGAAGTTCTCCTCAAGCTTTTCAGCTCCGAAAGAAGCCTTGCCGATGGGGCAGTGAATGATGTTGGTCTTGTCAAGACGATACTCGATCTTACCTGCCTTAGCCTCGGTAACAGCCTTAGCTACGTCAGGGGTAACAGTACCTGCCTTGGGGTTAGGCATAAGTCCGCGAGGTCCGAGGATCTTACCAAGACGTCCAACTACGCCCATCATGTCGGGTGAAGCGATAACTACGTCAAAGTCCATCCAGCCTTCTTTAGCGATCTTATCTACATAATCCATACCGCCGTAGTACTCAGCGCCGGCAGCCTTAGCAGCCTCGAACTTGTCTTCCTTGCAGAATACAAGAACTCTTACCTTCTTACCGGTACCGTTGGGCAGTACAACTGCGCCTCTTACCTGCTGGTCAGCGTGACGAGAGTCAACGCCCAGACGGATATGAGCCTCTATTGTTTCATCAAATTTAGCCTTTGCGCCGCTGGCTGCAAGCTCGAGAGCAGCAGGAGCGTCATAAAGCTTCGACTTATCAACAGCCTTTGCACTGTCAACATATTTCTTGCCGTGTTTCATTATAAATCCTCCTTGTTAGTGGTCATGACGGAGCTCAGCGCTCATTTTTCAGAGCCTGATCCTCCCACCTTCTTGCCTCGATGGCTGTATCAGTCTTTTACTACAACGCCCATCGAACGGCAGGTACCTGCGATCATGCTCATTGCAGACTCAATGTTAGCTGCGTTGAGGTCGGGCATTTTCTGCTCTGCAATGCTCTGGATCTGCTCTTTAGTAATAGTAGCGACCTTAGTCTTGTTAGGTTCGCCGGAGCCGGATTCGATCTTGCAGGCCTTCTTGATAAGAACAGCCGCAGGCGGAGTCTTTGTGATAAACGAGAAAGAACGGTCAGCGTAAACTGTGATAACAACAGGGATGATAAGACCCATGTCGTTCTTAGTTCTCTCGTTAAAGTCCTTTGTGAATGCCATGATGTTTACACCGTGCTGACCCAGAGCAGGACCAACAGGGGGAGCAGGAGTTGCCTTTCCTGCCGGGATCTGAAGCTTAATCAAGCCTACTACCTTTTGTGCCATCTTATTCGCACCTCCATAAAATTGTGGTAAGGCGAGCTGTGCGATCAACTCTCCCACTTGTCACAGTTTCGTACATAAAAACTGCGTTTTTTCCTTTGAATGTTAAAGCTTTAATCCTCTGCCTTTATCTGTGAGATGGGCAGGCTTACGGGTGTTTCTCTGCCGAACATCGAAACTACTACCTCTACGGTCTGAGCCTCGAGGTCTATGCTCGAAACAACGCCTGTAAAGCCCTCGAAAGAGCCTGTGGTAACCACCACGTTATCGCCCACGCTGTAATCTACCTCTACGGTCATAGCGCCTGTTTCTACTCCCAGAGCCTCTACCTCTTTATCGCTGAGGGGCACGGGCTTTGATCCGGGACCTACGAAACCGGTAACGCCGCGGGTGTTTCTTACAACGTACCACGAATCATCGGTCATGACCATTTTCACGAGCACATAGCTGGGGAAAAGCTTTCTTTCTGCCTCGACCTTTTTCGCTTCCTTTACCTCGGTATAGCTTTCCATAGGTATTCTTATCTCGCAGATAAGGTCGTGCAGTTTGCGGTTTTCTACTACCTTTTCAATATTCTGTTTCACCTTGTTCTCATAACCCGAATAGGTGTGGATCACATACCACTTTGCGTTATCAGCCATTTGTATCTTCCTCCCAAAACATTGAAGCTGTGAAAACCTTCCGTGCGGCTTACTTGCCGCCTATCGACAGCAGAGCGTTCATGCCCGCCATCAGCGCGGTGTCTATACCGAAAAGGAACAGACCAACTACTACCATTACACCTATTACGATGCCGGTATTGTTGACTACCTTAGCCTTATCGGGCCAGACAACCTTTTTGATCTCAGATTTCAGATCTCTGAAATACTTTTTGATGCCGCCTTTTTTAGTTTTTTTGGCGGAGTCTTTCTTAGAAGACTTGACCTCTTTCTTGGAATCAGCTTTCTTAGACATTAACAAAAGCCCCTTTCCAATTACTTGGTCTCTTTGTGAAGAGTATGCTTCTTGCAGAACTTGCAGTATTTGTTCATTTCAAGTCTGTCAGGGTCATTCTTCTTGTTCTTCTTAGTGTTGTAGTTTCTCTGCTTGCACTCTGTGCACGCGAGGGTGATCTTAACTCTCATGTTCGGCACCTCCTGACGAAATTTACACCCCGCCGAGAACAAAAGCCGGGTGCGGTCTGCCTCCCTCATACGCATTATGCGCAGGCTTTTCGCTATTAAAAAGCCCTGAGGTAACTTATGATTTTCACGCAAAAGAGCGCAAAAAAATATACCTCATAAAGAGGTATATTTATTATAGCATATTAAGTTGCCCTTGTCAAGCACATTTATGAACGCAATGTAAATTTTGCGTACAAGCTTACTTATCCTTGTTCTGGTCTTTCAGCTTGTTCTGCTCTTCTTCCATCATCTTCATAAGCTGTGCGAGAGCTGCGTTTGCGTCCTGACGAGGTGCGGCGGGACGGTTCGCGGGTCTGTGCTGTGCGGGTCTGCGTGCGCCTGCGGGACGTGCGCCGTGCTGAGGAGGTCTCTTTCTCGGCGGCTGACCGTTTGCGGGGCGAGGTCTGCGTGCAGGCTCGGGCTTCTTTTCAGGAGCGGGCGCGGGTGCAGGCTCTTCTGCGGGAGCTTCCTGCGGCTCTTCCTTAGTGGTAACTGCCTCGTCGATCATCTTAGATGCGCGCTCGTAATAAGTGGGGTCGATCTCGGGCTTAGCTTCCACGGCAGGCTCTTCTGCGGGGGCTTCCTGCTGAACAGGCGCGGGAGCGGACTCTTCGGTCTGTACAGGCTGAACGGGCTGTGCCGGCTCTTCATAAACAGGCTCTTCCACAGGCTGCTCAGGCTCTTCGTAAACGGGAGCGGGACGCTCATTTTTGCGCATCATGGAAGCGTACTTATCCTCAAACTCTTCCTGATATGTATCCTTAGGCTTTTCAGATGTGTAAACTTCGTCGTTTTCACCGCCGTAGAGGAAATCGTCTAGGGTAACGTTCTCATCGCCTTCGTCATCGTAATCCTCATCGTCGTCATCATAATCATCGTCGTTAGAGCGGCGCGCGATAGCCATTATCAGCTCGATAACTACGAGCAGCACCAGCGGAGCGGCTATGCAGATAGCCATGCCGAAAGGCGTTGCCACGAAGGAGATTATCTTGCCCGCTGTCATGTAATAGCTGGTAGCTATGCCGATAATATCATCGCTCTTGAGGTCGTAATGCTTATCGGGGGCGCTGTTCTGGTAAACTGTGTAAACTACGCCGTCTACCGTATCGCCCTTAGAGCTTACGTCCAGCAGCCAGCCCACGGTAGTGCCTTCGCCTCCTACGTTTTTGCAAAGCACTGCGTAACCCGTCTTATCGGGTGAGGGCACGCCCTCCGCCGCGATAACGAGCGAATTTTTCGGCGAGTCTGGCGCCATGTTGTCGCTGTCCATCAGGTAGAAGCTGTATCCGCCGATAGTAACTACCGAATCCTCGTTTTTAAAGAGCTTTGAAAGTCCGAAAACTATCAAGCCTTCCAGTATTATGAAAACGATAAAAAATATCGCAACATTTTTAGCAGCCGAAGATTTTTTCTGCTTTGTCTGTGATCTGCTCATCTTTCTTTACCATTCCTTCCAAAATTTTATCTCTGATACGCATACTTTCCATATGCGCACCATATACACAAGTCTATTATAGCACACTTCAAAACAAATTTCAACACTTTTTTATAATTCGCCGCAAATTTTTTCTCAGCTCTCAAACTGCGAATTGTAAAGCTTAGCATAAAAACCTTCTTTCGCCATAAGTTCGCCGTGAGTTCCCTGCTCTACTATATGGCCCGCATTCATTACCAGAATACAGTCGGCTTCCTTTATCGTGGATAAGCGGTGGGCGATTATGAAGCTCGTTCTGCCCTCCATCATCTTGTTGAAAGTTTTCTGAATGAGTATCTCGGTACGGGTATCTATCGAGGAGGTCGCCTCGTCGAGTATCAGCATCGGCGGCAGTGCGAGCATTACGCGCGCAATGCAAAGAAGCTGTTTTTGACCTGCCGAAAGCGTTCCGCCGTCCTCAGTTATCACGGTGTCGTAGCCGTTTTCAAGTCTGCGGATAAAGCCGTCGCAGTAAGCCGCTTTCGCCGCCGCTTCCACGTCCTTGAACTCCGCGTCGGGGCGGGCGTAGCTGATGTTTTCGCGTATAGTGCCTGTTTTCAGCCAAGTGTCCTGCAATACCATGCCGTATACCGAGCGCAGCGAGTCGCGCGTGCAGCTCTTTATCGGCAGACCGCTTACCGAAATGCTGCCCTTATCCGCATCGTAAAAGCGCATGAGCAGATTTATAAAGGTAGTCTTGCCGCAGCCCGTAGGGCCGACTATCGCGATGCGCTGACCGGGCTTTACGTCAAGGTTAAATTCCTCAATGAGCGGAACTTTCGGGTCGTAAGAGAAGTACACGTTTTCCGCGCGCATAGTGCCGTCCACCTCGGTAAGCACATGAGCGTCCTCCGCGTCGGGTATCTCCTGCGGCTCGTCGATAAGCTCGAGCACGCGCTTTGCACAAGCGAGCGCGCCCTGAAGCTCGGTGATAACGCCCGAGATCTCGTTGAAAGGTTTGGTGTACTGGTTAGCGTAGGTGAGGAAGCAGGAGAGCATACCTACCGAGAAATGTCCGCCGATAACGGATATAGCGCCGACTATGCCTACCGCCGCGTATACAAGACCGTTTATAAAGCGGGTAACGGGGTTGGTCATAGATGAGAAGAATATCGCGCTTACGCTTACGTCGCTCAGGCGCTGATTTACTTCGCCGAAGCCTTCCTCAGCCTCGTCCTCGTGGGCGAAAGCTTTCACCGTTTTCTGGTTGCCCGTCATTTCCTCAACGAACGCCGTCAGCTCGCCGCGCACCTGCGACTGCTGTTTGAAAAATTTAAAAGTATTGTTAGCGATGTAGCGCGCCGCGAAAAGCGAGATCGGCGTGAGCACTACCACTATAAGGGTTATCTTCACGTTTATCGAGAGCATAAAGCCCAGCGTGCCGACAATTGTAACAACGCCCGTAAAAAGCTGAGCGAAGCCCATTATCAAGCCGTCTGAGATCTGCTCGATGTCTGAGATAAGTCGGCTGATTATATCGCCTTTGGGGTGAGAGTCGATGTATCTCAGCGGCAGACGGTTCAGGTTCGCGAAAGCGTCGTTTCGCAGGTCTTTTACCGCCGAGAAAGCTGTTTTGTTGGTGCAGAGCGTCATTGCGTACTGCGAGAGCGCTACTATAACGATAGTGACCGCGAATTTCACCAGCAGCGGTTTCAGCCCTGCGAAATCTACCTTGCCGGGGGCGATTATAAGGTCTACCGCATGACCCGTTAGTATAGGCGCGTAAAGGGTAGCCGCTACGTTTATGACTGCGAGCACCAGCGCCGCTGTAAGCTCTTTTCTGTATGGTTTAAGATAGCGGAGAAGCGGCTTTACCGCCGAAGCGCTGCCCTGTTGCTTTACGGGTAACTTAGCCATTTTTCTTCGCCTCCTCTGCTGTAAGCTGCGACATACAGATCTCCTTGTAAACTTCGCAGTTGTCAAAAAGCTCTTCGTGCGTGCCGATGCCTGCCATTCTGCCGTCGTCTAGCACTATTATCTTATCCGCGTTGCGTATGGAAGATACGCGCTGCGAAACTATGAACACCGTCATGCCCTCGGTCTTTTGCGCGATGGCTTTTCTCAGCGCCGCGTCGGTAGCGAGGTCGAGAGCGGAGGCGCTGTCGTCGAGAATGAGTATCTCTGGATCGCCTACCAGCGCGCGGGCTATCGTAAGGCGCTGTTTCTGACCGCCTGAAAGGTTTCTGCCGCCCTGTTCAAGCTCGTAATCGAGCCCCTTCGGCTTTTGCGAAACGAAGTCGAGAGCCTGCGCTATATCGAGGGCTTTCATTATCTCTTCATCGGCAGCGTTTTTATCGCGCCACTGCATATTCTCGCGGATAGTGCCTTTGAAAAGCACAGCCTTCTGCGGAACTATGCCCACCATAGCGCGCAGCTGCTCAAAAGGATAATCCTTTACGTTCACGCCGCCCGCGAGCACCTCGCCGCCCGTAACGTCGTAAAAGCGGGGGATAAGGTTCACAAGCGTAGATTTTCCGCAGCCCGTACCGCCGATAACGCCGATAGTTTCGCCGCGCGCCGCAGTGAAGTTTATATCGTCGAGCGAGTCGCGCTCAGAGCTTACATAGCTGAACTTCACGTTTCTGAATTCTACTGCGGGAGCTTCTGCATTTTCGATGATGTGCTTGCTGCCCTCGTCGGTGAGCGAAGAGGACTTATCGAATATCTCAAGTATTCTCAGCGAGGAAGCCTGCGCCTTGGTAAGAGTCTGTATCAGCTCGGCAAGGCGGATAAGCGAAAGCAGTATCTGCGTCATGTAGTTTACAAGCGCGATGACCTCGCCCTGAGTGATGCCGCCGTGGTCTACGCTGATACCGCCGCACCATATGATAAGCATAGTGGCGATATTGACTATAACGTATGTCAGCGGGCTCATCACAGCGGAAACTTTTCCCGCGCCTACCTGCATTATCTGAAGCGCTTCGGTTTCCATTCGGAAGTCCTTCTCCTCGTCGTTTTGACGCGAGAAAGCGCGGATAACTCTAACGCCCGCGATGTTTTCGCCCGTGAGAAGGGTCGTCTTATCCAGCTTTTTCTGTATCTTCTTGTACATCGGCACAGTGCGGTGCATAACGTACCAGATCACCGCGCAGAGCAGGGGTATGGAAGCTAAAAAGATGAGAGTCAGCTTTACCGAGATGGAGAGCGCCATTATAACAGCGCCGATAACGATAAAAGGCGCGCGCAGGAAAAGGCGCAGAAGCATATTAACGCCCGTCTGCGCGGTGTTGATGTCAACTGTCATGCGCGTTACCAGCGTGGAGCTTCCTATTTTATCTATCTCGGCGTGCGAGAAGGTGTTTATGTGGCGGAAAAGGTCGTTTCTCAGCTCAGTGCCAAAGCCTACCGCTGCTTTTGCCGCGAAATACTGCGCTGTGAGCGATGCGGCAAGACCCAGCACGCCGAGCATCACCAGCACGCCGCACATACGGTAGATGTACGGCTTATCGGAATTTTTGATACCTATGTCGATGATGTTCGCCATAACTATCGGCACTATCAGCTCAAATATAGCTTCGAGGAATTTGCCGAGCGGGCCGAGAATGCTCTCTATCTTATAATTTTTCAGATAGCGAAATAATTTCACCATTTTATTACATATCTCCTTTGAAGATTATTGTTGACATTATTGACTTATTTGCGCGGCATGTGTTATAATATAACAAACACCGGAGGTAAACTTTTATGAACAGTATAACTCAGCTTGACCTCAGCCTGCTGGAAGCGCTGCAAAGACTTCACTGCAAGGCGCTGAACGTATTTTTCGGCGCTTTCACCTATATGGGCGAGGCGGGCGTTTTTTGGATACTCGCGGGCATCGTGATGCTCTTTTTCGCAAAACGCCGCCGCGCAGGCTGCACGGTGCTTACCGCTCTGCTTCTCGAGCTTTTGCTGAATGAACATCTTGTAAAAAAGCTGATCCGACGTCCAAGACCATTCACCTTACAGCCCGCGCTCGATACCGTGATACCGCACCCCGGCAGCTTTTCGTTCCCCTCGGGGCACACCGCAAGCTCTTTCGCCGCGGCCACCGCCATTTTCATGTACGATAAAAAGCTGGGCACGGCGGCGTACATCGTCGCGGCGCTTATCGGCTTTTCGCGCAACTATTTCGGCGTGCACTACCCTACCGACGTGCTTGCGGGCGCGCTTTTTGGCGTGCTGATAGGTTTGCTGGCTTTCGCCATAGTAAAAGGTGTAAGCAGGCTTTTCTCAAGGCGCTGAATTTTTCGACGTATCAGCCTTATCGGCGTCAACGTTTATCATAATACCCACCTTAGCAAGAAAGCGGGCGAGCGTGTGCTTATCCAGTTGGAAAAGCCCCGTTTCGCCCGTTACTTTTTCATAAGCCACCCGCTTGAACTTCACATAAGCTTCGCTGTAATCAGCCGACATATACACCAGCGCGAGAATGTACTCGTTCTTCACAGCGTAATAATTGACGGGCGTGAGCTTCATGACGCTCTGCGGGTCGCGCTGCATATCGGCGGCAAGCTCGTCCAAGTCGGTATCGACAAGGCTTATCTTGCGGCATTTCAGCTCGCGAACGTGCTTTTCGAGCGCAGTTTCAGTACTGCCGCCCTTTTTCTTTTTAAAGATACCGAATATCGACATACCCGCCGCCCCTTTCGCATGAACACATTTAGTTTATTATATCACCACACTGTCACAAAATCAAGGAATGTTATGTGAACAATATATTTCCTGCAAAAAAAGCGCACGACCGTAAAAAGCCGTGCGCTGAAATTTTAGGCAATACCGCACAACTATTGTGTGCAGATCGCGTCGTCAGATTTTTCGTCAGATCGCCTAAAGCCGACAACGCTTAAACTCGCGTTAAGCTAGGAGGTTTTGGGTGATATGACGGAAAATTGTTTTGGCTTCGCAAAAACGCAAGCAAGATGTGCACAAAGCCGCTAGGCGGTAGTTGTGCGGTGTTGCCTTTATAGCTTAATCGAGCTTGCCGCCGCAGATCTCGCAGAAGCCGCCCTCTTTCTGCTTATTGCCGCAATGCTGGCAGGTGTGGAACTGCAGAGCCTGCGCGTTCTGATAAGGGTTCTGCCGGTAGTTATTCTGCTGATAATAGCCCTGCTGACCGTACTGGTCATACTGGCCGTTCTGACCATACTGGTTGTACCGGTTCTGATTAGGATCATACTGATTTTGGTACTGATTATACTGATTGGGATTTTGGTACTGGCTGAACCGGTTGTACGGGTTGTAAGAATTCTTCTTATTGTTTATCAGAATAAGCGAGATAGCAAGACCGATAAGCCCCAACAGCCATGTCAGCAGGAAGTACGGTGCGAATGAAAGCCCCGCCGCCTTAGCCTTATTGCCGATAACTATGCCAACAACTATCCATACCAATATCCTTACAAGCTGTATAGATGAATACGCTATGCTGCCGTCAGCCAATATTGCTGAAATATCCATGAAAACTTCCTCCTATAATTTTCTGTAATATTATTATACATTATAAAAGAAAAAATGTCAATAGAGTAATCCGCGCGCAGTATTTATAAAAATAGCACAATTAGCATTGTTGATAACGCAAATTTCATTGTGCAAGTATACAAAGTGAATTTTTTTTGCAAAAAAGTGTTGACATATGCGGGATCTTAGTGTATAATATATCATGTTGTGAAACACAAGCAACGAAAACCTAAGAAATATGGAAGCTTAGCTCAGCTGGGAGAGCATCTGCCTTACAAGCAGAGGGTCATAGGTTCGAGCCCTATAGTTTCCACCAAATGCGGAACGCAAGCCGTTCCGCGGATTATGGCCGGGTAGTTCAGTTGGTTAGAACGCCAGCCTGTCACGCTGGAGGTCGTGGGTTCGAGCCCCATTCCGGTCGCCATAATATATTTGCATTCACGAAAGCACTCTGCTTTGACGGCTTTCAGGTTTACGCCTCTGTAGCTCAGTCGGTAGAGCAGGGGACTGAAAATCCCCGTGTCGATGGTTCGATTCCGTCCGGAGGCATTTATGCGGATTTAGCTCATCTGGTAGAGCGCCACCTTGCCAAGGTGGAGGTAGCGAGTTCGAGCCTCGTAATCCGCTCCACATATTAAACCTGTTCTTTAAAAAAGAGCAGGTTTTTTTGTTATACTCGGCGCTTCCCTGCTTGACAAATCGAATTTACTGTTATATAATATACTTAGTAGGAATTAACGTCCTGCGGTTTTTGAATTGGAGGAAGTATAATGCACATTTCAACTAAGGGTAGGTACGCCCTGAGAATGATGATAGATCTGGCGCAGCACCAGACCACTGAGGAAAACGTGCCGCTGAAAAAGATCGCCGAGCGCCAACAGATCTCGGTGAAATATTTAGAGCAGATAATCACCGCGCTGAGCAGAGCGGGCTACGTCAAGAGTCTGCGCGGCTCACAGGGCGGCTACCGCCTGGCTTACCCGCCCGAGCACTACACCGTAGGCATGATACTGCGGTTGACTGAAGGCACGCTCTCGCCCGTAGCCTGTCTGGATAATGAGGTCAACGAATGCCCGCGTCAGGAGATCTGCCCTACCCTTTTCGTTTGGCAGAAGCTTTACGATGCCATAAACGAAACGGTAGATTCCATAACGCTTCAAGATATTCTCGACAATCAGGCGGCAAATTCGCCCGCGGACGATTACGTTATTTAAGAGCATATAGATACAAAAAGACCGAACGCCTTTTAAAACGTTCGGTCTTATTTTTTATCAGTAGTACATTACAACAGGCGTGCCCATCGCGACGTTATCGTAGATGTACTTCGCGTCGTCGTAGGCCATGTTGATACAGCCGTGCGAGCCGTTGTACTTGTAAATATCTCCGCCAAATGCGCCGCCGCGCCATGTCGAATCGTGCATGCCTATGCCGACTATGGCTATTCTGTTCCAGTAGTTGCAGGTGGTGTCCCAAGTATCGCCGTCGGCGTTGGAATCCTTCATGCGGTAGTTGGTAGCCTTCTGCCATACTTTGTAAACGCCGGGGAGAGTAGTGCGTGCTTCGGAAGTCGTCTGACCAGAAACTATGTAGCCCGATCTTATCTTCTTGCCTTTTTTGTAGTACCAGAACTGCTGATTGGTAAGGTCTACCTCGAGGTAAGTCTTGCCTATATCGTCATTCTTGCTTCTTGCGGAAGCAAGACCCGTAAATTCGTAGTTGCCCTGCGAATAGTAGATAGGCTCTACCTTTTTCTTGGTCTTGCCCTTTTTGATGAGTCCGACGAGCTGATCGCAGGTCTGCTGCTGGTCGAGCCACCAGCCGTACTTAGCGTCAGAGCTTATCGGCACGGTGATCTTGCCCTGTATAGTAGCCTTAAACTTTCGCTCGGTATTGTAAGTATCGTACTTTCTGGCGAGCTTTTCGATGTACTTCATGCAGGCGTCCTCGTCCACCGTATAGCTGCCGTCGCGCTTGACGTGAACCATCTTGGTGAGCTGCTTGCCCGTGAGCGTTTCCTTAGTGTAATTGAAATCGTATTTTATCTTTACGTTCCAAAGCTTATTGAGCGTTTCAAGCTTAGCCTCAAGGTCGCCCGAAACGGTATCGGGAGCGGTGTAAGCGCCAGAATCTACGCCCTCTACCGTATAGCTTCCCTTATCAAGGCATTTTATAACGTACTTTTCCAGCTCGGTCATATCAAAAACGTCGCCCTGCACCTCGGGAACTATGTAGTAGCCGTCGTCATTAGTGCGCAGCTTGGCGTTTTCGTTGACGTTGCTGCCCCAGTCAGAGCTTTCCATCTCCTGCACCAGCTTGTTCTTATCGTAAGAAGCAACGTCGGTGAATGTGTAATCAGTCTTGCTGAGCAGCGCGGCGAACCAACTCTTGCGGTCTATATCGTCGTAGACCTTTTTCAGCTCTTTTTCGCAGCTGTACGAATAATTTATCGAGCTGAGCTGTATATCCACCGTTTCGCCCGAAGGACGTATCACCTCTAGCGCATCGGGAACTTCATCGTGCTCGAAAAGCTTTGAAGCCTCGGCAAAGGTCTTTCCGCTGACCTCTACGCCGTTGACGAAAGTATTCGCCGTAAACTTATCCTTGTAATACGCGTAGCCCGCGAAGTAAGCGAGCACGCCGGCACCCGCTATGCAGAGTACCGAAGCGAGGGCTATCTGCGGAGCACGGCTCTTTTTTCTGCGGCGCTTTTTGTGCTGCTGCTTGCCGCCCTGGGCCGAGCGGGGCTTTGCGGCGTTTGCGTTTTTCGCGCCGCTGCCTGTTTTTCTTACAGCCTGCGGAGCGGGTCTGCCCGAAGCGGAGCGCTGCGCTGCGCCTGCGGGTCGCGCGCCCGAGTGTACGGGCTGACCATTAGTAGCGCGCTGCCCCGAGGGACGGTGCTGCGGGGCTGCGTTTGTGCGCGCCGAGCGTGCTTGACCTGCGGGCGCGAAATTCGGGTTAGGCTTAGGGCGGGGTGTACCGCCGTTTTTGATGCCGTTATCTGCGGCTTCTTTAGACGCCATTCTTTCTACACATTCCTTTCTCGCAATTCATGCTTTCCTTATTTATGTCAATAATTATTCTGTTATCCGACAAATTTCATTATAGCACACCCGCCGTAAAATTTCAAGTAGCAAAAAAAGATTTTAAACACTTTCTAATAATTGTAACATATCTGTAACGTGTGTCGAAAAAACAGATAAAGTGTAACAAATTGTAATAACAATGTAATTGAAATCTATTAAAAATTAGTTTATAATTATTTTAAAGATGATTTATGACAGAGGAGAGGATACATATGGCAAAGATAAGAGTAGCCGCCATTCAGCGGCAGTATTGCAGCGGCGGAAGAGAGATAGCTAAGCTCGCGGCAAAGCGGCTGGGCATTTCCTGCTACGATAAAGAGCTTGCCGAGCTTACTGCGGCGAAGCTGGGCGTTACTTACGAAGAGATAGCGAAGTACGAGGAAACGCTGGTAAGCCCGCTTTTCTCGCCCGTAACGTTTCGCAGCGGTATAGACCGCAAGCAGAACATGAGCGAGATAGTTTTCGCGGCGCAGGCTGATATAATCACCGAGCTTGCGAAGAAAGAGCCCTGCATAATCGTCGGCAGATGCGCGGGCTTCATACTCAAAAACAACGTGCCTACGCTGAGCGTTTTCGTGTATTCAAGTCAGGAGAACCGTATGCAGCACGCTATGGAGTGCCACGATATTTCCTACGAGGACGCACCCTCGCTGCTGCGCAAGATGGATAAAAAGCGCGCCGATTACTACAGAACCAACACTCAGCGCGAGTGGGACGCTATGTCCAGCTACGACATCTGCTTAAACAGCGGCAGGCTCGGCTTTGAGGGCTGCGCGGATATTATCGCCGAGATGATAGAAAAGAGCAAATAACGTTCGATAATTACTGATATAAAGGCAGAGCGCATGGGACAGTTTCCGTGCGCTCTGTTTTTTTGCATGAAAATACCCCCGCCGAACCGACAGGGGTATTTTTTCTATATCAGGGTATCAAAATCAAATGCCTTAGACCTTTTCTACTGCGATAGCTACCTTTTCGCCGTTGATGTCCCATTCCTTGGCGTTTTCAGCGTCCGCCGCAGAAATGTCCTCAGCGAGAACATCGTGAGCTATCTGCTCCTTGTTCTTCTCGATAATGCCGAGCACCTTTTCGCTGCCGCTTACAGCTACCTTGATGTGATCCATTACCTCGAAGCCCGAATCTTTTCTCATGGTCTGGAGCTTGCTTATAACTTCGCGCACCATGCCCTCTTCGATAAGCTCAGGAGTAAGCTCGGTGTCGATGGCTACGGTAACGCCGCCGTCGGTGAGGGTGAAGAAGCCCGCTTTCTGCTCAGACTCTATAAGCAGATCTTCCTTGAAGAGGGTGATCTCGCCTATCGAGATATTCAGCTTGATGAAGCCGTTTTTGTTCAACTCGTCCATAGCGGAGTGGCTAGCCGTGCCTGTAAGCTCGCTGAGCTGCGTGCGGATCTCGCCCAGATTTTTGCCGTACTTAGGGCCGAGGGTCTTGAGCTGCGGCTTGAACTTGTAGTCGATATACGCCGAAACATCGTCCGAGAACTCTACCTTTTTGAGGTTCAGCTCATCGCGGATAATGTCTACATAGTAGCTGTCGAGCGCGTGGTCTGCCTTTACATACATTACGTTCAGCGGCTGGCGGTTTTTCAGATTTGCGCCGTTTCTCGCGCTTCTGCCGAGAACTACTATATCGAGTACTTCGTCCATATCGCTCTCGAGCTTGAGGTCTACCATGCTCTCGTCCACCGCGGGATAATCGCAGAGGTGTATGCTCTCAGGAGCGGCAGCGTCAACGCTTCTTACTATATTCTGATAGATCTCCTCGGTGATGAAAGGCACCATAGGAGCTGCGCACTTGCAGAGTGTGCAGAGGGCTGTCCAGAGGGTCATGTAGGCGTTTACCTTATCCTGGCTCATGCCCACCGCCCAGTATCTTTCTCTGCCGCGGCGAACGTACCAGTTCGAGAGGTCGTCTACAAAATCCTGCATAGCCTTTGCAGCTTCGGGTATGCGGTAATTATTAAGATTATCATCAGCAGCCTTTACCATAGAGTTCATCTTGGAAAGCAGCCACTTATCCATTACGGAAAGCTTATCGTACTCTATCTTGTGCTTGGTCGGGTCGAATTTATCTATCTCAGCGTAGAGCACATAGAAAGCGTAGGTGTTCCAAAGAGTGCCCATAAACTTTCTCTGACCCTCGGTAACTACCTTGCCGTGGAACTTGTTAGGCAGCCAGGGTGCGGAATTGGTGTAGAAGTACCAGCGGATAGCGTCAGCGCCGTACTGCTGGAGAGCCTCGAAAGGATCTACCGCGTTGCCCTTCGACTTCGACATCTTCTGGCCGTTTTCGTCCTGCACCAGTCCGAGAACTATAACGTTCTTATACGGCGCTTTGTCGAAGATAAGGGTAGAGATAGCGAGTAGCGAGTAAAACCAGCCGCGCGTCTGATCCACCGCCTCAGAAATAAAGTCTGCGGGGAACTGCGCTTCAAAAAGCTCTTTGTTCTCAAAAGGATAATGGTGCTGAGCAAAAGGCATAGAGCCGGAATCGAACCAGCAGTCGATAACTTCGGGAACGCGCTTCATCTGCTTGCCGCACTCGGGGCACTTTACGGTAACGGCGTCGATGTACGGGCGGTGAAGCTCAATATCATCAGGGCAGTTATCCGACATAGACTTCAGCTCTTTGATAGAGCCGATGGAGTGGCGGTGGCCGCACTCGCACTCCCAGATATTAAGAGGAGTACCCCAGTAGCGGTTTCTCGAGATGCCCCAGTCCTGAACGTTTTTCAGCCAGTCGCCGAAACGTCCCTTGCCGATGCTCTCGGGTATCCAGTTTATAGTATCGTTATTTGCGATAAGTCTGTCCTTAACGTCGGTCATCTTGATGAACCAAGTATCTCTCGCGTAATAGATGAGCGGAGAGCCGCAGCGCCAGCAGTGAGGATACTCGTGCTCGAACTTAGGCGCTTCAAAAAGCTTGCCCTGAGCGTCGAGGTCTTTAAGAACTACGGGGTCGGCGTCCTTTACGAACATACCCGCGTAAGGAGTTTCGGCGGTAAGATCGCCCTTGCCGTCTACGAACTGTACGAAAGGCAGGTCGTACTTCTTGCCGACCTTAGAGTCGTCCTCACCGAAAGCGGGGGCGATGTGAACTATACCTGTACCGTCGGTCATGGTAACGTAATTATCGCAGGTAACGTAAAAGCCTTTCTTATGCTGCTTTTCGGCGCACACGCCCGTGCACTCGTAAAGCGGCTCGTATTCTTTATATTCGAGGTCGGTGCCCTTGTAAGTTTCAAGAACTTCGTAAGCGGCCTTGCCCTCTTCGGCGAGCTTGCCGAGAACGCGGTCGAGCAGAGCCTCAGCCATGATATAGGTATAGCCGTCGGCAGCCTTTACGCGGCAGTATGTTTCGTCGGGGTTTACACAGAGAGCAACGTTGGAAGAAAGAGTCCAGGGGGTGGTCGTCCAAGCGAGGAAGTAAGCGTCCTCGCCCTTTATCTTAAATCTTACGACAGCCGAGCGCTCTTTAACGGTCTTATAGCCCTGCGCAACTTCGTGAGAAGAAAGTGGCGTTCCGCAGCGGGGGCAGTAAGGAACTATCTTAAAGCCCTTATACAGCAGACCCTTATCGTAGATCTGCTTTAAAGCCCACCATTCCGACTCGATGAAGTTATTATCGTAGGTAACGTAGGGGTGCTCCATATCTGCCCAGAAGCCTACTGTGCCGGAGAAATCTTCCCACATACCTTTATACTTCCAAACGGACTCCTTGCACTTTTTGATGAAAGGCTCTAAGCCGTATTCCTCTATCTGCTCCTTGCCGTCAAGGCCGAGCATTTTCTCTACCTCAAGCTCTACGGGCAGACCGTGGGTATCCCAGCCCGCCTTGCGGGGAACTTGATAGCCCTTCATAGCGCGGTAGCGGGGTATCATATCCTTGATAGCGCGGGTAAGAACGTGGCCTATATGCGGCTTTCCGTTAGCGGTAGGAGGGCCGTCATAAAAGACATACGATTCGCCTTTTTTTCTGGAGTCGATACTTTTTTCAAAGATATTGTTCTCTTCCCAAAAGTGCTCGACCTCTTTTTCTCTCTGAACGAAGTTCAGATTAGTGTCCACTTTTTTGTACACTTTAATCATTCCTTTCAGTTACGTTTGCAATAAAAAAAGGCTTTCGCCCGAAATAGGGACGAAAGCGCAAAAGCTTACGTTTTTTAAACCACCTGTTTCAGCATACCTGCATATGCGTTTCCTTTAACGCGGAAAAAGCGGCGGAGCTTACTGGGCGAAAGCTGTAAACGACCTTCGTGGTTCTGCTCTGCAACTCGGAAGTGATATTCGGCAAAGCGGTACTCACGCCGCGCTCACACCCTCCGCGGCTCGCTGAGGTATTTCCCATAAAAACAATGCCTACTGTCTTCGTCACAGTCTTTAGCTATATAAATCTATTATAACAAAGCTTTAAGGCGTTGTCAAGGGGCGTTTGTTAATTTTTTGTGTACCGCCGCGCCAAATATTTTTCCCATTGCCCCCTTTTGCCCCCTTTACATCTTCGGAAAAAAATGCTATAATAAATGTGTATAGACAACAGTCGGGAAAGGGGTGTTTGGCATGGGCGCGTCAGGCGGCAAAACAGTGCACGCAGGTCACCGCGAGCGTATGAGAAGGCGCTTCGCGGCAGACGGCATGAGCTTTGATTCGTTTGAAGATCATGAACTGCTTGAAATGCTGCTTTTCGGCTGCTATCGCCGCAGGAATACCAACGAGATAGCCCACGCCCTGCTCGGTTTTTTTTCATGTACCGAAGCTATGCTGAAAGCACACGAGGAGCTGCTCTGCGAGATCGAGAACGTGGATATTTCCGCCGCGCGGCAGATGCGCTTTTACGGTGCGCTGCTCGATATGGCGGCGCAGTTCGCCGAGCCGGTGGTCGCGGACATCACCGACAGCGCCAGACTTTGCAGGATACTCCGTGCTGCCGAGCTGAAAGGCGAGGTCACGGCAGTCATCTACGAAACGGAAAACGGCGCGCTGGGCTGCCGCGCATTCAAGGCGGACGAAACGCTTTATGAAGCTCCCGAAAACGCTCTGCGGCATATCGTTCCGCGGTGCAAGGGCAAACTCGTGACTATCCGCTGTACGGCACGCCCCGAGGATATTTCGCTGATGCAGGAGATGACCTTTGCGGCGATGGCGGCGAAATTTGCCGCCGTGAACCAGCTGGAGCACACCGACCACTGCATTTTCGACGGTCAGGAGCTTTGCTCGCTCGGCGATATGGAACTAATTTGAAGCAGGAGAAAAGTTATGAAATTTACAGCAGATCAAAATAATGTTAAACTTGTAGGAAGAACTATGCTCATCGGCGATACGCTTTGGCTCGGGCTTTCGGGCACGGGCGCGGAGTTTGTGTTTACGGGCAAAAAGCTCAGCGTTACTTTCGTTGCCGACGAGATCGCCCACGGCGACCAAAACGAGATAGCGCGCGCAGCGGTCTTTGTTGACGGCGTGCGCAAAGCAGATGAAATGCTCGATACCGACGAAAAGACCGTATGCGTTATCGACAGCGAAGAGCCTGTTACCGCGAACGTGCAGGTGATAAAGCTTACCGAAAGCCCGATGTCGGCGGCGGGCGTGAAGCCGCTGGAAACTGACGATGGCGCGAGCATTGTCCCCGCGGCGGAAAGACCGCTGAAGATGGAATTCATCGGCGACTCTATAACCTGCGGCTACGGTGTTGACGACGAGGTGGCCGAGCACCAGTTCAAGACCGCGACCGAGGACGTCACCCGCGCCTACGCCTACAAGACCGCCCGTATGCTGAACGCGGATTACAGTATGTTTTCTGCCAGCGGCTACGGCATAATCACGGGATACACCGAGGGCGACGTTAAGCTGGAAGACCAGCGTCTGCCGCAGTTTTACGAGAGCCTCGGCTACTCGCGCGGAAGTTTCGGCGGGGTAAAGCCGCAGGACGTTGCCTGGGATTTCTCGCGCTTCGTGCCCGACATAATCGTGATAAACCTCGGCACTAACGACGACAGCTACTGCCGCGATTTTGCCGACCGCCGCGCTGATTATCAGGCGGAGTATGTGAAATTTCTCAAAGAGGTGCGCAGGCTCAACCCCGACTCTGTAATATTCTGCGGAGTGGGCATAATGGGCACGCGCATATACCTGCCGCTGGCGCGCGCCGCCGCCGCTTACTGCGCCGAAACAGGCGACCGCAAGGTTTTCACCGTGAAATTCTTTGAGCAGGATACAGAAAAGGACGGCGTTGCCGCAAACTGGCACCCCACCGAAGCAACCCACGAAAAGGCGGCGAAGTACCTCACAATGATAATAAAAGAAACGCTGGGCTGGGACTAAGCGGCGCGAATTTTACCGCCGCGGCTGTTTATACTATTAAATATAAACTAGAAAGGACTGCACGTTATGGCTGATATACAGGATCTTACTTTTGAAGAAAATTATTTCGACAGTGCCGACGGCGTTCACCGCTGCCGATACATCGCCGCGATCCCCAAAGGCGAGATAAAGGGCGCGGTGCAGATCTCGCACGGTATGTGCGAATACATCGACCGTTACCGCGATTTCATGGCGTATCTGGCGCAAAACGGCTTCGCGGCTTTCGGCAACGACCATCTAGGCCACGGCAAGACTGCCGCAGACCCCGCCGACCTCGGCTATTTTTCGCCCGAAAACGGCTGGCAGAACGCCGTCGCCGACCTGCACACGCTGACCAAAATAATGAAAAAGCGCTTCCCTGCCCTGCCGTTTTTCATGGTGGGCCACAGCATGGGCAGCTTCCTCGCGAGGGCTTACGCTCTGCGCCACGGCAGCGAGTGCCGCGCTTTTGTTTTCATCGGCACGGCTGACGGCTTTGAATCCGCCGCGGCTGACATCATCGAAAAGGGCGCGGGCTTCGCAGGCAGGCTGACCTCAAAGCTTACAGGCAAGGAAACGAACCTCGGCAGAGCGGCGATAACGGCTATGCTAACGCAGGGCGAGATACTCAAAAAAGTAAAGGGCGAAAGATACCGCAGCGAGCTGCTGAACAAGCTGGGATTTGGTCGTAACAATGAGCGCATAGAGAACTGCCGCACCGAGTACGACTGGATCTCGCGCGACGAAGAGATAGTTGAAAAATACGCCGCCGACCAGCTTTGCACCTTTATTTTCACCGTCAACGGCTTCATAAATCTGGCAGAGGTACTTTGGTACGTTTCAAACGACAAGTGGTACACAAATCTGCGCAAAGACCTGCCGCTGCTGCTTCTTGCGGGCGACGCCGACCCCGTTGGCAACTACGGTAAAGGCGTGCGCAGCGTTTACGAAAAGCTCTGCGAATACCGCTGCGACGCTTCGATGAAACTTTACGAAGGTGCGCGGCACGAGCTGCTGAACGAGCTTTGCCGCGAGGAAGTTTACGGCGATATACTCGAATTTATCGGCGCGAATTTGTCCGACTAATTGTACAAATTTCCGGACAGCATAGGTGATGACAGATGTTTTATAAAGTAAAGAGTATGGGGCTTACGGGGCTGAACGCTTTTCCCGTTACCGCCGAGATAGAGGGCAGCAGCGAGCTTCCAGATTTTCAGATAATAGGCCTTGCCGACGCCGCCGTGCGCGAGTGCCGCGAGAGATTAAAGAGCGCTTTCCGCACCACGGGGCTGAATTTTCCCGAACAGCGCGTAGTGGTGAACCTTGCCCCCGCCGATGTGCGCAAGACTGGCACGGTACACGACTTAGCGATAGCCGCGGCGCTCTGCATGGTGCAGGGCTGGATAAAGAAAAGCGCGGTGGAAAACGCCGCTTTCATCGGCGAAGTATCGCTGGGCGGCGAGATACGCGCGGTACGCGGCGTGCTGCCAATGACGATCTTGGCGCAGAAGCTGGGCTGCAGCGAGATATTCGTGCCCGCCGACAACGCCGCCGAAGCTTCGGTAGTTTCGGGCATAAAGGTCTACGGCGTGCCCGACCTGCGAACGCTTGTCGCGCACTTTTATTTCAAGAAGAAGATAACGCCGCAGCCCGAGTATCAGCCCGATTTTGAGCAGGCAGCGGACGGCTGCGATTTCTGCGACATAAAGGGTCAGGAGCTTGCGAAGCGCGCGCTCGAGGTGGCTGCCGCGGGCGGGCACAACGCGCTGCTGATAGGCCCGCCGGGTTCGGGAAAATCAATGCTCGCAAAGGCGCTGCCGTCTATACTGCCGCGCATGACCTTTGACGAAGCTATCTCCGCGACGAACGTTTACTCGGTAGCGGGCGAGATAGACCCAGAGCACCCGCTTATAACCAGCCGGCCTTTCCGCGCGCCGCACCACACGGTATCTACGGCGGGACTTTCGGGCGGCGGCACTATACCGCGGCCGGGAGAGATCTCGCTGGCGCACAACGGCGTGCTCTTTTTAGACGAGCTGCCCGAATTTTCGCGAAACGCGCTAGAGATACTGCGCCAGCCGCTAGAGGACGGAAAAGTTACAATATCGCGCGCGGCGGGCACGGTGACCTACCCCAGCTCGGTAATGCTGCTGGCGGCGATGAACCCATGTCCCTGCGGATATTACGGCCACCCTACGCGCAAATGCACCTGCGGCGCTAAGAAAGTAGAGAACTACCTTTCGCGCATATCAGGCCCGCTGCTCGACCGACTTGACATACACTGCGAAGCGGCGGCGGTGGAGTTTTCCGACCTAGCCTCAAAAGAAAAAGCCGAGCCTTCATCGGCTATACGCGAGAGGGTGCAGGCGGCGCGCGACATTCAGAACCGCCGTTTCGCGGGCACGGATATAACCTGCAACGCGAAGATAACGCCCGACATGATGAGCGAGGTATGCGTCATGACGAATGACGCTAAGGACGCGCTGAAAACGGTATTTGAAGCCTTTGGGCTTTCGGCACGCGCCTACGACAAGATACTTAAAGTAGCCCGCACCGCCGCCGACCTTGAAAATTCCGAGCTTATAGAGGACAGGCACATAATCGAAGCGGCAGGCTACCGCACGCTGGACAGAAAGTATTGGGCGACATGAGGATAGCTATAATCGGGCACAGCGGCTCGGGAAAATCTACGCTTGCAAGAAATCTGGGAAAAGCTCTGGACACAGACGTGATGCACATGGATAAGGTGCATTTTGAGGCGAACTGGCAAATACGCGCAAAAGAAGAAAAAGAGCGCATGGTAAAAGAATTTCTCGACTCGCACACGTCATGGATAATCGACGGTAATTACACAAAATTGGAGTATCAGCGGCGAATGGATGAAGCTGAGCTTATAGTCTTGCTGCTTTTTAGCAGAGCCGCCAGCCTGCGCCGAGTATATCGCAGATATAGAATGTACAAAGGAAGATCGCGACCGGATATGACTATTGGCTGCCAAGAAAAACTTGACGCTAAGTTTATAAAATGGGTGCTTTTCGGCGGACGCTCTAAAGAAAAAATGGCGGACTACCTCGACATTATGGAACGCTACGGCGAAAAAACGCTTGTCGCAAAAAATCAAAAACAGCTTGACGAAATATACAAAAAACTTGCCACGCACAAATTCGCCGACGAAGAAAACGTTATCGGTGTAAAAACCGACAAAATTTAATGAACAAACTTTTAAAAGTACCGAAAACACTGGAAAATATTCTACTGATATGATATAATTAAATCATGAATGAGAAAAAAACGGCGCGCGTTCGCTAAAGCGCTGCGCTGACAAAGATTTTTTTATGAGGTGATATTGAAATGACAGACGAAATCATGTCTTTGTACAAATTATGGTGCGAAAAGGCTACCGACGACGCTGATCTTCAGACCGAGCTGAAAAGCATAGAGGGCGACAACGACGCTATACTCGACCGCTTTTACAGAGATCTCGAATTCGGCACGGGCGGTCTCCGCGGCGTTATCGGCGCAGGCAGCTACCGCATGAACATCTACACCATTCGCCGCGCTACTCAGGGTCTTGCCGACTACGTAAACGGCGACTTTGAAAAAGGCTCGGTAGCTATCTCCTACGACTCCAGAATAAAATCTGACGTTTTCGCTAAAGAGGCTGCAAGAGTTCTCGTTGCGAACGGTATAAAGGTATATATTTACAAAGAGCTTATGCCTACCCCCATGCTCTCCTACGCTGTACGCTACTTCGGCGCATCCGCAGGTATCATGGTAACGGCTTCGCACAACCCCGCTAAGTACAACGGCTACAAGGTTTACGGCGCTGACGGCTGCCAGATCACCCTCGACGTTGCAAACACCGTTATCGGCAAGATAAACGACGTGCCCATGTTCGGCGGCGCTAAGATAGTTTCTTTTGAGGAAGGTCTTGCCAGCGGCATGATACAGTACATCGAGCAGGACTGCATCGACTCTTACCTCGCTAAGGTAATGGAGCAGGGCATACATACCGACCTCGTTGCCGAAAGCGGACTCAAAGTAGTTTACACCCCCCTCAACGGTACCGGCAACAAGCCTGTACGCGCTATACTCTCGAAGATCGGCATAAAGGACGTTACCGTAGTTCCCGAGCAGGAGAACCCCGACGGAAACTTCCCCACCTGCCCCTTCCCGAACCCTGAGATAAAGGAAGCTCTCGCTTACGGTCTTAAGCTTTGCGAAACTGTAAAGCCCGACCTGCTGCTGGCTACCGACCCCGACGCTGACAGAGTAGGCATAGCAGTTCCCTCACCCGCAGGCGACTACGTTCTCTTCTCCGGCAACGAAGTCGGCGCGCTGCTTATGGAGTACATCTGCCACGAACGCAAGGCACTCGGCACTATGCCAGAGCACCCCGTAGCTGTAAAGACCATCGTTACCACCGACATCGTAAGCAAGATGGCTGAGGAGTACGGCGTAGAGCTGAGAGAAGTTCTCACCGGCTTCAAATTTATCGGCGAGCAGATAGGCTTCCTCGAGGCTAAGGGCGAGGACGCAAGATACATCTTCGGCTTTGAAGAGAGCTACGGCTACCTCGCAGGCTCTTATGTACGCGACAAGGACGCAGTAGTAGCTTCTATGCTGATCTGCGAAATGGCTGCATTTTACAGAACTAAGGGCATCTCGCTGCTGGAAGCAAGAGATAAGATGTACGCTAAGTACGGCAACTACCTCCACTCGCAGGAATCTTTCGTTTGCGAAGGTGCGAGCGGAATGGAGCGCATGAAGGAGATCATGGCTGACCTGCGCACCAATACCCCGAAGGAGATCGGCGGACTCAAAGTACTGAGATTTGGCGACTACATGGCTTCGGAAGAGGTAGACCTCGCTACCGGCGCAAAGACCGAGATCACCCTGCCTAAGTCTGACGTACTGGCATTCCGCCTTGAGCAGAACGCTTCTGTTATCATTCGTCCCTCGGGTACTGAGCCTAAGATAAAGGCTTACTACACCACCATCGGCGAGAGCAGAGAGGCTGCTAAGAAGCTGGAAGCTACCATAGCGGGCGACTTCAAGAAAATACTTGGTTTCTAAGCGAAAAATTGCATAAATACACAGCCGTTCTCTTGTGGGAACGGCTGTTTTTTTGGCGCGGGTATTGCAAAATCAGCGCGGATATGTTATAATTAAAATGATATATCGGCGGCAACGCCTTTTACGGAGGTATTAGAAAATGATACATACACTGAAAGAAATTTACGGCGCGGAAGCAACGCCATTACAGGCTCAGCGCTATGCCGCCGCCGCAGAGGAATTTGAAGCGCTTTTCGGCATGAAGCCGCAGCGCTTTTTCAGCGCCCCAGGCAGAACCGAGGTCGGCGGAAATCATACCGACCACAATAACGGCAGAGTGCTCGCCGCGGGCGTTTCGCTGGACGTTATCGCCGCCGTAGTGCCCACCGACGATGGGATAATCCGCATAAAGTCGCAGGGTTTCCCTATGGACACAGTAGACTCGAACGACACCGAGATAAAGGATGAAGAGGAAAACACTTCCTGCGCACTGATACGCGGAGTTGCGGCAGGTATGCTTCGCCGCGGCTACAAGGTCGGCGGCTTTACCGCTTACACCACCTCAAACGTGCTTAAAGGCTCGGGACTTTCCTCCTCCGCCGCGTTTGAAGTGCTGGTAGGCACTATACTCAGCGGTCTTTACAACGATTTCGCGGTATCGCCCGTTGAGATAGCACAGATCTCGCAGTTTGCGGAAAACATTTACTTCGGCAAACCTTCGGGACTGATGGACCAGATGGCTTCATCGGTCGGCAGCTTTATCACCATCGACTTTGCCGACACGGCGAACCCCGTTATTGAGGCGATAGACTTTGACTTCGCCGCCAGCGGACACCGCCTCTGCATAGTTGACACAAAGGGCAGCCATTCCGACCTCACGCCCGAGTACGCCGCTATCCCCGCCGAGATGAGATCGGTGGCGCAGTTTTTCGGCAAGGACTATCTGCGCGAGCTGACAAAGGCGGACGTTATAGCAAACCTCGCGGCGCTGAGAGCAAAGCTGGGCGACCGCGCGGTGCTGAGAGCGCTGCATTTCTTTGGCGATAACGAGCGCGTAGTTAAGCAGGCTGCGGCGCTGAGATCGCACGATTTCAAGAAATTCCTTAAACTCATCAACGAGTCGGGCGACAGTTCTTACAAGTATTTACAGAATATATATGCTTCATCTAACCCCGCCGAGCAGGGTCTTTCGCTCGCGCTTTACATAGCAAGCGACGTTCTCGGCGGCGAGGGCGCTTGCAGAGTGCACGGCGGCGGATTCGCAGGCACTATACAGGCATTCGTGCCCGAAGAAAAGCTGGAGAAATTCAAGTCGGCGATGGAGGGCGTATTCGGCGAAGGAAGCTGCTATGTGCTCTCGATAAGACCTTTCGGCGGAACTGAGGTATCGCTGTAATGGCAAAGAATAGCTTTAACGACATGATAGTTCGCGCGATGCAGAAGCGCGACGCTAGCCGTGTGGCGCTGAAAAAATCGGGCTGCGGCGCAGTTATGATCGACGGGCTGACATTTTCCGTAAGCGCGGAGAGCGACGGCGCGGCTTCCTCAAAGGGCGTGATGTTCACGCTTTCGGGCGAGGCAGCAGACAGCGGCGAGCTGACGCTCGACATGATCGACGTGACCTACCCCGCGGGCGCGGGAGTTAAGACGATACGCCGCAAAGCCGAGCTTTTTGAGCGCAAGGACGGCGGAAAAGTTTGGCGTGCAAAATTCGGCGAGATCAAGATACCGCAGTGCGCGGAAGGCAACATTTTTGCCGATGGCGCAGTGACGGAGGACGAGCTGCGCGGCAGCATGAACAAGCAAATTATTTTCAAGTTCGTGCCAAAATTCAGCGGCGCGGGCGAGCCGGAAGTCATGCTTAACATCTACCCGATAGAGAACCCGCTGGACGGCAACTTCGCCGAATGGGTAACGCTGACCGCCGATCAGGATTTTTTTGAGCACGGCGGACTGTCAAAAATTATGAACCGCAAAAGGAAATAACCAATTATGAGAATGAGAAGAAAAAAGCACCTTGACGAAAGGCTAGCTGCCTGCGGCGACATGATAATATTCATGGATCGCGAAGACAGGGATTTTTCGGTAAAAGATACAGAAAATATGCTCGATTACAAGGCAATCTTCGGCAACGACAAGCCGATAGTGCTTGAGATCGGATGCGGCAAGGGGCAGTTCATACGCGAGCTGGCGAAGCGCGAGCCGCAGTACAACTATTTGGCGGTAGAAAAAGCCAGCAATGTCATCGTTGACGCGGCGGAAAAAACACTGGCGGAGGGCATCGAGAACATTCGCTACCTGCGCGGCGGCGCGGAGTACCTCGACTGCTATGTGCAGCCGCTTTCGGCAGAGCGCATCTATCTGAATTTCAGCTGCCCGTTCCCCAAAAAAAGCTACGCGGCACACCGTCTGACGCATCGCAATTTTTTACAGATATACGAAAAACTGCTGAAAGACGGTGGCGAGATACACCAGAAAACGGACAATATGCAGCTTTTTGAGTTTTCCATCGCAGAGTTTTCGCAGAGCGGGTGGGGGCTGAAAAACGTTTCGCTCGATCTGCACAACTCAGATTTCGAGGGCAACATCGTGACCGAGTACGAGCGGCGCTTCTCAGAGCAGGGCATGCCGATCTACCGACTCGAGGCGATGAAGCCGAAAAGGAGCATTTGATATGAGCAATTCTATTTACAATAAGCTGGAAGCCTGTCTAAAAAGTGTACGTGAAAAGACCGATTTTGTGCCCGAGATAGCGCTTGTACTCGGCTCGGGACTTGGCGCATTCGCCGACGAAAAGGTAAATGTGGAAGTTTCAGTAAACTATGATGAGATCGAGGGCTTTCCCGTTTCAACCGTGCCGGGGCACAAGGGCAGGTTCGTTTTCGGAACAGTCGGGGGAGTCAATGTCGCCGTCATGCAGGGTCGCGTGCACTACTACGAGGGCTACCCGATCAGCGACGTGGTGCTTCCCGCCCGCCTGCTGCGCATGATGGGCGCGAAGGTGCTGTTTTTGACCAACGCTGCGGGCGGCATCAATCCTGATTTTTCCGCCGGCGACTTTATGCTTATCCGCGACCACGTTGCGCTTTTCGCACCGAACCCGCTCGTTGGCACAAATGTCGAAGAGCTGGGCACGCGTTTTCCGGATATGAGCAATGTTTATGATAACAAGCTTTGCGAGATAATCCTCGATACGGCTAAAGAGTTAAATATCTCCATCAAGCAGGGCGTTTATGCTCAGCTGACCGGACCTTCATATGAAACGCCTGCCGAGATCAGAATGCTCGGAAAGATGGGCGTTGACGCAGTTGGAATGTCCACTGCGGTCGAGGCGATCGCCGCGCGCCACGCAGGAATGAAAGTTTGTGGAATTTCGTGCATTCCTAACCAAGCATCAGGCATTCGCAAAGACCCTCTTACGCATGAGGAGGTTCAGCAGATAGCCAGCGCTGCCGCGCCACGCTTCAAAGCGCTCATCGCCGAAGCTATCGAGAACATTTCCGACTACATTTCGACCGAGGGAATTTCTTAACTTAACAAAAAGCAAACGTCCTGCTCCGCCGTGGAATAGGACGTTTTTTTATATCTCAATTTCGATGGAGTCGGACAATTTCGAGTCGCCGTAAAAGTCAGTTCCCGCCTTGATTTCCTCAATACGGAATTTCAGCACAACTTTTTTGAGCGCCAAAATGTCGCCCTCCAGCATGAAAAAAGCGTTCGCACTCGTTTCGCTCGGCAAAGTCACGTTGTTAAAGCAGTCAGCGCTGACCGGCGCGCCGGCGCTGTCAAAAGCGCGTATCTCAGTCAGCGAGATCATACGCTCAGCGCCGCTGTTTTCGGCAACAAACTTCAGCCAAAGCCGCTTTTCGCCGTAGTTTTCCGCAACTTCCGAGCCGACCGACCAAATTTTCAGCCCATCGCCCTCATACACCAGCTTGCCATTTTTAGGCGGCGTGTAAGAGTGTGCGCCGTCTGCATACACAATGCTCACCCGCTCGCTAAGGTACGCATCGCCGTCGTCTTTATCGATAAAAAAGCGCAGGCTAACACTGTCTATCTCTTTCTTTTCAGGCAGATCGTCACAAATTCCCGTCAGCACGCGCGTTTCTGTGCTGTTCGGCGCGACGATAGCGAGAGTGTAGGCGCTGCTGACAAAGCCGTTCACAGCCACCGCGTCGGTCGAAATGATGACCTCGTCGGACGAATCGTTCGTCATCTCAAAACGCAGCGTCTGCCGCGAAAGATCGCTCTCTATAAGCCGAACCGACACTCCTCCGCGCGAGTAAAGCAGGTCGGGATCGTCAGATTTTCCGTCCGTGTCAGCATTTTCTATGGTATATTCAGTATCGTCTGACTTACTTTGCACATTTTGCTCAAAAGTAACAGATGAGGACTGCTCTGGCGAGTTTAAATTATCTGACGGCAGTTCGGCAGTTTTGTAAGATATGCCCATCAAAACCACTAAAAAGATGACAATACAGGTCAGATAGTAGCGAAATTTCATAGTTCAGATCACTGGAGGTCGCCGCGGTTGAATTCCGAAAGCTCTAAGCCCTCGTTGCGTTCCAGCGCCCACCTAATATTCCATTCACTAGTAAATAGAAGCAGCGGATTTTCCTTGAGGTCGGTCACGAGCTTGGTGTCAGAGCTGAGTTTAAGGTCTTTCGGTTCGCACGGAGCGCTGTCGATCCAGCGGATGAACGAGTAGCCAAGCCCCTCTTTGAGCATTTCGACGCCGTACTCGTTTTTCATTCGGTACTCGAAAACGTCGAACTGAAGCACGCCGACAACGCCGACGATGACTTCCTCCATGCCCATCAGCGGCTCGCGGAAGATCTGGATAGCGCCCTCCTGCGCGATCTGCGTGATACCTTTGACGAACTGCTTGCGCTTCATCGTGTCTTTCGAGCGGTAGCGCATGAAATGTTCGGGCGCAAAGGTGGGTATACCCTCAAATGTAAATTTATGTTTCGGTGAGCAGACCGTATCGCCTATCGAGAAAATGCCGGGGTCGAATACACCGATGATGTCGCCCGCGTATGCCTCGTCAATTATCTCGCGCTCCTGCGCCATGATCTGCTGCGGCTGCGAAAGACGCATTTTCTTATTTCCTTGAACGTGCAAAACTTCCATATCTTTGTCGAATTTACCCGAGCAAACGCGCATGAAAGTTATCCTATCGCGGTGAGCCTTGTTCATATTTGCCTGAATTTTGAAAACAAACGCCGAAAAATCGGGCGAAAATGGGTCAATAACACCGTCGTTCGACATTCTGGGCAGCGGCGGAGGGGTCATTTTGAGAAATTCCTCCAGAAATGGTTCAACGCCAAAATTTGTCAGCGCTGATCCGAAAAATACCGGTGAAAGCTTACCGCCGTGCACCGCCTTGAGGTCAAGCTCGTCGCTCGCGCCGTCCAGCAGTTCAATGTCGTCTTTGAGCGTTTCGTAATTCACCTCGCCGAGAATGTCGGCAAGAGCGGGGTCGGTGAGGTCGGCTTCGGTCGCGGATACCTTGTGGCTGCCGCCCGTAGGGTCAAAATAAATAACGTGGCGGCTGCGGCGGTCGTAAACGCCCTTGAAATCCTTGCCAGAGCCTATCGGCCAGTTGATGGGGCAAGTCGGCATACCCAGTTCCTGCTCGATCTCCTCGATGAGGTCGAACGGATTGCGGGCTTCACGGTCAAGCTTGTTAATAAAGGTGAAAATGGGTATATTTCTCATTGCACATACCTTAAACAGCTTCCTCGTCTGATTTTCCACACCCTTTGAAGCGTCGATGACCATGACAGCGGAGTCCGCCGCCATCAGCGTGCGGTAGGTATCCTCCGAAAAATCCTGATGTCCCGGTGTGTCCAGAATATTTATGCAAGCACCGCCATACTGGAACTGCATTACCGAGGAAGTTACGGAAATTCCTCTCTGCTTTTCAATTTCCATCCAGTCAGAAACTGCATGGCGCGAATTTTTCTTGCCTTTAACAGCGCCCGCCTGCGCGATCGCTCCGCCGTACAGCAGGAATTTTTCGGTAAGCGTGGTCTTACCGGCGTCGGGGTGCGAAATTATCGCGAAGGTGCGCCGCCTTTTTATCTCTTCAACTAAATCAGCCATTGATTTTCCTCCAAAAAACATAATATCTATACTATTATACTATATTTGCGCAAAAAAATCAAGGGCGCCGCGAAGTTTTTCGCAAATTGCGAGGCTTCGGGCGCCTATCTCATATATCAAATGTCAGTTCATGGAAAATGTTGGTCTGTTTAGCGGGCGAGATGCGCACTTGCAGCCTGCCCTGCGCGGGTCTTGGCAGCACAAAATCAAAGATACCGCTGCTTTTTTGCCGCATCGCGAGCACGCCGTTTATGTAAAGGTCGAGTTTTGCGAGGTCTGAGCTGACGCAGATGTCCAGAATGCCCTCGCCGAGCGATACTTTTCTGACGTGCAGCAACTCGCCGCCCGCCGAATTTTCCTCATATTTCAGAATACGCAGTTCATCCATCGCAGCAGTCCTCCTTCACATTTCATATAATAATATTTTCTAAATATATTATATTCCAAGGGTACTTGTTTTGCATGAATAAAGGTGCATAATTTTCCGAACTTTTATCCTTTTGATTTGATAATTTTTCTTTACAAAGATTTTTAACAATTCTATGCAGAATTTGTGCACAAATTTACATAGATCTATAAACAGCCGTCAGTTGTCGATAAACCCTTCGCAAGCCCTCGCCAGCTCACCCAAGCACGGCTCGAACCGCACCGAGTAAAACAACTCTTCGCGAAGCGGCTGCGTCGCTTTTATGCAGTCGTGCGTGAAATTCACCGCCAGCTCTACCGCCGTTTTCAGCTCCATGCCGAGGGTCATTCCGCCCGACACCACGCTCGAAAAAATGTCGCCCGTGCTGTGGTAGCTGCCGTCGATATTCTCGCAGGTCGCGATGAAAAAGTCCTCGTTCAGCGCGCTGTACGCCGCCGCACCGTTGAGCGCAGGGTCGCTGCAAGCGCCTGTAAACACAGCGTTTTTGCAGCCCAGTCCCGTCAATTTACGCAAAATTTCGCGCAGCTCCTCGGGCGATTCGCACCCCGCGATCTCGTCGTAAGGCTTGTTCAGCAGCAGCGCCGCTTCGGTCGCGTTCGGCAAAATACAGTCGGCAACAGAGCAAAGCGAGCGCATCGACTCAACGAATTTTGCGTCAAAACCCGCGTACATCCGCCCCGCGTCACCCATCACCGGGTCGACGACGACAAGCGTTTCATCGGTACGAAAATCTCTGATAAAACGCTTCACGACCTCGATCTGCTCGCACGAACCGATGTATCCCGTATAGATCGTGTCAAATTTTAGCCCTAGCTTTTTCCAGTGTGCTGATATTTTGGGTATGTCTGACGTCAGATCATGAAATGTGTAGCCCGAGAAACCGCTGCCCGTGTGCGTAGATAGCACCGCCGTCGGAATGACCGCCGTTTCGACGCCCATCGCCGAGATAACAGGCAGTGCAACTGTCAAAGAGCACTTGCCAAAGCAGGATATATCTTGTATAGTAACCAGTCTTTTCATGTGAAATCTCCCGCTTTAGTATAAAATATCGCTGACGATCTGCATTGGCGCGGCGTTGCCGTTGACAGAAAAATCTGAATTTTCCTTATAAAGGGGCTTGCGCTGCTCGTAACGGTCGAGAAGCTGCTCCCGCGTGGAATTGTAAGCGATCGGACGATTTTTATCGCCCTTGATTCGCTCATAGCAAATGTCGAACGGCGCGTCGATGAAAACAACCGTGCCCATGCTCTTCGCCCGGTCGCCATTTTCTTTTTTGAGCAGCGTTCCACCGCCCGTCGCGACAACGCCCGCAGCGGCAGAAAGTTCAGAAAGCGCCACAGTTTCCACTTCTCGGAAATAGTTCTCGCCGCGTTGCTCGAAGATCTGCGGTATGCTCATGCCCTCGCGCTGCTCGATGTAGTCGTCAAGGTCAACAAATTCGCGCCCCAGCTTTTTCGCAAGCAGCCTGCCGATGGTCGATTTACCGCAGCCCATGAAGCCGCAGAGGTAAACGGGTCTGTTCTTTTTTATCATATGTATCACCCTTTAAAGCGGGAAATCGCGGTCAACTTCCGCCTGCATTTCCTTGATTATCGCGGCGACTTCCTCGTCAGTGTAGCGGTCGCCGTCCCAGATCTCGTGCGCCTTGACCGCCTGCCAAACCAGCATCGCCATACCGCCGGAGGTTTTCTTGCCCATCTCTGCCGCTTTCTTCAAAAGCCGCGTCTCGCCGGGGTTGTAAATAACGTCGAAAACGGCGTCGCTCGCTGCGATCATCTCGTCCGTAGCAGGGCAAGCGTTGACCTTCGGATACATTCCAACAGGGCAGGCGTTCATCAGCAGGTCGTACTTCACCGACGTATCGACCGCCGTGTTTAGCACAATATTGATTTTAGCGTCAGATTTCATTACCTTGATCTCTTTAACAGCCTGCTCGGCAAGCGGCTTATCGCTTTCAAGCACCGCGATCGTCAGGTCAGCACCCGCAAGCGCCGCCTCTATCGCCATCATTCTGCCAACCCCGCCGCAGCCGATGAGCAGTACTCTGCCGCCGAAATTAACGTTCATCGCGCGGATAGTTTCCAAAAAACCAACGCAGTCGGTGTTGTAACCCGTGCTCACGCCGTCCTTGTTATCCACGCAATTCACGCTGTTGTAACGTTTTGCGGTGTCATCAAGCTTGTCGATCTGCTCGATAATTCCCATTTTGTGGGGTATCGTAATATTGTAGCCGGCGAGCGAATCAAGATAGTCAGCCTTAGCCGCAAGCTCTGCGGGCGGCACTTCGATTATCTCATACGAAAACTCTCTGCCGCGCAGATCGAAGAGCGCCTTGTGTATCGGCGGCGACATCGTGTGTTTCAAAGTTTCGCCGAGAATTGCATATTTTCTTTCCATCTCTACCATTCCTTTTCAGTTTTCTATATAAACTAGCACAATATTGGCTTGTACATCAGCCCTTTGCGTCATACCAGCTCTTGCCTGTATGAACATCTACTGTAAGTGGAACAGCCAGCTTCACAGCCGCCTCCATCTCCTCTTTCAGCAGCGCCGCCGCCCGCTCAGCCTGCGCCTCTGGCGCTTCCAAGATCAGCTCGTCGTGCACTTGCAAGATCAAGTGCACCTCGGGCAGTTCTGCTTTCAGCCGCCGATAGACTTTCACCATCGCGAGTTTGATTATGTCCGCCGCCGCGCCCTGTATCGGGGCGTTCATCGCCGCGCGTTTGCCGAACGCCTGCACGTTTTTGTTCGACGCCGAAAGTTCTGGAATGTAGCGCCGTCTGCCAAAAATTGTAGATACATAGCCGTTTTTCTCGCCGTCTGCAACAGTTTTATTCATAAATTCTGTAACTTTTGGATAATTGTCCAAATAGCTCTGTATATATTTCTTAGCCTCTGCGACCGAAACGCCGATGTCTTTCGAGAGCGAAAACGGCCCGATGCCATAAATGATCCCAAAATTTACAGCTTTAGCCGCCGAGCGCATCTCGGGCGAAACGAAATCTTCGGGCAGGCCGAAAACCTGCGCGGCGGTCGAAGTGTGAATGTCGCTGCCGCTCAAAAAAGCCTGCTGCATATTTTCGTCGCCGCAAACGCTAGCCAGCACGCGCAGCTCGATCTGCGAATAGTCGGCGTCCACCAGCAGACAGCCCTCGCGCGCGATGAAAAATCGGCGCATTTCTCTGCCAAGTTCTTTACGCACAGGTATATTCTGCATATTCGGCTCGGTCGAACTGATGCGCCCCGTGCGCGTTTCCGTCTGCTTGAAGATGCTGTGCACCCGCCCATCAGCGTGTATCTGCTTGAGCAGGCTGTCGACGTAGGTCGAGGAAAGCTTGGAAAGCGTGCGATATTCTAGTATCATCGGCACGATGGGGTGCTTGTTCGCGATCGACTCGAGCACCTCGGCGTTGGTCGAGTAGCCGCTTTTCGTTTTTTTCTTGCACGGCAGCCTGAGATCCTCGAATAGCACTTTTCCGAGCTGTTTCGGGCTGGAAATATTAAACTCCTGCCCCGCTAATCGGTATATTTCGTCAGTGATCTTGCCGATGTTTTCATTCAATTTGTCGCCGAAAGCGCGTATTCCGTCCGCGTCTGCGTCTACGCCATAATATTCCATTGAAGCCAGCGTTTTGCAAAGCGGCAATTCTATGTCATTATATAATGCCGTCATATCTGCCGCTTCAAGCTCCTGCGTCAGCCGCTCAGCCAGCGCGATGAGCGAGCAAACGTCGGCAAATTCGCCCATATCCGCTCGGTACGCCACCCTGTAAGCCAAGCAAAGGTTCTCCGCCGTGTATTCGCTCGCCTGCGAGTTCAGCAGATACCCCGCCAGATCGCACGAAAAAGTCAGACCGCGCAGCTCTCCGCCATGCTCAAATGCCCAGCGGTACGCCGTTTTGCCGTCAAAGCAGACTTTCTCACGCTCTGCTGTAAAATATTTCAATATCAATTGCTCATCGTCAGTATGATAAACCGTTTCGCCGCTCTGAACGCAAAGTTTTTCGCCGTCAAAAGTGAACGCCGACTTGCCGTTCGGCAGGTTATCCGCCGTCAGTTCAGCCGTTTGCAGCGGCGGCAGATCGTCTGCTTTTACAGGCTGAGGAGCGTTTTCAGCATTGCCTGTAAGCCCCAGCCTTGCCATAAGTTTGTTCATTTCAAGCCGCGAAAGCAGCATTTTCAGTTCGTCGTCCTTGCGCTCGCCGAAGGTGTACGCCGCCGTGTCGCGCTCGATGGGCGCATTTTTCACGATGGTCGCGAGGAATTTACTGCGCACAGCGTCCTCATGACCGCTCTCCAGCTTCTTGCGGACGGACGGCGTCAACTTCATGCTGTCCAGATTTTCGTACAGTTGTTCAACACTTCCCTGCTCTTTTATCAGCGCCGCAGCTGTCTTTTCGCCTATGCCCTTTACGCCCGAAATGTTGTCCGAGCTGTCGCCCATCAGCGCTTTCAACTCGATAAGCTGTATCGGCTCAAGCCCGTAATCCTCGCGGAATTTGTCGGGTGTGTAGACCACCGTTTCGCGGTTGGTCGCAAGGCGCACGGTGCAGCTCTCGCTGACGAGCTGCAGGCTGTCGCGGTCGCCCGTTAGGATAACACATTCGTCACCGTTACCAAAAATTTCCGAGAGCGTGCCGAGAATGTCGTCCGCCTCAAAACCCTCGCACTCCAGCGTTTTCACGCCAAGGTCTGCCAGAATTTCCTTTATCAGCGGCATCTGCAGTGCCAGCTCGTGCGGCATGCCCTTGCGGTTCGCCTTGTAAGCCGCGTCAGACTTGTGGCGAAAGGTCGGCGCTTTGAGGTCAAAAGCCACCGCCGCGCAGTCGGGCTGCACCGCTTCCAGCTCTTTCAGATAGATGTTCATGAAGCCCGTGAGCGCGTTCGTGTACTCGCCTTTCGAGGTCGAAAGCGCTTTTATGCCGTAAAACGCACGGTTCATGATGCTGTTGCCGTCAATTGCCAGTATTTTCATTTTGCACCTCACTGCTCCTCAGAAATTTTATCCAGCGAAAGGGTAGCTATGCCGTTCAGGCTCTCGTCCGCGCGCTTGCCCGCAAGAAAATCGTAGTAGCCCTGACAAGCTATCATCGCCGCATTGTCGCCGCAGTATTTCAGCTCGGGCATATACAGCTTTACCCCGCGGTCGGCGCAGGCTTTTTCAAACGCACCGCGCACGCCGCTGTTTGCCGAAACGCCGCCTGCGATAGCCAGCTTTTTACTGCCCAGCATTTTTGCGGCAGCCATCGTGCGTTCAACGAGCGTGTCTGCTACCGTTTTCTGGAACGAAGCCGCCATATCTTCGCGGCGCAGCTGCTCGCCCTTTTGCTCGGCGTTATGCACGGTGTTTATGACAGCCGTTTTCAGACCCGAAAAGCTGAAATCAAACTCGCTGTTCGGTATCTTCGGCTTCGGCAGCTTGTAAGCGTTCGGGTCGCCAAGTTTCGCCGCCGCGTCGATGAATTTTCCGCCGGGGTACTCGTAACCCAGCGTTCGAGCCGCTTTGTCGAAACACTCGCCCGCCGCGTCGTCGCGCGTTCTGCCGATAACGTGGTACTTCGTGTAGTCGCGCACCTCGATGATGTGGCTGTGCCCGCCCGAGATGACCAGGCAAAGGTAGGGCGGCTCGAGGTCGGGGTGGGTGATGTAATTCGCCGCGATGTGCCCCGCGATGTGGTGCACGGGTATCAGCGGTATGCCGCTCGACATTGCAAGCCCTTTTGCGAAGCTTATGCCGACCAGCAGCGCGCCGATAAGCCCCGGCGCGTATGTCACGGCTATCCCGTCAATGTCGGCGAGGGTGCAGTTTGCCTGCAAAAGCGCCTCGCGTACCACCCAGCCGATGTTTTCCGCGTGGCGGCGCGAAGCGATCTCGGGCACTACGCCGCCGTAAAGCCTGTGCTCGTCGATCTGGCTCGCAACTATGTTTGAAAGCACCGTTTTGCCGTCCTCGACAACGCTCGCCGCCGTTTCGTCGCAGGAGCTTTCTATTCCCAGTATCTTCATAACCGTCATTCCTAACTGTACATATTTTTGTACTTTTGATCTATATTAGCGTGATCGTCCTAAACTAAACCTGTGGGTCGCATTGCGCTCACCCCTGCCCATACACCGCCGCCAGCTCGGGCGATATGCCGCCGTCAGCCGTCTGCGTGTAGAAATTTTTTTCCGCCTGCAAAAACGGGCTGCCGCCTTTTCTGCCCTCCAACAGCACCAGCCACGGTGCACTGTCCGAATTTTTGGACACAAAACGCATACGCTTCGGCTCTATCCCCGCCGCGCGCATATCGCACATCATGTCGCAAAGCCGCTCGGGACGGTTGCAAACGCAAAGCCTGCCGCCGTATTTCAGCGAGCGCGCCGCCGCCTTGCAAACGTCTGAAAAGCTGCAAAGCACCTCGTGCCGCGCGCCCAGAGCCACCTCGCCCGCGCTTTTTATGCCCGCTCCGTCGCGCTTGTACGGCGGGTTGCAGGTGATGAGGTCAAGCTCGCGCTCCGCACGCCAGTCTTTCAGGTCGCCGCAGACGGGCTTGAAATTTTCGAGAGCCGAGCTTTCCGCCGTCAGCGTCATCAGCTCGTACCCCTCGCGGTCGATCTCCACCGCCTCTATCGACTTCGGGCGAAAGCGCTCGTACATCACGGCGGCGACTATCCCGCAGCCGCTGCAAAGGTCGCAGACGGTGTCTTTATGGCGCGGCGCGGCGAAATCTGCCAGCAAAAAAGCGTCAGTTCCGAAGCGGTGCACCGCCGAAATGTGCAGCTTTACCCCGCCGATCTGCTCGATGGAAAGCCCTTTTATCTCACTCGGCATCCTGCTCCGCCGCCCCTTTCCTAAAAAATTTCGTCATTATAAAAGCGTCCTCGCGCGGGTTTTCGTAAAAATCCCTGCGCCTGCCCACCTGCGAAAATCCCAGCTTTTCGTAAAGCGCGATGGCGGGCTGATTTGAAACGCGCACCTCAAGCGTCAGCGAGCTGCATTCGCCGCATTCGCCAAGCGCCGCGTTTATCATAGCCTGCGCTATTCCGCGCCTGCGAAAGCCCTCGCGCACGGCTATATTGTTTATAATCGCCATCGGCGGTGTCAGCCATATATTCACAAATCCCGCAGGCTCGCCGCCAAGGTAGGCAACGAACGTCCGCGAAAAATCTAGCGTTATCTCCTCGTGAAACTGCTCAGCCGTCCACGGGCGGTCGGCGAAGCACTCTGCCTCTATCTGCGCGGCGGCGGTGTAATTTTCCTCGCTCATCGGCAGCAGCACAAGCTCACTCATCGCCCCTGCCCTCCAGATACGCCGTGTAAAGCTCGCCCTTTGAGTAAGGCGTAACCTTAGCTATCTCGCGGCAGGCGTCGGCGGGGCGCATACCGTTATCCGCCAGACCTTTCACCTGCGCCAGCGCGCTTTCGAGCGTATCCGCCGCCTCGTCAGCCGTCTGTGCGCCTTCTACCACCAGCACGAACTCGCCCTTCGGCTTGTTTTCGGTGTAAAACTCCACCGCCTGCGAAAGGGTCGTGCGGATTATCTCCTCGTGTATCTTCGTAAGCTCGCGGCAGAGCGCTATACGCCTGTCGCCGAAAAATTTCAGCATATCCTCCAGCGTGTTGAGCAGCTTGTGCGGCGCTTCGTAAAATATCAGCGTATCGGGGCAGGTCTTTACCGCCGCGAGGTGGGCGCTGCGCTGCTTTTTGTTGACCGAGAGAAATCCGCGGAAGCTGAAATTTTTGCTGTTCAGCCCGCTAGCCGCTATCGCCGACATCGCCGCCGTAGGGCCGGGCACTACTCGCACCTCTATGCCGCTCTCGGCGCACTGTTTCACCAGCAGCTCGCCGGGGTCTGATATACAGGGCATTCCCGCGTCGGTGACTATAGCCGCGCTCTCGCCCGCCGCAAGCCGCGCTATTATGCCCGCTCCCGCCGCCTGAGCGTTGTGCTCATGGTAGCTTATAAGCGGTTTTTTTATGTCAAAATAATTCAGCAGCTTCGCCGAAACGCGCGTGTCCTCGGCGCAGATGAAGTCTACCTCTTTCAGCGTTTCCACCGCGCGGTAAGTCATATCGCCCAGATTGCCTATCGGCGTGCCGACTATATATAGTATACCCATTTTCAGTTCTCCGTATTTCTTTCGATCATCTCGCGCGCCATTCGCTCGAGCTGGCTGTACTCGGTAAGCTCTGAGCACTCGCGCCGCAGCGCCGCAGCCCCGTGCATACCCTTTACATACCATATCACGTTGTGCCGCATCTCGCGCATACCCTGACCCTCGCCCTTTTCGTCGATGAGCATACGGGTGTGGCGCAGCATTATCTGCATTTTTTCCTCTACGCTTTTTTCGGGCGGCAGGCTGCCCTTTTGCAGATATTCGCGTATCTCCTCGAATATCCAAGGTCTGCCGTAGCTTCCTCTGCCGACCATTACGAGGTCACAGCCCGTTTCGCGGTACATTTTTTCGCATGCCTGCGCGCTGTCAACGTCGCCGTTGCCGATAACGGGTATGCTCACCGCCTGCTTTACCGCCGCGATAACGCCCCAGTCTGCCTTGCCCGAGTACATCTGCCGCCGCGTTCTGCCGTGCACCGCGACCGCCGAAGCGCCCGCCTGCTCCATGCGCTTTGCAAATTCGGGAGCGTTTATGCTCTCCTCGTCCCAGCCCGCGCGTATCTTCACGGTAACGGGGCAGTTGGCGTTTTTCACCGCCTCGCGCACTATCAGCTCAGCCGTCGCGGGGGTCTTCATCAGCGCCGAGCCGCTGCCGTTGCCGACTACTTTAGGCACGGGGCAGCCCATATTTATGTCGATTATGTCAGGCTCAAAGCGATTGAGCATATACGCCGCCCGCGCGACAGAGGGCGCGTCCTCGCCGAAAAGCTGAAGGGCGTAGGGGCGTTCGCGCTCGTCCACCGCGCACATTTTAGCCGTCTTTTTATCACCGTAGCAAAGCCCTTTGGCAGATATCATCTCGCTCACCAAATAGGCCGCGCCGTACTCGCGGCACATAAGCCGATAGGCTCTGTCCGCCACCGAAGCCATTGGCGCAAGGGCGGCCGTGCGCTCTATCTCAACGCCGCCGATAGAAATTTTATCCATAAATTATTCGTTTCCGTTTCCTTATTTTAATTTCTGCATATACACTTTTAATTATATCACACCAGTCGCTTTATGTCAAATTTTTCGACGCAAAAAAGGCAGGTAAAAAAGCCTGCCTGTGTGCATTATTTGTGCGGTACGCCGTCGAACCAGTGCTCGCGGCCGTCGATTTTGTAGGAGATAACTTTGTCGATGTCTACGTTCTCGATGCTGTGGAAAATATTCTCCTCAACTTCGGGGGTGGTCTTTTTCAGCTCAGCGATGAGATTTTTGACCTCCACGCGCTTCGAGCCTGTGCCCGTGGGGTTGCAGGTGGTGCAGGTGTCGGTAAAACGGCAGGCGCAGGCTATGAAGTGCAGATCGTTGTGATCGCGCCAGCGCTTTATCTCCTCCTCGCGGATAAGGTACAGCGGGCGAATAAGCTGCATACCCTCATAATTCTGGCTGTGAAGCTTCGGCATCATGGTGCGTATCTGACCGCTGTATATCATGCTCATGAATATTGTTTCGATAACGTCGTCGTAGTGGTGGCCCAGCGCTATCTTGTTGCAGCCCGCGAGCTGAGCGTTTTTGTAAAGATGTCCGCGGCGCATTTTCGCGCAGAGGTAGCAGGGGTTCTTATCCACGTTATAGACGGAATTGAATATATTGGTTTCAAAAACTTTTATCTGGAAGCCGAGCCTGCGGGCGTTGCTCTCGATAACTTTGCGATTCTGCGGGCTGTAACCGGGGTCCATCACGAGGTATGTCACGTCAAAATCTAGCGTGCCCTCTTTTTTCAGCTCGCCGAAAAGCTTCGCCATCAGCATCGAGTCCTTGCCGCCCGAGATACAGACGGCGATGTGGTCGCCTGCCTGAACTAGCCGGTACTTTTCTATCGCCTGCTTGAATTTCTCGTAAATGCTCTCGCGAAACTCGGTGTGCAGGCTTTGCTCGACCGCGGCGGCTTTCTCGGCGAAGTTGACCTCCTCAGCCATTTTCACGCGCAGCCAGCCGTATTAGCCCTCGGCGAGGTTTGCGGCTGGCAGACCCTTTTCGCGAAGCTTTTCGGCGGCGGGGTCGCTTATCAGACCGCTTTTGCAGCAGATCACGAGCAGCTTATCGGCAGGCAGACTCTCGGCGCGCTCCTCCAGCTCGGCGAGCGGGATATTCACCGCGCCGTTTATATGCCCGTACTCAAATTCATCAGCGTTGCGAATGTCGATAACAAGGCAGCCTTTTTCGGCGGTAAGCTGCGAAAGCTCCGCCAATGTAATACTATCTCTTACCATATTCATCATACATACACCTGTTTTCTGAAATCATTTAGGCAATACCGCGCAACTATTGTGTGCGAGATTGCGTGGTTCAATTTATAATTGAACCGTCAGATTGTACTAAAACGACGACGGCAAGCTAGCGCTTTCCTAGGAGTTTTAGTGCAATATGACGGAACAATATGCAAGCAAGGCGTACACAAAGCCGATAGGCGGTAGTTGTGCGGTATTGCCTTTTAATATAGTATATCACATTAACCCTATCTTTTCAATAGGAATTATCAGAAAATTTAATAAATATCTTAAAATACAGCTTGAATTTACGCGGCGAATATGTTATGATATTATGAACGATCATGAACTAAAAGGAGAAATAGAAATGCTGGATCAATTTTCGAGAACTGAGCTGCTCTTCGGCAAAGAAGCTATGGAGAAGCTGAAAAACAGCCGCGTTGCGGTGTTCGGCATTGGCGGCGTGGGCGGCTACGCGGTAGAGGCGCTCGCACGCAGCGGAGTCGGCGCGCTCGACCTCATCGACGACGACAGAGTATGTCTGACCAACCTGAACCGCCAGATAATCGCGACCCGCAGCACCATCGGCAAGCACAAGGTGGACGTGGCTGAGGCGCGCGTGCACGACATCTGCCCCGACATAAAGGTCACGGCGCACAAGTGCTTTTATATGCCCGACACCGCCGACCGATTTGATTTTACGCAGTACGACTACATCATCGACGCCATCGACACGGTAACAGGCAAGCTGGAGATAGTGAAGCGCGCGGACGCGGCGGGCGTGCCCGTAATATCTTCAATGGGCGCGGGCAACAAGCTCGACCCGACGGCTTTTCGCGTGGCTGATATTTACAAAACGAAAGTCTGTCCGCTGGCGAAAGTAATGCGTTACGAGCTTCGCAAACTGGGAATCAAGAAGCTGAAAGTGGTATATTCGGAAGAAAAGCCCATTCGTCCTATCGACGACATGGAGATCTCTTGCAGAAACCACTGCGTATGCCCGCCCGGCACGGCGAGAAAATGCACCGTTCGCCGCGACATACCCGGCTCGACGGCGTTCGTACCCTCAGTAGTAGGTCTGATAATCGCGGGCGAGGTCATAAAGGACATTGCAGGCAAATAAAAAAATCAAGCGGCTGAAAGTGCCGCTTTTTTTTGCAATAAGATCCGCACAACGCAAAAACCGCCGCAGACGTTAATCTACGGCGGGTATTTGGCGGAGAAGGAGGGATTCGAACCCTCGATGAGCTATTAACCCATACACGAGTTCCAGTCGTGCGCCATAAACCGGGCTAGGCGACTTCTCCATATTGCTGTCCATCGGACGATATATATTATATCACACAATATCGCGCTTGTCAACCCCTTTTTTCAAATTTTTTTGAAAAAATAAAAATTTCCGCAGAAAATTCGCTTCCCTGCGGAAATCTATACAGTTATTTACAATTTAAAGTCCGAGAAGCGCGGTCAGCGAGTTCTTTCCGCGGAAGCCGACTTCCCTGCCGACACATTCGCCGTCTTTGAAAACCATGAAAGTCGGGATATTCATGACATCAAACTCGCTCGCGAGCTCGGGGGCTTCGTCAACGTTTACCTTGCATACCTTCGCCCTGCCCGCCAACTCTTCGGCAAGCTCGGCGACGGCGGGTGCTGCCGCGCGGCAAGGCCCGCACCAAGGCGCCCAAAAATCTACCAGTACGGGCAGCTCGCTGTCTATGACCTCTTCATGGAAATTCTCGGCAAAAAGTTCTATTTCGTCCATTTTTATATCCTCCTTTTTTAGGCAATTCGCACGCAATAGCTGCGCGGCACTGCTTTAAAATATCATTTCCGAAAATCTCTCGTATATACAAAAAAAGCGATGGCAAAAACCATCGCGTTCTTTTAAGAGCTGATACCCGGATTTGAACCGGGGACCTCATCCTTACCAAGGATGTGCTCTACCGACTGAGCCATATCAGCAAGTGAATCTTTCGTTTAAACTCGTTTAAGTTATCGGTAACTCACAGTTATATATTATACACGAAGATTCACGTTTTGTCAAGGTTTTTTGCAAATTTTATTGTAAACGTTATATGAACTTTACTTTAACAAAATAAATGCGGCAGATTCGGGCGCTACGACTATATTTCCCGTGCGGATCTCGGGCGCGCCGCCGACGGAATAGAGCGTTTCACCGCTGATCTTGAGCGGCAGTGCGAAACTTTTCGCCGCGGGGTTGATGATGACCATTATCTGCTCGCCCTCGGCGGTGCGCTTGTAGACCATCGGGTAGCCCGAGGACACAAACTCTATCGCGCCGTTGCTTTGCAGCGCCTTGTGCTCGCCGCGCAGCTTGATGAGCCTGCGCACCTCGCTCAGCAGCGAGTTTTCGTCCGCCAGCTCGCCCTCAGCGGTCGGGCGGTCTTCAGCGGGGTCGATGGGCAGATAAAGGCTTTCCGCCGCGCCGTCTGAAAAGCCCGCATTCGCCGCCGCGCTCCACTGCATAGGCGTGCGCGAACCCGTCCTGCCAAAGCCGCCCTCTTTCGAGGTCAGTCCCTCGACGTACCTCATGCCGATCTCGTCACCGTAGTAAATAAATGGCGCTCCAGGCATTGAAAGGAGAAAAGCATACGCGACTTTCATCTCGTGCGGGTCGAGGAAACGGCGCATTCTGTCCATATCGTGGTTGCCCGAGGGTATGCAGATCAGGCCCTTGCCGTCTGTCTTTTTATAGTTCTCAATGTATTTTTTTACAAATTCGTCCGCCGAGCCTTTGCCTCTGCGCGAGAAGTATGGTTCGTCGCAGCGAAAAAGATCGTTGTAGTGCGATGGGCCAAAGTGCAGGAGAAAGTCCATATGAAAGCCGCCAAGCAGCGATTTGTCAGGCTCGCCCCACTCGGAGATCATCGCGGCTTCGGGGTATTCGGCGTCGAGGAACGCGCGGAAATCCTGCCAAAGCTTTGCAGTAGCAGCGCCGTCGGGGTCATTTTTCACGAGCGAGCCCGCCATGTCAACGCGGAAACCGTCGCAGCCGTTCGAGAGCCAAAAGCGCATTACGTCCTTCATCGCCTCGCGGGTCGCCATCGGCGCTGGGTCTTCGGGGGCCTGCTGCCAGCCGCGCGTGCGGTTGGCGTAACCGTAGTTGAGCGCGGGCTGGTGGGTGAAGAAATTTACGGCGCAGCTGCCGTCGCGGTCGCAGCAGCCGCGGATACTGCCCAAGCCCTCGGGCGCTTCCCAAATGGTGTTCGTCCAGATGTAGCGGTCAGAAAACTCGTTTTTCGTCGGCTCACAGCTGCGTTTAAACCACTCGTGGTCGATGGAGGTGTGGCCGGGCACTAGGTCGAGCAGGACGTGCATTCCACGAGCGTGCGCCTGTTTGAACAGCTCAAAAAGCTGCTCGTTCGTGCCGTAGCGCGGCGCGGCTTTCATGTAGTCGGCGACGTCGTAGCCCGCGTCCATAAAGGGCGACTCGAAGCAGGGGTTGATCCATATCGCGTTGCAGCCGATCGACTTTATGTAGTCGAGCTTTTCGATGATGCCCTCAAAATCGCCAATGCCGTCGGCGTTGGAGTCTTTAAAACTCTGCGGGTATATCTCATAAAATACAGCATTATCGAGCCATTTTGGCATAATTATACTTCCTTTCGATTACAGTTTTGTTAGTTTTTTGTCATGCGTATTTGCTGATGCAAACGTATATTTTTTCATTAAATATACACTAATTCGGTGGATCTGTCAAGCAGTTTGCAGGGTTTTCTTTGCAAAATAATTGTGAATACGGTAAAATAAAAGCAGCGTTTCGGCGGTGAACGTCAAAGCGCTGCTCAGGTTTATTCGGTTATAACAGGCGCGCAAATGGCAATGTATGTAATTACACTGAGCACGCAGAACGCGCACACCAGCAGCGTCAGCACGGCGGATACCGCCTTGACCGCGCAAGGGTGCTCGTTATTCTTGCGGATATTCATGAAAAGTCCGCAGAAAATGGAAGTTATTATTACAGTTGGCGTTATGTAGCGAAAATTCATCGTGCAGGTGAATGGGTAATCATGGCACATCTTGAAATAGTTGAAGATCATCGAGATGTAGAATAAGCCGAAAAGCGTTTTTTCGACCGGCTTCATCTCGCACTTTTTGACGAGCATGACCAGCATCAGCAGCAGGAAAACCGCCGCCAGCGCTATGCCTAGCCAGAAAAATACGCGCGCTGCCGTGAGCAAATACGGCGTGTTCTCGAAGGTCGTTTCGTTGACGCTTTCGCTGAACAGCGAGTTTTTGAAGAGCGCTATGATCGGGTTGTACTCGTTGTAGCCCGTCAGCTCACCCTTGTCGTCATAGCAGAGCCATTGCTCAAAAACGCTCTTGAACTGCTCGCCCGAGAAGTCGGTCACGCGGGATTTGAACGACCGGTCGCCAATGTACTGCATTACCGTATTTGGCATTTCCTGCACATATGTTATCGGCACTTTCCACTTAATGTAATTGCGTATCTCAAACCAAAGCCCCAGCGGCACGCAGACAACGCCGAAAGCGGCGAATTGTCCGATAAGGTGAAGCCAGTCGGTGCGTATTTTCTTGATAAACACTGCCAGAAATACGAGTGCAATGGCCGGTGCGACGATCGCAGCGGAAAGCTTCGTCATCATGCCGAGTCCGACGCAAAGCGCGATTTTGAGAATATTTGCATATGTTTGGTTATCGTACCAGTTAAGCGTACAGAGCACCGCGCCCATCATGAATGCTACGGAGAGGACGTCATTGTTGATCGCGCCCGACATCAGAATGAACGCGGGGTGAAACGAGATCATCAGCAGCGGAACGTACAGCGCCATATTTTGCAGTTTAAAGCGGCGAAGCAGTTTGTACGCCGTAATCATGATGCACATTGCGTAGAAAAGCGTGAGCGTTTGCAGCGATTCGCGCGCAGGGTTGTGACCGACGCCGAGGACATTTTCGTTTATGTCGATCCAAAGCGCGCAAATGATGTGGTGCAGCGGCGGGTGGCAAAACTGCCAGACCTCGCGCACGTCGAAATTCGGCAGGGCGCGGTGAGCGATGAGGTACTCCATGTACGCCGCGTGGCCGCTGTCGCCGCCGAAAACGTGGACATCGTTCTGCCGCGTGTAGACGGACGTATTGAAAACATAGTGAAACTTTACCAAAAAACCAATGGCGAAAATGAACAGAGCGTTGAGCTGCGTTTGAAATTTATCGGTATTTGCACACGCATACAACACGCTAACTACCGCTATCCCGCCGACGAGCATCCAAAGCCCCTTGTCGGTCGCCTGTGAAAACCTTTTCGCGCCGACGTAATCGAGAAAAGCCGCCGACAAGCCGAAAACGCACGCCTGTATTTTGCCAATTTTGCCGCGTTTGTACATTATATAAATGCCGATCAGCACAGTCAGCAGCACACCGAAGCTCTCCATGTACAGCGCGTTCGGCGGCACATTTTCAGCCGCGCCAAGATAAAACGGGTTCAGCAGCAGGCAGACCAGCAACGCGCAGACGTACGGGTGCGCGGCGACACCTTTTATAAAAGCGTCGGTTTTCGCAGCGGAAATGCCCCAGCGCTCACTTCGACTCATGGTACTCCTTCTCGGTGTTTACATTCCAAATATTAGATTTATCAGCAGAGCCTGACTTGATTACCTTTGCAGCATTGATAGATGTCAACATTGAGTGATCCATATTGTTATAACGATGCTGACCATTTCTTCCAACGCAGAAAAGATTTTCAAAGCCATTAAGGTAGTCAACGACTTTATCAAAGTGCTTATAAGTATCAAAATATGCAGGATATGCCTTTTTAACGCGTTCGCGATGCGCGTCAAGCACTGCACCCTTCTTGATAACGCCCATCTTGATTAGTTCTTTTTTCGCAAATCCGATGCACTCGGCGTCGCTCATGTTCCAAAAATCGTCGCCCTCGGCGCAAAAATATTCCAGTCCTATCCAAACAGTTTCGGCGGGGTTCTTCACCATATATGGCGACCAGTTGTTGAATATCTGTATTCTGCCAAGTTTTACGCCCTTATCCTGCACATATATCCAGCAATCGGGAACAATGTTGCCGAGCGTGCGCTTGTTCGTCTTGTTTTTAAGCTCAAGTTTGTTGACAAGCAGACCAACGGTGACGAAATCGCGGTACGGCAGGCCTGCTGCGATCTTCTGTATTTTGGCATTTTTCTCAGCATTTACGCCGTGCATACCGCCGATGAGGTCTTTTATCGGCATCGAGGAAATAAAAATATCACCCTCAATGGTCTTTTCGCCCTGCGGCGTGCTGCAAACTACCGAGCGAATACAGCCTTTTTCGGTGTTTATGCGGCTGACCGAGTGCTCGAAGAGTATCTCGCCGCCCATTTCCTGCGCCTTTTTGCCGACCAGCTCCCAGAGCTGACCCGGGCCGTACTTCGGGTACCAGTACTGCTCGATCAGCGAGGTCTCAGCATTGGCGTTATTTTTCTTACCAACCAGTTTTGAGAACATATCCTTGATTATGGCAGTTATCGAAAGCCCCTTTACGCGCTGAGCGCCCCAATCCGCCGAGATCTCGCGCGGGTGTCTGCCCCAAAGCTTCTCGGTGTAACCCTCAAAGAACATCGAATAAAGCACTTTTCCGAAACGATTGATGTAAAAGTTCTCCAAATTTGTTTCAGGCAGCTTGTAGACACACGAACCGAGGTAGCTGAAACCAGCTTTCATTGTCGTCAAAAAGCCCATATTTTTGATCGTATTCCAGTTCATAGTCACCGGATAATCAAAGAAGCAGTGATTGTAGTAGATTCGCGAAACGCGGTCGCGCACGAGCATTACCTCGTCCTGCTTTTCTGGGTCGGGGCCGCCCTTTTCCAGCGGCTTTTCCCTGCCAAGCAGCTTGTCGTCGAACGCGGGCTTGCCCTGAACGGGCATGAGGTCGCTCCACCACTTCATGATCTCGTCGTCTTTCGAGAAAAAGCGATGTCCGCCGATGTCCATACGGTTGCCGTTATAGCGTACCGTCTGAGAAATTCCGCCAAGTACGCTGCTTTCTTCCAGTACAGTGACCCTAAACTGCTCGTTTCCGCCGTCGCGGAGCAGTTCGTAAGCCGCAGTCAGACCCGCAGGGCCGCCGCCAATAATTACTACATTTTTCATGATCTAGTCTTCCTTTCAATTTTTTATTTTTGTCATTTCATCAGTTGCAATATTTTCAGCCGTTTCGTCGGCATCTTTATTATAAAGAAGGTACTTTCTGGCAAAGAAGTTCCAAAAGAACGCCACGCCCGTTGCCAGCACTTGTCCGACAAGGTAATATTTATCAGACGGTATCAATCCGCCAAAGATCTGTCTGTTTGCAAGCGGTTTATCAAATATCCATATCAGCCCCTGGTTTATGCCGAGTCCGACCACGCCGATCAGCGCAAACGCTGTAAATTCAGCCGCCTTGTTCTTTATCGCTTTTTTGTCAAAAACCCAGTAAGTTGAAATTATGTAGTTTGTGACCAGTCCACCGACAAATCCGAAAGCGTTCGCAAGGTTGGCATTCATGCCGCAAAGCTCTTTCAGAAGTATCAAAATGAGGTATTGCACGGCCGTCGCGCCGCCGCCAACAAACACATATCGGAAAAATTGTATAAATGTGTTATCTGTTTTGCCCGCAATAACTTTCTTTATATCCATTCGCGTAACCCGCCTTCTTAAATTTCACATATTTTATTATAGCATATTTCGTGTAAAATTGCAAGTGTTTCCGCCAAATTTTATGCATTTTAACAATAAAGCGCGGACATTTCTGTCCGCGCCATTACCTTGTTCTGCACATTTTTCTTTTTATTTCATCAAACCGTGTAAACACACAAAATGTGATCGCCGAGATCCAGTCCTATGTCGTCGCCGACCGCAAAAACGTAGACCTCGTAAACCATGTCGCCGTCCACAGTTATCGTGCCGCTGCCTATCGCCAGCGCGCCGCTCTCTGCCGCAGCACTTCCGCCGCTCGAATAGTAGCTCTTTCCGCCAAATTCGATCGTTCCGAGATGGCTCAAAATATCAGATTTATCCTGCTGACTTATCTCAACCGTCGGCGGTGTTACGCTCCTCGGCTCGTCCCAAGCGGTCAGCGCCGCCGTCGCATAGTGCTCAGGTTCTTCCGCCTCCGCCTCAAAAACGATGCCCTCGCCGTCGCCGAGGTCAACCGCCAGCCGCGTGTCCGCCGAGCCGCTCTCCGCTTCGTACACCCACATCGCGATGTTTTCCTCACCATTGATGCACGCCGTGCCACCTGCGAGCAGGTCGCCGTAAGAATTTTGCGTGGTGAACGTGTTGTAATACGTCCGACCATCATAGTCTATACTTACAGAATTGTCTATAATTTCCACTTTGTAATCCGAATCAAACTCGATAAGCGAATCTGCCGCCGTCAGACCATCGTCAAAAAACTTGTCGATCGTGAAAGTCACACTCGTGATCTCGTCGGTCAGTTCGATCTGAACCGCTTCGCTGTCCGCCTCATTGTTGCTCAAAACGCTGGTTTTTGCGGTGGAATCGGGATCTTTCTTGTCGCTCTTCGAGCTTTCGTCCGGCGATTTCACTTTTGAAGTCGCAGTAGTGGTCTGCGTGCCAATATTCTCATTGATCTGAGAAAAAACGGTATCTGCCTGCCTGTTTCTGTCAGCAGAATCGTCCGTGCCGCCGGCAACTGTTTCCAATTTGCTGCCGCCAAGATTCACAAAAATGCCAACACAGACCATGGCGACCGCAGCAGCAGCCGGCAGTGCGACCCATAATTTGCTCAGCCCGCCTGTTCGTACCTCTTCTGTCTGCTGTTCCTCGATCTTCCTCAACAGATCGTCGGTGACCTGCTTGCGCGGCTTCATCTGATCGTGAATGTTTTTTATTAAATTATTCAAAATAATCACGCTCCAGTCTGTCTTTTAACAGCTGTCTGCCGCGCGACAGCCTTTTTCTTACATTATCGTACTTAATATCCAAAGTTTGAGCAATAAGCTCAGCCGGCATATTCTCAAAATAATACAAATATATCGGAATTTTGTAGCGCGGCTTCAAATCTCTCAAAGCGTCCAACAGCCTATTTTGCTCCTCAGTTTCGCAGGTGAACTCGTCGACCTCTTCAGTGTTGTCCAACGATACGGTATGCGTATGCCAAGGACTTAGATTATACCTTTTGCATATGACAACAGCCGTTCTGATAAGCCAAGCCTTGCGATGCTCCTCACTTTCAAAAGCCGGATTTTTCCTGTGGTACGTCAAAAAAACGTCTTGAAAAACATCGTCTGCCTCTGATCTATGTTTAAGCTGGGTAAGCGCAATGCCGTAAACCATATTCTGATATTTTTGTATAATTTGAGAGATGTCAAGTTCAGCGATTCCGGAATCAGCCGTTTGCATAAGGACATTTCAACTCCTCTCAATTATAATTCCGCAAAAACGGCAAAACTGTGACAAATTTTCTGCAAAAAAACCGCCGAACTTTTTTGAACGGCGGTAATTTGTTTGATTTATTTGGAATTATTCAGCAGCGCTGTCATTATTCGCATTTTCGTCCTCATCGGTCTTGTCGGCGGGCTTATAAGCGTCGCCCATAAGCTCTGTCATTTTCTGGTCATAAGCGGCCTGAACATCGTAATCCATAAATTCAGAGGGGTCAAGCTCGCCCTTCATCAGCTTTTCGAAGTTGCTGCCGTCGATCTTTTCGTGCTTCATGAGGTAGTGCGCGATCAGCTCAAGCTTATCCATGTGCTCGCGAAGCAGTTTTTCGCAATCGTTGTAAGCGTCCTCGACGATGCTGCGTATCTCGTTGTCGATCTCAGCCGCAACATTTTCCGAATAGCTTGGGGTGGAGCTGTAATCTCTGCCAAGAAAAACCTCATGTTCTCCGCGTCCGTAAACCACAGGGCCGAGATTGTCGCTGAAACCGTAGCGTGTGACCATGTTTCTCGCAGTAGCTGTCGCACGCTCGAGGTCGTTGGAAGCACCGGTGGAAATATCGTCCAAAATCAGCTTTTCGGCAACACGTCCGCCTAGCAGAACGATTATATTTTCAAACATCTCATTCTTTGAAACGTAAGATTTATCCTTTTCAGGAATACTCATTGTAAATCCGCCGGCCTGACCTCTCGGGATGATCGTAACGTGATGTACCTTATCCTGGGTGGGGCAGAAATATGTGCATATCGCGTGACCGCCCTCGTGGTACGCTGTGAGGCGCTTTTCGGCGGGGGTGACAACGCGCGACTTCTTCTCAGGGCCGGCAACGACCTTGATAGCAGCTTCTTCCATTTCGGCGCGTGTTATAGCCTTTTTATTTTTGCGAGCCGCCAGCAGCGAAGCCTCGTTTACGAGATTTTCCAGCTCTGCTCCGGTGAAACCGACCGTGCTCTGCGCAATGGTCTTGAGATTTACATCGGGTGCAAGCGGCTTGTTGCGCGTGTGAACTTTCAGAATTTCCTCTCTGCCCTTAACGTCGGGAGGACTTACCAAGATCTGTCTGTCAAAACGTCCCGGACGGAGAAGCGCAGGGTCGAGAATGTCGCTGCGGTTGGTCGCCGCCATTACGATGACAGAGTCGTTGTCCTCAAATCCGTCCATCTCAACCAGTAACTGGTTAAGTGTCTGCTCACGCTCATCATGACCTCCGCCAAGACCCGCGCCGCGCTGTCTGCCGACCGCATCGATCTCGTCGATGAAGATGATCGCAGGAGCATTTTTCTTAGCCTGCTCGAAGAGGTCACGAACACGCGACGCGCCGACGCCGACGAACATCTCAACGAAATCCGAGCCCGAGATCGAGAAGAAATCAACACCTGCCTCGCCCGCAACTGCGCGCGCAAGCAGAGTTTTACCGGTACCCGGAGGGCCCATCAGCAGCACGCCCTTAGGGATACGCGCGCCGATCTCATTGTACTTTTTGTTATTTTTAAGAAAATCTACAATTTCCTGAAGCTCAGCCTTTTCCTCGTCTGCGCCCGCAACGTCGGCAAAAGTCGCCTTTTTCGAGTCGGGGGCTTTCTTCGCATTCGTCTTGCCGAAGCCCGACATCTTGCCCGCGCCCGCGCTTCGCATCATCCACACGAAAAAGAAGATCATCACGCCAAGCATCAGCAGCGTCGGTATCAAATTGAGCCAAAAACTGTTGTCCGAAATGGGCACAAGGTCGTATTTCAGCGGTTTTTTCGGGTTTTCCGCGTCGTAAAGCTTACGGTAATTAGAAGCATCTTCCGAGCCAAGCACTTCGTTCACAAAAAGGTTAACATTAGGAACAGTGTAAGTTTCTTCCTTGTCAGAATCTTTCAGCTTATAGGTCAACTCGCCCGAGTTAAGGTCAAACTTGAATTCTGAGACCTTCAACTCGTCGAAATACCGCATGACCTTCGAGTACTCGGTGTCGTCCTTCTGCTTGCCCATCGAGGTGAGGGCGTAGACCATTCCGCCGATCAGCGCGACCGCCACCAGAAGGTATATTATAAACGATCTCGATCCATTATTTTTCAATTCAGCACTACCTTTCCTTATTGGCTCCGTTTGGCGAACCGCGCCGAAGCCTGCGCAAATCATTATATATTGTATACTATATTTGTGACAGTTTTATGAAATTTTGCAGTGTAAAACAGTTTTTGTTGAATTATCAACTGCAACACGCTCAGCAAAACCATATCCTTCCACAAATATCAAGCCGTCATCGTCGGTAATTACGACCATTTTTGCACGTTCGTGGGGCGGAGCATACGCCTGCGCGAGTTTTTTAACAGAACTTGTAAACCCTCGGCCGATCAGCCTGATCTTATCTCCCGAAAGCTTGCCGCGCGCCACCATTTCACCTTTTATTTTACCATAATCAGCAATGAAGTTTGTTACCTTTTTATGAATATTTGAATCATTTTGCAAATTGTCTGTAATATTCAGTAAAATGTTTTTTTCAAAAATTTTATAATTGCCGTCGCCGTGCAAAATAACTGAGGTCTGTTCGATTTGTGTGCCTTTGTTTGGCTTAACTGCAAATAATTTGCCGCCGCTGGTGTACGCTTCAACGCCCCCGCCCGCGGAAATTCTGCCGCCTGTCGTGCACAGCTCGCGAACGCGTTTCACCATCTCGCGCGAGGTGTCCGCGCCCGCCTCTTTCAGCAGCCGCATGACCGCCCTGCCCGAAAGCGCAGAGTGTGCCGCCGCTATTGCCGCGCAATCCAGCCCGCCGCCCGAATACGCCGACTCGAAAAGCTCGTCTGCCATACCTTTAATAAAGGCGGCGTCCTCACGCAGATTGTCCAGCGTGCCGCTCATTGTCTTTTCCAGAGATGGATTTATTTGCCGAAGCTGTGGGACGATGTTGTGCCTAATTCTGTTTCGCGTGTAATCATCTGTCAGATTGGTAGAATCCGTCACCCAATCCACGCCGCGCTTGCTCAAAAAATCCTCTATCTCAGCACGGCTGCACTCGATCAGCGGACGGATAATTTTTCCGCGCACCGGCGGTATCGAAGCCAGCCCCGTTATGCCAGTGCCGCGAGCAAAGTTGAAGATCGCCGTTTCAATGCAGTCGGAAAGACTGTGCGCCGTCGCGATCTTGTCGCAGCCCATCTCCTCAAAAATTTGGTAGCGAAGTATTCGTGCGCCTTCTTCTACCGATTTGCCCAACTTCTGTGCGTATTCCTTAGCGTCCACACGCCTAACTTCTATCGGCACGCCCAGCTTTTGGCATATTTCAACGCAGTAACACTCGTCGCGCAGACTTTCCTCGCCGCGAAGCTGGTGGTTGATGTGGCAGGCGCGCACCTGCGGGAAAATTTCGTGCAAACACAAAAGGAGAGCCACGCTGTCCGCGCCGCCCGAAAGGCAGCAAAGCACGCTCTCCTCCGTATTCGCCATATGGTATTTTTCTACTGTATTTCTAACTTTTTCTATCATATCAGCGGTCTTCTCTTCTCATGTCAATGCCGCGGAAAAGCGTGTACTCGCCGATCCACGAAAGATTTACAGTATCTGTCTGTCCATGACGGTTTTTGGCAACAATACACTCCGCCACCGACTGATTTTCAGCCGTTTTTTCGTAATAAGCGTCGCGGTAAAGGAAAATTATGATGTCCGCGTCCTGCTCGATAGAGCCCGATTCACGCAGGTCTGAGAGCATCGGGCGCTTGTCCTCGCGCTTTTCCGAACTACGCGAGAGCTGCGAGAGCGCGATGACCGGCACGTTCAGCTCTTTCGCCATCAGCTTGAGCTGTCGCGTGATCTCCGATACTTCGTTTACACGGCTTGAATGTTGGTTCGGCGATTCCATAAGCTGTAAATAGTCGATAACAACAAGTCCCAGATTTTTCAAGCGGCGCAGCTTCGCCTTCATCTGCGGCACAGTTATGCCCGCGCCGTCGTCCAAATAGATCGGCAAGCGCGAAAGTTGGTCGGTCGCCGCGACAAGTTTATCCCAGTCCTCGGGTTCAAGGTTGCCCGAGCGCAGCGAATTGTTGTTGACAAGCGCTTCCGAAGCCAGCATACGCGTTACGAGCTGCTCCTTGCCCATTTCGAGCGAGAATATCGCTACATCTTTTTGCGAGCTTTTACACATATTAACAGCTATGTTGAGCGCAAATGCAGATTTACCCATCGCAGGGCGCGCCGCCAGGATTATAAGGTCGGAATTGTTAAGACCGTTCGTCACGGCGTCGAGCTGTCCGAAGCCCGAGCGCGCCGACTGGTGCTTGTCCGCGTCTTCTCCACTTATCTCCTGCAAATGGTTATAAGCGTCAATAATTACATTTTCTATGCGCGTCAGACCCTGCACTTCATTGTGACGAATGTCGAAAATGCTCTGTTCCGCGCGGTCTAGCAGCGCCGAAGCTTCCTCCGTGCCCTCGTTCGCCTTTTCGATTATGTCATTGGCAATGTTTACTAGTCTGCGGACGTGGTATTTTTCGTCAATTATTTGGCAGTATGTTTCAATATTGGCAGTAGACGGAACGGCTTCCATCAGACCCGAAAGGTAGGTCTTCGCCATCGCCGAAGTTTCAAAAACGCCCGCCGTTACCGCCTCGTTGATTACGGTTATGATGTCCTCGGTGCGGTTGTCGGCGAACATTCGCATGATTATCGCGAAGATCTGCTGATGTATCGGCGTGTAAAAACTCTCGGGTTTGAGAATTTCCACCACTTTTGGCAGAGCCGAAGGGTCTAACAGCACACCGCCGAGCACCGCCTGTTCCGCCTCGGGCGCGTAGATCGGCTTCTTGCCCGAAAGCTGCGTAAACGCTTCGTTAAAGCCCTCAGCCATTATCCCTCGACCACCCTGACGGTCAGCTTGCAGGAAACGCCCTGCGACATTTTTATCGTCGCCTCAAAGTCGCCGAAGCTCTTGATCTCGCTGTTCATGACGATCTTTTTCTTGTCGATCTTGATGCTGTGCTGCTTCGCGATGGCTTCCGCAACTGCGGAGGTCTTTACCGCGCCGAAAAGCTTGCCGCCCTGACCCGCTTTTGCGGTGATGGTTACGTCCTTGCCCTCGAGCGCCGCCGCGATCTTCTCGTTCTCAGCCTTTTCAACGTCTAATTTGTGCTGCTCGGAAGCCTTTTTGCCCGCAAGCTCGTTAAGATTTTTCGCGCTTGCTTCAACGGCAAGACCGTTTTTCAGAAGGAAGTTTCTGGCATATCCCTCGGCAACATTAAGCGTGTCGCCCGCTTTTCCCGAGCCTTTAACATCTTTTACAAGAATTACTTTCATGATTTATACATCCTTTCGTCAATTATTTCTAATATATTCATCTATCGCAGATATGAGCTTCTTCTTTGCGTCGTCCATATCTGTATTAAGCTGGCAAGCTGCCATTTCATGGTGACCGCCGCCGCCCATAGCTTCCATAATTACCTGAACGTTGTACCGTCCCAGACTGCGCGCCGAAATGTTTACCTTGCCCCCCAGCTCGTAGAGCACGAACGAAGCGTTCACGCCCGAGATCTCGAGCATCTCGTCAGCCGCTTTCGAGGCAGCCACGCGGATATTTGAGAACGTGCCGTCGGCGTGGGCAATAGCGCATTTGCGGTAAATTTCGGAAGAATTGATGATCGCAGCCTTTTGTCTGTATGTTTCCATCGAGTTTGCAAACAGCTTTTTGACAGCTATGGTATCCGCGCCCAGTTTGCGCAGGTACGCCGCCGCTTCAAAAGTTCGCACACCAGTGTTCATAACAAAGCTCTTTGTGTCGAGCATGATGCCCGCCATTAGAACCTCAGCCACCTGCGGGCAGATCTTGAGGTCGCCGGGGAAATACTCCAGCAGCTCCGCCACCATTTCAGAAGCCGAGGAAGCCGAAGGCTCGTGGTAGAAAAGGTCGCTCTTCTCTATCGCCTTGACCATGAGTCGGTGATGGTCGATAACGGCCAAACAGCTTGCTTTTTCCAGAAGTTCCTTTGAGTCCACAAGGTCGGGATTGTGCGTATCGGTGATGATAAGCAGGGTCTCCTCGTTCATCTTGGAAAGGCCTTCCTGTGGAGATATATAATAGTTCTTTATACTGTTTTCTTCTATGTAGTCGATCATCAGATGCGCAAGATTTCGCTCTTTATCGACAACGACATAGCATTCCTTGCCCATAGCTTTGACCGCTGCGCAGATGCCCGTTGCCGAGCCGATACTGTCGAGGTCGCCGTATGTGTGGCCCATTACCAGCACGCGTTCGTGCGAATTCACAAGTTCTACCAGCGCGTTTGCCACCATGCGCGACTTCACGCGAGTATTGCGCGAAATGCCCTTTGAAAGCCCGCCGTAAAACTCGTAGCCGTTTTCCGTGCGTACAGCCGCCTGATCGCCGCCGCGTCCTAAACACATATCAAGCGCCTGCTTGGCGTACTTCTCGCTCTCGGCAAGGTCGCCCGCCTGATGGCCAACGCCAATGGAAAGTGTGATGTTCGTGCGCTCGCCGACAGTTATCTTGCGCGCCTGCTCTAGTATCTCAAAGCGTTTGTCGATTATCGGCTGAAGATACTGTTCTTCCATTATAACGTAAAATCTGTCATTGCCCGCGCGCCGCGAGATGGCAGTAGTGCCGTCGATGAAATTCTCTATCAGCCGCTCAATGCTTACCAAAACGTGCGCTTTTTCGCTTTCGCGCAGGTTGCTGATAAGCTCTTCGTAGTAGTCGATCATGACGATTATCACCGACTGGCGCGTTTGGCGGAAGCGGTAATCCAGCTCGACAAACTGCGTTTTATCGGCAAAATACAGCATCGACATATCGCCGCCGTGGTCTGTATGCACAGCGTGGACATCGTAAAAGCGCTCATTATAGCATACTGTATCGCCTTCGCGGCTATAAATCCTATCCATATCAAGCTTGAAAAGCTCGGTAATGTCTAGCCCGTAAGCCTCTTCCTCAGAGTAAACGCGGCGGCCGAAAAGCCTGTTGTACCACACTATGCAGTTGTTTTCGTCAATTATCACGGCAGGCGCGGGGAAATTCAGCAGCGATTCTTTCTCTGTTTTATTTATCATCGCGGCAGTTTTGGCAATGTACTTTTTAGTAGTGCTGCCAAAGAATACATATTCCAGCACCAGCAGCAGCGCCGCTATCACAGAAACGGCAAAGAGCGCCTTGCCCTGCGTCTGCGTTCTGGGCACTTGATACAGCATAAATGAAGCTATTAGCGAAGCTGCTGCGGAGATCGCCGTGGTCAGCTTAATAATTATCTGCAAGCCCGATGTTCCCTTCATAAGTTCACATTCCTTTCAGCGACCGAATGTTTAGTCGTTTATTTCCATCATGATAGGCAGTATCATTGGATTACGCTTGGTTTTCTGGTAGATATAGTCAGAAAGCACGTCTTTCATCTTCGTCTTTATCGCGTTCCACTCGTGCATATCCCTATCGAGGCAGTTCTGTAAGGTCTGCGTGAGCAGCTTTTTGGAATTTTCCATCAGCTCTTCACTCTCGCGAACGTACACAAATCCGCGCGACACGAGGTCGGGACCTGCGAGTATCTCGCCCGTCATTCTGTCCACCGTCGCGAAGCAGATTATCAAGCCGTCCTCCGCGAGGTGCTTTCTGTCGCGCAGGACGATAGCGCCAACGTCGCCGACGCCCAGACCGTCTACCAGTACGTTGCCCGCGGGCGCAGTGCCTGTGATCCGCATATCCACGCCGTCCGTTTCGATGACCGAGCCGACGCTCGCGATCATGATGTTCTCTTCGGGTATGCCGACGGACATCGCAGTCGCCTTGTGCTTCATAAGGTGCTTGTATTCGCCGTGCACGGGTATGAAGAATTTGGGCTTTGTGAGAGAAAGTATCAGCTTTTGCTCTTCCTGACACGCGTGACCCGAAACGTGCACCTCGTACATTGATTCGTAGACAACGTCCGCGCCCTGACGAAGCAGGTCGTTGACAACTTTGGTGACGAATTTTTCGTTGCCCGGTATGGGATTCGCCGAGATTATGATGAAGTCGTTCGGGGTTATAGTCACGTTTCTGTGCTCGCCGCGCGCCATTCTCGTCAGCGCAGACATTGCCTCGCCCTGACTGCCCGTTGTGACGATGCAGACCTTGTCGGCGGGGTAGCGCGAAAGCATTTCGATGTCAATAAGCAGTCCGTCAGGAATTTTCAGGTAACCCAGCTCGATGCCCTTGCCGATGACATTGACCATGCTTCTGCCCGAAACTGCGACCTTTCTGCCCGTGCGCGCCGCGATGTTCACGATCTGCTGTACGCGGTGGATGTTCGAGGCGAATGTCGCGATTATAACGCGCCTGCCCTCCGCCTTTGTGAACAGCTTTTCAAAGCTTTCGCCGACCTTGCGCTCGCTCATCGTGTAGCCGGGGCGCTCAGAATTGGTCGAATCTGACATAAGTGCCAGCACCCCCCTGCTGCCCAGTTCAGCAAACCTCGCGAGGTCTATCACCGAGCCTTCTATCGGCGTGTAATCGACCTTGAAGTCGCCGGTGTGGATAAGCACGCCCGCAGGTGTGTGGATAGCCATGCCGACAGCGTCAGGTATAGAATGGTTGACACGGATAAATTCGACAGCCATACAGCCGAAGCGTATAGTTTTGCGCGGTTCGGTCGGCATAAGTCTGGCAGAATTAAGCAGACCATGCTCCTTGAGCTTGCCCTCGACCAGACCGAGCGTCAGCTTTGTACCATAAACAGGCACATTTATCTTTCTTAGGAAATACGGCAGAGCGCCGATGTGGTCTTCGTGGCCGTGAGTAAGTACGATACCGCGAAGTTTATCCCTATTCTGCTCAACATAGGTAAAATCAGGTATAACAATATCAACGCCAAGCATTTCGCTGTCGGGGAACGCCAATCCGCAGTCGATTATGAACATATCGTTGCAGCACTCGATTACGGTGAAATTCTTGCCGATCTCGTTCAAACCGCCCAGAGGGATTATCTTGACGGGGGTGCGGCGCTGTTCACGCGGTTTCTGATCTCTGCGCTGATTTTTTGTGCGGTTCGCAGGCACAAAATTAGCGTTATTTGCCAAGTTATCGCGTTCCTGCCTATTCTGACGGTCGCGCTTAGGCTGTTCGCCGCGCTGACGGCGCTGTACAGGTGCGCCAAGCACGCTCAGCGGCGAAAATTTCTTCTGCGTTTTGTCTGCACCTATCAGTTTATCGAGCGAATTGCCCTCATTTCTGCGCTTTTCGGGTGAATTTTCGCGCACATCGCGGTTATCACGGGCACCGCGGTAGCGATTTTTTGATTTATTCTGAACACTCATTCCATAAAATGCCGATCGACGCTAGAATTTACAGCATATTCTCAGGCGTTCAAGCGGCATAACTCTCCTTTCCCAGTTACATTAAATTACAATAGTTACAACAATGTACAGCCGAAACGTTTTCCGACTGCAAATTTCAAATATTTTCACGTTACAAAATTCTAAAAAGCCCGACTGTTTGCGCCGTATCGGCAAAAATTGGATGAACAAAATAGTGTGACTAAACAGCCAGTTTTTGGCGCAGACCGCATTCCGCGCTAAAACTTTTCGCCGAGTATACCTTATATAAAGGGCGTTTGTGCGCGCTCGACTCACGAACAAAAATATCTATAATCATTATAGCAAAGTTCCGCCGATTTGTCAATGGAAATTGCGATTTTTATAGCGGAAGAAGTCACCAAGTTGGGTATAATTACCAGTTTATTTATCAAGACCCATTTTTAGTCTGCGAATGACCTCGTCACACAGCTCGGAGGCGGCTTCACAGCTTACACTTTCTGTAAATATAACAATGCCGCGACGGTGTCGCAGAGGTCGCACCATCGCGCGCGTAGTCCCGTCGCTTATCATAACGCCGTCGCCGCCCTCGCGCCTGCAACCCAGCACGCGGCAGATCTCGCCAGCCGAAGCCTTGCTCGCCGCAAAGCGTTGTGAAGAGTAAAATTGCGGTATGTCTGCCATTACATGTGCAAGAGTTACCCGATGCGAACTCAGATAATTGCAGACCGTGCAAAGCAGCGCCAGCCCGTCGCGCACAAAGAAATTATCTGGCCGCTCAGCAACCGCACGCGCCGCATCGTCGCCGTCGCCCGCCTGCTCAAAATAGCGGTAAAGTTTGCCGCCGAGCTGCTCCGTGAGCTTATCAGCCGCTAGTGGAAAGGTATTCGGAAGCGCCACCGGCAGGCCATTCTCAAAATTCGCCTTCGCCGCCAGCAAAGTCAGCCGCTCGCCGGTAACATAGCCCGTCGCGTCGGAATACGCCGTGCAGGCGCGCCCATCGCCCGAAATATGGAAGATAACGCGCTCGCCTGAAAGGTCATTCTTAGGGCGGATAACATCATCTGACAGCCGAGCAAGTGCCACATCGGCAGTTCTGACATCCGCATTCAAACCGACAAACGCTTTCGGAAGAATTTGGTTGAGGTATATTTTGTACAATTGCTTACAATCTGACATATTGCAATGCGTTCCGTAGTAAGAATTTGGCAGTTCGCGGTAACGTGCAAGCGAACAAGCGCGCTCCATAGCAGTCTGAAGCTTCAGTTCCAGCGGCAGACCCCCGCGCGACATAAGCCATATTTTATCTGACCCGCCATTATTTATGCACACTCCGACATCCGCGCCTAGGCGATTTATCAGAAACATGGTCTGCTGAGGGGTAGCCGTGCCGATGGAAAACACCGTTATTCCCACAGATTCCAGCCCGCTTTCAAACGCCGCCAACATCGAGCGGCTGCCCTCGGCGCAGCTGCAAACTGCCATGCTGCCCTCGCAAAGCGCCGTGCCGACCGCCATCGCTAACCGCGCCGCGTCAGAGGGTGTCGCGCCGCTTGCAAAAGTGCAGCAGCCCTCCTCGTCAAGCGCCAGCTCGCCGCCGTGCCCGCATTTCACGTCCGCCGAAACGATCTCACCCGCCTCAACGCGCCTTTCCGCGTAAATTTTCACGCCGCTCTCGACCCGCGCGCCGCTTCCGATCAGACTGCTTTCGCCTATTACGCAATTTTCTTCCAGCATGCAGCTTGCCTTAACATGACTATTTGCACAGATAATAGCATTTTCGCCCTGTACACCCGCGCCAATATTTGCCGATTCGTCCACAATACAGCCGTTCAACCGAGCGCGTGCGCCTATCACAGCGTTGTCGCCAACAACAGTATTTTCCAGAACACACCCTTTTTCCAACGTAACGTTTCTGCCGATATAGACCGGCTCGATAACCGTAATTCCTGCTTTTGGCAATTCAGATATTTCACTTGCTTCACCGTTCGCAAGCAGCGTGTGAGCAGCTTCTATTAGATCGGCAGGCGAATTTATCGGCGCAAACCCAGCATTTTCAAGGCAAACAAGCACATCGTCGCTGCCCTCGGCAAGCTCAGAAAGCAGCTCCGCCAACGAATTTGCAGGCGAATTATTCAGCGGCGCCAACGCCTCAGCCGACAAGATCGCCGCCCCGCAGAACACCTGCTCCGCCTTTTCGCAGGGCATAAGGACGCCGATCTCGGTCATTTTTTCGCCCTCTGCCCGCACATTCACGCCAAAACCGCGCTCACATTCTGCCGTCAGAACCGCCGCCGAAGGACGATTTTCATTATAAAAAACTATCAGTTTGTCAAGCGGCAAAGCTTGATAGGTGTCTGCATTGAGCACGAGAATATCCTCGCCGTTCGCGATCTCGTTTAATTTATTTGCAAAGTTCGACTCATACTGACAGAATTTTGGTTTCATATTTTTAAATCTGTCGGTAAGCAGATACTCTTCTATCCGCCGCGTGAGATAGTCGCCGATGACGTAAATATCGCTCATACCGTTTGAATAAGCGTTCTGAACAGCGCGATACAGCGGAGTTACATCTGCTATTTCAAACCCGCAGAGCGAAATTCTCTCCGTTACTGGCAAAAGTGCCGAAGTTCTTTCAGTATCCGTATTGCACAAAATTACTGCTTTCATATTTTAATATCCTCCAGACCGCGCAGACGCGCATATTTTCAGATAGATTATTGGTGGAGATCGCCGCTGATATTCAATAGTACACAAATTATACATTAAAACGCGTATAAAGATTAACATATGTGTGCTAGAATTTTAGCTGAGTTACTATATATAAGGAATATCGCACCAATTGTAGGAAAGTTAATTGACAGAAACAGGTGTTTTTATGGAAAGTATGAAAAATTCAGATGAAGAAGGGTCATTCTGGAGCAGATTTTTGGCGATAAGAGTCGGCACTGAGAGAAATTACCTTGACAAAAGCGCTTCTGCAGCGCTGAAAGGTGTTGCTATTTTACTCATGCTCTTCCATCATATGTATCGTAAACCCTCGATGTTTGACGAGTATAAGCTGTCGTTCGCGCCGTTTGAGCAGGCAAACATGGTGGACTTTGCCATAGTGTGTAAGATATGTGTGAGCATTTTTGCATTTATCTCGGGCTATGGACTGTATTTATCTTACAGTAAGTTTGACAAAGCGCACAAGAGCAGCCAGGATATGTTAAAATGGTCTGCCGCGAGATATATCAAGACTATTGCAGGATTCCAGTTTGTGTATATTTTATGCGTGATATTTTGCAGTTTAATGGAAAATTGGCAGGATAGCCCTAACCCCGAGTACATTCAGCGGATATTTTTTGAGGACAATAAACCGATATATGGGCGTTTTCTCATGCTGATCGACTTTCTCGGGCTGGCAAATCTTTTTGGAACGCACATGCTTTGTAATGCTTGGTGGTATATGAGCGCGGCGGTAGTTTATGGAGCTTTGACGCCTTTCATCTATAAATACCAAAAGCGGCAGGGCATGGCGACGGCGCTTATCTTGGCTTTCGTGATACCGCGAGTGCTTCAAATTCGCAGCATTTGCAGTACAAACAGCATTCTTGGCTTCCTTTTCATCTTCATGATCGGCATGGCTTTTGCGAAAAGCGGGGCGGCGCAGAGGTGGATATGCAGCGGACATATGGCTTCCATTCCTGCGAAGATATGCAAATTTGTGGGCGAGATTTGGCTGATACACATTCTAAACAAGCTGTACGTCGCGATGCCAGAGAAAAAGTTTTGGGAGATACAGTGGGCGCTGCTGCCGACGGTCGTGATACTTTTCTTGTGTGAATTTGTGGTTTGGCTGCCAATTGTAAGGAACGTTTTGTGCTTCATTGGCAGGCACGCCACAAACATATTTTTGATACATCTGTTTATTAAAACCATTTATTTCAAAGATTTCATATATGGCCATAAAAATTTTCTGACAGGCTGGGCGTTGCTGCTTGTTATCTCACTGGGAGTATCTGTGATCATCGAGGGGATCAAGCGCATTATTCGGTTTGACAGTGGCGTAAAGTGGATTTGCAGTAAGATCTTGCGCATTGGAGATAGTACTGAAAAAAGTGAAATGAAAAATGAGAAAACGAGAGAAACAGAGAAATTTGAAGAGAAACAGAGCGTATGAGGGATATATTTTGATTTTTTGACGCAAGGGACTTGACAATTTCTAAATTCGTGGTATAATATACAAGTATCAAAAAGTCTGAAATATTCAGAAGAGTTAGGAAAGCGAGGAAAAATCTATGTCTACTTATATGCCTAAAGCTAGCGACATCGAGCGCAAGTGGTATATTATCGACGCTGAGGGTCAGTCCCTCGGTCGTGTAGCGGCTAAGGCTGCACACATTCTCAGAGGTAAGCACAAGCCTACCTACGCACCTCACGCTGATTGCGGCGACCACGTTATCATCATCAATTCGGACAAGGCTGTTCTCACCGGCAACAAGCTCACTCAGAAGACTTACAAGTGGCACACCGGCTGGATAGGCGGTCTGAAAGAGATCCAGTATTCCAAGCTGATGGCTGAGGAATCTGACAGAGCTATGACCATTGCTGTGACCGGCATGCTCCCCAACAACACGCTCGGCAGAAAAGCTGCTACCCGCCTGAGAGTTTACAAGGGCGCAGAGCACGACAATGCCGCTCAGAAGCCTGAGAAATACGAGCTTTAATCAACGAAAGGAGCAGATTTAAATGTACGAATCCAAGAATCCGTTTTATTACGGCACAGGCAGAAGAAAGCACTCCGTTGCCAGAGTTCGCGTTTATGAAGGCACCGGCAAGATCACTATAAACGGCAGAGATATTGACGATTATTTCGGTCTTGAGACCTTAAAGCTTATCGTTCGTCAGCCTTTCGCTGTTACCAACACTGAGGGCAAGTTCGACATCGTTTGCACCGTTACTGGCGGCGGCGTTACCGGACAGGCCGGCGCTATCCGTCACGGTCTTTCCCGCGCACTCCTCCAGTTCGATCCCGAGCTGAGAGCTGCACTGAAAGCTGAGGGCTACCTCACTCGTGACCCGAGAATGAAGGAGAGAAAGAAGTACGGCTTAAAGGCTGCAAGACGTGCTCCTCAGTTCTCGAAGAGATAATTTTATCCCTATCGGGAGTATTCAAAATCACGTATTTACGCTGTTTTATTCGGTTTGGGTTTATCTGAAACATGGTGGATTCCGAACGGTAACTAACGGGTAACTAACAAATTAAAGTGTTCATCTTTGCGGTGAACACTTTTTATTTAAAAAAAGGAGATGTGAAATATGGATACTCAGTTAGCAATCGAAAACGAAAATACTATTGTTACAGAACTAACCGAATATGATGAAGCAATATTATCAGTATTTAGTTATTTAGGCTTACCTACGCAACAGGTATTGGTATCAGTAAGTGAACGAAAAAAAGTCTTTAAAAATGTTAGTGACGTTGTAGAGTTAATACCTCAAAATATATTACCTAATGCAATTTATATTTCAAAATTCTTGTCAGCTGTAAGTGCAGGATTGTTTGATGCCGCTTTAAATTATTTATGGGATGAAACCATTTCACAACTAAGATATAGAATTGCACAATACGACATTCAATACTTTTTTGATATTATTTTCAGCGGGGAAAAAAGGAGTAAGTATTCGGATGAATCTGACTTGTGTAAAGTTGATGATAGTGATTTAATACAAGGTGCTAAAGAAATAGGTATTATATCGGATATTGGTTATAAATTATTAGATAACATAAAATATATGAGAAATTGGGCAAGTGCTGCACATCCAAATCAAGTCGAATTAACAGGCTTACAGTTAATTAGTTGGCTTGAAACCTGTATTAAAGAAGTCATCTCTCTTCCACAATCAAATATAACAATAGAGATTCGCAAATTACTAAAGAACATTAAAAGTAATGTAATATCTGATGTCGAAGCGGAAACCATCAGTGACTTTTTCTGTACATTAAACAAGGAAAAAGCTGAATCACTTTGTAATGGCTTTTTCGGAATATACTGTAGAAATGACACTAATCATGATACTCGAAACAATATAAAACTGCTTTTGCCTAAATTATGGGAGATTGTTTCGGAGGATTTCAAGTGGGAAATAGGTATAAAATTTGGCAAACATAAGATTAATAACAACCAGGCTGAAGCTGAATTAGCAAGAAATTTTCTTCAGATTGTTGATGCTGAGTCTTATTTACCTGAAAGTATTCGATCTACAGAATTAAAAATGGCATTAGAAGAATTGAACACGGCTCATTACGCATTTTATAATAATTTCTATCTTGAACCATCTTGTGCAAAGCAAGTTAGAAATTTAGTTGGTGACAATATAATACCATCATCTGTAAATCGTTTTTACGTTTTAGTTATTACAAATGTTTTCCTTACGAACGGAAATGGTGTTGCTTGGAATGCAGAAGATATTTATATTGATCTGATAAAAAAATTCACACAGTCGCAAATGTTTATTGCAATTACATCGTTTACAACTGACAAGATTTCAAGCAAACTTCAATTCGAACTCTGCAAAAATAAATACTTATCTTTGTTGAAGGCTGCAAAGAATACTGTAACCGCACCGCTATTATTGGATTTTATTGACGAGTTAAAGAATTACAAAGGGAATTATTCGGAACTGAGGAATAATGAATCCATTATGCAACAGGTAAAAAAGTTGTCAGCTTTATTTAAATAAAATAATCCGCCATATGAGTTTATCTCTATGGCGGTTATTTTTATACCTATATCTTATTAATAGCCTCCAACAGCTCCTGCACATTAACGTGCGTATAGACCTTCTCGGTCAGCGACATAGCACCTGAATGACCTACGATCTTCTTTATCAGCGTAGGTGACACCTCTTTTTCGGTCATCATCGAGATGCACGTATGACGGGTATCATGTGGCTTGTGTGAGCAGCCGATCAGTTCCATAACAGGTGTCCAGTAGGAATCATAGTAGTTGCGGTAAATGAACTGCTTGCTGTCAGGAGTATGGAGCAGATACTCTTTGCCGTCCTCATACCATTTCTTGAAGAACGGATAAGTCCTGTCGTGTATCGGCACAACACGAATACCGCTTTCGGTCTTGCTCTCCACTACCTTGAAGCAATGTTCCTCGATATTGACGTTTTCACGTTTCAGGTCAAGCAGCTCGGACACACGAACTCCGCTGTATATCAGCATCAGGACGATCTGAGCATAGAGATTGTTTTCCTGCAGCCACAGAGCATCAATTTCTTCCTTACTGAAAGGAGAGCGGTCTGTCTTGTTCGGGTTCTTGTCCTTGAATTTAAGAATATCCACGTATTCCGAGTAGTCTTTCATACAGATTTCGTACTTCATCGCATACTCATACATCTGGCTGAACAGCACTTTCAGTTTGCGGAGTGTGGGATAATTCTTACCGCAGTTGTCTACAACACCCTGCAAGTCAGTCAGCTTCAAATCCTTGAGCACTCTGTCATGCAGGGGTTCACAGGTATTATATGACGCTTTGTATGCTTTGGCGTTGCTGTCCGAGATCGTGGGGAACTTCTCCGCCGACCACTTCTCAAAGACTTCAGCAAAAGTGACCTTGGACGCTTCAATGTCATAGGGATTCTTATTGTAATCCATAAGCATTTCAAGCCCTTTAGCCCTGGTCGGAGCATAACCGATAGTGATGTACTGCTGTTTACGCTTGCCTGTCTTTATGTCAATATCCCAGCCCACCGTCTTGCGAACAATGTAGGGATTGCGCCTGTTGCCCGACAGCTTGTAGACAGTGCCAACACCGTTAGCTAACTTCATTCTGCTTCTCCTCCTTCAGCCGTACCACCTCACGGCAGGTGTCAATGATCTCGGAAATGCGGTCAATCTGCGTTTTCAGTTCATCAAGTGGCATAGGCGCTTCTTCCTGTTCGTCCTTGTTGACGGTGAACTTTTTAAAATCGCTGATTATGGACGATGTAAAGCCCTTGACGGTCATTATCAGATAGTTTTCAAATTGCAGGAATTCGCTTATGGACATATAGCACATTGTCTTTCCTGCCTTTTTGAGAGCAATTACATATCCCTCAGAGAATAACTGCAACAGCTCAGGCGGCATATCATACACAGGCTGTCCTTTGTCTGTCTGAGAAAGAATGAAGTAATCGCTCCACACATCACGTGAAGCCTTGATTTCCAGTGTATAGCCGAGGTTTGCAAGCACTGTTGACAGCACATTCTGATTACGCTTTCCTACGAATGTGGCGGTATCGAGCAGCACCGCCTGCGATTTCAGGCTATCAAAGCTGTCCCCCATAAGGTGATTGAACTTCTGCAATGCTTCATAATAATCATCGTCATAACTGTCCGCATAGACAACTATATCCTCGACAGGCACATCATAGAACTCAGCAAGCATATTGATATAGCTGTTTGTAATAGTAGCCTTGCCGTGTTCGATTCCGTTGTAATGTGTACGTGAAGCACCGAGAGCTTCTGCAAGCTGATTCTGCGATAAACGACGCTCGGTACGCAGAGCAACTATCTTTTCTCTTGTTTTCTCCTGATCTATCGTTTTCATGTTGTCCCTCCACCGATTATGAATAAATTGTTACTGTACTATTTATATCAAGACAATTGAAATGTCTGGAAGTGTATGGTACAATTATATCAGAATCGCAGAGAGATGTCAAGAGACACCCTGAGATTTTTTCACACGATTAGAGATAGATAGATAATCGGAAGGAGACAAAATGAATAATACTACTAATTCTCTGCCGGCTTTTACAGGCAGAAACGTACCGATCAAGGAGATCGCACAGGCAACAGGCAAAGACCCGCAGTACATCCGAATCGGCTTACAGAAAGGCATATTCCGTTTCGGATATGCTTTCAAAAAGGACGGTTCAAGCGAGTACAACTACTTATGCCCTGACAAGAAGGTGTGGGAGGACTTAGGCTATTTCAGGTCAGAAGCGGAGGTCAGCGATGCAGGAAATGATGAATGATACTGCGGAGCTGATTGTCGAAGACGACATCGGTGAAATTCTCCCCGATGCACTTCCCGATAGCGAACAAATTGAAGAACAGGAGAAATCCGAACTTGACAAGCTGAAAGAAGAACTATCCGCTGTTACCTACGACGATATACTGAACAGCACTACTCCCTATGAAAAGATACTTGCTCTGCCTGACGAATTTGCAGTATCTCAGTATATCACTGCTTTCCGTCAGATAGCCAAGAAGTTCAAGTTGACGGCGGACTTTGACAGTCTTGTTGCTCCCTACAAGGAAAAGGCTCTAAGGCAGCTCAAAGAAGCCGAACATCAGGAAAAGAAAGAGGATAAGAGCAAATATCCGAAGTGGTGGGACGGCTCGCAGGTCAATGAGGACGTATTCTGTACGGAGCTTCTCGCACAGCACACACTGTACTGCATCAATGGGCTGTTCTATGATATAGACGGCGAGTTCCTTATCTCGGAGCTGAGCAAGGTCATATATGATCGTATCAAGCCTTATGTCATAAAGAATGTCGCAGACCGAACCAAACGTCTGGTGGAAGCCATGAAGATAAAATGCTACCGTCCTTCACCTGTTCCCGACGAAAGAACTATACACCTGAAAAACGGCACACTCCATCTGGCGGAAGGACACTTTGTTTTCTCACAAGGAAAGCAATTCACCATGAACCGCCTGGTGATAGAATACCGTTCCGATGCACCACCGCCTGAACGCTGGCTCAGGTTTGTGCAGGAGCTTCTGAATGAACAGGACGTACTGACATTGCAGGAGTATATGGGTTATCTGATGATACCGTCAACAAGAGCGCAGAAAATGCTGATGATCTCAGGCAACGGCGGCGAAGGAAAGTCTCGTATCGGCAAGGTGCTTTTTGAGATCATGGGGTATAAGAATTCTGTAAGCGGAAGTGTGTCAGGTCTGGACAACGGACCTGCGGCGAGATTCAACAAGGTCAAGCTCCTCGGAAAGCTATGCATGATAGATGATGATATGGATATGTCAGCACTTGAAAAGACAGAGTTTCTCAAACAGCTTATCACAGCAGAAATACCGATGGAGATCGAACCGAAAGGCAGCCCGTCGTTTCAGGCACAACTGTACACAAGAGTTATCGCATTCGGAAACAATCCGATCTCTGCTCTTTATGACCGCAGTCAGGGTTTCTTCCGCAGGCAGATGATATTGATTGCAAAGCCTGTTCCGAAAAACAGAGTCAGCGATAAACATCTGACGGAAAAACTGCTTGCTGAAAAAGAAGGAATATTCCTCTGGTGCCTTGAAGGATTGGAACGGCTTATCGCAAATGATTTTGAGTTTACGATCAGCAATCAGGCGAAAGAAAATCTCAGGCGAAGTGAGCGTGAGAGCAATAATATTATTCCGTTCATGGAGAGCGAGTATGACTTCAAATTTGATGCTACGGGACAGATACATTCGCAGGAATTATATTGGGCTTATCAAAGCTGGTGCAGGCTCAACAGCCTTGATGAATTGTCAAGACGAACATTCACAGGTTATTTGAAATCCCACGCCGATGATTACGGCATCGCCTACACAGAAAATGCTGTCAATGAGCAAGGCAGGAGAGCCCGAGGATTCATCGGAATGAGATACACCTATCGTTCCCCGACGATCATGTATTGAGCAACAGTTTTATACGGTTCGTTACACACTTTTATACACACCTGAAAAGAAAGAATATCAGGGCTTACACACTTACACAGATATTCTGTTTATTTGATATGGGAAAGCCACAGAAATATTTTTTCTTTTTTGATGATAAAACTTCGGTCAGCTCTGCCGTTGTGTGTGAAGTGTGTAACCGTGTAAATAGAATAGCTGTCAGAAAAGAAAAATGACAAGTCAGACAGGCACAGAAATGCCTGAAATTCTCTTTTGAAAAAGAGAAAAATGAAACTACGCCCATAGGGGCGTATGGAAGAGTAGCAAGCACGGTATGGTGTGGGTACAAAAACCGAAAACCACACCATACAAAGCTTGTGAGAGGGACACCCCTCAGACCCCGATTTTTAACATACGAAAGAGAGAATTTTTATGAGAAAAAGTGAGAAGAAAAAGCAGGTTATAAAACGTGACCGCTATCTGAAAATAAGAGTGACCGAAGAGGAGCTTGAAGCATTCAAACGCAAGTTTAAAAACAGCGGTATGCGAACATTTTCAGGCTTTGTCAGAGCAATGATATTTGAAGGCTATATCGTTTATTTCAACGAAGAGGAACTTCGTGAAATATACCGCCTAGTAGCTAACATTTCCAACAACATCAACCAGATCATTCTTCACGTCAGCCGAGACGATGATTCTTTCGACAGCGACATTGCTGAGATCAAAGAAAAAATGAATCGGATATGGCAGCCGCTGAACTTCTTTCAGGCTAAGGTTTTGCAGTTAAAGCACTAAGAAAAAACAGAGTGCATTGTACTGGAATTATATCTTTCGTTGCTGCGCATTTCACAAGAATTATTACAATCATTCCGAAGAGCTGGACTCCGGAATATTTATCCGCTATAATGGATTCACAACAATGATTTATGGAGGCGATTTTTATGTTCAGAATACCCGAACTCGCAATGCCGAGAACTCGCACCGTCACAACCATCTGCAACGGTAAGAAAGAGGTATGGGATGATTATGAAGAAGCCAAGGATTTCTTTCTCAGTCAGATGATGACTACCGAAGGCGAGGAGCGTGACCGAGCAGAGTGCATTTACATTCAGCTCATACATGGGCTGGAGGAGTGTTCGGACGAGGATTAAAAAAGAGGGCATTGTCACTCGCAGTGACAATGCCCATACTTTTTATCCATTATATGGATTTGGAAGATACATCCAAGCGTCTATGCTTACATCTGATTTAGTATTCCATGTTTTAGTTTTTGTGATAAAGGAGATTATTCGTATTTCCTTCTTTCCCCAGCAACCGTCAAAGATATTCCATTCTCTGCAAGTAACTAAGCAAGGAATCTCATTATCATTTCCTTCAGGAAGAGACTCTTCACAAGGTATCCAATTGAATTGATGAGAATAATTCATCTTAGTCCTCCGAGTTATTGAGTCGTGTAACTAAATCGACATCAATTCGTTTTACTGTTTCTAATGACTTATTATACCTATCTTTTGTAAGTTCAAATAATTGCATTCGATTTTGACAATCTCTGTTTTTCAAACTATTTGAATCATAACATAAAACAAAATCATCAATTACTGCTGCAAGATCAGCAAACGCATTTTGCCATTCGTGTAGATCATTTGATGCTATTGGAAAATCAGATTGTAAAAAGTACAGACTCCTTATTTCAGATGCTATGGTACGTGTATTAGAGATTAATTCCTGCTCTGAGATTGTCCGATTAACGTATTCTCTAAATTCTGAAATGTATTTTTCCGCGCATCTTATCATCTTATACATACAATCACGAGTCATGTTCATTAGCTCATTATCGTCAGAGATATTTTCAGATATAATCTTTTTTGTAAAGTCATAATGCCTTATTTTGGAAATCCAAACATCATTTATAATAACGGAACTGTTGTTTTTATTATACCAGTGGGCTTTATCTTGATATTCATCAACCCATATAGAACGGAAAGAATAATTATGATTTATAATATCAGTTTCATCATAGCCAAAATACATAAAAAGAATATTATTTGGTAAACCTCTAAATCTCTTTTCACTGATTTGTGAAGAATATACTTCATAATGAAGCGCATCTACTTTGATTTCATTGGTGATATCTGCTACATCTGCTTCGGTGCAAGGATACTTTAAGATCACTTCTAAAGATATTCTTTTTACATCTGCGTGAACAGGGGTTACAGAACAAATAATATACTTATCCGTTTCTTTGTGGATTTTTGCAATTTTGTAAGGTGTATATTTTTCAACATCAAAGAATATAGTTCCAACAATGCTTGAACGGAATGCGTTGTGTTGTACAGGATTCGCAGTCTGATTTGCAATATTAGAAAGGCGATCAACATAGTTTTTTATGTCTTCAAGAGATTTTTTACCTTGTTTGATTAGGTATCGATTAGTAAAGGCATCATATAATATTCTTGTGAAAAGACTTAGCGGACGGGTTGAATCAAATCCTGATACTTCGCCAAAATCACATGATGCCATAACTGCACATCCATGACCTACAAATCCATCAACGGTAGAAGTGATATCAATAGAAGGTTCTAAATATATGTTTTTATTTCCTGAATGACAACTATCAATTAAAACTATTTTGTTTTTGCAATTTATGTTATCGATCAAATCGATAATTTCCTCAACACTTATGAAACTATCACTGAACGCAAGATAGTTCACTGTACCTCTTTTGGCTCCATGTCCTGAAAAATAGAAAACAAAAGTATCTTCGACATTAACAGCCTTTGATATTGACTTGAATGCATTCTTGTATTCATCGACGCTAACACTTCCACCCTCACCACACAGCAGCATATCTGAAAGATTTATATTCAAACCAACATTCAATGCTTTCTTCATTGCATATAAATCATTTAAGCATTTAGGAAGATTATTGCGTGGGTCAGCATACTCACTTACGCCAACTAATAATGCTTTAACCATAAAAGCAAATCTCCTTTACATCTTTGTCATACAACTGAGTGCATTTACTCGTTTAGAAACTACGGATTCAATATGTTTCATCCAAGCCGGAGCCTCCATATTATCGCGCTCAGTCTCGCATTGGAGTATCAAATCTCTCAAATGTTCAGGACGAGCCTGTTTGCCCTCAAACATGGAAACAAAGTGTCTACGGAACTGCTCCAATGAAAGAGGAACAATATCGAGTCTCTGCTTTACATCGCCCTTGGCGTACCAAATACCGTGACGGAATGTTTCGGCGGTGTTGGTATCAATTCTTATTGCGAGGAAAAGCCCATACACCGGCTTATTATAATTCAAAACTGCATCGGATACATGACGGCGGACAGGTTCACCTTCCATTGCTTCCTGCCTTGAAGATGTGGACATTGTAACCTCTGTGAGTATCATGAAGTCCTCAAACTCACAGTACAGATCGCCTTTTCCTCCGCCTGCTGCGGTTACAGGCAAAAAGTCAGAATCGAGTCTGAAGCCACGAACCTCATAAGGCTTATTAACCATGTGATCTATCGCAAGTGCAGCTCTCCAAAGTGTCCACTCAAAGTATGCAGGAGTTTCGTCTTTGGGTATTTCGATAGCGTTATCTTCGTCATAGACGAGTTTTCCACCGCCCTTAATGAGCAATGACATATAATCTGCTATCTCCTGCCACTGGTTACATTGATCATTAGCATACTGTATCTCATCTGTTTTTGCAAGGGTATCTTCCAAACGTTGCCTTGCAATATTTATCTCAGCAGGTGTATCAAGTGGCAGATCGGAAATATCATACACGATATGACGCTCTTTCAACTGCTTTTTGAGATCTTCAAGCAAAGATTTTGCCACATCAAGATTATCTGTCGGCAGAGAAGCTCCGGAACAGAGCTTCTTGTATGCTTTTATAAGTGGCTCCGATGTTGCTGTACTTTTGGCGAGTTTTTCTGCAAGCAGGTGTTTTGCAGGAACAATCATGATACCTCTGCCTTTACGCTGAAACATACCTGAAATACGCAGATAACGCATATTCATATCGCAGTAATCGGTGAAATTCTCAGATTTCTTATCGTAATATTTACCGCGTTCTTTGATCTCGTTTTTGTCAAAGGTACGCTTGGCAGGAGCTTTCGCTCGGCGTTGTCTGAGATCAAGAATGTGATCAACAACTTCAGAGAGATTATAGCTCGGATTAGTTGTATGTCCCCACAAGGCAAACTCAATACGGCTCATTTCCGTAGAGCCTGTTCGCTTCTCCAGTTCCAACATGATAGCAAGCATCCAACGGAGCGGAGAGAAGTATTCATCACCGTCAGGCATTGGAAACTGTTCAACACTCATGGCTCTGAGAAAACACTCCTGAACAGCAGGAAAGGTATCAGCTTTTAGAAACATTCTGCCAAACGGAGTTATCTCGTCCATAGCACCGAGATCGTCCTGATTACCGTCCTTTTTATTGACTTGTGGATAGATATAGCCGTTCTTGGCAAACATCAATCGCCATTTACGGGCATGGCTGCCTGATTCGTCCTTGCCACTTTCATTCTGAATAATACCTTCTTTATTCAGCAGATTCATAAAGCCGATTTCGTTATCTCTGCCGTGTAGCTTGCCGACAAAAGCAGATTTGGCATATACTGCAAGACCTTCCTGTATTCTGTTAGGATTTCTCAGACCTGTATTACCAACAAGCCAAATCTTTATGTTTTCTTCCATAACGTATTCTCCTATCAATACCCGACAAAGAGGTATTCCTGAACAGAGTTTCTATGTGTTTTTGCGTCAGCCTGGTTGCCAAACGCATATTTATAGTCTACGGGAACCACTTCAACGTGTCCCTTGTATTTTTTCATTAATGCTACCATATCTTCTTGTGTCGGCAGGCTGTTTGAGGAATATGATACAATAAGGATACTGTCAGCGAACTTGCTGAACAGCTTATCAAAAGCATTGTATGCTCCGTTTTTTGTCGAGAATGGGGTAGGATATGATTTGAATTTCTTTGTTTTTGTATGCTCCTGTATCTCGACACCTTTCCAGTCGCGGGCAAGTCCTTCAATAAAATGGTATCTGCGTACATATTCATTATCCGACAACGGTGAATAGTATGGGGGATCTATATAGACAAGATCAGGATTGATGCCTGTCAAAGCCATAGCATCTCCGTTTACAGATTTATTAGCCTTATGATTATCAAAGACTGCATTATTAACTGCTTCAACAGCTTCAAGAAACTGCTGAGAAAGAGATTTCTGCAAGTCCTTTCGACCGTCATCATACCTATGCCCCGTGTATGTAAATATGCCGCGAGGTCTTTTCTTTGTGCAGGCACGAATAAGAGCTGTCATTGCGATAGCTTTCTTATACTGATCGTTTATCGTAGCTATGTTTGTACGAAGTACATCGATCAGCTCATTTTCCTCGTCAGTATAGTATAAATCCTTGAATGTATCGGATACAAAACGGTCTATGTCGCCTTGTTGTACCAACAGCTTTTCAGCTTCTTCCACAGGGAGTGTAACAGTATTGTTCTCAACCATAGCTTTCGTAAATGTTGCAGACATAGCCATATAATCGTTGCTGATTACTGTTTTGCCATGAGATTTGAACATATATCCAACAATTCCCGAACCCGAAAACAGATCTACAGCCGTATCGAACTCAAAGCGTGAAGCAACATTCCAGATTTCACCGAGCAATTTTCTCTTAGAACCCATAAATCTCGTCGGAGGATATAATGACACCTGATCGGAGAGAGGTTCACTTTTAGGAGCCTTTTTCTTTTCAGGAGGTATAGTAACAATAACATCTTCGCCTTTTCGGGTATCTCCATGACAAGATATGTGCCGTTTCGTCTGAATGACCTCTATCTTGTACTGCTCATAAAGCTGATGAACAAGTGGGTGATTGGAATTAGTGAGGATAACGTAGCATCCACGCTCATGAAGCGTACCGATCATTTTTGCAAGCTCAACATGATCGTCCTCATAGAATTGTTCTTTTGTATATCTCTTGAAATCCGAGTTTTCTGAGATGGGGAGATAAGGCGGATCCAAAAATACAAAATCGCCTGGCTGAGCGTAATGCTCAAGAACAAGAATATAATCACCGCAAAGAATATCAGCTTTTTTCAGAGCTTCGGAAGCAAGGCGGAGTGCATCTGTATCACAAATCTTAGGATTTTTGTACTTGCCGAACGGAGTATTGAACTGCCCATTCCTGTTTACACGATACAAGCCATTAAAACAAGTTTTATTTAAATAGATTGTTCTTGCAGCAGCTTCGGCTTTTGAAAGAGTATGCCAATCAAGAGAACGCACCTCATAGAACATTTCGCTCGTATTCTCATATTTCTGTAAGCACTCAATAACATCATCAACATTGTGTGCAACCTGGAGATACATATTTATCAGCTCAGGATTGCTGTCTGCGATAATAGCATTTTCAGGCTTCAAAGAAAAGAATAAAGCTCCGCCACCGAAAAACGGCTCAATATATCTGCCATATGTTTTCGGAACTCTCGGCAAAAGCTCACCTAGCATCTGCGTCTTGCCGCCAGCCCATTTAAGAATAGGCTTTGCCACAGGAGCTTTTTTTGTTTTAACGCTCATCACTCTGCATCCTTTCGATCAGCCGTTTCAGGCACCATTTCCATAATATCTCCAATATCGCATTGTAGAGCATTGCATATCTTTACAAGCACATCTGTTGTAACATTCTCGTTCTTTCCGAGCTTAGCCATAGAAGCATGACTGATGCCAGCCGCAGCACACAAATCTTTCTTCTTCATATCCTTGTCTATCAGTATCTTCCATAGCTTTTTATAACTTATCGCCATTAGGGTAACACTCCATATTCTGAACTAATTGTCAATGATTGCAGAACTAAAATCTGCAATCGCTGAATTAATTATATTATACCATACCTTTAGTGAGTTTTCAAGTGTTTGCGTAGAAAACTCAATTTTCTTTTTTATTTTTTACAAAGAAAACAGCTGGATTGACTAAACTGTATTAATGTGTTATAATACTCTATGGAATTATAGGCATATGCTGATACAATATAACGTATGTCAATGGAGGTGTGATACTTGAATAACATTGAAAAAGGTGCATTTTTGAAGTTATTTAACCGAAATGGATACGTGTTGAACTTTTCCACCAATGACTTTAATAGTTTCACAATGGAAAGTATCGGCGTTCCTTTATGTCAAAAATACGGATTATCTAAAGGTGCATCGCTAACTGCCTATTGCAGCGAAGCAACCGAAACAGATATTATTAAACTCTTTTCAGATTTGCTTGAATACTACGAATTACACTTATTATCATCAACCTATAATAATGGGGAATATAGTAATCTTTATGAAAAATGCAAGATCATAATAGAAAGAGAATCAAAAACTAACGTTAAACTATCAACGCCTGCGATCACCTGCGTTAATAGAGACTATATAAAAGATATCTCAATAAGAGCAATGCAAGATGTTGATAATCAAAATTATGATAGTGCCTTAACCAAATCAAGAACGCTTTTGGAAGAAGTATTTTGTTATGTTATTGAGCAAAAGGGCGATACTCCGTCTGATAAAGGCGATATAGGTAAGCTTTACAAACAAGTTAAAGATCTTTATAATATGCACACCGATGGCAATATGGATAAGCGAATCAATACCTTGTTATCGGGTTTAGAGAAGATTGTTAGTTCAATAGCTGAAATGAGAAATAAAGCAAGCGATTCTCATGGTGTTGGAGCCAATAGAATAACTATCAATGAACATCACGCTCGATTGTTTGTAAATTCATCAATGACAATGGCAGATTTTATTTTGTCTGTAGCTGAAAAACAAAACTAAAAGAATAGCCTTGCATTGTCACAAAACAAGCAGGGTAACAAACACGTAACTAACAAATCGGCCTTAAAACAACATATTTACGAGAATATACTTTATCAAAGAGATAATTTCAAATTATTGCATATCAAAGATCGCTCTGTTTTTGGCAGGGCGATTTTTTATTTATGCGCTATTGCATTTTCCCATAATTTATGCTAAAATAATAATAAAGGAGCGATGCAAATGACAAGATCAATCTACCCCGTACTTGCACGGCAAACGACTCTTCCCTTCTACCTCGCGGGAATCGGCATTTCCGACCCCGAATATCACGCCGTTCGCGAGAATGGGCTTACGTCACACCAATTTCTTTTTACCGAAAAAGGCAAAGGCGTGCTTAAAATCGGCGGACAAACTTACGCGCAACAACGCGGCAATGCCTTTTATCTTGCGCCAAAAACTGCGCATGAGTATTATCCATCAGACGATGAATGGTGCACGCGCTGGCTGGTTTTTCGCGGAAAATATGCAGACCAGCTTATGCTTGAAATGGGATTTTCAAGTTTCAACAAAACAAATGAGCTTGATATGCTGAGATCTATAAGTATGTTCAATCGTCTTTATTCATGCGCTGAAAACCCTATAAATCAAGGCGAAAATGCTTCTGCATTACTGTACGAGATCATCATGGCAATGCGCACGGCTATGCTGTCAGGCGACAAAAGTACGACAGATCTAGGCGACATAACTTCACGCGCAATAATGTATATTGAGCAAAATTATGCAAATGATATTCAAGTTGAACAGCTGGCACAGCTTTCGGGAGTGTCGGTGCAGCACTTCTGCCGCGTGTTCAAAATGCGCACGTCTATGCGTCCGCTCGAGTACATTGCCAACCGTCGCATTGCCGCCGCAAAATCGCTGCTGATAAACACCTCGCTTGAGATCGCCGAGATAGGCAGACAGGTAGGCTACCCCGATCGAAATTATTTCAGCATAGTTTTTCGCCGAATAGAGGGCATATCTCCGCGCGATTATCGGCGCGCCAAAGGCTGCGCAATGCTTTAATGCTAAAATCATAATAATATGCAAAAAAATTTAGCTTGACCAGTCCGCACGCAAGGTGTATAATTATAAAAAAACGGAGGTCATCATGCTGGAAAGAAATGTTTTTATAGACGCTGCCGACGCCGATATGCGCGAAAATATGCGCTGGCGCGGCACAGGAATGGTCAGCGCGAACAACTCATCGCGGCTGATGCTCGACTACAAAGCGCAGTCCCCCGATTCATATTGGAAGATCATGGAGTTGACGTTCGGCAAAAGCGGCTTGTGTGTGAGCCATTTAAAGGTCGAAATGGGCAGCGATGTTAATTCGTCATCGGGTACCGAGCCTTGCGTTATGCGATCAGCCGAGGAAAAGCCTGACATTACGCGCGGTGCAGGCTTTCAACTAGCCGCCGATGCGAAAAAAATCAACCCCGATCTTACGCTGGATATGCTTTGGTGGAGCGAGCCACGTTGGGTCAGCGATTCCGAAAACGTTTTCAAAGCACGTTATGAGTGGTATAAGCGCACGCTGATCGCGGCTTACGAGACTTACGGTCTTAAATTTGATTATGTTAGCGCGGTACAAAACGAGCGCGGCGCGGATCTTGAATGGGTGAAATACCTTGCGGCGAGCCTGCGTGGCGAAATAAACTGCCCCTACGACTTTTCAAAGATCAAAATAGTCGGCGGTGAAGAGGTCTGCACTTGGAATTTTGCTGACAATATGCTTCAAGACAGTGAACTTATGGAAGTGGTTGACGTTATTGGCAGCCACTACACAAGCCGTTCAACGGAAAATGCGCAGGTAATTGCCAACAAAAATGGTAAAGAACTTTGGTTCAGCGAAGCCAGCTCGCCTATGGCGTATGCTGAGGGCGTGCGACGCTTTAACAAATCGGGGCTGAGCGGTATAAACGGCGCGCTCGACATCGCAAACCGCGTTATCGCGATGTATCCGCAGGGTAAAATGACCCTGCACGAGTATCAGCCCGTCATTTCCGCCTATTATGATGGTGTTTGTTATTGCCATAAGTCGCTTGTTACAGCATATAAACCATGGAATGGTAATTTTATTCTTGAAAATGGGTTTTATACAGCACTGCTTTTTTCTCAATTTATTCCTAAAGGGTGGAGATTTATCAAAAATGCTTGCTTCTGTGACGGCCTTGTAGGCGGCGACGGTCACGCAATGGTCGATGTAAAATTCAGCTATCTGACCACCGTTAGTCCGGATTTTAAGGATTATTCTATCGTTGTAACCAATACTTTACAGCAACCGATCAAGTATACTTTTACAGTAAATGGAATAAACACAGAAAATAAGCCCCTGAACGTCTGGGAAACTCGCGGAGAAAGCGATATGTCTAAGTCGTTTGACAGCGGTTTTTTTGAAAGTAAGGGATTTATATCCATACTAACCAATGATAAATTGACTAAGTTTGATGTAACGATACAGCCGATGTCTATTGTCACGATCACAACGCTTGAGCCGAAGTTCACTAAGCCTATTCAAAATTCGTCAAATGATATTTTTGCACTGCCTTATCGAGATGATTTTTGTTATTCTGACAAGCCAGCCAATTTTCTGCATGGTCGCGGCGGCGCTCCTCTCTATACGACCGATCAAGGCGGCGCATTTGAAGTCGAAAACGGCGCTCTTGTTCAGCAGATCACGCAGGAAATGCGCGCGAATGAGTGGGGCTACACCCCCGAGCCGACCACAACTCTCGGTGACGACCGCTGGTTCGACTATTCCGTTTCGGCAGACGTGGAATTTGCATCGTCAGACGCGCCCGAGAGCAACTACGTCGGCATCGGACTGCGCCACATTCTTGCCTGCGACGCAATGAGCGGATATTCTCTGCGGCTTTACGAATCGAAAAATTGGAAATTGATGTATGACGACAGCATAATTGCAAGTGGATTAGTTTCCAGTTTTGGCAGACTTGCACTGTTAATTCAGCATGATTTATTGCGAGCATATGTCGGAAATCAGTTGGTAATTGAATACAGAGTTCCCAGTTCGCTTTCGATTGCAAGTGCAGGACGTGCAGCTTTGTATAGTTCATATAACAAAAATTCATTCAAAAACCTTGCAATTGAACCGCTTGGATCTGACGATGCTTACACTTATGCCGAGCGTTTTGACGATACCGATATGCGATTTGAGTACTTCGGCAACTGGGAGCACGAACTAATGAGCAGTTTCAGAAATTACAAGCGTACGCTTTCCAAAGGCACTGTTGGAGATAGCCTTATCTTCAAATTCACAGGCAGTGGTTTTGGAATAATGGGAGCGCAAATCGGAACATCGCAAGTAGAAATGACCATTGACGACGGTGAACAAATGCTTATAACTCCAGCAAAATCAAAGGAAAGAGCTATTACCTGCCGAGCGTTTGATCTATCGGAAGGCGAGCACACTGTTGCGATAAAAGTTATTTCAGGTGACTTTTATGTTGACGGTGCAGAGGTATACCAATAATTGTTTCATATATTTGCATTAGCGGTACGCCGTCTAACGGTCGCACGTTCGTAAAGCCGGCATACCGCAATACTTGCATAAATCGCGCTGCAAATGTCGCGATAATATCCTTTATCTTCTCCGTTCAAATATTCATCTATTACCTTCTCCAATGATTGATATTTATTGTGTTTATTGACCGCACTCATTAGTTTAGAATAGTTATCAATAAAATACTTTTGCAGGCGCAATTCATAGCCAATATGCTCTCTGATATTTCCAATTTTGCCATCCGAGTGTACTGCACAACAGAAATCGCAGACGTAGTGCGCCATCTCGCCAAGCTGAAAAAGCGCCAAAAATGTGTTTTTATTTTCCAGCCTCATCAGCCGTCGAAAGACATATTTTGCCGAACTTTGGTAAAAATGCGGATGCAAAAACTGCGTTGGCAGTAGGTCTGGCGCGGCTGCTCCCAGTGAGAATACCAGCTGCTCTGCTGAATTAAGCCCCGCACGAATTGCCGCGATCTTTGCGATGAGAAAATGTGTCTTTGTTTTCATAATTTGCCTCCCGATGATCGTCTTGATTTCAGTTATCTGCACTTATTATATCCCGGAAATTGTAAATAATTCTCGTTATAATTTTGTACATATATTTAAATCAAGCATATTTGCCTACAAATCATCAGCAATTTACCGCACAATTACGTCGATTTTTCATATTTTATAATTTCACTTCAGCATTATCAGCAGCATCTCTCGTTGTTCAATACACTCATGCCTGTTCCACCCAGAGCTTTCATTTATAGGATTAAATGGTCTGCTCATTCCCGCCGAGATAATTGTCAGTATCGCTGCACTGCTCGGCATGGCAGTTTGAGGTAAAACAAATATTTGCATAAAAACCCCCGTAGGCGCGTGGTCTGCGGGGGTTTAATTTTAGTATTAAATTGTTAAAATCCACCTCTTTGCCGCTTTCATAATTTTTTCCACATTAACAAATAACCCCCGCTCAAAAACGTTCAAGCAGGGGTTTCAAAGAGAGCTGATAGTCGGACTCGAACCGACGACCTGCGCATTACGAATGCGCTGCTCTACCAACTGAGCCATATCAGCAAATATAACATTAACATTATTATTTTATCACAATTTTTTTCTCCCGTCAAGTGCTTTAATAGTTTTTTTACATTTGCTCATCGCATTGCCGCTTCCGAGATCGCCGCGAATATCAGCACCGCTAGCGCCGCCGGGCTTATCTGCCCCGAGTACGCCGCCAGCGCGAATATCCCCGCGAAACATACCCACGCCAACGCCCGCCGCGCGCCCTCCTTGAAATACAGCGCCGCCAGCCTGCCGCCGTCGAAATGCGCGAACGGCAGCATATTGAAAGCCCCGAGCGCCGCGTTCACCGCGCAAAATTCCCGCAGACCCGCCATGTGCGAAAGCCACGCCAGAAGAAAATTCACCGCGCACCCCGCCGCCAGTATCGCCCCCTCGCGCCGCCTGCTCAGCAGACCCCACCGCGGCACTATCTTGATGCCGCCCGCGTAAAAGCAGACCCGCTCGGGCGGTTGATCGAGCAGACACATTGCCGCGAAATGCCCCGCTTCGTGCAGTATGCACCCAAGCAGCGCCGCGAATATCCCCGCCGAGCCGCCGCCGCCCGCGAAAAATGTGAACATCACCACAGCGAAAAATCCGAAGCAAAAACTTACCCGCACCCCGCCGACTTTCGTTTCCAGCACGCCGCCACCCCCCGTATATCTTATGCCGCCGCCCGCCCGATAATGCAAAAACCGCGCGGCAGATCTCTCCGCCGCACGGCTATGTATCGCTACTGCGCGTTTTCCTTTTTTATCCTGAATATCATCCGCAGCATTGGCGCTAAAAGTCTGGGACTTTTTACAACTACTACTTTCATACGAAATACCTCCCTGTTTTGATGTATTTCATACTATGCGCCCGCGCCGCGTTTTGCTACTCCAGCCTGCTCTGCACTATCAGCAGCAGCCCCTCGGTGAAGCTGATCTCCGCTCGCTCGGCGGTTATCTCGTTCGAGATGCCGATGGGGAAATTTGCGCTGATCTCGCCGTTTTCAAGCGAGTACTTCACGCCCCTCAGCGTCAGTCCGCGCACCTGCTGCGTGTATGCGAAAAGCGAAAGAGAATAGCCCTCGCGCCGCGCCACGCTGTATTTCCCCGCGCCCGCGAGCATTATCTCCTCGCCGCAGCTAAGTATGCGTCCGCGCGCGCCCTCGCTGTTTATGAAAGCCAGCACCTGCACGTTCGCGAAAGTGTGGTCAAACCTGCCGCCCATCGCGCCCAGTATCGTGATGTCCCCGCAGCCGCGCCGCAGCGCTTCCCGCACCGCCGCCATCAGGTCGGTGTCGTCCTTCTCGCAGGGATATGTGATGTGCTCGCAGTCATCGGGCACGAAATTCAGCGAATCGTAGTCGCCGACGGCTAAATTCGGCACTGCCCCCAGCTGCTTGCAGTTTTTGTAGCCGCTGTCCGCCGCGATGATGTACGCTCCCTCAAGCTCCAGCCCGTCAGGCAAATGCGGCTCGGGTCGCCCGCCTGTAAATATTATGCAGCGTTTCATATAAAACGCCTCCATTCCTTATTTATGCTCCCATTCTTTGAGCTGCTTCGCCTGCTCGTACATTTCCTTGTAGCTTTCGTGCCGCGAAGCCGCTATCTCGCCGCGCTTCACCGCCTCTATCACCGCACACCCCTTTTCAGACGTGTGGCTGCAATCGGGAAAACGGCAGTCGTCGGTGTACTCGGCAAATTCGCGGAAGCAGCCCGCCAGCTTGTCCTTGAAGATTATATCGTACCTGTTCGTGTCGAAGCTGGAAAAACCGGGTGTATCAGCAATGTACCCGCCCTCGCCCGTCGGGAAAAGCTCAACGTGGCGTGTAGTGTGCCGCCCTCTGCCCAGCTTGCGGCTTATCTCGCCCGTCGAAAGCTCCAGCTCGGGGAAAATGTTGTTCAGCAGCGAGGATTTTCCCGCTCCCGTGTTGCCCGTAAAGGCGCAGAGCTTGCCGCGTATAAATTCGCGCACCTCGGCGCTGCCCTGCCCCGTGGTGTTGTCCGCAAGGAACACGGGTATGCCCGCCATGCGGTACGGCTCGGCTATCTGCGTGCAGTCGCCCTTATCGGTCTTGGTGATCACCACCGCGGGCTCTATCCCCTTGTACTCAGCTATCGCGATGAATTTGTCGAGCAGCAGGAAGTTTGTGCCCGGCTCTTTCACCGATGTCACAAAAAGCAGCGCGTCGAGGTTCGCCAGCGGCGGACGCACCAGCTCGTTCCTTCGCGGCAGTATTTTTTCAATAACTCCGCCGTCCTCGGTCGAAAATTCCACCACGTCGCCGCACATGGGGCTTACGCCTTTTTTCCTGAAAATGCCTCGCGCTTTACATTCATATACGCCGTCGGAGGCTTCTACTGTGTAGATGCCTCCGATAGCTTTGATTATTGACCCGTTCATGCTTATCAATACTGCTGGTTTGTGTTAGAGTTCGCGTCGGGCTGCGAATCAGCAGGCTGCGTATCGGGAATGCTCTCCTCAGGCAGAGTCGGCGTTGTGGTGGTCTCAGCGGGAGTTATCTCCTTCAGCTTGTCCTCCGCCAGACTTCCGGAAAGCTCTATTGTTTCCTTATCGTAGTCGATGTTGTAGGTCGCGTATCTGATATATCCGTTAGATTCGTTGTTTCTGATATAGATTATCAGCGTTTCGGTCTTTTTGCCCGAGATCTCTATGCTTACAGTTCCGCCCATTACGGTCTCGCCGTTAGAGATGGTCTTCGTGTAAGCCACGCTGCCGTCACGGAATACGTCGATGGTGTACGCGCCATGCAGTCCGTCGCTCGGCATAGGTATCCTCAGCGTGAGGTCTATCGGGTCGGTCTCGCCGGTGGAAACGTAGATTATTACCTTAGTTCCTCTATCGACGTATGTGCCCTCGGCTTCGCTCTGGTCTACTACCTTGCCCTTGTCGCCGTCGTGCTTCTGCTCCTGTACCTCGTAATCCAGCTTGCTCTCCTTCAGCTTTGCGATAGCCTTAGACTGCGTCATGCCTACTACGTTAGGTACTTTGACCTGTGTTTCAAAAGGACCCTGGCTTACGAATATCTTTACTTCCTTGCCCTCGGGGTACTCAGTTCCCGCCTCAGGCTCGGTCTTTACTACCATTCCCTTGGCAACGTTGTCGTCGTAGATCTCGGTTACTATCGGCGTGAAGCCTGCGCTGGTGATCTCGCTTCGTGCTACCTCGGCGTCTTTGTTTACCATGTTCGGTACGGTGATAAGGCGCTGACCCTTGCTGACAGTTACCTGAAGCGTAAAGCCTTCGCGAACGGTCTTGCCCGTCTGGCTCTGCCACATGATTATGCCTTCCTCGTACTCGTTCGAGTATTCCTCGGTCTTTTCAAATACAAGCTTGTCCTTGTACTCCTGCTCTACCTGTACGATGTTCTGTCCTACGAAGTTCGGTATAGTAACATTTCCCGTGTGGGTAGCTCCGGGGCCGAAGTTCGAGATAGCGTAGTAAGCTATTACCAGCGAAGCGATTATTACGACCGCCACGGTAACGGCGAGCATTATCGGCACTACATAGCTGCGCTTTCTGCCGTCGTCCTCATCGTCATCGTCCTCGTCGTCGTAATCTTCGTCATCGTAGTCATCGGGATAATCCTGATAATCGTTCTCGAGATGATCCTGATAGTTGTTATCGTTCTGGTCGATGAGCGGGTCGAAATATCTTGTAGAGCCGCCCACGCCCGCGGTCTGATCCTTATAGCCGAATACTACCGTCGGATCCATCTTAAAGGTATCTATATCGCGTATCATCTCCGCCGCCGACTGGTAACGTCTTGCGGGGTCTTTCTCTATCGCGTGCAAAACTATCTCTTCCAACGCCTCGGGTATAGAGGGCATAATATCTCTGGGCGGTACGCACTCTTCCTGCATATGCTTGAGAGCTATCGCCACGGGGGTATCTGCGTCGTAAGGCTTCTTGCCCGTCAGCATCTCGTATAGCATTACGCCTACCGAGTAGATGTCGCTGCGCTCGTCGGTCATATCGCCTCTTGCCTGCTCGGGCGAGATGTAGTGTACCGAGCCGACGGTCTTGTCAGAAAGCGTCTTGCCATCTATGCGTGAGAAGCGCGCTATACCGAAATCCATGACCTTTATAGTGCCGTCCTCAAAGAGCATTATGTTCTGCGGCTTTATGTCGCGGTGAACTATGCCCTTATCGTGCGCGTGCTGAAGAGCGCGGAGTATCTGCGTGATGAAGTGCAGAGCGTCCTTCCAGCGCAGCGCTCCCTGCTGCTCTATAAAGTCCTTGAGGGTTATGCCGTCGATGTATTCCATTACTATGAATTTCACATCGTCCGTCAGCCCTACATCGTATATCTTTACGATGTTCGGGTGCGAAAGTACGGCTATCGCCTTGCTCTCATTTCTGAACCTGCGGAGAAATTCCGCGTTGTGCGAAAATTCATCTTTCAGTATCTTTACAGCTACGGTGCGGTTCTCCACGGTGTCTACCGCTTTGTAGACGTCCGCCATTCCTCCCGAACCTATCTGCTCGGTTATCTCGTAGCGATCATCGAGCTTTGTGCCGATATAATTCATAAATTTCAACTCCTGTTCTTTCTTTCCTTACCAAATTTATCATTAAAGCGCCCGTGCGCTAAGTTTGCTTGATCTTATCAGTTCGCGATGACAGCGGCTGAGATGTTGTCCTTGCCGCCGCAGGCGTTGCAGTAGTCTATCAGGTCTGACACGCCTTTATCCAGATTTTTATTGAACACGCTTTCGTAGATAAGCTGCGGGTGGCAGTACGCCGTAAGCCCGTCGGTGCAGAGGAACACCGCGAAATTTCCCGTTTCCTCCACCTCGAAATAATCAGCCTCTACCTTCGGCTCTACGCCTACTGCCCGCGTGATTATATACCTCATTTTGTGGTTCTGCATTTCTTCAAAGGTTATCTCGCCGTGCTTGTAAAGCTCGTTGACGTATGTGTGGTCGTCTGATATTTGGCGAATACCGTCGCCGTCCATCATATACGCCCTGCTGTCGCCCACGTTTACTATATACGCGGTCTTATCCTCTACCAGTACGGCAACGCAGGTAGTGCCCATTCCGTTTTTCTCAATGTCATCGCAGCTTTTTTCGTAAACTATCGAGTTTGCAGCCTGCACAGCGGTGACCATCAAATTGCGTATGCTGTTAGGCTTCATGCCCTGCTGGTAGCCTTCCGATATGCGCCTGTATATCTGATTGGCAGCAAGGTCGCTCGCTACCGAGCCTGAGGCTTCGCCGCCCATTCCGTCGCACACAACGGCGAGAGCTGCGTTTTCCGAAAGAAATCCCGCACATATCTTGTCCTGATTTTCATTTCTCACTCTGCCCATGTCGGAATTGTAAGACAGATACAAAACGGATCACCGTCCTTTATCATTAAGTTTAGTTCATCTCGTATTCTCTTCTCAGCTGACCGCAAGCCGCCTCTATATCAGCGCCAAGCGTGCGCCTTACGGTGGCGTTTATCCCCAGCTCGTTCAGGTATTGCTGAAACCTGTGCGCCGCCTTTCGGTCAGAGGTAAAGCTGCGCTCTTTTATCTTGTTCACGGGGATTATATTTACATGACAGACAAAGTCTGAAAGCAGCGCCGCGAGCTTTTTCGCGTCCTCGCGCGTGTCGTTGTGCCCGTCTATCAGCGCGTATTCAAAGCTAATCCGCCTGCCCGTTTTTGCGAAGTAGTGCCTGCAAGCCGCCATCAGTTCGTTTATATCCCAGCGGTCGTTTACCGGCATTATCGCGCTGCGCTCGGCGTTGTCAGGCGCGTGCAGCGATATTGAAAGCGTTATGCCCAAGTTAAGCTCGGCAAGCTCGTATATCCTCGGCACAATGCCGCAGGTGCTCACCGAAACATGCCTCAGCGACATACCGAAGCCCTGCGGGCATGATAGCAGCTTTAAAAACCGCACCACGTTATCGTAATTATCCATCGGCTCGCCGATGCCCATAAGCACCACGCCCGATATTTTGCGCCCGCTCTCGCGCTGCGCCGTGTATATCTGCCCCAGTATCTCGCCCGCCGTAAGGTCGCGTTTATAGCCCGCGATGGTCGAGGCGCAGAAGCGGCAGCCCATCTTGCAGCCCACCTGCGTAGACACGCAAATGGTGTTTCCGTAGCTGTATTCCATCAGCACAGATTCTATATGGTTGCCATCATCAAGCCCATATAGATATTTTACAGTATTATCGGTACAAGATTCAAGTGTTTTGCACACAAATAGTGATTTTATACAAAATTTTTCTTCAAGGCGCGCTCTGAGTTGTGCAGATAGATTAGTCATTTTATCAAAGCTATCGACATTTTTGACGTGCAGCCACTCAAATATCTGCTTCGCGCGAAATTTCTTTTCGCCCATCGCCAGTATCTCCGCCTCGAGCTCTTCGGGGTAAAGGCTGAGTATGTCTGTCTTCTGCTGCTCCAAGTTAACACCTCTCAAATCATTTTCTCACAAATTTTGCTATAAAGAAGCCGTCTGAATCAAAATAGCTCGGCAGCACGGTAAGTCTGCACTCCCCGCCGAACTGCTTTGCGGCTTCGCCAAGCGGCGCGGGCTCAAACTCGGGGTGCTCGCGCAAAAATCTGTCCGCCACTTCGTCGTTCTCCGCGCGCGAAAGCGTGCAGGTCGAGTATTGCAGCACGCCGCCCTGCTTCACATACCCCGCTGAAGTTTCCAGTATCTTGTACTGTACTTCAGGCAGGCGGTCGAATTCCGCGAGGTCTTTGTACTTTATCTCGGGCTTGCGGCGAATAACGCCCAGTCCCGAGCACGGCACGTCGCAAAGCACGCGGTCAGCCATTGGCAAGCTTTCGTTAAAAGCTTTAGCGTCGTTCTCAGCCGCCGTGACGCAGCCCAGCCCGAGCCTTTTCGCGCCGCCCGCTATCAGCCGAACGCGGTTTTTGTGAAGGTCGAAAGCCATAAGCTCGCCCCTGCCGCCCATCAGCTCGGCTATCGTGAAACTTTTTCCGCCCGGCGCTGCGCATAAGTCTAGCACCGTTTCGCCCGCCTGCGCGCCAAGCGCTCCGCAGCATATCCTGCTGGAAATATCTTGAACGTGGAAAAGCCCTTTCTTAAAAACCTCCGCCGATTCGGGCGAAGCGCCCGCTATGTTCACGCAGTCGGCGAAATGCGCGTTCACCTCAGCGCCAAATCCCTCGGCGTGCAGCTCTTCGCAAAGCGCTTCGGGCGTGGTGAGCGTGGTGTTCACCATAGCTGTCACGGGCGGTCTGCCAAGCGAGGTCGCAAGCATCTGCTCAGCCGTCTGCCTGCCATATTCCTGCGCCCACTTTTTCACGAGCGGCAGCGGGCAGGAGTATTCAAATGCCAGCTTTTCAAGCGGGTCTTTTTGCTGCGGCAGCTTTTTATCCTCCCGCAAAAACGCCCTCAGCAGACCGTTTACATAGCCCTTTACCGCGGGGTTGCGGTTTTTCGCCGCCAGTTTTACCGCCTCGTTCACCGCCGCCGATTCGGGCACGGAGTTCATATATAATATCTGGTAAAGCGCCGTTCGCAGTATGTTGCGAACCTCGGGGTTCAGCTTGTCCGCGGGCTTCGCCGAGTAGCTTTTTATTATCTCGTCCAGCGTCAGCCGCCTTTCGAGCGTGCCGTAAAACAGCGCGGCGCAAAATTTCTTTCCCTGCGCGTCAAGCTGCGAGCGGCTGAAATGCTCGTCAAGCAGTATGTTTGAATAAGAGCTGCTGCCGTCTATCCTGCAAAGCAGCTTTACCGCTGTTTTTCTGGCGTTTTCCAAGTCGTTTTTCTCCTAACTAATTAAGTTCCTACGGTTCGCTCGTGAGCACAGTTCCCGCCTTTACGGGCTTGCCGTTTAGGTAGTCCTGCGCTTTCATGCGCTTGCCGCCCTCGGCCTGTATCTCGGTAAAGCGGATAACTCCCTCGCCACAGGCTACGTCAAAGCGTTTGCCGCCTACAAATTCGCCCGCCTGCGCCTGAGTTTTCTCGCGCGAGATGATCTCTGAGCGGTAGACCTTTATGCGCTTGCCGTTTAGCCAGCAGAGCGCGCAGGGCGCGTCCGAAAGTCCGCAAATGTGCTTGTGCACCTCAAAAACGGGCTTGCTGAAATCTATCGGGCACATATCTTTCGTGATGATGTGCGCGTATGTCGCGAGCGAGTCGTCCTGCTTTACGGGTACAGCCGTGCCGTTTTCAAGTGCCGCCAGTGTTTCAAGCAGCATATCAGCGCCCAGCTCGGCAAGTATATCGAACATATCAGCCGAAGTAGCGTTCTCGCCGATGTCTACCGCCTTTTGCAGCAGCATATCGCCCGTATCCAGCCCCTCGGCGAGCTGCATTATCGTAACGCCCGTCTGCGCCTTGCCGTCAAGCACTGAGCGCTGTATAGGCGCTGCGCCGCGGTATTCGGGCAGCAGCGAGGCGTGTATGTTTATGCAGCCGTACTTAGGTATATCAAGCACCTCTTTCGGCAGCAGCTTGCCGTACGCTGCTACTACTATGCAGTCGGGCGCGCATTCTTTCAGCACGCTGATATACTCATCCGCTTCCTTTTTAAGGCTCTGCGGCTGGTAAACGGGCGTACCGTGCTCCAGCGCAAGCGTCTTTACGGGCGGCGGCACAAGTTTGTAGCCCCTGCCTTTCGGCTTATCAGGCTGGGTAAACACCGCTTTTACGTTGTGCGCGCCGCTTTCATAAAGCTTTTCAAGCGCCTTTACCGCAAAGTCGGGCGTGCCCATGAATACTATATCCATATATCGCTAATTCTCCTGTTGAATTATCAGTCGTTCTCAGGCTTCAGCCATTCTTCAACTATGTCTACGAAAAGCTTGCCCTCTAAGTGATCCAGTTCGTGGCATACCGCCTGCGCGAAGAGGTCTTCCGCCTCCATCTCGTACCATTCGCCGTTTCTGTTCTGCGCCTTGAATTTCACGCGCTTCGGGCGGGTGGTCATTCCCCACTGGTTCGGGCATGAAAGGCAGCCCTCCTGCACATACTGCGTTTCGTCAGAGCGCCACGTTATCTCGGGGTTTATCAGCTCGATAACGCCCTCGCCCACATCTATGACTACTACGCGGCGCAGGTAGCTAACCTGCGGGCCTGCCAGCCCTACGCCGTCCGCCGCGTGCATGGTCTCAGCCATGTCGTCGAGCACCGTGTGCAGCTTTTCGCCGAAGTCGGTAACGGGTCGGCAGACCTTTCTGAGTACGGGGTCGCCGTTTTTAACGATGGTTCTTATTGCCATAAATTTATCCTTTCGCGATTCATGATCCTATATCGCCGTTTATGTCAGCCGAAATGCGCACCTCGCTGAACCTGCGGTCTTTCATGAATCTCACCATGCAGTCAGAGATCAGCGCGTGAAGCTGCTTTGAAACGCGGCATTTTATTATTATCCTGTATCTGTATCTGTTGTTTATCCTGCCCAGCGTGCATTGGGTAGGGCCGAGCACGCGCAGGGGTATCTTTATCTGCTCGTTTACTATCTTGCCGCGCAAAGTCTGCAAGAAGCTGCGCGAGCCTTCTATCGCGCGGCTCTCCATCTCAGATGAAAAATTCACCGCGCATATATCGCAGTACGGGGGAAAAAGCAGCGTTTTTCTCAGCGCCGTTTCCTCCTCGTAAAATTCGTCGTAATCCTGCTGCGCCGCTAGGTTTATAACGTAGTGGTCGGGCACGAATGTCTGTATGAAAGCCCTGCCGGGTTTGTCGCCCCTGCCGGAGCGCCCCGCCACCTGCGTTATCAGCGAAAAAGTGCGCTCGTAGCTGCGGAAGTCGCCCGTGAAAAGCGCTTTGTCGATGGAGATTATCCCCACCAGCGTCACATTCGGGAAATTCAGCCCCTTGGCTATCATCTGTGTGCCGAGCATTATGTCGTACTCGCCGCGCTCGAAAGCCGAAAAGCTCTCTTCATACGCCCCGCGCGTGAACGTTGTATCCGCGTCCATTCTCAGCAAGCGCGCCTGCGGGAAAAGTTTTCCCAACTCGTCCTCTACTTTCTGCGTTCCCACGCCGCTCTGCCGCAGCTTTTCGCTTCCGCAGGCTGGGCATTTCGTCGGCTGAGCCATCGAAAATCCGCAGTAGTGGCACATCAGCCTGCCGTTTTTCTTGTGAAAAGTCAGCGGCAGACCGCAGTTCGGGCAGCTTACAGGCTCGCGGCACTCGGCGCATGACATATACGTCGTGTACCCCCTGCGGTTGAGCAAAAGTATAGCCTGTTCGCCCTTTGCGAGCGTTTCGCTAACCGCTTCGGCAAGCTTTCGGCTGAAAATGCTGCCGTTGCCCGCCGCCGCCTCGCTCTGCATATCTATTATCTCCACCTCGGGCAAGACCGCGTCGGCGTAGCGGTGGCGCATCTCAAAGAGGTGGAACCTGCCCGTTTTCGCGTAGTAAAAGCTCTCGATAGAGGGCGTTGCCGAAGCCATCAGCAGCACGCAGCCGTGGTGGCCGCAGCGCTGTATAGCCGCGTCGCGGGCGTGGTATCTGGGCGATTGGTCTGATTTGTAAGTCCGCTCGCCCTCTTCGTCCATTATTATCAAGCCGATATTTTCCAGCGGGGCGAAAACCGCGCTGCGCGTGCCTATGACTATCTTCGCCTTTCCGCCGCGTATGCGTTTAAATTCGTCCGCGCGCTGCCCCAGCGAGAGCGAGGAATGCAGAAGCGCTATCTCGTCGCCGAAGTACAGCTTGAATTTCTTCACCATCTGCGGCGTTAGCGATATTTCGGGCACCATCATCAGCGCCGTCCTGCCGCTTTTCAGCACGCTGTCTATCAGGCGGAAAAATACCGAAGTCTTTCCGCTTCCCGTAACGCCGTAAAGCAGCGCGCCCGCGGGCTTTCGCGCGTCCACGAGCTGCATTATGCCCTCGTAAGCGGCGGTCTGCTCGGCGTTCAGCCGTATCTCTGTTGGGTCGCGGCGTTCACCTGCGTCGGCAGTCGCCTTGCGCATTACCTCCGTCTTGTAAACGGTTATCGCGCCCTTTTCCTCCAGCCTTTTCAGCACGGCTTTCGTGCAGCCCGTCATGTAGCAGACTTCCTCGGCAGATGCGCTGCCAAGCTCTTTCAGCAGTTTTACCACCGCGCTCTGCTTCGCGCTGAGCTTTTCGTTCGCGCCGCCTGCGAGCATAACCTCGCTCAGCCGCACCATCTGCTCGGTTTCGTCGCCTACCGCGCGCTTGAAAAAGTCGGCTTCCTCCAGCGCGCCTTTATCCAGCAGCGAGCCTACCAGCTCTTTCAGGTGTTTCTTCTCCGCCTCGCCGGCGCCCTTTTCGGGGCTGAGCAGCTTATCGGCGGCGCTCTGCGTTTTAGCCGCGCGCACCTGCTCTATCAGCGCCAGCTCCTCGCCCGTAAAGGCGTTTTCGTCCAGCCCGATATTCGCGAGGGTGTAGTGCGTCTTTATCTTATAAGAAAAGCCGTTTGGCACCATTGTCTTGTAAGCGTCGAAGTATGTGCAGAAAAGGCTGCTCTTCATCCACTCGAGCATGTTGAGCATCTCGGCGTTTATCAGCGGCTCTTTATCTATCAGCGCAAACACAGGCTTCAGCTCGGCGTTGTAATGTTCCAGCGGGTATATCGCTATTATCAGCGCGACCGACTTGCGGTTTCCCCTGCCGAAAGGCACGAGCGCTCTCATTCCCGCCTGCGCCTTATCCGCAAGCTCCTCGGGCAAGATGTAGTCGTAGTGCTTGTCGAAGCTCATCGAAGCGCCGTTTATCACGGACTTTGCGGCGAAGTAACTTCCCCTCATATGCCGTATTTATCGGGTATCAGAGTCTTACCGCGGGGTCTTCTATAAGCTTGTATTCGCCGGAGGCAAATTCGTCTACCGCTTTTTTTACAGGGCGCTCGTCGAGCACCTTTTTCTCTTCAAAAGCTTCCTCAGTTATCTCTCTCGCGCGCTTTGCAACGCCTACTACGAGTGAATAATAGCTTTCATTGTTCTTTAAAATCTGTACTGCTGCGGGTCTAAGCATTTTTAAGCACCTCATCTATAATTTCTTTCTGGTTCGCGGCTTTAAAGCTTTCCAGCCCCTCGCCGCCGTTTTTTGCTGAATGGAATATATTTTTCAGGTCGCTGACAGCCTTATCTAGGTCGCCGTTGACCATCACATAATCGTAATCGTAAGCGCGCTCTATATCGCCCTTAGCGGTAGAAAGACGCTTTTGTATCATCTCTTCCGTTTCGCCCGATTCCTGCGCGCGGCGATGCAGCCTGCGGTCGAGCGAGCTTATCGAAGGGGGCAGTATGAAGAGCATTACGGCTTCGGGCATCTTCGCCTTTACCTGAAATGCGCCCTGCGGCTCTATCTCCAGCAGCACGTCTATTCCTGCGGCAAGCTTTTGCTCTACGGGCGCTTTCGGCGTGCCGTAGCAGTTCCCGCTAAATTCTGCGTGCTCTAAAAAGCCGTCGTTTTCCGCCAGTCTGCCAAATTCCTCGCGGGTGATGAAGTTGTAGTGCACACCGTCAAGCTCGCCCTCGCGCGGCGCTCTCGTGGTGCACGATATGGAATTGAATATCTCGTTATCGCGGCTAAGCTCTTTTATAAGCGTGCCCTTGCCGCAGCCCGATGGGGCTGAGATTATAAAAAGCTTTGCGTTATTCATCTTGGTCATCCTCCGTTTTGCCTGCGGCTCTGCCGTAAACGCTTTCAGTCGAGAGGGCTGAGAGCACAACGTGGTCGCTGTCCATAATTATCACCGACCGCGTTTTCTTGCCGCATGAGGCGTCTATGAGCGTTCCGCGGTCGCGCGCTTCCTGCACCAGCCTTTTTACGGGCGCGGATTCGGGCGCTGCCACCGCTATCAGCCTTTCAGCCGATATGAAGTTGCCGAAGCCTATGTTTATCAGCTGCATACGCTTTTACTCCACGTTCTGTATCTGCTCGCGTATCTTCTCGATCTCGCTCTTTAGGTCTACCACCGTTTTGGTGATCTCTAAGTCTGAGCATTTCGAGCCTGTGGTGTTTACCTCGCGGTTCATCTCCTGCACCAAAAAGTCGAGCTTTCTGCCTACCGGCTCGCTGCTGTTTATCAGCGTGCGGAACTGCGCTATGTGGCTGTGCAGGCGCACCGTTTCTTCGTCCACAGCAGTCTTTTCCGAGAATATCGCCGCTTCGGTAAGCACCCTGCTGTCGTCTATATTGCGGTCTTTCAGCAGCTCGGTGAGCTTTGCGTAAAGTTTCTCGCGGTAAAGGTCGTTCACCTTGGGCGAGCGCTCCTCTACGCTCTTCACCATCTGCTCGATGAAGCCCAGCCGCGAAGCGATGTCGTCGTGCATCTTCACGCCCTCCACCTCGCGCATCTCTACGAATTTTTCGAGCGCGCGCTCGGCGGTCTGCTTCACCTGCTCCCACACCTGCTCTTCATTTTCCTGCGTTTTCACTACTGTGAAGAGGTCGGGCAGGCGCATTATGTCTGAAAGCTTCAGGTCGTCCTCAACCTCAAGCTCGGGGGCGGCGGCGCGCAGCGCGTCGAGGTAGCCGTGCGCTATCTCTTTATTCACCGTGATGTCGGCGTTCACGCCCTCTTTATTGTAGATGTAGACCGAGACTTCGACCTTGCCGCGGGTTATCTTTCCGCCCAGCAGCGATTTAAGTTTCTCGTCCAGATAGCCGTAAGCGCGGGGCGTGCGCGCCGTAAATTCGTAAAAGCGGTGGTTCACCGAGCGGATCTCCACCAGTATCTCTCTTTCTTCGAAAGCGGCTCGTTCTCTGCCGAAGCCGGTCATAGATCTCAGCATTTTCAATACCTTCTTTACTTCATTTATAAAAGCACAAATTATCCTATCATAATATTATACCACTTTTTCGGCTCAATATCAAGAGTTGTTAATGATTTGTTGCTTATTTTTTTACCGTTTATTCTTACAGACATATGCCATAACGTCCGCCGCGCCCTGCGCTATGAGAACATTGGGGTAATTCGCAAAATCTTCCGCCATAGTAGAGCCTGTCAGCACTCCCGCGAAGTCTACGCCCGCTCTCTGCGCCGTTTCCGCGTCGATGAAGCTGTCGCCGACATAAAGCGTTTCCGACTTTTCCGCGCCCAAGCCCTCTATACATTTCAGCAGGCCGCAGGGGTCGGGCTTAGCCATGCCGCTTGGCACGTCCTCGCCGCCTATGATAAGGTCTGCGGGCGTTTCACCCGCCTGCGCAGCGAAAGTATCCGCTATGCGGTAGCGGTATTTCGTAGAGCAAATGCCTATCTTCACACCGTGCGCGCGCAGGTCTTTCATAGCCGCGATAACGCCGCTGTAAAAGAAGGTGTTTTTCACCATCACCTCGTCCGCCTTTTTGACGTAGGCGACGCGCATATCCTCGCGCTGAGGGTTATTCGGCGTATCGGTAAGCAGGTCGAAAGCGTCTACCAGTGTCATGCCTATCGTGTCATATATCGTCTTATCGTCCTTTGGCGGATAGCCGAACTGCTCTAAAACGTGCTTGAAGCATATCAGTATGCCCTTCGACGAATCGGCAAGGGTGAGGTCGAAATCAAAAATGCAAGCTTTGTACGCCATATTATTCCACCGTTACCGACTTAGCAAGGTTTCTCGGCTTATCTACATCGTTGCCCTTGAGCACGGCGGTGTAGTAAGCTATAAGCTGTAAGGGCACTACCGCAGGCAGCGGCATGAGTATATCGTCGATGGTCGGCAGACCTATCTTATACTCCGCAACGTCGCTCTCGATGGTCTTGTAGCTGTGTGTAACGAATATTACCGAAGCTCCGCGCGCCTTTACTTCCTTTACGTTGCTGACGGTCTTGTCAAAAAGCTCGCGCTGAGTAGCCACCGCGATGACGGGCATACCCTCGGTAACAAGCGAGATAGTGCCGTGTTTCAGCTCGCCCGCCGCGTATGATTCGGAATGTATGTACGAGATCTCTTTCAGCTTCAGCGAGCCTTCCATAGAAAGCGCGTAGTCAAGACCTCTGCCGATGTAGAGCAGGTTGCCCGCGTTTATCAGCTTGGAAGCTATGTACTTGCACTGCTCCGCCTGCTGGAGAACTACGTTTATAAGGTCGGGCACGCTCTGTAGCACGCCTGTAAGTCTGCGGCACTCTTCCTCAGAGATTGCACCCTTTGCGAAAGCCAGCTCGAATGCTATCAGGTAGAAAACCGCTATCTGCACGATGTAAGCCTTTGTGGAAGCTACCGAGATCTCGGGGCCCGCGTGGGTGTAAAGCACCATATCAGCCTCGCGCGCGATGGAAGAGCCTTTTACGTTTACGATAGCGAGGGTATCAGCGCCGACGTTTTTGGAAAGGCGCAGAGCCTCGAGCGTGTCAGCCGTTTCGCCCGACTGCGATACTACTATAACAAGATCTTTATCGCTGAGTATAGGATTGCGGTATCTGAATTCGCTCGCTACGTCTACCGTTACGGGCACGCGCGCGAGCTGTTCTATAACGTATTTGCCTACCAGTCCCGCGTGCATTGCCGTTCCGCAGGCTACTACGAAAATGTTCTGATAGCCCGAAAGCTTCTCCAGCGTCATTCCGCACTCGCTGAGGTCGGGCATACCCTCGTTTATGCGCGGGGTGATGGTGGTCTTTATAGCGGTAGGCTGGTCGTTTATCTCTTTGAGCATAAAGTGCGGGTAGCCGCCCTTTTCAGCCGCTTCCATATCCCAGTCGGCGGTCATTAGCTCTTTGTCTACGGGCATACCGTGAATATCGTAAATGCCCGCTTTACCGTCGTCGAGGACCACTATCTCGTCCTGATCTATAAGGTAATAATTTCTTGTATACTTGATTATAGCGGGCACATCGGAAGCTATGAAAGCCTCGTCTTCGCCAACGCCTACTATCAGCGGAGAATCCTTGCGCACGGCGTAAACGCGGTTCGGAAAATCTTTGAACATCATGCCCAGCGCGTAAGAGCCTTCTATCTCGCCCAGCACCTTCTGTATAGCCGCCATGGGGTCGCCCTCGTAGTAATAGTCGAGCAGCTTTGCAACTGTTTCGGTGTCAGTCTCGCTCTCGAAAGTATAGCCTTTCTTTATCAGAAAAGCCTTTATCTTCTGGTAATTCTCGATTATTCCGTTATGTACTATGGTAACTCTTGCGCTGCCGTGGGGGTGAGAGTTTATGTCAGAGGGTTCGCCGTGGGTAGCCCAGCGGGTGTGACCAATGCCGCAGGTGCCGTTTATCCAGCCCTCTTTTTGCAGCTTTTGCTCCAGTACGGCAAGTCTGCCCTTTGATTTTGAGATCTTTATTTCGCCGTTTTCAAAAACAGCCACTCCTGCCGAGTCGTAGCCGCGGTACTCCAGCTTTTTCAGCGAGTCTAGCAGCACTTTTGTGCAATCTTTCTTTCCTACATATCCTACTATTCCGCACATGATAATTTACCTCCTGTTCGGACTGTTGTGTATATTGCTTATAGTTATCTTCGTTGGTTTACATAATATGTATATCCGCACGTTTCTGCATACAGAAATACACATTATATCATACCACATAACGCCGATAAAATCAATAGTATTTTTATGAATTTACGCAACTTTTTATCCCACCGCAAAAAAGCGCCCCCGCGCCGCTTGTTATTGCGGGTGAAAGCGCTCCATTGTGTTTTTCAGTTGTGAAGTCTGTATCAAACTCTCTCTGCGATGAGCGTTCCCATCTGCGAGCAGCTTACAGGCTTGCAGCCCTCAGACATTATGTCGCCTGTTCTGTAGCCCTCTTCGAGAACCTTGGTAACGGCAGCCTCTACCGCGTCGGCTTCTTCTGTCATATCGAAAGAATATCTCAGCATCATAGCCGCCGAAAGTATAGTAGCTATCGGGTTCGCCTTATCCTGACCTGCGATGTCGGGTGCAGATCCGCCGCTCGGCTCATACAGACCGAACTTAGTTTCGTTCATACTTGCGGAGGGCAGCATACCGATAGAGCCGGTTATCATAGAAGCTTCATCTGAAAGAATATCGCCGAACATATTTTCAGTTACCATAACGTCGAACTGCGCGGGGTCGCGAACCAGCTGCATAGCGCTGTTGTCTACCAGCATATGCTCAAGCTCTACCTCGGGGTAATCCGCCGCCACCTCGGTAACTATCTTTCTCCAAAGGCGCGAGGAATCGAGAACGTTCGCCTTATCTACGCTGGTGACTTTCTTTCTGCGCTTCATAGCTACCTCGAAAGCCTTTACAGCTATACGTCTGATCTCTTTTTCGTTGTAGGAAAGGGTATCTACCGCGGTCATAACGCCGTCAACTTCCTCAGTCTTGCGTGCGCCGAAGTAAAGTCCGCCCGTAAGCTCGCGCATTATCAGCATATCGAAGCCCTTAGCCGAGATCTCTTCTTTCAGCGGGCAAGCTCCCGAAAGCTGCGGGTAAAGCAGGCAGGGACGCAGGTTAGCAAAAAGACCCAGCTCCTTGCGTATCTTTAGCAGACCTGCTTCGGGGCGCAGGTCAGCGGGAAGCTTGTACCAAGGGGAGGTTGTGGTGTTGCCGCCGATAGAGCCCATCAGCACGGCGTCGCTCGCCTTGCACTCAGCGATGGTTTCGTCGGTAAGCGGCACGCCGTTGACGTCGATCGAGCAGCCGCCCATAAGAAGCTGAGTATAATCAAACTTGTGTCCGTACTTTTCAGCCACCTTATCGAGCACCTTCATAGCCTCGGTAACTATCTCAGGGCCTATTCCGTCGCCTTTTATAACAGCGATTTTCTTATTCATCATGTATCATTTCCTTTCAAAGGGATTTTGTCATAATACAATTATAACACGTTTATCTCAAAATTGCAATAGCGCGCAAAAAATATCCCGCAAAGCGTTTTCAGCCCCGCGGGATATTTTCTCATAAGTCATTTGTCATTTGCAGACAGTGTTTTATTTTTTCAGACGTGCATTCTTTATCCTGCCCGCCGCGAGCATCAACCCTTCGGTAAACACGGACATAGGTATCAGCCCGCACTTAAAGCGAAGCAGCAGCCCCGTCACCGCCCATATGCAGACCTCTGCCGCCAGTATCGTGAGCGCGCGGCGGCGGTATACCCGCACCTCGGCTTCGTCGAGCGGCTTGTTGTGGTCTTCTACGGGGGAAAGCAGCGCGCAGAGCGCCGCGCCAGCCGCCATGATCACAGCGTACCCCGCCGCACCAAACAGCAGGAGTTTCAGCGCAGCCAGCACCGCGGCTATCATCGCGAGCGATAAAAAATAGCACCTCAGCGGAGTTTCAGAGTGGTATCCTCCGGCATAGCTTCTCAGCGGTATGTAGCAGACCAGAAAAGCTATGCTTTCAAATACCATGCCGAAGATCAGCCCTACTGCCGCGGTGCTTATGATGTTGAGCAGCATGGTGAGCGCCATATCGAAGCCGTAGCGGTAAAGCGCCGCCTCGCTCTCGGCTATCACTCCCCTGCCGCAAAGCCCGCGGGTAAGCTTATCTGCGGTTTTCTCAAACATCAGAATTTGCGGAGCTTCTTGCTCTCAGCAGGCATTTCGGGCTGGTGCGAGATAAATACGCAGGTGGAGTTTACGTTAGAGATGGTAACTGCCATAGCCAGTGCCGCGAAAACCTTGCCTAAGCGGGTGCTGATCTTAAAAAGTTTGCTCTTCAATTTTTTCACCTCCCAAGTTTTCAATTTGTATGTACATTATACACTACTTTTTAAAACTTGTTTGCTGAAATGTAGTGAACTGCCGGGGAAATGTCAAAAATAACATTCAGCCGCTCTTTTGGCGAGCGGCTGGGTTATCAAAATCTTCATATTTATATATATTGTGCCAATTTGCATTGGTTTACGCTGCGTACATTATCAGCGAGATCTCATACCAGTTATCGGAAACTTTGGCGCGCATATCGCCGCCGTATTTGTGAACTATCCGCTCCACGCTTTTCAGACCCAAGCCGTGGTTTTCGTGGTCGCGCTTGCGGCTGCCGTCCTCTGGCATTATGCCGTCGAAGGTGTTGCCGAAATACACTTTAAGATACCCCTGCTTATAGCGAATGCTTATCTCCAGCTTTTTAGGCTCGTCAGCTGGCAGCTGTTCGAGCGCTTCGAGCACGTTGTCGGCGAGATTTCCTATTATTACGTTCAGGTCAAATTCGGTGAAGCTTAGGTCTTTCGGCACTACTATATCGTACTTCTGCTCTATGTTATCGTGCAGGCGCGCAAGCTTGTAATTGAGCATACTGTCGATAAGGTCATTGCCGCTGTCTATCAGCTTTTTATCCGCCGCCGTGCTGCTTTTCACAGTTTCCAGATACTCCAGCGCTTCGGCGTATTTTTCCTTTTCTATCAGGTCTTTCAGCCGCAGAAAATGGTTGTCCATATCGTGCTTCAAACAGCGTATGCGAAGCTGAGATTGCTGAACTACCTCCAGCTGGTTTTGTATAGCCTTGTTCTGGCTCTCCATCACCTCTCTTTCGCAGCGCTCAGAGAAGAGGTCTATCACGTTATCGTACAGGTAGAAGATGTCTATATTTATCAGCAGTAGTATCACCGCGGTGATGAGCGAAACAGCGTTCAGACCCTTAGCGACAAAGTAGGCTATGAATATGCTGCCCAGCGGCACGAAAAGCAGCGTGACGTAATACATAGCGGGCGTTCTGCCGAGGATGTCTTTCTTCATATGCAGACACTTGTTGCTGAGGTCTGCCGCTGCAATTATCACCAGCGATGTCGCGAAGCCCTCGCTGAATACCGCCGACTCTATATGCATCATATTCTGCAAGGTCATGACGAGCACGTCGCAGCCCATCGTGATAGCGTATATCGCCGCGACGTTCAGCACCCGCCGTATCATGCCCTCTTTGTAAAAAAAAGTTATCGCGAAAAAGGGCAGGATGTTTGAGGCAAGCGTTATCGCCCAGTTGTGAAACAGCAGGTACGCCCCGCTGTTTATCGCGAAATACGCGGTATATAGGGCGGCTTCGAGTTTGCGGCTTCTGCTGCGCTCTTGAAAAAATACATTTGCGAACATATACATACCGTATATATGAAATAAGTTGGAAAACAAATAAAATAATGTCTGCACTCCTTATTTCCTCCTCATGAGTTTCTCAGTTATCTCCATTCTGTTCGCCCTGCTTACGGGCAGCTGTTCGCTGTTCACGCCTATCATTATCACAGAAGCGGACGTGAATTTCTCAACGAAATTGATATTTACCAGATATGATTTATGTATCCGCACAAAATCTCTGAAACGCGGATCGCGCTCTATATCAGCCATTTTGCCGTAAAAGTTATAGTCGTTATTCAAAGTGTGTATTACCAGCCTTCTGCCGTCGCTCTCAAAATAGCGTATGTTTGAGATGGCAACGCGGTTGATTATCTTATTTGAAAGAAACTCAAAGACATTTTTGCCGAATTTATAATCGGCAACATAAGAATCCAGCAGCTCTTTCATGCGCTTGTAACACACGGGCTTTTCGATGTAGTCATACGGGCGTATCTTTATCGCGTCGATGGCGTATTCCTTGTATGAGGTAACGTAAACTATCGCCGCGTTGTCGTTTCGCCATATAGAGCGCAGTCTTTTGCCAAACTCTATACCGTTCATCTCCCCGCCGTCTTTCGAGAACTCTATGTCTAAAAAGATCAGATCATACATATCCTCGCGCATAACGGCGTTCATCAGTTCTTCGCAGGAGGTGAAGCATTTTACTTCAAAATCCATATCTGAGGTGGTAACATACTCCCCTATATATTTCCTTATGGTATCGCAGATATTTTTTTCGTCGTCCGCTATTGCCACTCTTATCATAAGTAATGCACCGCCCTTTCGTATTTATTGTAGCATTGTTTGCACTAAAAATCAAGTGTTTTTAGAGAAGTTTGTCAAATTTAGGCGAAAAATTATTGCATAAAATTTCCCTGTATGCTCCATAATATTTCCAAAGGGGCTGCGCTTTCCGATTTCGCGCACCGCCCGTGCGGCAAGCCGCTAAGAATTTTAAATCGGGGAAAGGCTTGAAAAAATATCATGAGATCTATCAAAGACAGTAAGATCGCCAAGCTCATCGGCGGAAAAGGCGCATACATCACCCTCGCGGCGGTAGTGCTGGCGGCGGGCGGCGCAGGCGCTGCGGCTTACGGCAAGGCGGTAAAAAACGCCGAGAAAAGCTTCGACTATTCGTTTTCCCAAAGCGGGCTTTCATCGCTTTCCGACTCTGCCGCGCAGGCTGACAATAAGCAGAGCGGCGTGGCGAAGGACTCTTCTTCATCTTCTCGCGCGGAAAACCCTGACGAAAAGACCCAGCCGAACGTTATGCCCGTAAACGGCGATATTCTCGAACCGTTCAGCGGCGGCGAGCTTGTGAAAAGCGAAACGCTGAACGTTTGGAAAACCCACGACGGCGTAGACATCTCCGCCGAAGCGGGCACGCCGGTAAAGGCTATGAACAAGGGGGAGGTAACGCAGGTGGAGAAAGACGCGCTTTGGGGCTACACCGTTATCATCGACCACGGCAGCGGCGTTATGGGCTACTACTACAATCTCTCCTCAGCCGTTTCGGTAAAGGAGGGCGACAAGGTGCAGTCGGGGCAGGTTATCGGCGCAGTAGGCGAAACTGCCGAGATCGAGGCGGCAAGCGGCCCGCACCTGCACTTCGGGCTGAAAAAGAACGGCGAGTGGATAGACCCCGTTTCGTTCATCGACCCCTACGCGAACAAGTAACGAAAAAAGACCGGCTGAGCACCGGTCTTTTCTTATGTCTGTATGTTTGTATCACTTTTCCTGATTGAAATATACGTCGTACCATACTAGGAAGGTGTATACCGTCCAGATCTTGCGCGAGTAGTCGTAATGACCTGCGCGGTGCTCGTCGAGCAGCTCTACCAGCTTATCGGTATTGAAGAACTTCTGCGAGTCTGCCGAGAGGAACTTATCTTTTACAACGTTGTAGTATTCATCCTCTTTCAGCCATACGCGTATAGGCACGGGGAAGCCGAGCTTTTTCTTGTTTGCGGTCTGCGGCGGGCAGGCTTTCAGCGCGGCAAGGCGCATAGCGTACTTAGTGTTTTCGCTTGTAACGCGGTATCTCTTCGGTATGCGCTCAGCAAGCGTCATTACTTTCTTATCGAGGAAAGGCACGCGCAGCTCGAGCGAATGAGCCATGCTCATCTTATCCGCTTTCAGCAGTATATCGCCCGTCATCCAAAGGTGCAGGTCTAGGTACTGCATCTGCGTTACGGGGTCGTTATCAGCGCACTTATCGTAAAAAGGCTTGGTGATAGCCTGCGGGTCGGGGGCGGAGGTGTTTATTTTCAGCAGCTCCTTGCGCTCCTTCGACGTGAACATATACGCGTTGCCGATAAAGCGCTCCTGCAAGTCCTGACCGCCGCGGATAAGGAAGTTTACGCCGTGTTTATGCGGCAGGTGCGAAGCAGCCTTGCCTACGGCTCTTCTTATCGGCTTCGGTATCTTCTCGTAGCTCGCCATATCGTCGGGGTTATGGTAGATATTGTATCCTCCGAATATCTCGTCAGCGCCCTCGCCAGAGAGTACTACCTTTACCTTTTCGGCAGCAAGCTTGCAGACGAAGAAGAGGGCTACCGCAGCGGGGTCGGCGAGCGGTTCGTCCATATGGTACTGTATCTTCGCGAAATTGCCCCAGTAATCTTCGGGGGAGATAACGCGCGAGGTATTTTCTTTGCCGATGTACTTTGAGAACTCCTTAGCGTAGCCTATCTCGTTGTACTTTTCGTCCTCGCCGAAGCCTACGGTAAAGGTCTTATCGACGTTTGCGACAGCGGCAACGTAGCTGGAGTCAACGCCGCTCGAAAGGAACGAGCCTACCTCAACGTCGGCTATCTTGTGCGCCGAAACGCTGTTTTTGAAAGTATCGGTAATGTCGTTTACCCAGTCTTCAAGCTCGGGCTTTTCATCGGGGGTAAATTTTATCTCCCAGTAGCGCTTTACATCGAGCTTGCCGCCGCAGTAGGTGAAGTAGTGCGCCGCGGGCAGCTTGTATACGTTCTTGAAAAACGTTTCGGTGGTGGGCGAATACTGGAAGGTGAGGTAATTTTCGAGCGCCGAGGTGTTCAGCTCTTTCTTGAACTCGGGGTGCTCGAGGAAGCTCTTTATCTCGCTGCCCCACATGAGCGTTTCGCCGAATTTGCCGTAATACACAGGCTTTATGCCGAAGAAATCGCGCGCGCCGAATACTAAGTCTTTATTTTTATCGTAGATAACGAAGCCGAACATACCGCGCAGCTTATTCAGCAGCGTTTCGTAGTCCCACTGCTCGTAGCCGTGGATAAGCACTTCGGTATCAGCCTTGCTCTTGAACTTGTGTCCCGCTGCGATAAGCTCTTCGCGCAGTTCCTGAAAATTATATATCTCGCCGTTGAAAGTGATGGCGACAGAGCCGTCCTCGTTGAACATAGGCTGGCTGCCCAGCTCGGAAAGGTCGATTATGGAAAGTCTGCGGAAGCCCATAGCCACCTTTTCGTCAACGTACTTGCCCGCCTGGTCGGGGCCGCGATGAGCTATTCTGTCCATCATTTTTTCCACCACGATGGAAGCGTCGTTTATATGGTTGGTAAATCCAACGAAACCACACATATGTAAATTACCTCCTGGTCAAATGGTCTGTAAAATTGAGTACACTATACATTATACTACAAAGCCGCGCTTTTTGCAATGCTTTTTCAAAATTTTATTGCGCAAGCATTTTGGCTATCACTTCGCGCGCCTCGTGCAGGTCGCGGCAGATGTGCACCGCTTTTTCGCGCATCTCGTCGTCGGGCGGCAGTATGTCGGGCACCATTACGGGCTTCATTCCCGCAGCGTGTGCCGCGCGTATGCCGTTGTACGAGTCCTCTACGGCTATCGCCTCGGCGGGGTCTGCGCCCAGCTTTTCGCAGGCGGCGAGGTAAATATCGGGCGCGGGCTTGCCGTGCTCAGCCATATCTCCGCCTACTACAACGCTGAAATAGTCGAGAAATCCCGCGTCGCCAAGCTGGCTCGTCACGGTAACATATCTGGTAGATGAAGCCAGCGCGGTAGGCACGCCGCTCTCTTTTAGGAAGTCGAGTATCTCGCGCACGCCTGTCTTTATCGGCATGCCACGCTCGGCTATCGTCTTGTGCATCAGGGCGGAAAGCTCGGCGCGCAGACCGGCGACGTCAAGTCCCTCACCGTAAGCCTCGCGCAGGATAACTATGCTCTCGGGCGTAGTTCTGCCGATACAGCGCTTGCATACCTCCTCTATGCCCTCAAGCCCCTCGCGGTCGGCGAGCAGCTTCCAGCACTCCAGGCTGAGGCGCTCGGTATCGAAGATAACGCCGTCCATATCAAAAACTACTGCTGATATTTTTGCTGACATTTTTATCCTCCGTTTACTTGAAATACATATAAAGATTGCACTTTATCATGCCGTTATACAGCTTGCGCTTTTTGTCTGCCTTTTTGCCGAAGAATTTCTCAAAGTCCTCGTCTGGCGAGATTATCACGGCGGGGTGCGAAGAGTCGGGCTTTATGCGTTCGCCAAGGCGCTTGTAAAGCTCTTCCGCCTGCTTTATCTCAAGCATTCTCTCGCCGTAGGGCGGGTTGCAGATAGTTATAGAGCCTTCGGGCGGGGTGAATTTCATAACGTCCTGCTCTTTTACGGTTATCTTTGAAGCCACGCCCGCCTTTTTCGCGTTCATGATGCTGAGGTCTACCGAAGCTGGGTCGATGTCTGAGCCGTAGGCGTGGAAAGTTCCCTCGCGGTCGAGCTTCTCCATAGCCTCAGCGCGCTCAAAGCGCCAAAGCTCGGCGGGTATTTGATCCCACTTCTCCGCCGCGAAGCTTCTGCGCAGACCCGGCGCAACGTTCAGCGCCTTGTAAGCCGCCTCGATGAGGAAAGTTCCCGAACCGCACATGGGGTCGCAGACGACACTGTCCGCGCGCACGCGTGCGAGGTCGATTATGCCCGCCGCCAGTGTTTCCTTTATCGGCGCGGCGTTTGAGGTGCGGCGGTATCCGCGCTTGTGCAGACCCTGCCCCGTAGTATCGAGGTAGATGGTGCATACGTCTTTCATTATGTTGAACTGAAGCTGGTGCAAAGCGCCGTCCTCTGCCAGCCATTCCATGTTATATTTCTGACCCAGCCGCTTGCACGCCGCCTTTTTGATGATGCTCTGGCAGTGCGGTATGCTGTGCAGCTTCGAGTTAAGGCTGTGACCCTTTACGGGGAATGCGTCGTTTTTGCCGATGTACTGCTCCAGAGGCAGCGCGTATGTGCCCTCGAAGAGCTGCTCGAAAGTTTCCGCGCGGAAGCTTCCCAGCTCTATCAGCACGCGCTCTGCGGTGGCAAGGCAGATGTTCGCCTTAGCTATCAAAGCGGAGTCGCCGTCGAACGATATTTTGCCGTCGGTAACGGTAAGGTTTTTGCCGCCCAGCTTTGTTATCTCAAATTTCAGCACGCTTTCCAGTCCGAAATGGCAGGGGCAGCAAAGTCTTATCTTCTGCATAAAAACATCTCTCCTGACAAAAAAGGCTGCCGCACTTTTTCGTGTAACATCGTCGTTACGGGTGCGGCAGCCGCAATATTTTTGTGATACAGGCTGCGAAGAAATTATCCGTGGTAGCCTGAGCAGGTCTGCGGGATATTCGAAGCCTTGTAGTAGCCTACGTCTGTCGAGCCGCAGTAATCTCCTGCAATAAGTCCCGTTTTGGTGCAGTAGCGAAGCTCCTTTACCGAGTCGGGCATTTCAAAATCGTGGTTCTTTTCGTTTTCAGCAACATCGCCGAAGAGGTTTTTCCATATAGCGCCGATGTTCTGGTACTGGTCGGTAGGTATCTTCTTCCACTTCTCGTAACCTATCCATACGCCGCTCACATAGTCGGGCGTGCAGCCTACGAAGTTCAAGTCTACCCAGTCAGACGAAGTACCCGTCTTAGCGGCAACTACGGTATTGTTAAGGCGTGCATAGCGTCCCGTACCTTCCGATTCGGTGACTACCTTCTGCATCATCTTGTTCATAACGTAAGCGGTCGAGTCGCTTACAGCCTGCTTATAGCCGTCGCTGTGCTCGTAGATAACTGTTCCGTCGGCTTCCTCTATGCTGGAAATGTAGGTAGTTTCATACTTCTTTCCGCCGTTGCCGAATATCATATAAGCGCCTACCAGCTCTTCAAGACACATACCCTGATGCATACCGCCGACGGTCATAGCCGAGTAGTCGGGGTCGTAATCATCGTCAAGGGTGGTAACGTCGAGCTTTTCCTTGAGGAAATTGAAGCAGTAAGCGGGGGTCATCTTCTGTACGAGCTGCGCGGGCGCGGTGTTGAGCGACTTCATTATCATCTGCCAAGAGGTGTAGCTCTTGCCCGACCAGTTAGCGCTCTCGCCGTATTCCGAGTAGTTTACAGGCCACTTTTCATTCTGTCCGTCGTTATCGGCATCTATCTCTATAGGCTCATCCACTATCAGCGAGGAGTAGGTTATCAGGTCTTGATCCAACGCGGGCGCGTAGGAAGCTATCGGCTTGATACACGAACCGGGCGAACGTCTGCCCTGCGTTACTCTGTTGAATATAAGGCTCTTTTTCTTCTTGGTTCTGTCGCTGACTATCGCCTGCACTTCGCCGTTGTAGTTCATGCAGATAAAGCCTGATTTCAGCTTGTCGCCGTCAAAGCTCCATGTCTGGAAGTTGGAGTTATCGCGCATCTGCTCCTCCATCTTCTCCTGCATATCTATATCCACGGTGGTGTAAACGGTGTAGCCGCCCTCGTTAAGGCGGGTCTGCGCTTCGTCCCAAGAGATGCCCTTCACTTCCGAGATCTCGGTTATCGCCTGATTTATAGCGGCGTCCATGAACCAAGATGTCGGGCCCTGATCGTCGGGAATATCATTCTCTTCCTCTACTGAGGAGAAATCGTGGTCGCCGTAAACTTTGAGCTTGTCAGCCTGCTTCTGCGCCTTGTCGTACTCATCGTCCGAGATAGCGCCGTTTTCCAGCATTTTGTCAAGACAGTAGTCAAGACGTATGCGGTTTTTATCCTTATGCTCCAGCGGATTATACATAGCGGGGCCTTTTATCATGCCCGCGAGCGATGCCGCCTGCGCAAGGTTCAGCTCGGAAACGTCCTTCTTGAAGTAGAAGTTCGCCGCCGCCTGTATGCCCACTATCTCGTCCACCGAAGTACCGAATTCGATAACGTTTAGGTAAGCTTCGATGATGTCTTCTTTGGTGTACACCTTTTCGACGTTTATCGCGCGGAATATTTCGCGTATCTTACGCTCTACGCCCTCAGCGCCGAGCGCCGCGTCATCGTCGGTGATGTTCTTTATCGTCTGCTGCGTGATGGTAGAACCGCCCTGCTGCGAGCCGAGCAGCGTTTTCGCGATAGCTACGAATGTACGCTTAAAGTCTACGCCGTCGTGCGAATAAAAGCGCTCGTCCTCAGTGTAAACGAAAGCGTCCTGAACGTAAGAAGGTATCTGCTCGAGGTCTACCCAAGCCGCCTTGCGGTTGGCGTTCTTTATGCCGTAATACAGCAGGTACTCTTCCGAGTCCTCGTCGTCCTCATCGTAATCGGGATTTTTGTACATAAATCTCGAAACGTTGCTGGTAACTACGTTTTCGTCGAGGCTGACGGTAGTGGTAGTATCCGCAAAATTCAGTATATAGATGGTAAGCGCCGTCGCGAATATCGAGCCTGTAATGATAACTATCATAAAGCAGGAAAGCGCGAGCGTGCCGACTATCTTCAGCACTCTTACGAAAGGGTTCACGCCGTTTTTATTGTTCTTCTTTTTGTTGTTTTTTGCGCGCTTTGCGTCTTTATTTCCGCTGCCGAAATTTGCGTTTACGTTAGCGTTAGGGTTCGCATTAACGTTTACACGGTTTTGCGGCGGGCGGTTTCTCATATTCTGAGGGCGCTGGGCACGCGGGGTATTTCTCTTTTTCTCTTCCATAATCAAAACCTTTCTCTGCTTTGATCGAGTAGCTAATAAACAAAACGGGGACGCTGATAACGCCCCCCGCATTGTTTCATTGTAAATTAGTCTTCGTCGTCAGTCTCAGCATCAGCAGGAAGCAAAGCTCTCATGGAAAGACTGATTCTCTTCTTATCAAGGTCAATCTCAGTGATCTTAGCTTCAACGGTCTGACCTACTGAAAGAATATCAGCAACATTGTCAACTCTCTGATTAGCGATCTGAGAGATGTGAATAAGTCCGTCGATACCGTCGATGATCTGTGCGAAAGCGCCGAAAGAGGTGATAGAAACTATCTTAGCAGTTACTACCTGACCAACCTCATAGTTAGCCTTAAAGATCTCCCAAGGATTTTCGGAATCCTTCTTGTATACGAGCGATACCTTACCGGTCTCGGGGTCGATGTCCTTGATGCGAACTTCGATCTTATCGCCGATGGATACTACGTCGGAAGGATGCTTTATTCTCTTCCAGCTGAGGTCGAGCTTGCGAACAAGTCCGTCTACTCCGCCGAGGTCTACGAATACGCCGTAATCGGTGATGGACTTAACTTCTCCCTCGATAACGTCGCCAGCCTGTGCGGTTTCAAAGAACTTAGCCTTTGCAGCCTCTCTCTGCTCGCGCTCTACGGCTCTGATAGAGCCTACAGCCTTCTGTCTTGCCTCGTTGACCTCAAGGATCTTGAACTCTACGGTCTTGCCCTTCATATCGTCGAGGTTGCCGCCGCGTGCTACTGCCTGCGAAGCGGGTACGAATACGTTGACGCCGTTGGAAGCAACGATAAGGCCGCCCTTTACGACTCTTACTACGCTGCCTGTGAGGATAGTGCCCTCTTCCTTAGCTGCTGCGATCTTTTCAAGACCCAGAGCTGCGTCTACCTTCTTCTTAGAGAGCTGTACTATGCCCTCCTGGTCGTTGGTCTGGAGAACTATCAGCGCGATGGTCTCGCCAACAGATACTACGTCCTCAGGCTTCTTTGTAGGATCATCGGTAAGCTCGCCGGGCATGATATAGCCGGTGTGCTTGGTTCCGATGTCAACGATAACTTCGCCGTTGCCGTTGATAGCGGTAACTACGCCCTCTACCTTCTGACCCTTATGTATCTTCTTCAGAGTCTTCTCCATTTCCTCCGCAAAATTAAATTCTTCTTCAACATTGTTCAACATTTCACTCATGGCCTGTTGTACCTCCTTGATTATATAAGCCGGGGTTGAAGCACCGGCAGAAATCCCGATAAATCTTGTTTTCGATAAGTCTTCGTCTGCCAGCGTACTTTTCAGCTCATCGGCATTCTCTACCTGTATGGTGCGGCAGTGCTTTTCGCAAACCTGCGCCAGCTTACGGGTGTTAGAGCTGTTTTTTCCTCCGGCAATTATCATCAAATCTGCTTGCAGCGAAAGCTTTTCGGCTTCCTCCTGTCTGGTTGCGGTAGCACTGCATATAGTGTCGAATATCTCGGCGTCGGGCATTGCCTGCGCTATGTATTCCCTGCACTGCTCCCACAGTCGTTTGTTGTAGGTCGTCTGCGAAAGCACGCACAGCTTTTCGCCCGCAAGCGGCTTTAGCCGCTCTTTCAGCTCGTCCATATCGGCAAATACATACGAATCTCCCTCGCAGAAGCCTCTTATGCCGCACACCTCAGGGTGGCTGGCGTCTCCCGCGATGAGCACTGTTTTACCCTCTGCGGATTTTTCCAGCGCTATCTTCTGTATCCTGCTGACGAACGGGCAGGTAGCGTCAACATACTGTGCGCCGCGCTTTTCCAGCTCGCGGTAAACAGCCCTGCTCACGCCGTGCGAGCGTATAATAACTGTTTGTCCCGGCTGCACCTCATCAAGCTCTATGGCTTTACAGCCGCGTGCTTCGAGGTCTGCGACGACGTTGCGATTATGGATAATCGGACCTAATGTCACAACATTATTTCGGTTATCTAATTTATTATACACTATTTTTACGGCTCTGTCTACACCAAAACAGAAACCTGCGGACTTTGCAACGCAAATTTTACAATTTATTAACATTTAATGCACCAATTCCGTAATAGAATTCATTATTTCCTTCTTCAATATCTTCAAATTTTTAGGACTGGCGTCGGTAGTGCCCAGCTCGGCGGGGTCTATCGGTTTGCCATAGCGAACTACCACTTTCTTTTTGCGGCAGAGCTTTTCGCCCTCAAAATTTATTCCTACGGGCACTACCTTGGTCTGCGCGACAGCCGCTATCAGCGCCACGCCGGTCTTGCCCTTGCCTACCCTGCCGTCTTTAGAGCGTGTGCCCTCGGGGAAGATAACAAGGTTTCTGCCCGACTCCAGCTTTTCTATCGAGGTGTCGATGACCGCGGTATCGCCCGTGCCGCGTACTACGGGGAATGCGCCCCACGCCTTTATCAGCAGGGTGAAGAAGATGTTCTGCTTAAAAAGCTCTTCTTTAGCCATGTAAGATATTGGCACACGCGTCATCAGCGCGATGAATACCGGGTCGCCGTAGCTGCGATGGTTTGAGGCGAAAATGTTTCCGCCGTCGGTCGGCACATTCTCCACTCCCTCGTAGCTCAGCTCAAAGAAGTGCTTGAAAATAAAGCGGACGAATGGGCGTACAACGTTGTAAAAGCCCTGACGTATAGGATTTATCTTATGCGTTTTGGTGATAGGGCGTACCTCCATCACGGGCTTGTGGCGGTCTGAGCATTTTAGTTCAGATTTTTTTTTTGAGCCGTCGGGCTGTTCCCTTACGGCGTTCACTAGGCGCACTATCTCATCCGCCGCCTGCTCTATCGTCATGCTTGTGCTGTCTACCAGCGTGGCGTCCTCCGCCTGTTTCAGCGGTGCGATCTCGCGGTGGGTGTCGTTATAGTCGCGCTGATTTATGTCGGCGAGCACCTCTTCGTATGTCGAGGGGGCGCCCTTTTCGGAAAGCTCTTTGTACCTGCGGTTCGCGCGCTCCTCAGCCGAAGCTGTGAGGAATACTTTTACCTGCGCGTTTGGCAGAACTACCGTTCCAATATCCCTGCCGTCCATTATTATGTCGTTCTCAGCGGCTATGCTGCGCTGAGTGTCCAGCAAAAATGCCCTTACCTCTGGGTATTTGGAAACTGCCGAAGCCGCCATAGAGATCTCAGGCGTGCGTATCTTATCGGAAACGTTCTCGCCGTTTACCAGCACCGCCTGCGCGCCCTCTATGTAAGTCAGCCTTACCGCAAGCCCATCAAGTACCGCCGCTACCTGCGTGCCGTCGTTGACGTCAGCTCCGCGGGTGATAGCGTAGTAGGCGATAGAGCGGTAAAGCGCCCCCGTATCGACGTAAACAAAGCCCAGCTTTGCCGCCACGGTTTTGGCGATGGTAGATTTGCCCGCGCCCGAAGGGCCGTCGAGCGCAACGTTTATGCTCATTATCTTTTACTTCCTTTCGGGAAAATATTCATCTTTACAGTGAAAAGTCACATTTATATTATCTCACATTTTTTCAAAAAAATCAAGCGGCGCGCAAAAAAATCACCTAATTTTCATCTTTTGCGTATCTGCCATGATCTGCTTTAGAAGCTCTGCGCGCAGGCGTATGCCGTGGCGAAAGCTATCTGCAAATTAAAGCCGCCCGTGTAGCCGTCCGCGTCGAGCACTTCGCCTATAAAATGCAGACCGCGCACCAGCTTCGACTCCATAGTTTTCGGCGAGATCTCTTTCACGTCCACTCCGCCGCGGGTGATTATCGCCTCGCTGACGGGGCGCAGACCCTTTACTTCAAATGTGAGGGCGTGTATAGCCGAGCAAAGCGCCGCGCGCTCCGCCTTAGTTATCTGATTTACCTTTTTCTCGGGCGGTATGCCGCTGCGCTTTATCACAAGCGGGATAATGCTTGCGGGCAGCAGTCTGCCGAGCGAGTTGTCAAAATCGCGGTTGGGCACTTCGGCGAAGTCGCGCTGCACGCGCTCGTCAAGTTTTTTATCGTCAAGCGCGGGCTTTAGGTCTATCGAAAAAGTGTACCTGCCCGCCGTTATGTCCTGCATATGCGCCGAGGCGGAGAGCACCAGCGGGCCGCTCATGCCGAAGTGCGTAAAAAGCATCTCGCCCTGCTGCTCGAACACGGGCTTGCCCGCCGAGTTGTCGGTAACGGTGAGCTTGCAGTTTTTGAGCGAAAGCCCCATAGCCTGCGCGCAGTCGCTTCCGCAAAGCTCTACCGGCACCAGCGAGCCGCACAGCTCGGTAACGGTGTGCCCCGCCTGCCGCGCAAGCTTGTAGCCATCGCCCGTAGAGCCTGTTTTGGGGTACGAAAGCCCGCCCGTCGCGACTACTACTTTATCGGCGCGGTACTCGCCCTTGCCGCCAAGCACGCCTTTCACCTCGCCGCCCTCTATTATAAGGCTGCGCGCCGAGTCTGTAACTATCTTAACGTCGGCGCAGTTCGCGGCGTTTATCAGCGCGCCCGAAATATCCTTGGCGTTATCGCTGACGGGGAAAACGCGGCTGCCGCGCTCAGTTTTCAGCTCTATCCCCAGCGACTCAAAAAAAGCCATAGTGTCCTCGGGCGAAAAGCGGCTGAGCGCCGAAAAAAGGAATTTTGAATTTCGCGGTATGTTCGCCATCACCGTCTGCACGTCGCAGTTATTGGTAACGTTGCACCTGCCTTTTCCCGTAATGTTCAGCTTGCGGCAGGGGTGTTTCTCGTGCTCCAACACCGTTACTTCGTGCCCCAGCCACGCCGACTGCACGGCGCACATCAGCCCCGAAGCGCCCGCGCCAATTATCAGTATTTTCATTATATTGCTGTATTCTCCAATTTATTTATTGCTGTAAACTTCGTACTCTTCCCATATCTTTTCCAGTTTTTCAAAGCTCTTGCGCACCTTTTCGGTGTTGCTTATCGAAACTGCCGCTATCAGCGCGTTTATAAGGCTCAGCGGGGCTACCAGCGAGTCGGCGAAAGAGTTCATATCGCTGCGCGCGATAAGCAGGTCGTTTGCAAATGGCGCGAGCGGCGAAGCCTCAGAGTCGGTAACGGCGATAACGTGCGCACCGTGCGCCTTAGCATACTCAAGCATCTGCGCGGTTTGCCGCGAATAGCGCGGGAATGATATGCCTATGATAACGTCCTTGTCGTCTATGCGCATAAGCTGCTCAAAAAGCTCGCTCGTGGTGGTGTTTCGCAGCTGCTTGACGTGCGGGAACATAAGCGAGAAGTAGTAATTGAGGAATTTTGCCAGCGGCTCGGCGCTTCTCGCGCCCAAAATGTATATCGTGTTGCAGCGCTCTATCGCGCTCACGGCGTTGGAAAAGTCGGTCTTTGAAGTTTCTTCCAGCGTCAGCCTTATCTTCTCGATGTCGCGGGTCAGCACCTGTTTCAGTATGTCCTCGCCGCTCAGCCTGTCGTTCGTTACCTCTATCCTCTGCACCGCCGTAAGCCTGTTTCGCATAAGCTCCTGCAGTGACCTTTGCAGCGCGGGGTAGCCGTCGAAGCCCAGCATAGAGGCAAAGCGCACCACGGTAGATTCGCTCACGCCGACTGTTTGACCCAGCTTTTGCGCCGTCATGAAAGCCGCTTTATCGTAATGCTCGAGTATATACGCCGCTATCAGCTTGTGCCCTTTCGAGAGCGCAGGCGTCTGCTCTTTGATTGTAGTAAACAGATCTTTTTCCATCTTAATCCACTTCTTCTCCCTATTCAAACATTTCAGCCGAGCGTTTTTTTAGCCGCTCTTTGCGCTTTTCGGTAAGGTCGCGCCTGATATGCCAGCCGTCCTCCGCGCGCTCGAGAATGTCGCCCTCTTTTACAGCTTCGCCGCCCAGCGTTTCAAGCGGCAGGTCTTTGCGCTCGCCGCCGTCGCCGATGAGCACGGCGTATCCGCCCTCCAGCCTATCTACCGAATATATCATATCATTTACCGCCTTTCGCGGCGTCGGCGGTGTCAAAAGGCTTTACGGTAAGCCCCTTGCCGTCCGACTCAAATGCCAGACTGCCGTCCTCAGCCGTAACGTACACATTTTTGACGTACTTGCATATGCGCGAATACGTTTCCTCGTCGGGGTGGCCGTATTTGTTATCCGCCCCGCATGAGATCACCGCGTACTGCGCGCCCACCTCTTTCAGCCACTGCGATGTGCTCGAAGTATCGCTGCCGTGGTGACCGACTTTCAGCACGTCCGCTGAAACATCGCAGCCGCGCTCCAGCAGCTCGCTTTCCTCCTGCTTTTCGCAGTCGCCCGTTATCAAAAAGCTGTTTTCGCCGTGCGTCAGCCGCAGCACCACCGAGTAATCGTTGAGATTTGAATACTCGCCCTCGGCGGCGTAGGTCTGCACGCTTATCTCGCCCAGCTCGAAGCTTTCGTTGCGGGCGGCGCGTATCTTCAAGCCTTTGTTCGCCGCCGCGTCGAGCAAGTCCTCGTACACCGAGGAAGTGGGCGTGAGGTCGTCGGGCACGCGCGGCATTATTATCTTGCCTATCTTAAAGCCCTCTACTATCTCCGCCGCTTCGCCTATATGGTCGGCGTGCGGGTGGGTGAGCACCAGATAATCCAGCTTTTTCACGCCGCGCTCTTTCAGATGATTTATCAGCGTGTTTTCGCCGTCGCGGTCGCCCGTGTCGATGAGCATATATTTCCCATCGCTGCAAACGAGCGTGCTGTCGCCCTGACCCACGTCTATAAAGTCTACCTCGGCGTCGGCGTTTTCGGCGGCAGGCTTATCGCCCGCGGCTGTTTGGAGTACACCCGTTTTCTCGAGCACGAAAATCGCGAGCGCCGCCATCAGCACCAGTACGGCTTTTATAAGCTGCGCGCCCGCCTGCTTTTTCGCCCTGCCTTTATTTGCAGCCATGCCTACTCACCGCTTTTTTCTGCCGTTCGGCTTTCCGCGCTGAGGGGTCTTTGCGGCGGGCTTTCTGCCATTCGCATTTCTGCCGCGGGCGTTTCTTTCCCCGCGCTTAGCCTGCTTTTCGCGCTGCATTTTCAGGTATACCGAGTCGGGGCGGACGAGCTTGCCCGCGCCGTTTCCGATGAGGTCTTCCCTGCCCGCCTTGCAGAGCGCTTCTATCACCCTGCGCTGATTTTCGGGCTTGTAATACTGCAAAAGCACGCGCTGCATAGCCTTTTCCTCCGGCTTTTTCGCAACGTACACCGGCTCTAACGTGTAAGGGTCGAGCCCGGTGTAGAACATACAGGTCGAAAGCGTGCCGGGGGTGGGGTAAAAATCCTGCACCTGCTCGGGGTGTATGTGGTTCTCTTTTAGGAACATCGCCAGCTCCACCGCGTCTTTCAGCGCAGAGCCGGGGTGCGAGGACATCAGGTAGGGCACCAGGTACTGCTCCTTGCCCTTCTGCCCCGTTATCTCGTAAAACTTTTTCTGAAAGCGCTTGTACGCCTCTATATGCGGCTTGCCCATTTTGTCGAGCACCGCCGCCGAGCAGTGCTCGGGCGCTACTTTCAGCTGACCGCTTATGTGGTACTCTATCAGCTCGCGCATGAAAGCTTCGTCCTTATCCTCTATCAGATAATCGTAGCGTATGCCCGAGCGTATGAAAACCTTCTTTATCTTAGGTATCTTGCGCATCTCGCGGAGTATATGCAGATACTCGGTGTGGTCGACGTGCAGATTTTTGCAGGGCGAGGGCGCTAAACACTTCTTGCCCTTGCAAAGTCCGTATTTGAGCTGCTTTTCGCATGAAGGCCCGCGGAAATTCGCGGTAGGCCCGCCTACGTCGTGTATGTAGCCCTTAAAGCCCTCCATCTCTGTGAGCTTGCGCGCTTCTTCAAGCACGCTCTCTTCGCTGCGAACGGTCACGCGCCTGCCTTGGTGCAGGGCTATCGAGCAAAAGTTGCAGAAGCCGAAGCAGCCGCGGTTGTGCGTTACCGAAAAGCGCACTTCTTCTATCGAGGGCACGCCGCCCTCTTTTTCGTAGCAAGGGTGATACGCGCGCTCATACGGCAGCGAATACACCTCGTCAAGCTCTGCCGTTGTGAGCGAGAGCGCGGGGGGATTTTGCACCAGCATTTTGTCGCCGTGGCGCTGAATTATCGTCTTGCCGTACACCTCGTCCTGCTGGTCGTACTGTATTCGGCAGGATTTCGCGTAAAGCTCTTTGTTCTCAGAAACTTCCTTGAAAGATGGGCACTGCACCGCTCCGTAAGGCGTTTCGCGCGGGTCACAGAGGTAGCAGGTGCCGCGCACGTCGCGTATGGTCTTTACGTCCTCGCCCGCCGCGAGCCTGTCGGCTATCTCTATCATCGAGTGCTCTCCCATGCCGTACATCAGCAGGTCGGCGCGGGTGTCTGCCAGTACCGAGGGCATCACCGTATTGCTCCAGTAATCGTAATGCGCAAAGCGGCGCAGAGATACTTCAAGCCCTCCGCAGAGCACTGGTATCTCGGGCGCGGCGTTTCGGCAAAGATTGCAATATACAGTAGCCGCGCGGTCGGGGCGTTTGCCGTTTCTGCCGCCCGCCGAGTATGCGTCGTCGGCGCGGGGGCGCTTCGCTACCGTATAATGCGCCACCATAGAGTCTATATTGCCCGCCGATACCAGCCACGCAAGCTTAGGCAGACCCAGCCGCAGTACGGACTTCGGGTCTTTCCAATTTGGCTGAGCTATCACGCCTACTGTGTAGCCGTGGTGCTCGAGCAGGCGGGTGATTATCGCCGCGCCGAAGCTCGGGTGGTCTACATAAGCGTCGCCCAGAATGTAAACAAAGTCGAGCTGGTCTATACCGCGCTCGCGCATATCTTCTTTTGAAATAGGCATAAAAGCCATGATATTAAAACCTCCGAATGGGTCAAGGGTTATTTGGGCGGCTGATACCGTCAGCTTCTGCCCTGTCTTTCATACCACTCTTCTTTTGTCAGCAGTATCTTTCTCGGCTTCGCGCCCTCCTGCGGGCCTATTATGCCCATAGCCTCTATATCGTCCATTATGCGGGCGGCGCGGGGGAAGCCCAGTTTCAGCTTTCGCTGTAAGAACGCGGTGGAAGCGTTGCCCGTTTCCACGATTATCGTTATCGCCTGATTTACAAGGTCGTCGTCGGGGTTTATCGAGATCTCGGCGTCCTCCTCGTTTTTCGGCTTCGGCATATTCTGCTCTACCTCGTGGATTATCTCCTGATTATAGTCAGAGCCGTGCTCAGTCTTGAGGAAATTTACCACCTCGCGTATCTCGGCAGTAGATGCAAAGCCGCTCTGTATACGCATAGGCTTCGGAAAGCCGACGGGTTTATACAGCATATCGCCCCTGCCCAGCAGCTTCTCAGCGCCTACTTCGTCGAGTATTACGCGTGAGTCGGTGTTGTTGGAAACCATCAGCGCGGTACGCGAAGGTATATTCGCCTTGATAAGACCTGTAAGTACGTCAACTCGCGGCGACTGCGTAGCTATCAGCATATGCATACCCGCCGCACGGGCGAGCTGCGCAAGCCTCATTACCGATTCCTCTACCTCGTTCTTCGCGGCGAGCATGAGGTCGGCGAACTCGTCTACTACTATTACTATCTGCGGCAGCTTCGTGCGTTCGCACTCGGGGTCGCTCGCCAGCATCTCGTCCACCATCTCGTTGTAATCTTCAATATTCTTAGTGCCGTTTGCTTCAAAAAGCTTGTAGCGGCGCATCATCTCGTTCACCGCCCAGCCCAGCGCGCCTGCGGCTTTCAGCGGTTCGGTAACTACCGGTATCAGCAGGTGCGGTATGCCGTTGTACATAGGAAACTCTACCTTTTTCGGGTCTATGAGTATCAGCTTCACCTCGTCGGGCGAAGCGTGGAATAGAATGTTCAATATGATAGAGTTTGTAAATACCGATTTACCCGAACCGGTAGTACCCGCTATCAGCATATGCGGCATATTTGCGATATTGCCGATGACGATATTGCCCTCGATGTCCTTGCCGACCGCGAAAGAAAGCTTGCCCTTAGCGCGGCGGTAATCCTCGCTGTCGATAAGCTCGCGCATCGAAACGCTGTCGCGGTGGATATTCGGTATCTCTATGCCTATCGCGGGCTTTCCGGGGATAGGCGCTTCTATACGAACGCTGTCGGCGGCAAGATTAAGCGCTATGTCGTCCGCCAAGCTCGTTACCTGCTTTACCTTTACGCCCGCCGCAGGCTGAAGCTCGTAGCGGGTAACGGCAGGGCCGCGGTGTATGCCTATAATGCGGGTCTTTACGCCGAAAGTTTCCAGCGTTTCTACCAGCTTCGAGGATTTTTCCTGTATCTCGCGCTGCACCTCTTCCTCAGAGCAGGTGCGCTTCGCCTCTTTGAGTATCTCTGCGGGCGGGGCGATGTAAACTGGCTTGCCGCTCTTTTCGTCGGCAAATACCGCCGTCTGTCCGCTCGGCTCTATCGTTATCTTAGGCGGACGCTGCGGCTCTCCCGCCGCTTTTCTTATAAGCTCGTCCAACTTTATCTGCTCGGCAAGCTTCTGCTTTTCCTCAGCCACCTGCTCGGCGCGGGCGGCGTTTTTCGACTTTTTCTTGCCGTCGGGCTTTTTAGCAGGCTCTTCCGCAGGCGCGGGCTGTTCGGGCGCTTCCTCCCACGGCGGCAGGTCGTCGGCGGTGGCAGGCTCTTCGGGCACGCTGCCGAACTGCTCCGCCTTGCCCTCTGCGGCAAGCTCTTCTTCACGCAGCTTTTCCATCTGCATCTTGTGTATCTTCGCGATGTCTACGCGGCGCTTTTTCTTTTCGCGCGCGCGCCTTTCCGCACGGCTCTCGGCAGGCTGCGGGGTGTCCGCCCTGCGCGCAGGTTCGGCGGGAATATCGCGGTCGTCGTAATGATCCTCTGCCGCGCGCTCAGCCCTATCCTCGGCAATAGCCTTCGCCCCGCCTACGAACGGGCGCGAAAAAGCCCGCAGCAGCTGCGGAAGCGTAATATCCGAAAGCAGCAGCGCGAAAAGCACTATCAGCAGTACTATTATAATAGCAGCGCCCGTCTTGCGGAAAAGCGCCAGCAGCGTCCAGCCGAACACCGCGCCCGCCAGTCCGCCGCCATGAAGCGTAACGCCGTCTAGGTAAAGTCCGCGCAGTTTCAGCCAAAAGCTCGCGCCCTCAATGGGTCTGCCGAAAAATATCTGCGCCGCGCCGCTCAGCAGGAAGATCATTACCAGCCCCTGCACTGCGCGCGATATGACCGCGCTGCGCGATTTTTCCGAAGCTATCGTGAGCGCCAGATAGATTATGAAAATGCCGAAAACGAACACCGAAGCGCCCAGCAGACCGCGATTCAGGTCGTAAAGCGCGTTCCACAAGCCGTCGCCTTTCACGAAGGTAACTATCAACTCAAAAATGCCGTAAAAGAACATTATGAAAGACCAAAAGCGGCGGCGTTCGCGAAAGCGCGCCTGCTCCATCTCCTCGAGCTGCTTTGCCGTAGGTTTTTTCGCGCGCGTTTTTGCCGCGGAAGAGCCGCCCGAGGACTTTTTCTGCCCAGCCGCGCTCTTGCTTTTCGCCGACTGCGTTGTTTTTTTCTCTGCCAATTTATGTACCTCAATATAAATATTTTAAACTCTCTATCCTAATACTTCAAATATGTAAAAGCGGAAGTTTCATTCCGCCTTTTCTATCTCCTTATACAGCCAGCCGATGGCGTCCGAAAGCCCGCCCAGCTCGTCTATAAGCCCGCATTTTACTGCGGCTTCGCCGTCTATCACCGTGCCGACATCCATTACTATCTCGCCCGTAGCCATCATAAGCTCGCGAAATTTTTTCTCAGTAACCGACGAATTATCGGTGATGAAGCGTATTATCCTATCCTGCATTTTCTGAAAATATGAAAGCGTCTGCGGCACGCCTACCACGGGGCCGTTCATGCGAACGGGGTGTATAGTCATGGTCGCGCTGGGCACTATAAATGAGCGTTTTGCGCACACCGCCAGCGGCACGCCTATCGAGTGGCCGCCGCCGAGCACTATCGAAGCGGTGGGCGTTTTCATGCCCGCCACCAGCTCGGCTATCGCCAAGCCAGCCTCCACGTCGCCGCCCACGGTGTTGAGGATTATCAGCAGCCCCTCGGCGCGCTCGTCCTGCTCGATGGCTACCAGCGATGGGATGATATGCTCGTATTTGGTAGTCTTGTTATCCGGCGGCAAAATGTAGTGTCCCTCCACCTGCCCGATGATGTTCAAACAGCAAATGCTGTGCTTTCCGCCCTCTGCCGAAACTATGCCAAATTCCTTGATAGCCGCGGCGTTTTCGTCAACGGCGGAGTTTGGCTGAGCCTGCGCGGCGTCGGCAAGGGCGTTCAGCAAGTACGGCGAGTATGATATATGGTTCGTTTTGCCTTTTTTAGATTTGCATTTTTTAGCTGACTTAGAAGATTTAGACATATCCCGACCTCCGAAAAGAATATTACTGATGATATTCTTGCCTTTGGAGGCAGGAAATATACGCGCTTTCAGCCGAAAAATGCAGGGTATCCGTCACAAAAGAGCGTGATATGCCGAAAAAATGCAGGCTGATGACGGCGCAAATTCACATATATATTTATAGTATCACAATTCCAGAGCAATGTCAAGAGAAATAACGCACAAAAAAACGCATGGCGATTTTACCATGCGTTCGTCGGTATATCGGGCGCTCAGCCCAGTTTTTTCAGGTTTTCTGCGATTATCAGCTTGTGGGTAAAGCCCTCGAGCTTGTTTTTAACGTTGCCGTCTTTGATGAAAAGCAGCGTAGGCAGCGCGGTAACGTCGAAACGCTGCGCCAGAGCGCCCTCGGCGGAAATATCGCATTTCGCGATAACGGCGCTTTCGCCCAGCTCTTCGCCAAGCTCGGTCAAGCCCGCCTCGGTGCGTTTGCAGTGCACGCAGGTGGGCGAATAAAATTCTATCACCAGCGGCTTGCCCGCGGCGGCGGCTGTTATCTCATTATAATTTGCATTTGTAAGCTCAGTAATCATCGTTTTTGACCTCCGTTATTATAATAGTATATTTTCAAACATAATTTTTCATATATGCTTAATATGATTTAATAGAATTATACCACCGCGTGACTCATTTGTCAAGAGATTTTTGTGAATATTTTCTTAATCCTACAAATCACATATAACTAATAGGTTATATATGTACAATTCATATGGAAATTGTGGGTTTGATATGTGCGTTTCTACAAAATTACCCGAATGGTGTTGACAATTCGCGCAAAACAGGGTATAATGTTAACCATAGTAATCATATCGAAAAGATATGAATTCAAAGGGAGAGTCAACAATGATACTTTTTACCCGCCGCCGCAAACGATGTCGAAGCTGAAAGCTTACACATCACCCTACTCATTACTAAATACAAACGAGGTTGTCGGCTATGTACATTGAACTAAAAAATATAAACAAAACTTTCGGCGATTTCAAGGCTTCGGATAACGTAAGCTTCGGCATCGAAAAAGGCAGACTGATAGGTCTGCTCGGCCCAAGCGGCAGCGGCAAGACCACTATCCTGAGAATGCTCGCAGGGCTGGAAAAGCAGGACAGCGGCGATATTTTCATCGACGGCAAGAATGTAAACGACCTGCCGCCCAGCGAACGCGGCATAGGCTTTGTTTTCCAGAGCTACGCGCTCTTCCCTTTCATGACTGTTTATGATAACATAGCTTACGGTCTGAAGGTTCAGAAGAAAGATAAGGCTTTCATAAAGGCGCGCGTGGCGGAGCTGCTGGAGCTTGTGGGACTTCCCGATGTGGGAAAGCGCTACCCCAGCCAGCTCAGCGGCGGTCAGCGCCAGAGAATAGCTCTCGCACGCGCCCTCGCCCCCTCGCCCGAGCTTCTGCTGCTCGACGAGCCTTTCGCCGCCATCGACGCTAAGGTAAGAAAAGAGCTTCGCACATGGCTGCGCGAAACGATAGATAAGATAGGCATAACGAGCATTTTCGTTACCCACGATCAGGACGAGGCGATAGAGGTCGCGGACGAGATCGTGATCACGAACAAAGGCAGAGTAGAGCAAGTGGGCAACCCCGTAGAGATCTACTCCGAGCCGAAAACGCCTTTCGTAGCGCAGTTCATCGGTCAGTCGGCTATGATAGAAGATTACGGCAGACTGAAAGGCTTTGAGCAGAGCGGAGAGGGCAACACCGCCATTATCCGCCCCGAATTTATAGAGATAAACAAATTTGAGGACGGCGGCTACCACCAGTTTGAAAGCTCGATGGAGGACGCGGTGGTAGAGGACGTATTCTTCCGCGGCAGCGCTTTCGAGGTACGCGCCGATATAAACGGCATCTCGATAACCGGCAGATACCCCCTCAGCTCGCCCCGTCTGAAAAAAGGCGACAAGATAAAAATACTCATCAAAAAGCTTTACACCATCAGCGGCAACAGCACAGAGATACTTGTGAACAAGGCGCTCGATGATTCCGAGCTTTACTATATCTAAAAAGGAGGGCTTTTTAAAATGGAACAGAACAGCGGCAAAAAGTCCTCGGCAGGACAAAAAATACTTAAATGCGGCGTAATATCGTGGATAGTAATAATCGCGGTGTGGGCGCTGGGAGCTATGAGCATAAAGGACGAATACTTCCTCCCCAGCCCGAAACAAACGCTGATAAGCATAAAGCTGCTTATAGAAAACGGCACGCTTTGGGCAGACATCGCGGCGAGCGCGGGCAGAGTTATAAAGGGCTGGCTGCTGGCGATAGTTTTCGCAGTACCGCTCGGACTTCTGGTCGGCAACTTCCGCGTAGTGCGCTGGCTGGTAGAGCCTATACTCAGCTTTTTCAGATTCGTACCCGCCATCGCGCTGACCACCCTTTTCCTGATGTGGTTCGGCGTAGGCGAAGAATCGAAAGTAGCGCTTATCTTCTACGCTTCATTCTTCCCGATGTTCGTAAACACCATCGCGGGCGTGGCTTCCACCGACAAGCAGCTTGTAGAAGCGGCTTCCTGCATGGGCGCTAAGAAAGCAAGAGTATTCTTCACAGTAGTAGTACCCTCGGCGGTATCCAACATCTACACGGGCATACGCCTAGGTTTAAGCTCCGCCATCATCTGCGTTATCGCGGCGGAAATGCTGGTAGGCAGCGACGGTCTGGGCTACCTGATAAACAGCTCAAAGCTTTACTACAAAACAAGCTGGGCGTTTGCAGGTATAGTCACCCTCGCAGTCATAGGCTTCGCGGCTGACAGACTGCTGCAATTCATCGGCAGGAAAAAGCTCAGCCACTTCGGAGTAAAGTAAACACCATACATAAAAATATAAAAAATACAAACAACGTAAAATTACAGGAGTTGAATCAAAATGAAAATAAATAAGATAATTTCGGCACTCGCAGCATCGGCACTCAGCATTTCCCTGCTCGCGGGCTGCGGAAATTTGGGCAGCGGCGACACCCCTAAAGTAGTAAAGGGCAAAAACGGACAAGACCTGCAAACGCTGCGCCTTGCGGTAATGACGGGCAACCTCGACCACTACGCTTCATACGTCGGCGTAGAGCAGGGCATTTTTGAAAAGTACGGCATAAACCTCGAGATAACCGAGTACGCTTTCGGCATAAACACCATCGACGCTATTGCGAACGGCAACGCGGACGTTGGCGACATGGCTGATTACGCCGCAGTGAACCGCCTCGGCACCACCCTAGACCAGACGAACCTCGTGATGTTTTCAGAGCTGAACGGCGGCGAGATAGGCGACGGCGGACTTTATGTAGCGCCCGAATACGAAAACGACCTCTCCAAACTGGACGGCAGCAAGGGCTTTGTAACGCAGATAGGCACGGTAAACGAGTACCTTAACAGCCAGGCTATCGCTTACTTAGGTCTTGACGAGAGCAAACAGAACATTATAAATACCGATTCTGCGCAGTCGGCGCTTGCGCTGGCTAAGAGCGGCGACGCTTCCGCCACCATCGCGAGCGGCTCGAACGCAAAGTACCTCGAAGAAGTGGGCTGGAAGCTGGCAGTCACCTCGCAGGATCTCGGCGAAGTTACAGGCGCATACTACTTCACCTCTGACAGCTTCATCGACAAAAACACCGACCTGCTGGCGAACTACCTCAAAGCCATCAACGAGAGCTACGAGTATGTAAACGCACACATGGACGAGAGCGCCGAGTACCTCGAAGGCAAGATAGGCGTAAAGGCTGACGACTTCAAGCTTCAGTGGAAAGTACAGGGCTTCAGCACAGGCTTCAGCGAGGAAGCGGCACAGCACCTCGAGAGCATTCAGAAATGGGCGCACGACCACGGCAAGTACGACTCTGACTACAACGTGCGCGACTTCATCGACACAAGAGCGGCGAAGATAGCTTTCCCCGACAAGACCACTGTCAAGAACACCAAGAAATAATAATCAAACGAAATTTTAAATACTGATAAGGAGCGATACACTATGGGTTATCCAAGCATTTTCCCTACGGGAGTAACACTTTACAACAAAGAAAAGGCATACGGCGGCTACACGATTTTTCCCTCGGCTAAGGGCGCGCTGCTGATAGATATGAACGGCAACGAGGTAAAGCTTTGGGCAGGTCTTTGCGGCTTCCCGAACAAGATCCTCCCCGGCGGATATGTAATGGGCAATACGGGCGTAAGAGGCGGCAAGTACGCTTATCAAGACCAGCTCGACCTCGTGCAGGTAGACTGGGACGGACACATAGTTTGGAAATTCGACAAGACCGAACTTGTGGCAGACCCCGGAAAAGACCCTGTATACATGGCTCGTCAGCACCACGATTATCAGCGCGAGGGCAGCACCGTAGGCTACTATTACCCCGGCGGAGAGCCTAAGACCGACAGCGGCAACACCCTTATCCTCACCCACGAAAATCTTTACAACCACGATATTTCCGACAAGCGCCTTATCGACGACAAGATAATCGAGGTCGATTGGGAGGGCAATATAGTTTGGAGCTGGCGCGCGAGCGACCACTTTGACGAGCTGGGCTTTGACGAAGCGGCTAAGAACGTTCTTTTCAGAAACCCCGGTCTGCATGAAGAAGCGGGCGGCGACTGGATGCACATCAACAACTTCTCCACCCTCGGTGAAAACAAGTGGTACGACGCAGGCGACGAGCGCTTCCACCCCGACAACATCATTTTCGACGCGAGAAACTCGAACATTCTCGGCATCATCGAAAAGAAAACGGGCAAGATAGTTTGGCGCTTAGGCCCTGACTTCAACGAGAGCGAAGCTACTAGAAAGCTCGGCTGGATAATCGGCCAGCACCACCTGCACATGATACCGAAGGGTCTGCCCGGCGAAGGCGACCTGCTGGTATTCGATAACGGCGGCGAGGGCGGCTACGGTGTGCCCAACCCCGCTTCGCCCACAGGCGTGAACAACGCTCACCGCGACTACTCGCGCGTGCTGCAGTTCAACCCAATCACCCTCGAGATAACCTGGCAGTACACTCCCCTCGAGGCGGGCAGCCTGCTCTTTACCGACGCTTCTAAATTTTACAGCTCGTACATCAGCTCGGCTCAGCGCCTGCCGAACGGCAACACGCTGATAACCGAAGGCTCTGACGGCAGACTTATAGAAGTTACCCCCGAGCACGAGATAGTTTGGGAATACATAAACCCCTACTTCAAGAAGCTGGGCGGCAATTTCCTCTGCAACATGATCTACCGCGCATACCGCGTACCTTACGAGTGGGTACCGCAGGCGGAAAGACACGAGGAAGTTTCGGTAGAGCCGATAGACGTCAGCACATTCCGCGTACCGGGCGCTTCCGCAGGCGCGGGCACGGGCGAAGTTACCGCGGTAGACGGCATCGACCCGACCAAGCCTATACCGCTTACAGGCTCTAACGCTGACGAGGACGGCGACGATGACGAGCGCATAGACTTCTGCGTAGCTTCTATCAAGAAGAGCGAGATAGAGAGCATAAACTAAGCCATAGTGAATAAAATACAGCAAAAAAGAGGACAGTTCCCGATCATTGGGAGCTGTCCTCTTTCGTATATCGAATATGCTTAAATATCAGCGAATGTCTTTTTTCTTCATAGCCGCTATGCCGATGACAGTCGCGATCACGAGGTAGATAACGCATACCACTATCATGCGCGTGGTGGTGTCGCTGTCCTGCGCGGGGCTGAAGCCCGTTATAGCGTTGCTGGGAACGTAGTCTGCAATGCTGAAATCATCGGAAATATCAACATACTTGTGCAGCACCATATCCGCCACCTGATACAGCAGAGTAGGTATGCCCGAAGATAGCGCCACGCCGAAAGCTATCGAAACAGCCGTGCTGCGGGTTATCATTATCACCATGATTATCACGGCGGCGATGGTGATGTGCGAAAGAAGCTGTATGCCGAGCGCCTTTGCGAAGTCCTCTCCGCTGCCGAAAACAACGTCTACCTTGCACTTCGACTCGATAACGGCTTTCGCTATCGCCATCGAAACGCCCCAGCTTATCAGCATGGCAAATATGGTGTACACCGCCGAGCAGATAAGCTTTGCGAGCACTATCTTGCGCCGCGCAACGCAGCCGCCGAGGTTTTTGATGTAGCCGTTTTTGCTGTCGGAATTGGCGAAGATAACTAAGTATATGCTGAGCGGCAGAAGCAGGTTCATTCCGCTTGTCATCATAGTAAGAATATCTGCGGCGGAGTAGCTGTTTTTATTAGCGGCATTCATAAGCGTGCCGACCGTGCCGGTCATTGTCGGGTCGTCGCTGGTCGCGTCCTCATAATCCGCCGTCATGGTGACTGATACTCCGTTCTCGTCATCATTATCCTCAGCCGGCTCGTGCAAAAGCGCTATCAGCAGAGCGTTTGAGAGAATGGTTATCGCCGTAGTGGCTATCGCTATCAGCATCATTATGTAAGTAGATCTCGACTTTTTCATCAGAAAAAGGTTAGAGCGTATAAGATCAAACATTTCCGACACCTCCCGTAATTCTAAGGAAATAATCTTCCAGCGCCTCGCTGTGGGTGCATATGCTGTATACCCAAAGCCCCGCCTTTGCCATCGCGAGAGTTATCTGCGCGCTTTCATCGGTGCGCTCGAAAATGCCTATCGTGTTTTCGCCGACAAGTCTGAAATTATTAAAGCCCATTTCCTGAAGCACGTCCGCCGCCTTATTTATGTCGGAAACGCTTATGTCGATATGCGAGCTGCATTTTGCCATAAGCTGCTCGCGCGTCAGCTCTTCTATCATCACGCCGTTATTGATTATTCCGAAAGATGTCGCTACCTTTGCAAGTTCTTCCAATATGTGGCTCGAGATTATAATGGTTATCCCGCGCTCGGCATTCAGCCTGTGCAATACGTCGCGCACCTCGGCTATGCCCTGCGGGTCAAGACCGTTGATCGGCTCGTCGAGTATCAGCAGCTCGGGGTCTGCCACCAGCGCCATAGCTATGCCCAGCCTTTGGCGCATACCGAGTGAGAATTTGCCCGCGGCTTTTTTGCCAACGCCGCCCAGACCCACCAGCTCAAGCAGCTCTTTTTCTTTCTGCGCCGAGTTTTTCACGCCGAAAGCCAGAGCTTTGATGTGGATATTATCAGCGGCTGAGAGGTTTGCGTAAATTCCCGGGGCTTCTATCAGCGCGCCCACACGCCTCATCATCTTCACCCGCTCAGCGCCGCGCTTGCCGAAGAGGGTAAAGTCGCCCGCCGAGGGTGCAGCCAGCCCGCAGATCATCTTCATAAGCGTGGTCTTGCCCGCGCCGTTTCTGCCGATAAGCCCGTATATCTCGCCTTTTGAGATATTCATGCTGACTCTGTTCACGGCGGGCTTGCCGTGGTATATCTTAGTCAGCGAATCTGTTGTTAGCAGATATTCCATATTCAGTTGCCTCCATATGTATTTTTTTGCGTATGTATTATAAAGTATAGCATAACGCGCGCGCTTTGTCAACAAAAGCTTTTACTTTCATCTGTATAATATTATACATCATATAGTATCAATTGTCAATAGCCGCGAGAAAATTTTTTCATAAAAAAGCGCATGACGCTCCCATTTTTCGGAACGCCATGCGCGAAAGTTTCATAATTATTCAGCGCCAAGCTGCTCGTTTAGCTCATCTACCATCATTTGCAGCTTTTCGCGTGTGATGTCGGCAATGCCGCAGAAGCTGAGGATAGCGTGCAGCGGCAAGTCGCCTGCCATAGCCAGCGCCATCTCTTCCCCGCTCTCGCCCAGCGCGTCCGCGCCGCCGTTCGTGCCAATATCCACCGACTCCATCAGCTTTGCGAACACCGCAAGACCCTCGGGTACGGCGGTTATGTCACCGCAGGCGCTGTCTAGCGTGAACTTCACAGGCAGCTTTTCCCTGCCGTTAAAGCTCACCTCGTCGCTCAGGCGAATATCCGCCGAGGAAGCGCCGATGAGCACCTCGTACCTGCCGCTTTCGGCGAACCACTTGTGCAGCTTCACCGACCAGTATGCGAATGCGCTCTGGTCAAGGCGGAAAGCTATACGCTTGCTCTCGCCAGCTTTCAGAAAGACCTTTTCAAAGCCTTTCAGCTCCTTTTCGGGGCGGATAACTGAGGCTTCGGTAGGGGCGATGTAGAGCTGCACCGTTTCCGCGCCGTCGCGGCTGCCGATGTTTTTCACTGTCAGCTCGGCGGTAAAGCTCTTGCCCTCGCTGACCTCGTGCGCAGAAAGGCGCAGGTCTGAGTACTCAAACTGCGTATAGCTCATGCCGTATCCGAACGGGAAAAGCGGCTTTATCTGTTTTTTATCGTAATATCTGTAACCCACGAACACGCCCTCGGCATAGTTCACGTCGTCGCCCTCACCGGGAAAATTGAGGTAAGAGGGGTTGTCGGCGAGCTTTTGCGGGAAAGTTTCGGCAAGCTTTCCGCTCGGGTTCGCCCTTCCGTAAAGCAGCGCTATCTCGGCTTCGCCAACTGCCTGACCGCCCAGATACATCTCGATCAGACCCTTTATCTTTTCGATGAAAGGCATCTCTACGGGCGAGCCGTTGTGCAGGAGGACTACTATATTTTCGTTGACCTCGCTGAGCTTTTCTATAAGGCGAAGCTGGCACTCGGGCATACGCATATGCTTTCTGTCGTAGCCCTCAGACTCAAAAGTATCGGGCAGACCAGCGAAAACCACCACCTTATCGGCGTTTTTCGCAGCTTCGAGAGCCTCGTTTTCCAGCGCTTCGTCAGCCTCATTGCCCATATTAAAGCCGCGCGCATAAGTAACGCCCGCTATGTCGGACGCCGCCTGCACGGCGGATACGGTTTTGTAAGAATTTATATGCGAGCTTCCGCCGCCCTGATAGCGGGGCTTTTCGGCGAATGCGCCCACGAAAGCGACCTTTTCGCCCTCTTTCAGCGGAAGTATATCGCCGTCATTTTTCAGCAGTACCGCGCAGTTTTCGGCGATCTTTGCGGCAAGTTTGTGGTGGCGGTCTTTATCCCATACCACCTGCGGTTTTTCCTCGCTGCCGCGCTGAACCAGCTCCAGCACGCGGCGCACGCAATTATCCAGCTCTTCCTCGCTAAGCTCGCCGCTCTCCACCGCCTTAACTATTGCGGCGTCGTTCTTGCCCATGCTTGCGGGCATTTCGAGGTCAAGCCCCGCGCGGATAGCCTTTGCGCGGTCGTCAACTGCGCCCCAGTCGCTCATCACAAGTCCGCCGAAGCCCCAGTCTTCGCGCAGAATATCTGTAAGCAGCAGCTTGTTCTGCGAGGAATACTCGCCGTTTATCTTGTTGTACGAGCACATAACCGTCCAAGGCTTAGCGTTTTTCACCACCGATTCAAAAGCGGCGAGGTAGATCTCGTGCAGAGTTCTCTCGTCGATATTTGCGGAAACGCTCATGCGGCGGCTCTCCTGATTATTAGCGGCGAAATGCTTCAGCGAAGTGCCAACGCCCATGCTCTGCACGCCCGTTATATGCGCCTCAGCCATCTGCGAAGCGAGGTAGGGGTCTTCCGAGAAGTACTCAAAATTTCTGCCGCATAGGGGCGAACGCTTGATATTACAGCCGGGGCCGAGTATAACGGAAACGTTTTCCGCGCGGCATTCCTCGCCCAGCGCCTTGCCCAATTCTTTGAGCAGACCGCGGTCGAAAGAGCAGGCAAGCGCCGAAGCTGATGGGAAGCAGACCGCCTCGATAGCCTCGTTAGGGTTCTGCGCGCCCTCGCGGTTTTTGCGAAGTCCGTGCGGGCCGTCGCTAACCATTATCTGCGGTATATCCAGCCGCTCTACGGGCTTGGTATGCCAAAAATCCGCGCCCGAGCAAAGCGCCGCCTTTTCCTCAAGCGTAAGCTCTTTCAAGATAGTTTCTATGTTCATGAGATCATTCCTTTCCTTCAATATAAAAAGTAGACTCCATATCCGCGATGTGCGTTGCGAGCGCCAGCGGGTAAAGCTCCAGCGCTTTGCCTATCGTGTTCGTGTTCTCTTCGCCCGAAAAGCCCATGTGCCAGCGTATCGCCATAGCTTCGTCGCGCGTCAGCCGCATGAACCCGCTCACTATGTACACGCTCTTCTCGCCGTGGCCGTAGGGCAGCCTATCGTGGTACTCGTAGTAGGGCACTTTTTCCCAAACGCCCTGCTCGTTCTTCGCGTTGCGGTAGCTCACGCGGTAAAGGTTTATCTTGCAAAGGTCGTGCAGCAGCGAGGCTATCGCTATGCTCTCCTCAGTGTACTCCAGCCCGTACTGCTCTTTCACCCGCTCGCGCTCCAGATATGAGCACAAGCAGTCGTAAACGTGCAACGAGTGCTCGCACAAGCCGCCCTCATACGCGCCGTGGTAGCGGGTAGAGGCGGGCGCTGTGAAAAAGTCGCTCCCCTCAGAATCCAGCCACTCCAGCAGCTTGTCCGCGCCGCGGCGGGTTATCTTTTCATTGTATATACTGATAAATCTTTCCTTGTTTGCTAATACGTCAGCAGGCATACCGCGCCTTCCTTTCTGTTTGCCGCCGCGTCAGCCCAGACGCAGCATTTCGTCGATGCAGACTCTCGCTTTCGCGATAAGCTCGGGCGACATGAATATCTCGTTCTCCTCAGCCGCGGGACTGCCTATCGCTTCGCATACGCGGTAAACGTCCATCAGCGAGGTGAGCTTCATGTTCGGGCAGAGTATTTTTTTCGAGAGTATGTAAAATCTTTTGTCAGGGCACTTATACTGCAAATGCTCCGCTATGCTCATTTCTGTGCCGATTATAAATTCCTTAGCTTCCGACTTCTCGGCGAAATTCATTATTCCCGAAGTAGAGCCTACATAGTCCGCCTGCTCTGATACGCCTGGCACGCACTCGGGGTGCACCAGCACCAGCGCGTTCGGGTGAGCCTGCTTCGCGAGCCTTACCTCTTCGGGGTTGACCGCCGCGTGTACGGGACATCCGCCTTGAAGCAGCTTTATATCCTTATCGGGACAGGCTTTCTGCACAAATGCGCCGAGGTTGCAGTCGGGTATGAAAAGTATCTTCTTATCCTCCATAGCGCTTACTATCTTCACCGCCGAGGACGAGGTAACGCAAACGTCGCATACGGTCTTGAGCGCCGCGGTGGTGTTTATGTAAGCCACTACCTTGCGCTCGGGGTCTTGCGCCTTTATCATCTCTATCATCTCAGGCTCCATCTGCTCAGCCATAGGGCAGCCCGCCGCTGTGTTCGCGAGGTAAACGTGCTTTTCAGGCGAGAGCATCTTAGCCGTTTCCGCCATAAAATGCACGCCGCAGAACACTATATTCTTGTTCGTAACTTTAGAAGCGTCTACTGATAGCTTGTAGGAATCGCCCGTAAAGTCGGCAGCCTCTACTATCTCTCTGCCCTGATAGCTGTGCGCCAGTATGCAGATGTCTTTTTCTTTTTTGAGCTTTTCTATCTTCTGCTGTATCTCATAAACCGTATTTACATTTTCCATAATTATTTCTTTCCTTTCAGAATACCGAGTACTGCGGCATTATCTTTTATAATCATTATACACTACTGCAAACATGATGTCAACCATTTAATGTGTAGAATATCCTAGCTGATTTTTGACATATATCGCGTTTGCGCCTTGACCGCGCGGGGTTTATATGATATAATACAAAAGAGGCGTACTGCACAAAGCGGTGCGCCTCTCTCGCCGTATCATTTCTCGGCTCAGAAATTGTCCGAGATGTATTTTTCAGCCGATGCAGCCGCGTTAGCGCCGTCAGCCGCAGCGGTAACTACCTGCCGCAGCGGTGTGGTGCGAACATCGCCCGCAGCGAAAAGTCCCGCAGCGCTGGTAACGCAGTCCTCGCCCGCAGCGGCGTAGCCGTCCTCAAGCTTGCAGACGCCCTCGAGAAACTGAGTGTTCGGCACGCTGCCTACCGCGCAGAATATGCCGTCGAGCGCCAGGCTCTTTTCCTCGCCCGCCTGCTCGTAAACTATGCCCTCGGCGTTCGCGCCGCCCGTGATCTCTTTGAGCTGCGCGCTCATTATCTTCACGATGTTTTCGGTATCGTCCACCTTTTTCTGGAGCGACTTGTTCGCGCGGAACTCATCGCGCCTATGCACGAGGTAAACGGTCTTTGCAAGCTTAGAAAGGTAAAGCGCGTCGCCCAGCGCGGTATCTCCGCCGCCTATGACCGCCACCGTCTTATCCTTGTAGAAAAATCCATCGCACACCGCGCAGAATGATATGCGCTGCTTGTCCTCGCCCTTGACGCCGAGATGGCGGTATGAAGTGCCCGCCGCGTAAACTACCGCCTTAGCAGTCTTTTCGCCGCCCAGCTTGAACTTGACGTGCCAAACGCCGTCCGCCTGTTCCAAGCTTTCAACTTCGCCCTCGTAAAACTCCGCGCCAAGCGTTTCAGCCTGCTCGCGGAACTTCTCGCCCAGCTCGTATCCGCTGAGTCCGTAAAGACCGGGGTAATTTTCCACTCTATCGGTGACGGAGATCTGTCCCGTACCCATGTAGTCTTTTTCTACGACCAGCGTGCTGAGCATAGCCCTTCTGGCGTATATCGCCGCGGTAAGTCCCGCAGGGCCGCTGCCTATTATAATAATGTCTGTCATTTTTCATCAGCCTCCTTTATATATAATACATCGGTTCCGCATTTTTTTCAAGTGTTTCTTCGCTGTATCTCTGAATAAAATTTTTGAGAGTTATATTTTTCGCCAGCCCGTTAAGCTCGCGCTCAAATCTGCTCCAGAGTACTTCGTCCAGCACTTCCGAAAGCTGCTTGTTTTCGGCGTTCACCATAGCAACGTCGCTGCCCAATACGCAGGGGTCGAGCGCGTCGATTATTTCTTTCAGAGTTATCTCGTCGGCGCTTTTGGCGAGGATATATCCACCGCGCGAGCCTTTTATACCTTTTATAAGCTTGGCGTGGCGCAGCGCTGAGAGCACCTGCTCTAAATATTTACATGAGAGCGCCCTGCGGTCGGCTATGCTGTACACCGTTACAGTTTCGCTGTTTTCTGAATTAAGGGCTATATCGGCTATCGCGATAATGCCGCACTCTACCTTTGTAGATATTTTCATAGCGTTCCATTCCTTTCATACTAGAATTTGGTCAAAATCAGTTTCCTACTATTCATACAATTCCTATCAACATAATATATTTTATACTTTTTTCGTCAGAATGTCAAGGGTTTTTATAAAACTTCGCTGATTTTTAAAAAATATGTTAAATTTATAGTTATCCTATTGACTTTGTATGATTTAAGTGCTATAATATATCCATACCAAGGGGAAACCTATTTAAGACCAGTATTTAGTATTAGCAGATCACAACCTTTTATAATGCAGGCTTCCCGAAAAATGAAATGGGGGAATATCCTTTGAAATTCAATACTTCTTTGCTGCACGGCGGCTTTTCACCTGAAAAGGGTACGGGTGCTACGCTCACGCCGATATATCAGGTAAGCGCTTTCGCGCAGGACTCTGCCGAGCAGCTTGAAAAAGTTTTCAATAATAAAGCTCCCGGTTTTGCGTACACGCGGATAAGCAATCCTACCGTAGCGGCGTTTGAAAACCGCATAAACGCGCTCGAAAAGGGCATCGGAGCAGTAGCCTGTTCATCGGGCATGGCGGCTGTTACGATGTCGCTGCTCAATATCTTGCAGCAGGGCGACGAGGTCATCGCGGCAGCGGGGCTTTTCGGCGGTACTATCGACCTTTTCGGCGATCTAGAGGCTTTCGGCATAAAAACACGCTTTGTAGAGCACGTCACCGCCGAGGAGATAGAGCCTTTGATAAACGATAAAACTAAAGCCGTGTTTGCTGAGCTTATCGGCAATCCTAATCTCGAGGTGGCAGACCTTGAGGAAGTATCGGCTCTGGCGCACTCGCACGGCGTGCCGCTCATCATCGACGCTACTACCGCAACGCCTTATCTGATACACCCGTTCGATTTTGGCGCAGATATAGTGGTTCACTCCAGCTCGAAATACATAAACGGCGGCGGAAACTCGATAAGCGGAATAATAATCGACAGCGGCAGCTTCAAGTGGGACTGCGAGCGCTACGCGGGACTTGCCGAGTACAAGAAATTCGGAAAATTTGCATACATCGCGAAGCTGAGAAACGGAATTTGGCGCAACGTGGGCGGCTGCCTTGCGCCGATGAACGCTTTCATGAACAGCGTGGGTCTGGAAACTATGGGCCTGCGTATGGAGCGCAGCTGCTCTAATGCGCTGGCGCTCGCGAAATTCTTTGAGAGCTGCGAGGGCATAGAGGTAAACTACCCCGCGCTTGAAAGCAGCCCATTTTACCCGCTTTGCAAAAAGCAGCTGAAGGGCATGGGCGGCGCGATAGTTACCATACGCGCAGGCTCTAAAGAACGCGCATTCAAGCTGATAAACGGGCTGAAACTCGCGGTGAACGCGACCAACATCGGCGACGTGAGAACGCTAGTCATACACCCCGCCAGCACGATATACACCCACAGCAGCGAAAAGCAGCAGCTCAGCGCGGGCGTATACGGCGACACCATAAGGATAAGCGTCGGAATAGAGGACGCCGAAGACCTTATACAAGATTTCAAACAGTCAATAGAGAATATCTGAGGAGGATAATATATAATGGCAACTGATTACTCAACACTGAAAAAAGGCGGATTTATGCGCCAGAAGCAGAAAAACAACTTTTCACTCAGACTGCGAGTAGTAGGCGGCAACCTTACCGCAAAGCAGCTCGCGACAATAGCAGAAGTTTCAGATAAATACGGCGAGGGCTATGTGCACCTCACCTCGCGCCAGAGCGTAGAGATACCTTTTATAAAGCTCGACGACATCGACGAAGTAAAAGCGGCGCTGGCTGCGGGCGATACCGAGCCGGGCGTTTGCGGCCCCAGAGTAAGAACTATCACAGCTTGTCAGGGTGCAGCCGTCTGTCCTAGCGGCTGTATCGACACCTATGCGCTGGCTAAAGAGCTTGACGAGCGCTACTTCGCCCGCGAGCTGCCGCACAAATTCAAGTTCGGCATTACCGGCTGCCAGAACAACTGCTTAAAATCCGAAGAGAACGACGTGGGAATAAAGGGCGGCATAAAAGTAAAGTGGCGCGAAGCCGACTGCATACACTGCGGAGTTTGCGCTAAAGCCTGCCGCCGCAACGCCATCACCATAGAGGACGGCGAGATAAAGGTAGACGAGAGCCTCTGCAACTTCTGCGGACGCTGCTACAAAGCCTGCCCGACCGAAGCTTGGGACACCATACACGGCTACATAGTTTCATTCGGCGGACTTTTCGGAAACACCATCAATAAGGGCGAAACTATAATACCCTTTATAGAGGACAAGGAAACTCTCATGAAGATCTGCGACGCCGCGATAATCTTCTTTGAGAAAAACGCAAACGCGGGCGAGCGCTTTAAATTCACCATCGACCGCGTGGGCAGGGAAAAGTTTGAAAAAGAAATACTGGAGGTATATAACAATGGCTGAATTTAAGATCGACGATACGGTAGACATCACCGACGTAGTCTGCCCTACCACATTCGTAAAGGCAAAAGTAGCCCTCGAAGAGCTTGACGAGGGACAGATACTCGCCATAAGAATGAACGACGGCGAGCCTGTACAGAACGTGCCCCGCAGCGTAAAGGAAGAGGGTCACAAGATACTCAAGCTGATAAACAACGAGGACGGCACATACGACCTCATAGTAGAAAAGGTGGGAGATTAAAAATGGCAGTAAAGGCAAACGGCGAAACTTTTGAAACCGAGATAGCAGAGAGCGGAAAGCTAGTGATAGCAGATTTCTATTCAGATTCCTGCGTGCCCTGCAAGCGAATGTCCCCGCTGCTTGCCGAAGCCGAAGAGCAGAGGGAGAATGTGAAGCTGGTAAAGCTGAACATAAATTTCGACGCTGACACCGCTGTAAAATACGGCGTTTCGGCTGTACCAACGCTTATATTTTTCAAAGACGGCAAAGAAGTTTCCCGACTCACGGGCGCGGTAAAGAGAGCCGAGCTCGAAGCGGCGATAGAAGCTAACGAATAAAATTTTATACAATATGTAAGGAGAAATGTTATCATGACTATCACAGCAGCAGGAAATAAAAAGGAAGTTGCAGACGGACTTACCGTAGCGCAGCTCATCATCGACGAAAAGGTAGAAACACCCGAATACGTTACCGTTACCATAAACGATGAGTTCGTAGAGAGCGGCACATTCGAGAGCACCGTGCTCAAAGACGGCGACGTAGTAGAATTTCTCTATTTCATGGGAGGCGGACAGTAATGGCATTTACTAATGAACAGATAGAGCGCTATTCGCGCCACATTATCCTCAAAGAGGTAGGCGTAAAGGGGCAGAAAAAGCTGATGAACGCTAAGGTGCTCATCATCGGCGCGGGCGGACTGGGCGCACCTGCGGCTATGTACCTCGCGGCGGCGGGCGTAGGCACTATCGGCATTGCGGACGCTGACGAAGTAGATCTTTCAAACCTGCAGCGCCAGATAATCCACGCTACTGAGGACGTGGGCAAGGCTAAGGTACAGTCGGCTAAGGAAACTATGGAAAAGCTGAACCCCGACGTAAAGGTAAACACCTACCGCACATTCGTTGACAGCGAAAACATAATGGATCTGATAAAGGACTACGATTTTATCATCGACGGCACCGACAACTTCCCTGCCAAGTTCCTTATCAACGACGCCTGCGTAATGGCGAAAAAGCCCTTCTCGCACGCCGGTATCATACGCTTTAAGGGTCAGCTTATGACATACGTTCCCGGTCAGGGCCCCTGCTACCGCTGCGTATTCAAGAACCCGCCCCCGAAGGACGCTGTACCTACCTGCAAGCAGGCGGGCGTTATCGGCGCTATGGGCGGCGTTATCGGCAGCTTACAGGCTATGGAAGCTATCAAATACATTATCGGCGTAGGCGACCTGCTTACAGGCTACCTGCTTACCTACGACGCTCTGAAAATGGAGTTCCGCAAGGTAAAGCTGCCGAACGACACGCATAAGTGCGCGGTATGCGGCGATGAGCCTACCATTACCGAGCTTATAGACTACGAACAGGCAGAATGCGACGGTGTACATCTATGATAAAACTAAGCAAAAGCGATTTTGAAAAAATACTTGCTCACGCTGAAAGCGAGCTGCCGAACGAGGCTTGCGGCCTTATCGGCGGCGTTATAGAGGACGGCGTAAAGATAATCAAGAAAGTTTACCTACTGACCAATATCGACCACTCAAACGAGCACTTCTCTCTCGACCCGAAAGAGCAGCTCGCGGCGGTAAAGGATATGCGCGCGCAAGGTATCTCCCCGCTGGGCAACTGGCACTCTCACCCCGAGTCGCCCTCGCGCCCCTCTGAGGAAGACAAGCGTCTGGCTTACGACAGCAGGGCGAGCTACATGATACTCTCGCTTATGAACAGAGATGAGCCTGTGCTCAACTCTTTCAAGATCAATGGCAGCGACGCCGAAAAGGAAGAGCTTGTCATAGAATAATAATCCTGACAAAGGCAAAGTATGAAAAAGAAAACAAAGCGGGCTGACCTCTAATTTCAGTGAGATCAGCCCGCTTCGTTTATGCCGTTATAACGTTTAAGCAATTATCCTACGTTTTATCTTTTTCATCTTTCGCCGCATCTGCTTTCGTCTTGTCTTTATCTATATCGGCCTCGTCCGCCGCGCTTTCCTCGTTGATAAATTCCGCCTCTATCGGCTCATCATCAGCGCTGTTCTTCGGCGGCAGCTTCGGCAGGGGCGTTTCCTTAGCCTCAAACCAGAATGTCGAGCCGCTGCCCTCTTCCGAGATAACGCCGAATGCGAACTCGTGCATTTTCAGTATCTCTTTGCATATCGAAAGGCCTAAGCCTGTGCCGACAGTTTCGCGGCGCACCTTTCCGCCGCGGTAGTAGCGGTCGAAGACCTGCGAAAGCTTGTCCTTCGCTATGCCCTGCCCATTATCGGCAACTTCTATTCGCACTATTCCGGGGCGGTTTATCTGCTTTATGCGTATGCGCTTTTTCTCGCCGCTGTAATTGATAGCGTTGTTTACGAAATTGTAGAGCACCTGCGCTATCTTTTCGCGGTCGGCGCAGATGGTGCGGTCGTCGTCGGGCTCGAAAGCTATATCGTAGCCGTTTTGCTCTATCATCAGCGTATAGCGTTTCAGCACGTCCTCTATCTGCTCGTGTATCGAATAATCGGTCTTGTTCAGCTCCATATTCGAGCTTTCAAGCTTCGAAAGCTCCAGTATCGAATTTACGAGGTTCGAGAGGCGGTCGGCTTCGTCTATTATTATCTGGCAGTGCTTCTCGCGCTTTACGGGGTCGTTGCCCGAAAGGTCGCGTATCATCTCGGCGTAAGCCTTTACCATAGTAAGCGGCGTGCGAAGGTCGTGAGATATATTGGCTATGAGGTCTTTGCGCAGGTCGGTCACCTTTTTGACCTCGTTTCGCGCGTCGTCCAGCACGGTAGCCAGTTCTTCTATCTCGCGGTAGCCCTCGGCGGAAAATTCTACTTCGTAATCGCCCTCGCCGAATTTCTGCGCCGTTTCGGTAAGCTTTTCTATCGGCCTTGCCACGCGCGCAGAGATAAGCACGGTGACTATGAAAGCCAGCTCGAAGAGGATTATCGTGATGTACACGAGCTGCTCGCGGATAATGCTTACGGTAGAATCTATCGGCTCTACCGGCGCTTCGATGAATACATACATCGTGCTGCCCTCGCTGTCAGAAAAGCGCTTGCAGTAGAATATCTCTTCCGCGCCGAATTCGTCGCTGTGCTTTATCGTGGTAAGGCTGTCCTCGTTGGAATTTTCCAGCTCGCTGCGGAAGCGGTAGATGGTCTTGCCGTAATTTTTGCTCTTATCCTTGCTGAAAAATGAAAAGTTGCCCATGTTGTTTTCCATTATCAGCTCTTTGCCCGATTCGTCGCATATCATGACGAACATATTGTTATTAAAAGCCGTCTGCCGCGCAAACGAGCGCGCTTCCTCCAGCTCAGAAGAATTGTAGCTGTTTATAACGCTTTCAGCGCTGTCCGCGGCGGTGCGTATCCTAGCCGAGCGATAATACTTCGGCAGGAAAAAATACTGGAAGAGCCAGAGCAGCGCCAACACGAAAAGCACGAAGAACATGAAATATGTCCACACATACGTTTTCAGCGTGCGGCGCTTGCGGAATTTGGCGAAGCAGCGGCGCTTTTTCCTGCCGCCTTTTTCCTCGGCAGCCGCGCCCTCCGCCCGCGCAGGCACTTCTGCTTCGGGCTTTTTCTTATCAGTTGATCTTTTCAAACTTGTAGCCCATTCCTCTCAGCGTTACTATCAGGTTGCGGTACGGGCCTAAGCTGTTGCGCAGCATCTTGATGTGTGTATCTACCGTGCGGTCGTCGCCGTAGAAATCAAAGCCCCATACCTCTTCCAGCAGCTTTTCGCGCGAAAGAGCGATGTTCATATTCTTCACGAGGTAGAAGAGCAGGTCGTACTCCTTCGGCGTCATCTGCGCCTTTACGCCGTCTATAAGCACTTCGCGCGCGGTGAAATTTATAACAAGACCCTGATAGGTGATGACGTCCTCGGTCTTTTTAGCCGAGTTCACGCGGTTCATCACAGCGCGGATCCTCGCCATAAGCTCCTTGGGCGAAAAAGGCTTTACAACGTAATCGTCTACGCCTATCTCAAATCCGAAAAGCTTATCATACTCCTCGCCGCGGGCGGAGAGCATTATCACGGGTATATCCTTTATCTTCTTTATTTCCTTGCAGGCGGAGTATCCGTCGAGCTTCGGCATCATGATGTCCATAACTATGATGTCGAAATCGTTTTTCTTCACGCACTCAACAGCCTCCATGCCGTCGGCGGCCTCCGTTACCTGAAAATCGTTAAATTCTGCATACTCGCGTATTATGTCGCGGATACGCTCTTCATCGTCTACAACCAAAAGCTTTGGCATATCAATTACCTCCGTTTAAAAGAGAGCGGGTACAGCGCTCGCGCCCTTTCACATTTTTCTGTTATTATTCTACCATACTTATATGTATATTTTGTGAAAATACCAAAAAAATATAAGCAAATATACCAAAGCTTTATCACTTCATGAGCGCTTCCACGAGTATCTTTATACCAAGCAGTATGAGAATTATGCCGCCGCAGACCTCTGCCTTAGTCTTGTACTTGTCGCCGAAAATGCTGCCTATCTTTATGCCCGCCGCCGAGAATACGAATGTCACCGCGCCGATGAAAGATACCGCGGGTACTATATGTACCTCGAGAAAAGCGAATGTAACGCCTACCGCCAGCGCGTCGATACTGGTAGCTATCGCGAGCATGAACATATTTTTCGCGGACATGGAAGCATCGGAGTCAGGCTCTTCCTCCTCGCCCAAGAGCGCCTCTTTCAGCATATTCGCGCCGATGAGCACCAGCAGCACAAAGGCTATCCAGTGCGCGTATTTAGTTACCATATCGGCAAAGCTCCTGCCCAGCAGAAAGCCGATAGTAGGCATAAGCGCCTGAAATCCGCCGAACCACAAACCTGCTGTCGCCATGTGCTTAAAGCGTATCTTGCCCAGCGACAGCCCCTTACAGACTGAAACGGCGAAAGCGTCCATAGAAAGCCCTACCGCGAGAATGAAAAGTTCCAGAAGTCCCATCTTAAAATACCTTCCTTGTATCAAATTACAAAAAAAGACCCACGGACAAAAACACTTAGAGCGTTTTCGTCCATGAGTCTCATCGTTCCAATAAAAAAAATCGGTATGCGCCGCCGGGCGGTAACTCGCCGCCATTATGTCGAACTGCGCCGCGCGAAAATCAGCCGCAAAAGCTATCCGCGCCGACTACTCCCTCAAAGAGATTATACTATATACTAACATATTTTATTACCCGTGTCAAGGGTTTCGCGGAAAAAATTTCACAAGGCTAACATTCTAATATCACTTAATTTTTTTAGTATATTTTACATTTCCCTATTGATAAATCCTACAAGATATAGTATAATAGAAGTAGTGTATTGATTTATTTTGTGTGTACGCACTTTTCCCAAGGGGTGACATTTTGAAAAAAAGCAACGAAAAGACCAAATACATCTACGCGGGGCTTACGGCTTTTGCAGTGCTGGCGGCGGGAATGCTTATGATATACATAATCTTCCGCAAGAAAGAGCTTGCCGCGGCGGTAGAGGTGGTAAAGAGCATACTCGAGCCTTTCATAATAGGCGGCGTGCTCGCCTACCTGCTCGCACCGCTCTGCAATACTTACGAACGCTGGATGAACAAGCTGCTGCCCGATAAGAAATGGAAACCGAAGCTTGCCGCTACCCTCGCGGTCGCCATGAGCTCGCTCTCGGCAATAGCGGTGATAGCCGTGCTGGTGCTGCTTATAGTGCCCGCTACGCTGAAAAGCTTGGTATCGCTGGTGCTCTCAGTGCCGGGGCTTGTTATGGACTTTATCAACTGGTCTAACGAACGGCTGGCAGACTACCCGCAGCTTAAAAAATACCTGATGAATGCGGTAGACGTGGTGTACGATAAGTTCGACAGCTGGACTCAGCTCCAGCTTATGCCCTCTATACAAACTCTGCTCAGCGGCGTGGGAAGCAGTATCTCGCTGATATTCACGTTCGCGCTGAATATCGTGATAGGCTTTATCATCTCGATATACCTGCTGGCTTCGCGCAAGCTTTTCGCGCGGCAGTCTAAGATGCTGCTATACGCGGTGTTTCGTCCAAAATCCGCCGACCTCATCTTCGGCGAGGTAAAGTACGCGGACAGAATGTTCAGCGGCTTCCTGCGCGGCAAGGTGCTCGACTCGGCGATAGTGGGACTGATCTGCTTCGTATTCCTAAAGATAATGAATTACGAGGACGTTATGCTGATAAGCGTTATCGTCGGCGTTACGAACATAATCCCCTTCTTCGGGCCATTTATCGGCGCTATACCCTCGGCTCTGCTGATATTCGTCACCAGCCCGATAAAATGCGTTTACTTCGTGATATTCATATTCATACTCCAGCAGTTCGACGGCAATATACTAGGGCCTAAGTGCATGGGCAGTACTACAAAGCTTTCGGCATTCTGGATACTTTTCGCGATACTGCTTTTTGGCGGACTTATGGGCTTCGTTGGCATGATAATAGGCGTGCCGCTCTTCGCCGTAATTTACGATATTGTGAAAAAGCTGGTCTACTTCCTGCTTCACAAGCACGGCAGAGATGATATGCTGCCCGCCGAAACGGAAGACGCCGCCGACCCGCCCGACGGAGCGGAGGAACAGCCTGCTTCTGCCGAACCTGTTCAGACGGCTCAAACGGCTGACAACGCAGCACCTGCTGAATAAAAATCTATACGGGACGCATTCCGCAATTCGGAAGCGCCCCGTTTTTTATTTCAGTATGTCCTTAAAAAAATCCGCCGAGCTTATCCCTGCGGGACGGTTGAACCTGCCCATGAACGAGAGCGAACTTTCGTCGCCGACCGCCACGCGGTTCACGCGCTCCTCGCAGCTCAGAGTCACCTCAAAGCCGAACTGGCGCACTATCTCCTCGGTAAGCTCGCTGCGCATGCCGTAGGGGTAGGCGTAAGTTACCGGCTCTTCGCCCTTTGGCAGGGCTTTCTCCAGTATCTTCAAGGCTTTGTGGGTGTCGTTGCGCAGGGCGCGGCAGTAGTCCTCGTCGCTCTCGCCCGCCATCTGCGAAACGCCCCGCCGCTCGCCCAAAGCGTGCATATCCCAAGAATGGCAGGCAAGCTCGCACCAGCCGCTAAGCGCCATAGTCCGCGCATTTTCGATGTCCATAGTCGAGTAGGCGGGGTTCGGCGAAGCCTCCTCGGCGGCGGCGGTGCACCACTCCCCTACCAGACAGAAAACGCCCTTGCATTTGTATTTTTCAAGCAGCGGAAGCACATAATAGAAATTATTGTAACAGCCGTCGTCAAAAGTTAGCACTATCGGCTTTTCGGGCAGCGGCGTGCCGTTTTTTACATGATCGGCGACTTCGGTGCAGAAAACGGGCGTGTAGCCCGACTGCGTGATGTATTCCAGGTCGGCTTCAAGCTCGGCGGCGGAGAGAACGTATTCGCCCGACTGCGACTCGCCTTTTACAACGCTGTGATACATGATTATCGGCAGATCTGTGCCATCGCCCTCAGCGGCAGCGCGATCGGCGGAAAACGAGCGTACCAGCCCGCATACCAGCACCGCAGCGGCAGCGGCAGCCATCAAGGCGGCTGCACGGTATATCCTTAAACTAGCAAACATAGACGATTACCCCTTTTCTTATCTTATCATAGAATTTGTATGTAAAAAAATTTAGTAAAATTCCAAAAAATCTTGATTTGCTCTTGTTTTTTTTGTTGAAATCTGATATAATATTTATTAGACTATTACACGCCTGCACCCGCGCAGGTTTGATAAATGGGGGTACATAACCGTGAGATCTATACGTTCAAAAATCATGCTCGCCATGCTTTCACTGGCTTTGGGAATATCAGTGCTGCTGTGCGTGATCTTCCTTATATACATTAACATTTCCACGAAGCACACGCTGGCTGTTACGATGCGCTCGCTCGCAAGCGAAACAGCCGTGAGCTTTGACTACATGATAAACGAATATATCGAGCGCGCAAGCCGCGTGGCGCTCGATGCCGATTACGAAGCGCTTGATACGCCGCAGAAAAAAACAGCCGCTTTAGACGAAGCTTTCAGCGACAACGCACTCATCAGCGACTTTGCGGTGTACTCTTCATCAGGTTCGCAGCTGGATTCAGACGGCTCGCGCTGCGCAGACGTTATCACCGAAAACGACATTTGGAACGCCGCAAAGCGCAAGACGGCTACCCTTACCGACATCGTAACAGTAGACAACGAGAACTTCTTCGCTATACTTGTGCCCTCTAACGATGCTACCTTCATTTCGGCGATAGTTCTGAACTGCACATCTATCAACGAGTCGCTGATCGCGGACGACGAATTGAACAGCACAGTATACATTATAGAGAATAACGGTGAGATAATATTCCAGTCTAACTCTTCAGGCACGAAATACGCGAGCAGAAATCCGATAGAGCTTGCTAAAACCGACGAGAATTACCAGAGCATGGCTGACGCTTTCAGCAACGCGCTCAACGGCAAAAACGGCAGCACCGAGTACGAGCTTTCAAAAGAGGACTACGCGGTGGGCTACTCAGCAGTTTCAAACTTTGGCGGAACGCTTATCGCGAGCGTACCGACAAGCAGCTTCAACGCCATGACGGCAACATCAATGCGCGTGATGATTCTTGTTGCGGCAAGCGTTATAATCGTAACATTGCTGGTTTCTGTGCTCTTTGCACGCAGCATCTCTCACCCGATAGTTTCCACAACGCAGCGTTTGCGCAAGCTTTCTCAGGGCGATATCTCCACCCGCGTAGACGTTTGGTACTCGCGCGACGAGTTAGGCATACTTTCCAACTCGCTTGAAGAAACGATAGTCAGCCTGCGCCAATATATCAATCTGATACAAGTAGCACTACAGCAGATCGCCGAGGGCAACCTCTGCCACCGCATGGAGGGCAACTTCAAGGGCGATTTCCTCAAGATAAAGACTACGTTCAACGAGATTTTCGAGTCGCTTTCCGAAACCTTCGACTCTATCAACCACTCCGCCGAGCAGGTGACATCGGGAGCGGTTCAGGTTTCCAACTCGGCTCAGGCGCTTTCGCAGGGCGCGACGCAGCAGGCAAGCGCCATCGAAGAGCTTTCGGCTACGCTGGGCGGCGTTTCGGATCAGGTAGCACGCAACTCCAGCGACGCTAAGGACGCGTACCGCCGCGTAAGCGACAACTCGACCGCGATCTCAAACTGCAACAGCGATATGTCGAATATGCTGGAGGCTATGGAGCTGATAAATCAGACTTCCTCCGAGATCGCAAACATCATCAAGGTCATCGACGAGATCTCGTTCCAGACCAACATACTCGCGCTGAACGCGGCGGTAGAGGCGGCGCGCGAAGGCTCGAAGGGCTTCGGCGTAGTTGCGGACGAAGTACGTCAGCTCGCGACAAGATCGGCGGAGGCGGCAAAGCAGAGCTCGGCGCTTATCGAGCGCTCGGCGAACGCTGTAAAGCGCGGCACGGCGATCGCGCAGGAAACTGCAAAGTCGCTTGAAAATACAGTTAAGAGCAGCGACAAAATACAGGAACTGATGAAGAACATAGCAGACGCCTCGGCTGAGCAGTCGGAGGCGATCTCGCAGATAAACACGGGCGTTGACCAGATCTCGGCGGTAGTTTCTGCCAACACAGCTACTGCTATCGGCTCAGCTTCCGCAAGCGAAGAGCTTTCGGGACAATCGCTGATACTCAAGAACATGATAGCAAGATTTAAGCTTTCCGACAAGCCCGGCGACGAACTGCCGAGCGACAATGACGGCGACGAGACACAGGAAAATGAAGAGGAAGAGCAGATCAAAATAGATCTCGACGACAAAGACGACAAATACTAATATAAATATTTGAAACCGAAACAGGAGGGTTCAAAACATGAAAAGAAGAATTGGAATTTTAACGAGCGGCGGCGACTGCCCCGGACTGAACGCCACCATACGCGGTGTGGCGAAAGCTTGCTATGAAAAATTTGGCAACGATGTAGAGATCATCGGCATACAGGACGGCTACTCGGGACTGATAAACAACCAGTGCAAAATTATGCAGCCCTCGGATTTTTCGGGAATTTTGACCACCGGCGGTACGATCTTCGGCACAAAGCGCACGCCTTTCAAGATGATGAAAGTGGTCGAAGAGGATAATGTTGACAAGGTTAGAAATATGAAAAAAACTTACAAAGACCAGAAGTTGGACTGCCTACTCACTCTTGGCGGCAATGGCACGCACAAGACGGCTAATCTGCTTGCCGAAGAGGGACTGAACGTCATCGGTCTGCCAAAAACGATCGACAACGATATTTGGGGCACGAGCGTGACTTTCGGCTTCCACACCGCAGTTGACATCGCGACCGACGTTATCGACCGCCTGCACACCACCGCGAATTCGCACGGACGCATCCTTGTTGTCGAGATAATGGGCAACAAAGCGGGATGGCTGACGCTGTATTCGGGTATCGCGGGAGGCGCGGACATGATCGTTATCCCAGAGATCCCCTACGACATCGACAAACTCTGCGCGGCGTGTGAAAAGCGCGCACAGCAGGGCAAGGGCTTCTCGATTCTTGCAGTTGCCGAGGGCGCATTTGACGTCGAAGAGGCGAAAATGAAGAAAAAAGAGCGTGCTAAGGCGCGCGCAGAGGCGGGAATCACGACCGCTTCAAACCGCATCGCGACCCAGATACAGACCTCGACCGGACTTGAAACACGCGTTTGTGTGCCGGGACATATGCTTCGCGGCGGCAGCCCAAGCGCTTATGACCGCATTCTTGCAACGCAATTTGGCGTACACGCGGCTGAGCTGATCGCGCAGAACAAGTTTGGTTATGCGGTAGCAAAGATCGGCGACAAGATCTCTGAAAACAAGCTTTCGGACGTTGCAGGCAAAACTAAGTTCGTTCCCTCCGACGACCAGATGGTAAAGACAGCCAAAGACATCGGCATTTCGTTCGGCGACTAAAATGCGGTACGACATTCAAAACTTGAATTTCCTAAGATACCCATATGGAGATGAAGCGATAATCGGCACACTGAAAGTAGTTGCTATACTCGACCAATCAATGCAGGTCGGCTCGCTCGTTTCACATATATCGCACGATCAGATCTCGGTCAACGCGATGAAACCGTACGACAGCATTTCCGAACATTTTCGCATTTACCGACCCGACGTGCTGATAATCAGCACCGATTCCGTCGATCTCGAATGGTTTATCGCGCTGACTCATGAGTTGGAGAGCGAATTGATGTACATGCCGATGCTGGTAAACATTGCGCAGAAACGCACACCTGAACTTGACCGACTCGCGGCGAAGTACCAAGGATTTTACTTCATCAAACCACCGTTTGACCCTGCCGCACAGGCACGGCACATTGAAAAATTTCTGATAACAAAGGTTGTCACGAAAGAGTTTTACTACAAAAAAGTGATTGAATGCATAAAGCTTACATTACGAACGATGCACTGTTCGCCAACAGCGGAGGGATTTGAACCGCTGGCTGAAACTGTATTGCAAGTAATTGTTAACCCATTTAAACGTTTCAACTTTGAGCGCGATGTTTACCCCTCTATTTCAAATGAACTAAAACTGACGACCGAAATCATAAAAACCAGCATTGACAAACTCATTACAAACGCACTGCATCAATTTACGGACGCTGAAACGAGCATTGCTTTTGATGGTAACGATCTGAAAAACGAAATGCCATCCAGCGCAGAATTTATCCACGCAGCGGCATTCATAACCTCATTTCCCTGTCGAAAGATCCTGCGAAACATTGAAGATGAACCTTTCTTTAAGGCCGGGGCGCGAATAAAGTATTTTAAACCGACTTTTTAGTCGGTTTATTTTTTTCTACACAAAACAAAAACGCTGCCGATCGCTCGACAGCGTTTTATATTTAAAGAAGATTATTCTTTACTAGTCGCTCAGATTAGTCCTTCTTCTTGGAAACTGCCATAGCAGCACCAGCAAGGATCACACCAACAGCGCCGAGTGCAGCAGCACCGGTAGAGGGGTTGGTATCAGTCTTGCCACCCTGAGAAGAGGTGGTGGAAGAAGTGTTGCCAGCTGCGCTGCTGCTTCCGGTGGAAGTAGTAGCATCAGAGGAAGAATCACCCTCGGAAGAGGAATCAGCCTCGGAAGAGCTGTCCTCGGAAGAAGTGGTGTGGCAAGAGCAGATTCCGCTCATATCGCCAAGACCGGAAACGTCGAATACAAGATCAAGGTCAGTACCCTTGAGGTCTGCCAGATTGATAGGAGGAGCAGCCTTGGTATCGCCGTACTCGTTATAGATCTCGATTCTGTAGCTGGTCTTGTTGTTTTCGATGTTGCCATACTTAACCTTTGCAGCATCGAAATTGATCTCCTGACCGTCAACCTTTACAGCCTTAAGAGTAGCTGCGAAGTCAGGGTACAGAAGCTCTCTGTCTTCGATAGTTTCGTCAGCAGCACCATCATATACGTCAGCGATGTCAACTACGAGAACAACTGCGCCGTCATAAGCGTCATTGTCCTTAACATTTCCATCGTCGTCTCTCAGAGTGTAGGAAAGGGTGTACTCGCCATCGCCCTCAATGTGAGTGGTGGACTTCCAGTCCTGAGGATACCAGCCGCCAGCAGCGAAACCGAGAGTAGCATCAAGCTCTACTACGTCAGCGCATCCGCATCCGCAAGCGCCGGCTGCTTCGTCCCAATTCTTGCAAGTATCAGAAGTGCATCCGCATCCGCAGGGGCACTCTACGACCTCAGCAGGCTCAGCAACAGTTACAGAGCTAATAGAAGCGTCGTAAGCAGAGAAGAGCAGTCCGCCGTAGTTATTATTTTCCTCATAAGCTTCACGAATTGCAGCTACGCCCTCGGCAGTAATCGTAAATGTGAACGACTCAGCGTCAGCGTTGTAAACGAGTATAGAACCATCAGCCTGAAGCAGAGGATCACCGGTGTAATCCTTGAGCTGTTCGTCAGTGTAGTTTTCCTTAGCCTCAAGACCCTTGATATACTCTGTCAGCTTAGGCCAGCCAGCAGACATAATTCTGGGCGAGAGGATGTGGTATGTATCATTGCCAAGGATCTTGTAGTTTACAGTTACCTGAAGGTCCTTGCCCTCGGGAAGGTTTGCAAAATACTTGTAGTCTACAGAACCCTGCGAACCCCAATCACTGTACTCTTCAGCAGAGGTGTCAACGGTCTGAGGAAGCTCATAAACTTCGCTGTCAGAAGAACTGTTGCCGCCCTCGTTTACCTGTACGTCAGCAATGGTAGCTTCGAGAGTGAAGTCGCCAATATTTTCAAAGTCAGCCCAGTCAGAACCGTTGCCGAACAGAGAAGCAGTAGTGTTGGTGATGATCTTGCCCTGAGAATCTCTGCCGCCGAAATCGATAGCTGCAGAGCCGGTCTTCTCATAGTCACCTTCGCCGGTGAGCTTGTACTCTACGGTAGCGGTTACAGTCTCGCCGTCAGCAAGAGTAACGTCATCGCCCATGTAGAACTGGATGCCGGCATCGCCGATAGCAGCATCGCTGCCCTTAGAAGCCTCAGCGAGGTCCTTTGCGTTGCCGGTCAGGGTGAGCTTTCCGTCAGCACTGAACTTGGTATCAACAGACTGCCAGTTCCAGGAGCCGTTGCCCATTACATAAACCTGCGCGCCAAAATTCTCAGCTTTTACTTCGGTAGCAGCGGAAGCGCTTACCATAGTAATGAGAGAAGCAGCGAAAGCAGTAGCCGAAAGTCCGGCCAGAATCTTAGTTGCCTTCATTTTAAAATTCCTCCATTTTAAAAATTTTTTTCAAGTGCGAATATACCATGAGCGTATGACCCGCCCCTGATAATCATAGCTATATTATATCACATGTTTATCATATTTGCAATAGTCATTTTGACTAAATCCATGATAAACCATCGTGCATTTTTACCAAATTGTAATCAATTTTCACCGTTTTTATACTAATATATGAAACTTTTTAAATATTATCTTCTAACAAATTAGCCGAATTTGTAAGACCATATGCAACAAAATTTCATATAGGATAATCGTTGAAAGGCGGAAAACTGCCGCGTTTCCGCCTTTGCTCTCAGCCCTCTGCGTAGATCTGTGAAAGTTTTTTCAGCCTTTCGCCCGCTATTTCGGCAGCGTACTGCGGCGCAAGAATCTTTGCGCCATCGCCCAGCCCGAAAAGCCAGCCCCAAAAGTTTGGCGAGAGCTTGACTTCTGCTTCTATTGTAAAACAGCCGTCCTTTTCGCGGTGCATCTGTACCTTATCCCCAAATTTTTCGCACACCGCTTCCGTTAAGCTATCTATAAACTGTATTTTCAGCACTTCGGAAGTGCCCTCGCCGAGTTCCCCGCCCGATTTCAGACGGCGCAGCTCCCGCTCTTCCTCTTCGGTGAGCGGATGGCGCTTCTCGCTGCCGACGGCTATATCTGTAAGCCTTTCCGCGCGGTAACGGCATATCTTCTGCTGCTTTTCGCACCAGCAGATAACGTAGTACCTCTCGCACTCCCAAACTATTTGGTAGGGCGATATAGTCACGCGCTCCTCTGCCCGCTTGCCGCCTTTTTTCTTCTCGCCCGAGTTATCAGTGCAAGTAAAATCGGCGCAGCGGTCGGAAAGTATAGCCTCCTGCAAAACGTCCACAGCGCGGTACACGGCGTCAGACTGCGTTTTTGTGCGATTCTCGTTATGTATCGAGCGGCGCAGCCCGGGCGCGTGGTATTCGCTGGTAAGAGTTTGCAGCTTTTTGATTATCTCATTCGATCTTTTGATCGTCAAATATTTTGAGGAAGCCACAGCGTTAGCAAGCGCTTTCAGCTCCTCGTCGGTAAACAGCCGCTCGCCCATGTAATAAGCGTTAGAGTGGCCGATCTTAGTAGTTTCGATATTCAGCCCCGCGTCGCACAGGGTAGCAATATCGTCATATATAGTCTTGCGCTCCGCCTTTATGCCCATAGCCCCGAGAATATCTATAAGCTGATTTCCCGTTATAGCGTGGCTCTCATCAGTGCGCTGATTAAAAAGCTGCTCCATTATAAGCAGCTTTTGCTTCTGCTTTGATACGCCTGCCAATTTAATTAACCCTCCCCGCTCGTCTTTTTGCTTTTTTCCCCGAGCATATGTTCGTGCACTTTGGTGCAGCTGCCGTCGGGGTTTATGATCGTCGTGTTATTGAGCTGCGCGCGCAGTGAGCCCGTAACGGCTGCGCGGTACTCGTTTCTCAGCGCCTGTCTTTCGCTCTGCTCTTCGGGAGTAAGCTCCCTCTCGCGGGCAATGGCGGTGAGTTCCGACAATCTCGCAATTTTTTCACTCTCCATAATTTTTTCTCCTCTTTCTTTCGTGCGCACCGTCTGCATACGCGGAGCTCCGCCCGAGGTCTTGCCCTCGGCACCGCCTTGAACGACTGCCCGAAAAAATACGGTATTACACAAGTACCGTTTCGGCGATCTGCTGATTTATTTTTTGGACTCTTGGCATTTTTAAGTCTTTTTCGCCATGCTTTTTGATATAAAAGTCCATAAAAAGTCCCACAAATCTGCCGTGAATATATTATACCACACTTTTCGTGAGATTTCAACGTTAATTTTGCACAAAGTGTCCGATAATTTTCCCTCAATTTATACAAAAAGCTCACCCGTTCATCACTAAGCGAAGCGCTTGCGGATGTTCTTCTCGGCGAACGGCGGCGGTTTAAAAATTTGCACAGAGTTTGTGCATTGTGTACAAAAATAGCTTTCCCCTCTTGACTTTTTGCGAAAATCGGTTATAATTAGACTTAGAGAAAAGAACATTTGTTCTTTTCTGAATTCAGTCGCCTCTTTCCACTCATCCCAAAATCTAGGAAGAAGCCGAAGCGTGGGCAGCCGCCTGCGCTGCAAAATGACGGCGTTTTGCGCCGAACGAAAGGAATATGCCATGAGAAAAAAGAAAAATGCAAAAATCGCAAACGTTCAGACCCTCCCCGCGCCCTGCCCGCAGATCAGCACCGACTTGCTTCGGCTGACCGAGCAGTACAGGCGCGACGAGGAGAACATCTCCCGACAGATAGAGAAGCTGCGTGCGAGGATAAAGCAGCGCCCCGAGCCGCATGAGCTGGAACAGCTTGAATTTCGCATCGACGTGCTGCTTTGCGAAAGGCGCGAGCTGCGCGCGGCTGCCGACCATATGCTCAGGCTCGCCGCGCCGCCCCCGCCAAGCCCAAGTCTGCTCGCAAGGGAGCGTGGCGCTTCGTGAGTCTGCTTTCGCGCCGCTGCATCGCGGGAAACTCTGAATATCTTGAAAATTTGATAGAAAATGAATTGACCGAAAGGCAAAAATGTTATATAATTAAATATTACAGGGACGGCGAAACGGTGTGCTCGATAGCGCAGCAGCAGGGCGTTTGCCCATCGACCGTGAGCAGGACTATCCGCCGCGGAATGGCGAAGCTGATGAAGACTGCCGAAGCCGCCCGCAGGCTGAGAAGCTGAGATACATAAATTGTAAAAAACACGCTCGGGTATACCTTATTAAATAGGGGGTTATCCGAGCGCAGAATGAGGGATACGCATGAGCTTGAATAAATTCGCAGAAGATTACGCCGCTTCTGGCATTTCGCGGCTGCATATGCCGGGGCACAAGGGGTGTAAGATACATGGTCTTGAGCCGCTCGACCTCACCGAGATAAAGGGCGCGGACTCGCTTTTTGAGAGCGAGGGCGTGATAGCGCAGGGCGAGCGGCGCACGGCGGAGATATTCGGCGCGCGTACTACCTGCTGGTCGGCGGAGGGCAGCAGCCTTTGCATAAAAGCGGCGCTAGGCTTAGCCGCGCGGCATTTCGGCAGGCGTATGACCGTAGCCGCTCCGCGAAACTGCCACCGCGCGTTCATAAGCGCCTGCGTGCTGCTGGACATCGACGTAAAGTGGATATTCCCCGAGAGCGGCTCGGCACGGCTTTGCGAGTGCGGCGCTGCGCCCGAAGCGGTGGAAAAAGCGCTGGCGGGCGGCGGAGTTGACGCGGTGTACATCACCTCGCCCGACTACCTCGGCGGAATTTCGGACATAGGCGGGATAAGCCGCGTTTGCAAAAAGCACGGCGCTCTGCTCATCTGCGACAATGCCCACGGCGCGTATCTGAAATTCGTGGGCGATGGTATGCACCCCCTCGACCTCGGCGCGGACATAGTATGCGAATCGGCGCACAAAACGCTGCCTGTCTACACGGGCGGGGCGTACCTGCACATCGCGAAAAACGCGCCCGCCGACTTTGACGAGTTGGCGAAGCCCGCGATGGTTCTCTTCGGCTCGACAAGCCCATCATACCTGATAATGGAATCGCTCGACCGCTGCACCGACCTGCTGGAGAGCGACCTGCCCGAAATGCTGCGCGCCTGCTGCGAAAGAACGGCGCGGACGAAAAAGCTGCTCGCCGAGCGCGGTATCAGCGACATCTCGCGCGAAGCGATGAAGATCACGATAGACGCGGTGAAGATCGGGTACACGGGCGTGCAGCTCGCCGAGATGATGCGCCGCAGCAAGATGGAGTGCGAATACGCCGACGCGGAGGTAGTAGTGCTGATGCTCTCGCCGTACAATCCAGAGCGGGATTTCGAGCGGATAGAGAGCTTTTTCAGCGGACTGGAACTGCGCGAGCCGCTGGCTATTCCCTGCCCGCCCGAGCCGCTGCGCCCAGAAAAAGTGATGAGCCTGCGGCAGGCCGAGCTTAGCCGCGCCGAGCGCATAGACGTTGAAAAAGCCGAAGGCAGGGTGTGCGCACGCAGCGCTATGTCCTGCCAGCCCTCGGTAGCGGCGGTGATGGGCGGCGAAAAAATTTCCGCCGAAGCGATAAAAATTCTCAAAAGGTATAGCATTTTGCAGATAGATGTGTTATAATAGATATGAGCAGCAAAATGCTGCCGCTTACGCTTTAAAATAAGGAGAATGATCTCTATGAAACTGGTTTACGCCATAGTAAATAACGACGACAACTACGCCGTATCAAAGGCGCTGCTGAAAAAGGGCATACGCGCTACGAAGCTTGCATCTACGGGTGGATTTCTCTCGGCGGGCAACACTACTTTTATGATCTGCTGCCGCGAAGAGGACGTTGACACCGTTATCGACACCTGCAAAGAACATTCGCGCAGAAGAAAGCAGTTCGTGCCCAGCTCGACCATTATCGAGCCTGACGGCGGCGGTTCGTACCCTGTGGAAGTCACCATAGGCGGCGCTACCATATTCGTTACCGACATCGAGCGCTTCGAGCAGGTATAAGGGGCGGGCAAAATGATAGAGCTTTGCGAAAACCGCTCGGCAGCCGACCTCACCTCCTCGCTGATAGCAAAGGGGCGCGAGCCGCACTCGATAATGATATGCGGCGAGAAGGGGCTGGGCAAAAAGCTCATCGCGAAGCTGATAGCCCAGCAGTTGCTGTGCGAAAATGGCACCGGCACGCCCTGCGGGGTATGCCGCGCCTGCCGTATGATAGAGGACGGCGCGCACCCCGACTTTATAACAGCCCCCGCCAACGCGCTCGGCAACTACAAGGTAGACGACATACGTGCGCTGACGGCTGACGCGCAGATCTCGCCCAGCGAGGGCAGGTACAAGATATACCTTATCCCCGATATGGACAGGTCTGTGCAGACCCTCCAGCAGATACAAAACACGCTGCTGAAGCTGATAGAAGAACCGCCCGAATCGGTAGTAGTGATACTTACAGCGAAGAGCAAAGAGATATTTCTCGACACGATAATCTCGCGAACGCTGATATTGCAGGCGGAAGAGGTAGAGCCTGCCGCCGCGCAGGGCTACCTCGAAGCGCACGGCGTTGACCGCGCTATGGCTGAGGAAGCCGTGCGCCGCCACGGCGGAAACATCGGCAGATGCCTAGACTACTGCGGCGACGAAAAGCTGCGCGCGGCGGCTGAGTATGCGGAAAACGCTGCCCTTGCCATTGCGCAGCGAAGCGAATACGGTCTGCTGAAAGCGCTGGCGGAGTGCGAGCTGAAAAAGGAAGCGCTATCTGCCGTGATGGTGTACCTGCAGCGGATAATGCGCGACGCCTGCCGAATGAGAGCGGGCGCGCCCGCGCCGAGGGTTTTCTCGCAGAAAGTTTGCGGGGCGCTGAGCGAAAGCTTCACCACAGCGCGGCTGGCGGATATTTACGACACCACGGGCGAATTTCTGCGGCGCATAGCGGGCAACGGTCTGCTTTCGGCGATACCCGCCGCGTACACGGCGAGCATATTTGCGTAAGTGAGCGTTTTTAAATTGAAAGGACTTTAAAATGGCAATGTTAAAATACATCGGCGTTCGTTTTAAGAAGGTCGGAAAAATATACTACTTCGCGCCCGGCGAGCTGGACATACACTGCGGCGACAAGGTGATAGTAGAAACAGTGCGCGGCGTAGAGTGCGGCGAAGTAGTTCTCGCAGACCGCGAGATGGAGGAATCGAAGCTGAATTCGCCGCTGAAAACGGTAATACGCTTGGCAACGAAAAAAGATTTCGAGATGATCGAGAAAAACAAGAAAAAGGAAAAGGAAGCTTTTGCTATATGCGAAGAGAAGATACGCAAGCACGGTCTGAAAATGGATCTGGTGGACGTAGAGTGCACTTTTGACAACAACAAGCTTCTTTTTTACTTCACTGCCGAAAACCGCGTAGACTTCCGCGAGCTGGTAAAAGACCTTGCGAGCGTTTTCCGCACCCGTATAGAGCTGCGGCAGATAGGCGTGCGCGACGAAGCGAAAATGCTGGGCGGTTTAGGCATATGCGGACAGCCATTCTGCTGCTGCCGATTTATGGGCGAATTTCAGCCCGTATCGGTAAAAATGGCTAAGGAACAGTCGCTATCGCTCAACCCGACTAAGCTTTCGGGCACCTGCGGCAGGCTGATGTGCTGCCTGAAATTCGAGAGCGAAGCGTATCAAGATCTGCTAAAGACCACGCCGAAAACGGGAGCATACGTCAAGACAGCCGAGGGCAAGGGCGTAGTTACCGACGTAAACCTGCTTACAGGCACGCTGAAAGTCAAGATAGATAAGTCGGACAACCTGCTTACCGTCAACAAAAAGGACGTAGAGGTAATAAAGGACTCAGTTATCCGCGTTGACAAGAACGAGATGCGCGCGCTGAAACAGCTTGAGGGCAAGTAAGGGAGATGAGCGGCGATGCCTTCGATAGCAGTACACCTCGCGGCGGCGGATATTCTCGCCGAGCCGCTTAAAATTAAAGATATGCCCGCCTACCTGCTGGGCTGCATAGCGCCCGACCGGGTGAATGCCGACGGCTTCGCGCCCGCCGAGCAGCGTTACGCGGCGCACATACGCTCGCGCAACATTGAGCAGTGGAAAGCGAACATCGTGAAATTTTGCCGCGAGCGTGCGGAAACGGATTTCATAAAAGGCTTTGCGCTGCATCTTTTTACAGATATAGCTTGGGACGAAACGGTACAGCCACAGCTTTTTGAATATCTGCGCGGCAAGGGCATTGCCGAGGACGAACTTAACAACGCGAAATGGGACGAACTGCGCGGCTTTGACTCGCTGCTCTCGAAAAGCGATAACTATCCGCGGGACATAGAGCTGCTGCGGCGCTCGACGGCGGATTCGGCAGGCGACGCAGGCATCGACAAAGCGGGGCTGGAAAAATGGCGCGACAAGATAACGGCTTTGCAGTACCCCTACCCGCCCTGCGGTTTTCTGAGCGAAGAGCACATAAAGACCGCGGCGGAGCTTGCTCTGCTTTACATGGAACAGGTATTTGAGATATAAAAAAACAGCCGAACGGTCAGCTAAGATCGTTCGGCTGTATGCGTATTCTGGAATATCAGCCCTGAGCTGTTTCGGGAATCTTTTCGGGCTCGAGAACAGAGGTGCAGTGCGGGCATCTTACCGCCTCGATGTCAATATCGGTCTTGCAGTAAGGGCACTTTTTGGTGGTAGTGGCGGCGGCTTCCTCGTGCTTGCCGAGGGACATGAGCTTATTGATAGCCTTCATAAGCATGAAGATAACGAAAGCCATAATGAGGAAATTGATAACAGCGGTAAGGAACTTGCCGTACTCTATGTACTGACCCGTGCTGAAAAGCTCAAAATGGCCCGCTACTTTAGCGCCGCCGATAGAATTGATGATAGGATTGATAAAGCTTTCGGTGAACGATGTCACTATGTCCTGAAAAGCGGCACCGATGATAACGCCGACGGCGAGGTCCATAACGTTGCCCTTTAGAGCAAACGCTTTAAATTCCTCAATAAATTTCTTTACTACTCCGACCTTTTCATTCTCCATTGCAAAAACATTCCTTTCACATTTACTCGCCCGCGGCGGGGCGGTGATACTGTAATTAGATTATAGCACAAAGCAGGCGAAAAATCAACGATTTTCGACAGAAAAGATAATTGTGAACAATTTGTAAAAGGTAACATAAACCCCTTTACAAGTGTGAAATGTTGTGGTATAATAATAAAGCTGAAACGAGCAAGGCAAGATTACAGTTGAGATCACACTGGGATATAGCCAAGAGGTAAGGCAGCGGACTTTGACTCCGTCATTCCGCTGGTTCGAATCCAGCTATCCCAACCATCTGTTTGCTCATTTCAAAAGAATAAGCAAATTGGGGTATCGCCAAGTGGTAAGGCAGTGGACTCTGACTCCACCATTCCGTAGGTTCGAATCCTTCTACCCCAGCCAAAGATAAAGCAGACGTTTTTTAGAGCGTCTGCTTTTTTTGTGTTCGGATATTGATTTTTTGCGGGGGTTGTTGTATAATAGAAATCACAAAACATATCGAGTATCGGGCATAATTTAATCAAAAGGTGATCGTGACAGATGAAAAAGATATTCTCAAAAAAGGCGTCGTATCTGCCGTCAATAATTTTCGTTACAATGCTGGTGACCATCGCCGTTTGCTGCGATCCGCCCTCTTTGGTCGGAAGGTCGGCGCTTATACGCCTTGCGGTAACTATACCGCTCAATATTTTATTTCAGATCTTGCTTTACCTCTTAGCGGCGGCGCTGCTTTTTATAGCTTTTCATTATTTGCTGCGCGAAAGAAGCATCGCAAAGCGGCGTATCGCCGATCTGATATTAGGAATAATATGTATTCTCTTCTGCTGTACGCTTATTACGGACAGCTATCTTTCGCCGCTTCGCGGAAGCATTAAGGGCGATTTCCGGGCATGGACAGATATTTTGTCAGACCTGAACGGCGGCGACAACGTATGTATCGAAAATTTGAATATCAAAACTTACCGTATGCCGGGGCACACTTCGCATAGGTCCGCAACTAACGACTCGTATTATATCGTCGCTGTTGACGAAGACAAGAACAGTTTCAGGTTTGCAATAACCGCAAAAGACATGGCGCTGATATTCGGCGATGACGACTACGAGCCAAAATACGGAAAGATCGAATACTATAAAAATTCCGGACTGGTAAAAGCAATAACGCTTTACGATGAAGTCACGGCGAAATGAAGAGAAAACACATACATACAGAACAAGCCCCCCGCAGTTGTGCGAGGGGCTGTTATTTTTTCTATTCTGTTACTCCGCCGACTGCCTTTTCACCTTCGCCACGACCGCAGCTGCCGCGAAAAGCACTACTGCGAAGAGCGCCTCTATGCCAAGATAGCTCAGATATTTGCCGAGCGAATAGCCCTCGTCCGAAAGACCGAATAGCATATTGTTCGCGCGGACAAGCCAGTAGGCGGGCAGGAAGGAAGCCGCTTTCAGCACGCCGTCGCCCAGCAAGTCTTGCGGTACGAATACGCCGCAGAGGAACGCCATTCCCAAGCTCACCGTGTTGCCGATCATGCTGCAAACGTCGTCGCCCGCTATGCCGAACTGCGCTATCAGCACCGTAATGCCTACCGCCACGACCATGAAAATGAAGCTGTTCAGCATCGCCAGCAAGCCTGTTTTGCTGAACATCTCTCCGCCGTAGCAGGCGACGCCCAGTATCTGAAAAACCAGCCATATCGCTGCCGTGAGCGTGCCCGTCGCGCAGAAAAGCTGCATATTCTTGCTTGCCAGCGGCAGCGCTGAGCAGTCTATCCTGCGGCGCAGATCAAGCGTATTGAAAGCCGAAAGTATCGGCGTGAAGCAAACTATCATTATCACCAAAAATATGTAGGCAAGATACTGCGTGAAATAGCTGAGTCTGCTGCCGGAATTGCCCGCCGAGAAATTTTCTACCGTAACGTCAACGTGCTGCTCCTGCGCTTCTGCGGCGGCGCGGCAGGCTTCGCCGCTGCCCATGCCCGAAGCCGAGTACATCTCAGCCGTCTTTACGAACTGCGTGAGCTGACCCTCAAAAAGCTGCGATTCATAAGTGCCCGAGGCGCTCACCATTTCAAAAAGCCCATCGCCCTCGCCCGCCGCGACAGCTTCGCCAAAGCCCGCTTTTATCGTCAGCGAGCAGTTGAGCGTGCGGTAATATATCGCGTCTTGAAGAGCGCCGTCGCCGCCGTCTATCGTCACTATCTCGTGATTTTCCGATATGTAGTCGCGCAGGGAACGGCTCGCTTCAGTATTATCCATATCGGCAACGCTTATTTTCAGCTTTTTGTCGCTGTAATCCTTATCCTGCTGAGCGTTTGCCGTCATTATAAAGCATATCAGCGCGAATATGCCGAAGTACATCAGTATAGTTACCAGTCTTTTCCGCGCCATTTTCATGAACACCTTATAAACTTGCATATCTGCGCCTCCTTGTAAGATAATATCCGCCCAGCGTGAAGATCACGGCGTATCCGCCGAGGGTGAGCAGGTTTGCCGTCAGCCTGCCGCTTCCGCCGTAGATGTTCAGCGCCAAAAAGCTGTTTGAGATCAGCGCGGCTGGGTTTATCCTATTGAACCACGGCGCGTACCGCTCTACCAGCGCGTACATATTGCCGACACAAAGCCCGCTGAGGAAGCAGAAAAACATTGATACCGAGATAAGTATGCCTATTTTCATGCCCTCGCTCATTTTGCCGATCGCGCCGATGAAAAAGCCCATGCTCGCGCTCACCAGCACACCCACCGCCGTAACGCCGAAAAGCGCGGGCAGCGGCGCGCCGAAATCTACTTTCAGCGCCAAAGTGAGGTACAAAAGAGTTACCCCCGAGCAGATAAGGTTCAGTATCACCGCCGCTGTCAGCGCCGCCGTTACGCTTTCAAGCTTGTGCACCGGCGAAACTGATTTGCGCGCGCCAAGCTCTGAAAGATTTGCCTGCACGCTTATCACCAGACCCAATCCGCTGAGCGCGCCGAAAAGGCAGTTCATAGCCAGCAGATTATAAAAATACTGCACATACGGATCGGCGCTGTCGCCCGACATCTGCCGCGCTTCCACAGGCGATATTTCGGCGCTCATAGCCTCTATCACCTGTCCCAGCTTCTGCGGGTCGGCGTTCGCCGCGTCGGTTATCACCTTTACGTTCACCTCGTAATTATCGAGTAACGAGCGTATTATCGAAGCGGCGGTGCTCTCGCTCTTTACCGAAAGGCGAATATCGCTGCCGTTTACAAATATCACGCCGCTGACATCGCCGTTCTCCAGCTTTTTCATAGCCTTGCCCTCGGCTAAATATTCGGGCGCGAAAAGCGCGTCGCCGCCCTCAGACAGGCTGTCCATCACCTCGGTAAAAGTCGCGTTTTCCTGATCGGTGCAGACGGCTACGGGTATCTCTTTAAAAAGCTCGTCGCTCTCATACAGCCCACTGAAAGCTATGTTGAAAAAAGTGCCCAGTATTATCGGAAAAGCCAGCATCCAAAACATAGCCTGCCTGTTTCGCAGACCTGTGAGCAGTTCGTATTTCAAAAGATGTAAAAACATTGCTCAGCCCCCCTCAGCTATCGCGAAGCTGCTTGCCGGTTATCTCTAAGAAAACGTCGTTGAGCGTGGGCAGCTCGGAATAGACCCTGCCGAAGCGTATATCCTTTTGCTGTAGCAGTGTCAAAAGGCGGATGAGATTGTGCTTTCCGCCCGAGAATTTCACCTCTGCCCTGCCCTCGATGTACTCGGCTTCGTAAACGTGCGGCAGCGCGCGTATCTCCTCCAGCAGCTCGGCGCTCTGCTCCATAAGCTCTACCGTTATCTTCTCGGTATTCTTTATCTGCTTTTTCAGCTCTTCGGTAGTGCCCAGGGCTATCTGCCTGCCCTTATCTATTATCGCGATGCGCGTGCATATCTGCTCCACCTCTTCCATATAGTGAGATGTATAGATTATCGTAGCGCCGTGCCTGTTCAGCTCCTGTATGCCCTCCAGTATCTTATTGCGGCTCTGCGGGTCTACCGCAACTGTCGGCTCGTCGAAGATTATCAGCTTCGGCTTGTGCGCTATGCCGCAGGCTATGTTTAGGCGGCGCAGCAGACCGCCCGAAAGCTTCTTCGGGTAAAATTTCACGAAATCCTCCAACCCTACGAACTCCACGGCTTCCTCAACGCACTTTTTGCGCTCCGCCTTATCCTTTATATAAAGCCCGCAGAAATAGTCGATGTTCTCATAAACGGTAAGCTCATTTATCACCGCTACGTTCTGCATTATAACGCCTATCTTGCTCTTTACCTTGTAATTATCGGGCGACATCTCTTCGCCGAATATCTCTACGCTGCCCTTATCGAAACTCAGCAGCGAGAGCAGGCAGTTTATCGCGGTGGTCTTGCCCGAGCCGTTCGGTCCGAGCAGACCGAAGACCTCGCCCTCATATATCTCCAACGAGAAATGGTCGAGCGCTATAAGCTCTTTGTAACGCTTTACCAAATTTTCTATCTTCACTACGGGTGTGCTCATGTATATCATATCCTTTCATCAAACCGTCATGCGTTGCGTTTTGCAGATGTTATCTCTATAATACTAGTATAATGCAGGCGGCGGCTTTTTTCAAGTGCAAAATGTAATGACTTTTGCGGAGTGGCGTGACATTTGTAATTCGCGCGGGGTATGCCTTTGCGCAAGATCTACATATAAGGCAGGCGGCGGGACAGTTAAATTGTGAAAAAAACATTAAATATAAAACAGTTCTGAATTTTTAGTTAAATATAACAAAAAGCGTTTACATTTTTCAGTCAATATGTTATAATAACTTTTAGCGTTAAAACAATTTGAACAGTAAGATCTTATATGAAAGGGAATGTAAAGAAATGAAAAATTTAAGAGGGTTATTTTCAAGAGTTTTTTCCGCCGCCGCTGCGGCAGTTATCGCGGCAGGCTGCGCACTAAGTGCTTACGCCGCCGATACTTCCGACGTAGAGCTTGATACTTCCGAAGCTATCTCGGTAGGCAACTGGGGCACCAGTGCGAAGTACCAGTACGATACTTTCGACACCACCCGAATGACGAAAGATTCTGAGATAAAAGTAGAATTTTCTATGGATACCGAAGCGAACAAGCTTTCAAGCTCGCCGATAGAGCTGGTATTCCAGAGCTGGGAGTCTCCCGACACATCTATGGCGCAGCCCGACGGCTCGGTATGGGCAAAAGTATCCGCCGCAGAGTTTGACAAGACCACCGCGGCATTCAAGTACGACGACATAGTAAAAGCATACGGCACCGATAATTTCGAGAAGGTAAGCTGCATATGCTTTACCGCTACCGACGTTGCCGATATTACGGTAAAGAAGGTAACTGTTACCAACTGCATCGAAAAGGGCAGCCACTACGTCGATAAAGAAGAGCAGAAGGAACAAAACAAAAACAACATGATATTCACCATAATCGGCATAGTTGCGGGCATTGTTATCGCCGTTGTCATCATAGTAGTTATCATGAACAAAAAAAGCAGCTCGGCTTACGACGTTGCTTCGGGCGAGTTCGTTTCCAAAAAGGACACCAAGAATTAAGGACTAAAAAACATACAAAGCGTCACCGTGTGCTGCGGCGGCGCTTTTATACTATTACAATAATATAATAAGGAGATATAGAAATGCTGACATTTGAAGAACTAAAGAAAAACAGCGAGGTAAACGCATATATAATCCAAGCGGATGCTTCGCTCAAAGCGCTGGGATTTACCGAGCACAGCTTCGCGCACGTAGGCGTGGTGGCGGAGAACGCGCGGTATATACTGCAAACGCTGGGCTACCCCGAGCACGACCTCGAGCTGGTGCAGATAGCCGCTTATCTGCACGACATCGGCAACTTGGTCAACCGCATAGAACATTCGCAGAGCGGCGCGGTAATGGCTTTCAGCCTGCTGAACAGACTGGGTATGCCGCCGGAGGACACTGCCGTTATCGTCACCGCGATAGGCAACCACGACGAGGGCACGGGCGTAGCGGTGAACCACATAGCCGCCGCGCTGATACTCGCCGATAAATCAGACGTGCGCCGCAGCCGCGTCCGCAACACCGACAAGACCACCTTTGACATACACGACCGCGTGAACTACTCGGCGAAAAGATCGAGCCTGAAAATAAATGGCGAGCACACACTTATAAAGCTGAAACTCTCAATCGACACGCAGTACGGCTCGGTGATGGACTATTTCGAGATATTTCTAGACCGCATGATAATGTGCCGAAAAGCAGCGGAATTTCTGGGGCTGGAGTTTAAGCTGATAATCAACGAACAGCAGCTGATTTAACGGCTTATTTGATAAAGTACTCACTTGAAATCTGCCGAAAATTGTGGTATAATAGTTGCAGTCGCAGACAACAAAAGGGGTGAACTACTTTGGATAAAATAATGCTGCTCATGGGCATACTGCCCTCAGTCATAATAATGGTGATAATCTTCAAAAACGCAGTTATCAAGCACAAGCCTATGCGAAAGCTGGCTTCGGTATTTGCGATAAGCGCTATCTCGGTAGTGCCCGCAGGCATACTAGAGGGCATCGGCTCGGCGCTGATGCAGGCTTTTATCGGCGGCGACCCGCGAAGGGTCTACTACCCAGATATGGATTCATACCTGATATATCAGCTTGTCTTTTACGTCGCGGTAGTCGGCATAGTGGAGGAGGCCTGCAAGTTTTTTACATTCAAATGGATAGTTTTCCACGACCGCAGTTTCGACAACACCTACGACGGAATAATCTACGGCGCGGCTTCGGCGCTCGGCTTTGCTACGCTTGAGAACATACTTTACATATCGCAGGCAAGCAGTCAGCTCACGGTAGCTTTGCTGCGCGCGGTGCTTTCGATACCGCTCCACGCCGTTACGGGCATACTCATGGGCTACTACTTCGGCGTATCGAAATACCGCAGGTATAATAACGTTCGCCCGAACACCCGTCCCGAGCGGTTCGCGTACATATTCTCGGTGCTGATACACGGCGTTTACGACTACCTCGCGACGGCTATGAGCGCAGACGAAGACCGCAGCATATGGCTGATAGCGCTCATCTGCATGATGATACTCATTTACGCGATGATAGTGCGCTGTATATACTGCGCGCGGAAAAATTCGCACAACATCTACAACAAATACTACTACGAGCAGCTTGGCGGGCAGATGCAGGACATGATGGGCGGCAAGACCTCGGAAAACCCGACGTTTTTCGGCGTGCCGCTGCCGATGATGTACCGCAGAAATCCCAACGTTTTCAATCCTTACGACCCATATTCTTACACGCCGCCCCCACAGCAGTATCAGCAATATCAGCAATATCAACAGTACCCGCAGTATCAGACTCCGCCGCAGCCTCAGCAGCCCAGATACTGCATTCACTGCGGCAAGCCTATCTCATCGGCATCGCGCTTTTGTCCTAACTGCGGCAAAGAAGTAGAGCGCCGGCAGCCATCGCAATACCAAAACACGCAGAATATGCAGTAACACATTTTTCGCCTTTTCATATCATGTAATATAAGCCGCGCGGGTCACAAAGACCTGCGGCGAAAGGCTTAAATAATTACCCGAAAAGGAGAAATCGTTATGTGCGGAAACAATTGCTGGTGGATCATCATCCTTATCCTTCTCATAGTTTGCTGCGGCGGATGCGGCAACTGGGGCGGCTGCGGCTGCGGAAATAACTGCGGCGGATGCGGCAACGACTGCGGATGCGGCTGCTGATAACATCTGAATAATTCCCTTACAGCGCCTGAGCCTAAAAACTCGGGCGCTGTTTATTTGTATAAACCGCACATTTTTCTGTCACGAGATTTGCCAATGTTGTACATGATTTTTTGGACAATCATCGCAATATGTCCTAAAAAGTATTGACAGTATAATTATTATAGAATATAATATATATAAATCATATATATTATGAAAAAGCGGATAAAAAGCTCCGCAAAAACAGAAATTTGGGAAAGGATGAGATTCACATGATTCGGGCAGAATGGAAATCAATTCTGAAAAACCCGCTCATGATAATAGTTCTCATCGCGATAATCGCGATACCTACTATCTACGCGGGTCTGTTCCTAGCCTCGATGTGGGACCCATACGGAAACATCGACAAGCTGCCGGTAGCGGTGGTAAACAAAGACGAGTCGGTAGAGTACGAGGGCACTACGCTTGACGTAGGAACTGAGCTGGTGAAAAAACTCAAAGAAAACGACGAGCTGCAGTTCAACTTCGTAGACGCGGAAGCGGCGCAGGAAGGTCTGGAAAACGGTACTTACTACATGGTAATAACCATTCCTGAGAACTTCTCGGCAAACGCTGCTACGCTGATGGACGAAAAGCCAAAGAAGATGGAGCTGGAGTATGAAACAAACCCCGGCAAAAACTACATTGCCAGCAAACTCAGCGATACCGCGCTGAGCAAGATACAAACGAGCGTTTCGGAAGAAGTTACAAAGACCTACTCCGAAACAGTCTTCGACCAGCTTACCGGCATAGGCGATTCGCTAAGCTCGGCGGCTGACGGCACGGGAGAGCTGGAAGACGGCCTCAGCCAGATCTCAGACGGCAACAAGAAGATAACCAAAAATCTGAAAAAGCTCGCCGAAAGCACAGTTACCTTTAAGGAAGGTTCTGAGGAGCTGGAAAGCGGACTGAAAGAATACACCGACGGCGTTTCTCAGGTAAACGAGGGCGCTAAGAAACTTGACGACGGCGCTAAGACGCTTTCAAGCTCGGCAAGCTCTGGCGTTTCGCAGCTTAAAGACGGTACTTCGAGCCTGAAAAAGGGCGTAAGCTCTTACACATCGGGCGTTGGCGAGGCTGCGGCGGGCGCTTCTGAGCTGAACAAAAACAGCAAGGCGCTAAACGACGGCGCTTCGCAGCTTTACAGCGGCTCTAAGCAGCTTTATGCGGCGGGCACGGCTGTACAGAGCGGACTACAGCAGATCTCAGATTCGCTGGCGACCAGCCTTTCTAAGGAAAACAAAGCTACCCTCTCGACGCTGACGGCGGGCTGCGATTCGCTGAAAAGCGGTATCGACGAGCTGTACACAAGCGTTTCGGGACTTGAGCTTCCCGACGTTTCGGCGGCGGCGACGGGCATAACCACATCGGCCGCGAACATTGGCGCTGACGCTACGGCGGCGGGCGGAAACCTCGCGAATATGCAGACATATCTGACCTCGCTCGCGACCGCTTACCCCGAGATAATGACCGACGCTAACTTCTCCGCTCTCGCGGGCGAGATAAGCACCTGCGCGGGCAACGTTTCCGACATAGGCACACAGCTTGGCACGCTCAAGACTGCGGCAGGCGGACTTGCTTCGCTGAGCAGCATGGGCGACAGCATCACTGAGCTGCAGAACGGAGTTGCGAAGATAAAGAAAGGCTCTGACCAGGTACTCCCCGGCGCTAAGCAGGCTATAAACACCCTTGAGGGCGGACTTGTAAGCATTCAGAGCGCTCTGGACCGCCAGGGCAAGACTGCTGAGGACATGGGTCTTATACAGGGCATGACCCAGATAAACGGCGGACTCAGCACACTTTCGGGCGGCGCTAAGGAACTCAGCGCGGGCACTAAGACATACACCGCAGGCGTTAAAGACCTCAACAGCGGCCTTAGCAAGATACATTCAAATTCCGCAGCGCTCAACAGCGGCGCGGCCACTCTTGACAGCGGCGTAAGCAAGCTTTCGAGCGCGCTGACCAGCGGCGTAAAGACGCTTACCGACGGTACGAGCACGCTTTACAGCGGCACTAAGAAGCTTGACGCGAACAGCGCGAGCGTAAAGAAGGGCGCGGCTGCACTTACAGACGGCGCTGAGCAGATCTCCGAAGGCGCTTCCAAGCTGCACAAGGGCAGCAAAGATCTGGGCGACGGCGTATCCGACGCTCACGACGGCACAGGCACTTTAAAGAGTGGCCTTACCGACGGCGCTGACGAGATAGCTTCCATAAACACCAACGACGATACTTACGATATGTTCTCCGCTCCCGTAGAATCGAGCAAGCAGGAGTACACGCATGTTCCCGATAACGGCCACGCAATGGCGCCTTACATGATGTCAGTAGGACTTTGGGTAGGCACGCTGGCATTCTGCATCATGTACCCGCTCACTAAGGTAAACGGCGAGCTGAAATCAGGATTCAGATGGTGGCTGGCTAAGGCTACGGTACTGCACGTTCTGACGCAGATAATGGCGGTGCTCATGCTCTTCGTACTGCACAAAGCGTGCGGCTTCACGCCGGCAAGCTGGAGCAAGGCGATAATAGTCGCGTGCATGGCTTCCATCGCGTTCATGTCGATACAGTACTTCATGAACGTAGCTATGGGCAAGGTAGGCTCGTTCCTCATGCTGATATTCATGGTAATACAGCTCGCAGGCTCGGCAGGTACTTACCCCGTAGAGATCTCGGGCGCATTTGTAAGCAAGATACACGCGCTTGTACCTTTCACATACACGGTAGACGCTTTCAGAATCGCTATCGCCGGCAAGGGCAGCATAGTTCCCTGCTGCATAGTAATGGGCGTTTTGGTAGTAGTATTCTCGGTACTTACAGTTATCCTCTTCCACTTCCGCGCTAAATGGAAGGAAACCGGCAGAAGATGCCTGTACGACTTTATTGAAGATAAGGGTCTTGCATAATTTTATAAAATGTGATATAATTATATCGGTCGATATTCGATCTTGAAAAAAAGAATCAGTTCGCCGATTATTATAAAACAAACAGTAAATGTGTAAAAAGACAGGTGAAAGAAATGCCTACACAGCAATATCTTACAAAGCTATGCAAATCGTTTTACGAATTCAAATATGCGCTTTACAAAGTGATAGACAGCCTTTGCCGCGAAGAGGGCATAACGAATATGCAGGCTATGATGCTTTTCATGATAAAGTCTGAAAAGGCTATATCGGTAGGCGCACTGAGCAGCATCTTCAATATGACCCACTCAAACGCTTCGGCACTTTGCAAAAAGCTCGAGCGCGACGGGCTGGTCTGCCGCACACGCTCAAAGACCGACGAGCGCACGGTGCTGATAACGCTTGGCGAGCGCGGCGAAGAGGTGCTTTCGCGTATGCTGAAAAACGGCGCGGGCATCAGCGACTCGCTGGGCGAGATACCGCAGGACCGTCTGGACACGATAATAGAAACGATGAATGAAGCAACGCATATGCTTTCGCAAATAGTTAAGTAATATGGATAACGCGTCTGAGCAAGATCGGGCGCGTTATTTTTTTGCGATACTGAGCAAACTTACGCAAAAAGTCAAGCCGAGTTCATCTTGATGTGATATAATGTAAACATAGAAAGTATACTTCCTTAGTTCGCAGAAGAAAGCAGGTGCATTTATTGAAAGACTTTTACATTTTCGCATGCTCTCTGGAATACATCGAGAACAACCTAAGCGGCGGGATAACGCAGGAGGATATAGCGGCGCACTGCTGCTGCTCGCTCTCGGCGCTGCAAAAGATCTGGAAATACTGCACCCACGGCGGCATAATGACATACGTCAAAAAGCGCCGCATAACACTCGCCGCCGCAGACCTGCGCCGCGGCGAGCAGGTGCTGGACACCGCCGTGAAATACGGCTACGGCTCTAACGAAGCTTTTACCCGCGCTTTTCGCAGCGTGTGGGGCGTGAACCCTTCGGAATTTGCGAGGTCGAGAAGCTTTACCTCGATGTATCCGAAGATCAACAAGAATTATTATAACGGAGGTACTTTTATGAGCAGAACAAGATTTGATCTCACCGAGCTTTACGATAAACTTCAGGACAAAAAGGGCACATACCTTGCCTGTTTCGACATCAAAAACCTGCACCGCATAAACACTGAGATAGGCAGAAAAGCGGGCGACGACGTGATAAGCGCCTGCGTAGAGCACATCGACTCGGCGCTGAGCGAGAACATGATGGCTTTCCGCATCGGCGGCGATGAATTTGTAGTCGCTACCGGCTGCACCTCGCCCGAGGACGCAGCGGCTTTCGTCAAAAAAGTCACCGACCGCAACGGCGAAACTATACAGTCCTGCGGCGAAACGCTCACCATTCATCTGCACAGCGGGATAATGCTTTACGGCGAGGACAGCGAGGGCGAAGCGATATACGACCGGTTTGAAAACAGCCTCGACCGCGCAAAGCCGTAGACCACACTTGATTTTCGCCGCCGTTTGTGCTAAAATTATAGACGGGTGATAAAAATGGCGGACAAAAGATACTGCCGCTGCTCGGATGACGGCAGACCCGAATTTTACGGCTGCGGAAATCTCTCCGCGCCCGCGGGGTTTGTGCACCAGCGGCGGACGATGGGCTGCATGGTGCTGATATATGTGCTGGCGGGCGAGCTGCACATCGCGCAACTGAATAAAAATCAAACGCTGTACGGATTTTAGTCATCCATACAGCGTTTTTTTCAATAGTAATAATCTAAATATATCTTGTAACCGCTCTTGCCGGGGTCGCCCCTGTACGTTTTTATCCAGCCGAACTGGCCGTCTTTGTAAGTGTACAGCCAGCGGTCATCATTGCGTTTTTCGCCATATATCGTCAGCTTTTCGCCCTTGTTGATGTAGATCTTGCTGGTGGAGTTTTCGTTAGGCTCGTTTCTCAGCATAAGCTCGTTCACGCGGCTGACGACTTCGTATCGCTCAGATGAATGAAGAGCGATCTGAGGTTCAGTTACATTGGCTACTTTCTGCACCGTATCTTTGAGCAGCTCCGCCCTGCACCAGCCGTACTCACTGCCGTACTGAGTATATATCCACCTAACGTTGTCCGTATGCTCCTCGGCGTAGACCGTCAGCATTGCCCCCGGCGAAACATCGCATATCAGCGTGTACTGCTCGCTCGGGCCTTTGCGCATCTGCACGAGCGTACCGTCGCTCGGCGTGAAAAGGCAGCCGTTTTCCTCCATGACCGCAGGCGCGTAAGGCGTGTCGATCTTTTCATCTGAGCTGTTTTCGGCAGTCTGTTCTGTCTGCTCGGTCGGCTCGGTCTGTGCGTCGGCGTCAACAGCCGCAGCGCTCGACACCGCCGAATTTTGGTATACGTCAGCTTCGCTCTCACCGCCGTTCGCTCCGCGCTTCACAACTATCGCGACAACCAGCGCCGCCATACATATACAGCAGACCGAGCATATCAGCGCGGGCAGGAGTATCTTGAACCTGCTGACATCCGCGCCCTGATTTTTGGGCGGCTGTTTTTGACCGCAGTATATACAAAAATCCGAGCCATCGGGCAGGGGGTTCCCGCAATATTTACACTTCATTTACATCACTCACTTCAACTCCGCCCCGCCCCACTCAACGGCGGCAAAGCCTTTGCGCTCAAACCCGCTAAGCTTCTGCTCGGGAATGTCTATCTTCTCCTCAAGCGGGCGGTATGTCATGAACACGCGCAGCAGGCTGTCGGGCTTCGGGGATATATCTAGTTCGTAATTATCGGTGTAGATGTCGCTTTGGAACGCTATCTGATTATACTTATTGTGCTCCATTCGCGGCAGCCAGTATACTATGAATTCGTTGCGCTCGTCCTCATTAAGACCCAGTATTTCAAGCTTTTCGCGCAGGAATTTTTCGGTATCTTCGCCCTTTACAACAAAGCCCTGCGACATATCATAATGTGCACGGTCGTTCACGCTGTCCCAAAATAGATAATGATAATTTCCGCCGTCCGCCTTGTTGACAAGCTTGCCGTCGGGGTAGGCGGTAACGTTCCAGCCGTCGCCATATTCCGGATATGTGGTCGAGATCTCGGCGTTTTTCGCAGTAAGCTTTACGGAAACATCGGTCGGGCGCTGGGGGTAGAGGTAGATGACGGGTTTCGCCGCGCCGCCCTCATATTGAACGTAAGCTTTGTAGTCCGAACTGTCGTATTCACCCCTGTATGCCATTATCCAGCCGCGCTGACCATTATACTCGGTGTATATCCATTTGCCGTTATCGTCGTCGTTGTAGCCGTACTCCTCCATCGCCGTGCCGCTGTCGATGCTGTCCATCGCGGCGTAGCTCTTGTCGGGGCCTTTGCGCAGGGTCAGATCATTAACGACCACTGTAAAATGCGGGTGATAGTCATCTTCAATGTAGTTATCCGGCTCGACTATATCGTACTCTATCGGCAGACTGTACGAAAGATATTTTTCCGTGCACCAGCCATACACGCCGTTGTACTCGACATACGCCCACGTTTCGCCGTCGCCGCTGCGCTCGGCATAAACAGCTAGTTCGTAACGGCGAGGTATCTCAGTTTTGTAAGCATATTTATATCCCGGCCCGATGCGCATAGTCAGCGGGTCTTTCTTGGTCGCGACATACATAGTTCCGACGTAGCTCGTGCTGTCGGGGGTTACCGGTATCTTATATTTATCCTGCGTAGTAGTGGTGGCGGGCTTGGTCTGCAGAGCGGTAGTCTGCGCAGTGGTTTTCTCCTCGGTCTGCTCCGTCTGCGGCTGTTCGGTTTGATCGGTCTGCGTCGATTGCTCGGTTTGAGCGGCTGCGGCTGTCTGGGTCTGCGGGGCGCTGTTTTCATCGGCGCTGTCCGTTTTTACACTGCCGCGGGTCAGCACTATCGCCGCGACCATCGCCGCCATGCACACGCAGCACACCGAGCATATCACCGCGGGTATCAGAAACCGAAAGCGCTTCGGCGAAGCGGGCGGCTCGGGCGGAGCGTAAATATCGCCGTTTATCGTGCCGTACTGCTCATATTGTTCCGGCTGTTCATATTGGTCATACCGGTCGTACTGATACTGCTGCTCAGGCTCATCTGCGCCGCGCGATAATTTGTTACCGCAGGCGGGACAAAACGCCGAATCATTCGGCAGTTCTTTTCCACATTTCGGGCAAAACATATATATCACTCTTTCTATAATTCCTGTATTTTTTACAAACATTATACGCTATACCTTTATAATATAATAGCACATACGCGCCGCCGTGTCAACATTATTTTCCGACTAAAAAAGGCGCGACCTGCTGCGGACGCACCTTTTTGTTTCATATTTCTATAATATCCGCTACCGCCTTGCCGTTTTTCTTCAAGCAGTAGACTATGTGGAATTTGTCGCCGATAACGGGGCGGCTTTTTTTGACGAAAAATTTTCCCGTATGTTCGCCGCCGCGGGAATCGTTATAGCGCATCTTACATTCATATGCGAACTGGTCTATCTGCTTCACGCTGACCACCTCGGCGAGCGCGGGCTTACCGTTTTTGGTAAGCATACGGTTGACTATCGAATCGTGATGACCCATGAAAAATACCACAAATCCCGAGATCCAAAGCGCTGTCATTATCACCGCGGAAACGGCTATCAGCGAATTTGAAGGCGGGCAGTAGACCTTTTCGGGGTAGGAATCTGTAACGAGCGCCGTAAAGCTCTCACCCTTTGAAGTGCGGCGGTTCATAGTCGCCTCAGCCAGTATTTCCTCGCCTGTATCATCTGTATAAACGGCGTGCACGAGCTGCTTTCCCTTTTTATGCTCCTCCACCGATACCACACGGCACTGCACTTCAGTACCATTACGCAGGTAGTTCATAGCGGAAGAAACACTTTTCACACAAAGCCATGGAATGAAAATTATCATAGCGAGGCCGATGAGCGAAAGCATCAAAGCGCGCACCCCATTGCCTTTCTGCATATATATCCCCCTTTTTACGAGCGCTTTTGCCAGCGTTCGACAAGATATATTATAGCACAGATATTACGAGATGTCAATGATTTTTTGTACAAATAATTAAAAAAGACCGACTTGGCAATTTATTAACCCTTGGGCAAAATGTCAATATTTTTATATAATTGGATAATATAACGATATACCTATACTCTAAAATTTATGCAAGCAATATATTCAAAGATATAAAATATATTCAGATATATATGACCATGTTCATTTACGCATTATCTCGCACCCCGTAAAATAATGCAGAAGTATCTCCTCGCAGCCGCTTCCCTGCTTCGCCATTTCGTTCGCGCCGTGCTGGCTCATGCCTACTAAATGCCCGCAGCCCAGCGCGCGGCAGGTGAATTCCCCGTCAGCATATTCTACCTCTATGTGCTGCGATGGCAGGTCGAGCAGCGCGCATATTCGCGACGCTTCGCATATCTCGCCGCCCGCGCGCATTTTCAGCACCGTGCCGCCCGGAGAACGCTCCGCCGCAGTCAGCCAATCCTCAGGCTCGCCGCTAAGGTCGCAGTCGGTGAACTCAGCCGTCAGCAGCCTTTTCATCTCCGCTTCGCTGTAATCCCGCACCGTTTCGCACTCCTCAAGCTCGGCGTCCCACTCGCTATCGACCGATGTCAGATACGGTATCTCCTCGCCCCACATCACCTGCGCCGACTCGGTCTTGCCGTAGGATATGCCGTGAAACGCTACCAATATCGGCTCGCCCTGCCAGCTGAGCGTGAGCGGTTCGGCATACTCCGCCGCAGCAGTTATCTTTTTCAGCGCCGCACCGTAACCGTCGCCGTAGACCTCCCGCGCCTGATCTTCCGTGAAAAACGCCTGATAGCGGCTGCCGTCATCGCTCATATGTGCACCGCGCAGATCCGCCGCAGGCTCGGCGCTCTCGGCAAGTATACGCCGCCGCGCATATGTAGAAGCCAGCACCGCCTGCGCTTTCAGCGCCTCGTCCTCAAAATCGGCAGGCATCTGCGCAAATACCGCGCCTATTATGTAATCCTTCATGCTGTACTCAGCCACCCTGCCCGTTTCCTCGCAGAGTATCTTCACAGTTTCGTAACTTTGCGAACCGCCCGCGGCAGCTTTTTCCGACTCGCGCCGCGCGTATCCCACGCAGGGTATCAGCAGCAGCAGCACTGCAAAAACTGCAATAAGCTGTAAGTAATCTTTCATAAATATCGTCCTTTCCTTTGCCTCAGGGTGTGAAAATGAATAACTCTGCCCGATAAAATTCATATTTTCATCAAATAAAACAAATTGCTTTTAGCCAAACGGCTATGTTTGTGCAAATCTAACTTGACAAATCGGAAAAAATGTTGTAAAATATTATTTATATAATTACGTGAGAATTATTTGTATATTATTGTGAGAATTATTTGTATATTATTGCTGCGCATATTTTGGCGCGGAGAAAGCGAGATGATCTTTATATGTCAAACGAAACAGCGAGGAATATGCTTTACCAGCAATTTGTTGCCAATAACGCCATCGACCCTAAATACTACGATAAATATGTGGTAAAAAGAGGTCTGAGAAATTCCGACGGCACCGGCGTAATGGCCGGTCTTACCAACATCTGTAACGTTCACGGATATGTAATAAACGAAGGCGAAAAATCTCCGATACCGGGCAAACTCGTATTCCGCGGATATGATATCAAAGATCTCGTAGAAAACGCCGTAAAGGAAAACCGCTTTGCATATGAGGAAACGGTGTATCTGCTGCTGATGGGCAATCTGCCTACTCACGAAGAGCTTGCGGCTTTTACCGAGCTGATGGACGAAAACCGCCAACTGCCGCCCAACTTCTTTGAAGATATGATACTCAAAGCGCCCTCGAGAAATATAATGAACAAGATGGGACGCGCCCTGCTCTCTTTATATTCATATGATGAAAACCCCGAAAACAGAAGTCCCGAATTTGAAATGGCTACCGCTATCTCGATAATCTCGAAGCTGCCTAATATAATGGTATCGGCATATCAGGTAAAGCGCAGAGTTTACGACGGTCAGAGCATGATAATGCACCCGCTGATAAAGGGGCAGTCTACCGCTGAGATGATACTTTCAGCCCTGCGCCCCGACCGCAAATTCACCGACGAGGAAGCTAAGCTGCTCGACATAGTGCTTATGCTGCACGCTGAGCACGGCGGCGGAAACAACTCTACTTTCACCTGCCGCGTACTTACATCTTCCGGCACCGACCCATACTCGGCATACTCGGCGGCTATCGGCTCGCTGAAAGGCCCGAAGCACGGCGGCGCTAACATCAAAGTTAACGAGATGTTCACCTGCGTAAAAGAACATGTGCGCAACTGGGATGACGAGGGCGAAGTTGCCGACTTCCTAAGAAAGATACTAAATAAAGAGGCTTTCGACCACACGGGTCTGATATACGGTATGGGCCACGCGGTATACACCCTTTCCGACCCCCGCGCCGTGATACTCAAGGCCAACGCCGAGAAGCTCGCGCACGGAACCGAGTTTGAGAAAGAATTCCGCCTGCTGGAGTCCATCGAGCGCCTTACTCCCGAACTTTTCGCTGAGAAGAAGGGCGATATAAAGGCTATGTGCGCGAACGTAGATATGTACTCGGGTCTGGTATACAGAATGCTGGGCATACCCGAAGACCTCTTCACGCCGCTCTTCGCCGTATCGCGTATGGCAGGCTGGTGCGCTCACCGCTTTGAAGAGCTTGTAACGGGCAAGAGAATAATCCGCCCCGCATACAAGGCTGTAATGAAAGAGCGCGAGTATATCCCGATAAACGAAAGATAACACATCATCATACTGATTATAACGCTCCCTTTCGGCGAAATATGCCGAAGCGGGGCGTTTGTTTTAATATATGTGTACTGAGATATTTATATATTAAGGCAACACCGCACAAAGCCGAAGGCGGTAGTTGTGCGGTGTTGCCTTAAATATACCTGAAATATGCAGATATGCGGAAAATAATGTTGACATATCGGAAATAATATAGTATTATATATAATGGATATATCTGATGTACGCATATCGGCATATCATATATATCGCGGACATATATATTTCAGGAAAATGCCCTGACAAAAAGACGGAGATGAACAGATATATGCATATACATAAAAAAGCTGATATACTGCGCCGAGCGATATGCGCGATATGCGCGGCGGCGGTATTTATATGCGGCGGGGCGACGGCTTTTGCCGAGGGCGAGCCGAGCTTCGACGTAGAAGTGAACGTGCCGCCTAAGACGGTATTTCTGGGCGACTCGATAGCGGCGGGCTACGGGCTGAAAGGGTACGACAAAAATGACCTTACCAAGTGTCCCTCATACGCCAATATACTTGCCGAGGTATTTAAGTCAAATCTGCCGGAAGAGGCGGATTTTGCTTACGAAAACCTCGCGATAAGCGGCTACACTTCGCAGGAGCTTCTCGACCTGCTGAAAGGCGGCACCTGCGACAAAGCGCTTTCAGACGCCGACGCCGTAGTGATATCCATCGGCGGGAACGATATGCTGGGCGTGTTTTTGGGGATAATGGGCAAGGACAACAGCGTAGGAGATATGGTGAACAGATCGCTTTCGCTGAGCGACGACCTAGATACCGCGCTTGCGCCTTTCCCCGAAAAGCTCTCAGCCATTACCGACGAGATACACGACCGCACCAAAAACGCCGACTGCAAGCTTATCATACAGACCCTTTACAACCCTTTTGAGGGGCATGTTATCTCATTGCTGGACAAGCTGGGCGAGGAGAAAATAGGCAAGCTGAATGAAACTATTTTCTCGCTTTCGGAAAACGGCGAGAATTATTTGGTCGCAGACGTAGCGTCAAGCTTTAAGGGCAGAAATCAGGAGCTTACCAACATCAAGGATATGGATATACACCCCAACGCCGAGGGTCACCAGCTCATAGCTAAAACGCTGGAGGAGCTTATAGAAAAGCAGACATTTACATACCACGACGACAAGGCGGAAGCTGAGTATATCAGCGAGCAGAAAGTAAAAAAGGCAGAGGAAGAAAGAAGATCAGACCGCAGGAAAAATATAGGCATAGCGGCGGGCGCGGCGGCTGCCGTAACAGCCTGCGCAGCGGTCGGCATAAGCATAGGCGTACACAAACGCAAGACGAAAGAATGAGGATATTTGTATGAGATCATTTCTTGTAGATTTTGAGAACGTAAAATCAAAGGGGCTGGTGGGCATAGACCAGCTGGGCAGCGACGACCATGTAGTTATATTTTACAGCGAAAACTCCGACACCATAAGCTTTGAGATGCACTGCAGCGTTATGCGCGCGGCGGCGAGCGTGGAGTATATGAAGGTGAACGTCGGCGGCAAAAACGCCCTTGATTTCCAGCTCTCTACCCTGCTGGGATACATGGTGGCGCAGCAGAACAACTCGCACATTTTCATTATCAGCAACGATAAGGGCTTTGACAAGCTGCATGATTTTTGGGAGAACACTTTCAATGACGCACCGCCCTGCGTGGTATTCAGAACGCAGAACATCGCGGCGGCGCTCAATTACGCAAAGTCGCACAAGGCGGCGTCCATCGAGCTGGGCGGCATAGCGGAGCAGGCAGAGGAGCTTATCGCCGAAACAGTCGCACTGCCCGAGCAGACGTATGCCCCCGAGGAAAAGCCCGCAAAAAAGGCGGATATGGAGATAATGGTGCCCGAGGCGATGATACAGGCTTTTCGCCCCGACAAGGAGAAAGCGAGCGCGAGCAAGTCCACGCATGAGCGCAGGATAGAGATAACCACAAACGCATATATTCCCGAAACATCTGCGCCGAGCGAACCTAGCGAACCGAGCGAGCCCGCAGCCCGCCCCGCCGACATCACCGACGCGCAGTTCGCAAAGTACATGGATATAGCGCGCGCCGCCGAAGGCGAAGAGCTGCCGCTCAGCCTTTTCAAGCTGGAAGAGGGCAGACTGCGCAATGTGCTCAATGAGCTGAACCGCTCGATATGCCTGCGCGACCTGCGCAAAGTTCTGGTAGCGGCGATGGGCTGCGAGGACGGCGAATACATCGCTTCCGAGCTGACCGACCATTACGACAGGATAAAAGCGCGGCTTGCTGAGCTTAGTGCGCAGGAGCAGGAAGCTGAAACTGCCGATGATGCCGAGAACACCGAAAACGCCGCCGAGCCGAAAAAGGTAGACGCAGATATGAAGAAAAAGCTGCACGCCCTGCTAGACCCCATCGCGACGAAAGACGAATTTTCGGGCACGGTAGCGCAGATAAACATCTCCGCCACCCCGCAGCAGCTGTACATCAACATGATAAAGCGCTTCAACAAAAAGCGCGGCTGTGTGCTCTACAAGGCGATAAAGGCTGAATTCAAGCGCTTTATCGAGCCTGCCGCGGAAGAACCTGCGCCCGCCGAGCCGAAAAAGGCGGACAATACCATGAAGAAAAAACTGCACACCCTGCTCGACCCGATAGCCTCGAACGACGAATTTTCGGGCGTGGTATCGCTGATAAACCGCTCGGCAGATTCGCAGGAGCTTGCGGCGAATATGACCCAGCGCTTCGGTGCGGAACGCGGCAGCGAACTTTACGAGATAGTAGAGTCAGACTTCATGGATTTCACGGGCGAAGCGGCGGCAGTGAACGCTGTTGCCGTAGCCATTGACGAAGCGCCGAAGCAGGAAGAGCCTGCGGAGATCGCCGCGGAAAAAGCCCCCGAGAAGACGGAACAGCCCGAACAGAAAGCTAAGGAGCAGAAGCCTGCCAAAAAGCGCAGCGCAGCGGGAAAGACTAAATCAGGAAAAGCTGTAAAGCCGAAAAAGGCTGAGAAGAAAAAGGCTGAGCCTGCCGAACAGCCCGAGGAATTATCCCCCGAATATGCGGCTAAGCTGGAGGATGGCGTGCGCGCGGCGCTCAAGGGAAAATCAAACGCCGAGGAGACCGCCGCGGCGGTAGAGGTAGCCCTCGCCGCAAGAAGCAAGCACGACCTCTACATCGGCATGGTGAAAAAATTCAAGAAAAAGCGCGGACTAGTGATATATAATGAGATAAAGGAAGGCTGCGAAAAGCTCGCGGCTGAAAGGAGCGCGGCGAAATGAAATACATGATAGCTTCGGACATACACGGTTCGGCATACTGGTGCGAGAAACTGCTCGCGGCTTTTGAAAAAAGCGGCGCTGATAAGCTGATACTGCTGGGCGACATACTTTACCACGGCCCGCGCAACGACCTGCCGCAGGGCTACGAGCCGAAAAAGGTGATAGCAATGCTCAACCCCCTCGCAGACAAGCTGATATGCGTTCGCGGAAACTGCGAAGCCGAGGTAGACCAAATGGTGCTGAACTTCCCCGTGATGAGCGAGAGCGCGGTCATCTGCGACCACGGCAAGACGCTTTTCGCGACACACGGACATATATACGACCCCGACAAGCTGCCCCCGCTGGCGGACGGCACTATCTTCCTTTACGGCCACACACATATACCCGACGACCAAACCAAACAGCAGAGCGAGAAAAGCATACGCTGCATAAACCCCGGCTCGGTTTCCATACCGAAAAACGGCTCGGCACACCGCTGCCTTATCTGGGCGGGCGGAGATTTTGAAGAAGCGGTGCTGTGAAGCATTGCCAAAAAAATCTTTTGAGAATGTTTTTTTCGTGTTAATTTGATGATTTTTCGGAAATACGGTTGCAATTTCAGAAAAAGTGTGGTATGATTATAATTAGACAAGGTATACCCTGAGCAGAAGCAGAGGTATCCATTTTTAGGAAATGAAAAAGGAAGGATTTGATAGTTTTGAAAACCAGAACTTGTCCGTTTTGCGGTAAGGAGATCTCAGAAGAGGCGATACTTTGCAAATTCTGTCACAACCTGCTTATCGACGAAAACGGTAAAGATATAGAGCCGCAGTATGAAGAGCCCGAACAGCCCGCTGAAGAGGAAAACACCATAGTTTACTCTAAGGAAGAGCTGAAAAAGGCTATGGAGCAGGCTAAGGCCGAAAGCCCCGACCCCGACGAGATAGTCACCGAGGCTGAGCAGAACCTCGAGGAAGCTTACGAAGAGCAGGCCGAAAGCCCCGAAGAAGTTTACGATGATACCGTTTACAACGAGGACGCCGACGACGAGGGCGAAGCTTATACATACGACGACGAATACGGCGACGGCAGCGAAGAAGGCGAATATGCCGAGGAAGAGTACGCTGACGGCGAGTATGCCGAAGAGGAGTACCCCGAGGGCGAATACGCTGAGGGCGAGTACCCCGAGGAGGAATATCAGCCCGAGGAATATGAGCCTGCGCAGCCCGAAAACGCTACGCTCGGCGAATACGACCCCAAGAGAACTTTCCTCATCACAGCTATAATCACGCTGGGAATACTTATTATAATCATCGCGGCAGTAGCGGTGGGCTACAAGCTTTTCGGCTTCGGCTCAGACGACAGCAGCTCGAGCGCCGCGCCCGTTACTGTTACTCAGGGAAACACCGACACCGCGACCGCGACCGAGCCCGTAACTACGGAATATGTGCCGCAGGTAACTGACGATACCGCTTCGGAAAACCCGACCGACATCGCCGACAGCCTTGCCGCAGACCCCGTTACCGACTCTGCCATCAACTCGGCGGCTGACTCTATGGCAGACAGCTCCGCAGCGGACAGCACTGCTGATTCTTCGGCAGACTCTTCCGCAGCCGACAGCTCCTCCGCTGCTGACGACAACAGCTCGCTGGCAGGCCCAGAGGGCGGATATTACAGCTGGAACGAAGCTACCGCTATTTGGCAGAGCTACGCTTCGAGCAACGGTCTTACCGACGGCGGCTACGCTTACGGTACTGACGGCGTAGAGATGAACTTCTACGGCACCGATGCTGACGGCGTTACCCACACTTACAGAGTAGACCTCGTTACCGGCGCGATCTCTCAGATAGGCTGATACTGACAGAATATTATCCGAATAGGCAATATCGTGCGGCAGGCGCCTTGCGGTATTGCCTATGATAAATTAAAAACTTTGGAGGAATACAGATGCAGACTAAAACTTGTCCGAACTGCGGCAGAGTGATACCTGAAGACGCTATAACCTGCAAGCACTGCGGCACAATGTTTTTCAACACGGGAGCAGGCTTCGGCTACGGCGATGTGAACCGCCAGTCCCAGCCCGAACAGCATGAATATGCACCCGAGCAGCCCGCAGATCAGGAGTATGCCGAGGGCGATTACAGTGATTACGGCGAATACGATAATTATGATGAGTACAACGATCATGAGGGCGAACAGCCCGAAGCGGACTACGACGAGGAAGCCGAAGACGACGGCATAAAAGAGCCGATTTCCGCCGACGCGCGCTACCGCAAGATAGTTATTATAGTGCTCTCCGCAATCTTTGCGCTGCTGATAATCGTTATAGTGCTGCTTTTCATTACAAAGAATGACAACGATTTCGGTCAGAAAAACGGTTCGGGAGCAGCGCTGACTACGCGTGCGCCCGTAAGCAAGAGCGATGAAAGCTCTTCCCTGCTTGACACGCTGACCGAGCTGGATTCCTCAGAGGCTGACGAGGACGAAGATTCTGAGCTTGACGAAAGCAGCGAGGAGGATACATCTTCCGAGGACGAGAGCAGCGAGGACGATTCTTCCTCAAAGGCTGACGCAACGCTGCCAGACGAGTACATACCTCCGCAGACCACCACAACGCCTGCGCCCGAGACAACGACCACCACGACTACCGAGCCAGAAACGACCACAACGCCTGCGCCGACCGAGACCGAGCCGCCGCAGACCGACCCCGAGCCGACGGATACCGAGTACCCGCCGCTGCCGGAATGATCCAGAGATCAACAAAGCGAATATACCGAAAAATTCCCGTTTGATGTAAACAAAATGTTTATCAATCGGGAATTTTTTTGCGTTTGTTCGTTATAATATACAAATGTTAATGCGCCAAACGCTGCAATTTGTTGAGCGAAAGTAATTGAAATCCCGCGAAAAATGTGGTATAATATTATTTTGAGAGATTGTAAAAAACGTTAAACAAACTTAAATACTCGGATAAACTTACTAAAATATTCGGAACGGTAAATATGATAAAAGCGAAAGGAAGAGTAAAGAAATGGTAAGAGAAGACCTTAGAAACGTTGCGATAATCGCACACGTTGACCACGGCAAGACTACTCTGGTAGACGAAATGCTAAAGCAGTCAGGCACTTTCAGAGAAAATCAGGCGGTAGAAGAGCGAGTAATGGACTCTAACGACATCGAGCGCGAAAGAGGAATAACCATACTGGCAAAAAACACCTCGATAAAGTACAAAGACGTTAAGATAAACATAATCGACACCCCCGGCCACGCCGATTTCGGCGGCGAGGTAGAGCGCGTGCTGAAGATGGTAAATGGCGTTATCCTTCTGGTAGACGCTGCCGAAGGTCCTATGCCGCAGACCAGATTCGTGCTTCAGAAAGCGCTTGAGCTGGGCCACAAGATAATCGTAGTAATAAACAAGATCGACCGTCCCGACGCGCGCCTTAACGAGGTCGGCGACGAAGTTCTCGAGCTGCTGATGGATCTCGACGCTACCGATGAACAGCTCGACAGCCCAATTCTTTACTGCTCGGGCAGAGATGGTACGGCTTCCTACAAGCCCAACGTGCCGGGCGAGAACCTTATCCCCCTGCTGGACGAGATACTCACCTACATTCCCGCGCCGGTAGTTGACGACGAGGGCGAGATGCAGTATTTGGTATCTGCTATCGACTACAACGACTACGTCGGCAGAATTGCGGTAGGACGCGTAGAGCGCGGCACTATCAAGGTAAATCAGGACGTTACCGTCGGCGACTTCCACCAGACTAAAAAGGAGTACCGCGGCAAGATCGTGACCATTTACCAGATCGAGGGACTAAACCGCGTGCCTTGCGAGAGCGCGAGCGCGGGCGACATCGTCTGCATAAGCGGTCTGGAGAACATCACCATCGGCGACACCATCTGCTCATTCGGCCACTTCGAGCCGCTGCCTTTCGTAAAGATCTCTGAGCCTACTGTAGAAATGACATTCTCGGTAAACGATTCGCCTTTCGCGGGCAGAGAGGGCAAGTTCGTGACCTCACGCCAGCTTCGCGACAGACTTTTCAAAGAGCTGCTGAAAGACGTTTCGCTGAGAGTTTCCGAGACCGACTCTACCGACAGCTTCCGCGTAGCGGGCAGAGGTGAGATGCACCTTTCAATACTGATCGAAAATATGCGCCGCGAGGGCTACGAGCTGGCAGTTTCCACCCCCCGCGTGCTTTATAAAGAAGTAAACGGCAAGCTTTGCGAGCCTATCGAGCGCCTTGTTATCGACGTTCCCGAGGGCTGCGTAGGCTCGGTAATGGAAAAGCTGGGTTCGCGCAAGGGCGAGCTTTCGCAGATGACCCCTGTCGGCAGCCGCATGAGAATAGAATTTCTCATCCCCAGCCGCGGACTTTTCGGTTACAGAAGCGAATTCCTCACCGATACCAAGGGCGAGGGCATCATGAGCTCGGTATTCTACGAGTATCAGCCGCACAAGGGCGACATCGCGCGCCGCTCTACCGGTTCGCTGGTAGCTTTTGAAACGGGCGAGGCTATTACCTACGGTCTGTACAACGCTCAGGAGCGCGGCGAGCTGTTCATCGGCGCGGGCACGCCTGTTTACGAGGGCATGGTAGTAGGCGCTTCGCCGAAGTCGGACGACCTCGTGGTAAATGTCTGCAAGAAAAAGCACCTTACCAACACCCGTGCAAGCGGAAGCGACGACGCTTTAAGACTTATCCCGCCGAGAAATCTCAGCCTTGAGGACTGTCTTGAATTCCTCGCGGACGACGAGCTGCTCGAAGTTACCCCGAAGAGCATGAGAATTCGCAAGAGAACTCTGAGCAATTCGCTGAGAGCAAAAGAGCGCGCAAAAATGTAATATAGTTTTTAACGGCGGTGAGATACCCGCCGTTTTTTTGTGCATATGCAAAAACGCCGCAGAGCTACGTACCCTGCGGCGTTTGTTATTAACAGATGTATGCGATTATTCCTCTGCGGGCTTGTTGAAGCTGAGGGTGATCTCGTGCTCAGTTTCGAGCGCGTTTTGCTTGTCAGCGTCCTTAGCGTACTTGTTTACCAGTATCGTAGACTTTTCAACAGCCTGAAGTGTGCCCGCGCCGGCAACGCAGCCGCCGGGACAAGCCATGCCCTCGAGCAGGTAGCCATTGTACTTGCCCGCCTTAGCCAGAGTGAGCAGCTTACGGCAGTCGCGCAGACCCTGCGCCGACTCTACCTTTATCTCGCGCTCGGGGTCGAGCTTCTTGATAACGTCTGATACCGCCTTGGCAACGCCGCCTGAAACAGCGAAAATTCTGCCGTCGCCCGTGCCCTCGTTCAGCTCTACCTTTTCATCGTCGGTGATGTCCTCGAACTTAACGTCCTTAGCCTCAAACATACCCATCAGCTCTTCAAAAGTCAGTACGAAGTCAACATCGCTGCGGATAGAGCGGCGCGAAGCCTCAAGCTTCTTAGCGGCGCAAGGGCCGATGAAAGCTATGTAAGCGTCGGGATTTTCCTTCTTCACCATTCTCGCGGTAAGCACCATCGGCGTCATAGCCATAGAGATATTCTGCGCGATGTCGGGGAAAAGCTTTTTCGCCATTACCGACCATGCGGGGCAGCAGGATGTCGCCATAAACGGCTGGTTCTCGGGCACATCGCGCATGAAGTCCTTAGCCTCTTCGATAGCGCAGAGGTCAGCGCCGATAGCTACTTCTACTACGCTGTCGAAGCCGAGCTTTTTCATAGCGGCGGTGAGCTTTTCGGGCGAAGCCTTAGGGCCGAACTGACCTACAAAAGCGGGAGCGACTATCGCGATGACCTTCTTGCCCGTCTTCATAGCGTGGATAAGCTGGAAGATCTGACCCTTATCGACTATCGCGCCGAAGGGACAGTTTACAAGGCACATACCGCAGGAAACGCACTTATCGTGGTCGATCTCCGCTCTGCCCTGCTCGTCGGACTTGATAGCGTCCATACCGCAGGCGGCGGCGCAGGGGCGCTCCATTTTATTGATAGCGCCGTAGGGACAGACTCCCGCGCAGCGTCCGCACTTTATGCACTTCGACTGATCTATTACAGATTTGCCGTGAATTATCTCGATAGCTTTCTTGGGACAGACTTCCTTGCAAGGGTGAGCAAGGCAGCCCTGGCAGCAGTCGGTAACGTGGTAGTGGGCTTCGGGACAAGCGTTGCAGGCAAACTTGATGATATTTACCAGCGGCGGGTCGTAATATTTTTCAGCGATAGCCGTTTCCTCGATCCCCTCAGAAACCGATTTGTGCTCGTCGATGGGGCGCAGCGGCAGACCGATCGCCAAGCGCAGACGCTCTTCAACTATCGCGCGCTCAAGAAATATCGACTCGCGGTAGACCGCCTCGCTGCCGGGCACGATCTTGTAAGGCAGGTCGCCGATCTTCGCCGAATAATCGCCGCCCTCGTAAGCCAGACGTGCCACTTCGGTAAACACCTTGCGGCGTATATCAGTTACCGAAGAGTAGATTCCTCTCATTTTCATACCAACATTCTCCTATTCTGTTTTATTTCTGTATATCTTGCGCGCCGTATTATGGGTAAAATGTGCGAATGGGCGCAATTATCCATCTTTATTGTATACTATTTTTTTCGTTAAGTCAAGTGATTATATACGAATTTATATAGGCGATACAGCCAAATCTGCGCGAAAAAACGGCGTAAAATCATGTAAATTCGCTGTCAAAATGTGATAAATCTCCAGTATTTTTTGAACAAATCGTATAAATGTTCTTTGAATTTACATTATTTTAATATCGTTGATCACGAATTACTCGAAATGGCCTTTTTCCTACCCGAAAAAAGCTTGACAAATAGAGAAAATGTGGTATAATAATTATTAAGAAAATAATCTTGTGCAAATAAATCTTATGAATTAACAAAAGATTTATATGTCTGAGTAATATACTAATATTTGAACCAATTTAACGAGAGGAGAAGATCCACATGAATGATACAGCTTTTACAGACTTTACCGCCTCGCTCATAAGCGTTTACCCCATATTCAGAGCAGCTATCTTTAAGGCTTTCGACAGCCACGCGAAGAAGCTCACACGCACCCAGCAGATAATACTGCTCACCATGCTTAAAAAGGAAACTTTTAGCATGAGCGGATTGGCGCGAAGCATCAGCACCAGCAACGAGCAGGCTACCCGCGCCATAACCCAGCTTGTGGAAAGCGGAATGGTACTGCGCGAGAAAAACAAGATCAACCGCCGCGTGATAAACATATCGCTGACCGACGAGGCGCGCGCGTATCTGGACGACATAATGCTGCTGACAAAAGAGATCATCGCGGGCGAGCTTTACAACCTGCCTGCGGAAGCCGCCAACGACCTCAAGCAGGACATGGCGGAGATAGCGGCGTATTTTAAAGACGTGAATTTCTAAATTACATACCTCTTAGTTGCAGAAAAGCGGCGTACCAAGGTGCGCCGTTTTTTTATGGACAAATTTCAAAATACGGTAATTGACTGCGCGGCGCGCGCGGGGTATACTATTTTATATAGGCACTATTTTAGATGCAGAATTTACAGGAGATGATATAAATGGGAAAAGTTATAGTTATAACAGGACACTACGGCGCGGGCAAGACCAATTTTTCGATAAATCTGGCGCTTGCGCTCGCGCAGGAACAGCCGCAGGCGCGGATAACTGTCTGCGACCTCGACATAGTGAACCCATATTTCCGCACCGCCGACCACGCCGAGCTTTTTGAGCGACACGGAATAAAGCTCATAACGCCGCTTTTTGCGAACACCTCGTTGGATATTCCCGCGCTGGGGTTCGACATGGCGGGCGAAGCGGCGCAGAGCGACCTGCTGATACTTGACGTAGGCGGCGACGAGCAGGGGGCTATCGCTCTTGGGCGGTACGCCGACGTGCTGGACGGCGCGCAGGGGCTGGAGATGCTTTATGTAGTCAACCGCTGCCGCAAACTCACCGAAAGCCCGCAGGAAGCGCTTGAGCTGATGTACGAGATAGAGCAAGCGGCGCGGCTGAAACACACGGGCGTGGTAAACAACTCTAACCTCGGCGCGCTCACCGACGAGGAAACGCTTCTGCGCTCGGTGCAGTACGCCGAGGACATCTGCCGCGAGGCGGGTCTGCCGCTGAGATACACCGCGGTGCGCAGCGAACTTTTTGACGCGTTGGCGAACAAGCTTCCCTGCCCGTTAAAATGTGAGGTGTATGTGAAACCTGTGTGGGAATAAGGCACTTTTACCCAAAAATCAAAAAGTGTTTATTGATAAAAACAGCAAAAAGAGTATAATAAATAAGTGGGGGATAAGCTTTGCGGCGGCGAAATGCGCGCAGGCTTTTCCCTCAAATTGCGTAATGAAGCACGCAGGGCGTGTGGATATATGTGGAGGTTCAAATACTCGAGATGAAAATGAAAGTTATCGAAGACCGCTGTAAGGGCTGCGGTCTGTGCATATCGGTCTGCCCAAAGAAAATACTGGCTATGCAGACCGAAAAGAGGAACAAGAGGGGCTGCTTTACCGCCGTCTGCACCGACCAGCAGGCTTGCGTATGCTGCACAATGTGCGCGCTGATCTGCCCCGACTGCGCCATAGAGATAGATAAGCCCGATAAGGAGGCGTGAGAGATGGCTGAGAATACTAAAAGCGGCGAAAAATATTTGATGAAGGGCAACGAAGCGCTTGCCGAAGCGGCTATACGCGCGGGCTGCAAATGCTTTTTCGGTTACCCCATAACCCCGCAGACCGAGCTTGCGGCCTACATGGCTAAGCAGATGCCGAAGCGCGGCGGAGTGTTTTTACAGGCTGAGTCGGAGCTGGCGGCGGTAAATATGCTGCTGGGCGCAGCTTCTTCGGGCGTGAGAGCCATGACTTCATCCTCCAGCCCAGGAATATCGCTGAAATCTGAGGGAATATCGTACATGGCGGGCAGCGACCTGCCGGCAGTTATCATAAACGTACAGCGCGGCGGCCCCGGCCTCGGCTCTATACAGCCCTCGCAGTCGGACTATTTTCAGGCGACTCACGCTATGGGCCACGGCGATTTTAACATACTGGTATTCGCGCCGAATTCGGTGCAGGAGATGGCTGACCTCGCGGCGCTGGCTTTCGACAAAGCCGACGAGTACCGCATACCCGCGATGATACTTGCAGACGGTCTGCTAGGTCAGATGATGGAGCCTGTAAGCTTTCACGAGATAGAGCCTGCGCACACTGACAAATCAGGCTGGGCGGCGAATGGCCACAAGAACAAGCGCGCCCACCACATCATAAATTCACTTTACCTCGACGCGCCGACGCTCGAAAAGATAGTGCGCGAGAGATACGAACGATACGCCATTATCGAGAGCCGCGAGCAGCGCAGCGAGAGCTATATGTGCGAAGACGCGGAGATACTCGTGGTAGGCTACGGGGCGGCGGCGCGAGTTGCAAAATCGGCGGTGGCGCAGGCGCGCGCAGAGGGCATAAAGGCGGGCCTTTTCCGCCCCATAACCCTTTACCCATTCCCGAAGGACGCGCTGAGAGAAGCTGCGGCGGGCGCAAAGGTGCTGCTTGATACCGAGCTTTCGATGGGTCAGATGATAGAGGACGTAAAGCTGGCTATAAACTGCTCGAAGCCGGTAGAATTTTACGGCAGAACAGGCGGCGTAGTGCCTACGCCGGGCGAGATACTGGAAAAGCTGCGCGAACTGAACGGAGGTATATGAAATGTCGGTAATATTCAAAAGACCGCACGCCCTGCTCGACGTGCCGACCCACTACTGTCCCGGCTGCGGACACGGAATAATCCACAGACTGGTCGCCGAAGTGATCGACGAGATGGGCATAGAGGGCGAAACGGTGGGCATATGCCCCGTTGGCTGCGCTGTAATGGCGTATGACTATTTCGGCTGCGATATGGTGGAAGCGCCCCACGGCAGAGCGCCCGCAGTCGCGACCGGCGTAAAGCGCTCAAACCCGAACCTGCACGTTTTCACATATCAGGGCGACGGCGACCTTGCGGCTATCGGCACGGCTGAGACCGTACACAGCGGCACACGCGGCGAGAACATCGTGATAATATTCGTAAACAACACCACCTACGGCATGACGGGCGGACAGATGGCGCCCACCACCCTGCCGGGTCAGGTAACGCAGACCACGCCGTACGGCAGAGATGTGCACACGGCTGGCCACCCTGTAAAGATATGCGAGCTGATGAGCACGCTGGACGGCGTAGCGCTGGCGCAGAGAGTAGCCATAGATTCGCCCGCGCACATTCGCGAGGCTAAGAACGCCATACACAAGGCTTTCGACAACGAGGCGAACGGCAGAGGACTTTCGATAGTAGAGGTGCTCTCGACCTGCCCGACAAACTGGGGCGTTACGCCTGCTGAGGCGATGGAATTCGTGCGCAGCGACATGATACCCTACTACCCGCTCGGCGTTTACAAAGACGTCACCGCGGGCGAAAAGGAGGCGCGCTGAGATGGAAGTTTCGATAATTCTTGCGGGCTTCGGCGGACAGGGCATACTCTTCGCGGGAAAAGTACTGGCGTACTGCGCGATGGAGGAGGGCAAAAAGCTGACATGGCTGCCCTCATACGGCCCCGAGATGCGCGGCGGCACCGCCAACTGCTCGGTCTGCATATCAGACGAAGACATCGGCTCGCCGATAATCCAGAACCCCGACATACTCGTCGCAATGAACGGCCCTTCATACGAAAAATTCATCGGCGCGGTAAAGAGCGGCGGAAAAGTTTTTTACGACAGCAGCATGATGAGCGGCGTGGAAGAGCGCGGCGACGCAGATATGTACGCCGTGCCCGCCTCAGACCTTGCGGAAGAGCACGAACTTTACGGCGGCGCGAACATGATATTGCTGGGCAAACTGCTTGAGATAACTGGGCTTTTCAGCGACGAAACGGTAGAGCGCGCGCTGAAAAAGTGCGTTGCGCCGAAGCGTGCGCGGCTCATCCCCTACAATATGCAGGCGGTCGCACTGGGCAGAAAATCGTAACAAACGTAACAATTTCAAATAAAAAAATGCGCAGGCACTTTTTTGAGCGTCTGCGCTTTTTTTGTGTAATCATGTATCGCCGATGGTTTTCAGACTGCGCCGCATTATCACCGCGCCGACAATATCTGCCAAAAGCCAGCCTATCGGGATAGACCACCATATGCCGACAACGCCGACGGAGGGCGAGATGGCGTATGCCAAAATAACGCGCGTACCAAGCGAGATGACGGTCAGCAGCAGCGACATTTCGGGGCGATTTACCCCGCGGAAGTAGCCGTAAAGCAGGAAAAGCACGCCTATACCGACGTAAAACGCGCCCTCTATCCGCAGGTAGCGCACGCCGATCTGCACGACCTCGCCGCCCTTCGAGAAGATCTGCATAAACTGCGCTGCGAAGATGTTGACGGCGATGGAGATCGCGGCGCAGAAGCCTGCGGTGAGCGCCATCGAGCTTTTAACGCAGCGGCGGATACGCCCGCCCTCGCGCGCGCCGAAATTCTGCGAAATGAAGAGCGAAAAGGCGCTGCCGAACTCCTGCGCGGGCATATAGGCGATGGTGTCGATCTTGACTGCGACGGTGAAGGCCGCCATAACGGACGTGCCGAAGCTGTTGACCAGCCCCTGTATCATCAAAATGCCGAAATTCATGACCGACTGCTGCACGCAGGCGGCGGAAGACATACGCGTGACCTCGCCGAAAAGCGAGCGCGAGAGCAGACGGCGGCTGAACTGCGGGCGCAGCGAGCTTTCGCGGGCGAGCGAGAACACCGCCAATCCCGCGCCGGCGAGCGCCTGAGATATGAGGGTCGCCCACGCCGCGCCTTTTATGCCCATCGAAAACTTTGCTACAAAAAGTATATCGAGCAATATATTCACAGCGGACGATATGCCGAGAAAAACGAGCGGCGTTACCGAATCGCCCAAGCCGCGGAGCATGAACGAGTAGTAATTATATAAAAATATGAAACATATTCCGATGAGAATTATCCGCACATAATCAGACGTTAGCGACATTATCTCAGTCGGCGTTTTCAGCAGGTGAAGTATCTGCGGCCGGAACGCAAGCGCAGCAAGCTCAATGATCACAGCGGTCGCGCCGATCATCAGCAGTGAAAGGCTCATGACATCGGCGAGTTTGCGGGGATCTTTTTTGCCGCCGTAATAAGAAACGAGCGAGCCTGCGCCCATGCACAGACCTATGATTATGGAATATATGAAAGTAGTGAGCGTATATGTACTGCCGACGGCGGCGAGGGCGTTATCGCCCAAACAGCGCCCTACGACGAGGGTATCGCCGAGGTTATAAGCCTGCTGTAGCAGGTTGCCGAGGATCATCGGCGCAGCGAACGAGCAAAGTGCGGCAGTGATACTGCCGCGGGTAAGGTCTTTTTTCATAAATGTGCCTCGAATAAAATTAGTGTCTATTTTATTTTAGCACATTTTTTATGTGTTGGCAAGGGTCAGAATCCTATCTTACGCGGTTTAGAGGAGCTGCCTAAATCCAAATTCTCATCGGCGATGTAGTCTTCAACGTCGGAAACGATTATCGTATTGTCGGGCGACCCACCGAAAAAAAGTCTGTAAAAAGTCAGCCAACTGTGATATAATAAAAATAACATAGGAGGCTGAATTTTATGGCAAGAAGAAAAAGAGAACCAATGAGCGAGGGTAAAAAGAATATCATTGCAGAGCTGATCGAGGAGTATGATACCAGGACCGCGAAGGATATCGAGGACGCTCTCAAGGATCTGATGGGCGGCACTATACAGGAAATGCTTGAGGCTGAACTGGACGAGCATCTGGGGTACCAGGAATATGAACGCTCGGACAGCTCCAATTACCGCAATGGCAAGAAAACAAAGAAGATACGTGGAAATTTGGGCGAAACGGAGGTCGAAGTGCCGCAGGATCGTGACGACAGTTTTGAGCCCAAGGTCGTAAAAAAGCGTCAAAGGGACATCTCCGGCATTGAGAAGAAGATAATCTCTATGTACGCAAAGGGTATGACGACCCGCCAAATAAGCGATACCATCGAGGATATATACAGCTTTGAGGTCAGCAACGGTATGGTATCCGACATCACAGACAGACTCCTTCCGCAGATAGCTGAAGAAACTTGACAAATTACGGTAGTTATTGTATACTGTGAAAAAAGAGCGGCTGTTTTTCAAGCCGCTCCACAACATCGTTTTTTATCACAGTTGGTGAATTTACAGAGATTCTTTCGCATGGCCTTTCATTGTATTCATCATCGTCCCATCTGCTGATCTCAAGAGGACAGTAAAATTTCATTTTCTGCAAATGCGTTTGCATATGATTTTCGTAAAGCAGTTTTGCATTTGGAATATACTGAGCATATCGTGCATAAGGTGCGCCCTCTGATTCGATCAGCAGTCCGTCGTCCTGATTGTCATCGTATATGAGCAGGCAATGATACTGATTATTTACGTCGCAGAACATAAGGTCTGTGTTTTCTGCAATCAGCTCATTATCCTGCATCGGATGCCTTTTCAGGCGTTCAAATTTGTCGTGGGTGACTGCTTCTGCCTTTTCCACCACGCAAACTCTTGTACCGAACTCTGGCTCTTTGCGGAGCAGATTTGCATTGACCACAGGTTTTTCATTCATTGGCATTCCTCCGTTCGTATAGTTTTTGTTTTTTAATAGCATAGCTGCCACATTGGTATCACTACCTTTCCTTAGAAATGAAAAAAAGGCTGTTCTATCGTCGTCACTTAAATTCGTGACAATAGACAAAACAGCCTTTAAAACTTTGTGAATATTTTTTCATAACAAATCGGCAGGCTAGGAGCAAAATCTGCTCAAAGTTTGCCGTTATGTTCGATGTTTTTTGTTGTGTAGGGTTCGACTCCCTTTTTTTCGTGAAAACCGGTGAAAAGCATCCACGGTTTTACATTGAAATTTTTCGTTTTCTAAACATAAAAAAAGCCCGTAAAATCGGGGCTGCAATAAGGAACGTAAAAAACCGATTGAGAAAGAAGAAGTTATCAGCAATAGGTTTAGTTATGTTAATTAATAGTTAAAACAATCGACTGTCTAAGAAACGGTCGGTTGTTTTGCTGTTTATATTAAATTGAAGAATAAGATTGCTCTGCAAACATATGAGTTTACAGAGCAAATCAAATTAAGCAATGTTGATAGTATTCAGCAATTCACCGGAATTATTATCGAACACAAAAATGTAGTCACCGCAGGATTCAAAAGTGTACGAACCGCCTTCTTTGATCTCATCAACTGACTGCTTTTTAATAAGACTCCAATCCTCAAGCGAATATGTCAGATATTTACCTTTATAATAGGTTATTGCTTTTTGGGAGTTGGCATAAATGATTCTTTCGTGATTTTTAGTTTTCTTTTCTTCAAAATGTGATGTTTCATAATTCCATAAAATAATTCTGTCACCGTCAATTTGTTCAGATACATTATCTGTAAATCCTTTTGCGTAATGTGAATACTGTGCTATGATAATTAAATATTTATCAGATTGTTTAATCGGCTGATATGAATAATCAATATTAAAAGTTGTCCCGGATTCTACGACTTTACCATTATCTATATTTATTATATAATAGTTGTTTAATTTCCCTGATTTTAGCGGAAACAATATCAATTTATTATCATATAAAGATGCTGTCATATCAGTTTTAGATAAAAAAATCTGTTTTGCATTCTTCTTATTATATACATTGCAAAAAACTGTTTTTTCATTTTTATCAGTTATTTTCAAGTAACAATGATTGCGGTTATTGATAATTTGTATATTGGCAGAAAAAAATTTTTTTTCAACAGTTATATTATAGTCATATGGGCATTTATCTAAATCAATTATTTTCATATCATCAACACTACTATATGCTTTTATGTCATAACGCATATTAATATCGGAATAATTAAGAACATATAATATGTCATCGACGAAATACATATCGTAAATACTATGTGATATGTTATGTATTTTAATAACATTACCAAAATAGTCGAGCTGAAATATTTTTTTAGAATCAACTGAGGGAGAAAAGAATATAAATTCCTCGTCGGCTGTTACAGTAGAAGTTTTTGCAATAGAGATATTACATATTTTATCTATATTTCCTTTTGAATTTTTACAATAGATTCCATCAGAGTCAAGATAAACAATTAAATCATTAACATGACAAGCATGAGAATAATTATCTTTAACATGGATACTAATATCGCCCTGATTTGTGAATAAATGTCTTAAAATAAGTAAGCCGATAATTATAAATATTAGCGGAAACGCAATCATATTTTTTCTATATTTTTTTCTCATAATAATCCTCAAATTTCTGATTTCACAAAAGCACCTATTAATGAAATAAAACAGGCTGATTGGCAAAATGTTAATGTAAATCAGCCTGCTAAATTATCATATTGAAACGCTGAAATAAAACCTTATTTTTTCTGTATTAAATAACCCACATCAAAAATACAACCCTCTTTATTCGCGATTTCATCAATAGAATTAAAATAGGTCGTATTTCCATCATTGTGTTGTGCTTCAGTATAGTTGCTGTATCTATTAAATGTCGCTATCATACCTGAGTTATCATCTTTTATTCCAGCAACAGAATGCTGTTTTTGATATGTGACAACTTTTGCGAATGCTCCTAACTCAATTGAACTTTCGTACTTATATGAAAAATAAGCAACATTACCATTTGTAAACTCGCTATCCATTTCTTGAGCTAAAGCATTGCCAAAATCAAATGCATATTCTAAATCACCAATTTTAGGGTTCTTGTAAGTTTTATATGTTAGGTTGAGAGAGTCTAGCCAATCCGATACTTTATCCGGGTTACTACCATAAAAACCATCTTTTAAATAATCGGTTTTATTGGAAAATAATCCACCAGTAACTATATCTAAAACTAAAGCATTATATTCAAACTCTGCTGCGGTTTTGAAAAAGTTAACATTTTCACCAGCTAATGTTGCTGCATTAAAGGCTGCCATTAATTCGCATATTACTCCATGCATAGGCACATCTGCAAACATTAATCCACCATCATCTGAAAAATTTCCGTTGGATTGATTAATAACTAGCATCTTTTCGTTATAAAAATATATATTTTTATCATCGCCATATTTTTTAAGACCAATTTTGGTATTATTCGTGTAATTTTTCATGGCTCTATTGATTTTATCATTAGAAGTATAAGTCCAGCCAACATACTGCATATAAGCATCGCCAAACCTCGTCCAATCAGCAATAGCACAAGTCATAAATCTTGCATTATTTATTCTGTCTGTTGATACTGAAATTTGATTGTTTTTATAGCTTAAGTATAAAGGTTTACCTATAGTATCGTTGTTTTCATAATACAAAACTTTTGAGCGTATTACCAGACCATTCTCACCAAGCAATCCTTTAGCACCGTTATTATAAGGTAGTACTTCCCATAATTGTCCCTGTAAGTTTAAATCATTGCCCATATATACAGAATAACTACCATCGTCATTTGCGTTCAACGTTAATACTAGATGTTCATTATTCAATGCGTGAATTTTATAACCGACATCGCACCATTCAAACTTGAATTTCTGATTATCATTGCCTGTATAATTATACATTATCAAAGACGTCCCCGGAATAGTAGAGTTACCTTCTACATCCATATAGTATTCTGGGTAAATACCTGTCATTTTAGCAAGATAGTATATCTCTCCATCAAGGAAATCATACTTATCCCCCAAAATTTCCGGCTTATCAATAGGATCAGGATCTTCAATATCAGAATAACCATCGTCATCTGAATCGTCATTACTTTCAGGATTAGAATTCATTATAAAATAATAACCTGCAGTTTCTTCATGCTCTTTGTTATTCATTATAACTGTCTTATAAATCGGCACAGGTTCAATTTCAACACCATCTTCCAGTCCGTCGTTGTCGGTATCCGGCAAATCATATTTGGTGTTAACTATCTGTCCGTTCTGCACTCGTATACCGGCTAATTCAAATACATCATACAAGCCGTCATCGTCCGTATCTTCTGTATTAAAGAAGGTGTCAAGAGCAATTTTTGAATAAATATCCGCTAAATCATTAGTCGTAATGGCTTTATAGAATTCGCCGTGTGTCATATTTGCCATATGTTCAAGAATTCTATCGTCAGAACCGTTGCCAAAACCAATAGTGTAAATTGGAATTCCCAAATTATCTGCGGTTTTTAAATATGAATCAGAAACACTACATCCACCATCAGACATAAATATAATCATTTTTTTAGAAGCACCGGTCTGTGTCTTTAGTAAACGTATTGATTCATTTATTGATGCGTCAAAATTATTGCCTCCGAGAGAATAAATCTTATTCAGCGAGTTTAATAATGTGGTTTTTTGACTTACAGAAGTAAAATTACAAAGTATCTGTGGAACGCTATCTTCAGCTATAATAGCTACATTATCCTTATTTCTTAGAACATTGATAAACGATTCAGCAGCTTTCTTTCTGCCTGCTTCATAAGGATCGTTATATTGCATACTGCCTGAACAATCGATAACTAATACTGTGCTTAATCCTATTGGAATATGGTCATAATAACTTGGATACAATTCAGTAGACCACGCTTTATACCATTCTTCCCTATTAACAATCATATATTTGCTAAAGTGAGTAGTTTCAACGGTAACTGTACTGTTAGCTTCATCAAGAATAGTTTCTAATTCTACAAAATTATAATTTTCTTCATCATACCATAAAAACAGCAGATTGTCAAACTCGGTATCTCCAAGCTTTGACTTGTCGATCACATAAGTAAGCGTAGCCTTATCAAACTGCGAAGTAGTTTTGATTGAGAAAGGCTCACCCACAAGACCGACAACATCAGAGCAGAGTATATCCTTATTCATAATGCTCTCAACGGTTGTTGTCTTTTGAAGATTTCCCGTACCCTCCATAGATACACGGACTTCTGTAACGGCACAATCATCGTTTTCGACTTCATGAATAAATGTCTGTAAACGCTTTTCATCGCCGTCAAGAATACCATTTTCGTTTGTATCGGGATTTGTAGGATAAGTTTCAAGATAGATTTCATCGCCGTCTTCTAAACCATCGTCATCGGTGTCTTTCTTTAGCGGATCAGTATTATAAGTATTGATTTCTTCTCCGTCATTAAGTCCGTCGCCGTCCGTATCATCATTATAAGGCTCTGTACCAAGTTCATACTCCTGAAGATTTGTTAATCCGTCTTCATCAAAATCCTCATCACCGTCTGTAATTCCGTTTTCATCTGTATCAATCAAAGTCGGGTCAGTTCCGGTAACAAACACCTCATAATAGTCATCAAGAAGATCACCATCGGTATCTACCAACGTGCTATCACTTCCAAGATACTGCTCAACGCAGTCAGGAAGCTTATCTCCATCGGTATCTTTGAGAAGCTCCCAATTATTCATATCTTCAAAGAAATCAGGTAAGCCATTGTCGTTTTCATCCTTCATATACTGCCATTCATCGACAGGTATATCCAAAGGCTCTGAAACAGTGCCAACCAATTCGCCAGCATTGCCACTATAGTTAGCGTTTACGCTTGGACAGTTGAAAGTTATTGTATCCGCAATAATGACAACATTATTGAGATTCAGATTCTGAGCCATTATCTCAACGTTGCCGAAAGGAGCATATACCAGACCATTAAGATTAACGTTCTAGCTGTCAATCACAATATCTCCATACTTTGAAAAGATGACAGAATTGTTTGTGTTTTTTACCTCGCCGTTAAGGGTAACATCTTCAAAGGCTTTAAGCGCCGTGTTGATATTTATGTTGCCTGTAAGAGTAGCATTACCCTCAACCTCCAGCGGATCATTGATGTTTATGTTTATTTCTTCAAGAGTGTAATCCTGTGAATATTCATCAATATTATTGCCTGAAAAATAGGCTGAATCGATCTTATCAAAGATATATATCATTTCTTTGCCTGCATTCTCAGTTTTCGTACCATTAACGTTCAAATTCCCATTTGAAACTATTGTGCCGTTTGTCGCTATATTTCCATTCACACAGAAATTGTTAGCATTAATGGTGATAGACCCCTCTGTATCAGAAGCGGCAAACATTGTGTAGGGATACTTTTCTGCTGCCTCCTCTGCTACTGCCGGCAAACTCGGTAAAAGAGTTGCCGCCATAGCTACACTCATTACGCCGGAAAGTATTCGTTTGAAGTTGCTTTTAAGTTTCATAACTTCTCCTCCATTTCCGCAATACGCAAATATATATTCAACTCTATATATTCGAAATACTGCATATTATCAGTCCGTATTGTGATTGTTCAGTATTGGTTCTACGTCAGAAAAACCAATAATTCACATATCTTAGTTCATTGGAATCACCAAACCTCTCTGCCTAAAGCATAAACTGTAAATTAATACAAAACCTCCGCACTGTAAACAGTGACCGTTTCGTAAGATGTGCCCTTGTAGACCTTTGCAACTGTTTTAACACGGTAGGTTCCGCTGCCAATCGGCGAGAATGAGTTAGGATAACTGCAATACCAGCTGTTAAAAGTTTTGCTCCAGTCGGTTATTTTGCGCCATGACATTCCGTCTTTTACCTGCAAGGTCTGAGTTACAACGATTTTAGTTGTTGTTCCCGATATTCCGTAAACTGTGCTTTTACAAGATGCTACACCGCCGGAAATAGTCAAATTACAATTGACACTATCCGTATACAAATAACAGGGAGAAACAACACTACCATTATCAGGCGGAACAGCAGCCGACACTGTAGCTCCTCCAACTGAGCAGAAAACAAGGCAAGCCATAAAAATGGGTACAATTTTTTTCATAATATCTCCTCCTACAAAAAATGAGTGCAAGAGAAATTTTTCCTCTTACACTCTTAATGACAACAAAATATTCGGCTTTGTGAGCTGTTTTTCAAAATTTATTTCAATTTTGTAGACTTGCACAATTCTAGCACATCGTCTTTGTTCATATTGCTTTTTATTTGTAAGATATACCTACCATTATCCCACATAATACAGAAATCATGGTTGGTACTTTGAATAAGATATTCCTGTCCTGATTCATCAGTGTAGTATTCAAGTTCAGAATGTTCGTTATCAAAATAACCTAAGTAACTATCATGAACGAATTGCTCGAAAAAGATATATTTATCTCCATTAAAATAAGCGGCGAATATTGTTCCGCTGTCCCGGTTATAATCAGATAATTCAAAACCGTCGGGCAGATTTGAGATCGCATATTCTTCTTCAATAGTCGCCGGATAATCTTTTTCAGTATCGCTGTTTACCGAAACGGCAGTGTGATCTTCGAAAATACTCATAAAGAAATCATGAACCGCCTCACGCACCGCTTCAACGCTCAGCGAGGATGCCGATAAAATTATTACAACAGCCGCTATACACGCCGCTCGTCTTCCTCCGGTACATATCAGATTAAAATACGGTTTATTTCTTCTCCGTATAAGCTTATCCATTTTACGTTCAAACTTTTTCGAAAATTCGGCATTAATATCAAAATTTACAGAATCAATAAATTCATCAAGCTGAGGTTCAAAAGCGTCGCCTATGGCTTTTGATAATATTAAATAGTTATCCATTATAAATACCCTCCTTTTCAAGCAGCTTTGCAAGGCTATCCTTTGCGTGCTGAAAACGCTGCCGTGCTGCAGCATTGGAAATATGCAACGCCGATGAAACTTCACTGTAACCCATGCCAAGAGTGATCCTCAGGTAAAGGATTTCCTGATCGGTATATGAAAGCCTCCTGATGCAATCAACTATATTATCATAATTTCTGTCGCAAAGCGACTCGTCTGTTAATTCGGGAATATCCTCACTTAATTGCATAGTCTTGATATGTTCTTTTTCTTTTTTCAGCAAATTCAAAGATACGTTTCTAACAGTGATGACAATATAATAGTCCAATTTGTGAGATTCTAAATTTTTAATTTTTTGAAAACTTTTTGCGAGACTAAAGAAAGCCTCCGAACAAGCTTCTTCGGCTAACGCTTTATTTTTCAAAATATTAAACGCAATCGCATACGCCTTAGACCTATTTTGATTATATAAATCCTCAAATGATCTCTTATCGTCTTCGTTATCAATTAATGTTAAATATAATGCAAGCATAATGTCCCACCATTTATTTATGTTTATCAGTTTCATACAACAAAGTTAAAAACTCCGCCAACCCCCGTAATTTCGCCTTAAACTCATCAGAAATTTCAATGGACTCTTCTGTTATCCTGCCCTCCAAAGCCTCCCTAACCGCCCGGTTACACAATCGCCACCATTTCAGCTTACTCCCGTTATGGTACTCCTTGCGAAGAGTCTCCATTGCAGAATTAACAGCCTTGTTCACAGCGTTTCTGGTGATCAGCATATAGTCCGCAATGTCGCTAACAGAGGTCTCTTCATAACCGAATACCCCATATTTTCTGCCGAGAATTTCTCTGTCCCTGGCCGATAAGTTATCAAACAATTTCCTGAAAAGCTCAATACAGACTTCAATGTAAACCTTGTTATCGGGGTGCAGATCGTTAACGCCAAGCTTCGGATTTTCAAAGTATTCTATTCCGTTCTCGGTTTCAGTTCGGATCATCAGCGTTTCCGTCTTAAAGGAAAATGAAAGACAGCTTTGCACGGTTTTCCTGTCCATACCAAGCTCTTTGGCAATATCCGGATTGGACTTACCTCCATTATGCAGCTTACGGCATCTTTGAATGTTCCAAAAATCGGAATGTGAAAGTCCTATGGGAGAACTAAATTGTTCGATAAACTCCTGCATTGCATAGCGAAGTCGTGGAGTGAGGTATGTCAGCAGACCGCCCTTACTTGCGTCATACTGTTTTGCCCTAAGCCTCTCAAAGAACGTAAGGCAGCCCACCTGAACAAGATCGTCAAAGGTATCGCTGAAACGCAGATAGTTTTTGTAGTCCTTTGCAGCCGCAGCGGCAACGCTCTGTATGAATCCGACATTCCGCTCGTACAAATCATATAACGCTTGCATATCGCCGTCATAATATTTTTGAATCAATTCCTCATTTGTCATTATTAACCGCCTTTGGTCTGCCTCTTTTTGGAACGTCAAAACCGCATAATTTGTAAAGATTTTCAGACTGCATTTGCCGTTCAAATTCCTCATTGCTGAATTCGGAAGAGGTCATTGCTGTGTGGTAAAGCTCTTCCGCCTTGCGTAAGAGAGCAGATTTTTGTTCTCCATTGACTGCCTTTCTCTGATAGCTGCGCATAACTCTGTTAAGACAGCGCCGATATGACTGATATTTCGGATTATCTGCGTTTTCTTCCTTTACGCGCAGAGTCCGGTAAGCCATCTGATTACAGGTAAATCTCGGATTTTCAGGCGCAGGCTTGTCGCAGTATCTTGTCTTGTAGCCCTTGGTCATAAGAAAAAATCGTCCGCAGTGCTCGCATCTGCGTATATGATGTCCTGCCATAAGACCTTTTAGAAAATCGACCTTTAAAAAGCTCTGCAATCTATCAACATGGTAGTATTCCGCAATTACATACTCTCCGCAGCCCTCGGTTATCTCTTTGGGGATCATATTCATTTCAAGAAAATCAGCGCTTGTATACGACATATATTCGTTCATGATCGGATTTGCGGTCATCTTGTACGCCATAGGATTTGTAAGAAAGTCATAGTAAGCGGCGGCAAAATTTTCAGGATCAAGCTTTTTTAGATGTGACAGAAAGTCGTTTACAAAGTAATACATAGTTTTATTGAAATTAAATATATCGTCGATCACAGGTTTGTACAAACTTGCAGTCTTGTAATAAAGCTCCCGGGTTTCGTGAGCAATCATTGTATCGTCTATATCAGTAAATCGTTCGAAAAATCCGGCAGCATTCTGAGTATCAAAAACCTGAAATATTTTATGATTTTTCAAAGCCGTATCTATTTCAATCATAATTCCGTTCAGCTTGAGCCAATCTTCTTTCGAGGGCGGTATATATTCAACGGCAATATCCTTTTCAGCATTGATTTCATGGTTCATTATGTATTCCGCCGATTTATACTTGTCATATATCTCTTCGAATTCGGCAGGAGGTATATTCATACATGATGCCGAAAGCTCGCCCAGTAAAAAGTCCCGACCGTTGACCTCGATCATATTTCCTTTGACATAAAAACAAATATCGTTAAACATAATTACACCTCAAGGCTGTCGTTTTTACAGTTTCCAAATTAAGTATATCACATTTTGTCGTAATATGCAACAGAAAATGTCGTGTTGAGCGAAAATTAAATGTTACGTGATTTTATTCATTTTCCGGATTTCCGCATATAATAATATCAGAGAGTTAAAAACGCGCCGCAGAAAACTAAATCTGCGGCGTTTTTTGTTTGCAGAACCGAGGTCAGCGGCTTTGCATATTAAAAGGAGGTCGATAAAATGAAAGAATTAAAAATGTACAGCAGCGAGTATATTATGAACACTCTGATGAAACCGATTGAGTACTGCGTGGACGGATTGATCTCGCAAGGCTTATTTATTCTCGCGGGTGCGCCGAAGGTCGGCAAGTCGTGGCTTGCGCTGGATATGTGCCTGTCCATTGCAAAAGGAGAAAAGGTTCTTGGAAAAGCAACGTCCTGCGGTCATGCGGTCTATCTTAGCCTGGAGGATAGCCTGATACGTCTGCAAAACAGGTTGTACGAACTGACAGACGATCCGTCCGATAATCTTCATTTTGCAATTATGGCGGAGTCTATTTCAAACGGTCTGCCTGAACAAATCGAATACTGCAGGAAACGGTTTGACGATTTGAAAATTGTTTTCATTGATACTTTACAAATGGTGCGTAACGAATCGGAGTCGAGCTACAGTTCAGATTACAAAGAACTATCCGTTCTAAAAAGTCTTGCGGACAAGCTTGGTATAGCTATAGTTCTGGTTCATCACACACGAAAGTGTTCCGACGGCGATCCGTTCAATATGATTTCAGGCAGTACAGGTTTGAGCGGTTGCGTTGACGGAAGTATGGTTCTGATTGAAAGCAAGCGTGGAAGTCGAAAAGCTAAACTGTATTGCGTAGGTCGTGATATTGAAAATCAAGAGATCAATGTTGTGTTTGAAAGCAGCAGATGGAAAGTGTCTGATGAGATTAAAAATATCGAACCCGACTATTTCCCCTTTGCTGTTCACGACTTTATGGTAACTCAGAAAAAGTTTAAAGGCTCTGCTACTGAACTTGCTGAAAAGTTATCTGCTCTGCTGGACAAAGAAATGTTTTCAAATCGTGTCAAAAAAGATTTAATTCAACACGCTTATGAATTGCTGGATTACGGAGTAACGTTTGAATCCAAACGCAGCAACGGACAGCGAATAATTATTCTGAATTACGATATGAAAAGTGACAGCAGTGACGGCAGAAATCTTATGCCGAAGGAGTGTGAAAACGCTGACCCTGCTGTCACTTGCGGTAACAGTGAAATGCTTGAAAAGCCTTTAAATACGTTGCTTGCGATTGATGAGTACGAAGTTGAGGCAGAAAAATCCGCTGTCACTGTTTGTGATTCTGCCGACCCTGTTGATGACGTTACTGACCCTGCCGCTAATGAAGTTTATGAAATCGAGTTAATGAGCCTTGATGAAGTACTGCATATGTCTGCTAATAAAATAAGAAGTCAGCTTGCGAATAAGGGGATTGAAATTCCGCCGTTTGAAACGCAAAGAAAGGCAACGTATGATCTTGTCAATAAAACTTGACACATTGACCGCAAGGATTTTGAAGTTAAGCAGCGATAGTCATAGCCGAATAGAATCTGCGCCGCTTTACAGCCGGCGGTATCCCGCCGATCGCTGAGCAGATCCTGCGGTTGCTCCAGTAGCTCATGAAATATCGCCAGACCATCGTTTTTAATGCTTCGGTCGTATAATTTTCGGTTCTTCTGCCTCTGTTATAAAACAACTCCTCCTTCATTCTTGCCCATATGCTTTCGCATCTCGCATTATCGTGGCATCTTCCTCCGGCACTGTTCATGCTCTGCGCAATGCCGTATTTTTGGATAGCAGCTCTGTACGCAGCACTGGTATACTGGCTGCCGCGGTCGGAATGCACAATGGCTCCGCGAATCTCCGGATACCGCAGGCTCGCATTTTTCAGTGTTTCACAGCAGAGCTCGGCTCTCATATGATCTGCCATGGCAAGACCATTCGGCAGCAGATCATAGCAGTCAAAGATCGCCGAAACATACAGCTTTCCGTCTTTTGCCTTGATTTCAGTAATGTCTGTAACACATTTTTTCAAAGGTGCATCTGCT